>Ga0209368_1000172_pt1 | contig 96150 bp, 95 predicted proteins | sample EBPBio242008_DNA_FD_185862 | JGI IMG/M metagenome (GOLD analysis project Ga0209368, IMG submission 185862) | Wastewater treatment Type I Accumulibacter community from EBPR Bioreactor in Madison, WI, USA - Reactor 1_4/24/2008_ DNA (SPAdes)... | ecosystem: Engineered > Bioreactor > EBPR >...
GTCGGGCTACGCCCGCCCTCCGCCGCACGCAGCGCAAGGCCATCTTCAACAAACCAGCATCATATTATCCGAAAAGGGGGTCCCTCTTCGACGCCGATCGGGGGTCCCTTTTGAACGCCGTTTGACATTTCGAAGCTGTTAAGAGAGAATGGCATTTGCGTGAGCGACGGCGCGGTCGAGGCATTGCGGCAGTTTTGCGGGGATGTCGGCTTTCGGCCTCTCGACAATCCCGCAGCGATCGCCGGCAGGCAAGTCGATCCGCGCCGATATTTTTGGGAGGAGCTGCCGGGGCAGTTTCGATCCGAATGGGAAACGATCCTGCACGATCGCCAGAATGAAACGACGCGGTTGCTCCTTCAGAAGGCCTATATCGACGATCCCTTTGTGCCAGATTTTGTCGTCCACAAGACGAAAAGAGCGGCAGCCCGGGATCAAACCGAAGTGGCGATTTACGCGGTAGAGGAGCTTGTCGGCCTATCGCGCGCTTACCAGGGTTTTGCTACGAAGCCCTATTCGGTTCGCAAGGGCGCCTATCGCGATCCCGCCGGCATTACCCACCTCGCGCCCCGGTTCGGTATCGTCCAAATGCAGCGTGGTGGGCAGAAGCAACATCCCGAGCAGCTTCAGTTCAATCTGGAGGCTGGGTATTTCTATCGACTAGAGAAACTCTGAGGCGAGGTGGGCGGCAAGTTGATAAGCCAATAGCGGCGGCACCGCATTGCCGATCCCGGTTCGCATCGTACCGAGCGCCTCACCGAAAAAGAAATCGTCGGGAAAGGATTGCAGTCGGGCGGCTTCGCGCACCGTCAAAGCCCGGGTCGCGATGGGGTGAACATTGCGGCATCCCGAAATCATGCCGAAGGTGGTTTGCACCGTCGCGCCGGGTTCCAGCCAGACCTGGCGCTTATAGGTTGTGTTGTAACCGGACGGCGGCCGTTTGGCCGGGTCAAGGTTTTCATGGGCGCTGTACCCTTCCTCAACATCCCATAGCCACTCGATATTGTGCTTCGGATGAGTGACCGCGGCATGCAGCGGATCGTTCGATTGCTCGCCCGATTCCAGATACGGCAGGTCGGAACAGGCGTCGGCGAATGTTCGCGGTGGACTGATGTTACGAAAGAGGTCGTCGGCCACGGCCCCATGCGTTGGAGAGGGAAAAGATGGGTCGCGGTTCAGATCGCTGCGGATGGCAATGAAGAACAGCCGTTCGCGATGCTGCGGGACACCAAAGTTTTTTGCGTTTACCGCGAACCGTTCGACGCGGTAGCCCCTCGCCGCAAACTCGCGCTGTATCTCGTCGCGCACATAGCCGCCGTTGGGCGACTTCATTGAAGAGAGCAGTCTCACATTTTCCAAGACAGCGACCCGGGGACGACAGACGTCGACAAATCTCAAATAGTCCCGAAAAAGTGTATTGCGCGGGTCATTGACCGCACGTTTGCCGGACAGGCTGAAACCCTGACACGGGGGGCCGCCAATAATCAGGTCGATCGACCCCAAATCTTTGGCGGCATGCTCGATTTTTTCTTCGTCCAGCAAGGAAATGTCACCGCCAAGCTCGACCGAACTGACGAAATTGGCGCGGTAGATTGACCGTAGCCCTTCGTCCAGTTCCAGGAAGCCCTTGATCGCATAGCCTGCCCAATCGAACCCGAGGCTCAGCCCCCCGCAGCCGGCGAACAGGCTCAAAGCGGTGCGCGTTTTAGGCGAAGCGCATGTGCCAAGGCGGTTCAAAAGCTCGACATACTCGATGTTGCCAACCGTCCTGCTGTGTCGGGCTATCCTGACGGGATCATGGGCAATCGGTTCGTAGCTATGAACCCGATAACGCTTTTTGCGCCGCGCGAGTTCTTCCACTTTGCCAACATCGGCGAGGATTTCAGTGACGCGTGCTGCTAGCGCCCTATCGGGAACGGCCTTCTGCAATTCATATGCCGAGAGCATATGCTGCGGGATTCCGGTCAACTCTGCGAGCTTGGCTTGCGAGAGTCCCATCTTCTCGCGGGCAGTTCGCAGGGTTGCGCCGGAAGCGAAATTCATGTGACGAATTGTCCACAAAAAACTGAGGCTGTCAATGCATGAGCGCGGGGTTCACCGGCCACTAACACTCATGGATTGCTTTGACTCAATCATGCTCCCGACCGCCAGCGCCCATATACAGCTCGCGCCCGGTTTCCTCATAAACCTCGCTCATTTTCGCCATGCCCTTTTCGGCCTCTTCGGCGGCGATGAAGCCCGCGCTGTCCTGATTTTGCAGCTTCGCAAATTCCCGAACTTCCTGGCTGATCTTCATCGAGCAGAATTTCGGGCCGCACATGCTGCAGAAATGTGCGGTCTTGGCGCCTTCGGCCGGGAGCGTCTGGTCGTGATATTGCTCGGCGGTGTCGGGGTCGAGCGACAGGTTGAACTGGTCGCGCCAGCGGAATTCGAAGCGCGCTTTCGATAGCGCGTCGTCGCGGACCTGCGCGGCGGGGTGGCCCTTGGCGAGGTCGGCGGCGTGCGCGGCGAGCTTGTAGGTGACGACGCCGACCTTCACATCGTCGCGGTCGGGCAGGCCGAGATGCTCCTTCGGCGTGACGTAGCAAAGCATCGCGGTGCCGTACCAGCCGATCTGCGCGGCGCCGATGCCGCTGGTGATATGGTCGTAGCCCGGCGCGATGTCGGTGGTGAGCGGCCCCAAGGTGTAGAAGGGCGCCTCGCCGCACGCTTCGAGCTGCTTTTCCATATTCTCCTTGATCTTGTGCATCGGGACGTGGCCCGGCCCCTCGATCATCACCTGCACATCCTGCGCCCAGGCGCGCTTGGTGAGCTCGCCCAGCGTGTAGAGCTCGGCGAATTGCGCCTCGTCGTTCGCGTCATAGATGCTGCCGGGGCGCAGGCCGTCGCCGAGACTGTAGGCGACGTCATAGGCCTTCATGATCTCGGTAATCTCGTCGAAGCGTTCGTAGAGGAAGCTTTCCTTGTGATGCGCGAGGCACCATTTCGCCATGATGCTGCCGCCGCGCGACACGATGCCGGTCATGCGCTTGGCCGCGAGCGGGACGTAGGGCAGGCGGACCCCGGCGTGGATGGTGAAATAGTCGACGCCCTGTTCGGCCTGTTCGATCAGCGTGTCGGCGAAGATTTCCCAGGTCAGGTCCTCGGCAATGCCGCCGACCTTTTCGAGCGCCTGATAGATGGGGACGGTGCCGATCGGGACGGGCGAGTTGCGGATGATCCATTCGCGCGTGTCGTGGATGTTGCGCCCGGTCGACAGGTCCATGACGGTGTCGGCGCCCCAGCGGATCGACCAGACCATCTTGTCGACCTCGGCCGCCACGTCGGATGCGACCGCGCTGTTGCCGATGTTGGCGTTGATCTTGACGAGGAAGTTGCGGCCGATCGCCATCGGCTCGCTCTCGGGGTGGTTGATGTTGCTGGGGATGATCGCGCGGCCGCGGGCGACCTCGTCGCGGACGAATTCGGGGGTGACATAGTCGGGGATGCTCGCGCCGAAGCTTTCGCCGTCGCGCTTGTACTCGGCGAGGCGCGCGCGACCGAGATTCTCGCGCTCGGCGACATATTCCATCTCGGGGGTGATGATGCCGCGGCGGGCATAGTGCATCTGGCTGACGTTCGCGCCGGGTTTGGCGCGGAGCACCTGGCGGCGGACGTTGGGGAAGGCGGGGACGCCGCCGCTACGGTCGGGGCCGAGCTGGCCGTTGTCCTCGGGCTTCACTTCGCGCTGGGTGACTTCCTCGACGTCGCCGCGGCTGCGGATCCAGTCGGCGCGGATCTCGGGGAGGCCGGCGTTGATGTCGATGGTGGCGTTGGCGTCGGTGTAGGGGCCGCTGGTGTCATAGACGCGGACGGGGGGCTCGCCGCTATGCGGGTCGAGGTCGATCTCGCGCATCGCGACGCGGATGCCGCTGCCGGTCTGCGCCGCGACGTGGATCTTGCGGCTGCCACGGATCGGCCCGGTGGTGACGCCGATGGGGGCGGGGTTTTCGAATTTCGCGTCGATGTCGGCCATGTGCAGTCGCTCCGTTTTTGTCGAAGCGAAAGACGGTTTTCCGGTAGGAAACGCCGGCCCTCCCTCCGCCCGAGTTACCGGGATCAGGTTCAACGGGTCGCGGTCTATTCCGCTCTCAACCGGCCATCACAGACACGGCTCCCCGGGGATGCGAAGGCTTATAGGCGGCGGGGACGCGAAGGGGAAGGGCAATCAGTCGAGAAAGGGGCCGCGAGCGCGCCGCCGGGCCGTGCTTGCCGGAACACCGGCGAGGGCGCGGAACTCACGCGCCATATGCGCCTGATCGGCATAGCCTTGCGCGGCGGCGTGGCCGGCGAGGCTGTCTTCGCCGGGGAGGGTTTCGAAGGCGCTCTGGAAACGGCGGAGGCGCAGCCATCCGCGCGGGGGCAGGCCGACGTGGCGGGCGAACCAGCGCTGGAGCGCGCGCGGCGGCATCGCCGTCGTCTCGCTCATGGCGGCAACGGTCTGGGCGGCGAGAATCGCTGCGCCGATAGCCTCGAGACCGGGTTCGGCGGCGAGGCGCGCCTCGATCACGTCGAAGGCGGGGGCGTCCCATGCGGCCCAGCGGCCGGCGAGGTTGCCGATCGCGACATCGCCGACGACGCTCCACGCCCAGGGCCAGAGGCGTATCGCTTCGAACGCCGCATCGCCGCCGATCTCGAACGGCTGCGGGCGGGCGACGAGGCCGACGACGAAGCTTGCGGGCTGGTCGCCGCCCCAGCGCGAGGCGCCGTGGGTGCGGCGGATGATTTCGATGCAGCCGTCGGGGGTCGCCTGTTGCGGCAGCCATTCGTCCGCGGCCCCCCCGCCCGTCAGCGTCCAGCGGGCCTTGACCAGCCCGGCGAGATGCGGCGGCGGCGGGGTCTCGCGATAATCCATCCTGCGCGTTAGACGATGATTGTCGTGTCGGTTCAAGACGGCGCGCGCCGATGCTGCCAGACGGGGCGCGACAGGAGGCGGGAATGACGATGATTATGGCAATGGCCGCGGCAGCGGTGCTGGCGGCGGCAAGTCCGGCGGCGAAGGTCGACGACCTCGCGTGGATGGCGGGGCAGTGGAGCCGCGAGGAGGGCGAGCGCTGGACCGAGGAAAGCTGGACGTTCCCGCGCGGCGGGGTGATGCTGGGACACAGCCGGTCGGGGCGCGGCGACGCCTTGCGCGAGTTCGAATTTCTGCGGATTGCGGCGGGCGCGGATGGCGTGCCCGCTTATATCGCGCAACCGGGTGGAGGCGCGCCGGTCGCGTTCGGGCTGGTGAGGCACGGCACGACGAGCGCGACCTTCGAGAATGCCGCGCATGATTATCCGCAGCGCATCCATTACGCGCGCGACGGCGAGACGATGACCGCGACGATTTCGGCGATCGACGGGTCGAAAGCGATCAGCTGGACCTTTCGCCGCCGCTGATGCCGCCTTATGCCGGGCCGGCGAAACGGCAGGCGAGAGGACGGCATGGACAAGACGGGGCGGTTGTTCGCGATCATCGACGGCCTGCGCCGCCGCCGTCGGCCGGTGACCGCCGAAGCGCTCGCCGAGGAGCAGGGCGTGTCGGTGCGCACGCTCTATCGCGATATTCAGGCGCTGATCGCGCTCGGCGCGCCGATCGAGGGCGAGGCGGGGGTCGGCTATATGCTGCGTCCCGGTTTCTTCCTGCCGCCTTTGATGTTCACCGCCGAGGAATTGGAGGCACTGGTGCTCGGCGCGCGCTGGGTTGAGGGGCGGCAGGACGGGTCGCTGTCGCGCGCCGCGGGACTGGCGCTCGCGAAGATCGCGGCGGCGAGCCCCGACGATTTGAAGCAGCGGATCGACGAGTCGGGGCTGTGGCCGGTGAACAGCCGCTGGCGCGAAAGCAATGCGCCGTTGCTGGCGACGGTGCGCGATGCGATGCGCGCGGAGAAGGTGCTGCATATCGATTATGCCGACGAAAGGGGCGCTGCGACCGAACGCGCGATCTGGCCCGCGGCGCTCGCCTATTTCGAGGACAAGCAGATCATCGCGGCGTGGTGCCTGCTGCGGCAGGATTTCCGCAGCTTTCGCATCGACCGGATCGCCGCGGCGCGGATCGGCCGCGAAGGCTTCGGACGGCGGCGCGCGGTGTTGATGGCCGACTGGTGGCGGCAGAACGGACTGGATGCGGCCTCCTGACAATATCTGTCAGGGGGGTGGGCCTATTCGCTTCGGGTGAGGGGCGCAGCGAGCGCCGCCAGACCGGAGGATGAAAGATGCTCAAGACCCATCATGGTTCGTGCCACTGCGGCGCCGTCAAGTTCGAGGCCGACCTCGACCTCGAAGCGGGGACGGGCAAATGCAACTGTTCGATCTGCACCAAGAAAAGGAACTGGAGCGCGCAGATCAAGCCCGACGCCTTCCGCCTGCTGACCGACCCCGCGGCGCTGGAGGAATATGTGTTCGGGTCGGGGAGCGCGCATCATGTCTTCTGCAAGACGTGCGGCGTGTCGTCGTTCGGCCATGGCTATGTCGAGGAGATCGGCGGCGCCTATTATTCGGTGTCGATCGCGTGCCTCGACGACCTGACCCCGGCCGAAATGGCGGCGCTGCCGGTCCAATATATGGACGGCGCGGGCAATAATTGGTGGAACCCGCCCGAAGTGACCGCGCATATGTAGGTCAGGCGGTGCGGCGCGCCAGATAAACCCCGGCGACCATCAGCGCGATCCCCGCGACGCGCTTCAGGTCGATCGCCGAGCGGATCGCGCCGAACAGGCCGAAATGGTCGATCGTCGCGGCGCTGATCAGCTGGCCGACGAGCACGAAGAAGATCGCGTTGCCGACCCCGAAGCGCGGCGCGATGAAGGTCACCGAGATCGCGTAAAAGGCCATGAAGGCGCCGCCGAAATAGAAATGCGCCGGAATGCCGGACGACAGCCGCACCTGCCCGAGCGAGCCGGTGGCGATCGCGCCGGTGACCGCGATGAGGAGGCCGAGGGTGAAGAGGATCACCGACGCCGCCATCGGGCTTTCGAGCCGCGCTCCGAGCCCGCCGTTCAGGGCGGCGAGGATCGGAATGCCGACCCCGGTCAGGAACATGATCGTGGCAAAGGCGGGGGCGGCATTGTTCGCGGTCATCGCTGGGTCTCCTTGGCGGCCTGCGCGGCGCGATAGTCGAGGACGGGCAATCCGCCCAATCCCCAATTGGCGGTCTCGACCTCGTCGATCGTCACGACCGTCGTCGCGGGATTCTTGCCGAGCACGCGCCGGAGCAGTTCGGTGACGCCGCCGATCAGCTCGGCCTTCTGTTCGGCGGTCGCGCCCTCGCGCGTGATGCGGATGTTGACGTAGGGCATCAATTTGCTCCTTCGCCGGGCCAGCCCGGTATGGCAGGGAAAGCGGGGAGAGCGGCGATGCGGCGCGTCCAGCCATGGATCGCCGGCCAGTCGGCGGGGTCGATTCCCGCGTCCTCCATCAGCGCGAGGTACGGGCTCGCCGCAAGGTCGGCGATGGTGAGCCGGTCGCCCGCGAGCCAGTCGCGGCGCTCGAGATGCGCCTCGATGACGGGCAGGAAGCGTGCGGTGACCGCGGCGGCGTGATCCTCGGGGATCGCGAGGCCGAACCTGCGCGCGAGACGGAGCGCGGCGGGGCCGTTCGCGATCTCGTTCGCGGCGTGCGAGAGCCAGAGCGCGATCGCGCTGCGTTCTTCGGGGGTGTGGCCGTCCCAATCGCCGGGGCGGTATCGCGCGGCGAGATAAGCGAGAATCGCCTGACTGTCACGCAGGGTGAGCCCGCCGTCGACGAACAGCGGGATCTGGCGCATCGGGGTCAGTGCCGCAAAGGCGTCCGATTGGCGCGCCGCGGCGTCGGTCAGCCGCTCGTCCCACGGCAGGCCGAGAAAGGCTAGCGCCATGCGGACCTTGTGCGTGTTGCCTGACAAAGGCGAGCCATAAAGCGTGATCATCGGGAGTCTCCGGAAGAGGCGGCGCGCAAGGCAGCAATTTCGGCGCGCAATTGGTTGATCTCGGCCGCCATCGGGCGGACCGCGGCGGAAATTTCGGCTTCGGTGAAGCGCGGGGTGATGTGCTGCGAACAATTCCATTCCCAGCCGATCACATCGATGAAGAAGGCGCGTTCGGGGGTGGCGCGGTAGCCGTCGGGCATCAGCGCGGTAACCGCGGCGGGATCGTCGGCGAGCTCGACGATCGTCGCATGGCCCACGAGCTTCAGCCGGTCGCGGTTCGGATAGTCCATCAGGAACAGCGAGACGCGGTCATTGTCCGCCAGATTGGCGGTGCTGATATATTGGCGGTTGCCGCGATAGTCGGCGAAGCCGATGCGGTTGCCCGCGATGTGGCGCAGGAAACCGGCGGGGCCGCCGCGATGCTGCATATAGGGCCAGCCGCCGGCGGTGACGCTGGCCATATAGAAGCTGTCGCGCAGTGCGATATAATCCACTTCCTTGGCGGTCAGCGCGTCGGGGGTGCCGTCGGCTGAGGCATCCATCTTGAGATAGGCGGCGCGCGAGCCGCGGCGTTCCTGCATCGCTTTCACCGCGTCGCTGAACATTGTGTGCCGGTAATTTTGCGCCATGGGCCGTTTCCCTTCGGGGCGCGATCTATGCCGTTGCGCCGTTCGTGATAATGGGTGAAGGTCGAACGAGTTAATTCCGGAAACTGGAATAATCATGGACCGCTTGCTTACGCTCGAAATGTTTGTCGCGGTCGCGAGCGAGGGCGGCTTCGCCGCGGCGGCGCGCAAGCTCGGCAGCTCGCCGCCCGCGGTAACGCGCGGCATCGCGGCGCTCGAGGCGCGGCTGGGGACAACGCTGTTCCACCGCTCGACGCGCGCGGTGGCGCTGACCGACGCGGGGACGGCGTTTCTCGATCAGGCGCGGCGCATCCTTGCCGAGCTGGCGGGCGCCGAGCGCGAATTGCGCGGCGCCGCGGCCGAACCGCGCGGACAGCTCCACCTGACCGCGCCGGTGATGTTCGGCCAGCTGCATGTGCTGCCCGTCGTCGGCGACCTGATGGCGCAGCACCGCGAACTGACGGTGCGGATGATGCTGATCGACCGCAATGTCCGGATCGTCGAGGAAGGGATCGACGTTGCGGTGCGGATCGGTCCGCTGGCCGATTCGGGACTGAAAGCGGTGCGGGTGGGCGCGGTGCGGCAGATGCTCGTCGCGAGCCCGGCCTATCTCGCGCGGCGCGGGGCGCCGGCGACGGTCGCCGACCTCGCGGACCATGATCTGATCGGGACGATGGGGCCGCGCTGGACGAGCGAGTGGCAGTTCGCGAACAGCCGGTGGCGGCTCGACGCGCCGCCGCGGCTTGTCGTCAACACCGTCGACGGGGTGCTGGCGGCTGCCGAAGCGGGGCTGGGGATCGCGAACCTGCTGAGTTATCAGCTTGCCGAGGCGGTCGATGCGGGGCGGCTGATCTCGCTGCTGGCGGACGAGCAGCCCCCCGCGCTGCCGGTGCACCTGCTGTTCGAGCCGTCGCGCGCCGCCCTGCCCGCGGTGCGGCTGTTCATCGACGCGATGAAGGCGCGGCTGCGGATGGCTGGATTGGGGTGACGAAGGTCCCGACCCGTCAGAACTGATAAGCGAGGCCGCCGCCGAAGACCCACTGGTCGGCGCTGCCGACGTCGGCGACGATCGGCGATTTTGCGAAGCGCGAGAGAATACGGCCATATTGCGCGCCGCCGATCAGCGTGAACCCTTTGCGCAGATCGCCCGACAGCGCATAGGCGCCCGCGACGCCGAGCGTATATTTGCCCGCGGTCGCCTTGCGCCCCGCGGCGTCATAGACGGGGAGCCCGCTTGCCGCGCTGTCCGCGGCGTCGATGTCGTAATAATAACGGCCAAAGCCCTTGCCGTAGAAGTTCACCGACGCCGAAAAGCCCAGATAGGCGCGCTTCGACAGCGGGGAGCCGTAATCGATCGTCGGCGATGCGGTCCAGCTGCCGTGGCGGCCCGATATATCCTTCGACGCCGACAGGCGGATGCCGAGCTGGTCATATTCGCTGGTGATCACGCCGGTGTGGGTAACCCCGGCGAACAGCCCCATTTCGACCGCCATCTTGCGCTTGCCAAGCGCCGCAACCTGCGGATCGTCGACCTTGCCGCTGCGGTCGCCGCGCAGGCTGATCGTCGGGCCGAACTTGAAATCGGTCTTTTGACCGCGCCGCTGGCGGATCAGGTCGATCTGGAAATTGGTTCCGCGGGTCGAAAAGGAATAACCGCTGATCCGCCCGCGCAGGTAAAAGGCGGGGAGGGTGCGGCGATCGTCGGAGCCGTTGTAGCGCGGGTTGTTGAGCACCCCCGCCGCGACCGCGAAATAGTCGCGCGACCATTTGCGGTCGGGATCGTCGTCCTGCGGTCGCGCGGGCGGGAGGATGATATTCTCGTCGATCTCGCTGTTCTGGAGATAGCGTGCCGGTTCCTCGATGCCCGGTTCGAGACCCGGAGCGAGGCGCGTGTCGGTGACGGGAACGGCGTCATAGGGCAGGGGTGCTTCTTCGGCGGCGGCGGGGGACGCAAAGGCGACGAAGGCGACAAGGGCAAGCGCCGGGATCGAGCGCAATGGACCGCCTGTGCGGAACAACATCGTCAAATCGGGCATGAGCATCCGCATCCTTGTTTTTTTGCCCCCTCTGATCGGGGGTGTAAGTGATTGACCCGCCATTGCAACGGCTTCGTCTTGCCGAAGGATGCGTTTGGCCGCATGGACCTTTCATGCACCGACACGCCTTCGCCGCTTTCATATCCCCCCGCTGCGGCATTGGTTCCTCGGTGAGCGCGGCGTCATGAGCCGCGTGCCGCGTTTTATAGGCTATGCGCTGATGGTGGCCGCGGCGCTTGTCGCGGTCGTGATGAAGCGGGACGGGGTCGAGAATATCGGTCCGCTTCCCGCGGTCGCGGTCGCGCTGTTCCTGGGCATGGTCGGGGTTATGCTCGTGTTCACAGATTTGATGGTGCGCGGCCTTTATGCGCAGGTCGGCGCGGCGAAGGCGGCCGCGGGCGACGAGGAGACAAAGGGTGACGATGACGTTTGATGTGCGTGCAGGCCTGGCGATGCTGGCGGCGCTGTGCCTGCCCGCGCCGGCGGGGGCTTCGGCGGCTGACGAGACGGCGAGCGAGAGCGACCGTTTCTTTCTGGCCGAGGCCGAAGGGGCGTGCCGCAATGGCGACTTCGCCGCTTTCCTGGGGCCGTTTGCCAACAGCGAAGCCGTGCGCGCGCGCTATGGCGCGGGCGCTGCGAAAGATTTTCCGATCGTGATGATCGACTACAGCTATGTCACCAGCGCGTCGGCGCGGCTGTTCGAGGCGAAGGACGGCGACCCGCGCCAGCTTGTCTATGTCCAGGTCGATTTCAGGTCGTCGCCCGACGGAAGCGAACGCGCCGACTGGGTGCCGGGGCGTTTCGAACCCGGTGAGGGCGACGGTCCCGGCACATTGATAGAAAAGACCGGGCCGGGCGGGTCGCTACGCTTCCGGCGCACGGCCGATTGCTGGCGACTGGCCGAGGACATACGAAATCCGGCGGCCGCTCGCTGACCGGCGGGTCCCCTTTTCGTTCGACACCCCATGCGGTTACCAGTATGACGGCGGCATGACCGACCGTCCGCATACGCCGCTGCTCGACACGGTGGATGTCCCCGCCGACCTCCGCAAGCTGAAGCCCGAAGACCTCCGCCAGTTCGCCGACGAACTGCGCGCCGAGATGATCTCGGCGGTCGGCACGACGGGGGGGCATCTGGGCAGCGGGCTGGGGGTCGTCGAGCTGACGACCGCGCTCCATTATGTGTTCGACACGCCGCGCGACAAGATCGTGTGGGACGTCGGACACCAATGCTATCCGCACAAGATCATCACCGGACGCCGCGACCGGATCCGCACCTTGCGCACGGGCGGCGGCCTCAGCGGCTTCACCAAGCGCAGCGAAAGCGAATATGACCCGTTCGGCGCGGCGCATTCGTCGACCTCGATCAGCGCCGCGCTGGGCTTTGCGATCGCGAACAAGCTGAAGGACGAACCGGGCCGCGCGATCGCGGTGATCGGCGACGGGTCGATGTCGGCGGGCATGGCCTATGAAGCGATGAACAATGCCGCCGCGGCGGGCAACCGGCTGATCGTGATCCTCAACGACAATGACATGTCGATCGCACCGCCCGTCGGGGGCCTCTCGGCCTATCTGGCGAAGCTGGTGTCATCGCGGCCGTTCATCGAGCTGCGCGAGATCGCGCGGCGCTTCGCGCGCAAATTACCCGAGCCGCTGCACAAGGCGGCGAAAAAGACCGACGAATATGCGCGCGGCATGGCGATGGGCGGGACTTTGTTCGAGGAACTCGGCTTTTATTATGTCGGGCCGATCGACGGGCATAATCTCGAGCATCTGATCCCGGTGCTCGAAAATGTCCGCGACAGCGACCATGGCCCGGTATTGATCCACGCGGTGACGGTGAAGGGCAAGGGCTATGCCCCCGCCGAGGCCGCCGCCGACAAATATCATGGCGTACAGAAATTCGACGTCGTCACCGGGGTACAGGCGAAGGCCCCGCCGGGACCACCGCAATATCAGAATGTCTTCGGCGAAACGCTGGCGAAGCTCGCCGACACCGACAAGCGCATCGTCGCGATCACCGCGGCGATGCCGTCGGGCACCGGAGTCGACAAATTCGCCAAGGCACATCCGACAAGAACCTTCGACGTGGGGATCGCAGAGCAACATGCGGTGACCTTTGCCGCGGGGCTCGCGGCGCAGGGGATGCGGCCGTTCGCGGCGATTTACTCGACCTTCCTCCAGCGCGCCTATGATCAGGTCGTGCACGATGTCGCGATCCAGAATCTGCCGGTGCGCTTCGCGATCGACCGCGCGGGGCTCGTCGGCGCCGATGGTTCGACCCATGCGGGCTCGTTCGACGTCACTTACCTGGCGACCTTGCCGAACATGGTGGTGATGGCGGCGGCCGACGAGGCCGAGCTGGTCCATATGACCTATACGGCGGCCGAATATGACGATGGCCCGATCGCCTTCCGCTATCCGCGCGGCAACGGCACCGGGGTGGCGCTGCCCGATGTTCCGCAAAAGCTGGAGATCGGCAAAGGACGCATCGTGCGATCCGGCAAGACCGTCGCGATCCTGTCGCTCGGCACGCGGCTTGCCGAGGCGCTGAAGGCCGCCGATACGCTGGAGGCGCGCGGGCTGTCGACGAGCGTGATCGACCTCCGCTTCGCCAAGCCGCTCGACGAAGAGCTGATCCGCAAGACGCTTGCCGCTCACGAAGTGTGCGTGACGATCGAGGAGAATAGCGTCGGCGGCCTCGGCGCGCATGTGCTGACGCTCGCGAGCGACGAGGGGTTGATCGACGCGGGGCTGAAGCTGCGCACGATGCGCCTGCCCGACGTCTTTCAGGATCAGGACAAGCCCGAACTGCAATATGACGAGGCGGGGCTCAATGCGCCGCAGATCGTCGATACCGTGCTGAAGGCGCTGCGCCACAACAGCGCGGGCGTCGAGGAAGCGGGCGTGCGGGCTTGAGCGGCGGCACCGTGCTTGCTGCGATGCTGTTGCTGGCTTCGGCGGCGGCCGACGATATGGTCGCAAAGGAAGCTCAACTGGACGAAGCGATGGAATGCCGGGCGTACAGCCAGTTTGCGGCAATGGCTGTGCCATCGCCCACCGGCGACAAATTTGCCCGCTACTGGGTTACCGAAAGCGAACGACGCGGTGCGAAGCTGGGTCTCGACAAGGACACCGTCTATATCCGGCATCTGGTGGTCAAGATTGATGCCGACAAGGCGAAACCGATCTGGAAGAAGTGCCTGGACCTGACGCCGAAGAAGGTCTTCAAATAGCAGATCCTTTCTCCGCCTTGCGCGGATGAATGCGGCAGGGGGGTAGACAGGTGAATTTCTTCAACCTCCTGCAATCGCTCGACGAATTGCTCTACGAGGTCATGTCCTGGCTGGTCTTTTATCCGATCACGCTGTGGCGCACGCTCGTCCGTCCCTTAAAGATGATGGATTATTCGGACCTTGAGCAGGGCGATACCGAGGACCAGCAATATACCGACACGCTGTCGCCGCCGCTGTTCCTGCTGCTGTCGCTGATCCTCGTCCATGCCGCCGAACTCGCGCTGGTCGGCAATGATGCGGTGGTGACGAGCAAGGTCGGCCTGTCGGCGCTGGTGAGCACAAACACCGACCTGATCATGTTGCGCATCGTCTCATACAGCCTGTTCGCGGTGATGATGGCGACGCGGCTGCTGCGTGCGCGCAAGGTTGAACTGACGCGCGCAACGCTGCGCGCACCCTTTTACAGCCAATGCTATGTCGTCGCGCTGCTCGCGATCCTGCTCGGCGCCAGCGAGGTGCTGATCCGGCTGACGCACCAATGGTCGATCCTGACGGGCGCGCTGCTGGGGCTGGCGGCGCTGCTGTGGTTCGGCACCCTCCAGACCGCCTGGTTCGTCCAGCACCTGAAATGCAGCCGACTGCGCGCGTTCGGCCATGCGTCGCGCGCGATGGTCGAAAGCCTTGTCGCGGTGCTGCTGCTGTCGAACCTGTTCAGCTGAGCGCCAAAAGAAAACGGCCCGGTTTTGCCGGGCCGTCCTCGTCATCGGTTCACAGGGTCGCTCAGGCGGTCGGGATCGCCGCCGAAGCGTCGCGGCCGTCGCCTTCGGGCGCGGCGAGGATATCGCGCACGACGAGGCCCTTGTCGACGACCTGCGTGTCGGGGCTGCCAACCTGGCTACGGATGCCGGGATCGGCGCGCGCGCCGTCGGCGCTGCCGATGATCTGCGTTTCGCCGGGGCTACGCGCCGACGGGCCGCCGAAGAGCGCGCGCAGCGTCTGTTCGGCGGTCGATTCGCCGCCGGGGCGCGCGGTGCCGGGCGCGGGCGGGGTCAGCGCATAATCGGGCGGCACGACGAGCGGCGCCTGACGCGAGACCATCATCTCGTCGGGACGGTCGCGGCTGAACAGGCTGTTCGACCCGCAGGCCGACAGCGTCGTGGCAAGAATCGAGGCGGCCAGGATGGCGGTGGTCCGGTTCACTTATATATTCTCCTATGCGCCCCGTTACTCGGCGGACGGCTGGCCGTCCGTGCTCCCGGCCTTTTCGCCCAAGAGCAGCGCGCGCGCAACCAGCAAAAGCACGCCGAGCGTGATGCATGCATCGGCGACGTTGAAGATCATGAACGGGCGGAAATCGCCGAAATGCAGGTCGGCGAAGTCGACGACATAGCCGAAACGCACGCGGTCGACGATATTCCCGAGCGCGCCGCCGAGGATCATCGCGAGCGCGATCACGTCGCCCTTCGCCTGTTCGCGCGTCATCCAGAAGGCGACCGCGGCGGCGACGATCCCCGTCACCGCGACGAGCGTCCAGCGCGTCGTGTCGGTGCAGCTGGCGAACATCGACAGCGAAATGCCGCAATTCTCCGCCCAGGTCAGGTTGAAGAAGCTCGTGATCTCGATCTGCCCTTTGGGTTCGAGCGACAAGGGGACGGTGACGACCCATTTGGTAATCTGGTCGAGGATGAAGGCGACCGCGGCGAAGATCAGGCCGAAGCGCAGGTGCGGGGAACGGGTGCTGCTCATGCCGCGGTCAATACCGTGTCGCAGCGATTGCACAAGGCGCCGTCCTCGACGACTTCGGGCAGGTGCCGCCAGCAGCGGCCGCATTTGTGGTTTTCGGTGCGGGTGACGGCCAGCTCGTCGCCGGCGCGCGCGACCGACACGATGAAGATTTCCTCCAGCGCCGCGGGATCGAGCGTCGGATCGGGGATCGTGACCTCAGCTTCGAGGCTCGAACGGATCGTTTTTTCGCGGCGATAGGGTTCGATCGCTTCGGTCACCGCCTCGCGCTGGGTCCGGACGCCCGCCCATTTCGCGGCGAGCGCGGCGTCATTCCATGCGGCATCGACCGTCGGCCATTCGAGCAGATGCACGCTGCCTGCATCGGGATAGCGCGTGCCCCAGACTTCCTCGCTCGTGAACACCAGCACCGGCGCGGCGTAGCGGACGAGCGCGTGGAAGAGCGTGTCGAGCACGCTGCGGTAGGCGCGGCGCGTGGCGGTGCCGAGCGGCGCGGCGGGGCCGAGGTCGCAGTAGAGGACGTCCTTGCGGATATCGAAATAGAAGGCCGAGAGGTCCTCGTTGCAGAAATCGGCGAGCAGCCGCGTATAGCTGTTATAGTCGAAATCATCGACCGCGCGCGCCATCTTCGCGTCGAGGTCGGCGAACAGGCTGAGCATATAGCGCTCAAGCTCGGGCATCGCCGAAACATCGGTGATGCGTTCTTCCTCGCCGAACCCGTCGAGCGCGCCGAGCAGATAGCGGAAGGTGTTGCGCAGCTTGCGATACTGGTCGGCGACCCCGGTCAGGATTTCCTTGCCGATGCGGTGATCCTCGGTGAAGTCCACGCTCAGCGCCCACAGGCGGAGGATGTCGGCGCCATAGTCGCGCATCAGGTCGATCGGGCTGATCGTGTTGCCGAGCGACTTCGACATTTTGAAGCCCTTGGCATCCATCGTGAAGCCGTGGGTCAGGACCGCCTTGTACGGCGCCTGTCCTCGCGTGCCGCAGCTTTCGAGCAGCGACGACTGGAACCAGCCGCGATGCTGGTCGCTGCCTTCGAGATAGAGGTCTGCGCTGTGCGTTGAGCCATCGTGGCGGACGAGCGCGGGCCATTTGCCGCTTTCGAGCACGAAGGCGTGGGTGCAGCCCGAATCGAACCAGACGTCGAGAATGTCGACGATGCGTTCGTAATTGGCGGCGTCATAGTCCGGCCCAAGATATTCCTGCGCGCGCGCGTCGTTCCACGCGTCGACGCCGCCTTCCTTCACCGCCGCGACGATGCGGTCGTTGACGACCGGGTCGTTCAGATATTGCCCAGTCTTGCGGTCGACGAAGAGGGTGATCGGCACGCCCCATGCGCGCTGGCGGCTGAGCACCCAGTCGGGGCGTCCTTCGACCATCGATCCGATGCGGTTGCGGCCCTTGGCGGGGACGAAACGCGTGTCGTCGATCGCCTGCATCGCCGCCTGCCGCAGCGTCGGCGCGGCGCAGAGATCCTCCTCGGCCGGATTGATCGCACCGCCCTCATTCTCCCAGCGCTTTTCGCGCGGGGTCTTGGGCTCGATATGCGTCATCACCTTGTCCATCGGCACGAACCATTGCGGGGTGCAGCGATAGATGACCTTCGCTTTCGAGCGCCAGCTGTGCGGGTAGCTGTGCTTGTAATCGGCCGAAGCCGCGAGGAGGCCGCCGGCTTCGCGGAGGTCCGAACAGATCGGGCCGTCGGGGGCGTTGAACTTGGGGTTGATCACCGATCCCTGACCGCCGAGCCAGCCCCAGTCTTCGCGATATTTGCCGTCGCCCTCGACCGCGAACACGGGATCGAGGCCGTTCGCCTTGCACAGGTCGAAGTCGTCCTCGCCATGGTCGGGCGACATATGGACGAGCCCGGTGCCGCTGTCGGTGGTGACGAAATCGCCCGCGAGGAAGGGACGCGGGCGCGCGAAGAAGCCGCCGAGCGCGTGCATCGGGTGGCGGGCGATGGTGCCGGCGAGGTCGGCGCCGATGATGGTCTTCGTAGGATGGTTTTTTTCAAACGAACCGGAGAAGCTGGTCAGATTGTTATCGAAGGCGTTGGCGCTGCGCTCCATCGTCGCCTCGGCGAGGTCTTTGGCGATCAGCAGCTTCTTTCCACCGTAGGGGATAAGCGCGTATTCCACGTCCGGCCCATAGGCCAAAGCCTGATTGACCGGGATCGTCCACGGCGTCGTCGTCCAGATCACCGCATGCGCGCCGACCAGTTCGGCGATCGGGCTCTCGACGATCTCGAACGCGACATCGATCTGGGTCGAGACGATGTCCTCATATTCGATCTCGGCCTCGGCGAGCGCGGTCTTTTCGACCGGCGACCACATCACCGGCTTGGCGCCGCGATAGAGCATGTCGTTTGCGGCGAATTTGAGCAATTCGCGGACGATGGTGGCCTCGGCCTCATAATCCATCGTGAGGTACGGGTGGTCCCAGTCGCCGCCGATGCCGAGGCGCTTCAATTGCTCGCGCTGGGTGTCGACCCAATGCTGCGCATAGGCGCGGCATTCGGCGCGGAATTCCTCGACCGGAACCTCGTCCTTGTTGAGCTTTTTCTTGCGATACTGCTCCTCGACCTTCCACTCGATCGGCAGGCCGTGGCAGTCCCAGCCGGGGACGTAGGGCGCATCCTTGCCCTTCAGCGTCTGGGTGCGGACGACCATGTCCTTCAGGATATGGTTGAGCGCATGGCCGATGTGCATGTCGCCATTGGCGTAGGGCGGGCCGTCGTGGAGGATGAACTGGTCGCGGCCGCGGCGCGCTTCGCGAATCTGCCCCTCCAGATTGCCTTCCAGCCATTTCGCCAGAATCAGCGGCTCCTTCTGCGGCAGGCCGGCCTTCATCGGAAAGTCGGTCTTGGGCAGGAAGACGGTGTCGCGATAATCGCGCTGTTCGGCGGCGGAGGGCGTATCAGTCATGCGCGGCCGCTTAGCGCAGATTTGCGTGTGCGCAAAGAAATTGGAAGCAGGAGGATACTACCCACGTCGTCACCCGGATCAAGTCAGGGGTGACGATGAGGTTATGGGCGGAGTATCTATCTTTGGCGCGGCCTGAGTGCAGGTCCCACCTCGCGGATATCCTCGACCCAGATATAGCCGTTGAAGCTGGCGGGGACTTTGGCGAGTTGCTGCGGCGTGGTGAGTCCTTCGTTCGACTTGCCGCTCTCGTACGGCCCGAGGACGATGACGCGCGCGCCGATGCTGTCCATCCGTGCGATCAGCCGGTCGGGCCAGCCCCAGAAGGCCCATTGATAGTTGATCGGGATGGCGAGCACGCCGTTCCGGCAGCTTTCGGGGACAATGCCGGTCCAGCCATATGCGACATAATCCTTCGTGCAGGCCTTGGCGCCGCCCTTGAGGTCGAACGACCAGTTGGCGGGGAGCAGTTCGCGCATCCGCTTTACCGGGTGGGTGCCGCCGTAGAAGGCGTCGCCGATCTTCTGGCTGTCGCGGCCCGCGGCTTTGAGGATCGCGAACAGCTGGTCGGCCTCGGCGGCGTCGTTCGATTTGAAGTTGAACAGGATCGGGTGGACCGGAAGCGCGGCAAGTCCTTCCTCGACCGTGGGCATCTTGCCGACGCCCTTGCCGCGCAAGGGGAAGCTCTTGCCGCCGTCGGCGGTATAGCCATAGCCGATGTCGAGCGCCTTCAGCTCAGCGAGCGTCAGGTCGCGCGTTTCGCCCTTGCCGTCTGTACGGCAATCGACGGTCCAGTCGTGGAACAGGACCATCTTGCCGTCCTTCGTCGGCGCGACGTCGACCTCGACCATCGCGGCGCCGAGCCCGACCGCCCAACGCATCGATTCGGGGGTGTTTTCGAACACCTCATGGCTCGGCGGATAGGCGAAGGCGGCGGTGCAGGTGTCGCGGCCGACGGCGGCGCGCTTGTCGTAGAGGTGATAGACCCCGCGATGCGCGATCAGCTTGGGCTTGCCTTGCGGATCGGGGGCGAGGAAGCTGGCGTTCGACAGGGTGAGCCAGGCGACGATCGCGGCGAAGATCCAGAGCGCGATTTTGGTGCGCCGCTTCATCGGCTTTTTCTTCGGGCCTTCGAGAGCGCTGGCCCAGTCTTCGCTGTTGGTCATCACACCCCCTCGTCATGCCGGACTTGATCCGGCATCCACCCCCGTGCCCCCGTCTGGACCCCGGAACAGGTCCGGGGTGACGAGGGCGCTATAAGTCGCTCAGCAGCCGCTTCGCCTCGTCGCAATCGGCCGCGATCTGCGCCATCAGCGCGTCCATGCTGTCGAACTTCGCCTCGGGCCGGATGAAGGCGTGGAAGGCGACGTCGATTTCCTGCCCGTATAAATCTTCGGCAAAGTCGAAGAAATGCGGTTCGAGCAATTCCTTCGGCGGGTCGAAGCTGGGGCGGATGCCGAGGTTTGCTGCGCCCTTGAGGATGCGGCCGTCGGGAAGCGTTCCGGTGACGGCGTAGATGCCGTAACGCGGGCGCAGATATTGTCCCATTTCGAGGTTCGCGGTCGGAAAGCCCAAAAGGCGGCCGTTCTTGTCGCCGTGTTGCACCTGTCCGCGCACGGTGAAGGGGCGGGTGAGGAGGCGCGTCGCGGTGGCGCAGTCGCCTGCCTGTAACGCTTCGCGGATGCGGCTCGACGAAATCACTTCCGCGCTATCGTCGACGGGGGCGACCATTTCGGTGAAAAAGCCGAGGCGGCGCGCGTGATCGGCGAGCGTCACGACATTGCCGCCGCGGCCCTTGCCAAAGACGAAGTCGGCGCCGGTAACGACCCCCGCGGCACCGTAGCGGTCGAGGAGCAGCCCGGTGATGAAATCCTCTGCTGTCGTCCCCGCAAGCGTCGCGTCGAACGGCAGGATGAGCATTGCGTCGGCGCCCGCGGCGGCGAAGAGTTGCTGCCTTTGGTCGAGCGTCGTCAGGCGGAAGGGCGGGACGCCGGGCTTGAAGAAGCGCACCGGATGCGGGTCGAAGGTCGCGACGATCGCGGGGCGGCCCTCGTCCCGCGCGTGGCGCGCCGCGCGGCCGACGACCGCCTGATGCCCGGCGTGAAAGCCGTCGAAATTGCCGAGCGCGATCACCCCGCCGCGCAAGGGTTCGTCGATCCGCTCGTGGCCGTCGAGGCGGGTCATGGTGTGGCTTTAGTGGAAGGGGGCGGGGTGAGGGGCACGAGCCCGGCCTTGAGCACGCGGATCGCGTTGCCGCCCATCGCAGCGCGGATTTCGTCGTCGCTAAAGCCCGCGTCGATCAGCGCCTGCGTCACCTGCACCAGCTTCGACGTGTCGAACCGCACGGTGGTCGCGCCGTCATAATCGCTGCCGAGCGCGACATGCTGGATGCCGACGAGGTCGCGAACATGCTTCATCGCCTTTGCGATGCTTGCGGGCGAGGTGTCGCACACCGCGGCGTCCCAATAGCCGATGCCGATCAGCCCGCCCGTGGCGGCGACACCGCGGATCTGTTCGTCCGAAAGGTTGCGGTTGACCTTGCACGTCGCCTGCACGCCGCCGTGGCTCGAGACGACGGGGCGACGCGCCAGTTTGAGGATGTCGGCGACGCAGGCGTTCGAACAATGCGCGATGTCGACGATCATGCCCTTCGCTTCCATCGCCTCGACCACCTGCCGGCCGATCGGGGTGAGCCCGCCCTTTTTGAGGCCGTGCATCGATCCCGCGAGATCATTGTCGAAGAAATGGGTGAGCCCCGCCATGCGGAAGCCCGCCGCGTAGAGCTTGTCGAGGTTGGCGAGCTTGCCTTCGAGGCCATGGAGTCCCTCGATGCTGAGCATCGCGCCGACCGGGGGCATTTTGCCGCGCCGCGAAGCGAGCAGCGCGTCGATATTTTCGGGGGTGGTGACCGCGCGCAGCTTGCCGCTCGATGCAGCGACCGCGCGGTGGAGTTTTTCGGCGTGCCAGAGCGAGCGCTCGAGCAGCGAGTTCCACGTGCGCACCGGCTGGAGCTGCGCAATCACGAGGCTGGTGATATTGTCGGTGTCGCCGCTGTTCGCGTCGTAATTCTGGCCCTTGGGCGACTTGGTCGTGCTCGCGAGTATCTGCAAGGCGACATGGCCGTCTTCGAGCCGCGGCAGATCCATATGGCCGCGGTCGGCGCGATCGAGGAAGCTGCGGCCCCACAGCAGGCTGTCGCTGTGGAGGTCGACGATCGTCAGCGTCTTGTGCAGCGCCTGCGCGCGGGCGCTGACAGCCGGCAGCGGTTTGCCGTCGATCTTGTTGAGATCCTTTTCGATCAGGCCGGGGGCGAGGGCGAAAAAGGCGCCCGCAGCGAGCGCGATCAGGATGAGAATGCTCAGGACCCAACGGCGCATCGGCCTATTTCCTTGTCAGCGTGACGAAGCTGTAGGCCGGGCGGCCGGCATCGTCGGCGGGATGGTCTTCGCGCGCCGCCTCCAACCAGTCGGCGGCGGCCGGATAATCGATGATCGCATTGCCCTTGGGTTTGAGTGCGACCTCGGTCAGCTCGATCCGGTCGGCGAGCGGCAGGAACAGGCGATAGATTTCGGCGCCGCCGATCACCATCACATGCGGGGCGTTCGCGAGCCTGAGCGCCTCGTCGATCGTCGCCACGGGCTCGGCGCCCTCGTCCTGCCATTCGGGGTCGCGGGTGAGAACGATATGGCGGCGCCCCTCGAGAATAGCGGGCAGGCTGTCGAAGGTCTTGCGCCCCATGATCATCGGGCGGCCCATCGTGAGCTGCTTGAAACGGCGAAGGTCGGCGGGCAGGTGCCAGGGCATCTTGCCATCGGCGCCGATCACGCCATTGGCGGCGCGCGCGAGGACCAGCGTGATTTCGGGATGATTCATGCGGGAGAGGTTCCAACCCAGGTGGCGTGGCCGAGCTTGCGGCCGTCGCGGACCTCGGCTTTTCCATAGTGGTGAACGTGGCAGGCGGGGTCGGCGAGCAGGTCGGGAAGAGTTTCGATCCCGCCGCCGATCAGATTGTGCATGACCACGGGCAAGGTCGCGGTTTCGGTGCTGCCGAGCGGCAGGCCGGCGACGGCGCGGATATGATTTTCGAACTGGCTGACGACCGCACCTTCGATCGTCCAATGGCCGCTGTTGTGGACCCGCGGTGCCATTTCGTTGAAGATCGGGCCGTCGTCGCCGACGAAAAATTCGCCGGTGAGGACGCCGACATAATCGAGTTCCCCGGCGATCCGGGCCATCAGCGCGCGCGCCTCGTCCTGCTGGTCGAGCACGGCCCCCGGCGGGGGCAGGGTCGAGGTCGCGAGGATGCCGCCTTCGTGGACATTGACGGGCGAGTCCCAGAAACGGACCTCGCCGTCGATGCCGCGCACGAGCAGCACCGAAAATTCATGCGCGAAGGTGACGAAGCCTTCGAGCACGGCGGCGTGGCGGTCGATTGCGTGCCAGGCAGCATCGGCGTCGGCGGCGGTGGCGAGGCGCGCCTGCCCCTTGCCGTCATACCCCATGCGCACCGTCTTCAGGATCGCGGGGGCACCGATCCGGTCCAGCGCCGCGTCGAGCGCCGCGCGGTCGGGCACCGCAGCGAAGGGCGCGGGGCGGCCGCCGAGTCCGGCGACGAAACTCTTTTCGGCGAGCCGGTCCTGCGCGATTTCGAGGCCTTCGTGGCCGGGGCGGACCGCGACATGACCCGACAGGAAGCGCACGGTGTCGACGGGTACATTCTCGAATTCGTAGGTGACGACGTCGCAATGCGCGGCAAAGGCGGCGAGGCGCGATTCATCGTCCCACGCCGCCTGCGTGTGCTGCGCGGCGACCTGCGCGGCGACACTTTCCCGGTCGGGCGCGTAGATATGGACGTGATAGCCAAGCTGCGCTGCAGCGACGGCGAGCATACGGCCGAGCTGGCCGCCACCAAGAATGCCGATCGTCGAACCGGGTGGGAGCAAAATAGGGTCCTTAGCCTTCGCGAACGGGGATGGGGGCGACGCTGTTCGTCTGGGCTTCGCGCCAGCCATTGAGCTTTTCAGCGAGGCCGGGATCGTTGTTCGCGAGCAGCGCGGCGGCGAAGAGGCCGGCGTTGGTTGCGCCCGCCTTGCCGATCGCAAAGGTCGCGACCGGGATGCCACCGGGCATCTGGACGATCGAATAGAGGCTGTCGACGCCGCTCAATGCCGCCGACTGAACGGGGACGCCAAGGACGGGGACGCGCGTCATCGACGCGACCATGCCGGGCAGGTGCGCCGCGCCGCCGGCGCCCGCGATGATCGCCTTCAAGCCGCGCTCCGCTGCACTCTTGGCATAGGCGACGAGGCGGTCGGGGGTGCGGTGGGCGGAGACGATCTGGACCTCGTGCGCGATGCCGAATTCTTCGAGGATCTGGACCGCGTGCGCCATCGTCGGCCAGTCCGACTGGCTGCCCATGATGACACCGACTTGCGGTGCGTTCTCGCCCATCACCCATCCCTCCTGCGGGCGACGATGAATCGCCGCCGCCCTCCCCCTAGCGGCTGTGTCCCGCGCGGGCAACGCCGCGCAATTGATGTCGGGGTCGTTTACCGATTGGTATCAAGTCGCGGCTAGGGTCGCCGGACTTAGATCCGTTGGCGTCCGGCCGGCGGAGGGTTAGGGCGCGCCGGGGATCAGGCATGGATAGCGTAGGGGGGGCACGGATCGCAGTCGACCAGTTCGGCGCCGTATCCGTTGACTCCATCGAGGACCAGCTGCGTGACATACGCCGGGAACGCGACGCGTTGCGCCGCGAAAACCGCGTATTGAAGATCGCCGTCGCCGAACTCGAACGCGTGTCCGAGCGCGATACGCTGACCCCGCTGTTCAACCGCCGATATTTCCTGACCGCGATCCATCACCGCATGGCGCGCTTCGAACGTCATGCCGAACGCGCCGCGGTCGTCTTTGTCGACGTCAACCAGCTCAAATATATAAACGACAATTTCGGTCATGCCGCGGGCGATTTCGCGCTGCTCGAAATCGCCAAGCGGCTCGCCGCGTCGATCCGCGCGACTGACGTCGCGGCGCGCATCGGCGGCGATGAATTCGGCCTGATCCTCGACCAGTCGAGCGAGGAGGGCGCGCGCGTGCAGGTGACCCGATTGTGCGAGGTGCTGACAGCCGCGCCCACGCATTATGACGGGCACGAGATTGCGCTGTCGGCCTGTTTCGGCATTGCGATGCTCCAGACCGGCATGACCGAATCGGACATATTGGCCGCCGCCGACCGCGACATGTATCGCAGCAAGCAGAGCCTCGGCGGCCTCCCCGGCCACCGCTAACCACGCGTTAACCAAAAAAGCGCATCGTTCCCCGTGCGAACAAGGGGGTGGACGATGCGAAACCAGACCGACCCATATCTCGATATGCAGAACCGGATTACCGGCCAGATCGGCGCGCTCGCCGAAGCGCTGCCGCATTGCGCGCTGGCGCAGATCGTTCAGGGAATCGACGACATTCGCTGCCTCGCGCGCGATAATGGCTTTGCCGCGGTCGAGACGCTGGCGAGCCGGCTGGAATCGGCGGTCGCGGGGGGCGGTTATCGCGCGGCGATCCTGACCTATCTCGATGCGATGAGCGACGCCGCGAGTGCGCCGCGTGGCACCCTTCCAGCCGCCGCGCACGAAGCCTGGCTGGCGTCGGTCGCGGTGCGTCTGGGGCATTGACGCCAGAGCGCCGACGATTCAGACATAGTCGATGGATGCAATCATGCTTGCGCTGGTGGCGGTGCTGCTCGCCAACGCCGACGGGCGCAGCGGGATATATCTGTCGCGGCTGCTGAGCGTTCGCGCCGACCGCCGCATGACGGTTGTCATCGCGTTCGGCGCCTTCATCATCAATGCTGGCATTGCTGCGGTCGCGGGGGCGATCGCGAACGGCCTGATCGGGCAGGGGGTGGCTGCCCTGCTCGCCGCGCTCGCGATGCTGTCGGCGGCGGCGGCGCTCCTCTGGCGCGTAAAACTCCTGTCCGATGCGGGCGCCGATGACGCGCCGCCGGTGATGCTGGCGGGACGGATGCTCGCCGCGCAGTTCGGCGATCGCAGCCATTTCCTGATCGGCGCGCTCGCCGCAACGAGCGGCGCAGGGCAATGGGCCGCGGCGGGCGGGCTTGTGGGCTGGACGCTTGCAATGCTGCCCTTCCTCGCCTTTGGCCCGGCGCTGGCCGAGCGGCGCGCGGCGCGCATCGTGCGGTGGGCGAGCGCGGTCATTCTGGCGCTTTGGGGCCTCCGCATGGCGCTGGGTGCGTTCGGATTGATCGGATGATTGACGAAGGCGAATAGTTCTTATCGTTTTTATCGATGAAGCTTAGCCAAAGGTTCAATGGGAAAGCGCCCCGCCGCTTCGCTATATTCAGGGGAGCAAAGAAAGGATGCTCCCATGTCCAGAAAAGCCGACAATGCTCCCGCTGTCGCCGACGCGCTCAACGCGCTGCTCGCCGACAGTTTCGCGCTCTATCTCAAGACGAAAAACTATCATTGGCACGTCCACGGTCCGCAGTTTCGCGAATTGCACCTGCTGTTCGACGAACAGGCGGCGCAGATTTTCGCGACGACCGACCTGATCGCCGAGCGCGTGCGCAAGAATGGCGCGCCGACGCTGCGTTCGATCGGCGATATCGGCCGCCGGACGTCGATCCGCGACGATGACAGCGCGAATCCGGGTGCCGAGGCGATGATCCGTGCGCTCGCGGACGACAACAGGACCCTGCTCGGCCAGCTCAAGGAGGTGAAGGCGGCGGCCGAAGCCGACGGCGACATCGCGACGAGCGGGCTGGTCGACGGCTGGGCCGACGAGACGCAGCAGCGCATCTGGTTCCTCGAGGCCACGCTGGGCTATTGATGGCGCGCGATTCCTTCCCGCGAGCGGGAGGGGAAATCAGCGGCAGACACCGGCCGGAAAACAGCAGGCCGCGACACCCCAAACAAAAAGGGCGGCCCGAGGGCCGCCCTTTTCGTTTGTCCGATTATCCCGCCGATCAGTCCTGATGCGGCTGGATGTTCACCGCCGCGAACTTGCCGCGGTCGTCGACTTCGATGTCGAAAGCGACGCGGTCGCCCTCGTCGAGGCCTGCCATGCCGGCGCGCTGCACCGCGCTGATGTGGACGAAGGCGTCGGCCTGTCCGTCGTCGCGCGCGATGAAGCCGAAGCCCTTCGTCGTGTTGAAGAATTTCACCGTGCCCGAGGTACGTTCACCGGTGAGCTGACGGCGGCCGCGGGCGCCGCCCGGAGCCGGACGGTCACCGCGATCATCGCGACGCGGAGCGAATTCCTCGACCGGCATCGGTTCGCCTTCGATCTTCAGGTCGATGGCCGACACCTTGCCGTTGCGTTCGACGAGCGTGAAGCCGAGCGGCTGGCCCGATGCAAGGCCCTGAAGCCCCGCCTGCTCGACCGCGCTGATGTGGACGAACACATCTTCGCCGCCGTCGTCGCGCGCGACGAAGCCGAAGCCCTTCGACGGGTTGAAGAATTTTACCGTGCCATTGCCTTCGCCGACAACCTGCGCCGGCATGCCGCCGCCGCGTCCGCCACCGAAGCCGCCGCGGTCACCGCCGCCGAAGCCGCCGCCACCGCCGCCGCGGTCGCCGCCGCCGAAGCCGCCGCGATCACCGCCGCCGAAACCGCCGCGATCGCCGAAGCCGCCGCCGCGGTTGCCGCCGCCATAGCTGTCGCCGCCGTAGGGTGCAGGTTCGAAGCTGTCGAAATTGCCGAAATCATCGCGCTTGCCGCGTCCACGCTGGCCGCGCCGATCCTTGTTGAAACTCATAGTCTGTTAGTCGCTTTCGGTCGTCCACACCCCATTCAACCGGCTCATTGCGCCGGACGGGGACGCAGTTCACCTCAGGCACGGACTCGCCCCATGCCACCAAGGGCGCAAGATATAGCCTAATTGTCCACAGGCTGCGAACAGAAAATTTCATGAAGGCGATGCCGGATTTTGCACGATTTGCCGCAGCCCTGGCGACGCCGGTGGCCCCCGCGAAAACCAGTCATTGAGCGACAGGGCGGCTTGGCCTAAGGCGGCGCTATGACTGTTCATTTCCACGAAGAAGATCTGCCCGAGGGCGTGCTGGGCCCCGGCGCGGTCGCGATCGATACCGAGACCATGGGGCTGAACCCGCTGCGCGACCGGCTGTGCCTTGTCCAGATCAGCGACGGGTCGGGCGACGAGCATCTCGTGCGCTTCAAGCCCGGCAGCACCTATGACGCGCCGGTGCTGAAGGCGATATTGACCGATCCCAACCGTTTGAAATTGTTTCACTTTGCACGATTCGATATTGCGGCGCTGCAACAGGCGCTCGGCGTCGTGACGGCGCCCGTCTATTGCACCAAGATCGCGTCGAAGCTGATCCGCACCTACACCGACCGTCACGGTCTCAAGGAACTGGTGCGCGAATTGCTCGGCCAGGAAGTGTCGAAACAGCAGCAGTCGAGCGACTGGGGCGCCGCCGAACTCAGCGACGCGCAGCGCGATTATGCCGCGAGCGACGTGCGCTTTTTGCACGCGATGAAGGATATCCTCGACATGCGGCTCGCGCGCGAGGGGCGGTCCGAACTCGCGCAGGCCTGTTTCGATTTCCTGCCGACGCGCGCCGCACTCGATCTCGCCGGCTGGCCCGAAACCGATATTTTCGCGCATAGCTGAAAGTGATTCGCACAAGGCTTTGATGGATGTCCGAACGCGCCGATCTTGACCGCACGATGCGCCAGATGTGGGCGGCCAGCGGGTCGAGCCACGACCGGCTGGTGCGCATCCTGCGTTTCGGCCTGCCGCTCGTGATCGGCGTCGTCGCCGCGGTGCTCGTCTTTTCGCCCTTCACCCAGCGCGCCGAAATCAGCTTCCTGTTGTCGAAGGACAAGGTCGACATGGCGAGCGAGCGGATGAAGGTGACGCGGGCCGAATATCGCGGTCAGGACGCGAAGGGGCAGCCGTTCGCGCTGCTCGCGGGCAGCGCGGTACAGAAAAGTTCGGCCGAACCGATCGTGCGGATGACCGACCTGTCGGGGGCGATCAAGCTCGCCGACGGCCCGGCGACGATCGTCGCGCGTGACGGCGCCTATAATATGGAGACCGAAAAGGTCGCGGTGCCGGGGACGGTGCAGGTCAAGAGCGCGAACGGCTATCGCATCGACGCGAGCAATGTCGCGGTCGACCTCAAGACGCGCACCCTGCTGGGGCAGGGCGGCGTCAACGGCAGCCTGAACATCGGGCAGTTTTCGGCCAACCAGCTATCCGCCGACCTCGACCAGCGCGTCGTGCGCCTGCAGGGCAATGCGCGGCTGCGGATCAATCAGGGAGCGCTCAAATGAACCGTTTTTGGACCATGAAGAGCATGGCGCTCGCGGGGGGCAGCTTTGCCCTGACCAGCCTCGCCCTCCTGTCGGCGGGCGGCGGCGACGCTGCGCACGCGCAGGCGCTCGCCAACCACAACAGCAACGCGCCGGTCGATTTCGCGGCGGGCAGCATCGAGGTGCAGGACCGCGCCGACCGCGTCGTGCTGGCGGGCAATGTCCGCGTCACCCAGGCCGGGCTGACCGTCACCGCGCCGCGGATGACCGTCGCCTACACGCGGTCGGGCGGCACCGACGTCAACCGGCTCGACGCGACGGGCGGTGTGACGGTGGTGAAGGGTGACGAGACCGCGAAGGGCAATGTCGCGATCTATGATCTCGACCGGCGGCTGATCACGATGGTCGGGAATGTCGAACTGCGTCAGCGCGGCAACAATCTGCGCGGCGGGCGGCTGGTGATCGACCTCAACAGCGGCCGGGCGACGGTCGACGGACGCGGCGCGGCGCGCGGCCCCGACGGCAATCCGGTGCCGGGCGGCACCGGCGGACGCGTCACCGGCACCTTCACGGTACCGGAAAGAAAGCAGTAACCACACCGATTGACGGATCTGCAACCACGCGCCTTCACCAAGGGCGTGGGACCAGATCACCGCGGCGCCGGGGGGCGGCCGCTCAATGGAAGCGAATCCCCATGCGCTTTTCCCCCCTCGTTCCGCCCCGGCGCCCGATATTCGGCCGGCGTCAGGAGCCGCCCGCCGCGATCATCCCGACCCCGACATCCGAAGAACGGCGCCTGATCGACCGGATCATTCGTCACGCCGGGTATCGCGAATCGCGCTAGCCGTTGGCGGAACGGCATTCGCCCCCTACATGGGGCGTCCATGCCTCCTGACACCTCCACCTCCGCCGACACCTCGCGCGAACCGCCCGTCCTCGCGACGCTGAAGCGTTTCCTGCCCTATCTGTGGCCGGCGGGGAATCGCGGGCACAAGATCCGCATCGTCGTCGCCGCGCTGATCGTGCTCGCATCGAAGGGCGTGCAACTGTCGATGGGCTTCCTCTATGGCGCCGCGATCGACAAGATGGCGCCGGGGATGGAGGAGGGCGTCGCGCTCGCGATCGGGCTGGTGCTCGCCTATGCGGGCGCGCGTTTTGCCGGGATTTTGTTCGACAATCTGCGCAATGTCGTATTCGAACGCGTCGGACAGGATGCGACGCGCGAATTGGCGATCGCGACCTTCAGCCACCTCCACGCGCTCTCGCTGCGTTTCCACCTCGCGCGGCGCACGGGCGAGGTCACCAAGGTGATCGAGCGCGGCACGAAGAGCATCGACACGATGCTCTATTTCCTGCTGTTCAATATCGCGCCGACGATCATCGAGCTTGCGGCGGTGCTGATCATCTTCTGGACCAAGTTCAGCTTCGGCCTCGCGAGCGCGACCGCGCTGATGGTCGCCGTCTATATCATCTTCACGCGCAAGGTGACCGACTGGCGCAACGCGCTGCGCACGCGGATGAACGACCTCGACACGCTGACGATCGGGCGCAGCGTCGACAGTTTGCTCAACTATGAGACGGTCAAATATTTCGGCGCCGAGGAGCGTGAGGAAGCGCGCTACCGCGACGTTGCCGACCAATATGCGCGCGCCGCGGTGAAGAGCGAGAACAGCCTCGCCTGGCTCAACATCGGGCAGAGCCTGATCACCAACGCGGCACTCGCGGGGGCGATGGCCTATACCGTGTGGGGCTGGTCGGTCGGTGAATATAAGGTCGGCGACGTGGTGCTCGTGAACACATTGCTCGCGCAGCTTTTTCGGCCGCTCGACATGCTCGGCATGGTCTATCGGGTGATCCGGCAGGGGCTGATCGACATGGAGGCGATGTTCCGCCTGATCGACACGCCGTCCGAGATATCCGATGCGCCCGATGCCTGGCCGCTGGTCGTGAACGGCGGCGCGGTGGCGTTCGAGAATGTCGTGTTCGGCTACGAGCCCGACCGGACGATCCTCAACGGCGTGAGCTTTGCCGTCGGCGCGGGTGAGACGCTGGCGATCGTCGGGCCGTCGGGCGCGGGCAAGTCGACGATCGCGCGGCTGCTCTTCCGTTTCTATGACCCGCAGGGCGGGCGCATTTTGATCGACGGACAGGATATCGCCGCGGTCACGCAAAAGAGCCTGCGTGCGGAGATCGGCATCGTTCCGCAGGATACGGTGCTGTTCAACGATTCGATCGGCTATAATATCGCCTATGGCCGCGAGGGCGCGAGCGCCGACGCGATTGCCGCCGCCGCCGAGGGTGCGGCGATCGACGGTTTCATCGCGCTGTTGCCGCAGGGGTATGACACCGAGGTCGGCGAACGCGGGCTGAAGCTGTCGGGCGGCGAGAAACAGCGCGTCGCGATCGCGCGCACCCTGCTCAAGAACCCGCCGGTGCTGATATTGGACGAAGCAACGAGCGCGCTCGACAGCCGGACCGAGGCGGCGATCCAGGACACGCTCGACCGTATCGCGGCGCGGCGCACGACGCTCGTGATCGCGCACCGCCTGTCGACGGTGACGGGCGCCGACCGGATCATCGTGCTGGAAAAGGGACGCATCGCCGAGACGGGCACGCACGACCAGCTGCTCGCGATGCGCGGGCTCTACGCCGACATGTGGGCGCGGCAGCAGGCCGAACGCGACGAGGGTACGGTCGACGCATGACCGCGCGGGTCTGGCGCTGCCGGCCGTTCCGGACAACGCTGCCCGAATCGCGGTTCCAAGCATCGACGTGCAGCCTCCATTTACAATTTTGTAAGTGATTTCCGCCAATTGAGCTCATGGGGACCCGCCCGTCATATGGATGGGCGCCGAGACGAAAGGTGGGGTTTTGATCAGGCTGGCGATGTGTATCGCGATCGACCACGATCCGTGGCTCGTCGCGCTGGCGGTCGCGGTCTGCGGCATCGGCGCTTTCGCGATCGTGCAGATGTTCGAACGCGCGCGCGATGCGCAACGCGCACAGGGAATCGCCTGGGCGTTCCTCGTTGCGGTCGCCGCGAGCGCGACGATCTGGTGCACGCACTTCGTGGCCATGCTCGCGTTCGAGGCCAAGGCGCCGGTGACGCTCGACCCCGTGCTGACTGTCGCCTCGCTGATGGTTGCGATGGTCGGCTCTTTTATCGGCTTCGCGGTCGCGGCGTGGGGCAAGGACGAGGTTTTCGGCGCGATCGGCGGGGCGCTGTTCGGCGCCGCGATCGCCGCGATGCATTTCACGGGCATGACCGCGTACCGCGTCGACGGCATCGTCGCGTGGGACGGCAACTATATCGCCGCTGCGGTGATCAGCGGCATGACCCTTGCCGCCGCGGCGCTGACCGTGCTGCGGACGAGCCGGGTGATACGCCATCGTGTGCCGCTCGCGACGCTGCTGATAGTGCTGGCGATCGCCTCGCTCCATTTTCTCGCGATGACCGCGATGCGGATCACGCCGATGGCGCTCGACGCAACGCCGCTGCGCCCGGCCGAGTTCAGCGCGCTCGCACTCGCCACCGTGCTTGTCGGCGGAATCGTGATCGCGGCAGGCGTCTTCGCCGCGATGCTCGATCGCCAGACTCGTTCCGAGGCGCTACGCGAAATGACGCGAATGGCGATGAACGACGCGCTGACGGGCTTGCCCAACCGCACCGCCTTTCGCGCGGAGCTATCGCGGCAGATCGGCGCCGCGCTGGTGAGCGGCGAGCGTGTCGGCCTCTGCGCGATCGACCTCGACCGCTTCAAGGAGATCAACGACGTCCACGGCCACAAGGCGGGCGACGAGGTGCTCGCGCGTATCGCGCAGCGGATGCGCGATACGCTCGGTCACAACGAGTTCGTCGCGCGGCTTGGCGGCGATGAGTTCGTCGCGCTGACGCGCTTTACCGAACGCGCGCAACTGGCCGCGTTCGCGGCGCGGCTCGATGCCGAACTCAAGACGCCGCTGGTCTTTCCCGATTTCGACGCGCGGCTGGGTGCGAGCATCGGTGTTGCGGTCTTCCCCGACGATGCCGCGACCGCCGAGATGCTGGCGAACAATGCCGATCTTGCGATGTACCGCGCCAAGGCCGACGCCGCGACGGCGCCTTGCTATTACGACTGGCAGCTCGACGAGGCGATCCGCGACCAGCGCGAACTCGCCACCGACCTGCGCCGCGCGATCGATTGCGACCAGCTTGACGTCCATTATCAGGTCCAGACCTCGGTCACGACGGGCGAGGTCACGGGTTACGAGGCGTTGCTGCGCTGGACGCACCCGGTTCGCGGGCCGATTCCGCCGACGGTGTTCATCCCGATCGCCGAAGCGAACGGCTTCATCCTGACGCTCGGCGAATGGGTGATGCGGCGCGCCTGTAGCGACGCGGCGGCGTGGGCGCACGACACCAAGGTCGCGGTCAATGTCTCGCCGCTCCAGCTTGCGCATGTCGACCTGCCGCGCCTGTTCCACCAGATATTGCTCGATACCGGCCTGCCGCCGCGGCGGCTGGAGATCGAGCTGACCGAGACGGCGATCATCGCCGACCGCGAACGCGCGTTGCACGTGCTGCGTCAGATCAAGGCGCTGGGCGTCGGGGTCGCGCTCGACGATTTCGGTACCGGCTATTCGTCGCTCGAAACCTTGCGCGCCTTTCCGTTCGACAAGATCAAACTCGACCGTTTCTTTGCCGCCGAACTCGATGGCAATATCCAGTCGACCGCGATCCTGCGCGCCGTGCTCGCGCTCGGCAAGAGCCTGTCGATTCCGATTCTCGCCGAAGGGATCGAGACGAGCGAGCAGCTCGACGTGCTGCGGCGCGAAGGCTGCGACGAGGCGCAGGGCTTCCTGATCGGGCGTCCGGGGCGCGCGGTTCCGGACGGCGGTGTATGTGAGACGGCGGGCGAGACGCGGGCCGCCTGACGGCGTAACCGGCAATCGCAACTAAATTACTTGCCTTGGGTTGACCCTCCGCGCCCGCGCCCTTTACGCAAGGGGCCATGCCACATGACACCAGCCTGATCGGAACCATCGTCGCCGGTCTGGGCGTTGCCTTCCTGATGGGGGCGCTCGCGCACCGGCTCAAAATCTCGCCGATCGCGGGATATTTGCTTGCGGGGGTGATGGTTGGCCCGTTTACGCCGGGGTTCGTCGCCGATACCGGGCTCGCGCTCCAGCTCGCCGAGATCGGCGTGATCCTGCTGATGTTCGGGGTCGGGCTTCATTTTTCGCTGAAGGACCTGCTCTCGGTGCGCAAGATTGCGGTGCCGGGGGCGATCCTGCAGATCGCCGTCGCGACCGCGCTCGGCATGATGCTCGGACTGTGGCTCGGCTGGTCGGTCGAGGGCAGCATCGTCTTCGGGCTGGCGCTGTCGGTCGCGAGTACCGTCGTGCTGCTCCGCGCACTGCAGGCGCGCGACATGGTCGAGACCGAAAAGGGGCGGATCGCGGTCGGCTGGCTGATCGTCGAGGATCTGGTGATGGTGCTCGCGCTTGTGCTGCTCCCCGCGATGTTCGGATCGCGCGGCGACGAGGGCGGAAGCGCGGGGCTGCTGCAATCGACCGCGATCGTGCTGTTGAAAGTCGTCGGTTTCGGCGCCTTCATGTTCGTGGTCGCGCGGCGCGTGCTGCCGTGGGTACTCCACTGGGTCGCGCATTCGGGATCGCGCGAGCTGTTCCGGCTGGCGGTGCTTGCGATCGCGCTCGGCGTCGCGTTCGGCGCGGCGGTGATTTTCGATGTGAGCTTTGCGCTTGGGGCTTTCTTTGCGGGCATGATCCTCGGCGAGACGCAGCTTTCGCGCCGTGCCGCCGAAGAGACGCTGCCGCTGCGCGATGCGTTCGCGGTGCTGTTCTTCGTCTCGGTCGGCATGTTGTTCGATCCCAAGGTGCTGATCGAACAGCCGGGGCCGGTGCTGGCGACCGTCGCGATCATCGTTGTTGGCAAGTCGGTTGCCGCCTTTGCGCTCGTCCGCGCCTTTGGCCACAAGTTGCAGACCGCGCTGACGATTTCGGTCAGCCTCGCCCAGATCGGCGAATTCTCGTTCATCCTTGCGGGGCTTGGCGTCGGGCTGAAGGTGCTGCCCGAAACGGGGCGCGACCTGATCCTTGCGGGATCGCTACTCTCGATCCTGTTCAACCCCATTCTCTTCTCGCTCGCGGTGAAGCGTCTTCGCGCCGAGGAAGCCGATGAGGCGGCGGTGGTGGCGGCGGACGAAGAGATAGTCCCCGCGTGCAACGCCGGCGTCGTGCTGATCGGATATGGCCGCGTCGGCAGCCATATCGGCAGTCTGATCTGCGGGCGCGGTGAGGGGCTGACGGTGATCGAGGATCAGAAGGACATGGCGACCGCCGCGCGCGAGGCCGGCGCGACGGTGATCGTCGGCGACGCGACGAAGGAAAGCATCCTGCGGCAGGCCGGACTCGACGAAGCGGCGACCCTGCTGATCGCGATTCCCGAGGGGGTCGAGGCGGGCGCCATCGTGCGGCGTGCGCGCGCGATCAATCCGAAGCTCGTCATCGTGGCGCGCGCGCATTCGGACGAGGAGGTCACCGACCTTGTCCGCCGCGGTGCCGACCATGTTGTGATGGCCGAGCGCGAGACGGCGTCGCGGATGGCCGAGCGGGCGATGCTGACGCTCGCTTAGGGGCTTCCCCCGCTCCGCCATCTTGCCTATCGCGGCGGCACAATGTCCGCCGCCGCTCTCCTCCCCTTGCTCAAATCCACCTTCGGTTTCGATGCCTTTCGCGGGCGTCAGGGCGAGGTCGTCGATCGCGTGATGGCGGGCGAACGGACGCTTGCGGTGATGCCGACGGGGGCTGGTAAGTCGCTGACATACCAGCTGCCCGCGGTCGCGTTGAACGGCTGTGTCGTTGTCGTGTCGCCGCTGATCGCGCTGATGCACGACCAGCTGCGCGGCGCGCGCGCGGCGGGGATTCGCGCGGCGAGCCTGACGAGCGTCGATGCCGACTGGGCCGACACGCGGCAGGCGTATCGCGACGGCCAGCTCGACCTTTTGTATGTCGCGCCAGAGCGCGCGACAGGCGAGGGGTTCCGCACCCTGCTCGAAGCGCAGACGCCGGCGCTGTTCGCGATCGACGAGGCGCATTGCGTGTCCGAATGGGGGCATGATTTCCGCCCCGACTACCGCTTGCTGCGCCCGTTGCTCGATGCGTTCCCGGCGGTGCCGCGGCTTGCGCTCACGGCAACCGCGGACAAACACACACGCGAGGATATCCTTGTCCAGCTCGGCATTCCCTCCGACGGGCTGGTCCTCGCGGGGTTCGACCGGCCGAACATCCGTTATGCGGTTCGCCCGCGCGTGAGCCCGGCGAAGCAGCTTGTCGATTTCATCGCTGCCAATCCGGGACCGGGAATCGTCTATGCGCCGACGCGTAACGGCACCGAGCGGCTCGCCGAACAGATCGCGGCGGCGACCGGGCGCAGTGTCGCGGCCTATCACGCGGGGCTCGATCCCGAGCGGCGCGCGCAGGTGCAGCATGATTTCGTCGCGTCGGAGGACGGCATCGTCACCGCGACGGTCGCCTTCGGCATGGGGATCGACAAGCCTGACGTGCGCTTCGTCGCGCACGCCGGGCTGCCGAAATCGATCGAAAGCTATTATCAGGAAACCGGGCGTGCGGGGCGCGACGGCGACCCCGCCGAGGCGATGATGCTGTGGGGCGCCGACGATTTTGCGCGCGCGCGGATGCGGCTGTCCGAATTACCCGAGGCGCGCGTCGCGGGCGAGCGGGTGCGATTGAATGCGCTCGCGGCGCTGGTCGAGACGGTCGAATGCCGGCGCGCGCTGTTGCTGCGACACTTTGGCGAGAACCCGCCAGAGCGCTGCGGCAATTGCGATAATTGCCTTGAACCGGCAGCGCAGGTCGATGCGACGGTGCTCGCGCAGAAGCTGCTGAGCGCGGTGTACCGCACCGGGCAGAGTTTCGGCGCGGGGCATATCGAGGCGGTGCTGACGGGGCGCAGCGACGAGCGGATCGCGAGCCGCGGGCACGACAAATTATCGGTGTTCGGGATCGTCGCGGGCGAGGAGGCACGGCTGATCAAGCCGCTGGTCCGCAGCCTGATGGCACGCGAGGCACTGGACACGACCGAGCATGGCGGGCTGATGCTCGGCCCCGCGGCGCGCGCGATGATGAAGGGCGAGACGGCGGTGCTGATGGCTGAGCCGCCGGTGAGGCGGACGCAAAGGGCCACGCGCGGCGGCGCGAATGCAACGCCGAACCCGGTCGGCGATCCGCTGTTCGACGCGCTGCGCGCGATGCGGCGCGAGCTCGCCGCCGAAGCGAATGTGCCGCCTTATGTGATCTTTCACGACGCGGTGCTCCGCACGATGGCGAGCGAGCGGCCCGCGACGCGCTCGGCGCTGGCGGACATTCCCGGCGTCGGCGGCAAGAAGCTCGACGCATGGGGCGAGGCGTTCCTGAATGTGATCCGGCAATTTTGAACCGGTATCGGGCCGCAACACTGGCCGATTTCACAAACGACTAGCCATATTCCGAACGCGGCGCGACCGTTGCGCCGATCGTCGCCACCTCCGCTTTCATCGCGGCCGCTCTCCCTTTGCGGCGCCGATCGATGAAAGGATCTCGACCATGAAACAAGGATTGATCCCGGCGCTCGTCGCCGGATGCCTCGCCGCGACGCCGACGACGGCCCATGCGTCCGATGCTCCGCCGACCGTTCGGGTCGACATGCGCGCGCTCGACCTGCGCGCGCCCGCGGACGTGAAGACGGCGGAGCGCCGGATCGAGCGGGCCGTCAGGACCGCGTGCCGGAGCGATGTCGAGCATCTGAGCTTCAAGGCGCGCCGGACCGCCCGGCAATGCCGCGAGACGACGCGCGAGCAGGCCATGCGGACATTGCAGGGCCGGCAGCTCCAGCAACTGGCGGCGCAATGACCCGGCGCCGTGCGGCGGCGATGGTGGCGCGCCGACCTGGCTTGCAGTAGCAGAGCGCGATGGCGTCGCTGATGATCCTCGACCCGATGATTCGTGGCGGCGCCATCGCGCTGTTCCTGCTGTGGATCGCCATCCTCGCGCGCGACCATGGTCATGTCCTCCCCGCGCGCGTCGCGATCACGATGAATCTTGCGATCATTGCCTATCTGCTTGTGCCGGTCTTCAGCCCCGGGGGACGGGCGCACTTTCCCTTCGCCATCTGCGACGCGCTGTCGGTGATGGTGCCGGCTTTTTTCTGGCTGTTCGTCCGGCTGTGGTTCGACGACCAGCAACGGATCGGCTGGCGCAGCTGGCTGCTTGTTGCCGCATTCGGGGTGCTGCCGCTGACCCAGATCATATTGATGGCGGCGACGGGGACGTTCAGCTTCGAGATATGGGTGCTGGTGCGCATCGGCATGTTCGCCTTTGCGGTGGCGGGCATGTGGATCGCCTGGCGCGGGCGCGCGAACGACCTGATCGAAGCGCGGCGCGGATTTCGCGCTGCGCTCGTTTGCGCGATCGGCGGCTTCATCCTGCTCGCGACCTTTGTCGAGATGTTCGACGGCCATGGTACGGCGTCCGACCCGGGGCGGTCGGTGACGCTCGTCGCGATCCTGATTGCCACCTTCATCGTTTCGGTTGGCCTGTATCGCTTTCGGCTGGCCGAACTGTTCGCGGCGCCGGGGCGTCCGCCGAAACAGGCGGAGCCGCTGGCCACACCGTCGCCGCTCGCGCAGCGGCTGCACGCGGTGATGGCCGAGGCGCGCGCCTATCGCGCCGAGGGCTTTTCGATCACGATCCTCGCGGCGCAGCTCGGCGAGCCCGAATATCGCGTGCGGCGCGCGATCAACGGCGAGATGGGGTTTCGCAACTTCACCGCGTTTCTGAACAGCTTCCGCCTCGACGAGATTCGCGCCGCGCTCGCCGACCCGGCGCAGCGCGACGTGCCGATCCTGACGATCGCGATCGACGCGGGTTTCGGTTCGCTGGGACCGTTCAACCGCGCGTTTCGCGATGCCGAGGGGATGACGCCGAGCGCCTATCGCGCCAGACGGCTCGCCGATTCCGGAATCGGCTAGCCGATTTTCGACATTGCGGCGCGGCGGCGCAGAAAAGCTGGTCAACGGCGGACATTGATTGGAAGGATGTCCGCATGATCCAAGACCTGCCGCCGCTCGCGATCCTGTTCGAAAAGGGTCCCGCGATCTTCGCCTTCGACTTCGGCCGCTATCTTGTCGCGGCGGGGGTGACGAGCGCGATCGTCTGGGGGCTGCGCCGGTCGAGCCTCGCAGCGCGCAAGATCCAGGCGCGCGAGGCGACGGCGGCGGACCGCCGCCGCGAAGTCCTGCAATCGCTGCAGACCGTCGGCGTCTATCTTTTCGTGTCGTTGTTCATCGTCTGGGGCGCCGACAGCGGCGTGCTGCATCGTTTTCAGGGCAGCTATGGCGTGATCGGCGACATGGCGCTGCTTGCCGCGATCATCGTCGCGCACGACGCCTATTTCTATTGGGTGCACCGTGCGATGCATCATCCGCGGCTGTTCAGGATATTCCACCGCGCGCATCATCGTTCGGTGACGCCGACGCCGTGGGCAGCCTATAGTTTCGCGATTCCCGAGGCGTTTGTGATGATCGCCTTCGTGCCGATCTGGCTGTTTTTCGTCGCGACCCCGGCGTGGGTGATGTTTCTCTGGATCAATTTCCAGATCGTCCGTAACGCGATGGGACATGCGGGGTTCGAACTGCATCCGCGCTGGTGGCTGGCGACGCCGCTGACGCGCTGGATCAACACGACGACCCACCATGACCTGCACCACAGCGGCGGGTTCAACCGCAATTACGGACTCTATTTCACCTGGTGGGACAAATGGATGGGGACCGAGCATCCGCACTATGCCGAGCGGTTTCACGCTATCGTGTCGCGCGCGCCGGTGCGCGAGGTCGCAGGGCCTCAGGCCGGCGGCGAAATGACCGAAACGATGTCGCTGCGCAGCGTCCAGCCGAGCCGTTCGTAAAGCGCTTTGCCGTCGGCGGTCGCGACCAGCAGGCAGTCGGTGACGCCGCGACCAAGGGCGCGGCGGCCGAGTTCGGCCATGATTGCCGAGCCGAGCCCGCGGCGGCCGAATTGCGCTTCGGTGACGATCTGGTCGTAAACGGCGACGGTGCCATGGATGCCGAGAACGCCGCGCGCGGCAAGCGAACCGTCGCTGTGCCGCGCGACCGCTTCGAAACGGTCGTCCCCTTCATCGACCTCGATGATGAAATCGGGCGTGGGCCGCGCGGGGGACATGTCGGTTCCGGCGGCCATCAGCCACATCGGATCGCGCGGCTGCCAGCGCGGCGGAACATGCGGCAGAATCGTGTCGCGCGGGGCCGCGATATCGACGTAGATATAGGGCGCATCGACCGCGGCGAAGGCGGCGGCGACGGCTTCGCCCGATGTGTCGCCGAGGATGAAGCGCCCGGCTTGATCGGGTTTCCCGGCATCGAACCACAAGGCCGGGGACATCGTGGCCGCGACGGGGTGAGCATAGCCGCGCGCCGCGCAATAGCCGAAAGCCCATTGGAAATGATCGTTCATATCGCGACCATAAGCGACGCGCGGAGCAAGGGAAGCGGCATCGCATTTCCGGCACCACCTTCACCCTTGTCAGCACGGGCGCGGCGGGAGTAGATCGCTGGCATGAGCGATTTTCGAACCCTGTCCGCCGACTATAGCGTCGCCCCGCAGATCAGCATCGAGGATGTGGCCGAAGCGAAGGCCGCGGGTTTTGCGATGCTCGTCAACAATCGTCCCGATGGCGAGGAGCCGTCGGCGCCGCAGGGCGACGAGATTGCACATGCCGCCGCGGCCGAGGGGCTGGCCTATGCCGCGATCCCGATCGGCCATGCGGGTTTCAGCCATCCGCAGATCGATGCGCTCGATAAATTGCTGCGCGATGCGACGGGGCCGATCCTCGCCTATTGCCGCTCGGGTACACGCTCGACGCACTTGTGGGCGCTGACGCGCGCGCGCGCGGGTGACGATGTCGACGGCATCGTGCAGGCGGCGGCGAAGGCAGGATATGACCTTTCGGGGCTGCGGCCGATGCTGGACGCGCTCGCGGGGGAAAAATGAATCAGGCAGCGTTGATCCAGCTGGGCGCGTCGCTCGTCGCGGTGCTTTTCATTGCCTGGCTGGTCGGGAAAATCGGGCTGGGAAGCGACCCGCGGATCGCCGACGCGGCCCACGCGATCCGGCTCGCCGAAGAGGCCGAGGCGGGGTTTAACGGAGTCGATGTCGCGCGCGACCGCGCGGGCTTTGCCGCGATCGTGCAAAATGCCGAGGGGCGGATGATGCTGGTGCGCGCGCACGGCAATTTCTTTGCGGCGCGGCCGGTCGATGCCAGCGTCGAGGGCCGGCTCGACAAGGATTTCCTGACGCTGACGACGCCGGAGAAAACATTCGGCGCGGTGACGCTGCAATTGGGAAAGGATGCGGGGATGTGGGCGAGCCGGATGCGCGAGTTTGACCGTGGATAAGTTGCCCGATCCGGTCGTTTACGCCGTTCCCGCGTTCATCCTGCTGCTCATCGCCGAGATGCTGATCTCGCTGCGTGCCGACAAGAGCCGCTACGAGGCGCGCGATACGTTGACCTCGTTGATGCTCGGCACGGTGAGCCAGGTCGCCGGCGCGCTCGTCGGCGCGGCGGTGATCGGCATGTCGGTTTGGGTCTACCAGTTCCACCTGTTCGACATCGGGATCGAGTTCAGCCGCTGGTGGTGGGCGTGGATCCTCTGCTTCTTCCTCGACGACCTCGCCTATTATGCTTTCCATCGCAGCGCGCACCGCGTGCGCTGGTTCTGGGCGAGCCATGTCATCCACCACAGCAGCCAGCATTATAACCTCTCGACCGCGCTCAGGCAGACATGGACGGGTTTCTTCAGCCTGACCTTCCTGTTCCGCCTGCCCTTGTTCCTGATCGGCTTTCCGCCCGCGATGGTGTTCTTCTGCGCGGGGCTGAACCTCATCTACCAATTCTGGATCCACACCGAGGCGATCAAGCGGATGCCCAAATGGTTCGAGGCGGTGATGAACACCCCGTCGCACCACCGCGTCCATCACGGGGTGAACCCGCGCTATCTCGACGCGAATTATGCCGGGGTCTTCATCATCTGGGACAAGATGTTCGGCAGCTTCGTCGCCGAACGCGACGACGAGCCGGTGCGCTACGGGATCGTCAAGCAGCTCGGCAGCTTCAACATCCTGTGGGCCGCGATGCACGAATGGGTCGGGATCGCGAAAGACGTCTGGCACGCGCCGTGGAAGCATAAGGCGGATTATATGTGGCGCGAACCCGGCTGGAGCCACGACGGCAGCCGCGCGACAAGCGCGATGATCAAGGAACGCTGGGCGGCGGGACGGCCGGCCGAAGAGCCGGCGGACTAGAGCTGCCTTATCTAGCAGCTTGCCTCGCCCGCTAATGACATTCATGTAAGCACGCGGACGACCGCCAGCAGGCGGCGCGAGGGAGAGTCGCAAGCATGGATCAGTTCGACATCATCGTTATCGGCGGCGGCAGCGCGGGGAGCGCGGCGGCGGGGCGGCTGGCCGAGGATGGATCGCGGACGGTGTGCCTCGTCGAGGCAGGCGGGACCAACGACAATGTGCGCGTGAAGACGCCGGGCTTCATGCCATTCATCCCCGATGCGTCGAACTATCGTTACGAGACGGTGCCGCAGCCGGGCCTTAATGGCCGAACCGGATACCAGCCGCGCGGGCGTGGGCTCGGCGGGTCGAGCGCGATCAACGCGATGGTCTATATCCGCGGGCACGCCTTCGATTACGACCAGTGGGCGGCGCTCGGCGCGACGGGGTGGAGCTACGCCGACGTGCTGCCTTTCTTCAAGCGCAGCGAAGGCAATGAGCGCGGCGGCGACGAGTTCCACGGGAGCGGCGGGCCGCTCAACGTGATGGACCAGCGCTGGCCCAATGTGACGAGCAAGCGCTTCATCGAGAGCGCGGCGTCGCTGCAACTGCCGCGCACCGCCGATTTCAACGGCGCGCAGCAGGAAGGTTTCGGCCTCTATCAGGTGACGCAGAAGGCAGGCGAACGCTGGTCGGCGGCGCGCGCCTATGTCGAACCGCTGCGCGACCATGGCAATTTCGCGGTGCGCACGGGCGCGCTGGTCGAAAAAATCCTGATCGAGAACGGGCGCGCGACGGGAGTGGTGATCCGGCGGGGAGCGAGACGCGAGACGCTGCGCGCACGGGGCGGGGTCATATTGTCGGCGGGCGCTTTCAACAGCCCGCAGATATTGATGCTGTCGGGGATCGGGCCGGGGGCGCATCTGAAGGACAAGGGGATCGAGGTTATCGCCGACCGCGAAGGCGTCGGCGCGAACCTGCAGGATCATATCGATTATGTGTCGAGCTGGGAGACGCGCTCGACCGAGCCGTTCGGCGACAGTCTCGGCGGTACCTGGCGGATGGTGAAGGCGATCTTCGAGCATCGCACGAAGCGCACGGGGATCATGACGACCTGCTTCGCCGAGGCGGGGGGCTTCTGGAAATCGCACCCCGACCTTCCTGCGCCCGACATCCAGTATCATTTCGTCCCCGCGATGCTCGAGGACCATGGCCGCGCCAAGGTGAAGGGGCACGGCTTTTCGTGCCACGCCTGCGTGCTGCGCCCCGAAAGCCGCGGGACGGTGCGGCTCGCCTCGTCCGACGCCGGTGCGGCGCCCGCGATCGATCCGGGCTTCCTGACCGACGACCGCGACATGGCGACCTTGCGGTCGGGGGTGCGGATGATGCACCGCATCGCGGCCGCGCCGCCCTTGGCGGACTATGCCGGGGTCGACCGGCATCCGGTGAATCTCGACGACGATGCGGCACTCGACGCGCTGATCCGCGGCCGCGCCGACACCGTCTATCACCCGGTCGGTACGTGCCGGATGGGGAACGACGCCGACGCGGTGGTCGATCCGACGCTGAAGGTGGGCGGGATCGAGGGGCTGTGGGTCGCCGACGCAAGCGTGATGCCACGGCTGGTCAGCGGCAACACCAATGCGCCGAGCATCATGATCGGCGAACGCGCGGCCGACTTCGTGAAGGCGGCGCTGGCCTGACTGCGCCCCGGCCAAAGCCGGGGTTCACTGAGCGCAAGCTGCTGCGAGCAGCGCGCCGGTCCGCGTTAAATCATAGCGGCTGGCCGGCGGCCGCAAATCGAGCACGTGGCGCGTTACCAGCCCGTGCTGGCCAAGCGCAGTCAACCCCTGCGACAGCGCCCGCGGGGTGGCGGGGGCGAGCAGGCGCGAGAGGGCGTTGAACCGGTCGTGACCCGCGCCGATCCCGGCAACCAGCGGCAGACCCCAGCGCGTCGCGGCACCGGGCGGCAGGCCGATCGCGCTCTGCGCCTCGGCAATCGTCGCGGCGCGCGCGGCGGCGGCCGCGCCTGCTTCGGTCAGGATATATTCGGGGCGGAGTGGATGGCCGTGGCCGGGGTTGCGCTCGACCCAGCCGATCGCCGCCGCGGCCTCCAGCGTTCGTACGCAGCTGTCGCGGGGCAGCTCCAGCCGGTGGATCAGCTCGACGAAGCGCGCACCCTTGTGCGTCGCGAGGTCGGCGAGCAGCGGCACCAGCCAGCGATGGCTGCCGAGCTGGACGAGCAGAGGGTCGGGCGCGGTTGACGGCATTTGCAACTAACTATACAAACCAGACTGTAGAGGCAAGCGATATGGACCGTGCGATTCTCCGTCCGGTCGAATGCTACGAAAAAGGGAGGAATGGCATGGCGCTCAAGATCGGATCCGAGCTGACCTGTTCGATGGGGGTCAAGGACATGACCGCGTCGATCGCCTGGTACGAGCGGGTGATGCAGTGCGAGCTGCTCTACCGCGCCGACGAGATCGGCTGGTGCGAAATGAAAACCCCGATGGCGGGGGTCAATATCGGCCTCAGCCAGGTCGAGAGCGTGGTGCAGGGTGGCGGCGCGACCAATGTGTTCGAGGTCGCCGATATCGCTGAGGCCAAGGCGCATCTCGATGCCGAGGGCGTGCGGCAGGACGGCGATATCCAGCATATACCGGGGCTGGTGAAATTGCTCACCTTCTATGACCTCGACGGCAATGCCTTCATGTTTTCGCAATCCGAGATGGCGGCATGACGCCGCCCTGGTGGGCGGTGGCGGTGCTGGCGGCACCGGCGGCGCCCGCCGAAGCTCCGTCGCCGGCCCCGACACTCGCTGCCTGGCATGGTAGCTGGGTCGGGGAGGGGCAGGCGTTCGGCAAGCCCGCGACTGCGACGCTCGACATCACGCCGGGCGCGGCGGGGGCGACCAGGCTCGCCTATCATCTGCGCGTCGCGGGAACGCCGCCGATGACCTATTCGGCCGAGGCAGATTACGTGTTCGATGCGAAGCGGCGCGTGCGCGGAAACTGGACCGACAGCACAGGCCGGACGCGCGCTGTCGCGGGCGGCATGAACGCGGCAAAATGGTGGACGCATTGGGGCAGCGCCGACGTCGAGATTGGCCGCTCGACCTATCACCTCGAGATCGACGGAACGCTCGTCGTGAACGATTCGGTGTTGCAGGAAGATGGCAGCTGGCGCGTCTTTGCCATGCTGCGCTATCGGCGCACAAGACCCTGAAAACTGCCGATTTTGGAGAGCACTTTTGCTGCGCACAAAAAAAGAGGGCCGGAACTTTCGTCCCGGCCCAGCCTTTCAGGCTCTCCCCTCCTGAAACTGTTGACGCAATGAATGCCATATTAATGTCATGTTGAAAAGGGCAAAATTGCGGCAATGCTGCACAAAATTTGTGCAGCATTTCAGCGGGTAGAAAGGGACCGGAACGCCGTCACATCCGGCCCCTTTCCCGGTCGGCTAGAACGTCTTGCGCGCGGTAATGCCGAAGGTGCGCGGCTGGCCTACCGTATAGCCGAGACGCGCCCGACCGCCGCGTTCGCGGTCGAACGACAGCAGCGCATTTTCGTCGAAGACATTGTTGACATAGGCGATCAGCGACAGCCCGTTTTCGAAATCGACGCCTGCGCTGAGATTGACCAGCTGATAGTCGGGAAGCTGCAGATTGACGGTCGTCGCGGCGTTCGCCGGGGCGCCGCCGAACGGCAGTCCGTGGACGAACGTGCGCGGGTTGTTTTCCTGATCGGCCGGTTGGGTATAGCGCGTTCCGACATGCTGGAAAGAGGCGGAAAGATACGCCGACGCGCTGTCCGACACCGGGAATTCATAGCTGCCCGACGCCGACAGCTGGAACTTGGGCACCGACGGCAGGCGGTTCCCCTCGCGGATCCCCGTTGCGGCGGTGAGTGCGCCGGGTAGCGTTGTGTCGAATTCGGCCTCGATCAGGCTTCCCGACAGGTTGAGATCGAGCCCGTCGACCGGCGACAGCCCGAGTTCGAATTCGACCCCCATCGAATGCGCCTTGGGCACGTTGAAGACGATGCGCGATGAACAGGTCCCGGCGTCGAGCGTGACCTGGAGGTTCTTGATGTCGTTGTAGAAACCCGCCGCGTTGAAGGTGAAGCCGCGGCCTTGCGACTTGACGCCGAGCTCGTAGTTCCACAGCGTTTCGTCGTCATAGTCCTGAAAACCGCCGAACAGCGCGGCGTCTCCGGGCGAGCAGAGTGGCAGGTTCAGGGGATCGTTGACCCCGCCGAGGCGGAATCCCTTCGACGCCTGCGCGTTGATCGACACATTGTCGGCGACGTCATAGCTAAGCAGCAGGCGCGGGCTGATGCCGTTCGATCGCGTCTTGTCGCGGCGGCGGTCGCCGTTGGCAAACAACCCGCCGGTGACGAAGCGGCGGGTTTCGAGGAAGTCGTAATAGCGGCCCCCGACCGTCACGTCGAAGGCGTCGGTGATCGAATAGGTGCCTTCGCCGAAGATCGCGAGCTGCTTGATGTCGTAGGGCAGGTCGGCATTATAGGGCGAGTTGGCCGGGAAACCGTTCGCAACCGCCGCCGACGTTCCCGCGCCGAGCGTCGCATCGGTAACGGCATCATAGCCCGGGGTCGGCAGCCGCTGACGATAGAAGCGATCGGTGCTGGAATAAAAGCCGCCGAACACCCACTGGAAGGGGCTGTCATAATCCGACGCGAGCCGCACTTCCTGGGTGAAGCTTTTGAGATCGGTCGTGTCGAGGAGGTTCGATGGCAACAGCACGCCCGCGGTGGGGAAGCCGAGGTCGACCGACACCGAACCGGTAAGCGCGCTTGCATCGCGGCTGACGAGGATGTCGCGGTTGGTATAGCTGGTCACCGCGGTCACCTTGACGCCATCGAGGGCGACGTCGAGCTTGAGGTCGGCGATCAGCGTTTCGTCCTCGAACGACTCGCGGAGCAGCAGATATTGCTCGCGCTCGTCGAACGTCACCTGCGGGCGCGTCGTCGTGAACCGGTTGGCATAGAGATTGTAGATGTCTTGCCGGTTGAAGCCGTCGGCCTTGACCTTTTGATACACGATGCGCGGAGTGATCGAGATATTGTCGGTCGGCTCGAAGGTCAGCGCGATGCGCCCGCCATAGCGTTCGCCGCTGTTGATATCGTCCTTGCCCGCCGGGCCGATCGCGTTGATGAAGCCGCCGTAGCGCGTGTAATAACCGACCGCGCGGATCGCCGCCTTGTCGCCCATCGGGACATTGATCGCGCCTTTGAGGTGCCCGCCGAAATCGTCGCCGTCGACAAGGTTGAGATTCGCCTCGACGCTGCCTTCCGTCGTGCCGAGCTTCGGCTGGTTGGTGATGTAGCGGATCGTGCCGCCGACCGAGCCCGAGCCGAAGAGCGTTCCCTGCGGACCGCGTAGTGTTTCGACGCGGTTGAGGTCGTAAAGGTCGATGTCGGGGGTGAAGAGCGAGAGCGAGATCACGCTTTCGTCGAGATAGACGCCGACCTGTTCCTTGACCCCCGGCTGGTCGCGCACGACCTGGCCCGCGGAGACGCCGCGCACCGATACCTGGCTCTGGCCGGGCCCGAGATTCTGGACCGATAGCCCCGCGACGTTGCGCGAGAGATCCTCGAGCGTCACCGCCCCCGATTTCTGGATATCCTCCGCAGTCTGCGCGTTAATCGAGAACGGGATGTCCTGAAGATTGGCGTCCCGCTTGGTCGCGGTGACGATGATGATGTTGCTGTCTTCGTCGGCCGGGGCGTTTTGCGCCGCTGCTGGAGCGCTGATCGTCAGCGCGAGCAGCGACAGGCCCGCGAGCATATGTGCACGTGCGTACATGGTTATCCTCCTCCTGATGGCCAATCTTGCGTTGGTCCGCCGGAGAAGGTGCGCCTCTTGTTTCCATTACGCAATGACGCATGAATATTGCGCGAAACAATGGTCGCGACATGTTGCACGCCAGCCACAGTAAGAAAGTGACAAAAAAGGCCGGGGCAAGCCCCGGCCAGTGGTTCGCAGGAGGAACCTGGTGAGGACCCCGCCGCCGCCGTTTGAAAGGAGAGAGAGCGTGCGGCGACGGGTATCCTGTCTCGTTGTCAGTAGTTGTAGGCGCGCTCCCCATGCTCGCCGAGGTCGAGGCCTTCGCGTTCGACTTCCTCGGAGACGCGCCCGCCGGTGACGGCCTTGGCGATGCTGAAGGCGATGGCCGAACCGACCGCCGACCAGAGGACGGCGACGCCGACCGACTTGATCTGGATCCACAGCTGGCTGCCGAGGACATAGTCGTCGCCCGCCGGACCGCCGAGTGCGGGCAGCATGGTGACCGCGGTCAGGATCGAACCGATCAGGCCGCCGATGCCATGAATGCCGAACACGTCGAGCGAGTCGTCGAAGCCGAGCTTGGCCTTCAGCTTCATCACGAACCAGCAGCAGACGATGCCCGCGATCGCACCGAGCAGGATCGCCCCGAACGGGCCCGAATTGCCTGCCGCGGGGGTGACAGCGACGAGGCCGGCGATCGCACCCGAACAGGCGCCGAGCAGCGAGCCCTTGTGGCCGAGGACGCGTTCGGTGAGCATCCAGAAGAGGACGCCGGCGGCGGTTGCGGTGAAGGTGTTGATCAGCGCGAGGCCGGCCGACCCATTGGCTTCGAGCGCCGAGCCGGCGTTGAAGCCGAACCAGCCCACCCAGAGGAGACCGGTGCCGACCAGCGTCATGGTCAGCGAGTGCGGCGCCATGATTTCCTTCTGGTAACCCGTGCGCTTGCCGATGATCAGGCAGCCGACGAGCGCCGCGATACCCGCGTTGATGTGGACGACGGTGCCGCCCGCAAAGTCGAGCGCGCCCCAGCCGAAGATCAGGCCGGTCGAAGCCTCGTCACCGCCCAGATACCAGACCATGTGCGCGATCGGGTAATAGACGATGGTCAGCCAGACGACCGCGAAGACCATGACCGCCGAGAATTTCATGCGCTCGACAAGCCCGCCGAGGACCAGCGCGACGGTGATCGCCGAGAAGGTCATCTGGAAGGCGATGAACACGAATTCGGGGATCACGACGCCGTCGGTGAAGGTCGCGACGGTCGAATCCGCCGTGACGCCGGCGAGAAAGGCCTTGCCCGACGAGATGAACTGGTTGGCGTCGCCGCCGAAGGCGAGGCTGTAGCCGAACATCACCCACATGATCATCGCGAGGGCCGCGACGGCAAGGATCTGCGTCAGGACCGACGCCATATTCTTGGTGCGGACGAGGCCGCCGTAGAAGAGCGCGAGGCCGGGGACGATCATCGCCATGACCAGCACGGTCGAGATCATCATCCACGCGGTGTCGCCCTTGTCGGGCGTCGGCTTGACGGCTTCGGCGACGGCGGGCGCCGCTTCCTGCGCCCAGGCGGGCAGCGCGGCGAACAGTGCGAGGCCCGCGGCCCCGGCACCCGCCGCAATCTTGTTTGCGAACGTCATATTTTCCCCCTTCGTCATTACAGAGCCGCCTCGCCGGTCTCGCCGGTGCGGATGCGCACGGCCTGACCCACGTCGAGGACGAAGATCTTGCCGTCGCCGATCGAGCCGGTGCCGGCGCTTTGCTGGAGCGTTTCGACGACCCGTGGTGCGAGCGCGTCGTCGCAGACGAGCTCGATCTTCACCTTCGGCACCATGTTGGTCGCATATTCGGCGCCGCGGTAGATTTCGGTCTGCCCCTTTTGCCGGCCGAACCCCTTGACCTCGGTCACGGTCATGCCGGCGATGCCCAGACCGGTGAGCGCCTCGCGCACCTCGTCGAGCTTGAATGGTTTAATGATGGCCAGGATCAGCTTCATGACGCCCCCTTTTGCTAATGGCACCATGTTGCACTGCAACAGCCGTGCCAGATTGCGCCGGGCGTGCGAAAGTTAACATTTTGTGACGGTTTTGAAGCGGCACAGCGAAGAATCGGTCGTTCGCTGGGCAGGTGCAGCAGGGGATTGCCTAAATTTTAGGCAGGATCGGCGACCGTCCTGAACCGCGCCCAGATCGGCAGATGGTCCGATGCGCGTGCCGCGAGCGCGCTCCGATGCACCCCGGCGTCGACCGCCTCGAGATCGGGGGTCGCGAAGATGCGGTCGAGCCGGGCGACCGGGCGGCGACTGTGAAAGCTGTGGCCGGTGTCGACCGGCCGGTGGTGCGCGCCGAAATCGGACAGGCAGCCGCCCGTTGCACGCCATTCGTTGCAATCGCCCATCAGGATCGTCGGCAGATCTTCGCCCTCGGCGACGTGGTTCAGGATTGCGCGCGCCTGCTGGCGGCGGCGCAAGCCCGAAATGTCGAGATGCATGCCGACGACGCGAAGCCGCGTGTCGCCGATGCGGACGGTCGCCGCCACCGCGCCGCGCGGTTCGAGCGTCGGCAGGTGGAGCGCGTGGCTTTCCTCGACCTCGGCGCCCTTGCGGACGAGCAGCGCATTGCCATGCCAGCCGATCGCGTAAGGGCGGCCGTCGAGCAGGTCGACCGGGACATAGTCGCTATGCTCTTCGAACATGTGCGGCGGGATCGCGCTCGCGCGCGTGCCGAAACGGCGGTCGGCCTCTTGCAGCGCGACGATATCGGCATCGAGTTCGCGCAGCACCGAGAGCACCCGGCCGGGATCGCGGCGGCGGTCGAGCCCGATGCCCTTGCGCATATTGTAACTGGCGACCTTGATCATGACTTGCTTTTCAAGCGCTCAGTCCGCGTTTCCGTTCCCGACGGCCTCGAATTCGGCGATCAGCGCCTGCGCTTCGGCGAGGTCCTCGTCGAGCACCATGATGCGCACCGGGATGAGCAGTCCGACGCTTTCGGCGATATTCATGCCCGCATCGAAACAGACGGCATGAACACCCGCGCTTTCGAGGCGGCCGCGCAGCAATTCGGCCTCGGCGCCATTGGGGAGGCGCGCCAGTTCGACCAGCGGCATCAGGCGTCGCCCGCGATGAAACGGTCGGTCGGGCGCGTCGGCAGGCCGTCGATACTCTTTGTGCGCCCCTGGAATTTTTCGACCCACAGCGCGCGGTCGGCCTGACGGTGATATTTCTGCAGCGTGTCGCGCTCGTGCTGCAATTCCATCATCGGCACGCCCCAGCCGCAGCTCGTCTGCACGCTTTCGATGTCGATGACGAAGATCTGGCGCGTGCCGGGGATCAGATTGAAGTTCGCGGCGAGCGCTTCCCACCCGGCATCCTGCGGCAGCACGGGGCGGCCGCGGCCATAGATGCGCAGGATCAGCGCGCTGCGGTCGAAGGCGCAGAACATGATCGTGATGCGCCCGTCTGCGGCGAGGTGCGCGTGCGTCTCGTTCCCCGATCCACCGAGGTCGAGATAAGCGACCTGCCGGTCCGACAGGATGCGGAAGCTGTCGGCATAGCCCTTGGGCGACAGGTTGATGCGCGCATCGGCGGCTGCTGTCGCGGTGAAATAGACCGGCTGCTTTTCGATGAAGGCGATATGCTTGTCGGTCAGCGTGTCGGTGAATTCGGCCATGGCTCTTCTCCGTGTCGAACCGGCCCTATCACCAATTCCTGCCCTCTTCTATCGCCGCGGCTTCGTCGGCACGGCTCGTGCGGCCGAGCGCTTCGTTGCGGTGCGGGAAGCGGCCGAAGCGGTCGATGATGTCGAAATGCTTCTTGGCAAAATCGGCGAACATCGGGTCGGCGAGCTGGCCCATCAGGCGCAGCGATTCGCGCTGGTCGGCGATATCCTCGCTATGCTCGAAGGGAAGATAGGCGAACTGGCGGCGCGCATCGGGCCAGCCCCGATCCCATCCGTTGGCGACGATGCCGCGCGCGATCGCGCGCGCGAGCTCGTCTGTCGCAAAGGCATCGGCGTGGCCGCGAAACAGGTTGCGCGGCACCTGATCGAACAGGATCGCCGCGGCGAGCGCGGTGTCGGGATCGGTGAGGAAGCTTGCGGGCGGCTGCGAGCGGAGCGCTTCGTGCCAGCCTTCGGCGAGATCGCGGACCTCGGCGTCGAATTCGGGGCCGCCGCCGTACCAGTCGTCCATGCCGTGCGCGTCGAACCAGAAGTCCAGCAATTGCTGTGCCCAGTCGGCGGGGGGAGGGGCGGGCGTTTCGGTGTCATCTGTCATGGTGCGTACAGCGAAGCAATCCGGAGCGGTTTACGCAAGCCCGGATCGCTTCGCTGCGCCCGCAAAGATGAGGCTATTCGCCCTTGGCGCGGCGATAGGGGACGAATTCGCCGAGCGACACGAAGCCGGTGTAGAAATGGCTCGTGCGGTCGCGCAGCTCGACCGGATCGATGCTGCACAATTGGCTGCCCGTCGTCCTCGTCACGAGGATATCGTCGTCGTCGAGCGATTCGGCGCCGCCTTTCGGCCGGTTGACCCAAAGGGTGCTGCCCGCGCGATAGACGATCGCGGTCTTGTCGATGATCTGCGAGCTGCGCGCGCTCGAAAGCGAGATGCAATCCTGCGGCTCGCCCGCGACGCGACCTTCGAGCAGCTTGGCGAGCTGGTCCTCGGGTGCGAGCTTTTCGCGCGCGGTGGCGGCGGGTGAGGCCGCGATCGCGGCTGCGGCCAGAAGCGCCGGGATGAGGTGACGCATGGGTTCGACTCCTGTCTTCATCATACCCTACCCGGCGCCTTCATACGCCCCGCCGCGTGAACAGGGCCTGACTCGCCGCCGTTTCAGCACGCCCCGTCGGGGAGCGGGATGCCCAGCGGACCCTTGCACTTCTTTTTCTTCGCGGGTTCGACGGGGGTGCTGCCGCCGGTCGATGCCCCGCCCATGCCGCCGAAATCGGCGCCGACCAGCAGCATCGTGTGCGAACGGAAACGCACCTTCGCGGTCCAGTCGATATTCCACACCGCATTGCCCGCGGGTTTCGGCGGGTAGGAGAAATTGGCTTCGGGGCCGAAGGCGTTCAAATTGCCGATCATCATCTCGCCCGACGCCTTCTTGACCTCGGCTGGAATCTGGCAGCTCGTCTGGGCGGGCGGCATCACGATCTTTTTCGTGATGAGGTTCGCGACCACCGAGGGAGGCAGCCAGTCCCAGAGGCCGCCACCGAATTCCTTCGACGCGCTGCTCGTCCACCAGACGATGTCGCCGATGTCGTTCTTGCCGCCGCCATTGCCCATGCCGCCGATCGTCCACGCGACATAGCCCGTCGCGTTCGGTACCGAATTCCAGCGGACCATCACCGACTGGTCGCCCTGTACCGCGGTCGAGGCGGAAAGGCCCTGCATATAATCCTGCGCGAGGGTGAAATTGATGTCGGGACCGATATTGCTCGCGACGCGGTGCGCGCCGATCAGCGACGAACCCGATCCGGGCTGCCGGCCGCCCTTCTTGTTCGGCCAGTCGATATAGGAGCGGCTGTTCGCCTTGCTGACTTCGCGGATCACCGGAACCGCGCTCGAGAACAGGTTCGGCGGAATCTGGCCCGCGGCGACCTTGGCGAAATCGATCACCACCGGCTGGCCGGGGCCGGCCTTGGCGCCGCATCCCCAATAGAGGAGCAGTCGGCCCTTGGGGCGTTCGAAGGTCTCCGTGCCGGGCGCTTCCTTTCCTTCCTCCCAGAAGAGCGGCACCGACTTGCCCATCTTCGCCTGCGGCAGGAAGAAATGGTCGCCCTTCGGCGGCGGCGCGGTGGCGGCGTCGTTCGAACCGAGGCGGAGGAGGAGCTGGTGCGCGACCTTGCTCGACGGATCGCCGCCGAACATCATCCCCATCGCGCCGCCGATGCCGCCCTTGCCGCCGCCCATCGCGGCAAAGCCGGACATTGTCGCGACGTCCATTTCATAGCGTTCCTTGGGGCCGGTTGATTTTTGCGCCGAGCCGGGAACGGCGGCGAGCATCGCGGCGACGGCGGCCACGGAAACGAAACGCAGACTCGAACGCATATTATCCTCCCTGTTGCAGGGAGTGCCCCCCGCGGATGATGCGACCCGATTCTTCTTTTGTTGGGGAGAGCTATATGCGCGGGAGGGCCGGACGCCAAGTGAGCAGGGTCACAGGCGACATTCACCGGCAGAAACCAGTGTTCCATTGGTCGAAACGGAACCCGGCTTTCGCCGGGGTTCCAATCAGGCCGTGCCGCCCACCGTCAGCCCGTTCACGAGCAAGGTCGGCTGGCCGACGCCCGCGGGGACGCTCTGGCCGCCCTTGCCGCAGATGCCGATGCCTTCGTCGATCGCCATGTCGTTGCCGATGCCGGTGACCTTGGTCAGCACGCTCGGCCCGTCGCCGATCAGCGTCGCGCCCTTGATCGAGTCGCCAAGTTTGCCATTCTCGATCTTGTACGCCTCGGTGCAGCTGAAGACGAACTTGCCCGACACGATGTCGACCTGTCCGCCGCCGAAGCTTTTGGCGAAAATGCCGTTCTTGACGCGGCTGAGCAATTCGGCGGGATCGTCGTTGCCGCCGCGCATGAAGGTGTTCGTCATCCGCGGCATCGGCGCGTGCGCAAAACTTTCGCGCCGCCCGTTGCCGGTGGGTTCGACCCCCATCAGGCGTGCGTTGAGGCGGTCCTGCATATAACCCTTGAGGATGCCATCCTCGATCAGCACCGTCTCGCCGGTCGGAGTGCCTTCATCGTCGATAGAAAGCGAGCCACGGCGGCCGCCGCCGACAGGGCTTTCCATCGCGCCGTCGTCGACCACGGTGACGCCGGAGGCCGCAACGCGTTCGCCGATGCGGCCCGAAAAGGCGCTGGTGCCCTTGCGGTTGAAGTCGCCCTCGAGCCCGTGGCCGACGGCCTCGTGGAGCAGGACGCCGGGCCAGCCGGGGCCGAGCAATACGGTGAATTCGCCCGCAGGGGCGTCGACCGCGCGGAGGTTGACGAGCGCCTGTGCCAGCGCCTCGTCGATCGCGCGGTTCCACTGTACGGGTTCGAACAGATGATCGTACATGTAGCGGCCGCCAAGGCCGAAATAGCCGGTTTCGCGGCGGCCGTTCTCTTCGACGACGATCGAGACGTTGAGGCGGACGAGCGGGCGGATGTCGGTCGCGAGGAAGCCGTCGGCGCGGACGATCTCGACCACCGACCAGCTGCCCGCGAGCGCGACCGACACCTGCACGATGCGCGGATCGCGCGCGCGCGCGGCGGCGTCGATTTCCTGGCAGAGCGCGACCTTCTTGGCGAAGGGGATGAGGTCGAGCGGGTTCGCCTCGTCATAGAGATGGCGGTTGGTGCGCGGCGGCGGCGCGGCGTGCGCCTGATTCGACGGATCGAGCAGCGCGAGCGTCTCCGCGGCGCGGCGGATCGCGCCGGCGCTGATGTCGCTCGCGTGGGCAAAGCCCGTCATCTCGCCCGACACGGCGCGCAGACCGAAACCGGCGTCGGTCGAATAATCGGCGGTCTTGAGGCGCCCGTCGTCGAAGCCGAAGCTCTCGGTCGCGCGATATTGCAGGTACAGCTCGCCGTCGTCGGCCTTGGCGAGCGCTTCGCGCGCGAGCGCCTGCGCCAGATCGGGGTCGAGCGCGTCGGCGCGATAGAGGAAGCGGCGGGGATCGAGACTGGTCATGGCGCCGATATAGGCACGCGCGTCCCCCGACGCCAGCGGTCAGAGATAATTGACGGTGAGTGTGAACGTCCCGCTGTAGTCGCCCGCGGGCTGGTTCGCCGGAACGGTCAGTGTGCCGCCGATATAATAGGTCTGCACACCGCTTGGTAGCAGCGTCGCGCCGAGCAGCGCCACGCCGCCGCCGCTGGTGCTCGCGGCGCGCACGAGGCTCGCGGTCATATTGGGTGCGCCGCCGCCGGCCCGTGTCAGGGTGACACTGGTGTCGCCCGATACGGTGATGAGCAGGATGCCCCCCGTTCCCTGGAACACCGCGCGCTGCGTTCCGGCGCCAACCGGCGTTACGCCGCCTGTCGTGGTGCGCGTGCCGGTCACGGCGTTGATCGATACCGTACCCCCGGTGGCCCCGCTCGTCATGGTGCCGAAATCGAGATCGTCGGTTTTGATCAGCGTGTTCGGGCGGACGACCGCCGCGTTGGCGGTGCCCGCCATATCGGCTGCATAGGCCGGCACGCATTGCATCGCGCTCGCCGCTGCGGCGGCGATGGTCAGGGTGCGCATGGCCCCCCGACCGAGTCTGGTCCCTTGAATCCCCACAGATTCTGCTCCTGTCTGGCACATCTTGTGCCAGCGGGACCTTCATCAGTGATGCATGGGGTTGGTAAAGCGCCCGTTTACTTCTGGCGGCAGGTTTACGCCTTGTCGGCGATGCCGCCGATCAGGATGAAACGCCGGTCGCAATAGCCGCAGTCGGCAAAGCCGTCGTCGGTGTCGATTTCGAGCCAGACGCGCGGGTGGCCGAGCGCCGCATCGGCGAGGCCGTCGCCGGTGCCGTCACAGGCGATGCGGGTCTTGGGCGTGCGGATGGTTTCGGGGGCGGGCTGGGTCATCGATCGCGCCCATAGCAAGCGCGCGAAGGCTCGGCAATCGGGTCTGCACAATCATCGGAGGGCCATGACGGCACCGGCGCAGGCACCCTTTCGGGTGCAAGTGGTCCCCCGGTGCCGTCCTCCCCCCACAGAAGGCCTAGAGATAGTTCAATGTGACCGTGAACGTGCCACTGTAATCGCCCGGCGCCTGGTTGGCTCCGACCTCCAGCGTGCCGCCGACCGGGAAATTATAATTGCCGAGCGGCGACGTGATCCGGAATCGCGTCGGGGTCGTCGACAGGATCGCGGTCGGCGTGCTGCCGATCTCGAAATCGTGCACGCGCATCCGGACCCCCGGCCCGGTGAGCCAGATTGTGTTCGATCCAAGCGAGATATTGACCTGGCGATTGAAGCTGCCGAGCCCCGCGAAGCGGGCGGGTTCGCCGCCATTGCCCGCGAGCGTCACGCCGCCGGTGCGGCTGCGCGATCCGTCGGGTTCGATCGTCACGGTGCCGGCGGTCGCCGACGGGATGATGTCGCCGAAATCGAGGTCGTTGACCTTGAAGAAACTGAGCGGGCGAAGCACGATGGCTTCGGCCTGGGCCGGCGCGTTCGCTTGCGCCAGCGCCGGGACGGCGGGCACGAGACAAAGCGCAAAGGCGGCTAGACCGCGCTGCATCGACAGCGGGCAAATGATGTGGCTGGTCCTCACAGATGTCGCTCTAGAGGCGAATTTCCAATTTAGCGTTAATGCCGCGCTGACGAAAAATTAGCGGGCTTTCGCGAGGGCAGGCGGGCGGCTATGGAAGCGGCCATGAGTGAAGCCGCCATCCGCATCGACGCCGTCTCCAAACTTTATGCCGGCGGCAAGCAGGCGCTCGACAACGTCAGTTTCGACGTGCCGCGCGGCCAGATTTTCGGCCTTTTGGGACCGAATGGTGCGGGGAAGTCGACGCTGATCAACATCCTTGCGGGCCTCGTCAACAAGACCGCGGGCAATGCGAGCATCTGGGGCTTCGACATCGACGCCGACCCGCGCAACGCCAAATATTCGATCGGCATCGTGCCGCAGGAAATTGTCTTCGATCCCTTTTTTACGCCCTTTGAGACGCTGGAGAATCAGGCGGGGCTTTACGGGGTGCCGAAGGACAAGCGCATTTCGGACGCGCTGCTCGCCGCGGTGCACCTCAGCGACAAGCGTGACGCCTATGCGCGCACGCTGTCGGGCGGGATGAAGCGCCGCCTGCTCGTTGCGAAGGCGATGGTGCACTCGCCGCCGATCATCGTGCTCGACGAGCCGACCGCAGGGGTCGATATCGAACTCAGGCAGCAGCTTTGGGAATATGTGCAGAGCCTCAACGATCGCGGCGTCACCGTGGTGCTGACGACGCATTATCTCGAAGAGGCCGAGGAGCTATGCGACCGCATCGCGATCATCAACCATGGCAAGCTGATCGCGAACAAGCCGACACGCGAGCTGGTGGACATGGCGCGCGAAAAGATCGTCGTCGTGACGCTTGACGCCGATGTCACCGAGCTGCCCTCGCATCCCGCGTTCGACAAGGTCGAGCGCGAGGGTGAACGGGGCCTCGCGATCCACTACAACAAGGATCGCGTCAATGCAGGCGAAGTGCTCGCTGCGGTGAACGCGATGGGCCACGGCATCGTCGACGTCTCGACGCGCGAGGCCGACCTTGAGGATGTTTTCCTGAACCTGACGCGCAGCGTCGCCTGAGGCTCAACGCCGCGTCAGGCGCGCGGCGACCCCGAAATGATCCGACGGATACTCGCCATCCACCGGCGTGTCGCCGATGACGCGCGCGCCGGAGACGGCGAAGGCGGCGGTGTCGACGAAGATATGGTCGATCACGCGCGCCGGATGACCGCGGGCGGGGTTGAGCGTCGTCGGCGCGGCGCCGGGGGCGAGCGCCGAGGTGAAGCGTGGCGGCCCCATCGCGGCGAGGCCGGGATCGTCGAGGGGGGCGTTGAAATCGCCCATGATGACGAGCGGGGTGCCGTCGGCCGGTAACCAGGCGAGCAGATCGCCCAGCTGCTGCGCGCGGACCGCCGCCGCTTCGGGCTGCCAGGCGAGATGCGTCGCGACGATATCGAGCGGGCCGCTTCTCGTCTGCACGCGGACGCGGATCGCGGTGCGATAGTCCGACAACGGTTCGAGCCTGCGGCGCGCGACCTCGATCACCGGCAGGCGCGTCAGGACCGCATTGCCATAGCGTTTGGGCGCATCCTCGGGCTCGGGTGCGACGAAGTGGACCCCGGTGTATCCAAGATCGCGGGCAAGCGTTTCCGCCTGATTTGGCAGGCCTTTCTTTGCGTCTTCGAGCACCTCCTGCAGCGCGATGACGTCCGCGTCGGCAGTGCGCAGCGTCGCGACAAGCAGCGCGCGCCGCACGGGCCAGTGCCCGCCGGCATCGTGCCAGATATTGAAGGTCGCGACACCGATGCCGGGTTTTGCATCGACCGGCAGACGATGCGCGCAGGCGGCGAGCGGGAGCGCCGCGATGGTTGCAAGCAGCGTGCGCCGGTCAAGTTTCGCTTTGTGCATCCTGAAAAATTCCCGTGACCTGCGGTTTCGATCCCCCTGTCATGCGGCGCCTTGCTGTGCAACAGAGGCGGCATGAGTGAATACGACGTCATCATCGTGGGATCGGGCGCCGCCGGGCTGACCGCCGCCATCGCGCTCGCCGACCATTGCCGCGTGCTGGTGCTCGCCAAGGGCGAACTCACCGGCGGTTCGACTGCCTGGGCGCAGGGCGGGATCGCCGCGGTGCTCGACGCGGGCGACACGTTCGAAAATCATATCGAGGATACGATGGTCGCGGGCGCTGGATTGAACCGGCGCGAGACGGTCGAGTTCGTCGTCGAGAATGCGCCGCACGCGATCGAACGGCTCGTCGAAATGGGGGTCCCGTTCAACAAGGATGCCGAAGCGCTGCACCTGACGCGCGAGGGCGGGCATTCGCACCGCCGCATCGTCCATGTCGACGACGCGACGGGCTGGGCGGTGCAGGCGGCGCTGCTCAAGACCGCCGAGGCGCATCCTAACATCACCCTTCTTCCGGGGCAGGCGTGCATCGACCTGATCACGGGGCGGCACGAGGAACGCTATTCGGGTTCGGGGCGCGTCTGGGGCGTTTATGCGCTCGACGAAAAGAGCGGCAAGGTGCGCGCGCATGTCGGGCGCGCGACGATCCTCGCGAGCGGCGGGGCGGGGCGTGTCTATCAATTCTCGACCGCGCCGCGTGGCGCGACCGGCGACGGCATCGCGATGGCGTGGCGCGCGGGCGCGCGCGTCTCGAACATGGAGATGATGCAGTTCCACCCGACCTGCCTCTACAATCTCGACGTCAAGAATTTCCTGATTACCGAGGCGGTGCGCGGCGAGGGCGGAATCCTCAAGCATCCTGTCACCGGACACCGCTATATGCCCGATTATGACGCGCGCGCCGAACTTGCGCCGCGCGATGTCGTCGCACGCGCGAACGACGACCAGATCAAGCGCTCGGGCCTCGACTATGTCCATCTCGACATCAGTCATCTCGATCCCGATTTCGTCGCGGGGCACTTCCCGAACATCTATGAAAAGCTGCTGACGCTCGGCATCGACATGACCAAGCAGCCGATCCCGGTCGTGCCCGCGCAGCATTATACGTGCGGCGGCATCCTGATCGATCTCGACGGCCGCACCGACCTTCCCGGGCTATATGCCGCGGGCGAATGCACCGAGAGCGGGCTTCACGGTGCGAACCGTCTCGCGTCAAACAGCCTGCTCGAATGCTTCGTCTTCGGCGAGGCGGCGGCGAAGGATATCATCGCGCGCTGGGACCAGCTCGAACCGCCGCCGGCGATCCGCCCGTGGGACGCGAGCCGCGTGACCGACTCCGACGAAGAGGTCGTGATCAAGCAGAACTGGACCGAAATCCGCCGCTTCATGTGGAACTATGTCGGCATCGTCCGCACGACCAAGCGCCTCGAACGCGCGCAGCACCGCATCAAGATGATGACCGGCGAGGTCGAGGATTATTACGGCCACTTCCGCGTCACAACCGACCTGATCGAGCTTCGCAACCTCCTGCAATGCGCCGAGCTGATCGTGCGCAGCGCGCTTCACCGCAAGGAAAGCCGCGGGCTGCACTATACGCTCGATTATCCCGACATGCTGCCGGAGGCGGTCGATACGGTGCTGGTCCCCTAACCGCCGACGCCGAGCAGGCGCCCGACAAAAATCAGCACGATCGCGCCGATCACCGAGGCGAGGCAGCCCGCGCGGCTGAAGTCGCCGCGGCCGCGCGATGTTGCGAGGCCGGCGAGGAGCGAGCCGCCGATGCCGAGCAGGATCGTCGCGATCCAGCCCATCTGCACCGCGCCGGGATAGAAGAAGCGGGCGAGCGCGCCGATGATCAGGCCCGAAATGATCGCGCCGATGATGTTGATCATGTATTGAATCCTTCGTTGAGGAAGCGTTCGGCGAGCGCAGCGTGCAGCGCGGCGCCGCGCGCCATCACGCTCTCGTCGAGCACCATATGGTTGCTGTGGAGCCCGCAGCATTGGCGCCAGTCGCTGCCCGCCTCGCTCGCGCCGAGCCAGAACATCGCGCCGGGGACCTTTTCAAGGACGTAGGAGAAATCCTCGGCGCCCATCACCGGATTGTCCATCGTCAGCCAGGCTTGCTCGCCGAAGGTCTCCTCGACGACCGACTGGCCGAACGTCACTGCGCGCGCGTCGCAGACGGTAACAGGGAAGCCCTCGATAATCTCGACCTCGGCGGTGCAGCCATGCGCCTCGGCGATTGCCGGAGAGAGCCGCTTCAACTCGCGCGCCACCATCGCACGGCGTTCGGGCGACAGGGTGCGGATCGTGCCTTGCATCTCGGCGGTCTCGGGGATGATATTGTTCGTCGTTCCTGCCGCGATCTTCGCGATGGTGACGACCGCGGGGTCGAAGACCGAGATGCGGCGCGTGACCATCGTCTGGATCGCGGTAACGATCGCACAGGCGACGGGGATCGGGTCGATGCTGTCATGCGGCATCGAGGCGTGTCCTCCGGCACCCTTGACGGTGATGTTCAGCACATCGGACGAGGCGAGCAGCGGCCCTGCGCGCCCCGCGAAAATCCCGTGCGGCGCGTTGGGCATGATGTGAAGCGCGAAGGCGGCATCGGGCAACGGGTCGATGATCCCGTCATCGAGCATGAAGCGTGCGCCATGATGGCCTTCCTCGCCCGGCTGGAACATGAACATCACCGTGCCGGGCAAGCGATCGCGTGCGGCACACAGAAGCTTCGCCGCGCCGACGAGCATCGCGACATGCGTGTCGTGCCCGCATGCGTGCATCGCGCCCGCGATCTCGGAGGTGAAATCGAGCCCGGTGTCCTCGATCAAGGGCAGCGCATCCATGTCGCCGCGCAGCAGCACGGTGCGTCCGTTCGCGGGGCCGCGCAGGATCGCGACCAGCCCCGTGGTCGAGGGCCCCTCGCGAAATTCGAGCGGCAGGCCCGCGAGCGCATCCTTGATCTTCGCAAGCGTCTTCGGGTTCTGGAGGCCAAGTTCGGGCTCGCGGTGGATGGCGCGGCGGAGGTCGACGAGGTCGTCGAGCAATGTTTCGGCCTCGGCGGGCCAGCTACGGGTGATCTCGTTCATTTCTTTCCTCCGCCGAATAATTGCCGTCCGGCCAGATCGAGCATGATTTCCTCGCTGCCGCCGCCGATCGCGTTGACGCGCACCTCGCGGTAGATGCGTTCGACCTTGCTGCCGGTGATATAGCTCGCGCCGCCGAGCACCTGCGCGGCCTCGCGTGCGACGGCTTCGAGCATGCGTGTCGCCTGCACCTTGAGCATCGCAAAGTCGGCGGGGCGGTCCTTGCCGGTCTTGACCTGCCAGGCGCAGAGGTCGACCCACGCCTGCGTCGCCTCGATCTGGCGTTCCATGTCGGCGAGCTTGATGCGGATCGACTGGTGGCCGACGAGCGGCTTGCCGAAAGTCTCGCGGTTCTGCGCCCATTCGGCGGCTTCGGCCATCGCAACGCGGGCATAGGCGCAGCAGCCCATCGCCATGCCGAGCCGCTCCGAATTGAAGTTGCGCATGATGCCGATGAAGCCGCCATTCTCGGGCCCGATCAGATTATCGGCGGGGACGCGGACGTCGCTGAAATGGATCGCGGCGGTGTCGCTGCAGCGCCAGCCCATCTTGTCGAGGCGCGTGCGCTCGACGCCGGGCGCGGTCATGTCGATCAGCAGCAGCGAGATGCCCGCGGCGCCGGGGCTGCCGGTACGCACCGCGCAGGTCAGCCAGTCGGCGCGCATGCCGCTGGTGATGAACATCTTGCCGCCGTTGACGATATAGTGGTCGCCGTCGCGCGCGGCCGTGGTCTTGAGATTGGCGACATCGCTGCCGCCGCCCGCCTCGGTGATGCCGAGCGCGATGATCTTGTCGCCCGCGAGCACCGGCGGCGCGACGCGCTGCTTCAGTTCCTCCGAGCCGAGCGCAAGGACCGGGGGCAGGCCGATACCGTGCGTCATCAGCGACGCGCCCAGCCCGCCCGCGCCGACCGCGGCGAGTTCCTCGGTCAGCACGAGGCCGTGGAAATTGTCGAAACCCTCGCTGTGCCCGCCATAGGCTTCGGGATAGCGCAGCCCGAGGATGCCCGCTTCGGACGCCTTTTTGTGCAGTTCGCGCGGTAGCTCGCCTTCGGCCTCCCATCGGTCGATGTTCGGCGCGATTTCGCGCTCGACGAAGCGGCGGACGCTTTGCGCCAGCGCCTCGTGCGTTTCGTCGTAATAGGGCGATCTTGCACGCCAGTCGTCGAAGGCTGTCATGCCGCGATGCTGCGCGGCGTTGACGTTCCCGTCAAGTCGGGCTTGCGCCCTCCGCCCAACGACTTAAGGTCGCACGCCATGACAAAGTCGCACCTGCTCGCCGGCCTCGCCGCACTCGCCCTGATTTCCACCCCCGCCATGGCGCAGAAGTCGCCCGAAGCGGTCGCCGAGGCGGCACTTAAAAAAGCGCCGGTGTTCGACGGGCATAATGATGTGCCATGGGAATTGCGCGGGCAGGTCGGCAATGTGATCAATGATTTCGATTTTCGCGATACCACCAAGCCCAAGCCCGACGGAACGGTGATGCACACCGACATCCAGCGCCTGCGCAAGGGGCATGTCGGCGCGCAATTCTGGTCGGTCTATGTGCCGTCGAACACGAACGAGCAGCAGGCGGTGCAGCAGACGATCGAGCAGATCGACGTCGCGAAGCGGCTGATCGCCCGCTATCCGAACGACCTTGGCTTTGCGTCGACCTCGGCCGAACTCGAAAGCCAGATGAAGGCGGGCAAGGTCGCCGGCATGTTGGGCATGGAGGGCGGCCAGTCGATCGGCTCGTCGCTTGCCGTGCTGCGCCAGCTCTATGGCATGGGCGCGCGCTACATGACGCTGACGCACGGCAAGAACACCCCCTGGGCCGACAGCGCGACCGATGCGCCCAAATATGACGGGCTCACCGATTTCGGGCGGCAGGTCGTGCAGGAAATGAACCGGATCGGCATGATCGTCGACCTGAGCCATGTCAGCGAAGCGACGATGAAGGACGCGCTCGAAGTGACGAAGGCGCCGGTGATGTTCAGCCATTCGGGCGTGCGCGGCGTCAACGACCATCCGCGCAACGTGCCCGACAGCGTGCTGCCCGCGGTGAAGGCCAATGGCGGCGTCGTGATGGTCGTTCTCTATGCTGCCTTCCTCGACCCCAAGCTGCGCGCGCACGGTCTGTCGCGGACGGCGGAAAAGGCGCGGCTTGAGGCGCAGTACGTCGGCAATCCCGACGCCGTCGCCCCGGCGCTGAAAGCGTGGGACGCGGCGAACCCGGCGCCGCAGACGCCGATCGGGATTGCCGCGGACCATATCGATCATATCAAGAAGACGATCGGCGTCGATCATATCGGAATCGGCGGCGACTATGACGGCATGGACGCGACCCCGGTGGGGCTGGAGGATGTCACCGGCTATCCGCGGCTGTTCGCCGAACTCGCGCGGCGCGGCTATACGCAGGCCGAGCTCGAGAAGATTTCAAGTGGCAATATGCTGCGCGTGCTGAAGGCGGTCGAGGCCTATGCGGCGAGCCAGAAAGACCAGCCGCCGATCGAGACGCCGGTCGCGAAATAGGCCTAGGCGCGGCGGCGAAACGGCCAGTCGGTCGCGCCGCTTGCCCATAGCGCCCACCAGATGATCAGCGGCTGCGCGGCGAGGCGCGGGCCGTGATACCACCAGCCGAGCGTCTCGCCGCCGATCGCGACATTGGCGAGCGCATGATGGAAGTTGGCGGGCCAGACGCATAAGGCATAGAGCGCAAGGCCCCAGCCCGCGGCTTTGCGCGTCGCCGGGGTCAGCAATGCGATCGCCCCCACGATCTCGGCGACTCCCGTTGCGGCGACGACGATTTCGGGCGCGGGCACCCACGGCGGCGTGATCGCGAGGAACGGCGCGGGCGTCGCGAGGTGCCGATAACCCGCATAGCCATAGGCGAGCGCGAGCAGCCAGCGGAACAGGGCTCGGACGGAATCTTGTTTCATATTGCCTCCCTTGCGTGCTCCCGCTTACAGTCTGCTCATGCAGGGGCAAATATTTCGCCATCGGGGGATGGTATTCGCGGTCGCCTTGATGGCACCCTTTCTTGTCGGCGCTGGCAAATCGACGCCAAAGGTCGGCGTGGCGGCGCCCGAATTCACGCTCACGACTTTTGCCAAGCGAAAGGTCCGGCTGTCGGAATTGCGCGGCAAGGTGGTGATCATCAATTATTGGGCAACCTGGTGCGCGCCGTGCAAGGCGGAGATGCCGATGATGCACGACTATTTCCGGAAGAACCAGGCGCGCGGTCTCGAGATGTTCGGAGTGACGACGCAGGATAGCGTCCCGCCCTATCGCCTGAAGAAAGTCTCCGCGGTACTGTCGTACCCGCTCGCTGCAAGGATCAACGGGAATTACGGGGCGATCGGGAACGCCGTGCCGTCGACCTATATCATCGACCGCAAGGGAGTGGTGCGGGTCGCCAGAGCAGGCGCCTTCACCGCCACCGAATTCAAATCCGCGGTCGATCCGTTGCTGGCCGAAGCGCCCTAGCGGCTTCCTAACGACCGAGCGCGGCGAGCATCGCCTCGATACTGGTGAATTTCTCGCGCGGGTTGCCGTCGAGCGCGGCCTTGACCTCGGCCTCCTCGATCCGGCGCCAGTCGCGGAAGGTGACGGGGGCGATGTCGCGGCTCGCGAGCAGCGCGTCGAGCCCGGCCCGGCCCGCCTTGCCCGCGCCGCGCCCGATATCTTCGAGTACCATTTCGCCGATGCGCGCGCCGTCGGGCTTGTTCGTACCGATCGTCCCCGACGGGCCGCGCCGCGCCCATCCGACGGCGTAGAGACCGGGCAGGATGCGCCCGTCGTCGCTCGCGAAACGCCCGCGGCCATGTTCATAGGGCACACCGGGGATCGGCGGCGTCTGGTATCCGATGCAGCTGACGACGAGCCCGGCCTCGATCGCATAGGTTTCGCCGGTGCCATGGCTCCTGAGCTCGGCATCGAGCGTCGTGCGTTCGACGATCACGCGCTGGACGCGCCCGTCGCCTTCGATTCCGACGGGCATCGCGAAGAAATCGAAATCGATCGTTACCGGCTTGGCGACGGGGTTGGCGGCAAAGCTGCGCAAATGCGTCACCGATTTGCGCATCCCGGGCTCGAGCAGCGCGTCGTCGCCCTCGGGCGGCAGGTCGGCGGGGTCGACGCGCGGGCTGGCGCGCTCGAGATGGCCGAGCTCGCCGAGTTCCTTCGGGGTCATGGCAATCTGATGTGCGCCGCGGCGGCCGAGGATATGGATATGGCGAACCGCGCTCGCCCCCAGCGCATCGCGTGCATGCGCGACGATATCGCTGCCCGCGAACTCGGCCGGGGTCTTGGCGAGGATACGCGCGACGTCGAGCGCGACATTGCCGTTGCCGATCACCGCGACGCCGGGGGCGTCGAGCGGCGGGTTCAGACCGGCGAAATCGGGGTGGCCGTTGTACCAGCCGACAAAGGCGGCGCTGCCGATCACGCCGGGCAGGTCGGCACCCGGAATGTCGAGCGGCCGGTCGTTGGGCGCCCCGGTAGCGAGGATCACCGCGTCGTAAAGCGCGACCAGCTCGTCGATCGTCACGTCGGTGCCGACCGCGACATGGCCGACGAAGCGGACATTGTCGGTGAGCGCGACCCCTTCGTAACGGCGCGACACCGCCTTGATCGATTGATGGTCGGGGGCCACGCCAGTACGAATCAGGCCATAGGGGACGGGTAGCCGGTCGATGACGTCGACCGCGATATCGTCTGCTTTCTGCAATGTTTCGGCGGTGTAATAGCCCGCCGGGCCAGACCCGACGATCGCGACGTGACGCATCAGCCCACTCCTGATGGGTGTTCTGCGCCGGGGCGCAGCCCCCTTTGTTGTTGATGCGATGCTAGCGGCGAAATGCGTCAGGGCAAGCGGACTTGTTCGGCCCGCCCCAGCGGCCTTGACAGCGGGTCCGCCGGGTCATATTGCGCGCCCCTCTTTGCCCCGTCGTCTAATGGTAAGACTACGGATTCTGATTCCGTCTATTGAGGTTCGAATCCTCACGGGGCATCCATAACTTTTCCATAAATTCTTGCATTTCGGTCGATTTTTTGGCCGTGTGAATCTTGCTATTCCCACATCGGGGTCGCGCGTTCGACCGTGGGGCGGATAGACTATGCTTCGCCCAAGCGCGCAAAGTAACGCCAAAAGGAAATTTCGAAAGATTCGGGCATCCGGCGCGAGGTCACGGATTTTTGCACGATCAATGTCGCCGCGACCCCGAACGCCGACAGGCCGCAGCCGGCCCGTTCCAGTCGCAAAATGGCCCCGGTTCGGTACAAATGCCGAACCGGGGCCGAGCCTTACCAGCGAAGGGACAGGGCGCCGGCAAGAGCGTGCTTCGTCAGGTCGCCGCGCGTTTCGAGTTCATAACTGACCCGATATTCGAGGCCCCCGAGGCGGCCGTGGACGCCGAGGTCGACAAGGCCCGCCGTTCGGCCGGGATCGTGTCCCTCGACGCGGAAGGCGTTGCCGCCGCCAATCAGCCGCGGCGTCACGCGCCAGCCGTGATGCACCATGTCGTGCGTCAGCGACAAATTGGCATAGGGCGCGATCCCGTCCTGACCCGGTTCGAGGCGTACGGCATATTCCACGCCGATTTGGCCGGTCAGCGCTTCATAGCTGTTGCTGCGCACCGCAAGGCCGGCATCGCCCGCGCCGCGCTCGACGAAGCCGTCCTGTCCGACATGGGCGTAGGAGAGGCCGACGAGCGGGCGCATCGCGAGACGCCCCAGATCGAGCTCGGTACCGGTCTTGAGTGCAAAGCGCAGCTCCTGCGCCGAATCCTTCGCGGTTGCGATCCGGCCGCTGTTGTTGCCGGTCACGACCCCGCGGCGCGTGCCGAGGTCGTGCCAGGCATAGCTCGCCTGCGCATCGACGAAGAAGCGGTCGCCATCGACCGTGGCATAGGCGCCGGCGTGATAGCTTTCGATCGTCGCGCGCGATTCGAGCCGCGACAGGTCGAGGTCGGTGCTCGAATAGCCGCCGGCAATGCCGATCCGCGCTGTTTCGCCGACGTTCCGGTCGATGCCGATCGCCATCCCCTTGGTGTCATAATCGTGCGACGCGGTGCGGCGGTTGCCCTCGACATCGGCGAAGCTGCCGATCGCCTGCATCCAGATCGCCGTTTCATGACCGCTTTCGCCTGACCGCACTTCGGCTTCGCTGCGCGCGAAGCCCGCGCGGCGCGCCGTCAGGCGATGGCCGAGCAGGCCCGCGAACTGGCTTCCCGCCTGAGCCGCGATCGCGGGGGTCAGCGCGTGGATCTCTCCCGAGAAGGAATCGAGTGCCGCCGCCGCCCTTGCCGGATCGATCTTGTCGAGATTGGCCCGTACGGTCGCGAGGTCGAGTGAGAAGGCTCCGTCGGACAGGAAGGCATCGCGCACCGCATCCTGGTTCGCCGTCAGCCCGTTGATCACGTCGATGATCGGAGGATTCGGGTTCGGATTGGGATTGGGGTTAGGGTTAGGGTTAGGGTTAGGGTTAGGGTTAGGGTTAGGGTTAGGGTTAGGGTTAGGGTTAGGGTTAGGGTTAGGGTCGGGGTTGGGATTGGGATTTCCGCTCCCGGTCTTGGTGACATTGACCGACACTGCTTTCGGATCGCTGTAATCAACCGCATAGGTGAGCAGCAGGCCCTGCGCCTGCGTCTGGTCGGGATTGACCGTCGCGAACGTGCCCGTCACGCCCTGCGCCGCGCGCAGAAACGTATATTTGCCGAGCGTCGCGAGGTCGATCGGGATGAACTGCACCGCGCCGGCGAGCGTTGCGCTGCCCTTGATGTCGATAAGGTTCGACAGGCCCGCCGCGCTTCCCGCGCCCGGCGCCCCGAGTATGATGTCGAGACGGCCCGCGGCGCCCTGCGTGTAATTGCCGAACACGGTGAGCGTGTCGGTCGCCAGCCCCGGCCGGACGATCCCGTTGTTGACGAGATTGTAGCGCGTTCCCGCAGCGAACAGGTCGGCGGTGCCGACCGCGCCCGTGCCGGTCAGCAGGCCTTCGGCATCGACGCGCACATCGCCGATATTGTTGCCGAGCAGACGATAGACGCCGCGGGTTTCGATCGCCGTCAGCCCCGACAGCGTCGACCCCGCCGCGAGTTCGAGCGTCCCCGAGGTGATCCTGCTGCCCCCCGATGCCATATCGGTCCAGTCGCCTTCGAGCCGGGTGAGCCCACCTGCTTCCTTGAGCAGGCTTTCAAACTGCCTGAAGTCGGACGCATGGAAGGTGCCATTCTCGCCCTGGAAGGCGAGGAGGTCGATGCCATCGCCGCCACTGATCATATAGGCGGCGGCCCCTTCTGGCGGCGCCTGCCCAACGGTCAGCCGCTGGACATTGGCGCGGTCGTTGCCTGCCCCCATCGTGACGGTGCCGGTCAGCTTGCCGTCGAAATCGGCTTCATCGACGCCGTCACCCATGTCGAGGTTACCGCGAAGCTCGCCGGTCAGGATGAACGCATCGGCGCCCGCACCCGTCCCGATATTTCCGGTGATCCGTCCGGTTTCCCGGATTTCCACCTCGTCCGCGCCTGCGCCCAGATCGATCCGGCCATTGATTGCGCCCGCGTTAATCAGGCGGTCGTTCCCCGCGCCGGTGAAGATGTCGCCATCGATACGCTTCGCCCCGTTCTCGCCGAGCTCGGCGGTGCCGGCATTGGTGATGAAGGCCTGTTCGGCGGCTTCGAAATCGATGTCGCCCCTGATCGTTCCCGCATTGTCGAGCGTGACGATGCCGCCGCCGACGCTGCGGATCGTCGTTTCGGCGCTGCTTTCGCCGATCACGCCCGCCGCAAGGTTACGGATGCTGCTCGTCTTGCCGTTGGCGCTGCGAATCTCGACCGTCGCCGCGCTCGATCCGCTCGACGCGTTGCGCGAGGCGATGGTGCCGCCGTTGACGAGCCGGTTCGTCTCGCCGTCCATGACGAGCGCGCTCGACGCGGCGTTGCGATTGACGATCGCGCCGCTTGCGCCGACCGTGACCAGCGCGTTGCTGCCGGTCGTGCGGATGACCGGGTTCGCATTGTCGAGTTCGAGCGCGCCACGCACGTCGACGGTCAGGTCCTGTGCCATGAACGACTGCGGCTGGGTGATCGGCGGGACGCAGATCACCGTCGTGCCCGATGCGGGGTTGGCGGGCGTACAGGCGGTATCGACCGGTTCGGGTTCGACCGGGCCGTTGCCCGTCTTCACCACCTTCACGATCGCGCGATCGGCAAGATATTCGACCGCGTAGGAGAAGAAGAGGCCGGGGCTGGCGTGGCCGTCCTGAACCTGACCGAACTGGCCGCTGCGCGAGCCATAGTTCATGAAGGTGTAGGTGCCGGTGTTGGCGAGGTCGAGCGGGATGAAGCGCACGGTTCCCGCCAGCGTCGCCGCACCCTTGATGTCGATGAGGTCCGACAGGCCCGGGGCGCCGAGGCGGATGTCGAGCCGTCCGACCGCGGTCTGCTCATAGTTGCCGAGGATGGTGAGCGTGCCGAGGCCGCCGGGGCCGCCCGGCGCGACGATGCCATTGTTGCGCAGCAGGTCGATCGTGCCGCCGTTGAAACGGCCCTGTGTCCCGATCGTGCCGTTGCCGCGCAGCAGGCCCTGCGATCCGACCTCGATGCTGCCGATATGGCGGCCGCCGAGCACATAGGTGCCGCGGACATTGGTCGCGCGTTCGTCGCTGAACAGTTCGTTTTCGAGGCCCTCTGCGAGAATCAGCGTGCCTTCTTCGATGTCGATCCCGGCGGGCATTGCGCCCCAGGCGCTGGTCAGCGTGACCGTGCCCGAACCGATCTTTTCGAGTTGCTCGAAGCCGCCAAACTGTTCGGAATCCCAGGTTCCATTGTCGGCGTTTCCGGCGAAGATAAGCTTGTCGAGACTTCCGCCCTCCGCTTCGATCCGTTTGCCGCCGGCAATAGTGGGGCGGCCGCGGATGGTGACGCCATCGTCGCCCGGTCCCATGCGGACGTTGCCGTTCAGCACCGATCCGTCGAGCAGAAGCAGGCCGTCGTCGCCCTCGCCCATGTCGATGTCGCCGTTGATCGTGCCTTCATTGAGAATGCCGTCGTCGCCGGTGCCGGTCGAAATATCGTCGTCGATCACGCCGCCGGACTTGTTTTCGATACGGTCACCGCCATCGGCGAACGCGATGTTGCCGTGGATTTTCCCCGCGTTGACGACCTCGAAGCGCATGCCCTTGTCGCCGCGGATCGCCTGCGCGCCGTCGGCCATGCCGGCGTGGCCAATGGTTCCAAGCGCCGCATTGGCGATCTTATGCACCATTTCGGGGCCGCCGATGTTGTTGCTGAACTCGATCACCCCGCTACCGGCGCCGATACCGGCGACGTCGATCGTCCCTTCGTTGACGATTTCGACATTGCCGTCGTTCAGGTCGAGCGCGGGGTCGGTGCTGCCGGTCGACCGAATAACCGCATTGGCGCGGTTGATAATGCTGCCGCCGCGGCCGAAATAGATACCGATAGATCCAACGATGACTTCCGAACTGTTATCGACCGTTGACCGGTCGCTCGCGACCACGCCGCTGCCGTCCGCCGCGCGAACGGGAGCAAGGATGCTGATATCGGCGCGATCGCCGCTAATCGCGCTACCGCCGAAGCCGCGCACGTCGATCAGCGCGCCCGAACCGCCGTGCAGGATGCGCGAATTGCCACGGACGAGGATGCCGCCGCCATAGGGACCATCGGCTTCGATGCGCCCGGCATTTTCGACGATCGTCGTCAGGCCGGCCGGGGTCTGTTCGACATAGATGCCGAAATTATTGGCGCCCTGCGACTGGCTGTTGTCGACCGTGATGGTGCCGTTGTTGGTGATCCGCGCGCCGGCGCGCAGGCTCTTGACGGAAATGGCCGAAGCCAGATTGCCGCGGATCGTGCCGTCGTTGACGATCCCCGCGCTGCCGGGGCCGCCGGTCACGCCCGACGCGAACGCCCCGGCCGGGGGAGCGATGGTACCGCTGTTCCGGAACCGGTCGATATCGCCGGGCAGCGCGACTGGTCCCTGATTGTCGTCGCTGCAGGTCTGAATCTTGCGCTGCTGATCGTCGACCGTGGTTGTGCAGGCGGCCTGCACGGGCTGCGCCGTGCCGAACGCGACGAGCGCAAGCGTGCCATAGAGCGCCGAAGCGCCCAGAAGATGGGGTTTGCAATTCATAGATTTTCCACCGGCGCGAGCCGGCCTCCTTGATACACATGACGAGATGATGGCCCGCCCGCCGGATGGGGGTGGCGGACGGGCCATGCGAACCTTCCGCGCATTGCGATCAGGTTCTTCTTTACGGGTGCGATCCCTGTGCCGGGCTTTCCCGCGCGACGTTGGGCGCCCCGTTGGATGGCCGCATAGTCGGCGCGCGCACTCGCTCGCCTCGTATGAACGAATGAGGCGGAGCAGTTTTTTTGCGTGTCTGGGGACGGCGGATCGTCCTTCCGGTACCTTCGTCCGTATCCCGCCGGCCGCGCGGAGGGGCGATCCTGACCTTGATCAGGATACCAGTCTATGAATCCCACCTTGCCGCACGACGGCCGCTTCGCGATGTTGATCGACGCTCTCTACAAGGCCGCCACCGACAAGAATGGCTGGCGTCCCTATCTCGATCTGGTGTCGCAAACCTTCGGCAGTGTTGCCGCGATGCGGATCGCCAGCAGCGCCGATCTGGCCGATGTCCGGTCGGCCGAAGCGACGATCGACCCGGATTATCTGGGCCGATATTACCAACATTATGCCGGCAAGGATCCGATGTCCGAACGCGACCGGGAGGCGGCGTCGCCGCCGATCGTCGTCCAGGAGGCGCTGATTTCGATGGCGGAGCTGCGGCGTACCGAGTTTCACGCCGACTGGATGCGGCCACAGGGGCTCGACCTTTCGATGCGGTGGCGCATCGATGCCCCCATGGGGGTGATGGACCTGCTGCTGTTGCGTCCCGAAAGCGCGGGGGCGTTCAGCGAGGAAGAGCAGGCGCTCAGTCATGCGCTGTTACCCCATCTGCGCCGGGCGATCATCATCGCGAGCCGGCTCAATGTCTTCGATGCCGCCGACGCGGCGTCGCTCGACGCCTTCGAGCGGCTCGGGGCCGGCGTCCTGCTCGTCGATGCGCGGCGGACGATCCGTTTTGCGAACCGGGTCGCGGAAGCGATATTCGAGGCGAACGACGGGTTGTTCTCGACGGCGGGCAGGCTTTGTGCCCGCGGCGCCAGCGATCAGCGTCTGGCCAGCGCGATTGCCAATGCCGCGGGGCAAGGCCGGTATGCGGCAGGGCGCACCGCAACGCTCGTCGCGGTGCCGCGTCAGGACAGCCCCAATCCGCTATCCGTCGCGGTCAGCCCTTATCCGGAAGAGCGCAGATCGCTGTTCGATGGCGGCCCGCTGGCGCTGGTCATCGTCGGGATGCCCGACCGGCGCGCGGCGTTTCCCGTCGAGGCGCTGCGCGATCTTTATGATTTTACCCCGGCCGAGGCGCGGCTGGCGGTGGCGCTGTGCAACGGCACGGGCCTTGCCGATCATGCGCGCGCAAGCGGTGTCGCGCTGACGACCGTGCGGACGCATCTGACGTCGATTTTCCTGAAGTCGGGCGAAAACCGGCAGGCCGACCTGATCCGCCGGTTGATGAACGATCCGGTCCTGTTGCTGGCCCGTTGACGCTGCGCGGGCTATTCGGGGGTTTGCAGCCAAGGATTGCCGGTGAGCAACCGGACCAGATCGGCCTGCCGGTTCGTGCCGGTCTTGGAAAATATCGCGGCCAGATGCGTCCGGGCCGTCGAGAGGCTCACCCCCGCCGATTCGGCATAGCCGGCCAGAGTCATCCCCGCCGCGATGGCGGCCGCCAGCCGTGCTTCGGTTGCGGTGAGATCGAAAGCCGATCGCAGCGCGTCGATGTCGAGGCGGGCCGGGCGATCGCCATCGCTGACGACGACCAGGGCGAGGGGGCCCGTGCCGAACATCGCCCGGTCGCGTTCGTCGAGCGGCGCGATGTTCAGCGAGAGCGGCGACCTGCTGCTGCGCGGAACCGACATGATCTTGCCCGTCCGTCCGCTGGCCTCGCGGCCGCCCCCGGTTGCGGCGTCGACGGCAGCGCGAAAGCCCGTGTCGAGCGCGGCCCGGGTCAGCCCGAGCCGGCCGCCCGGCGCGCGCAATGCGGCTTCGGCGGCGAGCATATGTTCGGCCAGCGGGTTGGCGAAATATATCCGGCAATCGGCATCGACGAGGAAGGCCGCGACGCCGAGCGTGTCGAACGCGGTGAGCATTCCCGCGCTGCGCTGCTGGAGTGTCTCCAGCCGTTGCCCCAGTTCGAGCGCACGGCGCATATGCGGCAGGATGTCGGCCAGCAGCCCTTGTTCGTCCCCTGTAAAGGCGCCGAACTCCGGTCCGCGTATGATCCCCAGATTATAGGAAAAGTCGCGGCCGTCGTGCAGCAGGCAGGACACGCCATGCTTTAGCCCCTGCGGCCGCATCCAGTCGCTGTAAAATTCGCTCCGTTCGAGCCGGTCGGTGCTGACCAGGCCTTCGGAAGGCATGATCGCGCGTGCGCGCGTCGGCTCGTCTACGTCAGTCACCCACAGATTGCGGCTATGATAATAATCTTCGTACAGCCGCCCGAATTCCCCGAAATTGTCGAACAGCGGGCGGTTGTCCTGCGGATTCCGGCTGGGCCAGCGATAGATGGTGGAGAGGCCCGATAGCCTTTGGGTGATCTGATCGAGAAACTCGGCCCATCGTTCGGGATCGACCGCGCAGGCATAGGCGGCATCGATTAGCGCGAGGCGAGCACCGCTTTCATTTTTCGGACGGTGTCCCATCAACGAAAATCGCCTCACCTGCGGGAGAATATCCCGGATTATCGTTTCTGCGACCGGCTTTGACGCAGCCAGGCACGGCTTGCAACGACAATATCGCGCGCAGCGGAAGAGCGGCGGATAAGCCGTGGCTCGTCGGCCAAAAGAATTTCTTCACCGCAAAAGGCCGCTTGCATTGTTGACGAATCTAAAATCAATCGATTAAGTTGACATTGTCATTCGGGACTGGTCGAGACGGATGACGGGCTCTCCCCCTCGACCCGCGGCTTTTGACCGGGAAGCAGCTTGCTCCGCGTTACCAACGGCTAAAGCGCGTGATGCTCGGGCGACAGCGCCAGGCATTGCGTTCCCCCAGAAGGGGTATTGCGATGCGTATGTGTAACAGCATCAACTAGAACGTCGCCGCGCGGCTCGCGCGGGGTAGCGGACCGACCGCGCCCCGCCGTGCACGGCGGCTCTCCATCCTCTCCAGCCGCGCCTCCTCACGCGAGACGTTTGCGGCCTGACGTCCGGCACCCGAGCGCCGGCGCGGGGAAAATCCATGCCTTTGCTGACCCAATCCGACCTGTCGGATCTGGCTCGCTATCCTGCGTCCCTGCGCAGCGCCGCCCGTGCGCTGTGGGGGGCTCAGCTGGCGGCCCGATCGGGCGCGGCGCACCGCGCCACCATCCATCACATCAAAAAGGGGGCGGGGGCACCGCCCGGGGACCATATCTAATGAACCGTTTCTCTCCCGATCATCGTTTGAAGCTTCTTCTCGGCGCCGCGCTGTTGCTGCCTGTCGTACCCGCCGCTGCCGCCGAAACCGACACCGGCGCGGACGAAGGCGCCGCCGGTGCCGCGGCGGCGGTCTCCTATGACGGCGCCGAAATCATCGTGTCGGCGCGCCGCCGCGACGAAAGCGCGCAGGATGTGCCGATCGCGCTGTCGGTCGTCGGCGCGTCGCAGCTCGAGGCGACGGGCAATTATTCGCTGACGCAGATCCAGCAGATCGTCCCGAGCCTGCAGGTGTTCAGCTTCAACCCGCGCAACACCAATATCAACATCCGCGGGCTGGGCAGCAATGTCGCGCTGACCAACGACGGGCTCGAGAATGGCGTCGGCTTCTATGTCGACAATGTCTATTACGGACGCCCCGGCCAGTCGCAGTTCGACCTCGTCGACCTGCAACAGATCGAGGTGCTGCGCGGACCGCAGGGCACGCTGTTCGGCAAGAACACGACCTCGGGCGCGATCAACATCACGTCGCGCAAGCCGAGCTTCGACCCTGAATTTTCGGGTGAGGCCAGTGTCGGCGACTATGGCTATTACCAGCTGCGCGCTTCGGCGTCGGGGGCGATCATCGACGATCTGCTCGCCATTCGCATCAGCGGCTCGTCCACCGAGCGCCGCGGTTTCCTCTACAACGATACGCAGAAGGAGCGCGCGCAGGATTATTCGAACTGGAGCGTGCGCGGGCAGCTGCTGTTCACGCCGACGCCCAATCTCGAGGCGCGCATTATTGGCGATTTTTCGCGCCAGAAGCAGAACCATGTTCTCAATGTCTTCGCCGATTATTTCGGCACCTATGACAATGGCGCGGCGATTCCGAACAGCTTTGCTGAACGCGCGGCGCGCTTCCCCGGCTACAGCTTCCCGACGATCGATCCCTTCGCGCGGCGCGGCGAGGCCAACAGCCATTATCAGTCGAACATGGACGGCTATGGCGTGTCGGGGCAGCTCGACTGGGACATCGGCGCGGCGAAGCTGACCTCGATCACCGCCTATCGCTGGTGGGACTGGAACCCCGCGAACGACGGCGATTCGACCTCGCTTCCGGTCACCACCAAGGCGCAGCAGGCGAACCGCCAGCGCCAGTTCAGTCAGGAAATCCGGCTGGCGTCGGATAACGACGGCCCGATCGATTATGTCGTCGGCGCCTATTATTTCTGGCAGGTGATCCGCGGCAAAGGCGCGAGCGCCTATGGTCCCGCCGCCGCGCTATGGAACCGCCCCGCGACCTCGCCGATTCCGCTCGCCGCATGGGAGGCTGCGCTCAATGGTTTCGAGGCGAATTCGACCTCGGACCCGCGCACCAAAAGCTATGCGCTGTTCGGCCAGCTCGACTGGAAGTTCACCGACCGGCTGACGCTGACCGCAGGCCTCCGCTACACACACGAGAAGAAGAGCGGATCGTTCTCGCAGATTCACGTCGCGGGGACCAACCTGTCCACGCTGCCGGCGGGAATCGCGGCGCAGGCGGCGGCACTCCGCGCGCAGTTCAACCCGGTCGCCAGTTACTCGACCGGCTTTACGGACAATAGCGTATCGGGGCTCGCGACCTTGTCCTGGCAATTCTCCGACGATGCGCTCGCCTATGCGACCTATTCGCGCGGCAACAAGTCAGGCGGGCTCAACCTCACCAACCTGCCCGCCGGGATCGATCCCGACGTCGCACCCGAAAAGGTCGACAGCTACGAACTCGGGATCAAGTCGCAATGGTTCGACAAGGCCGTGACGCTCAACGTCGCGGGCTATTGGACCGAGATCAGCGACTATCAGACCGCGATCACCGAGCAGGTACCGAACACGGTCAACGTCCGCCAGTATATCGCGAACATCCCGGGCGTCCGCTCGCGCGGGGTCGAGGGCGATTTGAGCTACGCACCCAGCGAACGTGCAAGCTTTTACGCGTCGGTCGCCTATGCCGACACGACGTACAGCGATTACCGGACCGCGCCGCAGGCGCCCGAGCGGCTCAATCAGGGAGCGATCCAGGACCTGACCGGAGAGCAGCTGCCGGGCGTGCCGAAGTTCACCTATACGCTCGGCGGCGACGTCTCGGCGCCGCTCGGCAACCTCGGCGGGCGCGACCTGTCGATCTATGCCCATGCCGATTATTCGCACCGCTCGTCGTTCAACACCTCGTCGAGCGACAGCATCTACGCCGATGTTCCCGCCTACGGGATCGCGAACGCGCGCATCGGTTTCAAGACCGACGACGGGCTGTTCGACCTGTCGCTCTGGGCGCGCAACCTGTTCGACAAGGATTATTTCCAGACGCTGTCGGCGCAGAACACCGGGATCGTCACTTCGCTGATCGGCGAGCCGCGCACGATCGGCGCGACGCTGCGGACGAAGATCTGATGCGCCCCGCCTTCCACAGAAATTCGCCGCGACGACAGCCGGAACCGGCCGGACGCGCCTGCGCCGAATACCCGCCGTCCAACCCCCAAAGGAGACTGACATGACGGACCTTCGCAACAGCTATGCCAACGCGCGCGACAAGAATATCCCGCTTGAAATCACGCCGGTGACCGGCACGATCGGCGCCATCGTCCATGGTGTCGAGCTGTCGGGCGATCTGCCCGCGCCGGTGGTGCAGGCGATTCAGGCTGCACTCGTGCGGCACAAGGTGCTCTTCTTTCGCGACCAGCAGCATCTGACCGATCAGGAGCATGAGGATTTCGCCGCACTGCTCGGCGATCCGGTCGCGCATCCGACGGTGCCGGTCGCCGAAGGTTCGCGCTATCTGCTCGAACTCGACAGCAAGGAAGGCTATGCGGCGTCGAGCTGGCATACCGATGTGACCTTCGTCGATGCCTATCCCAAGGCGTCGATTCTGCGCGCGCTGACGATCCCCGAAGCCGGCGGCGACACGCAGTGGGCGAATGGCGAGACAGCCTATGAGGGCCTGCCCGAAGTGCTGCGCCAGCTCGTCAACAATCTTTGGGCAACGCACACCAACCTCTATGATTATGCGTCGATCCTGCAATCGGCGCCCGATGGTGAAAGCGCGGCGAAGCGGATCAAGGAGCATCGCAATGTCTTTGCGTCGACGGTGTACGAGACGGAGCATCCGGTCGTGCGCGTCCATCCGGTCAGCGGCCAGCGCAGCCTGTTGCTCGGCCATTTCGTCAAGCAGTTCGTCGGATTGAACGCCGCCGACAGCGCGCGGCTGTTCCAGACGCTGCAGGACCATATCACCAAGCCCGAAAATGTCGTGCGCTGGCGCTGGCGCGAAGGCGACGTGGCGATCTGGGACAATCAGTCCACCCAGCACCGCGCGACCGCCGACTTCGGGTTGCAGCGCCGGACGCTTCGCCGTGCGACGATTTCGGGTGAGGTGCCGGTCGGAATCGACGGGCGCAGCAGCCGCACCGTCCGCAAGGAAAAGGCGGTTCAATACGAACCAGCCTGACGAAATCGGCCGGCGTTTGGGTTCTCCCTTTTCCTTCCTGTGACTGGCGCCGGCCCTGTCTGCGGCGCGCCCCGGTTCCATTCGCCGGGCGCGCCGGCCTTTTTTGAAAGACCGCTCGATGATCCATGGTTCGCGTTTCGCCCGCCTGCTCTTTGTTGCGCTGATCGGCGCCGCCGCGACTGTCGGGCCGGTGCAGGCCAAGGAGCGGCGGCCGAACCTGCTCGTCATCGTCGCCGACGATCTCGGCTATTCGGACCTTGGCGCGTTCGGGGGCGAGATTCGCACGCCGAACCTCGACAAGCTCGCGCTGAACGGCATCCGGCTCGCGGGCTTCCACACGGCGCCGACCTGTTCGCCGACACGTTCGATGCTGCTGTCGGGCACCGACAATCATCGCGCCGGGCTCGGCACGATGGCCGAGATGATCCGCCCGAACCAGCAGGGAAAGCCGGGTTACGAGGGCTATTTGCGCAGCGACGTTGCGACGCTTGCCGAGCGGCTGGGCGCCAATGGTTATCGTACCTTGCTGTCGGGCAAATGGCATCTTGGTCTGACCCCCGAACAGGATCCGCACGCGCGCGGGTTCGAGCGCAGCTTCGCATTGCTGCAAGGCGGGCACAATCATTTCGGCACCGATGCCGACCCCGAAAAGGGCGGCCGGGCGACCTATACCGAGCAGGGAAAGCGCGTGACGCAGCTTCCCGCCGATTTCTATTCGAGCGACACGTTTGCGACGCGGCTGATCGAATTCCTGGGCGAGAAACCCTCGAAGGGAAAAACCGCGCGGCCCTTCTTCGGATATCTCGCCTTCACCGCGCCGCATTGGCCGCTGCAAGCGCATCCTGAAGACATCGCGCGTTACAAGGGGCGCTATGACGAAGGGTTCGACGTGCTGCGCGAGCGGCGGCTGGCGCGGCAGCGCAAACTGGGCATCCTTGGTCCCGATGTCGCCGCGCATGCCCCGCGCAACCGCGACGGCAGCTGGGATTCGCTGACCGCCGGACAGCAGCGGCTCGCCGCGCGCAACATGGAAATCTATGCCGCGATGGTCGACCGGCTCGACCAGAATGTCGGGCGCGTCGTCGAAGCGCTCCGTGCCGGGGGAGAGCTCGACAACACCGTGATCATCTTCCTCGCCGACAATGGCGCCGAGGGGCTCGACGTCGAAACCACCGGCGCGCAGATGCTGGCCGCGCAATTGAAGGGCGCCGACAATGGTTTGGCCAATCGTGGTACGGCGACCTCTTATCTCACCTATGGCGCGGGCTGGGCGCAGGCGGCGACCGCGCCGTCGTGGCTGACCAAGGGCTATCAGAGCGAGGGCGGAACGCGCGCGGTCGCATTCATCAGCGGCGCAGGGGTCGCGGCGCGCAAGGGCGCCGAGACGCAATATCTGTCGGTCGCAGATATCGCGCCGACCCTGCTCGACCTCGCGGGTGCCGATGGCAAGGCGACGCAGGTCGCGGGGCGCAAGGTCGTGCCGATCACCGGCCGGTCATGGGTGGCTTGGCTGAAGGACGCCGGTACGCGCGTCTATGGTGCGGATGACGGGGTCGGCGCCGAGCTGTTCGGATCGCGCGCGTATCGCCGCGGCGACTGGAAACTCACCGATATCGGCGATGGAGTCTGGCGCCTGTTCGATATCGCGCGCGACCCTGGCGAGACGCGCGACCTGTCGCTCGTCCATCCGGACCGCGCGGCCGAGCTTGCGGCGGCATGGGATCGTTATGCGCTGGATGTGGGCGTGGTCCTGCCCGACGCGATCCCCTATCGGCCATAGGTCGCGCATATCGCGCGCTTCGACGCGTCAGGTCTTGTCAATTATTTTAGTTGAGTTATTTTCGAGCCTTCCGGGACTTGTTCCGAATCGAACGACCGAAAGGATTGCGCATGGCCACGCAGCTCAACACCCCCGACCTGTTCGAGGCCGCGCGATCGCTCGGCGTGTCGATTTCGCCCGCGACCCCGACGATCGGTGCAGAGATCGGCGGGCTCGCCCTCGACCGCCCGCTGACGTCGGCCGAGGGCGAATTGCTGCGCGCTGCCTGGCTGCGCTTCAAGGTCGTCTTCTTTCGCGATCAGGACATCAGCCACGAAAGCCATGTCCGCCTCGGGCGCTTCTTTGGCGAACTCGAAGGCCATCCGGTGATCCCTTCGGTCGAGGGCTATCCCGAAATCCTCAGGATCGAGGGCGTCGAGGGCGTCCAGCTCACCGCCGACACGCTCGCGCCGTTCCAGGCGTATAATAAGTGGCACACCGACGTGACCTTCCGCCAGAAGCCGTCGATCACCTCGATCCTGCGTGCGCGGCACCTGCCGCCGCTCGGCGGCGACACGATGTGGGCCGACACCGTCGCCGCCTATGCCGGGCTGCCGCAACCGGTGAAGGACCGGATCGAGGGGCTCGAGGCCGAGCATGATATCGTGCGCAGCTTCGGCGGGCGCGTCAGCGAGGAAAAGCGCGCGCAGCTCGCACGCGATTTCCCGACGGTGCGCCATCCGGTCGTCCGCTCGCATCCTGAAACGGGCGAGAAGATCCTCTACGTCAACTACACCTTCACCAGCCGCATCATCGGCTTGCCCGAAGAAGAAAGCGACAGCCTGCTGCGGTTGCTCTTCGACCGGATCAAGGTGCCCGAATATCAGGTGCGTTTCCGCTGGACGCCGAACGCGATCGGCATCTGGGACAACCGGTCGACCCAGCATTATGCCGTCGGCGATTACTGGCCCGAATATCGCCTGCTCGAACGCGTCACCGTGTCGGGCGACGTGGTGACACGTTGATCGAAGCGCAGCTTCATTCGCCGCGCCCGCGTTTCCGTACGGCGACGCGTGTCGCGATCGTCGGGGCGGGCTTTTCGGGCACGCTGCTCGCGATCAATCTGCTCGAACAGCCCGATGTAGAGGTGCTGCTGATCGAGCGCGACCGGCATCGCATGGGCGCCGGAGTCGCGTATAGCAGCACCGAAACGTCGCACCTGCTCAACGTCCGCGCGGGCAATATGAGCGCCTTTGCCGACCGGCCCGACCATTTTTGCGAATGGCTGGCGGCGCGCGGCCTCGGCTGCGCGTCGGCGTTTGTGACGCGCGCGACCTATGGCCGCTACCTGCGCGAGACGCTGCGCGCGGCGATGGAGAAATACGGCCGGCGGCTGAAGCTTGTCGACGACGAGGTGCTCGATATCGCCGAAAAGGGCGGGCAGGTGACGCTCGGCCTCGTCAACGGCGGGCTGATCGAGGCCGACCGCGCGGTGCTCGCGATCGGCAATCTGCCGCCGCACGATCCGCCGGCGATTCATGGCGCGCACCTGCCGTCGCATCGCTATATCGGCGATCCTTGGGCGAGCGCGTTCGAGGAGGGGCTGGGCAAGCAGGCGCCGGTGTTGGTGATCGGCACGGGGCTGACCGCGGTCGACGTGATCCTGCGGCTCGTGTCGCACGGTCATGAAGGCCCGATCACCGCGCTGTCGCGCCGCGGGTTGCGCCCGCATCGCCATATCGACGGACTGCCGCGGCCGAAGCCCGTGCTCGCAAAGCCCGCGCCCGACCTTTCCGAACTGGTGCGCTGGGCGCGCGACGAGGCCAGGGCGCGCGACTGGCGGCTCGTCGTCGATTCGATCCGCCCGATCACGCAAATGATGTGGGCGGCGGCCGATGCCGAAAAGCGCGCGCGTTTCCTGCGGCACCTGCGCCCCTTCTGGGACGTCCACCGCCACCGCCTCGCCCCAGAGGTTGCCGACCGGATCGACGCGCTGATCGCGTCGGGCCAGCTCCATTTTCGCGCCGGCAAGATAGCGAATGTCGCGGTCGAACCCGATGCGCTCGCGGTTTGGTGGCTGCCGCGCGGTGAGGCTGAACGGGTCACGACCCGCGCGGCGCGGATGATCAATTGCACGGGACCGCAAGGCGACCTGCTGCGCTCGTCCGATCCGCTGGTACGCCGCCTGCTCGGTGCGCGGCGTATCCGCCCCGATGCGCTGCGCCTCGGACTCGATATCGATCGCGACGGGCATATTGTCGACGCTGCCGGCAAGGCGTCCGAGCATATATTGGCGATCGGGCCGATGACGCGCGGCGACCTGTGGGAAGTCGTCGCGGTGCCTGACATCCGCAACCAGGTCAGCGCGCTCGCGCGCCGCCTCGTCAACGCGCACTGGACCGGCGGCGAGGGGCTGTAGCCCTTCCTGCAAAAAAATTGCCGGCCGTGCATCCGCTGAGGCCACTGATGCCGTCCAGTTCCTGATCGGCCCCTGCGCCGGTCCGGGCGGCGGCGCCCTGCGGCGATTGATATGTGCTCCCCGGTGCAGATCATCTCCGCCTTGCCGGAGGCCGCCGCCTGTGGTTTCACCATGCCAAATGAGGCATGACGGAGAAATATGTCGATGGATATTCTGATTGCCGCCGCGGCCGCCGCCGCCACTGCGACCACCCCCGCGGCGGTGCCTCCCGCCGTCACGACGATCACGGTGCCGGCCGGCGAGTCGATCAGCGCCGAACAGGTCGCCGCCTATATCAGCCCGCGCGAAGTCGCCTCCTATGTGCCGGCGCCGCCGCCGACCACCGAGCTGGTCGCGGTCAGCGACGCCTTCTTCAGCTGGCTCGAAAATATCACGGTCGTCGCGCTGTTCGTCGTCGGCTTCTTCCTGCTCGCGCGGCTGCTCCACGCGTGGATGTTGCATCGCTCGATCCGCCGCGCGCTCGAGGCCAAGTCGGACGCGGTGAGTCCGTTGATCGACAAGCTCAACAAGCCGTATGAGCATCTCGGCGGACAGGGCGAGAAGGAAATTGTCAGCGGAGGCGACGATCGCAATGCGCTGGTGCTGCTGGCGATCGGCCTCGCGATGGCCGGGTTCGGGATCATCCAGGGGCATGAAGAGCTGGTCCGCATTTCGGCCGGCGCCGCGCTCTTTCCCGCCTTTGTCGGCATCGCGCTCCTCGTCCGCCGCCGCCTCGCGCGCGCCGCGGCGCTTGAGGAGCGCAACGCTGCGTGATGAGGTCAGCGCCGATGAAGATTGGGCCCTCAACCAGCGCGTTGCCGGGGGAGATCGCGCCGCTTTCCAGCTCCTCGTGTTGAGACACGAGGCGCGGTTGCGCGCCTTCCTGTCCCGCGCCGCCGGATGCGATGCCGACGATCTGGCGCAGGAAGCTTTCGTTCGCGCGTGGCAGCGCGCGGGCGACTATCGGGGGCAGGGGAGTTATGCGGCGTGGGTTATGGGAATCGGCTGGCGCCTGTTCCTCGACAAGCGGCGCACTGCGCGGCGGCGCGAAGGACTGGCGGCGGGCGAGGAGCCTGCAACATCGACCGACCCGCGCCCCGCAAGCGACGCCGCGATCGACGCCGATCGGTTGCTCGCCGCGCTGTCGCCACCGGAACGCGCCGCGCTTACGCTGTGCTTCGGCCATGGCTGGTCGCACGGCGAGGCGGCGGAGATTATGGGAGTACCGCTCGGCACGCTCAAATCGCTGGTCTTGCGCGGGCGCGCAAAGGCGCAGAAGATGATGGGCGAAGGAGCTGACGCATGACGACGCCCGACGAACGCGAAACCGACGCGCTGCTCGCCGCGATGCTCGCGCCGGCCGTTCGTCCGGGCGACCGGGGCTTCGCCGGCGGTGTCGAGCGTGCGATCGATGCGCAGACCGCCTATGCCCGCGCGCGCGGGCGTTTCTGGCGCAGCTTTGCGTTCGAGGCGCTGGCGGTCGGTGCCTTGCTCGTGGCGCTGTGGCTCTTGTCGTCGGCGCCCCTGCTCGCGCCCTATGCCGGGTCCGCGCACTGGGGGCTGGCGCCGCCGTTGCTACTCATCTTGCTGCTGTGGTTCGGGACGCAGCGCTGGCGCCAGACCTGACGCACCTGCTTTAGCCCGTGGGCGTGTCCTCGCCGTCGATGCCCTGATATTTGAGCTGGAGATAGCGTTCGCGCGTCGCGAGCTTGTCGAGCTCGCCCGCGGCGAGGTTCCGCGCGGCGTTGCCGATCTCGCTTTCGAGCATCTTCAATCCGCCGACCAGCGTGTCGTCGGGGGTGCGCCCGGCGTGGGCTTCGGTGCGCAGCCCTGCGGGGATGCGCTGATAGCCGGCGACGAGTTCGGGCAGGTCTTCGCCGACGAGCTTGCGGATATTCGCCGCTGCGGGGCTTGCCGCGTCGAGTGTCTGGAGCTGCGGCGCGAGCAGGTCGAGCTGGACCCCGATGCCGTCGACGAGCTGGCGCGCGGGTGCTGGAAGCGCCGGGCGCTGCGCCTCCAGCCAGATTTCGGTGCGGCCGGCGAGCTGCTTCAGATCGACCTTGGGCAAATCGGCCTGGCGCGGTTCGGGGAAGGGCGTCCGGCCGAACAGCACCGCGACGCCGATCAGCAGTATGAACAGCGCGAGCAGGCCGGTGAAGCCGAGCGGCTGGATCAGCGCGCCGAAGACCGCGGCGCCGAGCAGCACGATCCCGCCCGCGATTAGCACGCGGCCGAGCTTCTTGTAGAGATGCTGGCGGCGCAGCGCGACGCTCTTGGTCCCGATCGGGCGGCGGCGTTCGCGCGATCGTTCGATCGCCGAAGCCGCCGAAATACGGACCTTGTCGACTTCGCTCATCGTCATCCTTCAGCCTTCGAGTGCGGCAAGCGGGCTGGCCGCGCCGCTGACGCTCGACTGTGCCTGCGTCGCCCCTTCGGCGCGCGCGATATAGCCCTTCGATTTGACGACCTCGCCTTCGAGCGTGGTGACCGTCGCCTTCATCGTGTCGAGCGCCTTCAGTTTGAAGGTGTCGATCGCGTCCATCGTGTCGTAGATATTCTGGAAGGCGCGCTGGAGCGTCTCGACGGGGATCGTGCTCGACGCGGCCTGCTCGTGGATGCGCGCGGTATTGTCCTTCAGCATCTGCGAGGTGCCGTCGATGATGTTCGCGGTCGTCGTGTTGAGCGCGGTGATCTGTTCGAGCACCAGCTTCTGGTTCGTCATCGCCTGCGCGACGGTGATCGCGGTCTTGAGCGCGCCGACGGTGGTCGTCGAAGCGCGTTCGACGCCCTTCACCAGCTCGACATTATTCTTTTTGACGAGGTCGAGCGCGAGATAGCCCTGCACCGTCACCGCCATTTGCGTCAGCAGGTCCTGCGTACGCTGGCGCGCATAGAAGAGCGCGTTTTCACGGATGACCTTCGCCTTCGCGGGGTTGCTGCTGTCGAGTTCGGCCGCCTTTTCCTCGAGCCGCCGGTCGAGCGTGCCTGCGACGTGGATCATCTGTTCGAGCTTGCCCATCGCTTCCCACAGCTTGCGCCGTTCGACGTCGATCGCGGCATTGTCCATGAGGAGCTCGTCCTTGCCGTTCGACAAGGCGGTCAGGATGCCGCCGATATGCGTCTGCGCGCTGCGGTACTGGGCAAAATAATTGTTGATCTTGCTGCCGAAGATCTTGTCGAAAAAGCCGCGTTTGGTCAGCAGCTTGCCGTTCGCCGACGGGTCGAGCTTTTCGACCGTGGTGCGCAGTTCGATCAGACTCTGGCCGATGTTGGTGTCGCGGTCCATCGCCTTGATCGGGCGATCGAGGAAGCGGTTCGACTGGTTCGCCGCGTCGAGCATTTCCTTGCGGCCCATGTTGGTGATCTGGTCGATCCGCTTGCCGAATTCGGGCGAATTTTCATCCTGCGCGATCAGGTCGTCGATAAAGCCGTCGACGCGTTCCTCGAGCTTCGATTTCTGGTCGGTCGACAGCGGGACGAGGCCGGCCGCTTTTTCGGGCGTGATCGCGGGCATCGGCTCGGGCGGGGTCAGCTTCAGCTCATCGGTCGCGGTCGCCGTTGCAGTCAGTTCGCTCATTCGTCTTCCTTCCAGCCCCAAGTTACGATCCAGGACCGCCTGCCTATATGGCATGCGGTCCTGTGTTATTCAAGTACTACACCTTGTCGTCGCGAAGCGCCGGCGCGATCCACGCGGACAGGATCAGTTGCGCCATATGATAGACGAGGATCGGGACGAGCACCATGCCGGCGATCGCCGGCGGGAAAAGCGTAGCGGCGAGCGGCGCGCCCACCGCGATGCTCTTTTGCGCGCCCGAAAAGAGCAGGGTGATGCGGTCGGGGCGCGCGAGCTTCAGCAGTCCGCCGAGCGCCCAGGCGCCGCTGAATGATAGCGCGAGCACCGCGGCGACCGCGGCGAGCACGATGCCGATTTCGCGTCCGTCGAGCAGACCCCAGATCCCGGCGACGACTGCTGCCGAGAAAGCAACATAGACGGCGATCGCGATCGCGGTGCGATCCATGAAGGTCGCAAGGCCGCGGTGCGCGAGCACCCAAGGGCGCAGCCAGCGCTGGACGAGCTGCCCCGCGACGAAGGGGACAAGCAGGATCGAGACGATCCGCAGCACCGCCTCCCCGTGGATTTCGCCCGCGCTTCCGGCGAGCAGCGCGAACAGGACCGGCGAAAGCGCGACGCCGGACAGGTTGAGCAGCGCCGCGGCAACGACGCTCGCCGCGACATTGCCGTCGGCGAGGCTCGACGCGGCGGTCGCCGACTGGACGGTCGAGGGCAGAATGCCGAGGAAGAGAAAGCCGAGCGCAAGCGTTGCAGGGAGCAGCGGAGCCATCGCCGCCTGCGCCGCAAGGCCGAGCAGCGCCATCGCGCCGAAGCAGAAGGCAAGCGCAGCGCCTTGCAGCTTCCAGTTGCGGATGCCGTGCAGCACTTCGTCGCGCGGCAGTCGCACGCCGTTCAGGAAAAAGAGGAAGACGATCGCCGCGGTCGACAGCCCCCCCGCAACCGGCACCGCTGCGCCGCGCACCGGCGCCACGCTTGCGAGCAGGATCGTCGCGAGCAGGACGGGGACGAAGCGGTCGGGAAAGATGCGAGCAAGCATTGGTCTGAGCGATGGCGTCGCGGCGCGCGCTTGGCAAGGTCGCGCGAGACGGTAGACAGGCACGATGTCCGATATTCTGATCCTCGCCGCCTTGCCCGAAGAGGCTGACGCGCTGTTTTCAGGCGCGGGCGCGTCCGTCGACGGCCCGTTCGCGGCAAGACGATTCGACGGTCCCGGGCACCGGCTGACCATCGCGACCTGCGGGCTTGGCAAGGTCAACGCCGCGCTTTGCGCCGGAACGCTCGCGCGCGATGCCGATCTGCTGTTGATGACCGGCACCTGCGGGTCGCTCGGCGCGGCGCCGGGGGCTTATTGGATCGCCGAGGCGTTGCAGCATGACTATGGTGCCAATCAACCGGGCCTGTTTCGCCGCTACCGCGCGGGCGAGTGGCCGATCGGCGAGGCGGGAGAGGCGCACTTCCGGGCGATGGCCGATCCCGGACTCGGCTTGCCCCGCGCGCGGATCGCGAGCGGCGACAGTTTTGTCGCCTGCCCCGATGCGGCGGCCGATCTCGCGGCGCTCGGCGCGACGCTCGTCGATATGGAGGTTGGCGCGGTGGCGCAGGTCGCGGCGCGGCTCGGCAAGCCATGGGGCGCGATCAAGGCGGTGACCGACGAGGCGAACGGCGACAGCGCGGGCGATTTCCATGCCAACCTCGTCCGCGCCGCGCGTGCGGCGGCGCGGGAAATCGAGCGGCTGGTCGCGATGATCTGACCCGCGCTTCGCCGTTCCGCGCGCGCGCCGTTTATGATAGGCTGATACCCTATCGACCGAGGGAGAGACTCGCCATGCGGTATCGATCTTCACTAGCCATTTTTGCTGCCTGTGCGGTCTTGGCTGCGCCGATTGCCTTGGCGGCGGGAAGCGGCGGGGGCGGCAGCAGCGCGCCGCCGAGCCAGAGCAGCTACGACCCGACGGTCGACTATAAGAAGGGCGCCGACGCCTTCGCCTCCGGCAAATATGACGACGCGGCGAAAGCCTTTAAAAAGGTCGTGTCGGCGGTGCCGAAAAACCCGCAGGCCAATTATCTGCTCGGCGCGAGCTATATGGCGCTGGGCGATTTCTCGCGCGCGGTGAAGCCGCTCGAAGCTGCGGTTCGCTATGACGAGAAGATGGTCGACGCGCGCCGCGACCTTGGCATCACGCAGGCGAAGCTCGGCAAGTCGGAAAAGGCCGACGAACAGCTCGGCGCGCTGAAAGCGATGCAGGAAGGGTGCGCGGGGACGTGCGCCGATTCGGCGAAGCTCGCCGATGCGATCACCAGGCTGGAGGCGGCGGTCGCCGCGGGACCGCAGGCGCAAAGCGCGGTCGAGCCCGAGGTGCGGCTCGCCGCGGCGGAGACGCTCGACGCGACCTATGTCGCCGCCGTCGGGCTGATCAACGAGCATCGCTACGAAGCCGCGATCGCGAAGCTCGACGCGGCGCTGTGGGCGGCGGGGCCGCACCCCGATGTGCTCACTTACCTCGGCTTCGCGAACCGCAAGCTGAAGCGCTATGATGTGGCCGAGGCCTATTATCGCGAGGCGCTCGCGATCGCGCCGGCGCATCGCGGTGCGCTCGAATATTATGGCGAACTGAAGCTCGAACGCGGCGATGTCGCGGGCGCCAGAGCGCATCTTGCGAAGCTAGAGGCGATTTGCGGTTTCGGATGCCACGAGGTCGACGAGCTTCGGCGCTGGATCGCGGCGGGGCGCGCATCCGCCAGCTGATCGTGCTCGCGGCGCTGCTCCTCGGCGTGGCGGCGACGCGCGGCGATGCGCCGCCGGCTTTCGAGCAATTGCGCTGGACCGCGCCGGGTGCCGAGTTGGTGTTGTTGTCCGGACAGCCCGCGGCTTGCCTTGCGCCCGGCGACGATGCGTTGGTCCGGAGCGGGCGCGCGTTGTTTAGCGCCCCGACGCTGCTTGGCGGGCAGGCGGCCAAGGCGGGGCTGAGCTGCGCCAGCTGCCATATCAACGGGCGCGGCAATCCGCATTTCCTGCTCGCCGGCGTCTCCGCCGCGCCGGGAACGGCAGACGTCACGAACAGCTTCTTCAGCGCCGTACGCGGCAATGCGCGCTTCGACCCTGTGGTCATTCCCGACCTGGCGATGCTAGGAAAAATCTCGCGCGATCCCGATACGCGCGCGCTCGAACCTTTCATCCGCAATCTGGTGGTCGAGGAATTCGGCGGGCAGGAGCCGACCCCGGCGACGCTCGAAGCGCTGGCCGCCTATGTCCGCGCGGTGCGGCCGTGCACACCCGAACGCACCGCTGCGCGGCGGCTGGACGACCAGCTTGGTGCGCTCGACGACGGCATCGCGGGGGCGCAACTGATGATTGGTCGCGGCGACCGGCAAGGCGCGGCGCTGTCGATCGCGGCGATACGCCATCAACTGGGACTGATCGCCGAGCGCTACGCGGGGCGGGGTTTCGTCCGCGAGCGGGCGGCGCTGCTCACGGCGTCGCGTGAATTGCGCGAAATCGGCGATATATCCGACCCTCCCCGGTTCGCAGCCGCTCTCGACCGTTGGAAGGTCGATTTCGACAAGGAGGCGGCGAAGCGATTGCGCCGCGCCGAGCATCGCTCGCTCTACGATACGGGGCATTTGGCGCAATCGCTGCGATAGAGCGCGGCTTCGGCAATCATGTTGCGCCGCAGCACCACTTCTGTTAGGGGCGCGGCGTCTCGCGGCGCTCCGGGCGCTGCCCCCTTACATCAAGGCTTATCCGCATGTCTTTGCGCAATATCGCCATCATCGCGCACGTCGATCATGGCAAGACCACTCTCGTCGATCAATTGTTCCGCCAGTCGGGCACCTTCCGCGACAACCAGCGCGTCGAAGAGCGCGCGATGGATTCGAACGATCTCGAAAAGGAGCGCGGGATCACGATCCTCGCGAAGTGCACCAGCGTCGAGTGGGGCGAAGGCGCCGACCAGACGCGGATCAACATCGTCGACACCCCGGGCCACGCCGACTTCGGCGGCGAGGTCGAGCGCATCCTCTCCATGGTCGACGGCGTCATCCTGCTCGTCGACGCGGCCGAAGGCCCGATGCCGCAGACCAAGTTCGTGACCGGCAAGGCGCTCGCGCTCGGCCTGAAGCCGATCGTCGTCGTCAACAAGATCGACCGCAGCGACGCGCGCGCCGCCGAAGTGCTCGACGAGGTGTTCGAACTGTTCCTCGCGCTCGAAGCCAATGACGAACAGCTCGACTTCCCGATCCTCTATGCCTCGGGCCGCGGCGGTTTCGCCTCGGACAGCCCCGACGCGCGCGAAGGCACGCTCGAGCCGCTGTTCAAGACGATCGTCAGCCACGTTCCGACCCCGGGCCTGCCCGAAGACGCGCCCTTCACCTTCCTCGCGACGTTGCTCGACCGCGACAATTTCATCGGCCGCATCCTGACCGGCCGCGTCCAGTCGGGCACGGTCAAGGTCAACCAGGCGATCCACGCGCTCGACATGGACGGCAAGGTGATCGAAACCGGCCGCGCGTCGAAGCTGCTGGCGTTCCGCGGGCTCGATCGCGTTCCGGTCGAGGAAGCGAAGGCGGGCGACATCGTCGCGATCGCGGGCCTGACCAACGCGACCGTCGCGAACACGATCGCCGACACGAGCGTCAGCGAGCCGATCGCCGCGCAGCCGATCGACCCGCCGACGCTGTCGATGCGCTTCGCCGTGAACGACAGCCCGATGGCGGGCCGCGAGGGCAGCAAGGTCACGAGCCGCATGATCCGCGACCGCCTGCTGCGCGAAGCCGAAACCAACGTCGCGATCCGCATCACCGAAAGCGCCGACAAGGACAGCTTCGACGTCGCGGGCCGCGGCGAGCTCCAGCTCGGCGTGCTCATCGAAACGATGCGCCGCGAAGGCTTCGAACTCGGCATCAGCCGCCCGAAGGTGCTGTTCGGCGAAGACGAAGCCGGCAAGCGCACCGAACCCTATGAAACCGTCGTCATCGACGTCGACGACGAACATTCGGGCACGGTCGTCGAGAAGATGCAGATCCGCAAGGCCGACCTTACCGACATGCGCCCGTCGGGTGGCGGCAAGACGCGCATCACCTTCAGCGGTCCGTCGCGCGGCCTGATCGGCTATCATGGCGAATTCCTGTCCGACACCCGCGGCACCGGGATCATGAACCGCCTGTTCGAGAAATACGGCCCGCACAAGGGCCCGATCGAAGGCCGCAAGAATGGCGTCCTGATCTCGAACGGCAATGGCGAAGCCGTCGCCTATGCGCTCGGCCCGCTCGAAGAGCGCGGCATCCTCTTCGTCTCGCCCGGCGAGGCGCTCTATGAGGGCATGATCATCGGCGAAAATGCCAAGCCCGACGATCTCGAAGTCAACCCGATGAAGTCGAAGCAGCTCACGAACTTCCGTTCGACGGGCAAGGACGACGCGATCCGCCTGACCCCGCCGCGCCGCATGACGCTGGAGCAGGCGATCGCTTACATCGACGACGACGAAATGGTCGAAGTGACCCCGAAGAATATCCGCATCCGCAAGGCGCTGCTCGACCCGCACGAGCGCAAGAAAGCGTCGCGCAAGAAGGAAGCGGCGTAAGGATCAAGAGGGGGCGGTCAGCGATGACCGCCCCTTTTTCTTTTCGAACCCCGTTTCGATTGGCGTTCCCCCCGGCCGCCTTCAGCATTACAGGCGTCCGATGCTTCGCCTGACCGAACTCACGCTACCGCTGCACCACGCGCCGGAGGATTTGCCCGCCGCGATCTGCAGGCGGCTGCGCATTTCGCCGCGCGAGCTGATCCGCCACGTCGTCGCGCGCCGCGCGCACGATGCGCGCGACAAGACGAACATCAAGCTGATCTATTCGGTCGACGTCAATGTGAAGGACGAGGGCGCGGTGCTCGCGCGCTTTCGCAAGGACCGCAACGTCCAGCAGACCCCGAACACCGCGTATAAATTCATCACGCAGGCGCCGAAGGGGATCAAGCGGCCGGTGGTCGTCGGCGCGGGGCCGTGCGGGCTGTTCGTCGGGCTGATCCTCGCGCAGATGGGGTTCTGCCCGATCATCCTCGACCGCGGCAAGGTCGTGCGCGAGCGCACCAAGGACACATGGGATCTGTGGCGGCGCAGCGTGCTCCACCCCGAATCGAACGTCCAGTTCGGCGAGGGTGGCGCGGGCACCTTTTCCGACGGCAAGCTCTACAGCCGGATCAAGGACCCGCGGCACCTCGACCGCAAGGTGCTCACCGAATTCGTCAAGGCGGGCGCGCCGCCCGAAATCCTGACCGAGGCGCACCCGCATATCGGCACCTTCCGGCTGGTGACGATGGTCGAAAGCCTGCGCGAGACGATCGAGGGGCTGGGCGGCGAATATCGCTGGCAGCACAAGGTCGACGGGCTGGATATCGTGACCGACGGTGCGGGCGAACGCCGCGTGCAGGGCGTGCACCTCGCCAATGGTGAGTATATCGAAGCCGACCGCGTCGTCATGGCGATCGGTCACAGCGCGCGCGACACCTTTGCGATGCTCCTCGCGGCGGGGGTGCATGTCGAGGCGAAGCCCTTTTCGATCGGCGTCCGCATCGAGCATCCGCAATCGTGGATCGACACCTCGCGTTTCGGCGCCGACGCGGGCAATCCGATCCTCGGCGCCGCCGAATATCATATCTCGCACCACTGCCGGAACGGGCGCACCGTCTATAGTTTCTGCATGTGTCCCGGCGGCACCGTCGTCGCCGCGACGTCGGAGGAGGGGCGCGTCGCGACCAACGGCATGAGCCAATATTCACGCAACGAGCGCAACGCCAATTCGGGCTTCGTCGTCGCGATCGACCCCGCGCGCGATTATCCGGGCGACCCGCTCGCGGGCATCGCGTTCCAGCGCCACTGGGAATCGCTCGCCTTTGTCGCGGGCGGATCGAACTATCGCGCCCCTGCGCAGCGCGTCGGCGATTTCCTGAAAGGCCGCCCGTCGACCGAGCTCGGCAGCATCATCCCCTCCTATCGCCCCGGCGTCACCCCGACCGACCTGTCGCAATGCCTGCCCGCCTTCGCGGTCGAGGCGATGCGCGAGGCGATCCCGGTGTTCGGGCGCCAGATCGCGGGATACGACCATCCTGACGTGGTGATGACGGGGGTCGAGACGCGCACCTCGTCGCCCGTGCGCTTCACCCGCGGCGAGGATTTTCAGAGCCTGAACACCGCGGGGCTGTTTCCGGCGGGCGAGGGCGCGGGCTATGCCGGCGGCATCCTGTCGGCGGCGGTCGACGGCATCAAGGTCGCCGAGGCCGTGGCGCGGAGTGTGATGCCGTGACATTGATCCTGTTCAACAAGCCGTGGGGCGTGCTCAGCCAGTTCACCGACAAGGGCATGACCGCGAGCAGAGCGGGGGGCGATGGCGGCCCGCGCGCGACGCTGTCCGATTATGTCGATGTCCCCGGCGTCTATCCGGCGGGGCGGCTGGACCGGGATAGCGAGGGCCTGCTGATCCTGACCGACGACGGCGCGCTGCAGGCGCGCATTTCGTCGCCGAAGCACAAGACCCCCAAAACCTATCTCGCGCAGGTCGAGGGCGAACCCGACGACGCCGCGCTCGACGCGCTGCGCCGCGGCGTCAGGCTCAACGACGGCCCGACGCGCCCCGCGGCGGTCCGCCGCATCGACCCGCCGAAGCTGTGGGACCGCGACCCGCCGGTGCGTTACCGCAAGAGCGTGGCGGATAGCTGGATCGAGCTGACGATCACTGAAGGCCGTAACCGCCAGGTGCGGCGGATGACGGCGGCGGTCGGCTATCCGACGCTGCGGCTGGTGCGCTGGCGCATCGGGGGGTGGGAGATTGGGGAACTGGGGTTGGGGGAATGGCGCGAGGTTGAGTGAGGGCTAGGCTTGCCTGGATTGAACGAGGCGAATGAAGTCAGAGACATCCATAAGCCAGGCCTGCTGTTCCGGTTTGTAGGTCGCGTGAAGATCGCGAGGTAAAACCAGTTGTAGCTGTTTGGCCTGCATTTCCGCCGTCTGCTTCAAAGAGATGCCGGGCTCCAATGTCAGCAGGTGTTTGATCCGGATACGTTCGGCCTCCGAAAGCACTTGGCGCCAGCGTTCCTTGAGCGTTGATTTGGCGCCGAGCATGGTAAGTCGGTCTGCATCGAAGCCGGGATTCCCATATTCGGCCGCGCCTGGAAACAGGAAGTCGGGTTTGTTGCCATTTTCGGTTATAGCGCCACGCGAGTAGCTGATCCCGAACGCGTTCAGCAGTGCTTCGATATGACTTTCGAGCGCCAAACCAGCGCGGGATTTGCGACGATTCTGCACGCTGAGCGAAAAAGCGATGAAGCCTTCAACATCCTCTCCGTCGCTGTTCCGGAAGCCTGCGCGCAGCCGTTCGGCGACGATCTTGCGCTCGAGGCGCCGGAACAGCTGGTCCTCTCTTTCCATCCATTTCATGAGCGCCAAGTCAGGCGCATCCCGGATAAACGGCAATGCGAGGGATGATCGGGCGAGATCGGAGAGGACCCGTGCCTTGGGCATCAGAAGGCCAAACGGGGCGATCAATCGGTCCAGATCGGGGCCTTCGGGCTCCTCTGGATCAATATCCAGAGCTTCGAGAATGAAGCGCGCTACAAAATCGAGCGCCGCGTCAGAGTTTCCGCCGACGGATTGATAACTGAACTGAAATTCGGACTGAACATCAACTCCGAACAACCAGAGCAACTGGTTGTACATCGTGCTGTCGGTCGGTGTTAAAATTACCAAGCAGCCTTCTTCCTTGCGTTTTGCCAAGAAGAAGGCATCGCCTTCGTCCATCATCGCGGCTACGTCATTGGTGGAGTAGTAGAGCCGGTACTCCGATCGCGTCGGATGTTTCCGACGGGCGTCGTACCAAGTTACAAAACCTTCTGCTTCGACCGTTTCCTGCTCGTGTCCGATCCATATGAACTTGGTAGCAATGTCTTTCATGTCGTCTTCGCCGAGCAGCTTTTTCAGCTCTGCAGATGCATTGAACTCGTGCTGGTTCGAAGTTGACGGTCGCGTTTCGACCGCGCTCAGTCGTTTAACGGCAATGCCGGAAAAATATTCTGAAAGATGCCCCCGCTCCATCGCTCTATTCGTGCGCCGGAACGGCTGTGTCGGTCAACCAGTTCCTGCAACGCCGCAAAACGGTGAGGATCAGCGTGCAATAGGCACCCCCTTCGTGGGGTGATCGGCGTGCAAAAAGGACCCCTTCATCCCGGGGATTTAGTCGGCCGACTGGTTTTGATCAGTTGGCGAGAACGGGATGTTGATCGTG
>Ga0209368_1000173_pt1 | contig 95973 bp, 99 predicted proteins | sample EBPBio242008_DNA_FD_185862 | JGI IMG/M metagenome (GOLD analysis project Ga0209368, IMG submission 185862) | Wastewater treatment Type I Accumulibacter community from EBPR Bioreactor in Madison, WI, USA - Reactor 1_4/24/2008_ DNA (SPAdes)... | ecosystem: Engineered > Bioreactor > EBPR >...
TTGAGCAGTCGCTTAACGGCCACCGCCTTGACCATGAACGTGCTGTGGTCTTGAGCCTCTGCTCGCAGGGCGTGCACCAGCCCGTCTATAAGATTGGCCTCTGCGTTAACGTGACTACCAGCGCGGAGGCGCAAAGCCTTTTCTAAGCGCTTGTCGTCATCGGTGGCGCGCTGTTTGAGTGCGTGGTAGAGCTCTTCTGGGGTGGTGTCTTGCCCGTCTAGTCCCAATTGCCGCAGCTTTTGTCGAGCCTGCTGCACAACATCTACAGACAACTTAATATCCTGATTATTATGGCCACTGGCACGCTCCAAAGCACCCAGCTGCAGTCTAAACTGTGGCTGCTGTACGCTTAAGAGTTCTGACAAAATCCGGGTCATGTTTTTGTGTCTCGTTTGTTATCTTTAGATTAGCATAAGCGTTGCCTTAACCGCAAGGGGCCATGTCTCTAAAAATGGCCAATTTCTAGAAGCCCACGCCGGGATCTTCTACGTACCTAGCATGGCCGTCCCGTGGACTTCTTGATTTTGGCCTCAGGACGGAGGTCGATGCAATGCTAGAACGGGGTAGCCTTATACCACTCCGGCGCCTTGGCCAGCCATTCTTCTAGCTCTTTCTCTGTTAGGAGTCCGGCCTGCGCGCCGGTTTGCTGCACCACGCTCATGGAGTTAATAGGCGCCCACTGCAGTGCGCCTTCAAGGCTGTTGCCCTTAGCTAGCGCGGCTACAAAGGTGCTAGCAAAGGCGTCGCCGGCGCCAGTACGTTCTTTTGGCGGAGCGGGGTCTGGGTAGAGGGGCATCTTGAGGCGCTGATTGCCGTCAGAGGCGTAGGCGCCGTCTGGGCCATCAGTAATAACGACGATTTTGCAGCCCAGAGCGTGCAGACGGTCAAACATGTCATGCAGGTCCTCGCGCTTGCCGCCACTGACAAACTCTGCCTCCTCGCGGTTGAGCACCATGACTTCAGAGCGGGCGTAGAGTCGTTTTAGGCGTTCTGTGCCGGCTTTCATCTGGAACGTACCAGGCTGGAAGGCTAGTTTAACGTCTGGGTGTTTGTCCAGCCAGTCAGAAACTTGATCGTGGTATTCTAGGGCGTTTTCGCTAATAGAGCTAAAGTACACCCAACGCGGGATTTCATCTGGGCGCAGGTGCGGCCAATAGTACTTGTAGTTCTCGTGGTTGATTAGAATTGTGCGCTCTTCTTTGTACCAGAGCACGTAGTGCATGTTGCTGACTTTGCGCGCGTTGACGCGGACCAGACTGGTGTCAATCTTTTCTTTTTGCAGGGCCTTAATCATGCTTAAGCCCTCTTTGTCGTCACCCACATTGGTGACAAACGACGTCCTTAGGCCCAGGCGGCTAGCCGACACAGCGGCGTTGCTGGCATTGCCAACGCCTTCTAAAACTTCTGCATGGTCAAACGGCAGCTTGGTGCCAAATTGCATGGTTAGCCATTTGCCTTGGTCGTTTTCTGTTACGTACGCCTGGTTGTCTATTAGCTTAATAAAAGCATCTGTTACGATGTCTCCGATTGCTAACAGGTCAGTTTGTCGCGCCATTTTGTCCACCCTTTTTGTAAATGCTTATGCTTTATATTGTGCCACATCCGGAAGCCCGCTACAAGCGAGCCTTGCCCACTGCGCCAAAGTCATGCAGCTTGGCTTCTACTACTTTCTGCACTGCCTGTTCTACATCTTGAGTAATGAGCTTGGCCACAGAGTATTCATTGGGATTTTTCTGGAGCGATTTCTCTAGTGCCGTGCGGTAGGCGTAGCGCATATCGGAATTAATGTTAATTTTGGTTACGCCAATGGTAACGGCACTTCTAAAGTAGTGACCGGGCGTGCCGCTGCCGCCGTGCAGACTAATATTGCAGTTAGAGGCTGCGCGCAGTTCTGCCAAAAGCTGGAGGTCTAATTTTTTTGGCACCGGATATTTACCATGCAGGTTGCCAATTGCGGCCGCAAAGGTATCGATTCCAGTTGCCGCAACAAATTCCTTCATGCCCTGTGGCGTGCTAAACGTTTTTTTAATCTCTTCGTAGTCGATTTTTTCTTTGTGCACATTGCTGCTGCCACCAAAGTAATGCGGCTCTGACTCTACTAACGCGCCAGTTAATTTGGCATGGGCCACGACTTCGCGCGTGGCGTTAATAATTTCTTCGTCGGTAGCATCGTGATTGGCTTGAGAAATATCTATATGGATAAATTCAAAGCCAGCTTCTATGCCTTTTTTGGCTGCCTCTACGCTGGGAGAGTGGTCTAGGTTAATGTACATTTCTACGCCGTATTCTTGTTTGTAGTTATCTACCATGTCGCGGACGTTTTCTAGACCCATGTCGTCAACTTCTCCCTGGCTGACCTCTACAAGTACGGGTGCCCGCAGTTTGGCTGCCGCTCTGCAGATGGCCTTAAGGGTGGCTTGATCATCTAAGTTAAACGCGCCAAAGGCCCATTTTTGCTGCCGCGCCTGCTGCATCCGCCGACGCGCCTGGGCGCAGTTTTTTCTAATCTCTTCTAGGCTTTGGGGCATTATTTTTTCCTTTCTACAGCGGCGTGTGCGGCTAATCTAATGTGCTGGGCGTCCAGGCCAAAGTGGCGCATTAACTGTTCCGGGTCGCCGGATTCGCCAAATCGATCTTTCATACCGATTCTAATCAGCGGCACGGCCAGCCCTTCATCGACAATAACTTCTGCCACGGCGGACCCTAGCCCGCCCGTAATTTGCGCTTCTTCCGCGCTCACAACACAGCCCGTTTTCTTTAGTGATTGTAAGATAGTCTTTACGTCCAGCGGTTTAATAGTGGGCACATGCACCACCTCTGCCTCTATGCCGTCTTTGTAGAGCAGTTCCGCGGCTTTGACGGCCTGTGGCGTCATGGTGCCGGTGGCGATCAGCGTTACGTCTGCGCCTTTTTCTAGTACATAGGCAGGGCCAATTTGAAATGGCGTTTTTTCATCTGTAATGATTGGCGTGGCTTCGCGCGCCATGCGCATATAGTTAGGGCGCTTGTCCTTGGCCATGGCCAATGTGGCTTTTTCTGCCTCTATACTGTCGCACGGGGCCAGTACTACCATATTGGGCAGAGCGCGCATGAGCGCAATGTCCTCTAGCATTTGGTGCGTGGCGCCATCTGGTCCAACAGATATGCCGGCGTGTGCACCAATCAGCTTGACGGGTTGTTCATTGAGGCAAATAGTAGTGCGAATTTGCTCCCAGCAGCGGCCGGGCATAAAGGCAGCATAGCTGGACACAAAGGCAACTTTACCGGCCGCGGCCAGTCCGGCGCCTACCGTAACTAGATTCTGCTCTGCAACGCCAATTTGGAAAAATCGGTCTGGAAATTCCTTTTGGAAAGCGTCCATTTTAACAGATCCGGTTAAGTCTGCGCAGCAGGCCACGACATTATCGTCTAGCTGACCAGCCTTAACTAAGCCACGGCCAAAGCCGGCACGAATTGGTTCTGACGATGTATCACTCATGTTCGCTCCTAATCTTTCCTTGCAGCGTCCGCAATTCCGCCAGCGCTTTTTTAGCTTGTGCGTGGTCTGGTGCTACGCCGTGCCAGTGAAAATCGTACTCCATGAAGTCCACCCCTTTGCCGGGGACGGTGTAGGCGATAATGCAGGTGGGTTTTTCTGTAACGGCGCGGGCCATGGCGCAGGCATCGATTACCGCCTCAATGTCGTTGCCGTCAATCTCTAGCACATGCCAGCCAAAGGCTTCCCATTTGTCTTTCAGATTTTCTAGGGGCAGAACGGATTCCGTAGGGCCATCTATCTGAATGTTGTTACGGTCCACAATGGCGGTAATAGTGTCTAGATTATACTTTGGCGCCAGCATGGCGGCCTCCCAGACGTTGCCTTCGTCTAGCTCGCCATCGCCCATGGTGACATAGATTTGTCTGTGCGGTTGATTATTGAGCCGTAAGCCCAGCGCAAGACCAATTGCTTGGCTCAGACCGCTGCCTAAAGGGCCGCTGGTAGATTCTAGGCCTGGCAGTTTGGTTCTTTCTGGGTGGCCCTGTAGTCGCGAGCCTAGTTTTCTGAGGGTCAGTAACTCTTTACGGTCAAAATAGCCGGCGTTTGCCATGGCCGCGTACCGTACCGGCACGCAGTGTCCGTTGCTCATGAGCAAAATGTCGCGCTCGTCCCAATCCGGCTTTTTGGGATTGTGTTTTAAGATATCAAAATAGAGCGCGGTAAAAATATCTGCTAGGCCGAGTGGCCCGGCACTGTGACCGCTTTTGGCGGCCTCTAGCATTTTAATAATATCCTGCCGGATATCAGTAGCGATGAGTTCTAATTGTTTTGTGGTCATTATGCTTATGATTATAACACTTTACCAAACTCTTGAAGTTACTCTAAAAACGAATATCAAATGATACTCGTTTTTTAGAGCGCTACGAAACAGCCTTAACAAGCGCGGCAAAAGCCGCATCCGGGTTGTGTGCGTTATGGATAAAGCCGCCCACATTGAGCACGTCCACGCCGCCGGACACTATGGCGGCCGCGTTTTCATCGTTTACTCCGCCATCCCAGCCGATTTCTAGACTGGGCTTTAGGCCGCGTAGGTATTTTGCTTTTTCTAGTAGGCTGAGGTCAGCGGTAGAGCCGCCTTGGTAGCCAATGTTGCCGCTAAAAATTAATACGTGGTCAATTTTATCTATGCTGGACGCCAAGGCCTCCGCCGGTGTGCTAGCTAGCAGCGATACTCCAACCTGGATGCCGTGCTTGTGAAGCGTATCGGCAAATGTGTCAAAATCGCCATCGGCCTCTGCCTGAATAATTACCAGCCGCGGATGCTGCACCACAAAAAGCTCAATGTGTGCCGTGGGATTTTGGAACATGACGTGCAAGTCCACCTGCACATTGCCGGGCCACCAGAGTTTGTCTAGCGCAATCAGTTTGCGTGGCTCAAAAATGCCATCGCCAACATCTATGTGCCATCGGCTGGCAAAGTGTTCAATCCGCTCAATTTGAGCGCGGTAGCCATGCGATTCTTCTGCGGTGATAGTGGGGCAAATGGTGGCAGCCATGGGCTTGATTAGGCAGCCTGCACTGCTTTTCTAGCCAAAGAAATTATTGGCGCTTGCTGCGAAGGAGGTAGCTCATGACCGTTATGCGACACAACGGTGGAGCAACCGGGATAATCTTCAATCATAGTTCTACCCTTGTCAGAGTCTACAGTAACAAGAGTTGCACGCTGTGAAGGGTCAAAATCGCCATGCATGACCTCTAGCGTAACGCCGCCTGTGACCAGTCGCCCAAATGTAAGGGTTTTTGCTGCAGCTGCATCAGCGTATCTTGTTTGTGATACTTCTAAGAGCTGCCCTACTGGACTATCAAAATTTGGGTTTTTCATGTTTTTCCTCTTAAGCTTACTCTACTAGTGTACGCCGCTTATGGAAGTCGGTCCAGCTGTTTTATGCGGCGCGTAAAACGCTCTGCGCCGGCATATGGTGTGGCTAGCCAGGCATTTACAACCGCTTCTGTGGTGCGCCAGTCTAGGTAGCGCGAGGGTAAGCAGAGCACGTTGGCGTCGTCATCATTGCGGCTGGCGCGGGCTTCGTCTAAGCTCCAGCAAAGGCTAGCGCGAATACCCTTAAAACGATTTGCCGCCATGGCCATGCCCTGGCCGGAGCCACAGATTAAAATGCCGCGGGCGTTCACATCTTTATCAGACAAAATGCTGTGACAAACTTTGCCGGCAAACGTGGGAAAGTCGTCTTCTGGATTGTTGGCGCCGGCGTTGTCTATTACTTCATGGCCAGACTTTTTAAGAAACTCGGCAATCCGATTTTTGTAGTTTTCTCCGTTGTGGTCAGCGCCTAAGAAAATTTTCATAGCAGCTTGCCGACATCGGCCACCAGTTCTACTAAGCGATTGGAGTAGCCCCACTCGTTGTCGTACCACACTACCACTTTGGCCAAATTGCCGTCTACTACGTTGGTGAGCTCTAGGTCTACCGTGCCAGAGGCGGCGTTGCCAATGTAGTCACTGGAAACCAGCGGCTCATCAGAAACTGCCACGATGCCTTGGTAGTACGGCTCGTTAGAGGCTTTCTTAAGCACCTGGTTGATTTCTTCTATGGTAGTGTTGCGCTTTAGGACCATAGTGACATCGCTCAAGGAGACGACCGGTGTGGGGACACGCACGCTTAAGCCGTCAAACTTATCTTGGAGTGATGGAACTGTCTTGGTGACTGCGATTGCAGCGCCAGTAGTAGTAGGCACGATGTTCTGCGGCGCGGCGCGTCCCTCTCTAAGATCTTTCTTAGGCCCGTCAGCTAGTGACTGGCTGGCGGTATCCGAGTGCACGGTAGTTAGCATGGCTTTTTCTACACCAAATTCGCGGTCCATGATGTCCATAACAGCGGCAATGCTGTTGGTGGTGCAGCTTGCATTGCTAATAACGTCACCGGCGTTTTTAAGTTCTTCATCGTTGGCGCCAATGACAATAGTCTTAACCGTGTCGTCTTTGGCGGGTGCGCTAATTACTACTTTTTTGGCGCCAGCCTTTAGGTGGGCACCAGCTGCTTCGCCGTTGGTAAAGAAGCCGGTAGACTCAATGACGACGTCTACTTTTAGGTCTTTCCAGGGCAGTGCGGCGGGGTCTTTTTCTGCCAAAACTGGGATTTTAACGCCGTCAACTATGATATTTTTGTCATCAAACTCAACTTTACGGGCGTAGTTGCCGTAGTTGGTGTCATGCGCTAGCAGGTAGGCCAACGTCTTGGTATCTGTTAAGTCGTTAACGGCTACGACCTCTACGTCTGACCGCTCCCGCGCGATTCTAAAAGCAATCCGACCAATCCGGCCGAACCCGTTAATGGCTACTCGTGTTTTCAAGCTACAGCCCCTCCCCTGTTTTCTCTTATGGTTACATTGTAAGCCAAACCAATGTTAAATGTCTAGAAGCTTATGCTCCAACACGTACCGCAGCCCTTCGCCCCAAAACGGGTGCGGAAACACTTCTAGTGCATTCCGGGGGTTTAACCACTGGAAGGCGTCGTGTTCATCGCTCAGGCGTACCATTGCCATCTGCTCATTATCAATCCTAACCGCAAACAAAAACCGATTCACGCTCATGTCACGGTCTTGATACGCCGTTGTTCCTGCGTACAGAAGCTTAAGCTCATCCACCTGAACTGTTATGCCCGCCTCTTCATGTAATTCTCTGGCTGCGCCTTCTGCCTGTGATTCGCCTGGTTCCGGCCAGCCGCCAGGATAATCTGGCTCACCCGGCCGCTGCGGGTCAGTCTGAGACCGAGTCAGAAGAAGTAAGTCCCCCTCAGGATTGAGGACGAGCGTCTTGGCGACTTCAATAACTCGCATGTTATTTCTGGCAATCGCAATTACCGCAGCCGCAGCCGGCAATCTCTGGCTTCTGCTCTTGGTAGCGCTTAATGCAGGACTCAATGATTTGCTTAGCTTCTTCTGCATCACCCCAGCCCATAACTTTAGTGGAGCCAGGTTTTTTGAGGTCTTTGTAGTGGGTAAAGTGGTGCTCTAATTTTTGGCGTAGCATGGGGTCGTCATCCAGAGACTTTAGTAAATCACCTTGGTCGCGGTTGTCCGCGGGCACTACAACAATTTTGTCGTCCACCTCTCCATCGTCTTCAAATTTCATGACACCCACAATACGCGCCTCTAGCCACACGCCGGTTGCTAGGGGTTCTGGGCAGATAATAAGGGTGTCTAGTTCATCACCATCCTCGTCCAGTGTCTGGGGGATAAAGCCGTAGTTACAGGGCTTGGCAAAGATGGCCGGCTCTACTCGGTCCAGCATAAATACGGCGCGCTTGCGGTCCCACTCAACTTTTAGGCGCGAGCCTTCTGGGATTTCTACTACAGTGTTAACAAGGCCGGCGGCTACGTCGCCCGGCGTTAATACAACATTAAAATCGGCCATGATTTTGTCTCCTTTAGCTTTGATTCTATTGTACACTAAGAGTATGAAAATTATTGGGCACCGCGGCGCCGCTGGCTTGGCTACAGAAAACACGTTAAGCGCCATTATGCACGGCTTACAGTACCGCGTAGATGAAATAGAGGTCGATGTCCGCGTTACCAAAGACGATGTGCCCGTTTTAATCCACGACGATTTTCTACGCAGCGCCGGTGGCGACAAACTAGAGGTAGAAGTAAGCACGCTTAAACAGATCAAGGAGTTAGACGGCCAAATTGCCACACTAGCAGAGGCGATTGAGCTTATCGACCGCCGTGTACCCCTGTTTCTAGATATCAAGCCAGACGTCTACACCCAGCCAATTTTAAATGTCTTAGACCAGTTTTTTGCTAAAGGCTGGACGGCTGATGACTTTGTAATTAGTTCTAAGGATTATTTTTTACTAGAGGCACTGCACCGCGCGATTCCAGAGGTAACTAAGTGCGTCCAAGAGCCGTGGAGCAGCCTTCGTGCCGTGGTGCGCGCCAAGCGCGTGGGCACCAAGCGCCTCAGCATGAATCATACATTTTTATGGTCTGGCTTTGTAAAACACATGGACCGCCGCGGCTGGCTTCTGAGCGCCTACACCGTTAATAATCCGCGCCGCGTCCGCACCTGGAAAAAACATGGTCTGTATGGCGTTTTTACAGATAGGCCAGACCTATTTAGCGACATTCACTAAGCTCAACTTTGCTATACTAGATCTATGCAAACTATCCTAACCAGCCATCACGAGCTGACGTCAGAAATCAGCAGCTTTTGCTTTGCCAAACCAGACGGTTTTATGTACACCGCTGGGCAGTTTATTGAGCTGACGCTAGAAGGTCACGGCAAGCACTGGTTTACGCTGTCTAGCTCGCCGTTAGAGCACGATCTGTGCATCACCACAAGGCAAACGGACTCGGCGTTTAAAAAAGCTCTGTTTGGGCTGCAAACCGGTGCTGCAGTAGAAATTAGCCAGCCTATGGGCGATTTTGTCTTGCCCAAATTGCAGCAAACACCCCTGGTGTGGGTGGCGGGTGGCATCGGCATTACGCCCTTTATTAGTCAGCTCAAACTGCTGACAGAAACCGGTGAGCCACGGCCTATTCGTCTACTTTGGGCGGTCAGCACAGAGGACGACATTGTTTTCCAGGATGTCATGGAGGCGGCCAAGCAGCACGTAACTATTATTGTCTCTAAGCCCAGCGCTGCCTGGGGCGGCGAACGCGGTCATCTAACCGCAGAAATGGTCAGCGCCCTAGCAGACCTGGAAAAAGACTCTCTGATTTTCCTTAGCGGCCCGGAGCCGTTTGTGGACTCGCTCAAAAAGGGCTTACCTGCTCGTCAAGTGGTAACTGATTCCTTCCCTGGCTACGGCGATATTTAGCCTGCCCGATGGCTGTCTTCTAAATATTCCCGCATCTTAAGTGCGGCTGTGGCGCCCTCTCCGGCGGCTGAAGCAATCTGCATGGTGGCGCCAGAGCGGATATCGCCCGCTGCAAACACGCCGGGGACGTTAGTCTGCAGGTTGGCATCTGTTAACACAAAACCGATTTCATCACACAAGACGCCGGAGCCGTGTACAAACTGAGAGTTGGGCACCAGGCCCACAAAGACAAACACGCCGTCTACCGCAAACTCTTTGCCGCCACCTTTAACAGATGTGACGCCGCCCTCTGGCGACCCCACGATTTCTTCTGTTGGCGTGGCTAAATGCACGGTGACTTTACCTTCTTGAACGGCTTTGTCTAAATCTTTCTGAAGCACATCGCTGGCGCGCAGCTTGGACCTAACAAGCAAATCAATGTGCGTCGCAAAGCGTGTCAAGAACAATGCTTCTTGCACGGCGCTGTTGCCGCCGCCGACTACGGCCAGTTTTTTGTCGCGGTAAAAGGCGCCGTCGCAGGTAGCGCAGTAATGGACGCCCTTGCCATAAAACTCTTGCTCTCCAGGTATGCCTAGTTTTTTGTAGTCTGATCCTGTGGCAATTAGGACTGCTTTGGCATAATAGTCTCCGTCAGTGGTTTCTAGACGTTTTAGGGCACCCTCATCATGAATGGCGGTGACCTCTCCGTATTCTATTTTGGCGCCAAAACGCTCTGCCTGTTTCTCTAGGTTGTTGGCCAGCGTTAAGCCTTCTACGCCGTCAGGGAAGCCGGGGTAGTTGTCTACCTTATCTGTAATGGCGGCTAGGCCACCTACGACGCCGCGCTCAAAGAGCAGCGTGTCTATGTCCTCACGGGTAGTGTAAATGGCAGCGGTTAACGCGGCCGGGCCAGCGCCAACTATGATAATGTCATGTGTTTTGCTCATTACGCTAGGGCCGGTGCCAGCTTAGACAAGTTGTAGCCAACTACGACTTCTTTAGAGTCATCTTGCTTGGTAACAACGGTAATAGGCACGGTTAGGGAGCCGGACAGGGCATGAGCTTCTGCCTGGCGCTCTGGCTGTTCATCTAGGTTAACAATATCGTACTTGTGCGATTTAGCGTCTAGGTATTTCTTAACCATGGCGCAGTACGCACAGGTATTTGTAGTAAAGATAGTAATATTTTTGACCATAATCCCCTCCGGTCTTTTAATTTTGGCTTTTCCGCAGCCACCTCCCCAGGTGATTTTTTGTTTCTGCCTCAAGTCGTACTTAAAAGTATATATAGCGTTAGCTTATTGGTCAATACGCTATATATTGTGTTTTTTAGTACGTTTTTTGTAATTATGCGAAGTCAAGGAGACTCCACCTTTTGTATAAAAGTGCACAAAAGGTAGAGCGCCTTATCTACTGGCCGATTTTGTGCAGCGTAACGTCAAAGACTAAATCTGCGTTGGCCGGGATACCGGACCCAGATGGTGGCGTAGCACCGTAGGCCAGGGCAGCAGGGATTAACAAACGACGGGTGCCGCCAACCTTCATGCCGGGCATGCCCTCTGTCCACCCCTTAATAACTTGGTTTAAGCCAAAGGTAGCCTGCTGGCCGCTGTCTAGTGAACTTTGGAAAATAACGCCGGTAGCCGCCACTGCGCCAGTGTAGTCTACCGTTACAGTGTCGCTGGCTTTGACCTCTTGGCCTGTGCCGGGCACCGTGTCAATCTTTTCTAACTGGGCTATGCTGGCCACCGGTGTAAAGCCACTTAATTGAGTTCCTTGTAGCATCTTCTTGTCCTCCTTATTAGTTGTTTGAGATGTGCTTGTGGTTGTGCTGTCTTTGGGCGCATCAGATTTCTTTTGCATATTGTCCACGGCGATTGCAATTACAAAAGCCGATGAAGTTACCAAAAATAAAATCGCTCCAAATAGAGCAAAAAAGCGGTCGCGTTTGCGCGTGGCCATACGGTTGTTCCCTCTTAACAGATTCTAGTATACAGGTTACATAGCAGTTATGTCGACAGGGTCCGTGGGCCAACCTTTGCTGGCCCCTTTTAGAATGGCTCTCTTAAGCGATTCCGACCGAAACGGCATGTTTGGCAGCTCTGCCAGCGGCAGCCAGCGTGGCTGGTATAGGTTTTGGCCCATGGCATTTATGGCGTACTCATCTGACTCTGGGTTCAGCGCAGGCTCACCGCCCACATATTCACAGAGGTAGACGTACTGCATGCCATAGATGTCACCGGCGTTTTCTACAAACACCAGGCGTGGGTTTTGCATGGTTACACCGGACTCCTCGTGGAGCTCCCGCTGCAATGTTTGCTGATGATTTTCTCCAAAATCAACGCCGCCGCCAATTAAAATATCGTACTCATGCCCAAATTTGTTGCGGTGCATTGTTAAAATAGCGCCGTCTTTTATGATGATTGCCCTGGCTGCTGTACGCATGTTAGATATGCTCCGCGTTACATTTTTCTTTGGCGGCCTGCACCACCTTGTCTACGAGCGCGGACATATCCTTGCCCGTCAGCGTCTTCTGATAGCTAGCCAGCTGCAGGCTAAAGGTAATCTGCTTGTGCTCTGGGTCGTCTGACCGCTGGTAAATATCTAGCACGCTAGTCTCTAGGCGAGTGTCTTCTGGCTTGTTCAGGGTTAACGATTCTAAGACGACCTGCTCTAAATCGCCAAAACTAGTAGCGGCCGAGACCTTTAAGCAAACGTCTTGGCCAACCGCCGGGAAGCGCGGCAGCGCTTGGTAAGACCTGCCCTTGGCCAACAGTGGGAGTAGCTCTTTGGTATCTAGCTCAAAACCGGCGCAGAAAACCGGCAGTTTTAGAGCTTTACGGACGCTGGCGCGGAACTCGCCCATAATGCCTAAGAATGTGTCGCCAGCGTACACGTAGGCGGCCCGGCTTAGGTCGTACGGCTTGGTTATGTCGTAGTTGTTAGGTTCAATTGTTTTGTAAGTCAGCTCTACCGGCAGCAGGTTTTGCAAATACTTTTGCGCTTGATGGTAGGCTGCGCCAGGCTTCTTAAGTTTATCTGCGGCGGCTACCACTAGAGCGGTTAGGTTGTCTTCTGCTGGTAGCTGGTCTTGGTCTTTGGCATGGACTACGTGGCCCTTGCCTAGCTCAAACAGTACAAACTCATCGTGACCGGCCTTAATGTTGGGATGAATTTTCTCAAGTAAACTGGGCATAAGACTAGGGCGCAGGTACTGCAAATCTGGGCTTAAGGCATTAGAGAGCTTGAACGCATTGTCAGGGTTTTGGCCGACTTTTTTGAGTAAATCTCCGTGCACAAAGCTGTAGGTCAAAACCTCGTTGGCACCTGCCGCCGCCAATCGACCGCGTATCTGTTCTTTCAGGGTCAGCAGCGGGTCTTTGGGCACAGGCTTAAGCGAGCGCGTTGGCAGCTCTAGCGGCAAATGGTCAAAGCCATACAACCGGCCAACTTCTTCTACGATATCTTCACGCAGCGCTAGATCGGTCCGCCAGAACGGTGCATGCACGGTTAACTGATCGCCCTCTACTTCTACGCGCATTTCTACGTTGCGCAGCAGTTGAGCCATTTCATCGGGTGTTAACTGCAGGCCCAGACGATCATTTACAAACTGATAGTCTACTTTTATGACAGGCTGATGTGCTGGGGCATGGTTGTCGTCAATCAGCTGGCCGGCCGGCTGGGCGCCGGTGAGCTCCTGCATGAGCCGTGCTAGCTCGCTCATGACTGCGGCATTTTGCAGGGGGCTCTGGCCCTTGTTAAAGCGCGTCAGCGCATCGGTAAACAAGCCGTGCGCCATGGACGTGCGGCGCACGCTAAACATGTCAAAATTGGCAACTTCTAGGATGATGTTTTTGGTCTGTGGATCTACCTCTGTGCTGGCGCCGCCCATAATACCGGCAATGCCAATTGGCTCCTGGTCCGTGCAAATCAAAATCGCTTCCTGGCGCGGATCCACCGTTTTGCCATTGAGCAAATGGATTTTTTCATCTGTGTGCGGGTTACGCACCACAATGTGCGGCTGGCCGTCTTTGGACAGCTTAGCCACTTTGTCGTAGTCATAGGCGTGGGTGGGCTGCGCCGTCAGCAGCATGATGTAGTTGGTAATATCCACCACGTTATTCAGCGGCCGCATCCCCGCGCGCAGCAGCAGCGTCTGTAGCCACAGCGGACTCGGGCCTACAGTTACGTCGGACATTGGCAGCAGCATAAAGCGCGGCGCCTCGCCTGGCAGCTCATTTGTAAACTGCAGCTGCAGCTGTTTGTCTGTATTTGGCGCAAAACTGTTTTTTAGATACCACTCGGGGCTCTGGAATTGTTGCCGCGTAATGCCGGCAACCTCACGCGCCACACCCAGTAGACCAAAACAGTCTGGCCGGTGCGTAAACATCTTGTTTTCTATGTCTATAATTTGGTCGTTCAGGCCGTAGGCTTCTGCAAACGATGTCCCCACTGGCGCATCTGCCGGTAGCTCTAAAATGCCATCATGCTCGTCAGAAATGCCCAGCTCGCGCGGGCTAGCCAACATGCCGTTACTGATGTGACCCAGCATTTTGCGCGCACCCAAAACAAAGGGCTCGCTGGTGCCGTAGCTAGATGGTACGGTAGCGCCGGGTGGCAACCAGACTACTTTTAGACCTTGCTGCACGTTAGGCGCGCCGCACAAAACTTGCACCAGGCCGTCTTGCCGCCGCTCTACATCTTGGGCGGCACCGTTATCATCAATGTAGCACAGGCTTAGATGGTCTGAGCCTTCTAGCTTGGAGCACTCTTTGACCTCTACAACCAGGGCTTTGTCGTACTTTTTGCCAAGATCTACAATTTCTTCCACCGCACCCAGCTGCGCGCCGATTACCTCTGCCAGTTCCGACGGCTGCGGCAAATTAGTGACGTATTCTTTGAGCCAGTTGTAGCTTACTTTCATTTGTTGGCCTCTGTTATCTGCGCCTGAATTTTCTTAAGCTCATCGTCCGCCATCTGCGGCCCCTCTACGGTAGTGATATAGCCCGGGTATTCTGGGTAGAACTCTTGGTGCTTGGTCCAGACATCGGTCTGGCCGCCTAGGTCGCCGTGCAGTGGGTAGAGTTTGGCGTGCACATAGGCCACGCCCGTGCCCTCGTAGACTTGCGCAACGCGGTGGCAATCCGGGAAGGCTTTTTGCAGCAGTTTGGCTACCTGCGTGCAGGCCTGCTGCAAACCGGCTTGCTCCTCTGGGGTCATGTCAAAAATGTAATCGCCCTGGTTGGCCTTGGGGATAACTACAGTCATGCCGGGCGTGCCTGGAAACGGGGTTAGAAATGCCAGATAATTATCGTCCTCCCATACCTTATAGCTGGGGATGTCGCCGCGGACAATTTTGTCAAAAATCGTATCGCTCATGCAAACTGCCTCAAAAAGTCTAGCCGCGCCGCTTCAAAGTGGCGGATGTCTTCAATGCCGTATTTCATCATGACCAGGCGCTCAATGCCGCCGCCCCAAGCAAAGCCGGTATAGATTTGCGGGTCGATGCCAGCCATGTGCAGCACGTTGGGGTGGATCATGCCGCAGCCCAGCAGTTCAATCCAGCCGGACTGGGAACAGATGTGGCAGCCCTTTTTGTCGCAGAATGGACAACTTAATGCAAACTCAAAACTGGGCTCCGTAAACGGGAAATAAAACGGCTGCGTCTTAACTTCTAGCTCTTTGCCGTAGTAAGCCTGCAGAAATGTCTTAAGGGTGGCAATAAGGTTGCCAGCATGGACGCCTTTGCCTACATACACGCCCTCTAGCTGGTAGAAGGTGTGTTCGTGACGGGCATCTAAATCTTCGTTTCTAAAGACGCGGCCGGGGATGACTACAGCAATCGGCTCGCCCTTTTCTAGCTTGTCTTTATGCTCTACTAGGACGCGGTTTTGCATGGTAGAGGTGTGCGCCGGAGCAATAAATGGCTTGCCACTGGCGTCTGTTTGCTCTGTCATGAAGGTGTCGTAATCGTCACGCGCGGGGTGGCCTTCTGGGAAGTTTAGGCTGGTAAACATGTGGTAATCGTCGTCTAGCTCACGCGACTCTACTGCTGTAAAGCCCATGCGGTAAAAAATATCCAAAACAGTTTGCAGTTCGCGCATGAGGGGATGCACGGAGCCGTGGTCTGCGGTTAATAACGATGGCCGTTCACCCGGAGTCAGGTTAGCGTCAAACGGCGCCGTTATGTCGATTGGCGGCAAATCCGGCGCCTGGTCCTTGGCTGCATCCACCGCCTGCTGCAGTTCCTGACGCAGCTGATTTACTTCTTGCCCAAAGCTAGCTTTCTGGTCTGCGGGCAAGGTGCGAAGTTGGTCATACAGCGCTTTGAGCTCTGGGGCGCGCAGGATTTCTGCCGGGTCTTTTAGCTCAGGCAAGCGTGCTTGCAAAGCGGCGGCAGCGTCGGCAACAGTTTGGTTTTGAAATGTCATACCAGAATTATAGCAGAGCTAAGGCCGAGCGATAACCGTGCCCAGCACTTCAGGCTTTGCTGCCACCTTAACGGCGAGTACGCTTCCAATGTGCTCCATAACCACCGCTAAACCAGGGTATGTTTCTGCTTTACAGCCACGCCTAACTGCAAAATGCGCTCTACCGCTATACTCTGCAAAAATGGCCGACCAACCATCTTCTAGACCAGTCAGATTGTCACCGTTAGGTCGACTTGTATCATACGTAAAATAGGGCGAACGCCGACGGCTACCAATAATTGTTTGCGTGCGACCGGTGAGCGGATCATCTAGAACGCCCTTTCCAATTAGTAGAACATCAACATCACCTTTTCTTAGAAACATATCTGCCAAGAGGACATTCAGATGGTGCACTGCCGGACGCTCATCAAATTTTTTACATGAAGATAGAACAGCCTGGGCTTCACGCAAATGAAAATCAGGAATATCTGCTGCCTGAGCCGCGTGATACGCTGCGGCAGCATGTAGGTCCAGTAGCTCCTCGGTACTCACTTGCATTTCCTAACTGTAGCAAAAGGGGCGCAGACGTCAAGGGTGCGCTATACTGTAAGCATATGCCTAATTACGATGATTTACTGGCGCAGGCCACCGCAGTTCTTGAACAAAATGACCGCGGCGATTACACCCAGCCAGCAGCTGGATTGTATCCACATCAATGGCTCTGGGACAGCTGCTTTACGGCGATTGGCCTTGCCCATTTGGATGTGCATCGGGCTCAGAAAGAGCTCGTAAGCCTTCTTCGCGGGCAGTGGCACAATGGCATGCTACCTAACATTATTTTCCGGTCCGAGCCGCAATACTGGGCAGAACGAAATCAGTGGCGTAGCTGGCTCAGTCCGCACGCTCCCGAGCATGTGGCCACCACCGGTATTACGCAGCCGCCCTTGCTAGCGGAGGCTGTAGTCCGGGTGGGTGATAAGCTGGACAAAACTGAGAAACGGATTTGGTATCGCCAGATGTATCCGGCGCTCCTTAAGTATCATCAGTGGCTGTATAACGAGCGCGACCCGCACGGTGAAGGATTAATTCTGTTAATTCACCCCTGGGAGTGCGGGATGGACAATACGCCGCCGTGGATTTATCAGCTGCATCAGCATCAACTGGCGTGGTGGGTTTCAGCCGTGGACAAGCTACGACTGTCCAGCATCGTCAATAAGGTGCGGCGCGACACCAAGTCCGTGCCAGCCGGCGAGCGGTTTAGCACCATAGAAGCTTTAGCCCTGCTAGACGCGCAGCTACGACTCCGGCGTAAAGCCTACGATACAGACCGTATCTTGGACCACGCGCTGTTTAGTATTGAAGACGTGGCATTTAATAGCATGGTTATTCGCGCCAACAGTCAGCTGAATCACATCGCCCACTTCTTGCATCAGGAAATTCCAGCAGATCTTAAGGTCAGCATGAAGAAAACAGAAAAAGCGCTAGAAGATTTGTGGGACCCACACCTGAGCCGATACTACTGCCGCGATTTTATTACGCACAACCTGATTAAAGTGCCGTCCATGGCTACGCTGCTCCCGCTCTACGCCGGCTCCGTCAGTGCGGAACGGGCAGCGGAGCTGGTCAAGCTCTTAGAAAATCCGACTATTTTCGGCACGCCGTATCCTGTCCCGTCGGTCCCAGCTGACGCCAAAGAGTTCCACCCTAAGCTGTACTGGCAAGGCCCGTCCTGGGTCAACATGAACTGGCTGATTATTGACGGCCTAGGGCGCTACGGCTACGCAGACCACGCCGCCGCCTTGCGTGAAACTACCCTAGAAATGGTAGCCAAAGGCGGCTGCCACGAATACTTTGACCCCCTGGACGGCACCCCCGCCGGGGGCCGCGACTTTAGCTGGACGGCCGCGCTGGTTATTGACCTGATACAATACAAATCATGATTGAATTACTGCACGCACTTATCCTGGGCATCGTAGAAGGTTTTACGGAATTTTTGCCCATATCTAGTACTGGTCATTTAATTGTCGCCCAAGATTTTTTGGGATTTAAGGACGTTAACGATTTATTTACAGTCGTCATTCAGCTGGGCGCCATTGCCGCTGTAATGTGGTATTACCGCCAAGATCTGTGGAGCCGTACGATTGGCCTGTTCAAGCGCGAGACAGCCGCAATACGTTTTTGGACCGTGATAGCCGTGGGCTGTATCCCAGCCGCACTGTTTGGCCTGTTCCTAGATAAGCACATGAACAGTATTACCGTGCCAGTAGTGGTAGCAACCACCCTCATTATTGGCGGTATTATTATGTGGCTCGTAGACCGTAAGCCTGTTCACAAACACACTGACCCGGTTGAATTAGGCGATATTACTACTAAACAAGCAGCGCTCATCGGACTCGGTCAAGCCGTGGCCATTATCCCTGGCGTCTCCCGTTCTGGCGCAACCATTGTTTCCGGTTTAATGACTGGTCTCAACCGGCCCACTGCTACCGCGTTCTCGTTCTATCTTGCCGTACCCATCATGATTGCTGCCACTGGCTACAAAATGCTCAAGTACCGCGCCGATATTGCTCACCTGCCTGGCGGCCTACCCGCGCTAGGTGTAGGCGTGTTTGCATCGTTCATTGTGGCGCTGCTAGCTATTTCCTGGCTGCTGAAATTTATCGCCCACAACAACTTTAAGATGTTTGCCTACTACCGGATTGCGGCCGGCTTGGTTATTTTGGCGATGTTGGGCGCACATTGGTTGTAGCAATTATCAGGTTTGATATATTCAACGTATAACTATTATATATGTCAATCGAGAGTGCTTTTACGTCCAGCCCTCAATAGCTGCACAAATGGCACCGCATAATTTGCCAAGACTAGGTAGAGCGGGTATAGGGCTATTACAAAAGACCACGGCCGTATCGTTAAGAGACCAAAGACGCCGGCCGTGCCAAACAGCAACCAGCTGATGGTGGTTTCAGATGATGGGTCGCGCCAAACTTTGAGGAGTGTTACAGAAATTGCCGCTAAATCCGCTACTATTACGCCAATAATAGCGATTATCGGCTCGTGTACGGTCAGCGAAATAATAAGGCCAACAACTGCAATAATAAGCGCAAGAATATCGCGCCGCTCCGTGCCGCCCACCCCATATCTTAATGAAAGGGCCAGTACGGTCATGCTACCTAAGAGATCGAGGCCAGAGAAAAATAATGACCAGGTGGCGCCAACTTTTACTTGACCATAAAATGCAATTGCGCCAAGCGTGGTAAGCAAGAACCACGTCATGCGCTCCGGCTTAGTCTTGCCCCGAATCGTATCCAAAATATAGGGTGGAACGGCGACCAAGACCAACGCAACTGACAGAAAGACAAACAGGCTATTCATCTAATTGGGTAGGCTTGTCCAGCAGCAGCGGCTCCACAGCCGGGTTACTGCCCGCAATTTTAATAACGTCTTTATCAATGTGGCCCAGCGATTTGTGCGCCGCGTTGAAATGGTTCACGGTGGTACCCAGCGTGTTGCCCAGCTTCTGCATGTACTGCTCATGAGCGGCAATGTGTTTGCCCAGCTCGCCGACGCGCTTCTGGATATCCTTGGCTTGCTCTTCAATTTGCAGAGATTTTAGGCCCTGCAAGACCGTCTGAAGATACGCTAGCAGCGTGGTGGGACTAACAATAATCACCTTTTTATCAATGAACGCATACTCAATTAAATCGCGGGCGGACGTGCCAGTGGTGCCCACTTTATTAACCAGCAAATCGTAGTAAATGGCCTCTGATGGGATAAACATAAAGGCGTAGTCCAGCGTGTCCTCTGCCGGGCGGATATACTTGGATGTTTCGTCTATGCGCAGCTTCAGGTCTGCCTTGAACAGCTTAGCCAGATCTGCCCGCTCGCGGGCGTCTTTGGACTCCACTAAGCGGTTGTAATTTTCCAGAGAGAACTTACTGTCTATGGCCAGCAGGCGGCCCTTGTCTAGCTTAATAACGGCGTCCACTATCTCGCCATCTTTGAATTTGTACTGCGTTGCGTACATGCCGGGGGCCAGTACATTTTGCAGCACATTCTCTAGGTAATATTCGCCCAGGCCGCCGCGCTGCTTAGGGTTTTGCAGGACGTTTTGCAGTGTTTTAAGCTCGTCTGTGATGCCCATAACTTGCTTGTTGGACTCTTTGAGCTCCGTTAAATTACGCGTAATATCCTGGATGATTTTATTTGTTTCCGATGATTGCTTCTGCAGCCCACCAAACATCATGGCCTGGTTTTTTTGCATCTGATCACCCAGTCCTTGCCGCAGCTTGTCTATATCTGCGGACAGATTGGTTAGGTCTTGCTTGAGCAGGAGGCTAGCTTGGTCATCTTTAGGCTTTCGTGTCTGCAAAAACAGAGCCACGCCCAGCAGCAGAACCAGCGCCCCCAAAACGATAATGGCAATTTGCATACCCCTTAGTATAGCTGAAGCACTCTAAAAAGTAGCATAAAATCCATACTACTTTCTAGAGCCCTCACTCGTTAATGGTATGATATGAAGTATGAAGAAGTTGGGTATTTTGGCAATCGTATTAGTGGGTGCGTTTGCATGCTGGCAACTCTGGCCACAGGCTTCTAGTCCTCAACCGTCTCCAAAACCAAAAACCGCAAACTCTGACATTTCACTCCTAGCCGCAGGTGACTTTATAGCCCACGATTCCATAAACATGGCCGCCAAACAACCAGATGGCGGCTATAATTATCTACCGCTCATGGACACCTTTACGCCCATCTTTAACCAGTACAACATTAGATTTTGTAGCGACGGCGTTCTAAACGGCGGCACGCAGTTTGGCGTCAGCGGCTACCCAAAATTTAACTCGCCCACAGAGTTTGTGGACGGCATGACAAAAGTGGGTTGCAACTTGGTGGCTAACGGCACTAATCACAGTTTTGACCGCGACCAATCGGTCATAAACGCCACGGCAGATGCCTGGGCGCGGCAACCAAACATGCTGGCAGCTGTGGGCCTAAATAAGAACAAGCAAGACCAGCAAAAAGTGCATATCTTTACGGTTAAAAATACCAAGGTCGCATTTTTGGCCTACACTACGTATCTTAATCAAGACGCGCCGGCGCAGAATGATTACGGTGTCAATGTTTTCTCAGAGGATTTTGCTAAATCGCAGATTGCGGAGGCAAAAAAGCAAGGTGCGCAGATAATTATTGTAAGCATGCGCTGGGGCACAGAGTTTTCTAGTCAGGTTAACGAGCTTCAAAGAAAAGATGCCTCATTTTTGGCAGCGCAAGGAGTAAGCCTGATATTAGGGCACGGCCCACACGTGGTGCAGCCAGTAGAAAAGATTGCCGACACTACAGTTTGGTATTCCCTGGGTAACTTCCTAAACACGCAGCTCCAGCCAGAAACAGTCTTTGGCGGTCTGGCCCAAATTACGTTCAACACTAAAACGCACAAGATTACCAAGCAGTCGTTTTTGCCGGTCTACGCGCATTATGAATGGACCGCAGATCAGGCCGCAAAAGAAGATTTGCTAGCCCGCAAAAATGTAAAAATGTATTTACTTAAGGATACTACGCAAGCCTTAATTGATAAGCAGCAGCTCAAAACATCAGTCGATGCGCAGCGTCAACGGCTACAAACTATTGTAGGGCCCAACGTTCCGCTTAGTAATTAGGTGCGGCCGGTAAGCCAAAAAACTCTTCCAGGGTAGTTACGCCGCGGGCATGCATTTCTGCTGCCAGCTCTTTGCCGATGTATCTAAAGTGCCAGGGCTCAAACTCATAGCCGGTGACTGCAGTTTTATCGGCAGGATAACGGAGTAAGAAGCCGTATTGCCAAGCATTGGCCGCCAGCCACTTACCGGCGGAGGTGTCTGCAAAACAAGCTTGAACTTCACAGGATTTATCTGCTGGCTCTATGTCTAGGCTTAAACCAGTTTGGTGCTCGCTAAAGCCGGGCCGGGCACTGGCTTTGTCTGCTTGGACCTGACCTTCATCCATAACATAGCCATTGTATAAATTTACCTGGTAATCATACGACCTATAGCCGCTCGAGAGCATAAGCGGGACGCCGGCAGCGTCTGCAGCCGCAAACATTGTCTTTAAAGCGGCAGCAGTGTCTGCTCTGAGCTGCATGCTTTCAGAGTCCGGTACTCGTAATAATACGCTTGGCACCACAAGATTGGCTGGCACATAATTTGCCGGACTCAGTGCTCGTTTCTTGTTTACGACCACCCAAAGACTTGCAGGATCGGTTAGAGAGTGTTGCTGCTTATTAAAAGTTTGCGCAGCCGGCTGGGCGGGCTGTTTGGAGGGTGGCGCAGGTTTGTCTTTGGAGGGCCAAAAAATCCAAATTAAACAAATAAGGACAATGCCCAGTAGCCACATCTTATTAAAACTTTTTTTGGCGGCATGTGCAGCAGCTGGCCGTTGATGAGATCGATAATAATTTGGGTTCATATTTTTACCCAAATCGACTTACCGCAAACATAAACGCCACGCCCAAAATAGTCATGGCAATGGTGGCGTAGGATGAATGTTTAGAGTGCGCCTCTGGCAAAATCTCGCTGGCGCCAATGTAGAGCAAGAAGCCGGCAAAAAAGCCCAAGTAAATGACTAGGCCGGAGTCCGGAATCTGGAATAACAGCGTAGACAGCGCACCCAGCACGGGCGCTACTGCATCAATTAATAAAAACTTTAGAGATTGCTTGCGATTATTTTTGTTGAGAAGCATGAGGCTAACGGTGTTTAAGCCATCGCTAAAGTCATGCGCAATGACAGCAATAGCTACGGCGATTCCCACTGCCTCCCCCGCCTGAAAACCCAGGCCAATACCAACGCCATCTAGGAAGCTGTGCCCAGCTAAGGCTAGGGCTGATGCTTTGCCGACTTTGGGGTGGTGATGTTTTTCATATTCATCCTCTTGGCTGTGATGAATCAGGATAGTTTTTTCTACTATATGAAAAGCCAAGAAGCCGCCCACCAGGGCCAGCATTGCGCCTGTGGGCGCCTGTTTTAAGTTATGCAGCGCCTCAAAAATTTCTGGCAAAATCTCAAACGCTACCACGCCCATGAGCACGCCAGCCGTCCAGCCTAATATGCGGTGGAGCCGATCTTTGTACCTCAGCGCAAAGTAGCCACCAGCCAAAGTAGACACAAACGTCATTGCAGACAAAAATACAGGTAACATCACATAACATTATAGCAAAGCAAAGCTTGGCTGTATGCCATGCAGTTTAACGCAAAATGTGCAGCAGACAGACAAGCTACAACCTAAAAACCGGGGCTTGTGGCCCCGGTTATTTAGGAAGCCTCACACTTCCTACTACTAGCTTATGCTTACCCAGCATAAAATGCAAGTGCTTATCCACAGGCTGCGTGAATGCGCTGGGCAATGAACTCGGCCGCCCCTGGTGTTATACGATGCGGCGCCTTGACTACATGCGTCTCAATTGGGCCAACAAGAGTGGTGTCGATTCTTTCTTTGACCTGACCCTTAAATACCAACATGTCGCGCGAGCCAAAAATAACATCGGCCGGTACATCAAGTGCAGCCAAATCCTCTGGGGCCGTCTGATCCATAATGGTGTTTTGCAAACTGCGCACAAACGGCTGCCAAGTTTCTGCAGACAAGTCCGATCCCACCACTTTTAGGGCAATTTTTTCATAGAATGTTTGGGCAGCCTCCTCAAAGCCAAAATCCTGGCGCGTGACCCATTTATAAAAGTTAAAGTAGGCCGCCAAGCGCGTTTTGTAGATACGCTTGTCTGGCAGACCCTCGTACAGCGGCATTTCATAGAGTACAACATGACGCACCAAATCTGGCCTAAGACGTGCCACCCGCAGCGCCACTAACGCGCCCATTGAGTGCCCTACCAAAACAACCGGCTGGTGCAGCTTTTTTATAGCCGCTATGACCGGCTTGGCGTGGTCATCAATGTTGTACATGAGCTCCGGTTTAGGGCTGTCGCCAAAGCCAAGCAGATCAAATGCTACCACTCGGTAATCCATGGCTAAGAGCTGTCGCAGCGCGCTCCACACAGCGCCAGAACGACCAATACCATGCAGCAGAACTACAGGGACGCCCTGCCCTTCATCGATTCTTTTGTGCAGTTTGTAGGGTTGCTTTAAAAAACCGTGCCAGAACCGCTCAAGCACCCCGGCGCGCCTCCAGGCGCGAAGCCCGGAGCGAGGCAATAATAATGACTATGCCTACAAAGCCTGTCACTGCGTCCGGAATGTTGAAGGTAATGCTGGCAAGTAGTGCCAAAGCTAGCGCCAGTATGGCGTAATGAGCACCATGCTCAAGATACGGCAAGTGCTCTAAGGTATTGTGGCGCACTAGCTGTACAGTAAAGCTTCTGACCCACAGGGCGCCCACACCCAGACCGACGGCAATCAGGATAACATCGTTGGTAATGGCAAAGGCTCCCAAAACGCCATCAAAACTAAAGCTGGCGTCCAGCAGCTGCAAGTACATAAACCCGCCAAACGCCGCCCAGCCAGTTTGCACTTTGCGCTTTCTACCATCCTTGTCTACAGGTTCTTTTCTGCCAAGCCAAGCCATAAGCTGCGTCATGGCCGTGTAGCCAACTACACCAATTGTGCCGGCTTCAAGTGTGGTGGCAACATGCTTATTGCCTGGCAGCAGAGAAGCCAGCCCAACGCCTACCAACGCCAGCGCTGGCGCCAGCCACCAGTGACCACCGGCAGCCTGTAGCTTCTTTTCCAATTGGGCAAACCAACGGATTTTACGCTGGTCGTCAAACAGGAAATACAATGCCAGCGTCAGCAAAAAGCCACCACCAAAGGCCGCAATGGATGGGTGAGCCAGCTCCAGATAATGGGCGTACTCCTTGGAGTCATATAGCGCCAACTTAACAACTTCTGAAAAGCCCAGACCAGCAGTGACAGCAACAATAAGGATTGGGAACACTAAACGCATACCAACCACGGCAATAATAATACCGACTGTCAGGAACATCTGCTGCCAAAAACGACTCAAACGGCCCAGAATCTTGGCATTTACCACAGCGTTATCAAAGCTAAAGGCCATTTCTATAGCAATAAGCACCGTTGCCGTTAAAGCGGCGCCGGGCCCATGCCACAATCCCAGCCCAATAAGGGACAAGACGGTAATAATAATTGACCAAAGGTTAGCTTTTAGAAAATGGTCTAGGTGATTATGGTGGTTATGTTGCATGACTACTATGGTACAATATTTTCACCTGTGAGTATACAACTTACCATTCTGATCGTTAGTATATTGCTGCTTTTCTCAGCAATTTGTTCCGGGCTGAATATTGCCATTATGTCGCTGGACACAGCCGATTTAAGGCGCAAAGCCAAACTGGGCAATCCGCAAGCTAAGCGCGTGTTGCCGCTGCGTCGGTCCAGTCACTTAACGCTATCTAGCATTCTTCTTACGAATGTGGCGGCCGTTTCTGCAACTTCCCTTGTGCTGGAACATCATCTGGGCGGTCTGCTGGCCGGCCTTATTAGTACGCTGCTGGTAGTTATTGTAGGAGAAATCGTGCCCCAGGCAATTTTTGCAAAAAATCCGCTGTTTTGGTGCAGTCTGCTGGCGCCCATTCTACGCGGCATGATATTTATTACCTACATAATAAGCAAGCCACTGCAAAAAATGCTTGATAAATTAGTGGGCAAACGCGGGCACCAGCTGCAAAGTCGACAAGAACTGGGCCTCCTTATAACAGAACACCAAACCATTCGCGGATCAGAACTAGACGAGGACGAAATAGAGATTATTAGAGGCGCCCTGACCTTAAGTGAAAAGCGCGTGCGAGATATTATGACGCCCATCAGCGATGTCTACTGGATGACGCCAGACGCCCGCTTTACCGATGCACGCGTGGACGAACTCAAGGCCGCCGGATACAGCCGTATCCCGGTCTTTAACCGCTCGCTGACAAACTGTTACGGCGTCCTATTAATGAAAGAGCTGGTAGATATTGACTTTGACGATAACGACTACCGCGTGGACGACCTACCTCTCCACTCTGTGCAACTAGTCGGCAGTATGACAGCACTAGACACCATGTTCCGTCGTTTTATTACCAGCGGTACCCACCTGATTCCCGTAGAAAAGGACGACAAAATTGTAGGCGTCATTACTATTGAAGATTTGCTAGAAGAAATTGTGGGCCACGAGATAGAGGACGAGACAGATCGACAAAGTCACGTTGCCAAAGCCCGCCGTAAGCTGGCAAAATAGAAGCATATGTATTTTGCAACCGAACAGCTTGCCGCAGCCGATAACGTTATTACGCGCCTCACAGAGGGCATCCTAAACTGGCGCTCCTTGCTGAGCCTTGCCGTTTGCCTAGGCCTGGCGCTTTTGATTGGCAGAATTGTTGCCTGGCTGCTGCGCCGCGTGGTCACGATTATTGGCACACGCGCGGATAAAAGCCAGAATTTGCACACCGTAAATCGTCTGCGGCGCATAGAAACCTTTTTGGTTCTTAGTATTGCCGTGATCAGAATGGGCCTGATTTTGTTTGGTCTGTACTTTTGGTGGCAACTCAATCACACCACAGCCCAGCCCAGCGCCCTAATTGGCGCCAGTGCCATTGCCCTGTTTTTCTTAACCGCTGGTATTGGCCCGATTTTGCGCGATTTGGCCAGCGGCAGTGTCATGATGGCCGAACAATGGTACGGTGTAGGCGATCACGTCCGCCTAGAGCCCTTTGCCGACCTCCAGGGAGTGGTAGAACGCGTCACGCTGCGCTCCACCCGCATCCGCGGCCTGAACGGCGAGATTATATGGGTCAACAACCAGAACATTCAGGGCGTGCGGATTGCGCCGCGCGGCATTAGGACTATCGCCCTTGAGCTTTTTGTTACCAATCGGCAGGCAGGCGAACAGCTCATAGATGACACCAACGCTCGTCTACCAGTAGGCTCGCTACTCCTTGTGAGCCCGCTCGCCATTATAGAAATTGCCCAGGCAGGCGATTCTCTCTGGCAAATTACCGCCGTAGGAGAAACCGCACCTGGCCGCGAGTGGCTTATAGAAAAATCGGCCGTGGAGCTGATTCAGCACCTTGACGAGCAATTACCAAAGTCCGTCCTAGCCCACGGTCCCCTGGCCCGCTACGCCGACAAAGAGGCAGAAAAGCGCTTTAAACGCACTATTACTAACGCACGCAAAAAGCCGGTTAAACGCAAAATTGTAACCCGGCCGCGTCGACCATTAGTGGGAAATTAGATCCCCTTGTTGTCATAATTGTGTTGTAAAATTGTCCCCAAAAATCACCCCGGTTATGGCTAATTTCTACATGTAGCGTTTGTGCTTATGCTGTTGACACAATATATGGGCCTTGGTATGCTCAAAATTACGTGTTTGCGACAGTTTGAGAGACTACGCCACGTTTAGCAGGACAAGTCAAGGCACCAAATTAATACTAAATAATATTTCTGCCATGGCACATTTTGTCACTGCAAGGAGGGAGAAACATATGCGTTCTATCGCATTAGTGGCCGCCCTAACAGCGGCCGTATTTGTTGGGGTCGGTAGCCAGTCTGCCAGTGCCGCAACCACTACTAACGTAACTAAGCCAGCGCCAGTCATGGTCACGGTTGCAGAGGGTGATAGCTTAAGCAAAATTGCTGAAGCCAAGCAAACCACCTACGTTCGCGTCTTTAACGCCAACGACAAAATCGCCAACCCGGATGTTATCAATCCTGGTCAAGAGCTGCGGATTCCAGCCGCAGACGAAGAACTGCCAGACCGCTACGCTGATTGGCAAGCGCAGCAGCAAGCTGCCGCCGCAGCGCCGGCCGCAGCACCCGTAGCTGCAGCCAAGCCAGCCGCTGCACCAGTTGCCAGCGCGTCTGCTACAAGCTACCCAGCTCTAAGCAGTAACGCAGCCAAGGCGTTCATCTACGCCAAAGAGAGCGGCAACAACCCTGCCGCTACCAACCCATCCGGCTGCTTTGGCATCGGCCAAGACTGTAACGGTGTGCTACGCAGCATGTGCGGCGTAGACTACAACTGTCAGGATGCCTACTTTACCAACTACGCCATGAATCGCTATGGCGGCTGGGAAGGTGCCTACAGCTTCTGGGTCAACCACGGCTGGTGGTAGGTCTTTGACCCTAGATTCTAGACACTAGAAGATAGATAAGGACTATACTTATAGGTATGCCGCAGCCACTTGCAGAACGATTACGCCCCACTAGCCTCAAAGAGGTAGTGGGGCAACTGCATTTGGTAGGTGGTGGCAAAATTATTGACCAGATTATACGGCAAAAGCAGCCCACCAGCCTCATCTTGTGGGGGCCACCCGGTACCGGCAAAACTACGCTGGCGCGAATCATTGCGCGGGAGACAGGTGCAGAATTTATTGAGCTCAGCGCTGTAACTGCCGGCAAAGCAGATGTGGTTAAGACCGTAGAGCGTGCAGAACAAAATCGACGCCTGGGCCTGACTACCATTTTGTTTGTGGATGAGATTCATCGCTTTAACAAAGCGCAACAAGACGCCTTTTTGCCGCACGTAGAAGACGGTACCATTATCCTGATTGGCGCCACTACTGAAAATCCCAGTTTTGAGGTGATTAATCCCCTGTTGAGCCGCGCCCGCGTGCTAGTGCTAGAACCATTAACAAAAGATGAACTCACGACAATTATTAAACAGGCCGCCAAGTCAGAAAAAATCAAAATACCGGGCAAGGCCATGAATGTATTGGCCGAACTCTCCGGGGGCGACGCCCGCGTGGCCCTGGGCAACCTGGAGTTAGCCGCTCAGCTTGCCAAGGGTGCTCCAATTACGCCGCAGCTTGTAGAGACCGCGGCGCAGAATAGGCTGCCCGGCTACGACAAAAATGGCGAACAGCATTACAACATTATTAGCGCGTTTATTAAATCCATGCGCGGCGGTGATGCCACAGCAGCGCTCTACTATATGGCGCGCATGCTGCAAGCCGGAGAGGACCCTAAGTTTATCGCTCGGCGCATGGTGGTGTTTGCTTCGGAAGATATTGGTCTGGCGGCCCCCGCAGCACTAAACGTGGCGGTGTCTACGTTTTTGGCGGTAGAAAGAATCGGTATGCCGGAGTGTGGTATAAACTTGAGCCACTGCGCGGCGGTGTTGGCAAAATCGCCTAAGTCGCGTCAGAGTTATGATGCCTGGGGTCAGGCGCAGGCCCTGGCCAAACAATACCCTAATTTGCCGGTGCCGCTGGGGCTGCGCAACGCACCCACCAAACTTATGAAAGATTTGGGCTACGGCAAAGGCGCTAAGTGGACCGCCGGCTACAAACATCCGGACGGATTTTTGCCTCCGGAGCTAGCCGGGACTGATTTATTTGCGTAAGTAGGAAGCCACATCAAGCGGGCTGACATCTGCGTGGCCAACCGGCTCGTTGTAATATTCCATGTCCAAATTGTTCTGCCGATCAAAGTCGGCCGCCCAGCGTTCTGCTGCGGACGACATATGAACAAGCCGGTCATCTGTAGAGCCAATAAGTGTCACTCTAGTGTAGTCTGCCACCAAGGCGCGAGCTAGCTCGCCTGGACGCCAGGGCGTGGTGTGGCGCAGGAGATTTGGATGCTGTCGCCACTGGGCGGCGGTCTGTTTGTCCGGCAAAGTGTCTATTCCCTGTCTAAACGCCTGGCGCACATTAGATACGGTGGCCCCTTTTATGCCCGTGAGCTCCGTGGCAATGCTGCCCGGCAATCGCCAAAATTCGCTCCAGCCAATTTTGGGGAGTAGGCCAAGGGTTGTGTGAATGTCGCCTGCAGTCCGCGGTGCGCTCAGCATAAACACACTCCGATGCACCGGAACTTCTACCTCAGGATATTGCTGCATCATGGTGCGCAGCCCGTCAAAGTACGTAACAGCTCCCAGACTTCTTAAGACGAGGTCGATTGGTGCCGGACCGCGCTTTGTAAAAAAGCTAGCTAATGATTCGGCGACTGATTTTGGAGTAATAATATCGGAACCATAACAGAGGGCGGCGCCAGCCAAATGACACTGATTAAGAAAACGGCGCGCGTCACGGTGCGTCAGGCCATCGGCTGCCAATATATCGCCCTGCCCTAGCACCCCTGCGGGTTCGCCTTCTGACGCTAGAGACCTGTACCAATCTTTGGCAGACTGTACACGTTCCAGCGCCTGCGCACCAGTGCCGCGTAGTTCAATGAAAGTATTGTTGATTCCTGCAATAGCTGTCATAATTTGCCTATTTTACTACTTTTTGTTTGTTTTTCAAGTAGTTGCACCCATTTTACTCTTAACTACCCATTCTGCGAGTAAAATATCTTACTTTATAAACGAGGAGTATAATTAAATCTAATGAACGGCGGCATTGTAACGCACAATCTCTCTAAGGCCTACCCAGGGGCCGCGGAGGCTGCGCTATCTAAACTTAACTTGCAGGTTAAGCCCGGAGAAGTCTATGGATTCTTAGGTGCCAACGGGGCTGGTAAAACGACCACCGTTAGGTTGCTGCTTAACTTTATTCAGCCTAGCAGCGGCAGCGCAGTAGTTAACGGGCTAGACATTGTAAAAGATAGCGTGGCCGTTAAACGGCATGTTGGCTATCTGGCGGGCGACATAGCGCTCTGGCCCAAAGTAACCGGCCAGCAACTGTTTGACTATTTGATGCAGCTCCAAGGTAAAGACTGCACCCCTTATCTAAAAGAGCTGGTTAGAAAATTTGAGGCTGAACCACAGAAAAAAATTGGCGAACTGTCTAAGGGTAATCGGCAAAAAATTGGCATTATTCAGGCACTAATGCACCAGCCCGATGTGCTAATTATGGATGAGCCCACCAGCGGCCTAGACCCATTAAAGCAAGAAGTTTTTTACAAAGAAGTTAGGGCGGCTGCTCATCGCGGCGCCGCAGTGCTCGTCAGTAGCCATAATTTAGCAGAGGCGCAGCGCATGTGTGACCGCGTTGGCATTATTAAGCATGGCCGACTTATAAGAGAGCAAACTATTAAAGACGATGAGCAGCTGGGCGCGCCCGTGCTGCGGGTGGTCTTTAGGTCAGCTGTTCCAACTTTAGGAAAATCCGTCAAAGTCATTTCCAAGCAAGGCGCTACCGCTGTGGTGCAAGCCGCCGGGCCACTTAATACGGCCCTAGCTGAGCTAGCTAAACACGATATTGTCAGCCTTACCAGTGAACAGGTCAACTTAGAGGAAGAATTTATGGAATACTACGGAGACGGCGCATGATCGCCACGATTTTCTGGGAACTGAGGCGCCGACGCACGGCCCTAATTTGGTGGACTATTGGCAGCATCCTTATGACCGTAACTATCCTGGCACTGTTCCCTTCTATTCAGGATAAAGCAGCGCAAATGAACCAAGTCATAAACCAGTTGCCGGAGGGCATTAGAGAAATGAAGGCTGGCGGTGTGGGCAGCGTAGATGTGGGCGACCCAGCTCAATTCTTAAATTCGCAGCTGTTCTACATTACGCTGCCCATGATTTGGATTATTCTGGCAATAACTCGTGGCGCGGCCATATTGGGCCGGGAGGAACAGGACGGCACACTAGAAATGCTATTGGCTCGCCCCATTAGTCGCAGCCAGCTGCTCCTAGCAAAGCTGGCGGAGTTAATTATAGAAATGCTCATTGTTAGCCTGGCTAGCGCAGCACTAGTAGTGGCATTGGCTCCGCACTTTGAGCTTAGCGGCCTAAGCGCTAGTTATCTCTTGCTGACAACCGTCCTAACTGCTCTGTTTAGCTTGAGCTTTGGCATGATTGCCTTTGTGCTGCAGGCTGCTAGCTCGCTCACTAAAAGGACCGCCACGGCTGCTGCAGTGGCTATTGGTTTTGGCGGATACATTCTGGCGAGCCTTGCACCAATGACAGACTGGCTCCAGACACCAAGTAAGCTTGTGCCCTACCACTATTTTGAACCCTTGGCTATACTGCACGGGCATGTATCTACCGGGCTTATCATCTACCTGCTAGACGTATTTGGGCTTGGCATTGTTTTGGCCGTGCAAGGCTTCCGCCGCCGCGACCTTAGCTAACTAGTAGCTGTGATGCCTGTAGATTGGTTTTGGTCGTCGCCAAATGGCAACAGCTCCGCCAACAAAAACTACTGATGTTATTACTACCACGCTCATGTTTGTTTTTCCTTTACAAATCTAGTGTAGCATGAGCATTTTGACTAAATCAAGGCTTAGGCGATTTGCTCCCAAGGCAAGCCGTCCTTGCCAAAATGGCCGTAGGCACTGGTCTGGCTGTAGATTGGCTTTGCTAAATCTAGCGTATCTATGATGCCGCGGACGGATGTGTCGATTAGTTTATCTTTAAAAGCATACAGCTCTTCTTCCGGAACTGTGGCTGTGCCAAAAGTTTCTATGGTTTGCATAAGTGGCGTAGCCACGCCAATTACGTAAGCCAGTCCAACTTCACATTTAGTCGCCAGCCCGGCAGCCACAATGTTTTTGGCGATGTAGCGTGCAGCATAGGCGCCAGAGCGGTCCACTTTAGACGGATCTTTGCCGCTAAAGGCGCCGCCGCCCACGCGGGCGTAGCCGCCGTAGGTGTCTACTACAATTTTGCGGCCGGTCAGGCCGGCATCTGATTCCGGACCGGGGATATGCCATAAGCCGGTGCCGTTAACCGTTATGTTTTCATCTGTTGGCAGGGCCAGTTTATACTGGGCCAGTACTGGCTTAAATACGTGCTCTATAACATCCTGACGCACCTGCTCTGCGCTGGTCTCTTCCGAGTGCGCCACGGCGGCCACTAGTTTTTCTACGGCCACCGGTTTGTCGTCTTCGTAGCGGACGGTTACTTGGGCTTTGCCGTCCGGGCGCAGCCAAGTAAGCTCCCCGTTCTGACGGACTTCATCAATCTTGCGAGTTAGCGCGTGCGCTAAAGCAATTGGTAGCGGCATCAGCTCTGGGGTTTCTGTGCAGGCGTAGCCAAACATCATACCTTGGTCTCCGGCGCCATCTTGGTCAACACCCATGGCGATTTCTGGCGACTGTTGGTGCAGGAAGTTGGTAAAGTTTGACTGGTCGCTAAAGCCCCAATCAGGATTAGTGTAGCCCAGCTCCGCAATTTTGCCGCGGACAATCTGTTCTAAGTCAACCTTGGCAGTGGTTTTGATTTCTCCAAACAGGCTAACCTGGTTAGCGCCAGAAACGGTTTCTATGCCGGTACGGGCGTGCGGGTCCTGGGTTAAGATGGCGTCTAAAATCGCATCAGAAACAGCATCGGCGATTTTATCCGGGTGTCCGGCGCAAACCGATTCGCTGGTAAATAATTTAACTTGGGGCATTAAAAAATCCTTTCTTTGCCGCGCGGCTAGAAAGGATGCATAATACATATCTTTCCGCCCGGAGCGGCCTAGATGTAGCACCTTGCACTTTGACAGCGCAGGTTGCTGGCGGGTCATAGAGCTAGTTCTCTCTCCGCACTCTTGATAGGTTAATTGTTAATGCTTCGTATTATACCACGTCGTAATTTTTGAGCCGCTTTTTATCATGATGTGCTTGCAACTTCAGAAGTTGGTCATAAATACCGCCGCTGACTGCCAGCTTTTCTGGCGAACCAAGCTCATCCACTTGCCCATTTTTGAGCGTAATAATTTGGTCTGCCGACTGAATGGTGCTTAGGCGGTGGGCAATAATAAGCGTGGTGCGCCCTTTCATGAGCCGCTCCAGGGCCTGCTGCACCTGGCGCTCACTCTTGGTGTCTAGACTACTGGTTGCCTCATCTAAAATCAGAATAGGTGCGTCCTTTAGGAGCGCCCGGGCAATGGCTATGCGCTGCTTTTGGCCGCCGCTCAGCTTGAGGCCCCGCTCGCCAATTGGCGTATCGTACCCTTTATTAAACTTGGCGATAAATTCATGGGCGTTGGCGGCTTTGGCGGCCTTTTCTACCTCTGTTAAGCTGGCGCCCGGTTTGCCATAGGCAATGTTTTCCCTGACTGTTCCGCTAAACAATGCCGGCTCTTGAAACACTACAGAGCTGGCGGCACGTAATGAACCATGGCTGACATTTGCTATATCTTGTCCATCTATTTTAATCTGGCCGCCAACGGGCTCATAAAGGCCCAACAATAATGACGTAATAGTGGTCTTGCCCTGACCACTTTCGCCCACGAGCGCGACAACTTTTCCGGCCGGCAGGCTGAAAGTTAAATCTTTAAGAACGGGCGTATCGTCGTAGCTAAACGTTACACCTTCAAAGTTAATCTGTCCGCTGGAGACTGCAAGTGGGCCGCGTTTGTCCACTTCTGTTGGCTGGTCCAAAACGGCAAAATAATCGCGCGTGTTGGCTACGGCGCGCTGCGACATATCGATAATAAAACTAATACTAAATATGGGCATACGAATAGCCGCCGCGTATTGCATTAATAGAATTGTTACGCCCAAAGAGTAGTGGCCGTGTGCCGCGGCAATAAACAGGTAGGCGTAAACCCCCAAGAAAATGACGTTTAGCACCAAACGACGCAAGACGTCTTGTTTGTGCCAGAGTTTGCTTTGCGGTTGGGTGGTTTTTACGGCTTGACCGTATTGTTTCTTAAAAAAATCTAGCTCGCGCGCCTGGCGGCCAAAACTTTTAACAACCCTAATCTGACTAATCGCTTCTGCAAAGCGGCCATTAGCAATATCAACATCTTGGTTGATTTGCTTCTGATACTCTTGCCACTTGGCGCTGGTGCGCGTAGTTAGCCAAATAAAAATCGGGTATAGCATGGCCAGCATGATGCCCACTTGCCAAGAGTACCAAAATACAATCGCGAGCGACAAAATGGTGCTAAAGATAAACTGCAAAAAGTTATTACTAAAGGCCTGCGCAAAGCTGGTGATCTGGCTGATGCTGCGATTGAGCTGGCTAATAATTTTGCCTGTCTGTTCCTGATCGTAATATCTTTGTGGCAGTTTTAGCAAATGCTGGTAGTACTGCTGGCTTAAACTTTTTTGCAAACGTGCTTGGAGTTGATCACCGATATAACCGCCTATGTTGCTGGCAAACGTAGCCGCTACATCCGCCAAAAATATGCCAATAACACACCAAACGACAATCTTAATGTTTGCCCCCTTATGGCTAGTAATTAAAGTCAGCTGATCAACAATAATTTTGGTCAAAAGCGGCATTACCTGGTTGGCTGCGGCAACCAAAATGCTAAAAATGCTAACACCCGCGTACAGCGGCCACAGGTCTTTTGTGACTTTACCAATCCTAAGCAATGACTTCATAGACTTTTATTATACGCTCATATCTGTTAAAATAGCTACTTATGACGGATAAAAAACGTGTTGGCCGTACTAGAATTGCCATGGAATTAAATGACCTTGACGCCACGCGCTCAACAGGTGGGGTGGTCGATGCCGAACATTATAATGAATTACAAAATAAGTTTTGCGACTGGCCAATCGTAAGATGGTCGTCTCACTACGAAGGCCAGCACCGTGCTCCACAGAACTCAGAGCTGGCAATCATAAGAGATGCTCTGTCAAACGTGCGACTTTTACCAAATTTTGGCCGCGCGGTTTCAGCCAACGATTAATTACCCCAGTACTCCCAGTGCCACGGCTCTGGCTGTGCTGTTCCTTGAGCGACGCCGGCGGGATGCACAAAACAGTATTTAATCGCATTTTCTTTGAGCCACTGATAACGTTCTGAGCCAAATTCGCCTATGTCACCGAGGTCAACTGCCATACCCCAACCATGTTTGGAATGTCCGGGCGTTGCCGCAAAACTCGGCCGCCCATTATTTATTGCATCCTGTTTTGTCCTCTTTTGCTCGTCAAAAGTGCGATAGGAATCATTAATAATCAGATGTTCACCAAAACGCTCATAATATGCCTGGTCCAATTTCTTAAATGCTTCTGCGGCCGGCTTAACAAGCTTAGCTTCACCGCCAGAAATTGATCGTTGTTCCTTACCGATTGTTACGAGCAAATCTTCTGGGAGCTTACCGTTGCCATAACCCTTTTCTTTAAACTTATCTTCTAACGGGGTTCGGGGGAAGTTGGGGTCACTGTCCGTCCTTGCCTCGGACCCGTCAAAGGCATCGCTTGCTTGCATGCGGCTTATATAGCCGTCATTGCCTTTGGACTGTTCTGGAGCTGGGGCTGGCGCGGGCGGCGGAGTCGCGTTCTTTATCTCTTGGTCGACTTTATCTGTTGCTTTGTTGAGTGTATCAGTTATTCTTTGAATGTAAATTTGGGTTTCTTTGAATGGTGGGACACCCTTATATTTTTGAACCTTACCCCACCCCGCGTTGTAGCCTGCCAAGGCGAGCGGTATGGTACCGCCCGGATAGCCAGACTTTTCAGCTGTATCTAGTAGACCAGCAAACATAGCTGCTTGAGCTTGTATAGCGTAGTTCGGGTCGGTAGGCTGAGCATCAGCTGGGAACCCAAGTTCTTTAACCCACGTTTGCCAAGTGCCCGGAATGAACTGTCCAATGCCGGCTGCCCGCGATCCATCTTTTAATTTCGGGCCAAGGACGTTGGGGTCAAAATTAGACTCATGACGTTGGTCAGCCGCCAAAAATAGTGGGTCAATTCCATATTGAGCAGCAAACTTTAAGTCTAATTGGGCAATTTCGTTGGTTGCGCCCATTGCAACTATTGCATTAATGACAGCGTTATTTTTTACCCCTTCTGGAGCATTAGGCACTTGTGTGCGGCGGGCCGCATCTTCTGCTGCCTTGGCTGCAGCTTCGGCGGCGACAGTGGCAGCATCTGCTGCTTCTGCATCGGTAATGGTTTTAATCTCGGCGGCAACTGCGCCCCGGCCAACGCCAGAGAGCTCGGCAGTTGCCAGGAGCGCGAAGAGTATTTTTTGCTGATTTTCATCTAGGCCATTCAGGCTCCCCAGTGCTTCTGTGTTAAGGAGCGATTGCGCTGCGGCGCTGTGTGCGGCAAGGATTTTCTCGTAGCCAGTGCCAGCGCCGGCAATAATTGCGGCGGCTTCATCGGGAGACAAGCTACTGAGCGTAGATGGGTTTTTAAGGGCATCCTTAAGTTTTGCAATTGCACTGAAGGCGCTGCCTAGTTCTGCATCGCTGAGTTTTGTTTTATTTTCCTCAATATTATTTGCATACGTATCAACTACCTCTGTGAGTTTTTGGGCAAGCGGCTTATTGACTGTATCTAGACTAGAGCCAACTGCTTCTGCAGCTGCACTTTGCTCTACGGCAGCACCAATACCAAATTGTTTTGCCAATTGGGCAATCCGGTCATCACGAGTTTTTGGCGCTGCTGGCTTAACAATGCCTTCTATTTCTGCATTTGCAGGGTCGACTGCAGTGTCTACTTTCTCTGCATCCACTAAAATGTCATTGCTGACTACAGTTGGCACCATATTTATGGTAACTTTTGGCGTCATGCCGGCCGCAAGATAAGAAGGGAGATTGCCCTGCAGTGCGGGCGCGGCTATAGCCACTGTTGTAATATGATTTCCGGTCGTTAATGATGATACGCCAGATACGGCCGCCGGCATGCTTGCGGCATAGTCAGGAATTTTTGCCGCTGCGGCAGTTGGCACCAGAATTGAGCCGGCAAGCGTGGCAGTTACAACTTTTGTAGGCGATACCTTTGCAGCGCCTTCCGTAACTGATTGAATTATTTTGCTGGCATTAACTTTTGCCCAGTTATGGTCAACTGGCGTGGCACGATTCCTAATATCGCGCAGTGAAGCGGAGACCGGTTCATTGGTGCGCGGGTCTTTTTCTTTAGCAAAGAAGCCGCCGCCAAGGCGCTCAATTGAACCGGCTATTTCCCAGTCGCCAAGTTCTTCTGCGCGCGCCTGAAACGACATAAGTACATGTGTTTTGTAACCGCTTTGTTCCAGCAGGCCAATAGGCGTTTTAAACCGCCTTGCGCTCCCATCATCTCCGGTTTTGGAGCACAGCTGTGCGTACACATATCCGCGACGCTCCGTTATTTGCGGAGAGCTGCCGGGTACTCTTGCCACGCTAAACTTCAGCCAATCGTTTAGTAACTCTATTGCATAATTGTTGCTGACAGGAAGTTGCTGCACAAAACGCCGCTCTTCTGCGGTGAGCATGAATTTATCGGCATGGCAGACTTTATCCAGGGCGCGCAGAATGCCCTCGTGGCAGGCTTCTTGGGCAGAAAGTTCAACTTGCTTATCCCAGTTTAACTCAAATCTATTAAAAAATCGTGTTTCTGAACCAAACTTAGCGTCAAGCTGCCGCTTCATGTCCTCTTTGACTTGCATGTGGTTCCATTTGAGCATAGTGACAGATTCAGTCAGCGCCGGTCCCCAAGTTGCACCACTGCCGCTGGGGATTACCAGTCTATCGTGGGGCTCACAGGCAATACAGCTTGCCGTGGCATCAAAGAAGTTTCGCTTGCCGCCATCAAGGATGTTTCTGAACAAAAACGCATCGCTCTCGCCCATGGGCAATGTAGAAAATAGATAGTCTTCTTCATGCATGAGCATTTCGCGGGTCTGAGCGGGTTGGCGTGTTTCTGGTGCTACGGCTGTCATAATCTTATCCTTACTTCTCTTGTCTAGGGCCAAGTATTGATGCCCCAGCCATAAGAGCGGCCACTTTTAGCTTCTCAAAGCGGTTTGGCTTTCTTTGCAGGTTAGACAGCTGCTTCTTTGCTTCCATTGGACTAACCCCGCCGTTAACTGGAAGTGGGACTTGCTGCTCTTCTTCTGGCACTACCGTTGCTTGGATTGTCTTAGGTTCTGGGCTAGCTGGGGCGGGCGCAATCATGTAAGTCTTAACAATTTTTTCATAATCTTGTTGAAGATTCTTAAAGGCCCCCCGTATTGCAATGCTAGCTGATTTACTTGCCCGTTCAGCCGCAGTAGCTTCGTCTAGGACAGCTTGGGTTTCCTCAGTTTCTCCTCGTAGGAATGTTTTTTGCCTGGTTAAACCATCTGCACCATCTTTAACGACAGACAGCTGCTGAGTAAGTCCTTCTATGGCGACAATAGTTTCCTCTACGCGCTGCTTGGCTGCTTCATACATCCCAAGGTTTTCTGGCGAGAGCGTAGCTGTGGAGGGCTGCTCAAATTTCCGGGTCTGAGTAGAAAGAAGTGAAGCATCAATTTGGTAGCAAAGCCCAGACTCATATTGAACCAACATTTCGGCATTTATTTCTTCCTGGGTTGGCGTTTCATTGGTGGCATGGAAAAGCCGAGCTTTTTCGTTCTCCACGTGTTGAGCTTCTGCAATAAGTAGCAGCTCGCCTATAACTCTTTCTGCACTAAACATGACTGCTTTTCTCTCACCAATTGCATCATTTACTTTGCTCGCTTCAATCTCTACTCTGGCTACTTCGACGGCGTTGTCCCTTAGCTGATTTTTTAGGTTTTGCCAATATTGCCTATCTTTGCTCAATTGCTGATTACGAGTGTCGTCGTTCATGGCCTGCGTAAGTGCCTCGTCGCTTCTAACCAGCGCCATTTCAATATAGTGATCCATGGCTGCATAGAATTTACTGAGGTTGTCTTTATGCACTTCTTGCAGCAAATCATAGTCACCTGCCACAGACTCAGCGTTGGCTAGTAATTCATTCATTCGCTTGAGACTGGCATTAAATAGTGCTGCCGACTCTTTAACTGCTTCATCTGACAGTTTTGGCGCATGAATATCGCCTGATTTTTCAAACATGAGTCGCCGCTTTGCCAGCATGTCACTACGCTCGGGAGAGTACTCTGCTGGACGAGGCCGAATATTTGCGTCCTCAAGACCTTTAATTGCCTTGCCTAGACCTGCAATAGGAGCATCCACAAAACACCCGTCTTCATTGTAGGCATCCTGCTCTTCGATGGCTGCCCGATTAATTGCGGCAATAGCTGTCTTAAGATTGTCCAAGAATGCCCGGAGCTGCGGATAGTCTTCTTCCTCAAACACTTTTTTTATTGTCTCTAGCTTCTCAATCTCGTACTCAACACTTAAAATATTTTGCATGATTTGAGCCGAGTGCTCAGCAACGGCCTTAATGTCCTGCCGCAGTAGCGCAGTTTGCTCATCTAGTTCGCGAATGGCGTCGTAGCTTTTATCAAACTCTGCGCGATCTTCATCACTCATATGCTCACGCAGTTGCTCTCTATTAACAAAATCGGTTGGGTCAGCACCTTCCGGCGCTTGATCTTGAGCAAGCCGGTAGGCCGGCGTTGCTTTGCGGCGAATATCCGTAACTGTTGCACTGTGGCGACTGCGATCTTCATCCAGCTGGCTGCACTCTTCTTCCAGCCCGCGTTTTGCTGACTCTGATTGCTTGTAGTCTTCTTCAAGGCCAACGGCCACTGCCCGCTCTCTTACAATGTCTTGGCCAAGGTAGTGAGCTGTTAGGGTTGTAGCGTCTAGAGCAATCATAAGATCCCTAGCAACCTCTAGGCCTCTTGCGAGTAGTACGGCTTTGTGTTTTATGGACGCAACGTGCCGCTCTTGAGTTGTTGTAACTTTTTCCGCTAGCTTTTTGTAATCATCTGCAAAAAGCACCTTTTGATCACGCATGCAATCGGCAAATGCAATAATATCACTCGAAAGTTTAATGTTGTCCTCTACGTCAGCCGTGGCTCCCTCTGGCACAAAACGAGCCGCAATTACTGCTTCTCTTGGGATAATTTTTTCTAGCGTTTGCTCTGGGAGCAAAACGTATTCTTGAGCGGACATTTAATTTCTCCCCATATTATTATCAATGACGCTCTTCATTGGGCCACATTTAGCTGTGGTGTTGGATAAGCGAGCATCTTTTAGCTCCTGAGCCATAGCACCATCTTTGGTGCTGCGATAAGTGGTACCCGGCATAGTAAATCCGGTCTGGCTGTTGCCCCAGTCAATTGTCACATCTTGGCCAGTTTGGGCTTTGGCCTGTTCTTTAATAAGGCGCTCAAGTGCGGTCTTGGTAGCTGCGACAAGATCAAGTGTGCAGCTGCCATCGGGACCAAATGCCGCGTTCAGCGATTCCTGCTTGATTGCCGTCATGATGCTAACATTCTGCTGACCGTTTGGGTGAAGCACGCCGTTCAGTCTATCTACTTCATCGGCCGGAAATGGCAAAGGACCCTCAGGCTTAACGAGGGCGATATTTTCAACCCCTCGCTTAAAGTTTTCCCCATCAATTGCCGCTATAGCAATATTGCTGGGGTTAATGCGCACCTCTCTCCAGTTCTTTTTGTTTGGCAAAATGCTGTCGCCCGCACCGCTTGCACAAAATGCTATGTCAAGCTCACCACTATTTTGAGCCATAATCTGTCGGTCAACTTTGCTAATTTCTGGGCTGGTCGTAAACGGAAATCGCTGTAAGCCAGGGTATTTTTGAATACTTTTGCCATTTACCAGCTGGTTATCAAAAAAGCCTTCAACAATTTTTGGCTGATAGTTGGGGTCTGCAGCAAGCTTTGCGGCCTGATCTTTATCTGCAAAAAGCCGATAGCGCAGCGCAACATCGGCGGTGGCATCTATAGACGTGGTTATGACAGGGGTAAGACAATCAGGCAGCGTATAGACCACGGGATTGGGCTGGGAGCCATCAATTTTATCTACTGCACCTACTGCTGCAGAGGTAAGCGCATCAAAGTGGTCTTGGTTTTTATAAGCGTACGCACCGCCGGCCGCTAGCACGACGGTAAGCACTGCCGCGGCCTTAGCTTTGGCAGAACGATTACTCCACGCCTTATCGTAGCCGCGGCGCAGCAATTTTGGCGCCGGCTGTTCTTGAGCCGGAACCGGTTGGCCTGGCGCTTGTGTCGGCGCAGGTGCCTGCATGGGCTGGTACTGATTGGGGGCAGCCGAATTGCCAAATAAGTTACGCAGGAACTCTTCGTCAATTGGCTGTTGTGTTGGCGGCGTAAAATGTTCTCTCATTTTATTTTCCTACAAATTTCTTTACCGTTGCGTTCACTAGTGAAGCCACAAGCTCTGGGTTATCCCAAGAATGCCTGATGTGGTCTTTATCAATCGACAAAATACTCTTAGGATATTGATTCTCGCCGGAGCTTTGGACCGTGCTAGTAGTCGCAAAAGTAGCTACAGTAGCCACTGCAACAACAAGAGACCCGCGCACAAACCGCGTTTTTTTGCTTCTTTCTGCGCCTGAAGATTGGGTGGTATTACCCGCCATAGCCGGCGAGTACGCCACAGTACCTTCTAGCGCTTCCCTCCGCCCCGCTGGCGGGAGCAGCGCCGTCTCATGCGCGGTACCGGGACGATGATCTAACACTGGGTAGTAGGGCCGCTCCGCCGGCTGCGCTTGCACATTTGCGCTAAATTTATCAAAAGCATATTTTGCTAACGCCGCCCTTAGTTGAACGTCAGGCTCATGAATACTAATTTCAAATCTTGTGGCATTGTCACGGCTGTTTTGCTGCATGTTCTGAGGGAATTGATTGATTACGGTAACGCCCTGCTGATCATTTCCTGTGTGGTCTTGTTGAGTCTGTAGATCATAGCCTGTTTGGGGTGGGGGCGTTACCCATTTGTCGCCCTCATTCCCACCGCTTGCCCATGGGTATTCTGGAATTGGAAATTCGTTTAATCCTGGCATACTAGTTTATCCTCTCTCGTGCGTTTGTCTCAGCGGCAACACCGGCAGACATTTTGCAGGTAGTGTCAATCTTGATTGATTCAGTATTAAGGGCTGCTTGCTGTTTTACTTTGTCGTGAGGAGTTGCGGCTGGGAATTCAACGGGAGCAATGGTCCATTTGTCGCCATTGTTAACAAATGTAATGGTGCCAAGGTCCGCTGCATGCCCAAGCTCCTGGAACATATACCGCACGCCTTTTTCAGCGGCAGCTTTCTGTGCCTCTTCTGTCTCTGGAACACAGGTGGTAATAACATTTTGCTTAACTGCTTCAACTAATTGCAGCTTGAGGGTGTTGTCTGCTTCATTTTCTGCGCTGTCTAGGCTGTCTACCGATATGGAAACAATGTTGGTGATTTTCTCTTTCCAACCACGGGTATCCGTAAAATCCTTAGTACCGTCTTTATTCAACTTGTACCATTTCATATCAGGAATGGCGGGCGTGTAGGCTGCTGTTATTTCTGCCTTGTCAAGATCAATCTGTATGTCATTCTTTTTGGTGGTTGAGTTGATGGTTTGTTTAATTGCACCTTCGCCGGTAGCGGGGTCTACACCGAAAGGCAGTTTGGTGTTAACGGTCATGCCGCCGGTAAGGCTGATGTTTTTTTGTAAATCAAACGAATAATCAGCCAACCCAAGTATGCTAACAGTAAATGATTCTTTGGCATCTTGCGCATCGGCGGTGATTGCCACATTCATCTGGCTGATTTCTACTTTAGTATCGGCGCTAAAGTCAATAATCTCTGCTGTTGCTGCAACCTTTGCATCGTCATACGTTTCGTGGTGTGTGATAAGTGATTCTGGTGCGTTATTGAGGGTAGAAAGAGAGGTGCCAATCAGCGATCCTACTAAGAGCAAACCTGCTAAGCGGGCTTTTTTACTCCTGGCAAGAGTACTCGCCACTGCAAGAGAAATACTGCCGCGCTCGTTGTCCAAGAACTCGGCCTGCCAGCCTTGAGTAGCCATCTCTTGATGGGCCTCAGTGATAGTTTGTGGGGGCTGTTCGCTCGTCATTGGTAGTATCTCCATTACAAAACAAGCTCTCTTGACTTGTTTTTGACTTAGCACATCTTATGGCGGCCCAGGGCACATTCAAAAAATGCGGTTCATGCAAACGGTAGGTCCCAGCAATGCTGCGACCAGTTGCATGACCAAAGGGCGGAACTACCCTCTGTTCTGCTCGCTGGTCATACAGCGATTGAATCTTTACATAGTAATCAAATGATTGTCATGTAATTGAATCTTGGTTACTAAAGTATATCAATTTTTACTATTTGTCAAATGAATGTTTATAAAGAAGTCTTCAAAGGTTATTTGGCAGAATTAATAAGCGACTGCCCCCCCGCTCCAGCCACCGATTAAAGGTGGGGCTGCCTGCAGCGTGTCGTTCGCGCCACATGTTAAAAACGTCGCGGCTATAGACAATGGTCTGCGAGTCGTTAATTCCCTCGCCCGTTTCTATAGCATTGGCAGCACCAAAGCCGCCGTTGTAGGCCGCGGCCACCAGTTCTGCCGTATACATTGTTTCTAAGTCCGAGTTTCCCTGAGTGTATTCTTTGCGAAGCATGGCCAGGTAGGCGGCGCCAAACTCAATGCTGGTGGGGCCATCTTCTAAATTGTATCTGCTGACCGGTTTTTGCAGGTATTTGCTGGCAATGTCCCTCGATGTGGGCTTGGTAATTTGCATTAAGCCCGTAGCCACGCCACTGTTGGCTTTAGGATTGCCGCCGGATTCTATGGTCATGATTATTGCCAATAAATTGGGATCTACATTGTATTTTTTACCCATTGTATCCATATCTTTGGACCATCTTTTAACAGACTGGGGCAGCCACTGAATAGTGACGCCTTTGTCTTGGTAGCGCAGTGGCTGCGGCATATTTTGAACTTCTTGCACAATAAACACCCCCCCGATTGCCAAAATAGCGCCCGCGGCTAGCAGCAGCACATTCTGACGATTAATTGGCAGTCTCCGCTTCATAGTTTTAGTATAGAGCATATGGCCACCAAAGCGCAGCTCCGCCGCCAGCTTTTTGCCAATTTACCTGCCGATGTCTCCGCCGCCAGCTTAACAGTGGCCAAGCAATTTGCGCAGCTTGATCTGCCGCATATTTTCCACATTTTAGCCTACCGCCCGCTGCCTGTAGAGATTGACCCCGGGCCTTTACTGGCGCAGCTTGATTCCTCTGTCTCAATTGATTACGTTTTGCCATCTCAGGATGCGCCGCTACCTTCTGGCGCTTATGATGTAATTCTGGTCCCCTGCCTAGGTTATACCGCGGATAATTATCGCTTGGGCCGTGGGGGTGGCTGGTACGACCGGCTTTTGGCTCTTCAGCCGGCCGCAGTAACCGTGGGCTTAGCTCGCGCTTCTGGACAAGTTGTTTTTGAGCCTGAAACCTACGACATTCCACTCGCCCACATTTTGACCGCCTGACTTGGCAAACCACCCCCGTTTGCGCTATACTAACGGAGCCAATGGGGATTGGCCAAGTGGTAAGGCAACGGGTTCTGGTCCCGTGATCGGGGGTTCGAATCCCTCATCCCCAGCCAAATTAGTTTTAACTATTTTAACCAAACCACGACCCCTGTCGTGGTTTGGTTTTATGTCACGAAGAGTTTGGTTACGTTCTATATGACCCCCTGAAATATAGAGCACTTCAAGCAATAACCTATTCAGCGACAACGAAACTTGAATCAACAAAATGCATAGTATCTAGTTCGGTCTTTGTTTCTGGCAATGTGTAAACAATGACGTTATTGCCGAAGAAGTCTTTGATGGTATCTCCGTCATTGGCAAATAACTTGTTTTCTTTCATCATCTTGGCTTCAGCATATCCGACATACACAGGGTAGTACGTTGTATCACCGACTGTGGCAGGTGCTGTTGAGCTAATGTCGTCTTTGAGCTTTTCGGGTACCACGCTTTCTATGAAGTAGAAAAGCTTGGTAGCCCCATTGTCTTCATCAACAACTTGTAAGCGGGCGGTATTTTTAATTTCCTTAAATGCATCCGGTGACAAGAAATGGTATGTATCAGCAAGCGTACCTGTTGGCTTCAATATGCCTTGTACCTTTACATCTTTTGCACCGAAGAAGTCTTGGAGTACATCTCCAACGTTCTTGAACAAACCTTCTTCTATCATCATCCTGGCCTCGTCGCTTCCTATGACGACGCTTTGGCCACTCAGTTCACCAGTTCCGCTTTCGATCTGTAGTGAGTCGGGCAGTGATGACAACGATGCAAACAGCTTAGGCGTTCCATCTTCAGCGAAGGCTACTAGATTTTCGCTGTCAGCAATAGTTGCATTGATAGACTTCTGACTTTCGACTGACACAGTTGCGGTATTCGCCGACATTGCCCCTTGTGCATCCATCTCCGAGCTCAGTTTCGCAAATGAAATAAACAAGCTAATGAACAGTATGGCCATCACTATCGGAGCTACAGCAGAAATCCAGTTTCGTTTACCTGGGCGATAGGTGCGTAATGTCAACGAGTTCGTTACTACCGAGATTGAACTGAGCGCCATTGCAATTCCTGCGAGTTCCGGCCGCAGTACTAGTCCTGCAAAGGCAAATACTCGGGCGGCGATTGGGATACCGGCCACGTTGTAGAACAAAGCAAAGAACAAATTCTGACGAATTTTACTAACGGTAGCCTTGGAGATCTGGATTGCCTCTACGACGTCACGGAGGTCATTTTTGATGATGACAATGCCACCGGCTTCCATGGCGACATCGGTGCCATTACCCATCGCTATACCTAAATCAGCTTGAGCAAGTGCAGGCGCATCGTTAATACCGTCGCCTACCATCGCAACAACTTTACCGCTTTGCTGAATACGTACTATGTTTGCGGCCTTGTCTTCCGGCAACACTTCTGCCAGAACATTGGTAATGCCTACCTGGGCGGCAATAGCCTGGGCAGTTCGTTCATTGTCTCCCGTGATCATCCAAGTCTCTATACCTCGAGCATGAAGAGCGTCTATAGCGTCTTTAGATGTTTCTTTAACTGTATCCGCAACAGCAATAACGCCCACGATTTCTGTTTCTGTGGCGAGTATCATGGCAGTCTTCCCGCCAGTTTCAAGTCGTTCAATTTTCTTCTCTAGTCGCTCCAGCGTAAGTCCGAGTTTGTCAGTCACCAGTCGGCGATTACCGAAATAGTACCATTTGTCATGGAGCTGTGCCTTAACACCGTGGCCAGGAATAGCCTCAAATCCATTTGTTTCGATGAGTGCTATATCCTCTTCCTCTGCGTGACGATAGATTGCTTCGGCGAGTGGGTGCTCACTGGCTTTCTCGATGCTAGCGGCAACCTGAAGTACGTCATCGTCGTCGAATGCGCCCAACGCGATGATATCTGTTACTTCTGGTTTGCCATTTGTTAAGGTCCCAGTTTTGTCGAAAACGATCGCATTTACTTTACACGCGATTTCTAATGGTTCTCCGCCTTTTATAAGAATACCGTTCTCGGCAGCCTTACCTGTGCCTACCATCAGGGCAGTCGGTGTTGCTAACCCCAATGCGCATGGACAGGCTATGACGATCACTGCTGTAAATGCCATGACTGCATAGGCGAATGTCGCTCCGAGCAGGAAGTACCACACCAAGAAGGTCAGAATCGCTATGCCAATCACTGCCGGAACAAACCATGACGAAATCCGGTCAGCAAAGGCCTGTATGGGAGCCTTAGAGCCCTGTGCATCTTCTATAAGACGAATTATCCGAGATAGGGTTGTTTCACTACCTACTCGAGTCGCTGTGAATTCAAAACTACCCGTTTTATTAATCGTGGCTCCGACTACTGTATTCCCGACGACTTTTTCAACCGGCAAACTTTCTCCAGTGATCATCGATTCGTCAACAGCAGATGAACCTTTAGTAATCACACCATCGACAGGAACCTTTTCACCTGGGCGAACAAGGATAATATCGCCATTTACTACCTGATCGATAGGGATATCGGTAGTCACACCGTCACGGATTACGCGTGCAGTCTTGGCCTGCATCCCCATCAACTTTTTGATGGCGTCTGATGTTTTATTCTTAGCACGGGCTTCAAGCCACTTGCCCAAGATAACGAAGGTGATCAGAAAAGCAGCGGTTTCAAAGTACTGCTCGGGAATCTTTTCACCATTTAACCCAATCAGTGACTGGTTCGTCACCGCATAGATCATGAAATAGATTAAGCTATAGAAAAATGCTGTCGATGTACCAATAGCAATAAGACTATCCATATTAAACGTCTTCATCTTAAAGCCAGACCACATACCTTTATAGAACCCGGCACCGATAATAAACTGGATAGGGAGCGTCAAGATAAGCGATACGATAGCGAAGTATGGCGGTAGTGTTTGGCCACCAGGTAGAGATGGGAAGAAATCAAGCAGCATGAAGTAGAGCATGGGTATGCTCAGGACCATGCTCACGAGAAACTTATTGCGAAGGTTAGTTATTGCGTGCGCACGGTTCATTTTCTCTTTTGCTTCGGCTTTTTCGCTGTCAAGCATCTCGGCTCGATACCCAGCCTTTTTTACAGCATCCAAAAGCGCTACGGGCTGTACCGAACCGTCGGTGTTTACGAGGGCTTTTTCAGCAGCAAAATTGACATTTGCCTTGGATACACCCGGGACCTTAGACAGTTGCTTCTCGATAATTCCTGCACACGAGGAGCAATGCATGCCGTAAATTGCTAGTCTTGATGTTGCAGATCCTTGCGGGATCGGCGCGGGCAGTTGCGCGGGTGTCAACGGCTGTGGGATGCTATCAACTTTGCTTTTAGGCATAAAGATAGACGACAGGGCTTGCATGATGCTAGTCGCGGCCACCGCTTGCTTCGAAGGTGCGCTTTCATCGATTACCTGTTCTTTTCCATCAATAGTAATCGATTTTGTGTCACTCATTTTCCCGGTAAATACCGGCTTACCGTTTGCATCAAGAGAAACTGTGCCATCGGCAACAGTTTGTAGTTCGACTTTCACATGCTGTGGATGCTTAAGTGCTGGGACCGTAGTCTCCTCGGGAGTTGGAGCTGATGGGCTCGTTAACAGGGATTGATCACTGACGATAGTGGCGTCATATCCCGCCGTTTTTACTGCAGAAAGGATGTCCTCTTCACTCACTACTCCTTCGTCGAACATCACCTCACCACCCTTATCAGCCGTGGTTATGGTGGAGTGGTGAATACCCGGCAAGTCTTCTAGCTCCGATGCGATGAGCTTTTCACACGATTCACAGTGCATCTTAGGAACTGATAGTTGTATCGTTTTCATAATTAATTATCCTCAGCTCGGTAACTGCTATCACCAAAAGCAGTGTTAATTTCTTGGGCGGTGATAGGTCGTTCGGCTTCAACGTTTGCTGTTTTGGTTTCTAGATCTACCTGCGCATCAAGCACGCCGTTAATATTCTTTATTCGTTTTGTCGTCAGTTTCGCGCATGCCTCGCAGGTCATGCCACTGATAGTAAATGTTTGACTGGTCATAGTATGTCCTTTACTCCGTTACCGTTATTGAACCGCGTGGCACACCCATGGCACACGCAATTGTATAGGTGCCTGGTTTGCTAGCAGTAAATGTTAATTCAATTTTCTTGCCCTTTTTCAAATATTGCGGGGTATCGTCGAGACCAATAATCATGATAGTGCTCATGCAGCCCTGGCCATCTTCCTTCACGTCAACTACAAGGGTCGTTTTTTGTCCTACTTTGGCTGTAAATTTGCTCGGAACAATATCTTCTTTCAGTTTAAACGTCGTATTCAAGATTACTGAACCTTCGGAAGATTGCTTTTGTACGGCCGTATTTACCATCGGCTTCGAGCTATCGAGGAATCGATTGAGACCAGCGAGGGTAAAACCGTTTGTGAAATTGATCAGTGCCATTGCGACAACTATGACACCGACGATACGGAAGAACCGTTGAGCGAATGCTCCCTTAACTACTGACGTAAGACCACCTAGGGTTAATAGTCCCGGAGTTGTACCAATCGCGAATGCACCCATGATTACCGCTGCCTGCAAAGGGTTCCCAGTGCTCACGGCAAGTAACTGCATGGCTTGTGTGAAGCCACATGGCAAAAAGAATGTGGCGGCTCCCATAAGAAACGCGTTTTTATGGCTATACTCCCGTTCTTTACGAGTATTTATACCGAGCCTTTTGGCTAGTCCACTTGGCAGTGTAAGCCCCCGAGTTATCCGTGGGAATATTTCAGTCAACTGTAATCCTAATATCAGCATGACTACGCCAACGGCGATTGTTAAGAACCCGAGCATGGAGCCCTTGAGACCAACAGCTGAACCAATTGCTCCAATGACAGCGCCGAAAACGACGAACGAAACTATACGACCAGCATTGAAAAACAAGTGCGGTCGAAATTTCTGGAACGCCGTTTCTGTTGGATGGTTTTCGGCATATTTAGAAGCGACACTTATCACCAGCCCACCGATTAGAGCCATGCAGGTCGAGAAACCAGCAGTTAGTCCTACTAACAGTGCCATCGTCCCTGTGCTACTACTATTTGAAGTAGAAGATGTTAGCTTATCAATACCCAAGACCTGAAAAAGTACATACAGTCCAAGGACAACGATAATGCCAATAGCAAAATCTTTCCAAATTCGCTCGTTACGTGTGAAGAATGGCTTTTGTCCACTTTCGTACCCAACTTCATACCCCGCAGCCTGCACCGCACGCTCAATATCCTTATCTGATACTTGTTCCACGCTGATTATTGTTGCTGAGTTAGATTTGAGGCTTGCTTGAGCGGAAGTAACACTAGGGATTGATTCTAGCTCCTCAGCTATGAGTAGCTCACATGATGCGCAGTGCATGCCTTTGATTGGCACAGTTTTTTCGAGGGCGTGCGGTTGCGAATCGTTCTCTCGCTGCATGAGTCTATCCCTTCGAGATGATTTATGTTTTGTCATGGCTGACGCCTTGTACGATGATTTATTTTTAATGATTCCATAGTAGGTCCTTCTTTGTAGTTAATAGATATGGTCAAAGAAGGTAGAACTAAATACGAAGGTTTGAGGTCAGAATCACTATGTCTGGCGGTCGAAATGACGATGAGGCGATAAGGTTAGTTTTCTGTTTTTTAGGTTCGCCGTAGTTGGTGGATAGACCCAAATAGTATGGTGATTCTTGAGGAGCGCCATCATCATCGTCATTTTTGAGCTGATCTATCTCTTTCGCTGTAGGCGGAATAGGGACTTGGTGCTGGTTCATGCAGCTGACAATATCTACATTCGAATGACCCATATCGTCCATTGAAGACATAGCAAACGTCGGAGAGCCAGCAATGGCAGGTAAGATAATAGATATCGCAACTACGATGGCTAAAGTAAGTCGGTTAATGTGTAGTTTATTGAGCATAGTGTGCATCCTACTCACAAATATACTCCAAACAAATAACATATTCAATAGTGCGCATATATGTATATTATGGTACACTTAGTGACATGAGCAGTGATATTTTATCTATCCAAGAAGAGATCTTTAAGCTTATTGGTAACCAGAAACGGCTTGAAATACTTCTTTTGCTAGAGCACCGTGAGCTAAACGTTGGTGAAATGACTGACATGCTAGGCCTCCGTCAAGCCAATCTATCACAGCACCTCACCCTCCTCCGTGCACAGCATCTTGTTGAAGTACGCAAGAAAGGGCGCGAATCTTTTTATACCCTTGCCGATGATAGTATCGCAGTCGCGATTCGAACAATTCATGACTTTCTTCGCAAGACCTACCGTATTGATGCACCCTTTGATAGTAATGCCTTATTCCCAATTGTCACTGATCCAGTTTGCGGCATGCGATTCAGCGCTTCAAAGGCATTTTCGCACATTGATAAAAACGGTAAATTATATCATTTCTGTGCGAGTGGCTGTGAGTCTGCCTTTAAGGCTAGTGTAAAACTAACTAACGAAGAGCACTTTGCTCAAACCGTTCACACATAGGAGTAGAATATGAAAAAAACTCAATTCGTAGCATTTGGTTTGATAATTATACTGCTAATATTTGTAATACTGCTGCTCAACGATAAATCACAAAACAAGGTGGACTCTTCTACTGAAACGAGTCAAAGTTCTCAGTCTGATAATCAGACAAGCAGTATGTATGCCAACATGACGGGCGATCAATTCGACAAAGCATACCTGACCGATATGATTGCGCATCATCAAGGCGCTCTCAACATGGCAAGCCAGGCCCGAGAACTTTCAACAAAAGCTGAAATCCGGACCTTAGCTGATGCTATTCTTTCTTCTCAGGCTACCGAAGTACAGCAAATGATGGATTGGCAACAGAAATGGGAGTATTCAGCAACTGATAGCAGTAACCCGCATGCAGGCCATATGATGGAATCAAGTGGTAGCATGGGTGATGATATGGCCAATATGGAGGCAAAGCTAAACGGTTTGAGTGGCGAAGCCTACGACAAAGAATTTTTAAAACAGATGATTCTTCATCATCAACAAGCTGTTGATATGTCGAAGTATGCAGATACAAATGCCAAGCATCAAGAAGTGAAAGACTTAGCACGAGCGGTCATTACTGCTCAAGAGAAAGAAATTGCTGACATGAAAAGGTGGCAACAAAAGTGGGGCTACTAAAGTCATATGCGCAAGGTGCTGGTGGGTGGTGCTTTACTCGTACTAGTTTCTGGAGTTGCTTTTCTTGCCCCTACAATTCAAGATCTCGCTAGCAACAAGCAACCACCTGCCAAAGTTGCAGCCATCAAGACACAGACAAAAGTAGCTGAGCCTAGAGACCCTAAAACCCATGACTTTAGCGATGTTGATTATGCCCAAAAGAAATTAATACACCACCAGCTAGGTGCCATGATTGCCGACAAGGCAAAAACTGATGCAACCAAGCCAGAAATACGACAATTAGCTGAGCAAGTAAGCTCCCAGGAGACAGAAAGAGCAAACGTTTATGCGGCCCTGCTCACATCGTGGAATGAAAGCTATCTGAATATTACCGATTTCCCGGAAACGGGTGGATGCAACGGCTACCCAACGTTTTCCGGCATGTTACCCCATCTTGATGTTGGAAAATATCGGCTATCGAGTGGCGAAAGTGTAGATACTACATTCCTCACCATGCTAATAGAGCATCATAAAAAAGCCACTGATCTAGTGAAGCTTGAAGGTGCAAAGATAGGTTTCGGTGAGTTAGTCGAATTACAAAAGGTGTCTCAAGCAGAATATAAAGCCGAAATCAGTACAATCCAGACCTATCAAAAATCACTACTATAAGCGGCTGTACACCTATCTTCGCTTAACCTATACAACCAATAAACTGCATCATTTGGCGGACAAGTGCCCTCGAGATTGATCTGCACATTATTTCACAACAGTCACTTTGGAATAATATATTTAGACTTCCTTCCCATAAAATCTCATCGTCAATGATAGCTATCTTTCGATGGTGCTTAACCGTGTAAAACACCCTTATACCGATGCTTTGCATATCCTGCACGGATTCGTATGCCTGATTGATATAGCTACGATCGTGTTCACTTGGGGGCCAAGAATTCACTGTAATCTGAACACCCCTTCGGCGTGCTTGCTTGAAAATAGGCAAAATCATATCCATCCGCTTCCTTGTAATAAACGGACTCTCAATATAGATGCTGTGGCTCGCATACCCAAGATCTCTTACGAACGATCCGTAAAATGTTTCATTATCAAATAGTCGTGAAGTGCAGAGCGCGGTTGCGCCAAGGCTATTGGAGAATAGTTGCTTAAACATCGCTATTCTCCGCACACTCGGTATCGTCTTCGACTTCGACAACGCCTAGGTTATCTAGTCCTACTAGAGTTCTATAATCATCCCTTATGCCCAGCCATACTAAAATGCTCCGCTACGCGCGGGGGCATTTTAGTATATTGAGGAGGGATGCGAGCCCGAAGGGTTCGTTGAATGAGAAGCTCAACAAAAATGACCTACTTTTTGTAGGTCATTTTTATTCAAATACGAAGTTGTTAGGGGTGCCGGTAGCGGTAGGTGTATGTCCAAGTGGACACATCCTACCGCCACCGGCGCTCATCCCTACCGGGACTCGAAGAGCTCGCTCTCCAGGCTCTCCGGCTGTTGCCAGGGGGGACTGCAGGACTCCTCCTCGTCCACCACCTGGTTGGCGGCCTTGACCGACTGGAGCCGGTTGAAGGCAGCCACGCCCCAGGTCCACCCGGCGATGGTGCCGACGCCGATGATGACGCGGGCGAGCAGCTCCTGCTGCCACCAGATGGGGGCAGAGGCCTGCTGGTAGACCCAGTAGGCACAGAACGCCAGGCCGGCGGCGACAACGAGAGCCGCATTGCCCTTGGCCGTCCCGACGGACCCCTTGGTCTCGTTCTGCGACAGACCGCGAACGAACGTGAAGAACGCGACCAAGGCCCCGAAGGCGACGACGAGAGCTGCGACCAGTATGAGCGTGGGCGCGGTCTGATAGGTCGCCCATCGCTCCTTTGTCATGAAGCTGACGGCGGTCGCCAGGACGATGCCAGCGGGAAACACGCCGTAGGCAGTGCGCGCCAGGGCGTGTCCGGTCTTCTGGCCGGCAGCCTGCGCCCGTGCCTTGGCCTTGGCAGTGTTCACTCGCGGGACGCGAGCGCCTCGCTTGAAGGCGGTGGAAATGGACATGCTTCCTCCTGTGGGACGGGATGGGTGGGTGGGTGAGTTGTGGATGAGCAATCTGGCCGGTTGGCCAAGATCATCATCGCTAGGAGAGATCCGCCGATTGGCAAGATATTATGGTTATACACAAAATATCATAAAATTGCAAATTAATCATTCTGGTTTTTTTGTATGTTTATTACATACTGCTTTTGTATAAAAATGTGGTTTGTTGTAAAACTATAGGAGGTCTAATGGGGACTTCCCATTACGACAGCACACCCGTATGCACCCGCATACTTTAACAAGGAGGTGAGACACGTGTCTCTCCGGAAACCAAAGCCTTCGTATCAACAGCAGCTCACGCAGCAGCTGGCCAATACGCAGGTCACAGCACCACAGCAGCAACCGACTCTGCACGCCAGCAGCGAGCCGGAAGCGACCAACCCCCTGTTCCTCTACCCCTTCACCATGGAGGAGGAATTGGGACCGGTTTGGCTGGGTGCTGGCGGCTGGGCCGTACTTTGGGCAGCCTTCATTGGCGGCCTGTGGTACAACTTGCGTGCGCTGGACATCTCGACCGGGTTGTACCTGACCCCGCTGGGCATGTTCTGCGTACTGCTGCCAGCGGCCTACGTCTGGTTCATGAAGCGGACCGTCGCCGGTCGGCTCAGGAACTATGATGGAGCGCCTATCCAGGTGAGCTGGGGCCAAGTTGATGTCAGTCGCGACTCCTTGCGTCACATCCTGTGGCGTATGTGGTCCAGCGATAACGGCGGCCTCCCGGAGACCAGGATTGAGCTGGCCACCCGCAAGCACACGTTTGACTGGGTCTATCCCACGTGGAACTGGCTAGCGGCTGGGATTCTGGCCATTCTGGCAACCGGACGAGCACTGTTTGAGGGCATCTTTGGACCCTTGGCATTCTACAGCATCGGCTGGCTGCACGGTCTCTTCATCGTGACCATGCTCTTACTGTTGCTGATTGCTTCGGACGCCCGTCCGACACCTCGGACCAAGCGAGCCTGGCTAGCGCAGCGGCTGGAAACAGCCAAGCAAGGCAGTAGGCTGGCCAGAAACCGGAAACAGCAGCTCAGGAAACTGGCGCTCATCATGGCCGCCACCTGGCTGGTCACAATTGGGTGGCAGTACAGCCTGAGCGTCCTGGGTCTTTGGGTCATTTGGCTCTGCGCCCTGGTCCTCCTCTGCACTGCCTGGCAGGTCCTGAAGACCTACCTACCCCACGTCTTCCGCATCTACTGGTTGACGGACCGGGCCCTGCACATCACCAAGCAGGCGCCGCTCCTTCTCTGGTGGATGACCACGGAAGACATCACGGTCCGCTACGACACCATCGTGGGGTGTTCCACTCTAGATTCTGGACTGGCGGACGAGGGACTGGGCTACGGCGACGTGGTCATCAGCCAGCTGGGCGCAAACGGCAGCCAGGACCTAATCCTGGAGAACATGCCTAACCCACAAGGCTGGGCTGAAATCCTCAATCAGAAGGCAGAAAGGAGCCGCCTCCCGCGTGAGTAAGGGCAGCTGGGTGTGCAACCAAATCGGGTTGGGGTGAGAATGAACTACGTATTTCCAACGTAGAAATCAGACTCCCCCACCCGCAGCACCATTTTTATAAAATCTGCCACAAAAATTTATTATGATAATTATTTTCTTAACTTGGGTGTAGCTGCTCTGGGAGTGTTTTTAGTACTTGCGTACGAAGACACTCACCAGAGCAGTTGCACCTTCTTGCAGTTGCGGGTCAGGACAGCGGCGTACTGAGGACGTTCCAGACCTTGACCAGGGCGATACCCAAGTTGACGCCGACGTACTCGATCCACCAGTTGACCAGCTTGACGCCAGTGGGGGTGGCAAAGAACCCGGTGGAAACGATTGCCAGAAGGACCATGAGCCAGGTAGTGGGACGACCCGCCTTGGAACGTCCGTGGATGGCCACCACCAGCCAAATCATGACCAGGATGAACACCAGGCTGACAGCGCCTTTGCCGACGTCGTTGATGTTGGCTGCCTCGATGGCAATGGCCAGCAGTTCGCGCAAGCGCGCCGCAAGCCACCCCAAGATGGGAAGTAGCCCCAGGACGCCTGCCAACATCACCACACAAACGGTGTAAAGGATGTTGCGCGTGGTGACGAACTGCTCGCCACGGAGGCGTCGGGCCGGGAAGTACAGGACCGACATCAGCAAGAGCGTGATGACGACTGTGACCAGGGTGGCCGGAAACAGGACTCCGTCCCCCGTGTACTGCATGGGAAGGTGCGTGTGCATGAGGAATCACCTCTTTCGTTTGGGAATAGATCCTAGCACGATTCCAATATAACCATAGAATTAACTATTGCGCAAACTTAGTATTTAGCATAATCATTATCAAAACTAGAATAATGTAACTTTGTTGCACATTCTTTAAATATAATGTATAGTTCTGTCAACTTACCAGGATACACTCTATGGCTTCAGCTCAAGAACAACCTGCCTCTCAATCTATCGCAATGCGGGTTTGCAAGGGGGCACTCTTGATTCCAGTTGCCGTATACGGAGGGTTTCTTGCCCACGAGGTGGAGTCACACCCTGGAGATAGGGTGACAGCAGACTACTGGATCGATGCTGGGGGCCGCGCCGGCGTAGATATGATTAGATTGATAGGAGACCAAACAGCCTCTGTTCTTGGAATAAACAATCAGCAAATTCACTCAGGGAATCAAACTCCTATTCAACGAAGCGCCGCTGCTAGTCCGCTGCCGAGTCCATCAAAATCGGAAAAGAGTAGCAACGCTACTGTTGCAGGTTATGTTGGGTTGTATGATCATGAAGGCGTAACGACTAAGCAAGTGAACGACATAGAGCACTGTGGCAATGTTTCTAAAACAAAAGTACTGTTAACGTTTGATGATAAGGCATCTCCAAAGCGAATCAAAGAATTTGACGAAGCATTAAAAAGACTTGGCGCGGGCGCGATATTTTTTCCAAACAAGGATTTTGTTAATCAGGCCAGCGTGGACATGCTGCGGTCAGACGGTTTTTATGTGGGAAATCACACTGGGAGTCACCCTGATTTGACTAAGATGAAGACAACGGAAGAAATACAAAACGCGATAAAATCAGGTGGTATCGCCAATCTATTCCGCCCGCCATTTGGCGCAACGTACAAAAAAGAAGATGGCAAAACCTACGTAGACGGCCGCGTAATTTCAGCTGCTGAGGGGCTTGGAAAGCGGGTTTGCAACTGGAGCATCGATACTAACGACTGGACCGGCAAGAGTACAGAGGAGATAGTAAAAAGCCTTGTCAATGTGCAAGGTGGAGATGTAGTACTCCTGCACCTTCCGGCCACATCCAGCTCACTCGAAGCCCTCCCAGAAATAAAAAAGGCTATCTTGGCAAAAGGCTTGTCGCTCTGCCCTCCCGCCAAAGAACCCACCACCGCAACCATACCTGAAGTAACTTGCTCCTAAGCCCCCAAGCCAAACACCAGTGAGAACTTTGGCTTCAACAACCTTTAAGAATACTTTAAGAAAACCGTAGCTATACTGCATGTATGACAGAAAAAAGCAGACATAGATTAGTCATTGCGGCCATTATTGTTTCCACCTCTCCCTTCCTCCTTCTAGTGCCGTCACCATCTCTCTGGGGATTCACGAAGTCTACGGCGCTATGGGGATCATCCGTAGCCGGCTACATCGGGCTGTCGCTGCTGCTGTGGCAGTTTATCTTAGGTACGCGGGCAATATCTGGCCTGTTTTTTAAAGACCTAGCGGCCAAGCTTAAGCTGCACAGCTGGTTGGGTACATACGGTATTGCCATCTTTTTGCTGCATCCGCTGCTGATTTTGGTGGCCTATGCGGAGCCGTGGCAGTACGTGCTGGTGCCATCGTTTAAGAACGGCTACGAGTCGTCGGTTACATGGGGGCGCTTTGCGCTTTTAGCCATCTTGCTGATTTGGCTGTCATCGGCCATTGTGCGCGGCGCGATAAGCTATCGGCCCTGGAAATATCTGCACTATTTGGCGTACCCGGTGCTGATTTTGTCGCTGCTGCACGTGCCGGATATAGGCACATCGTTTAAGGCAGAGGCGATTCAGGCTTACTGGATTTGCTACGTGGCTATTACCCTACTTTGTGTGGCGCTGCGGCTGCGCCACGTGTTTGGCTTTGACAAATTAGCCTACTCAATTAGTTTTAATAAGCGGCTCAGCGATTCCGTGCATCTGCTCCGTTTAACGCCTCAAAAAAGAGCGCTGGGACTACGGGCTGGCCAGTATGTATATCTACAAATGGGTCTAAAAACAGAGGATCATCCGTTTACGGTGCTGGATTATAGTAGCGATGGCGACCTACTGGTTGCCTTTAAAATCTACGGCCGCTTCACCCAGAAACTAGCCCTAAAACTGCCTGGCGATACCCTGCTGGTTGATGGCCCGTACGGCAGCTTTTTACAGGAACCTAGCGTGCCGCCAGAGTCGGTTTTTATTGCTGGTGGCATTGGCGTGACGCCGTTTTTTAAGCGTGCCTTGGAGCAGCCGGGCCACTACCTGCTGTACGCTAATCGTACTCGCCAGTCAGCGGTACTGCGAACAGTTTTTAAGAAGGCACTGGGCAATCGATACACGGATATATTGTCTAGACAAGATGGACCGCTCCAGGCCGGCGAGGTCTCTGGCAGAATTTCTAGCCAAATAATTGAGCAGCTAATTCCAAACGCGCCAAGCAAGCATTACTTTGTTTGCGGCCCAGAAAGTTTTACCCAGCATGTTTTTCAGGAGCTATTACGGCTGGACGTGCCGCCTAGTCAGATTAGCTTGGAAGCCTTTAGCTTCTAAATGGCTTTAGTCCAAAACCGGGCGTTTGCCAAAAGTCTAAATCCTGAGTAATCTCTAAAATTTCTGCGTTAAACTGAGCTGCCAACTCTAATCTTTTGGGGCGTTCTACTAGCAGAAAAACTGTGCCGAGCGTATCCGCCACCAATGCCGATTCCGCCCTAACATGCACGCTTAAAAGATTGGACCGGCCCGGAATATGCGACTGCTCTTGTCCTTTTGCATCCCGCCATACACGCTTTTGTCGCGATGAAGAACAGAGCGATTCATCGCCTACTGCCACGCTGCCAATGGCCTGCCCCGCCGTCAGCGGATGCTCAATTAACAGGGATTGCCTTGGCCCTTTAACGTAAATATCGCCGCCGCCATTAACAATTACCGGGCCGTCTACCATGGCCGCTATTTTGTCTACCAACCAGCCTTTGCCAAAGCCGCCAAAATCTAATCGGACATGGGGCGCCAGCGTTATTTTCTGTGACGTCAGCTGCACATCTTGCAATAAATTTTCTGAAACTCTGGCGCCTGCTGGAGCCACCCGTCCATAGCCTGTTTTTTCCAGCTGCGCGCCCACGGACATATTAAAAACGCCGCCGGTCTGACTATACATATCTAAGCCATATTGCAGCATGGCCTGCATTTCAGGCGGCGGGCTCAATAGCTCATGTTTGTCATTCAATTGACTTAGGAGAGAGGACGGGTTAAATCGGGAATAATCGTCTTCAAATTGACGCACCACCGCCAAAATCTCTGCTTGATTAGCCAACGGCTGGGGCGACTCCAACCACCACTGCGTCCCCAGCGCCTTAAATGACCACTCCGCCATTTAGGCCTTGGCCTGCGCGGCAATTGTTTGAATAGCTTGGTCAAAGCCCTCTGTGGTCAGACTAGCACCGCCCACACGGCTTAGGCTGGTTAGGGCGCTGATGTTTTTGCCTACAACTTTGCCGGATATGTAATCGTCAAAGTCACTCACGTACATTTGCGATTCGTGATCTTGGTAATCATGCGTGGGCATCACGCTGCTAACTACGCCATCTTTTATGACAATTGTAACGCTAATATTGTTTTGGCCATGCGGCACGTAGTAGCTAGCGGTTGCAGTGTAGGTACCATCTTTGTAGCCATTAGTGGCTGCCGTGGAAGCTGGCGTATTTACACTGGTCGTTTGTGCGGCAGGCTGTGAGACTGTAGCGGTTGTAGATGTTGCCGTAGGCAAACTGCTGCGACTTTGCTCTGGCTTAATATCGCGCAAGATAAAGAAATATGCACCGCTGGCGGTAACAGCCAAAATAACCATTGCGCCAACGATTTTAGGAGTAGTTGAGTTATAGGTTGCTGTCATGTCTTTAAGCCTACTGACGCAAGCTTAAAATTTTCTTAACGTCTACCAGCTGCCGCCACCACCACCGCCGCTGCCGCCGCCGGAGAAGTCTCCGCCGGAGCTGAATGACGAGCCTGAGGATGAACTTGACGGTAACGCAATATCAAACCCCTGGGACATAGAGCCAAAATTCAATGCAGCAAAATCGCCAGCATACCACTGAGTGGCGAGCCCCAAATCTATGCCCTCAAATTGCTTTACCCATTCTTTCTCTACGCCTAGGGCAATGGCGTAAGGTAAGAGCATATTAAAGCGCTCTGGGGTTTTTGAGGGTGCATCAGTAAAGGCTAATCGATCTTTTTCTGCAACCGTAATGTACATTTTTAGGCCTTGGACCAAAGCCCATTCGTGAGCGCCTTTCCTTGTCAAAAAATTGCTTTGCACAAACTGGCCCACACGGCCGTAAAAACCCTTTTGTTTCATGATATTTTCTATGGTACTATGGAACGCTTTAACCGCGTTAGCCATGGCTTTTCTGTCAACTCCACTGAGCTGCACGGTTGAGCCCTTGGAAAAAAGTGCAGAATATATATGAATTTCTGCCGGCGATAACTGATCGATAGGCGCCGAATTTGTTTTTTCAAAAGTATAGTCTGGTTTATTGTCCCAAAACTTAGAGATGCCTTTTGGTGGCTCATTCTGAGTAATTTTTAAGTGCCCACGACGCGCTAAGTCAATAATTACGGCTGTAATTTCTACGCCATTAGTCACGTCATCATTTAGATACCCTACCTCTGCGGGAGACAGCTCATCTGGCGCCTCGTATTGCGCCACTATAGTCTCATTCTTACGCAACCTTCTATCATTGAGTCGTAAGCGAATATGCTTAAACACGATATACGCAAAGACAAAGAATGGAGTAAAAAGAATCAAAAAAAATGCACCAAGCACGCTAAGACCAGTTGCGATGCTTGGGGATCGAGGCGCATTTTTACCTGCCTCCAACAAATTTGAAGTATAGCTGGCGGGCAAATAGGCATTAAGGCTTGCCCCTTCCCCAGCCTGTAGCCCAGTTAGCGAAGCGGTGGCCACGCCGGGTGCAGTTTGGCTCACTACGCAGCTACCCTTTGAACCATAGCTGCCCTGGAAGCACCCTAGTTCGCTCAAGGCTGTGCCATCTGCGGTACGGAACGTAATCCTTGCATTATCTATGGGCACCGTAAAGCCCGTACCAATCACGTCATAGTTTAGAAACAGCTGGCCGTTTTTCTGATACAAAATTGGGCCTAGACGATAGGTAATATTATAGGTATGCGCCCCAGTTATGGTCTGATTTGGATCACCCAAGCGCAGCCGCACATTACCCGACTGATTAGACTGCTGCACCTGCACAGTTTGCCCTTGCTCATTGGTGGTACCTTCATACGTAAACTGCATGTAGTACCGATCTGAGCCGTCAACATAATCCACCGGGATGTCGCGATACATGCCGTGCTTGTAGTTTGCGCCAAAATCATACACGATGTGCTCTTTGACCTGCGCAATATTTTCTTTGCTGAGCGTAATATCAACGTCAAACTGCTTAATGCGTTCAACGTTGGCGGGCTCATCGGCTACGGCCTGACCGCCCAGAAATAGCGTAGATACTGCGACCGCTAGCAGCAAAATTCGCTTATGCATGTTGGCTCTAGTATAGCATCTTAAGCGCTTTTTCATGTTGGTTTGTCAGGATACTATGGCCATCCGGAAGGCGCACGTAATTAACTCAAGGAGAATGCCTATGAATATGAAAAAAACTGTAATTTTACCTGGCTTGGTTGGCCTAAGCGCATTTGCTGCTACGGCGGGAGGGTCGCTTGTAAGTGCCGTTGGCGCACACGCCGACACCGCCACCACCGGTAGCACCACTCAAGCCACTCAAGCCACGCAAACCACGCAGCAGCCGCCTCAGCAAGATTGGTCTAAGAGCGGTCACCAAGCAAATGGCAAAACAGAAGAACTACTGACCGGCGACAAATTGACCAAGGCAACTGATGCCGCCCAAGCCGCCCAGCCAGACGCTACTGTTAAGCGCGTAGAAACTGACGCCGATGGCAACGGTGTCTATGAAGTCCACATGCAAAAATCGGACGGCAGCATAGTCACCTTAGCCTTAGACGAGAATTTTAAGGTTGTTGCCACCAACGAAGGCATGGGTATGAAGCCGGGAGCAGATAACGGTCCGCGCGGCGATCGCCAAAGCCAAAACACACAGAACGATTCGGCAGTCAAAGACACGACCAGCCAGTCGCAATCTAATTAGGACCCTGTCCCCTTGTCCTGCAAAAGGAGCGCCCTGCTCGCGGGGCGCTCCTTTTAGTTTGCCATTAGTCCCGCAATGAACAAGACGACGTTCCAGCCCATCAGCACCAGCAAAGACCTGCCAAACGCCCGGCCAGCATAGCCCTTAGAAAACGGCGCGGCAAGTGCTACCAGCCAATACAGCGCCAGAGCAAAAATTAATAGAATCGACCAGCTGGGCAGTCCGGCAAAACGTGCGCTCCAGACGCTCAAAACCGCAAACAATGCCCCGTAGACGCGCATTTCTAGCAGTGTCCGCGCCTGCCCTTTTACAATCGGTAGTAGCGGCACGCCGGCCTTGGCGTATTCTTTTTGGCGTCTGAGTGCAATGGCGTAAAAATGCGGCATTTGCCAAGCCGCCATAGCCCCAAATAGCAGCCAGGCTACGGCGTCAAAATTTCCGGTAGCGGCCACATACCCAGCCAGCGGCGGCGTAGCACCCGGAATCGTGCCGACTAATGTTGCGTGGTGCGTTCTGGGCTTACTGAGAGTGTAGGCCGTGTCGTATAACAGCGCGCCGAGTACACCAATAATCACAACTGTGATATTTGTGCCCCAAAGCAAAATTGCTAGGCCAGCTGCAAACAAAATCCCTGCATACAGCGCCGCCACGCGGCCATCTAAAATACCGGTGGCTGTGATTCGTTTGGCAGTGCGCGTCATGTGCACATCCAGCTTTCTGTCAAGGTAGTTGTTGACCACGCAGGCGCCGGCAATCACCAGACTTGTGCCAACCACCAAAGCCAGCAGTTGCTGCACAGACCGCCCACCGCCAACCGCCCAGCCAGCGGCTGTGGCCAACACGTTGCCAAAAATAATCCCCGGCTTTGTAATGATTATGAGGTCTCTAAATCGCATCAGCGGTGATGAATATTTTCTTTGTCTTGAATAGTTTCAGTGACTTTTTGCTCGCCGGGCATCATACGGTAGTTTAGGTTATGCATAACCCAGATTGAGCCGCCCACTACAATAGCCGCCATGACCAGCACAAACAACATAATTTGCAGTGACCGACCCGGCTTGCCCTTGCTAGACAAGTGTAAAAAGTACATGCCCTGAACCACCAGCTGGCAAACCGCCAAGCTAGCAATAACGGCTATAAGCCAACCTTGGCTGAGCGGCGATCCGCCGACGGACGTGGCGCCATAGACCAAAATAAAGGCCGTTACGGTTAGACTTAGCGACATCATAAAGCCGGTTAGGTATGCCTTGCTGGTCACGCCAAAACTCCCATAAGGTAGACAATACTAAAGATACAGACCCAGACCAAATCCAGGAAGTGCCAGAACAAACTAAACATGGTCAGGCGCTGCATAAATCTTGGCGACAACGGCCGCTTGAGTGCATACCAGACGGTAGCAATCAGCCAAATCAAGCCAGCAAAAATGTGTAAGCCGTGCGTGCCCACCAGCGTAAAGTAGCTGGACAGGAAGGCGCTGTTTTGCCATGAATGACCATCGGCCAACAAGACTCTAAATTCATTGATTTCTAGCCCTAAGAAAAGAGCACCTAGAACGCCCGTTATAACGAGCAGCTGCAACATACGTGTTTTACGGCCCGCATGAGCGCTGAGCAGCGCCAGTCCAGCAGTTAGACTGCTGACTAGCAGAATTATCGTTTCTGCAAACACTAGCTTAAGGCTAAATATATCGTGTCCGGCTGGCCCGCCGGCGATATTGCCGCGCAGTACGCCATAGGTGGCAAACAGCGTAGCAAACAACATTAAGTCCGTCATTAGGTAGACCCAGAAGCCTAGCCCAACGGCGTTAGTGGTCGGCGACTCGTACTTTTGCCGACTCATGCCTTAAGCTCCTTAGCGGGGATTATGCGTTCCGTTTCTTCTACGTAGGTTTGCTTAATAAGGGTGCCAATAATAACCGCCAGCGCAATGGGGAGCAGCCACCACAGCTGCCAAATAACGCCAAAACCAAAGACCGCGGCAGCCAGGCCTACCACTAAGCCAACGCCCGACTCTTTTGGTACTTCAATGTCTTTAAAAGGGCCGCTATACAGCGCGGGACCGCCGTGCTTAGCCACCCAGAAAGCATCGCGCTCCGTAACAACCGGCAGCCGAGCAAAATTATACTCTGGCGCTGGCGATGGCACGGACCACTCAAGCGTGCGGCCGTGCCACGGGTCATGCCCGGCCGCCAGTTCTTTGCGCTTCCAAATGCTGTAGCCTAGCTGCACCACTTGCAGCAGCACGCCCAGGCCAATGATCGCTGTACCAATGCCGGAAATTATAAACAGACCCTGGTATTGCAGCGCTGGATCAAATTGCTCCATGCGGCGGGTGGCGCCCATAAAGCCTAACAGGTAAATCGGCATAAAGGCGGTAAAGAACCCGGTAACCCAGCAGTACACCGCGGCCTTGCCCAGACGCTCGTGCAGCTTAAAGCCAAATATTTTGGGCAGCCAGTAGGCAATGCCAGCCAGGTAGCCAAAGACCACACCGCCAATAATGGTGTTATGGAAGTGCGCCACCAGGAAGAGGCTGTTGTGAACTTGGAAATCAATAGCCGGCACAGCCAACATAACACCGGTGCCGCCGCCGATTAAGAATGTGGTGGCAAAGGCCATGAACCACCACATGGGCGTGTCAAAATGCACCCTACCCTGATACATTGTAAACAACCAGTTAAAGACTTTGACCCCTGTTGGAATAGCAATAACCATAGTCATAATGCCAAAGAAGGCGTTTACATTTCCGCCGGCGCCCATGGTAAAGAAGTGGTGCGCCCAGACAAAGAATGACAGTACGCAGATCGCCATTAAGGCCCAGACCATGCTGGTGTAGCCAAATAATCGTTTACGGCTAAACGTAGCCACGATTTCTGAGTACATACCAAAGGCTGGCAGCACCAAGACATAGACTTCTGGGTGGCCCCAGGCCCAGATAAGGTTAATGTACATCATGGCGTTACCGCCCATATCGGCGGTAAAGAAATGCATGCCCATGCTGCGGTCTAAGCTGAGCATGAACAGCGTGGCGGTAAGAATCGGGAAGACCAAGAGCAGCAAAATCATGGTAGCTAAAATGCTCCAGGAGAAGATGGGCATTTTCATGAGCGTCATGCCCTTGCAGCGTTTTTTGAGAATTGTCACCAAGAAGTTAATGCCAGAAAGTGTGCTGCCAATACCGGCAATTTGAATGCTCCACAGCCAATAATCTACACCTGGTCCGGGGCTATACGCCAGCTCTGATAGCGGTGGATAGGCCAGCCAGCCCACGGCGCCAAATTCGCCAAATACTAAGGATAAATTGACTAAGATAACGCCAGCCAGATACAGATAAAATGCTATGGAGTTTAGGAGCGGAAAGGCAACGTCGCGCGCACCCAATTGCAGCGGTAAAATCAGGTTAATAATGCCAAACATCAGGCCCATGGCCACAAAGAAAATCATAATCGTGCCGTGGGCGGTAAAGACCTGTTGGAAGTGATCGCCGCTTAAAAAGCCGTGGCCGCCGCCGCTACCCAGGATTTGCTGCAGGCGCATCATAATGGCATCCCCAAAACCGCGTAGCAGCATGACCACGCTGACCACAATGTACATGACCCCAATTTTTTTGGCATCCAGACTTGTCAGCCAATTGCGGTACAACCAGCCGAGTTTCTTAAAGTAAATCAACGCCGCCAAAATTGTCAGTGCGCCGCCAACGGTGGCGATTTGGCCGCCAAACTGTACCCAGCCGTGCCAGAAATAGCTCCAGTCTAGTTTGCCGAGCCAGCTTGCAAATATCATTGATGACCACCCATATACTTCATAATAGCATTATCGTAAATTGACTTATCATGTAGGTGATAGGTGACTGGCTGTGCCCCGCCAGGCTTGGCTAACTTGGTGTAGCTGTCAGCCGTAAAATGCCCGCCCTGCTTAGCATTAGTGACCCAGGTTTTAAAGTCTTCAATACCGACTGACTCAACCGTGAAGTTCATTTTAGAAAAATCGGCGCCGCTGATATTGCTGGACATGCCCTTAAACGTCCCTCGCTGCTGGGCGTCCAGATGTAATTTGGTGGACATACCGGGCATGGCATAAATTTGGCCGGACAACTGCGGCACCCAGAAAGAGTTCATGGGCGCGTCACTGGTAATGTCTAGTTCAATTGGCCATTTGTTTGGAATTACGAGTTTATTCACGCTAGCCACTTCTTGGTCTGGATATAGAAAAAGCCACTTATATTGCAGCGCAATGACCTGCACTTTGAGGTGCTGGCGATCATCATTGAGCGGCTTGTACGGATCCAAGCTGTGAGACGTTACCCAAGTAACCGCTGCCAAGACGGTAATAATGGCAATTGGGATGCCCCACCAAATCGTTTCATATTTCTTGTCCGTGTCCCAGTTGGGGCTGTACTTGTGATCGTGACCGGTTTTGTAGCGCCAGGCAAATGTGTACAGCATGTAATACACCGGCACCAGCACTAACGCTGCAAGCAGCATAGAGAAAATTAACAGCGTGCGTTCTCTGTTTGCGATTTGTCCCCGAGTCTGAAATAAGTCAAAAGTATGTTGGCCAGAGGCAAGCCACAGTGCGATTAGCAGCGCAAGCGCTGTAAGAGCACAGATAGCGGCAAATGCACGTCGACTCAATTCCGGCACTTTTAGGCGACTCAGCTTGTCCAACATGCTCATGCTTCTACTATACAGCATAGCTTGCGCGCCACGCCACCATGCACTCTACCTTTTGTGTAAACTTTACACAAAAGGTAGAGTGCGCTTATTGCCCAAGTGCAGCCTTAGTTGCTGCCCAGGTGGCGCGAGTTTCAATATCCGCCTGTTGCTGAGCGTTGGCCCGGTGAGCCACGTCACGCAGGCCGCCGTAGCTGCCAACAATATCAAATGTAAATTTGGGCTGCAGCTTAGCTAAATCTTTAGCCGCCGCCAGACAGGTAGGACTGGCCGTGGAGGTACTGGCATAGATTTGCGCCGTAGAGTCAGCAGCTGGGTTAGCCACGGCTTCTACTCCCAGCGCTCGCGCCTGACAGTCCGGCGCTACAGTCAACCATTTGTCTAGGTTGGCGGAGCCGGGCACGGTCATATTTACCACTAAGTTAAGCGCCAGGCGACCATCGTAATCGTACTGGTCAAAAATAAAGTTGCCCATACTGTATTCAATCAATTTGCCTTTGTATACCTCTGTATTTTGCACCCAATGTGTGCCGTTGCCAACTACCATATCTGCGCCTAGGTCAATCATTTTGCGGGCCACTTCTGTCTGCGCGGCGCCGGCCGTGTGCTGATATTCTGGCCCACCGTTCATCATGCCAATGACCGGCATTTTTTTGGCCCATTTGCTAATGCTTTCTAGCTCGCCTGGCTCCGGCTTAAAAAGTGTTTTGTAGTTAAAAGAGCAGAAAGCTACCGGCAGCTGGCCAGATGGCTTGACCGGCAAAAGCACTGCCTTGCAGTTGTCTTTTTGGGCGTGCGGGTTGTAGTTGCCCACTGTTTGGAAACCAGCATCGGTTAGGTTTTTGACTGTTGCGGCATAGCCGTGTGGGCCTTGATCGCCCAGATGATTACTAGACAAACTGAGGATTGGATAATATTTTTTAAGCACCGGCAGCCAGGACGGCTGGCAGTTAAAAATCAGGTTGTCCACTTGGTTTTGAAAGGTGTCCTGATTGGTGGTTATGGGACACTCTAAAACGCCGATGCGCGCATCGTACTCCCCCAGCCCGGCAATGCCGCTAAACGGCTGCTCTTTGTTGCCGGCAGCGTCGCGCTCCACGGCCCGGCCCAGCATAATGGTACCGCTAAAAAGATACTTGCCGGTGACATCCCTGTGCGTGGCGGCGGGCTGCTTAGGACGGTTTTGCTGAGCAGCCGGTTTTGGCGGTTGCTGCGCCCCATGTTTTGCATACGTCACCGCGCCCGCGCCCACGACCAAAATCAGAATGGCGACATATAACTTAAGGTAGGATTTTTTCTTGTACAGCTGGTATTTCATACTGTCTTCATAATGTAGCCCCGAGCCCCTTTTAGTAAACCTTGCTTTTGCAACCAGAGCAGCGCAATCCCGCCCGGCACAATTGGCAGCCAAAATGTTACCACTCTAAAGGCAATCACTGCTGCTGCCGCTAATTCCAGTGGCACGCCATATGCTACGAGCCCGCCCGCCAAGCCAGCCTCTACTCCCGCGACGCCGCCTGGTGTTGGCGTAAGCGACCCCAGTAAAACACCTAAACTATAAACCATAAAAACGGCGGAGAGTCGCATGTTAATTTGCGCCGCCATTAGGCTGAGCTGCAATATAAGCACGTTGCAGCCAGTCAGGGCCAGCTGACTGCCTGCGGCCGCTCCAAATTGCAGCGGCCGCTTCCTATACTGCAACAGACTCTGCCAGACATTACGCAAAAATCGATGTATTTTTGTTCTAAAAATTAAACCCGCTGTAGCTACCAGAAGTGCCGCAAAAATACTAAGCGCAAACACTCCAGAATGAACGGCCACCTGGCGTGGGAGACTGCCATACCCCAGACCAATCATGACGCAGAGTGCCAAAATATGCATGCCCATGCCGAGTAGATTGTTTGTACTAATCACGGCCGTAGCCTGTGCTCCAGAATGCTTGTGCCTCAGCAAATTCCAGCCGTTGAGCCCTAGCCCACCTAGCCCGGCGGGCAATAATCGGTTAACGGCTGCGGCAGCTAATTCTACTAGTATCAGCTGTCTATAAGACAGCGTGTGTAGCGCCAAGAACTTGTAGCTAAGGGCAGCCAGCAAAAAAGTCACGAGCAGTAACAACAGAGCGGCTAGTAGCAGCCCGATTGGAGCCCCTGCTAACACCTGGAGGCCAGCATCAATTGTGCCCCAATTTTTGATTGTCACAAGTACAAGCGCCAAGGTTAAGAGCGCCGAGACAAAAACCTTAAGCTTGTTCATATGGTCAGTATAGCAAATGCCCGTCCCCCTAAGGTGGGAACGGGCATTATTGGTAAATCTACAGCCTTAAGCTTCTACGACTTGCGCTTCAGCGGCAGCGCGTTTTACGGCTTCGCAGCCCTTAACGGCGCCATCTTTGCTGGAGTAAGCTTCACTGGTAGCAACGACTTCACCGTTGCCAGCCTTTAGGCGGAAGCGCCAACCATCTTTTGCTTCGTATAGTTCAAACTTTGCTGCCATGTCTTAACCTCCGTTAATTTGTGCCTCAATTATACTATTTTTTCTTAAAAAAGTTAGTGCCAAATTCTATAGCTTCGTCCACCAAACTGCCGTTGTGGTTTTTGTCTAGCATGGACATAATAATGCCGCCCATGCCGCTGCTTGTTGCGCTCTTGGTAACCTCATCGGCGATGCCGCCGCTGTCCAGGCCGCCGTCTTTCTTAGCTGTACCTAGGCCGCCCAAAATCATAGGAGCCACCGTGCTTAAGATGCTTGCCGCGGTGGATTCGCTAACACCGGATTGTTTGGCTACCTGGCCGGTAACATCCGCACCTTTATCGCCAAAAATGTGGCCTAGGATTTTGGCGCCATCCTTCTGTACGGCGGCACTGGTAGCTGCACCAATGACATCGTTTAAGATAGAACCGTCGTGCTTGCCGAGCGCTTTATCCAGCGATTCTGCACCTTTTTTGGTCTTAACATTACTGCCCAGACCGCCCAAAATGGCCTCTGCTGCACTGGTCACGGCTGACTGCGCCTGGGAGTTATCCAGACCTTCCTTTTTGGCGATTTGTCCGGCAACCTGGCTCAGCACCTGCTCTTTAAGAATTGACTGCAAATCCATGGTTATTTCTCGCAGGCGATGCCGTCGTTGTCGCGGTCTAGCTTGTTCTGGTAGGCTGGGTCGGAGCGCTTAATGTTAAAGACGCCAGCTTCAAAGGCAGCTGTACAGTTTTCAAACTTCTTGCCGTAGGTTGGCTTGCTGACTGTCTGGTTAGCAACTTTTTCTTTGGCAGCTGGGCTGGCTTCGTTGATGGCGTCTGCCTTGCCGGTTACTTCGCCATTTGGCGCAGTCTGGGTAGGAGAATACTTGCCGTTGGCATCAAGCTGCTCTTTATTAGTAGCCACGAAGCCAAAGCTAGCCGCCCAAACCAGGAATAACGCAATGAGCGCTTTAGCCCAGGGACTCTTCTTAAAGCCTTCTGGATCTTTCATGTACCAAACAGCGATCGCCACAGCCGGAATAATTGGCAGACAAATCAGCCACAGCAACCAACCCACTAAAATACGACGGCCGGTAGTCCAGTTTTGGTAGCGGTTTTGCGTCAGCGGAAAGCGAGCAAGTAACCAGGTGGCGGCCCGCAAGAAGAAGCCGGGATGCGCGTTTTCTGCGCGCTGTGCGGCAATATAGTCTGGCGAATCGGTCTTTTTGTTAGCCATAGGAACTCCCTTAGTTATATCGCCAAATGTACCACAGCAGCGGCTAATTGACTAGGGGATTATTTGCAGGTCACAAACTGCGTGACTTGCCAGCTGCCTTTGTACTTGTCTTCTGTTTTGGCTGATTTCTTTGCCGTAAAGTTGTACTTGCCGTAATTACCCGTGTAAATTGATGAGCCATTGGCAGTTTTACCGTCGTATGAACTTAAGAAAACATCTACCCCGGTGCCAGCCGGAACATCGGTTAGCTGCGCCACAACTGTAATTGGAATCTGCGTTTTGTCCGCATCCGACACCTTAAGCTGAGCGTCTTCCTTAGTGGCCAGACAAGCCGGCGGATTTTTCTTTGCTTCTTGCTTAGCTGCCGCAAAAGTAGTCGGCGGCGGGGACGACTTAGAGGTTGCTTTAGCCAATATAACCACCAACAGCAGAAAAACTACTGCGGCAATGAGGGCGATGGTTCGTTTATTCATAGAATTCAGTATACCACTAACGCTTAGTTGACAGGGGCGACTCCAGCGGTGCATACTAAGCTTATGCTTATAAAAACGGGTGGGCCGCGTTAATGGCATACATTGTCACGGTTAACGCTGGTTCCTCCAGCATTAAAATGGCTCTCTTTGATGGGAGTGGTCATCTGCTGCACATGGCAGCCATAGAAAATATCGGTCAAGCAGCCACTGTCTTTAAGCAGCCCGGCCTAGCGGATCAAAAGATTTCTGTCAGTGGTCATGCCACAGCCATGCGCTTTCTGCTTAAGTGGCTGGACCAAGCCGCTGGCAGTGGCCATATAACCGCGGTTGGCCATAGAGTCGTGCATGGAGCCGATACATTTACAGCGCCCACGGTTGCCACGTCAGCCGTAATTTCTAAGCTCCAGAAGCTAGAGCCGCTAGACCCAGACCATCTACCCTTTGCGCTCGAATGCCTTAAAGAAGCTCGGCAGCATTATAAAGACGCGCCACACGTACTCTGTTTTGACACCGCATTCTACAAAGATTTGCCGCGTCCAGCCCAGCAATTGGCCCTACCCCGCAAATATGAAAAACTAGGCCTGAGACGCTACGGCTTTCACGGCCTGTCTTATCAGTACCTGCTCAAGGATTTTGCCAAAAACGAAGGCCAGGTAGCTGCGCACGGCAAAGTGATTATGGCGCATCTGGGCAGCGGCGTCAGCTTGTGTGCCACCAAAGATGCCAAACCAATCGATATGACTATGGGCTTTACCCCCGCCAGCGGCGTGCCAATGAGTACCCGCAGCGGCGACCTTGACCCCGGCGTAGTCTGGTACCTGCATAGGCTAACAAATATGGGGCCGCGGCAGTTTAACCATCTTGTTAACAAACAATCTGGGCTACTGGGCGTGTCTGGTCGCAGTGCCGACATGCTCACCCTACTCAACAGCCAAGACACCGACCCCCACGCCAAAGAGGCGGTTGATTTATTTTGCTACCAAATTGCCAAGCAAATCGGCGGGCTAGCCGCCGCTCTTGGAGGCGTAAATAGCCTGATTTTTGCTGGGGGCATTGGTGAACGCAGCAGCCAGATTCGCCGGCGTATTTGTCGTAATTTGAGCTTTCTTGGTATCCAGGTGGATAGCGACCGGAATCGTCGTAATGCCCGGCTTATTAGTCCGGACGGTGCCCCGGTTGGTATCCATGTGATTCATACCAACGAGGAAGCCATGATTGCAAACTTAACCATGAAAACAATTAAGGAGGAACAGTAAATGGAAGCCGTTCTAAGCCATGACGAGCTCAAAAAAATGGACGCCTATTGGCGCGCCAGCAACTACCTAAGCGTGGGGCAAATCTACCTGCGCGACAATCCGTTGCTGAAGCGTCCGCTAGAGCTCAGTGATGTCAAGAGCATGCTCTTGGGGCACTGGGGCACCACGCCGGGCCAGACGTTTATTTACACCCACCTTAACCGCGTCATTAATAAATACGACCTGGATATGATTTACCTGTCCGGCCCCGGCCACGGCGGCCCGGCGCTGATGGGCCACACCTACTTAGAGGGCACGTGGTCAGAAATCTACGCCAGCATGCCCCAGAACGAAGCCGGTATGCAGCGGCTCTTCCAACAGTTTAGCTGGCCGTATGGCTTATCCAGCCATGTCAGTCCCCAAGTTCCCGGCTCTATTCATGAGGGCGGCGAACTAGGCTACTCTGTCAGCCATGCCTACGGCGCAATTTTTGACAACCCGGACCTGATTGCCGCCTGCGTGGTTGGTGATGGCGAGGCAGAAACCGGCCCGCTCGCCACGGCCTGGCACTCCAACAAATTCATCAACCCCAAGACCGATGGCGCCGTTCTGCCAATCCTGCACCTTAATGGCTTTAAGATTAGCAACCCAACCCTGCTGGCCCGCATTGAACGCTCCGAGCTTTTAGACCTCTTTAAAGGCTACGGCTACACGCCGCATGTGGTAGAGGGCGACGACCCCATGGACATGCACCAACAAATGGCCGCCACCCTGGACAAGTGCGTATCAGAAATTAAGCGCATCCAAAAACGTGCCCGCGAGCAAGGCGACATAACCCGCCCGCGCTGGCCAATGATTATCTTTATATCGCCCAAAGGCTGGACCGGGCCCAAGAAAATCGATGGCAAAAAAGTAGAGGGCAACTTCCGCTCTCACCAAGTGCCATTCTTGGTCGATAAAGACAACGCCCACAACCTGCCCCTGCTAGAAAAATGGCTGCGCAGCTACAAGCCAGAAGAGCTGTTTACAGAAGAGGGTCGGCTGAAGCCAGAGCTAGAGGAGCTAGCGCCAAAAGGCACCCGCCGCATGGGCGCCAACCCGCACGCCAACGGCGGCCTGCTACTGCGTGAACTGCGCCTGCCAGACTTCCGGGATTACGAAGTTAAAGTGCCCTACCCCAGCGCCGTCGTGGCCGGTAACGTCCACATGTTGGGCCCGTGGCTGCGCGACGTCATGAAGCTCAACGCCGATAAGCGCAATTTCCGCATGTTTGCACCGGATGAAACGGTATCTAACAGGCTAGAAAACGTCTTTGAAGTAACCAATCGGCAATGGAATGCCCGGACCCAAGACAGCGATGAATTCCTAGCGTCAGAAGGTATGGTAGTAGACAGTCAACTGTCAGAACACCAAACAGAAGGCTGGCTAGAAGGCTATCTGTTAACGGGTCGTCACGGCCTCATGAATAGCTACGAAGCCTTCATTAGAATTGTAGACAGCATGACCAGCCAGCACGCCAAGTGGATTAAAATGTGCAACGAGCTGCCATGGCGCGAACCGATTAGCTCCCTAAACTACCTGCTGACCAGCCACGTCTGGCGCCAAGACCACAACGGCTTTACACACCAAGACCCCGGCTTTATTGACTTCTTAGTCAATAAAAAAGCTTCTACCGTGCGCATCTACTTGCCCCCCGACGCGAACAGCTTGTTGTCCGTCATGGATCACATGCTACGCAGCCGCAACTACATCAACCTAGCCGTCTGCGGCAAGCACGAAGGCGCTCAGTGGCTCACCATGGACCAGGCAGTAGAGCATTGCACCGCCGGCGTCAGCGAATGGAAATGGGCTTCTACCTGCAAGCCCGGCGAGGAGCCCGATGTTGTCATGGCCGCCTGCGGTGACATCCCAACTTTGGAGTCTATGGCCGCCGTGTCAATCTTGCGTGAGGCACTGCCGCAGCTCAAAATCCGTGTTGTCAACGTGGTAGACCTCATGAAATTGCAGCCCGACACCGAACACCCGCACGGCCTATCTGACATGGAATACAACGCCCTCTTTACCAAGGACAAAGAGATTATGTTTGCCTTCCACGGCCACCCATGGCTGATTCATCGTCTAACCTACCGACGCGGCAACCACCGCATGCACGTCCGCGGCTACAAAGAAGAAGGCACCATTACCACCGCCTTTGACATGACCGTCAAAAACGAGCTGGACCGCTTCCACCTAGTCATGGACGTCATTGAGCGCACACCTATTAACACCCCTGCCGCCCGCGCCCTACATGAAAAAATGCAGCAAAAACTGGTGGAACACGCCAACTACATTGCAGAAAACGGCATTGACCTGCCAGAAGTCCGCAACTGGGAGTGGCCGCACTAGACGAGCCTAGGCCCTCTTAAAAGTAGTATAAAATCTATACTACTTTTAAGACTTGACTCGATTTAAACGCAGGCAGCAAAATGACGCACGTCAACATCACTAAAAGTCCTTGACCTCCACTTGGAAGCGTTTTTTGCAGAAGTTATAAACCGAGGCATTACTGCAGGCTAACACGCTCACAGCAAACTGAATAATGCTTACATCAGACCAGTTAATGAAAAATTAATGAGCTGTTTTCTCAGGGCTAATGTAGCCGCCGCTCTGGTGCTCCCATAAGCCAGCATAAACGCCGTCGGGCCGCTCAATGAGCTCCTCATGGGTGCCTGATTCAATAATTGTCCCGCCGTCCATGACGATTATGGTGTCCATGCGCTGTATTGTGCTCAAGCGATGCGCAACTACCAGCGCGGTGCGGCCCTTCATTAGATTCCATAACGCTTTTTGGATGTACTGTTCACTGCGGCTATCTAGGGCGCTGGTTGCCTCGTCCAAGACTAGGATAGGTGCATTGCGTAAAATAGCCCGCGCGATTGCAACCCGTTGACGCTGGCCACCAGAAAGTTTAATACCCTTCTCTCCGACTAATGTGTCGTAGCCATATGGTAAGTCGGCAATGAATTCATCCACGTAGGCGGCTTTGCCGGCCGCTTCAATTTCTGCGCGGGTGCAGCCCGTAATGCCATAGCCAATATTTTCAGCGATACTTCTATGGAATAATAATGGCTCTTGTGGCACATAAGAAATGAGTGACCGCAGCTGGCTCTGCCGCAGATCGCGAATATCCACTCCGGCCAGCTCTATCGTTCCAGCGGAGGTGTCCATAAACCTTAGCAGTAAACGCGTCAGTGTGGTTTTACCGCTTCCAGAATAGCCCACCACACCAACTTTTGTGCCGGGCTGGACAGTGAGTGAAACATCGCGCACGGCAGCCCGCTTACCGTATTTAAATGTCACGTTTGTTAGCTTAAGAACCAGCTTGTCAGAAGCAGTAATTGTTTTTGGACGCTGAACGTCAGTGATTACGGGTGCAACCATCATGGTCTTAACAGCATTATAGGCGGCGCTCATGGTTCGTTCATACGTTTTAGTAAACTCAGCAATCTCTGTGGCAAGCGTAACCAGCCGCAGGACGTAGAGTTGTACTAAAATTACCATGGCTAATGCAATTTTATTTTGTTGATACAGCTGACTGGTACCAAAAAGCAATAGGACGGTTGCGGCCATAGCTAGGCTGTTGCGGCCAACATCGGCCGGAATCGATGTTATCCAGGAGATATACTGCACACGATTAAACTTGGCTAGGGGCTTAGATAATGATGCCAGCTCGTACTGTTCAGCAGCAAAAGTCTTAACGGTAATGGCGTTAGACAGCGCGTCGCCTATTTTGCCGTCAACATTGCTTGCAACATCACTGAGCTTACGTCGATATTTAAAGCGCCATAGACTAATCATGTAGGTAAAACCAAGAATGATCGCCACGCACACAAACGTAATCATGGCCAGCGGCAAAGATTTTGCGGCCAGTACGGCAAAGCTAGCAGTAATGATAACAATGTACTTGGGGATTTGCAGGAAAGCGGCACCAGAATATTCTTGGAATGCATCGCGCAGCCTAAGCGCCTGCCCGCTGATAGAGCCTGCGTAGTTATTGGCATAGAAATCATAATCTTTACCTAGATAGTTTTTTATAACGGCCATTTGCAAATGTTGCCCGCTAATTTCCCCGAGTTTAGATGCCACTAAACCGCCCACTGTCCAAAGAATGGCATGCAAAACAGCCAGCCCGGCAATGACAGCCAAGTAATGGCCGACTTGGTCAAAATGCCTGGTAATAATTGCCTGCAGGGCGTAGGCTACATACAGTGGGATTATTGCGTGTAGCACCGCAAATGCTGGCGGCCGAGTAAAGAACCAAATCACTATTTGCGGCTTTGCAGTCAATAGACTCTTCCAGAATAGTCGGTGTATCTGGCGATTAACCACCTTTTCACGACCATTGGCAATTATCTGCTGCACCATAGGAATTTATTTCTTGCGAACCAAGAAGAACGTGCTGGGCCCAAAGTAGGTCTTAGCCAGGGGAACTTGCATAAAGCGCTCAAAGGTCAGCATGACGGCGCGCGGCATGACTTTTTTAAGGCCGGGGGAACGCAAGTTAGAGACACTTAAAATCCGCACCGGTTGTAGGCCGGCAGCCTGGAGCTGTCCAGCAACGGTGTGGGGGTTGTGGTTTACAAACGGGATTTCATCGTCGCGTTGGTTTTCTTTGGAACGGATGTCAACCGGCTCTACGGGCAACTTCTTGCCTTTTACCAGGTGTTTCAGGCGGTTACGGAAGTGCGCATAGTTAGCAACTTCTATAATGGCCAGGCCGTCTTTAGATAGCACGCGGGCAATTTCTTTAAACTCTGGTGCCGGATTAGGCAGGTGGTGCATAACGCGAATCATGGTCAGCAGGTCAATAGAGTCATCCTTAAATGGCATGTCGGCCGCTTGGACCAATTGGCGATCTACTTCCGGGTGGTCTTTCAGGAACTCTGCGCCAATGTCTAGCTGTTGCTGGCTGGGCTCTGCCAGGGTAACGCGGTCTGCATATTTCTTTAAAAAGACGCATAGGCGACCGTAGCCACCGCCGATGTCTACAGCGTGCTTAAAGTGCTTGCCGCGTAAGAGGCGGCTGATAGCCATTTGTTCTGCATCGTTTTCATAGTCGCGGCCGTCCCAGTAGCGGAGGTAGTTGTGCGTGGGGTCGTTATATTGATCGGCGCGTCGGGTGGTGCTTGTTTTAGTCATAAAGACCATTGTACCATTTTGCATGTCTTGACTAAACGTTTTATAATGCTTTAGGTAAGTGTAAGGGCAACGATTAGATTTATGACAAAAAAGTTTCGCGTTCCAGCTGGCTTTGCAGTAACGGAGTTAGTCATTGCGGTACTTGTAGTGGCTGGCCTAGCGACTACTGGCTGGCTTGTGCTACATCGGCAAAAAACTCCCACCGTTACAAACTCAGCATCTAAGAGCCAGACAAGCGCCGCATCAGCGGCAAAAACAACCATTGATGCTACTGCCGTCACCGCCGCCGCCAACACCGTAGAGGCCGCCGCGGACGCCAATGTGGACGCAGCCGTAGAAACAAATATAAATAGCGCCACTGGTGCCGTAGAGCAACTTACAGGAGCGTATGATGAAGCTAATTTCTAATCTTTCCCGCGGCGCGGCGCTGGCTGTAACCGGTACGCTCCTGCTGCCTGCTGTAACTTTTGCAGCCCCAAAAACAGATAAACAAAGTGGCTTTTGTAAAGGCCTGGCAGCCCGGGCAGCCGCTGCTCAAGACCAGACCAATAACTTTGAAGCTAAAGTAAAGCAAACCTGGGCAACCCAGGACCAAACTCAGGCCGTGCAAGCGCAATCTGTTGATACTGCCGTTGCCAGCCAACGCGCAGAGGCAGATACCAAACTGGAGACAGAACTAGCCAAAGTAGAGGCCGCTGCCACCACCAATTCCCAGAAACAGGCCGTGGCAACCTACCGCGCCGCTGTTAAAAAGGCTGTTGCTGATCGCCGCGCCGCTTACGACGCTGCTCGTCAAACCTTCCGCGCCGGTGTCTCTGCTGCCACGCAGTCTCAGCGCCAAAGTGCACTGAACAAAATCGCTGCCTACAAGGCCTCTTCTGCAGAAGCCCTCGCCAGCGCCAGCAGCACTTGTGGCTCCGCTGGTACCACTGATGCCAGCATTCGCAGCAACCTAAAAGCTGCCCTTAAAGAAAATCACCAGGACTTTAAAGCTCAAGAGAAGACCAAACCAGCTGGCCAACAAGTAAAGAGCCTGGCCCAAGCTCGCAAAGACGCCTTTAAAGCTGCCGACGATGCCTTCCATAAGGCCATGACTGCCGCCCACGACCAGCTCAAAGCCGCTCTTACAAACGAATAAGCGTATCCAACTCCTGGGTGCGCGCCACCGGTAGATGGTAGTAATCGCTGGCACTGGCTGCGTTGTGACTCATAGTTATATAGAGCTGCTTGCGCCACGCGGCAAGGTTGCGTCGCCGCGTTGCTACCACCCGACTTTTAGAAATGATGTAGGTAGCTTTATCCGTAGCAAAACGAAGCTCTGGATACTGACCGCGCAGCGCTGTAAGCGCTGCCGGAACGTCGACATGATCATGAAACCCATAGGTCAACGTTAAGTGACAAATGCCGTCCAGGAACGATAAGTCGTTAAAGTTAGCCCGTTCCTTAGGCGGAATATGCGCTGCCTCTGCCGTCTTAACCGTTACGATGACCACATGCTCCGGCAGCTCATGCAGCTTCATGGCGGTAGCGTGCAAAGCTAGCGGAGTGTAGTCGTGCGAGCTGCCCAAGAATACGGCCGCTCCCGGCAATCGTTTTATGGTTGGATGGCCCATGTGCAGCGCCACAATAAAGTCGCCAAGCTTGCCTGCAATAGACCGACGCTCGCGCGCCACGATGGCATCGCCGCGCTGCCAGGTGGTAATGAGCACACACATCACCGCGCCTAGCGCCAGCGGAATTATGCCGCCATGCCAAATCTTATCTATATTGGCGGTAATCAAGAGTATGTCCATAGGAATCAGCACTAGAATGGCAGCCGCCATAATCGCCCAAGACTTTTGGAAGACTCTTCTAAGCACCACCAAAAACAGTAGGCTGTCCGCGGCAAGTGTGCCGCAAACAGCCACACCATACGCCCCAGCCAATCGCTCTGAGCTGCCAAAACCCAAGACCAGCAGCACTACACTTATAAATAGCAAGCCATTGACTGCCGGGATATAAATCTGGCCGACTTCTTTAGCGGAGGTGTGCTTAATAAACAGCTTTGGCAGCAGTCCTAAATGCACTGCCTGCCTGGTCAAAGAAAAGGCACCAGCAATAACCGACTGAGAAGCGATTAAGGTGGCCACAATTGCCAGCAGCGCCACCGGCAATTGCCAAGCCACGGGGAACAGTTGTACCACCAAGTTGCCCTGATGCGACCCCCCGCCAAGCATCAGCGCGCCCTGCCCCAAATAGCACAGCGCCAGTGCCGGAAAGACTACCGCAAACCAAGCCGCACTAATAGCCGGGCGACCAAAGTGACCCATGTCCGCATACAGCGCCTCTGCGCCAGTAATGGCTAGCACAATTGCGCCCAGCGCCAGCAGACTTAACAGCGGGTGGGCACCTGCAAATTGCAGCGCCACCACCGGCGATAAAGCCTTGAGCACGCCTGGCTGCTGCATAATTTGATGTAGGCCACCGGCGGCAATCGTTATAAACCACAGGAGCATAACCGGCCCAAACAGCTGGCCAATGCGGCCACTACCATAGTGCTGCAGCCAAAATAGCCCGGTTAGAAGCACAATAGTCAGCGGCAAAATATAGCTATGCAGCGTTGGCAGCGCCACGCCAAGCCCTTCCGCGGCAGATAGCACAGAGATGGCAGGCGTTATGGCGCTATCACCAAAGAATAGCGACACGCCCACAATGCCCACCAGCGTCCAAATGGCCAAGCCCCTCCACCTGCCACGAGACTTTAGTAGTGCCACTAGCGCCAGAATGCCGCCCTCGCCCTTGTTGCCGGCGGACATAATGAGGCCAATATATTTTACGGAGACCACAAGCGTTATGGTCCAGATTAATAGCGATAGTAGCCCCAGAATGTTTGCGGGCGTCACAGGCAATCTGTCGCCCTCCAGACCAAAGATTGCCTGCAGGGCGTAAAGCGGACTGGTGCCAATATCGCCAAAGACGACGCCCAGCGCACCAAGAGACAAGGCCGTAATGCCACTGCGGCGTTTGGTTACCATAAGCGGTATTATAACGTAAATCGACGCTTTACATGTAGTCCACTGAGGACCGCAAACAACAAGCCCAGAACAACCACGTAGACGGCGCGGTCAATCACGTTAGCTGCCACAATCGATGTGAGCCCAATACCGTGCAGCTTGGTAGAAAACGCCAAAAACGCTTCCCTTATGCCGATTCCGCCAGGAGTGAGCGACACAAACAGACTAAAGTTGGCCGCACCGGCATAGGCCACTACCTGACGCAGATTCGCCCCTGCTTGCACCATTTGCAGTTCCACAAAATAAATCAGCACATAGCAGGCCAGCTGCGCGGCTACTGCCAACGTGAGCATGGTAAGCAGCCTGGGCGTTACGTGCAGCCGCGCCTGCGGCCACTTTTTTTGAGCCGCCCTAAGCACCAACCACACAACGCCAATTACCCCAAAAAAACCCAGGATGGCCAGGGGCCAATACTGCCCGCTGGACGCCAGCAGCAACAGGCCGCTCAAGACAGCGTAGACGGCGTAGTACAAGAGCGTAGCAAACGTGTAGGTGCGCAGTTTTAGACCGTGCTTTTGCTTAAGATACACGGCACGAACGCCAGGCCCACTCTGTCCCGGACCAAAAAAATTAGCAATAGTAGAGTAGCTGGTTAGCGCCATATTTTCTGCCGGCTGTATGTGCAGATCGCATATTTTTAATAATATCCAATAGGCCCAGGCAATGCAGCCGATTGATGCCAAAAATAGCACTCCAATTACCGCCAGACCACCCGGATTGGCCTGTGACAAAGTGTTCCCTACCTCTGGATGATGCTGCCAATACCAAGCAAATAGGCCGCCAGTTACCAAAAGCAGCAGCGGAGCGGTCCATTTTGGCAAACGTAGTTTCATGTACTTGTAGTATACAAGAAACAGCTACCCACTGGGACGCAAGTTGGTTACAATACTGCTTATGACTGCTCGTACGCACGACCTGACGGCCTTTACCGGCCTGGTAGCCGTTATCGCCTACCTACCCTTGCCCGCAATTAACTTGTCCACGCTGCTGCTGGGGCTACTGCTCAACCAAATTGGCGGAATCGTGCCGGACATTGATCAGCCGGCAGCGCCACTGTGGCGCAATCTGCCCATTGGACGGTTTATTGGTAAAATTGTGGGCGGCAGCCTGGGCGGACATCGATTTTTATCCCACTCCCTGCTTGGAGTCGCGCTGTTTGGCTTTGTGCTGCGCGTGGTTTTGGGCTACTTAACCCCCGTCCTGGGCAACGCCAATACCGGCTATTTGTGGTGGGCATTTATGATTGGCATGGTCAGCCACCTCATAATGGACACTTTAACCAAAGATGGCGTGCCGTGGCTGCTGCCGTGGGGCTTTAAGTTTGGCTTTCCGCCCCTGCGCCGGCTTAGGATTCGCACCGGCAGCTGGGTGGAGCTATTTGTAGTGTTCCCGCTGCTGATTGGCATTAATGTTTGGTTGGTGGGGTCACATCACGCAACATTTTCACATCTGTTGCAGCAAGTTCGCTAGTTTACACTCCGGCGCTCATAGGCTACACTTACCGCTAATGATTCATGAAACCACCAACGATTCCACCCCCAGCCATCATGCCTCCTCTACACTTCCCCTGGCCTTGGCCGGAGCAGCCGTTGTAACGGCGCTTATTTTAGTACTGTTTTTGGGCAAACACGACACACAAACCCAAGCCCCAAGCGTGCAAACCACAAATACACCATCTAGCTTATCTGTAACATCCGCCGGTGGCGCCATAGGTCAGGCAGCCGGGGCGGCTGTGCCTGCTCCGTCTAGCAGCATGAGCCCTACGGGTAATCCGCAAGAAGTTGGTGGCTCTGGCTTGGGCGCAACGCAAGCGCCAAGCGGCGGCCAGCTAATTATTAAGTAGGCGTGGCCAAATAACGCGGCCACGGACATCGTGCGTAGACAGCCAGCCAAAGTGGCGACTATCGCTGCTGGCAGCCAAATAATCGCCGATTACAAATAACTTGTCGTCTTCAATGCGCTCAATGCGTTTAATTTTTTCGCGGCCGTCGTGCTGGACAATTACCACTTGGCCGGGACGTAAGCGGCGGCGCTTAAAAAACGATGTTGCCACAACCAATTTGCCCGGTTTTAAGCGGGGATACATACTTTTTCCAACAACTCTTCGTAGAAACACTAAACTCAAGCTGTCTCCTTTTTGGTCTCCCAGAAGATTTCTGCTATCTGATCAATCAGGTCCAGCAACTTCTGGCCCTCTGCCGGCTCTGCGTGGTGTTTGCAGTCCGACGCCTGCTTAGTGGCGCGCCACACCAAATCGTGCAGCTCCGGATACTTGGCCAGGTGTTCTGGCTTAAAATAATCGCTCCAGAGCACCCATAGGTGATGCTTAACCAGCTCTGCCCGCTGCTCTTTAATCATCAAGGCGCGCACGCGGTCATCACCCTCAAAACCGGTCATTTTGTCTTGGATTGCCTTAACGCTCTGCGCCTCTATGCGCGCTTGCGCTGGGTCATACACGCCACAAGGCAAATCGCAGTGAGCGTAGACTGGCTTAATTTTAAACATGGGGAACCCTCCTTAGTTACTAACTATAGTATAACGTGCGGCTTAAAAAACGCTGTGAGCTAGGTAACGTTTTCTGCTCGCCACTGCGCAATTGCTGCATGATTACCGCCTTTGAGCACCTCTGGCACCACTAACCCACGGAACTCATCTGGACGCGTATATTGCGGAAACTCCACGCTCTGGTCGTCCTGCTGAAACGATTCAATCTCTGCCGATTCCGCCCCGCCCAGCACACCCGGCAGCAGCCGCACCACGCTATCAACGATAGTCATGGCCGGTAACTCACCGCCCGTTAGCACGTATGGACCTAGGCAAAATTGCTCGTCCACCCACTGGGTGACACGCTCATCGTAGCCCTCGTAGCGTGGGCAAATTAGAATCAGACCGGTCTTGTCTGCCGCTAAGCGTTTAGCGTCGGACTGCTTATACTGCCTGCCGCGCGGCGTTGGCAGTAAAACTTTGGCGGTTGGGTCCTGCTCTTTTGCATACTCTATGGCTGCCACCAATGTGTCTACCCGTAGAAGCATGCCATCGCCGCCGCCGTAGGGCGTGTCGTCTACGGTGCGGCGTTGACCCAGCCCAAACTGCCGTAGGTCTACCGTCTGGTATTCTACAATGCCTTTATCTTGCGCCTTCCACAGCATGCTGCTGCCCAAAACGCCCGTGAACATATCCGGAAACAAAGTAATTATTTGGATTTTCATATCTGTTATTATAGCATTCTGTGTATTATTGCCCCGCCCGCCTAAAAACGACTAGTACATGATGCCTGATTTGTGGCGCCGGACACTTTTCTGAAACCAAAAAACGCCTCAATAAAGAGGCGTTTCTTAGCACATATAAAGCTCCCATCATTGTTTTGGTTGCGATGATGGCTCGCAGAGCTTTTTGTTTTTAACAGGGTCCCCTGTAAATTTTTGTGAGGACTAGGCGCTAGTATAGGCCTATATGTCTAGATCGTCAAGGTCTGCCAGCTCTTTGCGGGCACGAGCTAGGCGGTCATTAGCTTGATCTTGCTCTTTGGCAGTTGTTTCATCATAGTTCTTGTGCTGCCGCTGCGTGTCCTCGTATTCTGCCACGATGTCGTACTTGTTCTTTTCTTCGCCCATCATAGCTGGGTTGTCAGTGCTTAGAGGGGCGTCTGAGTCAGTGTCGCCCGCGTCATCATCTGTAGAATTGCCAACAGGCGCAGATGCGTCGTCCTGGACGGCGCCAGGCTTTGGCGCGCCGTTGTCTACAATGCGTAGGTTGTAGCGAGCCTCATTCTTGGTACCTAGGGCGCGCAGTAAGGTGCGCAGACTCTGCGCGGTGGCCCCGCGCTTGCCAATAACGCGTCCCAAATCTTCTGGGTCTACGGTAAGTTCTAGCAGAACACCTTTTTCATCTACGCGGCGGTCAATAACCACGGCGTCTGGCTTTTCTACCAGAGATTTAACGACATATTCAACAAATTGCTGATCAATAGTAGCGGACATAGCGGCCTCCCTTTCAGTTACGGTCTATAGTCTAGTATAGCAGCTGTTTAGGCTTCTGGGGTAGCTTTTGCGGCTTCATCAGCGGCAACTTCCACCTGCTCTGCTTCTTCTACAACTTCTTCTTGAGCGGCTTCTTCTACCTCTGGGGCAGGTGCCGTGCTGCGACGCTTGTCTGCATTGCGGACAGTGCGCTCTTTGTCTGCGCTGAGCTTAACCCAAGCAGGTAGCTTAACGCCGTAGTTTTTAAGCAAACGAGCGGCTCGCTCAGACGGTTGAGCGCCGTGCTCCAAGTAAAAAGCGGCTTTCTCTTTGTCTACAACCAACTCCTTGCTGTGTGGATTGTAGTGGCCCAGGTTGGCAACAATCTTGCCGCTGGTAGGGGTCCGGCGTGAGTCCTGAACGACGACGCGGAATTGAGCGTGACCTTTGCGGCCAGTGCGCTGCATACGAATGACTAGCATCCCTATCTCCTTGTTAAATGATTCTGCTATTGTAGCACGTCACCTCTGTTTTGGCAAGTATTCAGAAGTATGGTATAAAATATTATCTCATGCCAACGCCAGAAGAAACTAACCACCACTACCAGCAAAAGGCACTTCGCTATGCGCGTGCTGTCACATGGATTTTTGGCGCAGATGTAGATACAACCACTAAAGAACGCTGGGCGCAAGCCATTGAGCTGGGCCGGCGCATAGACAGCTACATAGATAACATGCCATACTGGCAGGCGCAAACCAGAATTGCCGACATCCACGCCGCGCTGGACAAACCAACTATGGCAGACATCTGGTGCCCAGCGCTTACGCAAGAAGCTTTGGGTGCCAAAAAATATCTGCAAATGGTTGCTCTGGGGCATGTCATACTAGACCTAAACGCGCAGTACAAGCCCACCACCAATGTCAGCGATTACATTCGATTACGACGCTATGAGGGTCGCATCTACGGACGCATAATTCACACCGTGGCCACGCCAACTGTTGAAAGCCGCCCAAATTACGCACATTTTGCCGCAAGCCTTGAAACTGTAGGCGAAGTTGCCAACTTAACCAACTCTATTCACGGCATATACGGCGATTTTTCACGAGGTGAAATCGCTCTTAGGCCAACTCCCCTTGTTGCTGCCCGCTTAGCAGCCGCGGCTGTGCAGTCGGCCCGTCTTTTGCCAGGCCAACTTTTACATTCGGCTATTTTGCAGACTACGCCTTAATCTGATTCTTATACCAAGCCAATGCCGCCTCAGCCGCCTTCTGCTGCCCGGCCTGCTTGGAAGAGCCGGTGCCTTTGCCGCGTAGTTTGTCGCCCACGTAGACGCCCACCGTAAAGATTTTGTCGTGGTCTGGGCCGTCCTCAGACAGCACTTTGTAGACAGGCGTGACGCCCTCCGCAGCCTGAGCAGTTTCTTGCAAATGAGATTTAGGGTCCATCCAGGAGCCTGTGGCCAAAATTTCCTCAAAAGTAGAAAGGATGTTTTCTGTAATAAATGTCTTGGCCGCTTCCCAGCCCTGGTCCAGGTACAAGGCGCCAATAACTGCCTCAAAGCTGTTGGCCAAAATTTGGGCACGGGCGCGTTCTGACCCCTGTTTTTCACCGCGACTGAGGCGCAGTAAGTCGGCAAAGCCGCAGCGCTCAGCGGCGGCGCCAATACTTTCTGTGCGCACTAGACTAGAGCGCCAGTTAGTTAAAATGCCTTCTGGTTCGCCGTGATTCAAATATAGATATTCCGTAACAACCAGCTCCAGCACGGCATCGCCTAGAAACTCTAGGCGTTCATTGTGTTCAGAGGCGGATTTGCGGTGTTCGTTTAGGTAAGAACGGTGCGTAAAAGCCGTAACTAGCAGCTGAATGTCGTTAAAAGTTACGTGGAGCTGGTCGCGGGCAAAGTTGATGTAGGGGTTTAGGTCCATAGTTAGAGTTTAGCATCCCTTATTTTTTTCATGCCAAGTAGGATAAGTTTGCCGATGTCTTCGTAGGCGATTTTATCAATTGCCTCATTGGCGGGCAGCCATTCTAGGCCAGCCATCCACTCCTCCGGCACCAGTTTGTCGGTGTCTCCATGAGCCTGCACCAAGTAAATGTGCATGGTCATGAGCACCAGCGTGTGACTACGCCTATACCTAAAGTTGACCTTGCCCAGCCAGTTCATCATCTTGATGTCTGTTAGGCCGGTTTCCTCTGTTATTTCGCGCGCGGCAGTTTCTTTTGGCTCTTCTCCGGGTTCTACGTGACCCTTAGGAATGGTCCAGCGATTTTTGGCATCTCTAATAAGCAACAGCTCCAGCTGGCCCTTGGCGGTGCGCCTAAAAATAACGCCGCCGGCCGTGGTCTCATGGACCGCCTCATTGATAACTGGGCGTCTATTTACTAGCTTTTTTAGCCCTTGGACGGGCTTTGGTCGATGCATTACTTTCTGATTCTTCTTTCTGACGGAGCAGCGTGCCAAGCACGCCATTTACAAATTTGCTGGAGTTATCGCCTCCAAAGGCCTTGGCCAGCTCTACGGCCTCATTTATGACTACCTTGGGCGGTACGTCTTGCGCGTGTTCTAGCTCATACAGGCCTATGCGCAGGATCAATCGGTCCATACGAGCAATTTGGTCAATGGGCCATTCTGGCGCCACTGGCTGCAATTTTGCGTCAAGCTCTGCGGCGAGCTTGGAAACACCTTGTGTGAGCTGCTCTATGAAGGCAACATCGTCCACCATATCTTTGTAGCGGTCTACGTTGCGAGCCAGAACAGCGGCCAAGTCAAAATCTGCGTCTGCGGCGTCTACTCTAAACTCTTCTTCATAGAGGGTTTGCAGTGCGATTATTCGTCCCAGGTGCCGATTGGATGCCATTTGTTAATTCCTGTTTAATCGTGCCAGCCAATGCTGACAATTGGCTTAAGCTTTGCCAGTTTCTTTTTTGGTGGTGCGTGCCTTAACCGGCGACTTGGCGTTAACCGCGCGGGCCAATTTAAGCACTAAGTGACTGCGACGAGCACCGGTGGCCCGGGGGCTGGTGCGCTTCTTGGGCTTACCCATGTTTTGTCCTCCTCTTAGGTGGCATGTTAACAAATATTAGCCCCATTGTACCGCGGCTACCTCTGTTGGTCAAGGGCGATTCAACTCAACTAACCACAAAGTTGACGATTTTGCCCGGCACCACAATAGTCTTCTTAATTGCAAGACCGTCCAGATGACTGGCGACTTTTTCTTGGGCCGCGGCAGCTACGCTGTCTTTATCGGCATCGGCGGCTACAGAAACTTCGCCGCGCAGCTTGCCGTTAACCTGAATTGCGTAGGTCATGGTGTCTTCTACGAGCAGCGCCGGGTCAAACACTGGCCAATTGGCTAAATGAATCGACTCTTTGTGACCTAAGTCGTGCCACAACTCTTCTGTGATGTGCGGCGCAAACGGAGCTAACAGCAGCAATAGGTTTTCTAAGGCCTCCTGCCAGGCGGCGCGGTCTGCAAAGCCCTTTTCTGCGGCCTTAATCTTGTACAATTCATTCACCAACTCCATGAGCGACGCCACAGAGGTATTAAAGCCCATGTCTTGCATGTCCTGGGAAACTTTTTTAATAGCAGTGTGCGTGGCCTTTTTAAGGGCTGCGGTCTGCGGATTTTCTCCGTCTTGCCCGGCTACAAATTCTTGGGTTATGGTCCAGGCGCGCTGCAAGAAGCGGAAGCAGCCGCCCATGCCCTCTACGCTCCAGTTGGCTTTTTGGTCCCAGGGGCCAATGAACAGCTCCATGACCCTAATGGCGTCCGCGCCGTAGCCTTGCTCAATAATTTCATCCGGTGTAATGGTGTTGCCCCAGCTCTTGCTCATCTTGCGGCCGTCTGGGGCTAGAATCATGCCTTGGTTTCTAAGGGCGGTAAAGGGTTCGTTAAAGTCAATCATGCCAGCGTCAAACATCACCTTGGTCCACATGCGGGCGTACAAAAGGTGCATCACAGCGTGCTCTGCTCCGCCGATGTAATCGTCCACCGGGCACCAGTAATCCACTTTTTCTTTACTAAAAGGCTCTTTGTTGTTGCGTGGGTCCGCAAAGCGCAGGAAGTACCAGCTAGAGCAGGCAAAACCGTCCATGGTATCAGTTTCGCGCTTGGCCGGGCCGCCACATTTTGGACAATCTACATTGACCCAATCATGTACGCTGGCCAGAACCGACGTCCCTTCGCCCGTGGGCAGGTAGCTCTTGACCTCTGGTAATTTAACTGGCAGCTGGTCTTTTGGCACCGGCTGCGCCCCACATTTGTCGCAGTGAATAACCGGTATTGGCGCGCCCCAGTAGCGCTGGCGGCTAATAAGCCAATCGCGAATTTTGTAGTTGGTGACTTCTTTGGCTTGGCCATTGGCGGCTAGGTCTTTAACGATTTTTTCACGCGCTTCGGAGGCTGGTAAATTGTTATAGTCCCCTGAGTTAACCAGCGTGCCTTCTTTGCCGCTAAAAATTATGCCACTAAAAATATATTCTGCTAGGACGCGATATTGGCCTACCATCTGGTCAATGCGAGACATGATTTCATCTTTAGTGAGCCAAAGAACTTTGTAGGCCTCTTTTTCATAATCTTCGGTCCCAACCACCCCATTGTGCGTATCCGAGTGCACCGTAAGTTTGGCGGCCTTAAAGACGTTGCGCTTATGCTCACCCTTGCCATTTATGAAGTACATGGCCGCAGAATATGGCAAAACTTGGTCTACTGACGCGTCTGTGTAGCCAGTCTCTTCTGTAAATTCCCTGAGCGCACCTTGCTGGTCAGTTTCTCCGGCATCTATGCCGCCCCCGGGCCATTCTAGTTGTCTGTGAGGGTGGTTTACCCAATCGATTAGGCAATACTTTTGGGTCTTGGGATCATAGGCGACGTTCAGGATTGCAGGTCGGTCAGTTGCAAGCTTTGTGTCAGGTTCGCCATCCGTGGGCATAAATGTAGGGGCGATAACGGGCGTAATAGGAAGGTCGTGGGCAACTGCAAAGGCTTGGTCGCGCTCATCGTGAGCCGGGACAGCCATAATGGCGCCGGTGCCGTAGCCCATTAAAACGTAGTCGGCAGTCCAGATTGGAATCTTGGCATTGTTGACCGGATTAACCGCGTATGCGCCGGTAAAGACGCCAGTTTTTTCCTTGTTCTCTTGGCGCTCTACATCCGTCTTGGCAGCTGCCTGTTTAACGTATTTGTCCACCACCGCGTGCTGGTCTGGTGTAGCGATTTGCTGAACGAGCGGATGTTCTGGCGCGAGCACCATAAAGGTGGCGCCAAAGAGGGTGTCTGGGCGAGTGGTAAAGACAGTGATTTTTTGGTCAGAATCGGCAACTGTAAACTCAACCTCAGCGCCCACGCTACGGCCAATCCAGTTGCGCTGCATGGTTTTGATAGCATCGGACCAGTCCAGGTCGTCTAGGTCGGCTACCAGGCGGTCTGCATAGTCTGTAATCTTAAAGAACCACTGCTTCAAAGGCTTCTTGACGACGGCATTGCCGCAGCGCCAGCACTTGCCAGCCTCTACTTGTTCGTTGGCAAGGACGGTTTTATCTGTCTCGCACCACCACTGCAGAGAGTCTTTTTGGTAGGCCAGGCCGCGCTCTAGAAGCATCAAGAAAAACCACTGCGTCCACTTGTAGTAATCTGGGTCGGAGCTATTGATTTCACGCGACCAGTCGTAGCTGAAGCCCATTTGGCTGAGCTGCTTTTTGAACTTGGCGGTGTTTTCTGCAATAGCCTGCTTAGGGCTAATGTTGTTCTTAATAGCGTAGTTTTCTGCCGGCAAGCCAAAGGCATCCCAGCCCATGGGGTGCAGCACGTTGTGGCCGGTCATGCGTGCGTGCCGCGCCACGGCATCGCCAATGGTATAGTTGCGCACGTGGCCTACATGCATGGCCGCGCCACTGGGGTACGGGAAGTATTCTAGGATGTATTTTTTTGGTTTGTCTGATTTGTCCTGGGCCTCATAAATTTTATTTTTGGCCCACTGCGCCTGCCAGCGTGGCTCGATTTCTTTAGGGTTGTAACGCTTCATGAGGTCTAGTATAACAGAGGCGGACTAGAGTTTGTAATATCCGTGACGGGCATTCGCGATTACCGCAGCCCTGGAGCGGTCAATTTGGACGGCAAACATGTCGGCTGGCATTGGCGCCGCCTTAAGCGCTGCGGGCGTATCACCATTAAAATGCCACTCCATATTTACGCGGGCTAAGCCACGCCTAATGCTGTCTGGGTTAACGCCCTCAATCTTGCTTAAGTCTAAAGACGCAATGTAGGCACCCTGCCACTGCATTCGCTCTTTGGCGTACTCAACAAGCCCGGAGTCAGTATCTAAGATAAGCACGCTGGCGGCCAAAGCAATCACGGATTAGAAATTATTACAACATATTTTCCGCTATACTAGTTTGTATGATTTCTGTAGCACTTCTAGCTGGCGGCACCTCCAGCGAGCGTCAAGTTTCCCTGCGGTCCGGCGCGGCCGTGCAGCAGGCGTTATCCGCGGCGGGCTACAAAGTCGTCCTTCTAGATACCGATTGCACAGATCAACAACTTTTAGAAAACGAGGTTGTCTTCTCTGTGCTTCACGGCGCCGGAGGCGAAGACGGTCAGTTTCAAACGCGGTTAGAAAAACTGGGCCTGCCATTTGTTGGCAGCGATGCCGCATCGTCTCGGCTAACATTTGATAAACATGCCTACCGGCAAAAATTATTGGCCGCAAGGTTCCCTATAGCAGAAGGTGCCCTCGTAGACTGGCAAACATACTCCTGGCACCCGCTTGCGCAGAAGCCGCACGTGGTAAAACCAAGCGATGGCGGGTCCAGCATAGACACTTTTATTATCCGTAAGCCCGCACAAAGTGACTTGCTGGCCATAGAACAATCATTCAAAACACACAAACACATGCTGCTAGAGCAGCTCATTGATGGCACAGAAATCACGGTGGGAATTTTAGACAACAAGCCGCTGCCGGTCATAGAAATCATTCCGCCAGCCAGCGGCGAATTTGATTACACCAACAAGTACAATGGCGCCACGAAGGAGCTCTGCCCGCCGCCGCATGTCAACCCTCAGCTACAAGAAAAGGCGCAGGAACTGGCGCTGCAAGCACACCTGCTAACCGGCTGCCGGGACCTATCTAGAACAGATATGATCGTACAAAAAAATGGCCGCATAATTATTCTAGAAACCAACACCCTGCCCGGCATGACCGCTACCAGCCTCTTCCCAAAAATGGCTCAAGCGGCTGGCTACGACATGCCAACGCTCACGGACTGCTTAGTAAAAATGGCGCTTAGCCGCGCGGAAACTGCTGCCGCTTAGTAGCAAGCCAACCGGGGGACTGGCGGACTAATCTAGCTGATTCTTCTGGGTTATTGAGCAATATTTTGGCCGCTTCTTCTGTAAACACGCCGTTTTGCGACCCCTTAGCGAGTACCACTGCCTTGTCCTCCAGCTGTCTCTGCACGTAACGACCGGCGTCGTAGGGGCTGTCAAAGGTTTCTACATGGCAGCCGCGGGCTTTGGCGGCAGGAGCCAAAAACTGCTTAGCGTCGGCGCCCACTGTCACCACTAGATTTAGCTTTGCCGGGTCGCAATACGAGCCGACCTCTTTATGCATGTCTGGGCTTAAGTCGCCCATTTCATTCATGCTGCCCAAAATGGCGATTCGCTGACTGGCCGGAAAATCGTACAAAACATCCAGCGCAGCCTTGACCGCAATGGGGCTAGCGTTGTAACTGTCATCAATAATAATGCTGTCTTTTTGGCCGCGCAGCAACTGCAATCGTCCAGCAGCTGGCTCAATCTGGCCAGCGCCATAGACAATTTGCTCCTCTGTTAAGCCCAGAAGTTGGCCAACACTAGCCGCTGCCAAGATTGGCAGCGCGCCTTGGACGCCCAATAACTTGGCCTGCACCGTAAGCTGCTGTCCGTTTAGGTCAAGCTCCAAAAGTTGACCGCTCTTGGCGATTGTAAATGTTGCCTGCGAACTTTGGCCATAGCCACTGAAACGCTTGCCGCTTAGATACCTAGAATCAGTATTGTCTATGTTTACCAGCGATTCTTTGGCAAAATCTAGCACGCCCAGTTCTTCTGTGGCCACTGCGTCCAGCGTCTTAAAGTTGGCCATGTGCTCATCGGTAACAGCAGTAATCACTGCTATGTCCGGCTGCAAGTAGGCAAAATCTTTAATCTGGCCCGGCGAGTCGGACCCAAGCTCTAGTACAACAACATCGTGCAGGTATGGCTTTCTAAGCTGTAGCTGGTTGCTGACCCAGATTTTAAGCCAGCCCAAGACGTTATAAATGCTAGGCTGTGTTTGGCCAAAAAAGACAAGCGGCACGGTGACGCGGTCGTTATAGTTCCCTTCTTGAAACTGAACCGATTTTGCATCCTGCAGCAGGCGCGCAATTGCTAATTTTGTCGTAGTTTTCCCAACACTGCCAGCTACGGCCACAATGGTAAAGTTGTTTTTTGCGCGCAGCTGCAACACCTGTTTTTCAAGTCGTCTTGCCAGCCAGTTTTTTGCAAATTTCTTCATAGACTACGGGTTAACTTCTCTATTGTGACTGCCATAGGCGGGTTTGGCAACTCCTTCTAAAAACACTTGCCGCAAGGCGCCCATTTTTTACGTGATTCAGGAGCGCAAAACTCTTTTCAAATCACTAAAATTTTGTTATAATACAAAATCATGAATCTGTCAAAACCACTGCTGTCAGTTGTAGTGCCCGTTTACAACGAAGAAGCGGGGCTAAAAAACTTTCACAAAGACCTCTGTAAAATCCTCCAAAAACACTATAAAAACCAGACAGAAATCATCTACGTCAACGATGGTAGCCGCGACAACACCGCAGCCGTTCTAAAAACCCTCCAAGATGCCACCTACCTGCAGCTAACGCGTAATTTTGGTAAAGAAATCGCCACCACGGCCGGAATCCACGCTGCTAAAGGGCGGGCTATCTTAACGCTTGACGGCGATGGCCAGCACCCAGTAGAGCTTATCCCGGAATTTGTTAAAAAATGGCAGGCTGGCGCTAAGGTTGTAGTGGGCAGGCGCATAGCCAACCAAAAAGAAGGCCTTATAAAACGCTGGGGCTCCAAAATATTTTACGCAAGCTACGGCAAAGTTGGCGGCGTACGGCTTACGCCGGGCGCCACAGACTTCCGTCTTATTGACCAAACCGTTCAGCAAGAGTTTGCAAAATTAACAGAGAGAAATCGCATCACCCGTGGCCTGATTGACTGGCTGGGCTACCCGCAGACATTCATTGATTTTAAGGCCAAGCCGCGGTTGGCTGGCACGGCCAGTTACAGCACGCGCAAGCTTATGAAACTGGCCGTAGACAGCACTATTTCGCTCAGCCTTTCGCCGCTGTACATTACCGCCTACATTGGGGCGCTGGTGCTGCCAGTGGCCACGCTGATTGGGCTAACCATGCTGGGCAACTGGGCGCTGCACGATCCGCTGCACTTCCGTGCGACCGGCACGGCCTACCTTAGTGTGCTCATTTTATTCCTTATCGGTTTGGTGCTGGTATCGCAGGGGATAATTGGGTTATATTTGTCGCATATTCATGCAGAAACGCAAAATCGGCCCCTGTATATTATTGATTCAGAGCGCTCGAAAGGCATTTAATGCGTGCCCGACTTAGTTTTATTCTTGCCCTAGCTTGTGTGATCGTTATTGGCACGTTAAGTATTGGACAGCAAACTACAGATCGATTTGCGGACAAAAAAGTTGGCTTCATATCGACAAATTCTTTTGAAAAAAAACCGCCAAACTGGGAAGACTTTCTGCTGCCAGATACAAGCATCCGTATTTTGTCGCCTTCTCACTGCAAAAATCACACTGTCCTGAATGTCGTGGCACACCAAGACGATGACCTATTATTTATCAACCACGCCATCAGTGATGCAATTGCCGCCGGCAAATGCGTTCGGACTCTCTATGTAACCGCCGGCAATGATGCACAAGGCAAAAATTATATGCAAAATCGAGAGGACGGTGCAATCGCCGCTTACAATATCATGCTTGGTGGCGATGCTGCCTGGTACTACAAAAAAGAAGTGATGAGTGAAACACTGAGTATTCTTACCGCCGCTCCCGTAAATAACGATTCCGTTTCTCTCATTTTTCTCCGGCTCCCAGATGGCAATCTAGACGGAAATGGTTTTGCGGGAACAAAAGGCAGCAGCATTCAAAAATTGTGGTCGGGAAAAATTTCTAGCATATCTCCAATAGACAGCAAGATTAGCCTCACGCGCACGGAGCTCCTTCAAAAACTAACTACCATCATGCGTGCCTACCAGCCCACGGTAATCAATTCTCAAACTGCAGATAGTCCTGGTGGCGACCACAGCGACCACCGCACTACCGGCCTGCTGACCATGGTTGCTGTGCGCCGATACGTCAGCAGCCAGGCCCAGCATCGAGTTATCACAAACTATTTTGTTGGCTATCCCTCTCGCACTATGCCGGCTAACTTATCCGAGCAGCAGGCTCAGCTCAAACATGATATCTTTTTTGCGTATGCTCTGCGTGACCCCGCAATTTGCAGGCCAGTGGAGTACTGCCATGAGCATGGCGTTGGCACCTACCAGCAATTTATGGACCGGCAGTACAGCCAGCCCAAGGCACTACGGCGTCCGTAAAGTCTGCAGCGCCGTGCTATTACCGCGTAACTCGTAGATGCTGCCAACCGACGGCAACCGCCCAACGGGCACAGGATTGCTCAGCTGCGTTAAGATGTTTTCTTTGCTACAGTGTATTGGACCAGAATCTATGCCAGCATCAGGCAGTAGCAGCGCTACTTTGCTGTTTGACTGGCCGAGCTTTGCCCAGGCATCGGCATCATAAAACATATCACGCAGGGTAATGTGCTGACCATCTTTGCAAACCACAGGCAGGACTGGTGTGACATTATATCCGGCAAAATAATTGGCTGGTACTGCCAGCTGCCACGATGCAATGGCGTAGTCATATTGTTTGCTCTGCGCCAGCTGCGCGGTGTCGAACGTCGGCACATCTTTGCTGAAACGCTGCGGCCAGGAAATTACGAGCGCCCCCACCAGCAAAATGCCGCTCACGGCCATAAGTGCTAGCCAGCTTATTTGCATATGGCGCTGCTTTTTGAGTGCATCGCCAGCCAGTCCAATCAGCAGCAGCAGGCTGATTGCCACCCACACAATATACCGCTCTGTCATGGCGAAGATGGCGTTACCGCTGGCTACATAGACGGCGTAATTCCAAATAAGAATCCCCAGCAGCAGCCATTTTACCGATGATTTTATAGTGCGCCAATGCCTCGCCAAAAAGATGATGATGCCACCTACAATAATGGCGCTCATCAGCTGTCTGAATGTATTAGGGCCCAAGGCACGACCGGTAAAATTCATATCAAACAGCCGCAGCGTGCTGTTAGTAACGCCGCCAACAATCTGCT
>Ga0209368_1000176_pt1 | contig 95241 bp, 78 predicted proteins | sample EBPBio242008_DNA_FD_185862 | JGI IMG/M metagenome (GOLD analysis project Ga0209368, IMG submission 185862) | Wastewater treatment Type I Accumulibacter community from EBPR Bioreactor in Madison, WI, USA - Reactor 1_4/24/2008_ DNA (SPAdes)... | ecosystem: Engineered > Bioreactor > EBPR >...
CATCTAAAGGCATCATGGCGCTTGCGCGCCCCCATTTGCTTCATTGCGGATCGAACAAATCCGCTTCCGGCTGCCTGGTCACGTGACGCCCCTGCTCCGGGACCGAGTTTTTCAACAAAATAGGCCGGAAGCGGACATCGTTGTTAACCGCGTGCCTTCAAAGATTGCTATTCGTTCTTGCTATCGAGCGGCATCCGCGCGACGTAGTAGTCCACTTGGCGTTGTGCAACAGGCGGGTCAAGGTTAGAGAGGCTGATCACCACCCTGTCCAGCGTGGGGTAGATGCGGAATTCCGTGTTCATGCCGGGCGCACAGAGCGAATTCACATACATGAATCACATCACATTTGTGATGTTCATCTTGACCCTGTGTGATTCGAATTACACAATTTGCCCGTAGTCGGGGTATGCGGACGTGCTTTGCCGCCTGCATAAAGTTTGATCGACGCACCGCTTTTCCTGATCCCAGGCGCCCGAGAGGCCGGGATTGAAAAGCTGACATCGCGTCGGCGGTGGGTGCGGGACAGGGGAAATCCGAAGTGATGAAGCAATCTGGTCCGGCGGCAGGTGTCCCTGCGTTCGTACGCGCGAAATCTGAATTACCCCAGCAGCTTCATCCGCAAGCGCCCTCGCGGACGATCGCGTCCTGGCGGCGACTGGCCTTGCTCGCGCTGTGCTGCATCGCACCCGCTGCGTGGGGCGCGGACCTGCAGCTCACCGACCTTTCCGACAGCGGTTACGACCCCGTGCCCGCGGGCAGCGACGTCGTCTACGCGATCACGCTCGAGAACGGCGCGGGCGATGTCGCCAACAACACCGTCAGCATCTTCGATCTGCCGGCAGGCACGACGGCCAACAGTCTTCCCGCCTTCTGCACCGCCGATGCGGGCGTCCCCACCCGCATCGTCTGCAACCACGGTGCACTGCAGGGCACGCTGGCGGGCGGCTCGCCGGTCAGCTTCCAGATCGGCGTCGACACCGGCGGCCAGGCTCCCGGGACCGTGACCATGCGTGGCGCGGTCGGCTTCGGCGCCAATACGCCGCCGGCCAGCACGCCGATCGCCAGCCTGACGGCGGCTGATCCGTTCTTCAGCGGCGACACCAATACCGCCAACAACATCCGCAGCCAGGCGACCACGCTGACGGTGGCGGGCGACCTGCGCCTGCAGAAGACCGCCTCGCCGAATCCGGTGGTGGGCGGCGGCGAAGTGACGTACACCCTGACGGTCATCAACGATGGCCCCAGCCCGTCGACCAACTTCCGTGTCGTCGACACCCTGCCCGCCGCGACGACGTACGTGGCGAACAGCTTCAATGGCACCGGCTGGACCTTCAACGCCGGCACGATGACGGCCACCCACGCCGGCACGCTGGCTGTGAACGGCAGTGCCACGTTCACGTTCCGGGCGCGCGTCAATGCAGGCAGCGGCAACATCACCAACGCCGCCGTCGTCGAAAACATCGGTACGCCGGATCCTGATCCGAACAACAACGATGCCGAAGTCACCACCCCGATCATCCCGGGTGCCGACCTGGCCCTCAGCAAGTCCGCGGCGCCCGCGCCTGCGATCTCCGGCCAATCGGTCACCTTCACGCTGACCGCCCGCAACCTGGGCCCCAGCCTCGCCCAGAACGCGAGCATCGTCGACGCGTTGCCGGCGGGTTTCGTCATCACCGGCGGCACTCAGCCGGCGGCATGGTCGTGCGTGAGCGACGGCACCAACAGCACCCGCACCTGTACGCGCAGCGCGGACATGCCGGTCGGTGCCGTGGAAACGATCACCATCGTGGCGACCGTGCCCGCGAGCGGCACGAACAGCAGCGGGGACGTCACCAACGCGGCCACCATCACCTCGGCCACGCCGGACCCGAACAGCCCGGGCAACGGCGTAGACAACAACACCGGCAGCGTCACGTTCACCGTGCTCGCCGACGGCGCCGACCTGTCGCTGACGAAGACCAAAACGCCCGAACTCATCGCCGTGTGGGACGGCATCGGCAGCGATGCCGACAGCCGGATGACGTCGAACATCGTCGTGCAGAACCTGGGCCCGCGTGCCGCGACCGGCCAGGTGCAGGTGGTGGACGAGCTGGCGGCGGGCGAGGAGTTCGTCTCCGCGTCGGGACCGTGGAGCTGCAGCGTCGATAACCCGTACGCGGTGCCGCCGGCGCGCCAGCGCGTCACCTGCGACCTCAATGCGGGGTCGCTGCCGCTGGCCGTCAACGCCAATGCGCCGCAACTCCAGATCATCAGCCGCGCCCGCGCGGCCGGCGCGCTGACCAACACGGCGTGCACGGGCGGTTCCAACGGCTCGCTCGAGCCGCTGACCGGCAACGGCATCAACGTCGACCCTGAGACCGGCAACGACTGCAACGGGGCGGGCACCCGCACGACCAACGAGCGCGCAGACCTACGCATCGCCAAGCAGACCAATGGCGCCGGCCCCGGCGACAACATCCTGACGGCGAGTCAGACCACGGTGACCTACACGCTGACGGTGACCAACGACGGTCCCGACAGCACCACCGGCGTGGTCGTCAACGACGCCATCCCCGGTTTCGTCCCCGGCCGCACCACGGTGACCGCAACCACGGTGCCGGCGGGCTGGACCTGCAGCACCGGCGGATCGGTGGTCTGCCGTTCCAACAACAACGCCCTGGCCAGCGGTGCCAGCGCGACCATCGTGCTGACGGTGCAGCGCGCGCTGTTCGACAGCGCCGGCGCCGGTGCCAGCACCTGCGGCGGCACGCCGATCAACAACGCGTTCTGCAACACCGCCGGTGTCGGCATCGACGCGTCCGTGGCCGGCTCGGTCGGCGAGATCGACGCGTCCAACAACAGCGCCTCGGACTGGCTGCAGGTCGATCGCGTGGCCAACGTGCGCACCACGGCGAAGAACATCACCTCCGGCGCCACCGGCCAGGCGGGCGTCAACACGACGTACGTGATGTCCTACGCCAACGAGGGCCCGTCGACCGCGCCGGGCGTCGTGTTCCGCGATGTCTTCACGATTCCCGCGAACGACGCCGGCTTCGTGCTGGTATCGGCCACGCGTACCGGCGGCGGCACTGCGACGTGCACGGCCACGCCCGGCGCCGGCGTGACCACGGCGGTCGCCAGCGGCGGTACGTCGTACGCCAATCCGACCGGCGGCACCGCGACGGTGACGGTGACGTGCGTGCCGTTGTCCATGACCAACGGCCAGACCGAAGACCTGATGGTGGTGATCCGCCCGAACGTCAACGTCGGCAACACGGGTCGCACGTTCACCAACGTGGCCGACTTCTACTTCGACCGGAACAACGACGGCACGCCCGACGCCGCCACCGGCAGCGATGCGAACGGCAGCTTCGACTACAACCTCAACACCTCCGCCGCCGACGACCAGCGCGCGGCGACGCTGCCGTTCAACAGCGGTGCGGTGGACCTGATCACCAACAAGATCGACGTGGGCTTCACCGGCGGCGTGGATCCGCTGGGCTACAACGCGAACGACCTCAGCCAGAACCTGATCACCTACCGCCTGACCGTGCGCAACAACGGGCCGTCGCTGGCCACGAACGTGCGTGTGTCGGACACGATCACGCCACAGGCTGGCCGCACCGTGCGTTACGTCGGCGCGTCGGAAACGACCGGTGGTCCGTTCGTGGTCGGCGCGTGCAGCGTGACCGCCGGTGCCAACCCGACGGTGGGCGCGCCGCTGACCCTGGACTGCGTCATGCCGGGCGCGGGCTTCGCGGCCAACCAGGCCGGCGTGGTCGCCAGCGGCCAGACCAGCACGCTGTATGTGCGCTTCCAGTACGAAACCGCGCCGGGTGCGGCCGGTGACACGCTGTTCAACAGCGTCACCGCGAGCTCGGAAGAGACCGACACCAATCCCGCCAACAACACGGCCGACCAGGACACGACGATCCGCGCGCGCGCCGACATGGGCGTGAACAAGACGACCGTGGTCGCCGCGCCGGACACCGATCCGGCGGTGGCGTTGCCGCCGACGGTGACCAGCGTCGCGCTGCGCCAGCCGTTCTTCTACGTGGTCGACGGCGTGAACAACGGCCCCGGCGCGAGCCTCTCGCTGGACCGTACCGGCAACAATCCGCTCAACGGCACCGGCACCGTGGTCACCGACACCTTGCCTGCGGGCCTGGTGGTCACCGGCACGATCACCTGGCGCAAGGTGGGACCGAACCCGGGCGGCGGTGAAGTGCCCGTGGGTACCGGTACCTGTACGCAGGCGGGCAGCACCGTCACCTGCAACCTGGGCGACGTGACCGCCACCGGTCGCGTGCGCATCATCGTGCCCTCGCGCTGGGACACCTATCCGTCCGGCGGCAGCGTCAACAACACCGCGACGATCTCCACCCAGCAGGTCGATCCGATCCCGGGCAACAACACCGTGACCGTGCCGCTGGCCGTCACCCGTTCGTCGCTGGCGGGCGTGGTCTTCCAGGATCGCGATCGTGCCGGCGCCAACGGCGGTACCCACCAGGGTGTCGGTACCGAACCCGGCATCGCCGGCGTGACCATCACGCTGACCGGCACCGATGCCTACGGCAATACGGTCAACCGTACCGCGGTCACGGCCGCGGGCGGCACCTACAGCTTCACCGACCTGTCGCCGGCGAATGCGTCGGGCTACACGCTGACGCAGACGCAGCCGGCCGGCTACGTCAACAGCCCGTCCGTGCTGCCCACTACGGGCGGCAGCGAGCCTTCCGTTGGCGGCACCTACAGTGCGGGCTCGCCGAACTCGGTGATCGCCGCCATTCCGGTCGGCGCCAACGACACCGGCGTGCGCTACAACTTCCCGGAAGTGCGCCGTCCCTCGCTGTCGGGCTTCGTCTACATCGACGGCAATTTCAGCAACGTGCGCGAAGGTAGCGACGGCGCCATCGCAGGCGCGACGGTCGAACTGTTGAACGCCGGCACCGGTGCCGTGGTGGCGACCACCACGACCAATGCGTCCGGTGCCTATAGCTTCACCAACCTGGATCCGCTGATCGTCTACACGCTGCGCGAGGCGCTGCCCGCCGGCAACTACCAGAACCGCCCGACCGCGGTGAACGCCGGCCTGATCGGCGGCGCCGCATGCGTTACCGGTTGTACGCCGGGCACCGGTGTCGGCGGTGATGCCGCCACGACCGACCGCATCAGCAGCATCGACCTGGGCGCCGGCACGGACGGCACCGTGTTCAACTTCGGCGAAGACGCCGTGGCCGGCATCAGCGGCAGCGTCTATGTCGATCGCAACGGCAATGGCGACTTCGACGCCGGCGACGCGGGCGCGACGCACTCGCGTCCCAACGGCGGCCTGCAGGGCGTGACCGTGACGCTGACCGGCGCGGGCGCCGACGGCATCTTCGGCAATGGCGACGACCCGGCGCCGGTGACGCTGCAGACCGATGCCAACGGTGCGTACCAATTCACCGGCCTGGTGGTCGGACAGAACTACCGGGTGACCGAGACCCAGCCGGACGGATACGGCAACGGCACCGAGAACACCGCCAACGTCATCGATGTCACGGCATTGCCGTCCGCCGGTGTCACCGGCCGTGACTTCGGCGAAACCCTGGGTTCGCTGGCAGGCGCCGTGTTCGAGGATTTCTCGACCACGCCGGCCAACAACAACAACGGCAGCTTCGATGGCGGCGAGAACCCGATCGCCAGCGTGACGCTCACGCTGACCGGCACCGATCTGCTGGGCAACGCGGTCAACGTCACCGTGCAGACCAACGCGAGCGGCGCGTACGTGTTCCGCGACCTGTTGCCGCCGCAGGCCGGCACCACGTACACGATCACCGAAACGCAGCCCACCGGTTACATCGACGGCCGGCATACGCCGGGCAACGCGGCCACGCCGGGCACGGCGACCACGGCGAACGTCATCGACGGCATCGCGATCAACGCAGGCCAGGCGGCCACGGGCTACCTGTTCGGCGAACTGGCCAACGCCATCATCAGCGGCACCGTGTACCTGGACCGCGACGACGATGGCGACCGCGACGCGGGCGAACCGGGTATCCCCGGCGTCACCGTGGTGATCGAAGGCGCGGGCCCGGATGGCGCGTTCGGCACGCCGGACGACCTGCCGCCGGTCACCCTGACCACCGACGCGAACGGCGGCTACAGCTATGGCGGTGCGATCACCGGCCAGAACTACCGCATCGTCGAAACCCAGCCGACCGGGCTGGCGAACGGCCAGGAGAACCCGACCAACACCATCGTCGTCACCAACCTGCCGGCGAGCGGTTCCAGCGGCAACGATTTCGGCGAGCGCGCGGCATCGCTGTCGGGCAACGTGTGGCTCGATGCCAACAACAACGGCGTGCGCGATGCGGGCGAGAACGGCATCGCCGGCGTCAGCGTCTCGCTGCCGGCCGGCACCGTGGATGCGCTGGGCAATGCGATCGCCGCGATCGTCACCGACGCCAACGGCAACTACCGTTTCGACGATCTGCTGGCGGGCACCTATACCGTCAACGAACAGGCCGCGCAGCCCGTGGTGGGCGGCGTGACCACGATCAACGGCACTACCGTGGCCGGCACGATCGGCGGCAGCCCCAGCGGCACCGCTACGCCAGTAACCACCGTGCCGAGCGCGGTGTCGGGCATCGTGCTGCCTGCGGGCGGCGCGTCGATCGGCAACAACTTCGGTGAGACCTTGGGCGTGGCGCTGTCCGGCCGCGTGTTCTTCGATGCCAACAACGACGGTGCCCAGTCCGGCGCGGCCGAGACCGGCATCGACGGCGTGACCATCACGCTGACCGGCACCGACGACACCGGCGCGACGGTCTCGCTCACCACCACCACCGACGCCAACGGCGACTACACGTTCGAAGGCCTGCGTCCGGGCACCTACACGGTGACCGAACCCACGCAGCCGGCCGGCACCAGCAACGGTCAGACCGTCGCCGGCACCGTCAGCGGCACGCCGTCGGGCACCGCCACGCCGATCACCACCGTGCCCAGCGCGATCAGTGCGATCAACCTGACCACGCCCGGTGCGAGCTCGATCGGCAACAACTTCGGCGAGATCCCGCTCAACAGTTCCATCGGTGGCCGCGTGTGGCGTGATGCCGACAACGACGGTGTCATCGATCCGTCCGAAACCGGCATCGGCAATGTGGTCGTGCGCCTCACCGGCACCGACCTGGCCGGCAACACCATCACCCGTGAAGTGACCACGCAGCCGGATGGCACCTATGGCTTCACCGAGCTGCCGCCGGGCACGTACGCCATCACCGAACCCGAGCAACCCGCTGGCACGTTGAACGGCATCACGAACGCCGGCACCGGCGGGGGCACCGCGACGCCGCCGACCTCCACACCGTCCGTCATCAGCGCCATCACGCTGGGCGTGGGCGAGGACGTCACCGGCAACGACTTCGGTGAAGTGCCGGCCGGCGCGATCAGCGGCCGTGTCTACAACGACGGCAACAACAACGGCGTGATCGATGCGGGCGAGGGCGGCTACGCGAACGTGCAGGTGGTGCTGACCGGCACCGACGACCTGGGCCAGGCCGTCAACGTCACCGTCACCACCGATGCCGACGGTCGCTACCGCTTCGACGATCTGCGTCCGGGCACGTACACCGTGACCGAACCCACGCAGCCGGCGGAGACGCTCAATGGCATCACCAGCGCGGGCACCATCGACGGCACCGCCGTCGGTACCGCGACGCCGGTGACGACCACGCCGTCGGCGATCAGCGGCATCGTGCTGCCGCCGGGTGGCGAGTCGGTCGACAACAACTTCGGCGAGATCGGCGATTCGCCCGACCTGGTGGTCAGCAAGACCGCCACGCCGGCCATCTTCACCGTTAACAACACCGCCACCTACACGCTGCGTGTGCGCAATATCGGGCAGCAGCCCAGCGCGGGCGACTACGTGGTGGAAGACCGCCTGCCGGCCGGCCTGACGCTCGCCGCGACGCCCGTGGGCGTGGGCTGGACCTGTACCGGTGCACCGGGCGAAGACCGTTTCCGCTGCGCCAGCAGCACGGTGATCGCTGCGGGCGCGACGTCGGGCGACAGCATCATCGCGCAGGTGCGCGTGGCGGCCTCCGCCGCGACGGGATCGCCGGTGAACAACGCGGTGATCGTCGAAGGCGGCGGCGAGAACGAGTACCGCACGCCGACGCCGGACGAACGCGCCGACTTCGAAGGCAATCCGGGCGACCTGCCGGTATGCGACCCGGCGATCACGCAGAACGCGTGCCGCCTGCCCACGCCGGTGCAGTTGTCGGCGTCGGTGTCGGGCACGGTGTGGTTCGACCAGGGCAGCGACTTCGGTCGCATCGACGGCGGCGACCGCCGCCTGTCCGGCTGGGTCGTCGAAGTCGTGAACGAGAGCGGCCAGGTCGTCGGCACGGCGACCACCGGTGTCGATGGCACGTATTCGATCGCCGACCAGGTGCCCGGCGTGCTGTTGAGCGTCCGCTTCCGCGATCCGGCGACGGGCGTGGTGTGGGGCCTGCCGGTCAGCGGCGACACGATCGCCGGTGCGCCGGTGCCGTGCGATGCGAGCACCGCCATCGCCAACGGCACCGCCAGCTCCTGCCGCAGCAACGAGGGTGGCAACACGCACCTGGCCGTCGTGCTGGCGCCGGGTGCGAACCTGCCGCAGCAGAGCCTGCCGTTGAATCCCGGTGGCGTGGTCTACGACGCGACGACGCGCACGCCGGTCCCCGGTGCGCGCGTCACCCTGACGCCGATCGGCACGTGCGCGGGCTACACGCCCGAACAGCACGTGCTGAACGCCGCGCTCGGTGGTTATAGCGTGCAGGGCACGTCGATCTCGATGACGGTCGGCGCGGAAGGCTTCTACCAGTTCCTGCTGGGCCCGAACGCCCCGGCCTCGTGCCGCTTCCAACTGGCGGTGACGCCGCCGGCCGGCTACACGTTCGAGTCCGGCATGATCCCGGCGGAGACCTCGTCGCTGACGCCGCCGTCCACCCCGGGCGAGGGCTACCCGGTGCAGACGAACGCGACCGCGCCGACCGGCCCGGTGGGCACGTCGACGACGTACTACCTGGAGCTGACCCTGGGTTCGGGCGTGGCGGTGCCGGTGCACAACCACATCCCGCTGGATCCGCAGATCGCGCCCGGCCTGGTCATCACCAAGACCGGTGATCGCAAGACGGTGGAAGTGGGCGACAGCCTGGTCTACACCATCACCATCCGCCAGACCGCGGGTGCGTCGATGGGCACGGTCAACGTCATCGACCGCCTGCCGCATGGTTTCACCTACATCGATGGCACCGCGCGCGTCGACAACGCCGGCATCGCCAATCCGCTCGGCAAGCCGGGCCCGACGCTGGTGTTCGACGTCGGCGCGCTCGCCGTCGGCCAGCAGAAGGTGCTGACCTACCGCGTGCGCGTGGGCGTGGGCAGCCAGCAGGGCGACGGCATCAACCGTGCGCGCGCCTACGGCTGCTCGATCGACGGCGGCTGCGTGGATCCGACCACGCTGACGCCGTACCCGAACGGGGGCGTGGTGCCGTCGAACCCGGCCGAGTACCGCGTGATCATCAGCGGCGGTGTGTTCGCCGACGAAGGCTGCGTGCTGGGCAAGATCTTCGTGGACTGCAACGTCAACCACGTGCAGGACAAGGAAGAGCTCGGCATCCCCGGCGTGCGCATGTACTTCGAGGATGGCACCTGGATGGTGAGCGACTCGGAAGGCAAGTACAGCTACTGCGGCTTGCCGCCGAAGAGCCACACGCTGAAGGTCGATCCGTCGACCCTGCCCGTGGGCTCGCGCCTGACCACCAGCAGCAACCGCAACCTGGGCGATGCGGACAGCCTGTTCATCGATCTGAAGAACGGCGAGTTGCACCGCGCCGACTTCATCGAGGGCAGCTGCTCCAACCCGGTGATCGAGCAGGTCAAGGCGCGCCGTACGCAGGGCGAGATCCGTGCGCCGGAAACCGAGCGCAACCAGCAGCCGCTGCGGTTCGAGAGCAAGCCGGCGCGTGCCCCGCAGCAGGGCACCGACTCGGCCAACCAGCGGCCGATCGTCGAACCCAGGCCTACGACGAGCGCGCCGACCGGCACGGATGACGCGCGCAACGGGGAGGTGCAGCCATGAGCCGCTCCGCCCCGCGTCCGTCGACCTTCATGGAATCCCGTGCCATGCGCGCATCGCGTCCTTCGTTCCACCCCCTCGCGCTGGCGCTGGCCCTGGCGGTGACGCCGACGCTCGTGCAGGCGCAGGCCGTGTCCGGCGACCAGCGTTTCACGCCGGTCCTCGGCCAGGCCACGCCGCTCTATCCGCAGTCGCCCGAATCGCAGGACCGCGCGCCACAACCGTTGTACGCACAGCCCGGCAACGTCGACTACAGCGTCAACGTAGGCGTGGACCGCGTGCTGGTCGAGGTCGATCGCGATGGCGTGCCCGCCGACGGGCAGTCGCCGGTGAAGGTCGTCGTGCAGCTGTACGGTGCCGATGGCAAGCCGATGGCCGGCGACGCCTTCGCCACCATCGAGCACAGTGGCGGTCGCATCAAGCTGGCCGATGGCCGCACGGATGAATTCGGTCCGGGTCGGCTGGACGCCGACGAGGTCACCCCCGGTATCCAGCTGGCCGTGCACAACGGTCGCGCGGAGTTCGAACTGCTGGCCCCGCACGATCCGCAGGACGTGTTGCTGCGCGTGACCTCGGGCGGCCACAGTGCCGAGGGCGTGATCGGCTTCGTGCCGGAGATGCGCGAGCTGATCGCCACCGGCCTGATCGAGGGTGTCATCAACTTCCGCCGCAAGGGCGACAGCCTGATCAACGGCACCCAGCAGGGCGATGGCTTCGAGCGCGAGATCCGGCGCTGGGAGAAGCAGTTCAACAACGGCAAGGCCAACGGTGCCGCGCGTGCCGCGTTCTTCGTCAAGGGCACGATCAAGGGTGAGTACCTGCTGACCGCGGCCTACGACTCCGACAAGGACGTGCGGGCGCGCCTGCTGCGCGACATCCAACCGGAGGAGTTCTACCCGGTGTACGGCGATGCGTCGTTGCGCGGCTTCGATGCGCGCTCGGCCGAGCGCCTGTACGTGCGCGTGGACAAGGACCGCAGCTACCTGCTGTACGGCGACTTCCAGACCGGCGACAACATCGCCACGCAGACCGGTGTCGACTTCGGCACGCAGGCGGGCCAGCGCGTGCTGGGCACCTACAACCGCACCGCGACCGGCCTGGGCTGGCATTTCGAAAATGCGCGCGTGCGCGGCAACGTCTTCGCCATTGAGGACTCGCTGCGCCAGGTGATCGAGGAACTGCCGGCCGCCGGCAGCGGTCCCTACGGCCTGCGCAACAACGCGGTGCTGGAAGGCAGCGAGCGGGTGGAAGTGGTGGTGCGCGACCGCAACCAGCCCTCGCGCATCGTCTCGGTGCGTCCGCTGGGCCGCCTGGTGGACTACAGCTTCGAGCCGTTCTCCGGCCGCATCCTGCTCAACAGCTTCCTGCCCTCCTTCGACAGCGACCTCAATCCGGTGTCGCTGCGCATCACCTACGAACTGGACCAGGGCACCGAGAAGTTCCTCGTGCTGGGCGCGGACGCGCAACTGCGCGTGGGCGAACGCGGCGAGATCGGCGGTTCCTACGTCGACGACCGCAATCCCTTCGCGGCGTTCGAAATGGGCAGCGCCAATATCGGCTACAAGCTGGGCGCCAACACCTGGCTGGTGGCCGAAGCCGCGCGTACGCGCAGCGAGGTGAACACCAACAGCGTCAACCAGTACGGCACGCCGGGCCTGCAGGGCCTGAGCGGGCTGGTGGAAGGCGATGCGTGGCGCGTCGAGCTGGGCCATGCGGGCGAAGCGCTGAGCCTGAAGCTGTTCGCCGGCCAGTCCGATCCTGCGTTCAACAACCCGGCTTCGCCGCTGTACGGCGGCCGCGGCGAGTACAGCCTGACCACGCGCTGGCGCCTCAACGAGCGCTTCGAGCTGTACGCCGAAGGCCTGCGCAGCGAGGACCGCAACCCCGATGGCGGCGAACGCGATGCCGCCAGTGCGGGCACGCGCGTGAAGCTCACCGACCGGCTGACGCTGGATGTCGGCTACCGCGCCATCCGCGAGACGGTCGGCGCGTACTACACGTGGGCCACCAGCAGCGGCTACGGCAACATCGGCGGCCTCACGGGCGGTTACGCCACCGGTTCCGGCGGCGGTGCGCTCGGCTACGGCCAGCAACCGCTGGATCCGCTGACCGGCCTGCCGATCATCAGCAGCGGCAATCCCAACGACGTGGCCAGCGGCCTGCCGGTGGGCACCGAACTGTCGTCGGACATGCTGCGCATCGGCCTCGGCTACCGCGCCAGCGACCGCTTCAGCCTCGGCGGCGAAGTGGAGCAGGACATCCACGGCGAGGACCGCAATCGCGTGGCGCTGGGCATGGATTACCAGTTGCGCGAACGCAGCCGTATCTACGGCCGCTACGAGAAGCAGACCGGCATCAGCGGCGTGAACGGCCTGACCCAGGACGGGCGCGAGGCGGACACGGTGGCACTGGGCGTGGACACCAGCTTCATCAAGGACACGCAGCTGTTCTCCGAGTACCGCTTGCGCGATGCCATCGCCGGCCGCGACATCCAGGCCGCCTCGGGCATGCGCAACCGCTGGGACCTGCACGAGGGCCTGCGCCTGGATACGACGCTGGAGCACACCAACGTCATCTCGGGGAATATCGGTGACTCCACCGGCATCGGTTTCGCGCTGGACTACAGCGCCAACCCGCTGTGGCGCGGCAACGTGCGCCTGGAGCATCGCATCTCCGACGACGTCGCCGGCACGCCGACCAACGAGGGCTACAACACGACGCTGCTGCAGTTCCTGGCCGCGCGCAAGTTGAGCCGCGATTGGACGCTATTGGCACGCAACTACCTGTTGCGCACCGAGTACGACGCGCGCGGCGACGTGCTGCAGGACCGCTTCCAGATCGGCGCGGCGTATCGCGACACCGATACTAACCGCGTCAACGCGCTGGCCCGCTACGAGTACAAGCTGGAGAAGGACGAGAGCGGCATGGACGGCTCCGGCTTCGGCTCAGACACCGGCCAGGACATCCGTAGTAGCGCGCACATCATCTCGGCGCACGCGGACTGGCACCCGTCGCGTCCGTGGTGGCTGACCGGCCGGGTGGCGGCGAAGTGGCAGCAGGACAGCTTCTTCTACGCCGACACCGGTCGCGTCGACGACGATTTCAACGCCGTGCTGCTGTCCGGCCGCATCGTCTACGACATCACAGAGAACTGGGACATCGGCGTGCTGGGCTCGACGTTCCGCGGCCAGGACGGCGCCAACCAGTACGCGTTCGGCATGGAAGTGGGTCGCTTGTTGCGGCAGAACCTGTGGCTGTCGGTGGGCTACAACGCCACCGGCTTCCGCGGCGACGACGACCTGACCGGTTACGAGTACACGCAGCAGGGCGCGTTCATCCGCCTGCGCTTCAAGTTCGACGAAGACCTCTTCCGCAGGGAAGACGCCCGCTACCGCGATCCGGTGCGCTGAGGATTAACGACATGACCCACACGAAAACCTCCCTCCTGTGCGCCGCCGTGCTGGCTGGCCTCGTTTCCACCGCGCATGCGCAGCAGACGCAGCTGACGCCGGCGCGCGACCGGATCACCGACGAGGCGATCCATGCCGATCTGACGGGCTATGAGCACACCCAGGGCCGCATCCAGGCCTTGAACGACGGCGGCCGTCCGGTCCGCGACTACCACTTGTCGAAAGCGCAGTGCTGGCTGGACGTCTCCTTCCACGAGTACTCGCGGAACGACCGCAGCGCCTTCCCGCAGGAAGCGTTGACCGAGTCCGAGAAGCTGATCGTGGGCATGGAGCAGGGCGTCACGCCGCTGCCGACCGACACGCCGCTGGTCAACGGGGCGGCGCGCGTGCGCGAGGACCTGTGGAAGCGCCTGGGCGCGGTCCATGGCACGCCCGGGTTCGCCTGCGCGCAGCAGGCCGTCGCCTGCGGCGAGGTAGAACTGGTCCACGCCGGCAACGAGTTCAACCAGCAGCAGTGGCGGCACGCCAAGCCGTACATCCAGATCGCCGAGGACTGGGTGAGCGATGCCGAAGCGCTGTCGCGCCAATGCGGCGCCACGCCGACAGTGCCGGTGGTGCTGCCGGCGGACACCGTGCTGACCGCCAATGTGCTGTTCGAGTTCGATCGCTCGGGCCGCGCCGACATTCGCGCCTACTCGCTGCAGAGCTTGGACCGCGAACTCGACCGCCTGCGTGCCGAAGGCCTGACGCTGAGCGGCGTGGAACTGGTCGGCCATGCCGACCGGCTGCAGGGGCGTGGCCATGACTACAACCAGGCGCTGTCCGAGCGTCGCGCGCAGACCGTGCGTGCGCTCTTGGTCGAGCGTGGCATTGATGCGGCCAAGGTGACCTACCGTTTCAAGGGCGACACCGAGCAGGTCCAGTCGTGCGACGGCGTGAAGCCACAGGCGGCGTTGCGCGAGTGCCTGATCCCCAACCGTCGCGTCGAGGTTCGCTTAAACGTCGCGCGTTGAGAGGGATGCTCCATTGGCGTTGGGGCAATAGTTCGCTTCTCTTAACGCCCTTCAAGAGAGGGTGCGGCGGCGCTTCGTCTTCATCGCCTATTTCCGCTTCTGGCCGGAAGCAGACATCTTCGCGAGAGCGACAGCCAAGACAGCGCTACCACCAGATGGGCACGTGCAGGCTTGGTCATTACCACATCGTAGCGGGATCTTGCAGGAACTCTGCTCGCGCTACTGCGATTACCTTCTGCGGATCTTTGGCAAGCACTTCCGCGGGCCGCGCTCCGTCGAGAAGAAGATGCGGGGACATGTACCACTCCACTATGCTCCACGTGTTGCTCCAGACGTGGCTGTAGTAGCTCTCATAGACAGCCAGCAGGTCGGGCACTTCTTTGATCAGCGATCCATCTTCGAACTGAAAGTCTGGGTAGAGCCAATCATTAGCAGGTCGATGCCAGACCGCCAGCAATCGCCGCTCTTTTCGCCAGGCCGTCAGCATCGTTGAGTCAATGCCAAGAACAGCCTGTGCCGTCTGGCTCGACAAATACTTCTGCGCCAGCGCCGCGCGATATGTCGCTGCCATGGCTTCCAAACTATCACCCATCGGAATGACTACCCAACGCTAGGCACATCAGGACGACTGAACCTTGATCGCAGTTATATTGAAAAGAAGCCAAGACTGGCTGACCCATATCTAGCCGGTTGCTCCAGCCGCTAGGGTCAGCACGTAGCCATGAACCGAGGCGGTCTTTCCCTGAGACACGTAGTGCTCGGCGGTTGCGCCTCCCAGCTCGATCAATGGAGCGTGGCGAAACCAGGTGATGGCGCGCTCGATGTCCAAGTCACTGGACTCGAGGAGTGTAGATATCACGCTAGCGGCGTTGCGCATGTAGTCCTGCAATAGCTCCGACTCCGGAACATGCGAGATGGCCTCTGGCGGGACGTGTGCCAGATCAGCCAGCGTCTCCAAGTCAACGCGGAACTGTTCGGCGAACAGCCTCGGGGAAATTGTTCCGTTCTCACGAAGTCCCTGTAGGAAGCTAATTGATGCCTTCTTCTGAGCGAATGTCATGACTATGCCTTTGATGGAACTATCCGGTGCTGCCGCTCGAATTGCAGGAGTATTCGTTATGTCCGGCCGTAGGGTTCGTTAGGTTCGCGCTCCATTTAATGGCTGCCAGCTCTGCAAGTTATGGGTCCTCGGGCCAGCTAAACCTCGTGGAATGTCTCAGCGGTTCAAAGTCCCAATCACTCTGTTCGGGAAGTGCTTGTTCCGGTGAGGCCAACTGAATGCTGAGAACAGAGTCGCGAATGGACTCTGCCAGCCAGGCGACGTCTTCCACAGTGGGGAAATGTCTCGCGATCGTTGCGGCCCTTCGTCTGATGGAGACGGGAAGTGTTTCGTCACGCGCAATGTCGACAAGGAAGCACCCTGCCCACAACAGGGCTCGGGTCCGTTCATCTGGCATGGTCATGAGGTGGCCTCGAAATAGTCGGGTTAGAGGATGGCTTTAGCGGATATCAGGTAGTGAGACCGCGACTGCGCCCGTATCTAGCAACAGGAGGGCGTCAGCTAGAGCTCGAAGCTCGACGGCGCCGGAAGGCGTCAAGAGAAACTAGGTTGCCAGTGCCGCTAGTCTCTTGTCCGTCCAAGCCTGCCCAGTGGGCATCAAGCCAGCTCATGTCAGCGAGGTGATTGACATGCTCCAGGGTGGACAGGGCCAGCGGGCTGAGTGAGAGGCGATACTCGTGCTCCATCAGTTCCCTCAGCACATCCGCATCCTCCGGGTACCCTTGGGCAAAATGCGACATGGATCCATCGATCTGCCGGAGCAGGTGCAAGGCATGTTCGCCATCTGACCACTGCTCCCGTGGCCAAGCCTGCCCTGCGTTTCGGAGCAGTGCGAACGTCATGCCCACCGCGCGCTGGAAAGACGACAATCCAACTCCCCACTGCACCAGTTCGGCATTCGTGATGGCCTTCTGCGCTAGGGAGCAGGTCTTGCCGTCAATCTCGATGGTCGTATTCCAGTAGTTGTAGAACAGCGGGCGCAGAGCGAAGACGTCCTGGAGCAGCTGCTGCATACCCGGGTGGCGGATCTGATCCACCAACGCGCGAAAGCGAGCGACCAGTTTCGCGGTGCCTGTGACCTCGGGGATCAGGTCGATGACTTGCAAGGCCGGCTGCCACTGGATGCGATCAATGACTGAGGTCAGTCCCACGGGATCGCCAAGGGGGTGGATGCTCACGGTGGCAGTCAGCACGGAGTCCGTGTTGGCTGCATCGAAGTGATGCCAGGTCCACGCGGCGAGCTCGCCGTCCGGATGGAGCACGCGTACCGACTGGAGGCCATCGCCACAGATCAGGCCAGGTTCGAGAACGGCATCGAAGGTGACGGGTTGGGTGATGAGGGGGTGCTTGTTCATGGGTCTTCCTTGGGTAAGTAGATGCCGAGTGGGTTCTGAGACGCAGGAGGGCTCGGCTCGTCGCAAGTGCGTCAAGCGGGGCTTGTTCGGCGGTTGGGGGGTGTTCTCGGCGGAGCCGCTACTGCTGCCGAAGTTGAGCGACCAAGGCTTCGAGCTGTTTGCGTGTCAGCACAGCCAAAGGAGTGGTCGTGCCCTGCGGGGCATCCTTCGTCCGGGGAGTGCTACTGGTCGGCATGGAGGAGGCGGTGACCAGGCCCGTGAAGGCCTTGCCGTCGTTGCGGGTCAGGTTCGGCACGTAGCGCGAGTAGACCCGGAACAACATTTCCGTATTGGCATGGCCCAAGGTCCGGGCCACCCACTCCGGATTCTCGCCCGAGGCCAGCATCAGCGTGGCTGCCGTGTGGCGGGTCTGGTAGGGCCTGCGGGGCGCCAAGCCCAGATGGCGAAGCAGGGGATGCCAGATCCGGTTGGTGAAGTTGACCAGGTTGATCGGATCACCGTTGCGCTGTGCAAAGACCCAGCGGCAGTCCTTAGCAACCAGCTTCCGCTGTTCAAGCAGGGCCGTGCGCACCAAGGGAACCATGGGGACATCCCTCATCGAGCCATCGGTCTTGGTGTTCTCCAACTTCCCTTTGACGATCGACTGGCGGACCAGGATCAGATCCTGCTCGAAGTCGATGTGCTTCCACTCCAGCGCATTGATCTCACCTGTCCGCATCCCCGTGAAGAAGCGGGTCGCCAAGTACGGATGCCAGTCTATGCGGACGGTACCGAGCGCACGGTGGACCTCATCCAGCGAAAGCGGTTGGATGTCGAGCTTGGGCAGGCGCAGCGGCTTGATGTTCCGGAACGGGGTGAGGAACTCGTAACGCTCGGAAGCCTCGGCCATCAACATGCGCAAGGGCGTCATGATGTGATTGATCCTCGACGGAGACAGGGCGCCACCACCTTTGCCGGTCTGCTTGCCCAGTTCGGCGCGGAAGGCCAGCAGGTCTGCTCGGGTTATTTCAGCCAGCGGCTTCTCACCCAGCTTGGGAAGGATGTGCTGATGCAGGGTCCCTTCAACCGTGTCGGCATGGGTTTGGCGCCAGCGCGGCAGGTTCTCTTGGTACCAGGTCCCGGCGAACTGCCCCAGCGTCGGTGTGGAGGGACCCCTATCCGGCGAGGCATGGCTGCGTGTCGCCACCGCCGTCGGAGTGGCCTGCATGTCGCCGTCAAACTGGCTGGCGCGAGGACTGTCTGGGAAGAACGCTCGGTAATCGAACGTTCCTTTGGCCATCTCGCGTTTGATGCGATTGGCAAGGGCCTCCAGAGTCCGGCGGTTGGCCGCCGTGTCCTGCAGGGTCGTCTGCTCTCGGCATCGAACGCTGCGGTACCGGAAATCAAGAAACAGGCAGCCCGTCTCGGGGCGGCGGCGGACATTAGCCATGTGCCCGGCCTCCGTTGGCCATTGGGATCAGGGGCGCCCTGCTGGCGGACGCGATACCGATATCCCTCTCGATCGCCTCCCACAGGAACAGGAGTTTCCGGCCTCCAAAGGGACGGATGTAATGGGTGCCTTCCAGCAGGACGCTGTCCTTGAGGCGATTCCTGATCGTGCGGACGTCGTAATGGATCCGGCTAGCCAGTTCTTCGGTGGTGAGGTAAGTTTGCACGGCGCGCTCCTTGTCGTTCATCGTCAACGGCTGTCGCGTATACGCGACGCTTGTTGACCATAATAGTCAACAAGTGCCGCATGTCAACGACATATGTCGCGCATAAGCGACAGTATTCAGATATTGTTCATATGATTCGGTTCCGGCTGGCTGAGCTAATCGCCGACAAGGCATTTCGAGAGCGGCGAGTTGTGTCGTTATCCGAAGTGGCTGAGGCAACCGGCATCCACCGCGCGACCCTGTCCAAAGTCGCAAATCAGCCCGGCGCTAACGTGGGCACCGACATCATCGACAAGTTATGTAGGTACTTCGGTTGCCAGCCAGGCGACCTGCTTACATTTTTGGACGACGCCAGCGCGTAGGCCGACTTGTCGCCACGGTCTCGCCGTGCTCAAGTAGCTGTGCAAACTCGCCTACCCAGCGTTAGGCGGGATTGTACATATGAAGTTCGTTGGCTACGTGCGCGTCTCCACTGCCCGGCAAGGGCGCTCCGGTCTGGGCTTGCAGGCTCAGGAGACGGCAATCAATCAGCACGTGCAGTCGCGCCGAGGGCAGCTCGTGGAGACCTTCAAGGAAGTCGAGAGCGGCAAGAACGACTCGCGGCCCCAACTTTTGAGAGCGCTGCTCAAGGCTCGGCTCACGGGAGCAACCCTCGTCATCGCCAAGCTAGACCGTCTTTCTCGCAACGCGGCCTTCTTGCTCACGCTGCGGGAGAGCGGGGTCAAGTTCATTGCCACGGATATGCCGGACGCGAACGAGCTAACGGTGGGGATCATGGCATTGGTGGCTCAGCAGGAGCGGCAAGCGATCTCGCAGCGCACACGAGAAGCGCTGCAAGCTGCGAAGGCGCGCGGGACGAAGCTGGGCAACCCGAACGGTGCGGCGGCGCTGAGGCGGGCAGCCAAGGGTAATGAGGCCGCCTTGCGGGTGACCAAGGACAATGCTGATGCGCGCGCTGAGGCACTGAGGAACACGATAAGCGAGCTTCAGCGGCAGGGCAGAGGAACGCTTGGAAGCATTGCAGAGGAACTGAACTCGCAGGGCATCCTCACAGCACGCAATGCCACGTGGCATCGCTCGTCCGTCGCGAACCTCCTTAGGCGGCTTCAGGTCCCCTGAGGTGCGACCCCCCCCCCCCCCCCCCGGGGGGAAAGCGCGGCCGTTTGACGGTTAGATACCGCCGCGCAAATTTTCACCAAATCCGCGAAGACCACCTTCCCGGCCGACGTCGGAGGTCCCATGCTCTCCGTGCGCTCACAGCCAGTGTGGGCGGACCTCAAAGGGAAGAGCATGACGAAGAGTTCTCAAAAGCTTCGCGAACGGGCCACCGCCGCGCGGAACCTTGTGCGTGAAACGAAGCCGGTCATTGGGGACCTGGCTATCAAGATCGACGAGACGTCCGCCGTGGTGATTCCATTGGTACTGGCGTCGATGGACACCGCCGAGGCGATCTACGCTCTGCTCGCAAATCAGCCAGAGCAGTCATGGGCAGCCGCGCTCATTATGCAGCGCTCGCAGATGGAGTACGTGCTCCGGTCGGCCTTCTTCGTGAAGGCTGCCAGCAAGAAGGAGCTCATCCGCTTCCGGAAGACCGGCGACATGCCGAAGAGGGGCAAGCGAAGCATCTACATCGCGGAGGTTGCGGAGGAGGCCAGTCATCACTTGGGATGGAAAAAGGAGAAGCTGCTCGCAACGGTGAAGAACCACCAGCGGGACCTCTCCGGGCTTGTCCACGGCGGGAAGGAAGTCCTAGCGATCTACACCATGCATGACGTATGGGGCGACCTGACCGTTGATTGGGAAGCCCTTATCGATCACGTAGACAACATCATGGTCTTCGTGCAGCTCGCGTTGGGTGTTGCCATGTCGCTTTCGCAGCTCGACGCTGAAGGCGTGGACAAAGCCGTGCGTCCCATCTACGAGAAGGCACACGAGTACTTCGGCAACCGCAGCCCGGCTCCCTGAGGCCCCTCGCCCCTGCTCAGGGGGCGCATAGCGCGGCGGAGCGACCGTACCGGTACCGCGCTGGGCGACGTAAGGATTCCTGAAGTGACGTCTCACGTTCAAGCCAGAGGATGTCGCTGCGTGGCGTAGGATTTCTCCTACCGTCGCTTCTTACGAGGGCGATGCTTCGGGACGTGGAAGGGAAGCTCTGGGTCGCGGCGCTCCGCAAGCTCCTTCTGGCGCTGAGCTTCACCTGCGTGCCATAGAATCTTGTTGTTGATGTCGCGCGTCGCGTCCTTTCCCCATTTTCGAAGCCAAGCGTCTCCATACCTACGTGCGCCCTCGAACGTGGCCAGCAGTCGGTTTTGATGGAAACCCTCGCTGTAACATCGCGTCGATACACGAACGCCAGGCGGTTCCCGTCTGGCGGCCACGAGGACATAGCCTCGATACACGAGCTGCTCCTCACCTTCGCGCGTTTGCCACTCAGGGTGCTTTTCCATGCCGTCAAAGTACGGAGCAGATTCGCTAGGGCTGCGACAACGTCTCGGTCGATGCAGGTCGCAGCCGATGAGACAGACATCCGAACAATAGCGGCCATGACTTACCTGACCACATCCGAGATCAACGCCCTGATCGACGCGCTCGAGTCGGGCCTACCCATGCTGTACCAGACGGTCCAGCCTTCGGATCGACAGGAAGCGTTCGCGGCGGACGCCAACGGGATCTTGGACTTAGCGGCCCCCGAGGATCATCTGAGGGTCTTCGCAAGGTTGGAGGCCATCGTCCTGAAGACTGACGGCTTCAGTCTGCCCTTGGCGGCGAACTCATAACGAACCCGGCGGTATAGTCGAGGGATCAGACCGAGGGAAGCGCCATGTGCTACTCCGCAATGATCCAAGCCGACTTCGACAAGTTCTGTCGTCACCACGGCGCCATCATGAGCCTTGAAGACTTCGCCATGAACGTCTGGGCGGAGCCTGACCGGTCGCGGAAGCGGAAGACCCGCAGGCGGATGCCTAAGGCCATTGAGGACTGGTTCCTGCGACCTCAGCGAGATGGGCTGGGGCAGGAGATTGGACAGGCCATCCGAGATGAGCGCGCCGGGGAGGCAGCCCAGTGGGCCACGGATCTCGCCGCACAGCAGGAGCGGAAGGCGCTCAACGAAGGGAAGCTGGCGACCAAGCCAACGAAGACTGCGGCTGAAGAGGTTCGCAAGGCGGGCAACAAGATCGTGCAGATCGAGCGGTGGATCGCCGACGCCGAGCGCGTGCAGCTGCGAGATCGAGACTTCAGGTTCTTCCCGCAATGGTGGGTTCCCGTCCTTGTCATGGAGGAGGGGCGGCTTGTGCTAAAGCCTATGCGTTACCAGCTCCGCAAGCCGGGCCTGCCGGCTTCCGCTGATTGGATAGAGGGTAAGCCACAAGCGGACGGGAAGAGAACCTCACGTCGCCTCAGTGGCACCTACAACGCACGCCGGGACAACCTGACGCGGTACTGGAAGGGCCAGTTCGGGCACAAGCACGGAGTCGTGCTCATCGGCAGCTTCTTCGAGAACGTCTCACGCCACAAGGCGGAGGGCAGGGAGCTTGCACCTGGCGAGCCGGACGTCGGCGTGGAGATCGAGTTCACCCCGCAGCCGCAGGAACCCATGCTCATCGCGTGCATATGGGATCGGTGGGAAGGTGAGGAGGAGGACGCGTTCGATAGCTTCGCGTTCATCACGGATGACCCGCCGCCGGAGGTCGCTGCGGCGGGGCATGACCGTATCCCTATTAGGCTTCAGATCGACAGCTTGATAACTTGGCTGACGCCTGAGGAGCGATCTGAGGTGGAACTTCAGGCGATCCTAGATAATCGCCCGGAGGCCTTCTATAGCCACGAGATCGCTTCAGCGGCGTAGCGTTACAACCACAAGGAGGGTGTTCTATGGGGGCGGAGTCTGAAGAGGTTCTGAGGCGCCTGTGCAATGGCAGCTTCCTGTCGCTGTGGTCGATCCCCAATCCCTTCAGTGACGATGGAGTGCACAAGCGAGGGGAAGGCAAGGAGCTATGCGACTTGCTTGTCGTATTTGGTGACGACGTCATCATCTTCTCGGACAAGTCCTGTGCGTACTCGGAGGCTCCACCACCGGCAGACAAGCCCTCGCTCAACTGGGATCGCTGGTACAGGAAGGCCATAACCAAGTCCGTGGACCAGATCTTTGGCGCAGAGAGATGGCTGCGCAGGTTCCCTCATAGGGTCTTTGCCGACAGCCGCTGCACTCAACCCCTCAACGTGTTGCTGCCTCCGCCGGAGCGGGCTCGCTACCACAGGATTGTGGTGGCACTTGGGGCGGGAGTGGCATGCCGTACCCATTTCGGAGGAGGGAGCGGCAGCCTCATCGTATCTGGTGGTGGTCCCTCGATCTTGGAGAGGCCGGAGAGGCAGCCGTTCTCTGTGGGTGAAGAGGGCATCGGACGCGGCTTCGTCCATGTCTTCGACGATGTGACCTTACGGATCATGCTCGAAGAGCTTGACACCATCGTGGACTTCACGGAGTACCTACGTAAGAAGGAAGAACTGTTCGAAGCGACCTACGTCGTAGCGACGGGAGAGGAAGACCTCCTTGGCTGCTACCTGTTGAACGTTCACAAGTTCTGGGAGGTTGATGCTGCGGCGCCGATGATGTTGTACGTCGACGAAGGGCAGTACGACGCACTTACGGAGCTTCCTCAATACGTGGCTGGCAAGGAGGCGAATCGCCAGAGCTATTTGTGGGACAGGCTGATCGAGCATTTCATCGGAAGATGGAGGCGAGGAGACCTCGTTCAGAACATGGAGCCCCAGCGGTTCGAGGTTGGTGTGAGGGCGATGGCTGCCACGAGCCGGCTCGAACGCAGACAACTCGGCGCAATGGCTCTTCGCATCAGCAGCGACTACGAGAGATTCCGAATGGCCGCGCTCCTTGCCGCTCAGGACGCGACCACGGCCTTTGCTGCCGTCATGGCCCCTGTGCCTGAAGGTGTAGATCTCGATGCATACAGGGCACGGCGTCTCGATGTGCTCTTGCTTTACGGTCGCTCCGTCAAGCTGCGGCATCCTCAGATCACGCGGGCGGTAGTGGTGGGTTTCGGAAGATCCCCTGCAGGTCAGTACTCCGAAGATCTGCTGGTGACGGATTTCTCCGATTGGTCGCCGGAGATGGAGGCTGCTACGCGTCATGACATGGAGCTCCTCGGGATAGGAGCGCCCATGCGACATTTCATGGACCACGAGTTCCCCCTTCAGGATGCGCCCGAGGTCCCGACAAACAACGGAGCCGAATCACGCGCTCAGCAACGGCGGAGGCGACAGATCGAACGCGGGTTGCTCAAGCCGTCGAAGCCTCAACCATAGTGAGGCTTGGGGATCTGGCTGCGGCCGCGCGCAACTCGACGCGCTCGCTGCCTTGCAGGGAGATCGAATGGCTTCGGTGAGGGGCCTCGCATAAGGGGCACTCGCAAGGGGCACTTGGAGTGCCCCAGAAACAGAAAACCCCTGATTTCTCAGGGGTTTTGTGTCTTGGTGCTCGGCACAGAAGGTACGCCGACAAGGACCATGTCCGCAAGTTGAGCGTGGTGCGGCTAGGTGTAGTCCGAGGCAAGAGTGCTCCGGAACACTGTCGTTGCATCCGTGGCAGTCCTTACTGCCTCCCGAACGTCAGGCCGCTTCAGGTCGAGGACTCGTAGGACCCCATTTGCCTCCGCGACAGACTCGATTCGGCGGAATGCCTTGGGATGGTTCTCCGCATAGGACGCAAGGCCCTGTAGCTTCGGTAGCGCATCCGCGTACTGCAAACCATGGGGGTCAACGAGGTCTGCGACGGGCTTGCCTTCCTGCTCTGCCAAGAAGATGAAGTCTGGTCGCATAATCTTGTGCTGGCCTGCTTCAACGTACGCGACGCCGAGGGATGACTGCCCAGGCTGCTGAGGGTTGCGATACCAGAACTTGAAACCGGTTCGCTTCGCCTCGCGTTCCAGGACCTTCTGCTCCCAGCCATTAAGTTCTGCCGGGTACTTCCCGTCATTGTCGCAAAGCAGGTGGTGAGGCCAGGTCGGGATATCAGTCTCGATGCCGTTCTGAAGTGCCTTGGTCGGTTCAAACTTGGCCGTTGGCGTCACCAGTTCAACGTCTTGAGGGTCGGTGCTCATCTCGACCAGTTGCCGATAGGCTTCTTTCCTGTCGTCCCCGAGCTTCTTGATTTCGTCTGCGTGCTTGCTGAGCCATGCCTTGGCCAGCTTGTCCGCCTCTCGGTCGAAGTAGTCCTGAACGTCAGAGACTAGCCCAAGCCCAGCCACCGTCACGCGGGCCTCCACGATGGCCTCCAAGAACTCCTCCGGGTCCTCCTCAGGGGATGCAGTCTTCCGAGCCAGAAACTCGGCGTAGGTCCGCGAGATGTCGGGACTAAAAATGCGGGCTGCTCGGCGGAACGCATCGTCAATCACCGCCATGTCCGCATCCTCGTAGAACTCGTCGAGGCTCTTCGACTTACCCTTTAGGTCAGCTACGACGGTCTTGCCATCTACAGTGAGGACGGAATTGCGCATCTCGGCGACCTTGGCTCCGTGGTCGGAAAGAAATGCGTCGATTGCACTATGCATCTCGGCATGAGCCAGTTTCCCCGCGTCCGGCAGAATTCCGTCCGACGCAAGCTCATGTGCGAGTGCCGTAAGGCGCTTCGCTGGTTTCGCACCCTTCTGAGGGCGTGTCTGTGATGGGAGTGAAGAGAAGAGGCTCCAGAACTCTTCAGGAACCTGCGGGCTGGGGTTCACTTCGACGGGCTTAACGAGAATTCGCCCAGGCGTAGCTTGGCTTCCGTCTTCGCCCTCGGTGAGCGCTTTGACGACGCCTTCGACAGTCTTTCGGTCGAACTTGGGAAGCAGGCAGTCCACCGTGTTGAGGCGGTCATCTCCTGGGATTCGGCGGGCAAGAGGCGAGCGGACCATTCGCCCGAGTAGCTGGGTGATATGTGTTCGGTCACTCGCAGCTCGAAAGGAAACCATGACCTCCGCGCGAGGGCAGTCCCAGCCAGTGCTGATTGCGTCCTTGGCGATGAGAACACGGACCCAGTGCGAGTCTTGAACCCGCTGTGGCTCGATGTAGGGAACGTCCCTGTTGCCGTAACGCTGTGTGGTGTGGTCGCCGAGTACGTGCGCGAAGTTCCCTGTGGTTAGTTCAGGGTACTGACTGCAGATAGTGTCAAGCACCCGCCCGATGTCGTCAGGGTCTGGGGTGTTCGGGACCTGCAAGACCATCAGAGGAACAACTCGGGTCGAATCGTCCTGTCGTTTGGCGTATTCAGCCCATGCTTCGGTTGACTCCTTGAGCTTGTCTGTCGCTCGCCGAACCAGCACGGTATCGAAGTCGCCTGTCTCATCAGGGAAGTCGAGCAAAATGGTGTCTTTGATGAGTCCAGAGTCCTGAACCTTTGCGGGGTCTACTAAGACGTCTGGAAGCTTGATGCGCACAACATGCCCTTCAATTGCCCTGTTAAATCGGTCAACCGTTGCGGAGATGCCCCACACGATGGGGATTCCTTTGACGCTGCCCGCTCCGTTGATTAGCCGTTGGACAATGGTGCTCTTGGCAGATTGGCTTGCCGCCGAAAGCTTGCCCATGCCGCGGTGGGCCTCATCAAGGACCAGATACAGGGTGAGGTCGGGGTCCTCGATGGTGTTCTGGATGGTGTCCCAAATGGTGTACGCGCGGAGGTCAGGGCGGGTTTCGGGAAGGAGGTTGCCCGCTGCCTCCTCAAGCTCAGCTTGGTCATGCCCCCTGACAAGAAGCGAATTCTTGCCCAGCTTCTGGGTGTTCAGAAAGTAGACCTTCCCTGCTTCGAACTTCGGTCTGCTGAAGGTGTTCTCGACTACGACAAGCGAGGTGTGGTTGATGCGGTCGCTCGCCTCCATGAGGCGAAATCGGGTCTGCTCGTTCAGCGAGGGGTCGTCGCTGAACCAGATAACGACTGCGCCCGGGTCGGCGTCGAAGTTGAACTCATCGTCGCCGTGGAACAGAGCTTCGAAAGTGGCTGCCGCCATCACCGTCTTACCGGCGCCAGTAACAGCAGACAAGGAGAACGCCGTCCTGTCGGAATCGCTGAGCCACATCCTTCGGGCCTTGCGAAGGTTGTTCAGTGCGTCTTGAACAGACTCGCGCTGGTAGTCCTTTAGTGTGAACTTCATCCCTCAGTCCCCGTTGGCGAAGCTAAAGTTGGTCAGGTAGGACTCATACAGGCGCACAGGCTCAATGCTCGTGGGGATTCGCTTTGCAATGGCTTGGAAGCGTCTGTCATCGTCCGTGACGATGAACGCACATCGCAGTTGCGACATAGATTTCGCCGCCTTGATGAAGGGCGTTGCTTCGTCTACGTCGAAGAGAATTCCGTATGTGTCGGCGACAGCCCAGCCTTCAGCTGGGAGCTTGTCTATGCGTTGTCCCGTGGCTCCAGCCCTCAGCCAAAGAATCGGGGAAACTCTCGCGAAGGCAACGTTATGCGTTACCGACACCGGTGTTTCGTAGGTGAGGGTGAAGAACTCGGCATTCTCTACGAACCCGTCAGAGAATGAAAAGACGTCGTTGAACTTGTACTCGCCTCGGATTGGCTCCCCCTCAGGGGTTAGGCCTGTGATGGCAGCTTTGACGCGCTGCTTGGTGACATAGTCACAGATGCCCCATTTCTCCCACTCAGCGTCGCCCGGTCGCAGTAAGGCCTTGCGCAGTGCATCTTGCTCGCTGGCCGCAACTTCGTTGTTGGTTACCGAAATACACTGCCGCCTGCCTCCATCCTGGCGATTAAGGCGCATAACGGCGTGTGCTGTCGTCCCTGAGCCGGAGAAGTAGTCCAGCACCACGGCATCCTTCTTATCGGTTACGAAGAACCGAAGGGCATCCTCCACTGAGTAGAGGGATTTCGGGAATGGGAACGACCGTCCAGGTATAAAGCTCGACAGCAAGCGTGAGCCGTACTGTGTCGCATCATGCGCGGGCACGCGCCACTGCGTCCCGGGAATGGCCAGGTTCACAATCTCATCTGAGGACCCAAGCTTCAGGGAACCATCTTCATTGCGCCCCAGGACCGGATAGTCCCCGCGCGTGATTTTCTCGAACTCGCCTCCCTTAATGTAATAGACGACATAGCCGTCCTCGCGTGAGCCGCCAAGTCGGACTCGGCCTTCGGCAACGTGCTTCATGAGTGCTGTAGGACCAAGCTGCCAGTTACCTTCTGAGCCGTCCTTCCGGATAGGCCAAACGGCGACTTGTCCATCAGGGGCGCTGTCGCTTCTCTTCTCGCTTAGGTCAGGGGGCAGCCCTGTCCCCACAACAGCCCTGTTATCGGGGTCTACGAAGATTGGGTAGAACAGCTTGGGGCGGTCTGCCCGGCCTGCATTTGTTCCGGAGCGCCTCAGAAGGTCCCACCGTACGCTACCTGTGAATGTGCGCCCCTTCGTAGAGACCCAGTCATCGCCAAGCACGACCCTCTTAGGAGCGCTCGCGCCGAGCATGACAAAGTAGATGTACTCGTCGCTTCGCCCAAACCCGCCTTTCCGAGCAACGTTGGCAGGGTTAATTTGGTCGCTGACCATCTGGATTCGCGCTTCTGGGAACACCTGCTCGAGAAGAAGTCCAAGTCGGAGGTATTCCTTCTCATCGATTGTGGCGATAAGCACGGAGTCATCCGGATTCAGAAGTTCGCGGGCGATGAGCAGTCGCCGCTCCATCATTGCCAGCCACTTGCTGTGGCGATAGAGGTCATCGGACTCGACGTAGTCGTTGTTGTACTTCCAGTCTTTTGCGCCAGTGTTGTACGGGGGGTCGATGTAGATGGCGTCGACCTTGCCTCGGTGTGTGTACGTCAGCGCCTTGAGGACGTGATAGTTCTCGCCATTGATGACCGTATGACTGGGCTTTTCTCCCCCACGATTGACCTTCCCGGTGCTGACTAGCCCGGGGTAGATTGTGTCGCGGAACTCTGCGACCACCACCAAGTCGCCGAGCGACGCCATCTGCGGACTGGTGCCGTCACCGCCAAGAAGGGTCAGTTCAGCAGTTTTCTTTGCGCGGTCGATTGAGCGGACCTGCCAAAGGCGCTGGTCCCCTTTCTTGGTCTGGCCTCTCGGTGGAAGGATTCTGACCTTGTCGCCCTTCCGGATTGGGCGCTGAGGCAGTTCGACCGCCTCTGGGCTATGCCGCTCAAAGTTAAGCCCGAATGGCAAGCGGGATGACAGCACCTTGAACTCGCGTTCCAAATCGGCTCCCAGCGCTGGTTCCTTGGCCTTGGCCTGGGCGAGGAGGTCGGAAATTCGGGACACGTAGACTCCTTCAAGGTGGTGCGAGCAGCTTTTCTGGCTGCGAACTTAAGGGGGGGATGGGTGTGCTTCCCTCAGTCAGGCCGTTGCGGCTCGGGGCCAGAGTCTCTGGCCACGCGCCTGGGGACGACGCGACTGAGTGTCTGGGACAGGGCGGTCCACCCCTCTCGGGTCCCCGCCGCCGACTAGCCCAGCCTGCTCATGATGGTCATTCACCGAGGCTGTGACTAGCCCGCTCATGGGGTCAGCTCCCCGGCAAAGTCGCGGGCGAGCATGGTGGAGGCTGACGAGGGGCTGAGGGCGGCTGCGCCAGCGTTTCGCTGCGCGATGCGATATCCCTCGGCTCGGAAAGTCTCCAGCCTGCGGTGAAGGTCGTCCATTCGGCGGGTGTCGAGCACGAGGCGAAGCGCGGTCCCAGGGATGCTGCAGGTGTAGTCCGTCTTGCCCCCTTGCTCCAAAAGCACCCCCGATGAGCCGCTTGCGATGAAGAAGTCGCCGCCGTTTCGGCAGAGGCGGCTGGTCATGTAGAGGCCATAGCCCGAGTTCTGCCAGTGGTCGTTGGCTCGCCTGCGCACCCCTTGGAACGTCTTTCCCGAGATGCTGGGCATCAGGGCCAGTTGTATGGCCGTTCGGTCGGAGTCGATGGTGAGGTGTGGGTTGGCAGAAAGGGACGAACGAACCCCCATGCCCGAGTCCAGGACGGCAATTTCCACCCTGTGCCTTGTGGGCCAGTACTGGGCGCAGTAGGCGAGCTGCGGTGAACCCGAGTGCTCAACGACGTTCCGCAAGATTTCCCGCATTGAGAATGCGAGGGTGTCAACCAAGGGTCCCTCCTGCTGGCGGGTCAGGACTCGGGCTAGTCGACCAGATTCGCGCTCAAGCGTCTCCCCAACGTTCTCGTAGGCATCCGCCGCTTGGGTCCGGATTTCCTCGACATCGAGATACGTCAGGGGGAGATAGTTGGCGTTGCCAGCCGCTTCGCCTGGATGGTTGCCATGGGCCAGTCCAAAGGCGCGGAAGAAGCCCATGTGCGCCGGATAGGTGTTCTCCCGGTGTCCATCGGAGCGAAACCTCGTGCCAGGGCGGGAGGCCCTGAACCGCTTCAGTTCGGATGCCAAGAGGGTCATCGTGAAAGGTTCAGCCCGCCCCATGCGGCTGAAGTCAAAGGTGATTTCTTCCGCCTGCTCCATCCCCCAGAGTCGGGCGCAGAAGTTCAAGGACTCTCGAAGGGAGAGGTTCTGGGGCACTCGTACAGTGGTCAATGGCTGGCGCTTCCTTGGTCTGGCCCGTCCGAAATGGCGTCGCTCCACGTGCTGTTCTTCTCCAGCCATTGCGTCAGGCCCTTGGAAAGCAAGATGGGGTCACAGACGGGGCTGAGCATGCCATCTTGCGAGACGGTGGCCCTGGTCGGCTGCGCAGGCTTGGGCGTGGCCTTGGCCAGTTCGGCATCGACTAGCAGGGCGCTGAGGTTTACTACCAGCGGGGTGTCGAATCGAACCTCGTAGGGTTGCTTGGCGTGCTCTGACCCTTCCCACATGCCCGGCAGGCGGGAGAAGACGGCCTCGACCGTGAGCAGGTTTTCAGTCGCCGCCAGGGCTGCCGTAAGGCAGGACTGTGGCAGGTACGCCGTCGCGTCAGCGAAGTCCTCCACTCGCTCGACCAATTCGGCTCGAAGGCTTCCGTCGGCTTCGGGGCGGTCCACCCAGAGATTCGCGGCGCGATGTTCGACCGACAGGTAGAACGTGGCACCGAGTGCATCCAGGTGCGCCATCGTGTCCTTGAGGGTCTGCACCTCCACGGTCCCAGCGACGGCTCTTAGCGACAGCAGGGGCGTTTCCGGGGCGGTGGTTTCGGTGGGCATGCGGGCACGGGTCCTGATAGCGATTGTCAGGTCGTTGTATCGGATGGCCCGACCCGAGACAAGGAAGCCTTCCGCGGCTTCCAGGGCGGCCAGCCAGCAGCGTGCTGCACGATGGCGAGCGGTCGGAGGGTGGGTCGTTCGCAGGGATAGGCGAAGCTCGCACGGTTCGCCCGTAGGCATGCGCAGTCGGCAAGCCATGGGGATGGACCAGCGGAAGTAGTAGGTGCCGTTGCGGCGGTAGAAATAGGCGTTTGTGCTCATGGTCGTCTGGCGACCGGCACAGGCGTCCGTCACTCACTGGGCACCACTCGGGAATTTCACCACCCTAGAAACGCGAAACCCCGCTTGAGAGCGGGGTTTCGGAGGGGGTGACCCCTTAGTGCTGGTGCCCAGGAGAGGACCTGATACCACTCTACTTCTTCTCCGGCTATTACTCGTCGGCTCGTTAGAAGCCAAATGGGCGGGGCACAACATGGACACAGGATGGGCACATAACCTCGCCCAGCCCTGACTTGACCAATCGTCGAGCGATAAGTCATTGATTCTATTGGCGCGCCTGGAGGGATTCGAACCCCCGACCAATGGCTTCGGAAGCCACTACTCTATCCGGCTGAGCTACAGGCGCACGGGACCGGCATTCTAGCCGCAAAGCGGGGGGTTGGCCCACTCCGATGCAAGCGATGCGGAAAATCCGGTCCGGGCGGCGTGCCTGTTACCCTTTCGCGCATGGGATACGAGCGTTTCGAAACCGAAGCCATGCCGCGCTGGCGCGAGCGGCTGGGCCAGTACTGGAAGCTGGTGCGCGGCGATCGCCCCATCGGCGTGCTGCTGCTGCTGTGGCCCACCTGGTGGGCCCTGTGGCTGGCGGCCGACGGCGTGCCGCCGGCGTGGACCCTGTTCGTGTTCACGGCCGGCGTGTGGCTGACCCGTTCCGCGGGATGCGTGATCAACGATTACGCCGACCGCTGGCTGGATCCGCAGGTGGAGCGCACGCGCGGGCGTCCGCTCGCGACCGGGGCGGTCTCCGGACGCGAAGCCCTGGCCGTGTTCGCCGTGCTGATGCTGGTGGCGTTCGGGCTGGTGCTCACGTTGAACCGCCTGACCGTGTGGCTGAGCTTCGCCGGCCTGTTCCTGGCGGCCAGCTATCCGTATCTGAAGCGCTACACCTATCTGCCGCAGGTCTATCTGGGCCTGGCTTTCGGCTGGGGCATCCCGATGGCGTTCGCCGCCGTGCAGGGCGAGGTGCCGCCGGTGGCCTGGGTGCTGTACGGCGCCAATATCCTGTGGGCCACGGCGTACGACACCTGGTATGCGATGGTGGATCGCGAGGACGACATCCGTGCCGGATCCAAGTCCACGGCCATCCTGTTCGGCGACCTCGACCTGGTGATCCAGGCCGTGCTGTACGCGTTGATGCTGGTGGCCCTGTATCTGGTGGGCCGGCAGGCGGGGCTGGGACCGTACTACCTGCTGGCGCTGGGCGTGGCCGCGCTGCTGATCGCGTGGGAGTTCGTGCTGGCGCGCCACCGTGGGCGCGAGGCCTGCTTCCGCGCCTTCCTGCACAACAACTGGGTGGGCGCGGCGGTGTTCGCCGGTCTGGCCCTGGACCTGTCCGGTCTGGCGGTCTGGCCCTTCTGACCAGGGCACAACGGACGGCTGTCCGTCACAGGGCGACGACGGCTTCACGGCACCCGCGCGCACACCCAGGCGTCCACCCGCTCGACGCCCGCAGCCCTCAGCGCATGGGCCGCCGCCGCCAGCGTGGCGCCGGTGGTCTTCACGTCGTCGACCAGCGCCACATGCGCCGGCAGGGCGGCCTGTTCCGGTACGGCGAACGCGCGGGCCAGGTTGCGCCGGCGCTGGCCGGCATCGAGTTCGGACTGCGCTGCCGTGGCGCGGAAGCGCTGCAGCAGGTCGGCGCGTAACGGCAGGGCCAGCGCGGCGGCCAGCGGGCGCGCCAGTTCCAGCGCCTGGTCGTAGCCACGCTGTCGGATGCGCCGGGTGTGCAGCGGCACCGGCACCAGGGCATCCGGACGCGGCGCAGACATCAGTGCGCCGGCCATCAGGTCGGCCATCAGGCGTCCGGCCGCCAGGTCGCGATGGAACTTGAAGCGCGGCACCAGCCGGTCCAGCGGAAAGCCGTATACGAATACCGCCCGTGTCTGCGCCAGCAAGGGCGGATCGCGCAGACAGTCGCCGCAGACCCCGGGTGCGCACATCGGAAGCCCGCATTGCAGGCATGCGATCAGGTTCCAGGGAAGCCGTTCAGCGCACGAGGCGCATAGATCGCGCCCGTTGCAACCGCGTTCGCGGCAGATGAGGCAGCGTGGCGTGAGCAGCGACCGGCTGGCCCGGCGCCACCAGCCGTCAACTTTCGGAGCATCCATGCGGTTGACAGGGCGGGGCCCGGTTTCCAGACTTCCGCGACTGTAATCCGCCGAGGCCGCGATGTCCGCTCACATTTCCAGCGATACCCCCCTGCTGCGCCACGACTGGCAACGGGAGGAGCTGCTGGCGCTGTTCGACCTGCCGTTCCCGGACCTGCTGCATCGGGCCGCGACCGTGCATCGCGCGCATTTCGATCCGGCGGAAGTCCAGGTCTCCACCCTGCTGTCGGTGAAGACCGGCGGCTGTCCGGAGGATTGCGCCTACTGCCCGCAGGCGCAGCGCTACGACACCGGCGTGGCTGCGCAGAAGCTGATGGACGCCGAGCGGGTGCTGGCGAAGGCCGCGCAGGCCAAGGCCGCCGGGGCGTCGCGCTTCTGCATGGGCGCGGCCTGGCGTTCGCCGAAGGACCGCGACATTCCCAAGGTCGCCGAGATGATCCGCGGGGTGAAGGCGCTGGGCCTGGAAACCTGCGCCACGCTGGGCATGCTGAGCGGCGCGCAGGCGCAGGCGTTGAAGGAGGCGGGCCTGGACTACTACAACCACAACCTCGACACCGCACCCGACTTCTACGGCGACATCATCCACACCCGCCAGTACCAGGACCGTCTGGACACGCTGGCGCATGTCCGCGATGCGGGCATGAAGACCTGCTGCGGCGGCATCGTCGGCATGGGCGAATCGCGCGACCAGCGCGCCGGCCTGCTGCAGGCGCTGGCGAACCTGCCGGCGCATCCGGATTCGGTGCCGATCAACCGCCTGGTGCAGGTGGCCGGCACGCCGCTGCACGGCACCACCGAGCTGGATCCGTTCGAGTTCGTCCGCACGATTGCCGTTGCCCGCATCGTGATGCCGGCCTCGATGGTGCGCCTGTCGGCCGGCCGCGAGGCCATGAGCGACGAACTGCAGGCGCTGTGCTTCCTGGCCGGAGCCAATTCGATCTTCTACGGCGAAAAGCTGCTGACCACCGGCAACCCGGACACCGAGCGCGACCAGGCCCTGTTCGCGCGTCTGGGCCTGCGACCCATGCAGGTGCAGGTGGAAAACGTGCACGACCATCACAGAATGGAAGGCGCCGGCAGCGGTACGGTGCACGCCGACATCACCCATCCTGCGCCGTGCTGCGGCCAGGCGGCGTAGTCGGGGGCACGACAGGGGGCAGGACGAAGGCCATAACGCCGGCGCGGGCATCGCGTCCCGGCGCGTCGGTGTCGGCGTGTCCCGGCCGCCGCCGATGCGCGCTCCCGTACTCGGTCCCGAACCCATGACACGCCCCGACCTGCACGACCGCATCCTCGCCCAGCGCCAGCAGCGCGTGGCCCTGGCGCGCCAACGCACGCGCCGCACCGTCAACCGGCGCGATGGCGTGCGGGTGGAGGTCGAGGGCCGCTGGCTCACGGAGTTCAGCAGCAACGACTACCTGGGCCTGGCGCAGCAGTTCGAAGTCACCAACGCACTGCAGGACGCCGCCGCACGCGAGGGCACCGGTGCCGGTGCGTCGCATCTGGTCAGCGGCCACCATGCGGCGCACGACGGGCTGGAGCGGGACATCGCCGACTGGCTGGGCTATCCCCGTGCGCTGCTGTTCGGCAGCGGATTCCTCGCCAACCTGGCCGTGCAGCAGGCGCTGCTGGAGGATGGGGATGTCTGCGTGCAGGACCGTCTCAACCATGCCAGCCTGCTCGACGCCACGCGGCTGGCAGGCGCGAAGCTGCGCCGCTATCCGCACCTGGATCCCGAAGGCGCCCTACGCCAGCTGAAGCTGCAGCCGGACGGCGCCGCCATGCTGGCGACCGACGGCGTCTTCAGCATGGACGGCGACACCGCGCCGTTGCGTGCGCTGAGCCTGGTCGCGCGCATGCAGCAGGCGCTGTTCTTCGTGGACGACGCGCACGGCGTCGGCGTGCGCGGACCCGAAGGCCGCGGCAGCGTGGCCGAAGCGCGCATGGGTGTAGCCGACGTGCCGCTGCAGCTGGTCACCCTGGGCAAGGCGCTGGGGGGCTACGGTGCCGTCGTCGTGGGCGAAGAGACGCTGATCCAGCATCTGGCCGAGACCGCGCGCCCCTACATCTACACCACCGCGCTGCCGCCGGCGCTGGCGGCGGCCACCCGCGTGGCGGTGAAGCACGCGCGCCGCGACCAGTGGCGGCGCGAGAAGCTGCAGTCGCTGGTGGACCGCTTCCGCAGCGGCGCGCAGCGCGCCGGACTGCAGCTGATGGCCTCGGAATCGCCGATCCAGCCGGTGCTGTGCGGCAGCGATGGCAACGCACTCGCGTTGGCGGCGGCGCTGGACAGTGCAGGCTACCTGGTGCCGGCGATCCGGCCGCCGACCGTGCCGGACGGCAAGGCGAGGCTGCGGGTGACCCTGTCGGCCCTGCACTCGCCGCAGGACGTGGACGGTCTGGTGGACACCCTGGCGCGCTCGTGGGAAGCGGTGCAGCGCGTGCATGGCGCCGTGGCCTGAGGCGAACCCCCTTCTGCGATCCCGGGGCACGCGGGATCGGCGACAATACGCCGCATGCATATCGAAACCCTCGGCAGCGGCCCCTCCCTGGTGCTGCTGCATGGCTGGGCGCTGCATGGCGGCGTATTCGCCCCGCTGGTGCAGCGGCTCTCCGACCGCTACACGCTGCATCTCGTCGACCTGCCCGGGCACGGCTTCAGCCGTGACAGCGAGGTTCCGCTGACGCTGGACGCCACTGTCACCGCCATCCTCGCCCGCACGCCGCCGGCCGCCTGGCTGGCATGGTCGCTGGGCGGGCTGTTCGCGCTGCATGCGGCGGCATCGTCGTCGCAGGTGCGTGGGCTGGCCATGATCGCGGCGACGCCGCGCTTCGTGCGCGACGGCGACTGGCCGCATGGCGTGGAAGGCCGCGTGTTCGCACAGTTCGGCGACGACCTGCGCAACGACTACGCCGGCACACTGGAGCGGTTCCTCGCGCTGGACACGATGGGTTCCGAGCACGCGCGCAGCGAACTGCGCACGCTGAAGCACGACCTGTACGCGCGTGGCGAGCCGGCACCCGAAGCCCTGCAGCAGGGCCTGCACCTGCTCGAGCAGTCCGACCTGCGTGCAACGCTGCCGGCACTGTCCGTACCCACGCTGTGGCTGGCCGGGCGCCGCGACCTGCTGGTGCCGACGAAAGCGATGCAGGCGTCTGCCGCCGTCACGCCGCAAGCCACTTTCGTCGAGATCGCCGGCGGTGGCCACGCGCCGTTCCTGGGGCACGCCGACCGCGTGGCGACCGACGTGGACCGCTTCATGCAGGCGCTGCCGCTGGGAGCCACGGCATGAGCACGTTCGACCAGCGCCACATCCGCCGTGCGTTCTCGCGCTCGGCCGCCGGCTACGATGCGGCGGCGGCGTTGCAGCACGAAGTCGAGAAGCGCCTGCTGGAGTCGCTGGACTACTTCGCCCTGCGGCAGGGCCAGGATGCAGCCGATCCGAAGGTGGTGCTGGACGTGGGCTGCGGTCCCGCGCACGCGGCCGCCGCCATGCGCAAGCGCTGGCCGAAGGCGCAGGTCGTCGCACTGGACCTGGCGTTGCCCATGCTGCGCGAGGCGAAGAAGCAGGCCGGCTGGTGGAAGCCGTTCCAGCGCGTCTGCGCCGACCTGCGTGCACTACCCGTGGCGGAAGCCAGCGTCGACGTGCTGTTCTGCAACCTGAGCCTGCAATGGGTGGACGACCTGCCGGCCGCGTTCGCCGGCTTTCGCCGCGTACTGAAGCCCGGCGGCCTGCTGGTGTGCTCGACGTTCGGACCGGAAACGCTGCAGGAACTGCGCGATGCGTTCGCGCAGGCCGACGATGCGCCACATGTCAGCCCGTTCCCTGCCATCGCCCAGTTCGGCGATGCGCTGATGCTGGCCGGCTTCCGCGATCCGGTGCTCGACCGTGACCGCTTCACGCTGACCTACGACGACCTGCCGGCGTTGATGCGCGAACTGCGCGCGATGGGCGCGACCAACGCCTTGCACCATCGCCGGCATACGCTGACCGGTCGCGCGCGCTTCGCGGCCGCGGCGGCAGCCTACGAGCCGTTGCGTCGCGCGGACGGCAAGCTGCCCAGCACCTGGGACGTCATCTACGCCCATGCCTGGGCGCCGCCGGCGGGCGCGCCGATACGGGAGCAGGGGGAGGACATCGCGGCGGTGCCGCTGTCGAAGATCCCGATCCGGCGACGCGGCGAGTAGCTTCACCGCGTAGGTTCATCGCACGGGCTCGCTGCCGCCCGCTACGCGTCGCGCCGGCTCAGGGATTGTCGCGGCGCACCTGCCGGATCCAGTCCTGCAGGTTGTAGTAGTTGGTGACGCGCGCGATGCGGTCATCGCGGATATCGAAGAAGGCGCCGCCGGGCAGCGCGTAGGTCTGGCCATCCGCCGGTGGCAGGCCTTCGTCGGTATGCAGGTACTCGCCGTGCACCACGTATTCGGCGGCGGCGCGCAGGCCATCCTGGGTGACCAGGACCACGATGTCGCGCAGCTGTTCGCGGTAGCTGGCGTTCATGCGCCCCAGGAAGGCCGCGAACGCCTCGCGCCCCACTTCGCGCGCGCCCTGGTTGAGGTCGTGCACCACGTCCTCGCTCAGCATCGCCAGCATGCCTTCCCAGTCGCCGCGGTTGAAGGCGGCGTAGTAGCTGAGGACGAGTTCGGTGGCGCGGTCCTGCCGGCGCGTGCCGTCGATCTTCATGGCGGATCCGGGTGGTGGGCGAGCTGGCGATGATACGCCACGCCGTCAGCGCGGCAGGCGGTCGCGGTGGAAGAAATACACTTCCTGCAGCAGGAAACGCCAGCGCGTGGCGAAGGTGCGGAACCGGCTGGTCGGCGTGGGCGAGCCGACCGCGCGGATGCCGAGTTCCTTGCTGATGCGCAGCGCGCGCGCCATGTGCAGCGGGTCGCTGACCACGATGACGTCGTGCAGCTGGTGCTGCTGCATCAGCAGCGATGCCTGGCGCAGGTTGTCGTGGGTGTTGCGCGACAGCGATTCGATCAGGATCGCCTTGTCCGGAACGCCCTGGCGCAACGCGTAGCGGCGCGCGACCTGCGACTCGGAGAAGCGTGCGCCGACGCCGCCGTAGCCGCCGGTGAAGATCAGTTTCGGCGCCAGCCCGCGCCTGTACAGGTCGATGCCGTGGCGGATGCGCTCTTCGAACACCGGCGACGGCTTGGCGTCGTAGGCGGCCGCGCCCAGCACGATGATGGCGTCGGCGGGCCGGGCGTCGTCGCGCTGGCCGACCCAGGTGATGTAGGCGGCCACGCCGGCGAGCCAGAACAGGACCACCAGCAGCAGCCGCCAGGTCCAGCCGAACACCCCGCGCCGGGGCTTCCTGCGACGTGCGTTCATGCCGCGGCCTTCCAGGGCAGGGCGTCCAGGTCGACATTGCCGCCGGACAGGATCACGCCGACCCGCTGTCCGGCCAGGTGCTCGCGCTGGCGCAGGATGGCGGCCAGGGCGATGGCGGAGGAGGGTTCCACCAGCAGCTTCAGGCATTCCCATAGCAGCCGCATCGCGACGAGCGTTTCGACATCGGGCACGGTCACCACCTCCACCCGGTGCGCGCGCAGCAGGGCGAAGTTGGGTGCGCCGAGCGTGCCGCGCAGACCGTCGCAGAGGGTGTCGGGGATGAAGTCCACGCGCAGTTCACCGGCGGCCAGGGATTCGGCGGCATCGGCGGCACCGGCCGGTTCGGCGCCCATCACGCGGCCGCCGGGCGCCGTGGCGGCCACGGCGAGCGCCGTGCCCGACAGCAGGCCGCCACCGCCCACTGGTGCGACCAGGACGTCCAGCGGGCCTTCCGCGTTGATCAGTTCCAGCGCAGCGGTACCCTGGCCAGCAATGACATGCGGGTCGGTGTAGGGGTGTATCAGGCGGGCGCCGGTGTCCGCCTGCACCCGCGCCGCCGTCGCCTCGCGGGCGGCGATGGTGGCCGCGCAGGTGTGCAGGGTGGCGCCCTGACGCGCGATGTTGGCCCGTTTGGCGGCGTTGGCGCCTTCCGGCACCACCACGTGGCACGGGATGCCCCGCGTACGCGCGGCCAGGGCCAGCGCGGCGCCATGGTTGCCGGACGAATGCGTGACCACGCCGCGGGCCGCCGTCGCTTCGTCCAGCGCCCATACAGCGTTGCACGCGCCGCGGAACTTGAAGGCGCCCGTCCGCTGCAGCGGCTCGGCCTTGAAATGCAGCTCGCAGCCGGCCAGCGCATCCAGTGCGCGTGAGCGCAGGACGGGCGTGGCGTGCGCATGGGGTGCGATACGGGCGGCGGCGGCAAGGACGTCGTCGTAGGTGGGCAGGGGCATCGACATGCCGAAAGGTTAACGCATCGTCGCGGTTCGCCGCCGGCTGAAGCGGGCCCGCACGGGCAGGACGCGAACGGTCACCGCCCGGACGGGTTAAGCACGGATTCAATGCATCGGGCCGATGCTGCCTACAGAATCCCCGGGGGGTCCCGACATGAAGCGCTCATCCTTGTACGCCCTTGCCGTCGCCAGCCTGTCCCTGGGCGGCTGTGCGACGTACGACTACGTCGGCGACACCGCCCCGGGCGGTTACTACCACGGCCGGCCGAGCACGCAGTACTACGATCCTTACGGCGGCGGTTATTACGGCGGGGGCGGCGTCTATGGCAGCTACGGGTACGGCAGCCCCTACGGCTATCGCGGCTATTACCCCTATTACGGGTACTACGGCCCGTACTATCCCTATTACCCGCCCCACCATCACCCGCGCCCGCCGCGTCCCGGCGACAGCGACAAGCCGCCGGGTGGCGGCAACCGTCCGCCCCCGTGGCGTGACCCGACCGGCCGCTGGCGTGAGGGCGGCTCACAGCCGATGGTCCCCAACCGGGCGGGCCAGGCGTTGCCGTCGCCCAGCCAGCCGCGCGTGGGCGAGGGTGGCTACCGTCCGCCGCGGGTGATGCCGGCGCCCTCGGCGCCCCGTGCGACCGAACGCCCGCAGCGGATGGAGCGGCAGGCACCTGCCCGGATCGAGCGTCCGGCCCCGCCGCCGCGTCCATCCGGTCGCTCGGACAACACCATCCGTCAGCGCGAACCCTGATCCGGGGCCTCGGAGCGGTCCGAGCCGTTGCTTTCCCCCTGCCGTCGTCGCAGGCTGCGAACTGAGTTGACCGGTTGCGTCGCTTTCTGACGTAAGCGGCAATAAAGGTTCAATGTCGACGTCCGGTGGGGAAATCTGGATCCCCCCTGTTCCGGCCCTGCCGGGCGTCGGCGCCTAACAAAAAGCCCGGCCAAGCCGGGCTTTTTTCTTGCTCTGGTATCCTGCGCGCAGAAAAAAAGGGGCCGGCAGTCCCCCGACTACCGGCCCCTCGGCATCCCCGGCGTGCGCATGGCTGGCCCCTGTTCCAATTACCAGCCCGGCGCCCCTGGTCGCTTGCCACGACGGGTGCACGGGAATACAGCAGGAAGCGTGCCAACTTCCTCTGCCTTCATGCAGGACGCCGCCCTCCCCATCCGATAGTCCACCGGCCTCCGCCACCGACCGCCTCATGAGCCCGAGCTTCCACCACTACGACGTCATCATCATCGGCGGCGGCCATGCCGGCACCGAGGCCGCGTTGGCGTCCGCACGCGCCGGCGCGCGCACGCTGCTGCTGACCCACAATGTGGAAACCGTGGGCGCGATGAGCTGCAACCCGGCCATCGGCGGCATCGGCAAGGGGCACCTGGTCAAGGAGATCGACGCGCTGGGCGGCGTGATGGCGTGGGCGGCCGACCGCGCCGGCATCCAGTGGCGCACGCTCAATGCCTCGAAAGGCCCGGCCGTGCGCGCGACCCGCTGCCAGGCCGACCGCGCGCTGTACCGCAGCGCGATTCGTCGAGCGGTGGAAGCGCAGCCGAACCTGACGCTGTTCCAGGCCGCCGTCGATGACCTTGTCATCGAGAGCGGCACCGTCCGCGGCGCGGTCACCCAGACGGGACTGACCTTCCATGCGCCGGCGGTCGTGCTGACGGCCGGCACCTTCCTCGCGGGCAAGATCCATGTCGGCGAAACGCAGTACGCCGGCGGGCGCGCCGGTGATCCGCCGGCCACCGCCCTGGCGCAGCGCCTGCGCGAAGGCGCGTTCGTGGTCGATCGTCTCAAGACGGGGACGCCGCCGCGCATCGACGGACGTTCGCTCGACTACGCGGTGATGGAGGAGCAGCCAGGCGACGATCCGCGGCCGGCGATGTCGTTCATGGGCAGCGCCGCCGATCATCCACGCCAGGTGTCGTGCTGGATCACCCACACCAGCGAACAGACGCATGAGATCATCCGCGGCGCGCTGCACCGTTCTCCGATGTACTCCGGTCAGATCGAAGGCATCGGCCCGCGCTACTGCCCGTCCATCGAGGACAAGGTGGTGCGCTTCGCCGAGAAGGCCAGCCACCAGATCTTCGTCGAGCCCGAAGGCCTCGATGTCGCGGAGATCTATCCCAACGGCATCTCCACCTCGCTGCCGTTCGATGTGCAGCTGGCGCTGGTGCGCAGCATCCGCGGCATGGAGCACGCGCACATCACGCGCCCCGGCTACGCCATCGAGTACGACTTCTTCGATCCTCGCGGGCTCAAGGCGTCGCTGGAAACGAAGGCGGTCGCCGGCCTGTTCTTCGCCGGCCAGATCAACGGCACCACCGGCTACGAAGAGGCGGCGGCGCAGGGCCTGCTCGCCGGCCTCAATGCCGCGCGCTTCGCGCAGCAGAAAGAGGCGTGGTCGCCGCGCCGCGACGAGGCCTATCTCGGTGTGCTGGTCGACGACCTGATCACGCACGGCACCAAGGAGCCGTACCGCATGTTCACCAGCCGCGCCGAGTACCGGCTGCAGCTGCGCGAGGACAATGCCGATCTGCGTCTCACCGAAACCGGCCGCGCGCTGGGCCTGGTGGATGACGCGCGCTGGCAGCGCTTCGAAGCCAAGCGCGAGGCTATCGCCCGCGAGACCGGCCGCCTGCGCGCGCTGTGGGCCACGCCTGCGAATGCCCTGGGGCGCGAGGTCGCCGACACGCTGGGCGTGCAGGTTAGCCGCGAGACCAACGTGCTCGACCTCATCAAGCGCCCCGAGCTGGACTACGCGAAGCTGATGGCGGTGCCGTCCATCGGTCCCGCCGTGGACGATGCGCAGGTCGCCGAACAGGTCGAGATCGGCGTGAAGTACGCCGGCTACCTGGACCGCCAGCGCGATGAGATCGAACGCCAGCAACGCAACGAATCCACGTCGATCCCGGCGGGCTTCGATTTCGCCAGCGTGCGCGGCCTGTCGGCCGAAGTGCAGCAGAAGCTGGAACGCGTGCAACCGGAAACCATCGGCCAGGCGCAGCGCATCCCCGGCATGACGCCGGCGGCCATCTCGTTGCTGCTGGTGCACCTGGAGCGCGCACGGCGTACGCGGGTGGCGTGAGCGGACGTTGCCGCCTTTGTAGGAGCGACGTGAGTCGCGACCGCATACTCGCTGCGGCAGCGAACCATCGACAGCGGGCGGATCACTTTCCGTAGGTCGGAAAGCGTGCGGTCGCGACTTACGTCGCGCCTACAGGGGTTCTTCGGGATGCCGCTGCTTCCATGCCGCCAACTGCTCCCGATAGTGCTGCAACTGCTCCGCATACAGGTCGTGCACGCAGATCGGGCAGCCGCTGTTGCAGCAGTCGCTGGGCAGCGGCGGCTCGGGTTCGACCGGTCGGGGGTCGTCGTCGGGCCTCACCGGGCGCCCATTTCCTTCAGCAGGTGGGGCGCCGGATAGACCTTGCCCATCAGCCAGCGCAGGTAACGCATGTCCACGTGCACCGCGCGCTTGTAGCGCGGGTCGAACATCCAGCTGGCGCTGACGGATTCCCAGTTGCTGTCGAAGTTCAGGCCGATCAGTTCGCCACGTGCGTTGAGTACCGGTGAACCCGAATTGCCGCCGGTCGTGTCCAGGTTGGTGAGGAAGTTGACCGTCTGCGTCTTCAGCGCCGGATCTTCGGTACCGGCGAAATCGCCTTTCGCGATCGCCTCCAGCAATGGTTTCGGCGCGTCGAACGGCACCTGGCCGGTGTTCTTTTCGACGATCCCGGCGACCGTGGTCACCGGCGTGTACTGCACGCCGTCGCGTGGCGAGAATCCGTCCACCCTGCCGAAGCTCACGCGCAGGGTACCGTTGGCATCCGGGTACAGCGCGCGCCCTTGCTGCCGGCGCCAGGCGAACAGCGCACGCATGTACGCCGGGCGAAGACGAAGCTGCTCGCCTGCGCGGGTCTTGCGCTCCTGCTCCAGGGCCAGCTGCACCGGTACCAGCGACGCCGCCAGGTCGATCAGGGGATCGGCCGCCATCGGTCTGCCTTCGCGGGCTGCGGCGAAGCGCGACAGGCGTTCGGCCTCGTCGCCCAGTTTCGTGTTCGCATACAGCGCATCCAGTGCCTGTTTCAGCGCGGCGGGCGTGCGGCCGAAGGCGGCATCGAAGCCGGGCAGGCGCTGCGCGTCCGGCAACTGCTGATAGCGCGTCAGCAAGGCCGTGAGCAGGGCTTTCTCCACCTCCGGCGCATAGCGGCGCTGCACCTGCTTCAGGACGCCTTCGATCAGGGCGTGGTCGCGCGCCTGGTAGCCGCTCTCGCGCTCGGCGTCCGGTTTGGCCGATTCCACGCGCAGCCGTTCCAGGGTGATCGCGGCGCGCATCAGCTGGGACTGCGAACCGAATAGGGACAGCAGCAGTTCGCGCTCGCGCATGGCCGAGCCGCCGGCGATCGAAGCGGCAAGCGCGTCGATGTCCGCCCGCTCCTTCGCCGCCACGTCGGTCGCCAGCATGCCGCGTTCGTCCTCGGCGCGGACGCGCACGGCATCGCTGCGACGCAGGCCTTCCAGTTCGCCCGCGGCACGCTTGCGGTTGTTCTTCAGCGACTGCAGCTGCGCGGCATAGCGCGTCTTCGCGTCGGCATCCTGCCTGCCGGCCGCTTCGATCACGTCGATCAGCTGGTCGAATGCCGCCACGCGCGCCGGCAGCGTCCAGTTGACCTGCTCGTCGAATTCGGCGGCGGTGCGGTGCCGGTATGTCGTGCCCGGGTAACCGGCCAGCATCGCGTAGTCGCCGGCCTTCGGTCCGTCCTTCGCCAGCGACAGGTGCGCGGGCGCGCGATAGGGCACGTTGTCCGGGCTGTAGGCGGCCGGCTTGCCGTCCTTGCCCACGTAGGCGCGCAGCAGGGTGAAATCGCCGGTGTGGCGCGGCCACATGAAATTGTCGATCTCGTCGCCATAATTGCCGATCGCGCGGGGCGGTGCGTAGACCAGGCGGATGTCGCGCAGTTCCAGCTGTTTGATGCGGTAGAAGTCGGTGCCGTAGTACATGTTCGCCACGCTGCAGCGGACGCCGGCTTCCTGCTCGCAGTCGGCGACGATCGCCTTGCTGGCGCGGTCGACAGCGTCGAAGTAGGCCCGCCCGGTCTTGCCGGCCGCGTCCTTCAGCACGGCGTCTGTCACCTTGTCGTAGCCCACCGTGACCAGCACGCGGAAATCCGGATTGGCGGGCAGCTCGGCGGCAGGATCGCCGGCAATGAAGCCGTCGTCGATCAGGTTGCGCTCGGCCTTGCTGTTGTACTGGATGACGCCGTACGCCACATGATGGTTGGTGAGCACCAGCCCGTCCGGCGAGACGAAGGCGCCGGTGCCGCCACCGGCGCGCACGACGGCGCTCAAGGGCGCGGCGGTGACGTCGGCCAGCGTCTTCGGGTCGCCCTTGAAGCCGGCGTCGCGCAGCGGCTTGGCCAGCTGCGGCAGCTGCGAGGGCATCCACATGCCTTCATCGGCGTGGACGGGCAGGGCGAGGGCGATGCCCAGGGCAAGGGCGGTCGTCGTGAGTCGGCGGCGCATGGTACGGATCCAGCGGAGGAGACGGTCACGATATCGGGTTCGGCCGCGGTGCGGCAACGACGACCCGTGTCGGGTCGTCAGCGTGCGCCGCCAAGGAAGCGTCGCCAGCGTTGTGCCGCACGCTGGATGCCTTCGTGTTCGGCGTCCGCCAATGCGCGGAGCGGAGCGAGCGCCACGTCGGTGTCGCCGGCGCGCTTCCACGTCGCCACCACGCGGCCCTGGACGATCGCCGTGGCGGCGACGAGTCCGTTGATGCCGATCACGCGCCGGGTATGCGGGGCGTCCAGTACCGGCGTGCGGTCGCGGTAGCCGATCAGGTATTCGTCGAACGCGGGCAGCAAGTGGATGGCGCGCGACCGTGGGGGGATGGGAGCGTCGGCGCGCCACCACCACGTCGTACCGTCGCGTGTCTCCTTCTCCAGCGCGGGGCCGCCGAGCCCCAGTGCCCGCAGCGCATCCTTCTGCGTCAGTCCCGACCACCACGCAAGATCGGCGGCGGTCGCCGGTCCATGCCCCTGCAGATAGCGCAGCGCCAGCCGGTGCAAGGCTTCGTCGCGGCCCAGCGGCGCACTCGGCGGAACCCAGGCATCCATCAACACGAATGTCGGCTGTTTGCCATGTCGCGGCCCCTGGCAGATCGCACCTTCGTGCGCCAGCCAGTTCAACATGTGCAGGCCGCGCTGGTGGGCGCTGGCGAAGCCCGCGGCCTCCATGCAGGCATACAGCGCGGACCGCGTGACCGGCGTGCCAGCGGCGAGCGCCTTCTCGACCACGTGCCGGCCCCGGGTCAGTGCGGCCGCATCCAGCCCCAGGTCGCGGGCGATGCGGGCCGCATTCGCCGCCTGCACGCGCGGCGCCAGCAGCGCCACCATCCATCGCACGTCCTCGCGCGCCAGTACGTGCAGGGTGCCGCGCATCGGCCAGGTGCGCACGATCTCGCCGCGTTCGATAGCCCCCTCCACCTGCGCCAGCGTGGCGCCCTGGGTGCGCAGGCCGACGGCCCACAGCGCCGCGTGGTAGTCCTGCGCCTGCATGGCGCCCAGATGGCGCACCGCATCGCCGGGAGATGCCGCCACGGGCGCGCTGATGCCCTGCGCATGCAGGCGCCACGCCGTCAGCGACGGCGGCACGCCTACTTCTCCTTGCGCCAGTTGATCGAGCCGCGCGTCTCGATGGTGCTGGATTCGATTTCCACGTCGAAGCCCTTGCGCAGCAGGTACTTCAGCGTCACCGCCGAGCCGGAGCCGATCATCGACACGCCGTAACTGACGTACAGCTTGGGCGAGAGGTACTTGCCCACACCGAACACCGAGCCGCCCAGCGTGCGCGACTCCAGCACGCCGGCATCGTCCAGGCCGATCTTCGCGCCCAGCTGCGATGCCAGCAGGCCGGCGCCCGCGCCCAGTGCCGACGAGGCGGCGTTGATGCGCTGGCTTTCGTCGCTGCTGGCGGTATTGAGCGAGCGGCCCAGCACCAGGTAGGCGAGCGCTTCGGATTCGGACATGGCCGGGTTGGACCACACGCGTGCGCGCGGCTGGCTGGCGCGGCCGGTCACGTCGATGCCGGCGGTGACGCTGGCGCTGACCACCTCGCGCTCGGCGCGGATGTTGATGCGCGGATCGGAGACGGCGTTGTTGCTCCATGTCAGCTCGCCGCGGGTGATGCGCAGCTTCTGCCCGTAGGCCTCGTAACGGCCATCCACGTCCAGCCGGCCCGTGGCCAGCATCTCGCGGCCTGGCTGCGAACGCACGTGCAGCGTGCCGGCCAGCGTGCCCTCCAGGCCGTAGCCTTTCAGCTTGACCTCATCGCCGACCTTCAGCGACAGGTCCAGGTCCAGCCGCGAACTGGGCGCACGCTCGGGATCGGCCGGGTCCAGCACCACCACGTCCTCCGAGGCGGACACGCCTTCGTCCAGCTTCTCCACGTCGATGGTGGCCGAGGGAATGCCCACCTCGCCGCGGACCTGGATGGTGTTGTCGGCGAAGCCCACCTGGATGTTCGGCGACGCCACCGCGCGCAGGTCGGTGGTGTCGGCGACCAGCACGTTGTCGCCGCGCACCTGGAACTGCAGCGGCGTGGTGTCGTTGTTCCAGCCCAGCGTGCCCGACACGTTGAGGATGCCGCCGGTGCCGGTGCCGCCGGTGGACGACACGGTCTTCATGCTGCCGTCGATGCGCGCGCTGCCGTCCGACAGGGCGACCAGTTCGGCGCCACCGTCCACCAGCGACACGCCCAGCGCCGGCAGTTCGCCGGTGAATTCGGTCAGCGTCGCCTCGCCGCTGAGCAGTGGATGCCCGCGCGTGCCGGCCACGCCGATATGGCCGGCCAGCTTGCCGCGCGGGCGTACCAGGTCGGGCGAGAACAGTTCCATCCAGAACAGGCGCGAGTTGTGGAAGTACAGGTCGCCCTTCAACGGCGCGAACGCATCCCACCCGGTGTTGAAGGTGGCATCGACATAGCCGTCGCCCTTGAAACCTGTGCCCAAGCGGCCCTGGATGCGCTGCGGGGTGAAGTCGACATCGAGGGTGAAGTTGTCGTAGCGGATGATCTCGCCACGCGCCGTGGTGCCCATCTTCAGGCCGCCATCCAGCGAAGCCAGGTGCCCCTCGCCCTGCCATGCATTGCCGGTGGGGCGCAGCGTCGCATCGAGGGTGAACTCGCCGCGCAGCGTCAGCGGGCGGCCGTTGCTGGGCGGCAGCCAGGGCTGGACCAGCGCCAGCGACAGGGCTTCGCCGCGGACTTCCAGACCCTGTCGCGGCCAGTTGGCCGTGGCGCACAGCGCGCCGCCGATGTCCGAGCCCAGGCAGCTTTCCGACAGCGTCCAGTTGGCACCGTTCTGCGCGAAGCGCGCCGGCTGCCGCAATGTCCACGGGTTCCCCTTCGATGGGGCGATGCGCAGCGCGTCGAGCGTGCCCTGCCAGTCGGCACCGCGCTTCCGCGCAGCGCCCGACAGCGCGACCGCGCCCATGGCGTTGCGCGCATCGCCGTCGAAGCGCAGGTCTTCCACCGCACCCCGAGCATCGAGTTGCACGCTGTCCAGTACCGTCCCGACATCGACGGCGCGGCCCTGCAGGGCGAGTTCGCCATTGCCGCTACGCCAGGGCAGGCGGCCGCGCAGGCTGAGCGCGCTGGCGCTCCAGTCGTTCCAGCGCAGGTTTTCGCCCCCCAGGTCGGCTTCGATGTCCGGCGCGGTGCGCGCGCCGGTCAGCGCGATCGAGCCCGCCAGCGTGCCGCTGGCCCCCGGTGCCAGGTCGGCCAGATTCAACGGACGGAAATCCGCGTCCACGTCCAGCGTGTCGCCGACCTTGCCCTTGGCGGTGACCCGACTGCCGCCCAGCGAGAGCGCGAGATCGCCCTGGCCGTTGTGGCCGTCCAGCGCGAACGTGCCGCGCGCGTCCAGCGGTCGGTCGCGCAGGCGGCCGGCGAGCTTCGGCACGTCCAGCGTGCCCTGGAACAGGCCGTCCTCACGCTGGCGCCCCTTGGAAGTGAGGTTGCCGGAGAGGCTGCCGTTCCATCCCGCGGCGAAATAGCCGGGATCGAAACCGGCCAGCGTCGCCTTCACGTCCCAGTCCAGCACCGGCGACCAGCCGACGGTACCGGTCGCATCCAGCGTGCCGGTCGGCATGGTGGCGCGCAGCGTCTGCAGTCGCACGCGCTCGGCGTTGCCGCGGCCGTCGAACTCCAGCAGCGCGCTGTCCTCGCCGCGCGTCAGCGTGGCCTTGCCGATGGCGGCCCAGGCTTCCCGCTTGCCGGCCAGGCCGAAGTCGCCCTCGGCGCCGATCATGCTGTCCGCTTCCGTGCCCCAGCGCAGGCCACGGGCATTCACCGCGAACCGGAACTCGGGATTCTCCGGCACGGTGAAATCCGCGCGCCCGCGCAGCGAGGCGTAGCCGTCGAACGCACGGATGGCCAGCGGCTCCACGGTCAGGAGTTCGCCATCGATGCGCGCATGCGAGGGCTCGATCACCACCGCGATATCGCCCTGCTGCACCGAGCCCTGCAGGTCCGCCGCACCGCCGGCGCCCTTGGCCACCAGGTCGAACGCGACCGGCGTGCTGTCCTCCATCACGCCCAGCAAAGACAGGTCCAGCGCTTCGGTTTTCGCGGCGAAGTTCCATGTGGGCTTCGTCTCGCCGCGCAACGTCAGCGTCGCGCGCAGCGGCGCCGGTGCGGCGCCGGCCAGGCCGACGTTCATCCGTGCGCGATTGCCGCGGGCCACCAGGCCCAGGCGGGCCGGGGTGCGGCCCATCGCGGCCGGGAACACGCCGGTCGCCGTCAGGTCCGTGTCGTAGTTGTCGCGCGGCGCGTAGTCGCCCTGCACGCCGAACGCACCGCGGTCGCTGGCGATGGCCAGCTTCTCCGCATGCACGTAGCCGTTGCCGATGTCGATGGCGCCGGTCGCGCGCGAAATGTCGATGACCGGCTGGCCGTTCTGGCGCACCAGAAAGCGGTCGATCTCCAGCCGGTCGGCCTGGATCGCCAGCGGCATTTCGATCTGCGGCAGCAGGTCGGGCCAGTGCGGTAGCTCGAACGGCTCATCGCTCTTTGGCACGTCGAGCATCGCGCCGCGCAGCTTCAGCACGTCCAGGCGCAGGCGCTTGCCCAGCAGCGGTCGCAGGTCCGGTTCCAGGTAGACCTCGTCGGCGGTGAAGCGGATCGTGTCCCAGCGGAAATCCACGCCACGCAGGGTCAGCGGACCGGCGATAGGGCCCTCGACCGACCGGTACGTCAGCGAGGCGTCCGCGGGCAGTCGCGCCTGGATCTGCGCCAGCAGCACGTCGCGGCCGGCGACGGTCTGCAGCAGCCAGTACAGGCCGATGCTCAGCAACACCACCAGCACGCCGGTGCCGATCGCGCTGCGGATCGCCAGCGTGCGCATGCGCGCACGGCGGCGCGCGCGCAGCTCGGCGATGCGGGCTTCGCGCTCCTCGGGCGTCAGGTTGTCGGGCACGCGTCGCTTCACAGGTCGGTCCCGATGTTGAGATAGAGCTGGAAGCTGGAATCCGGATCATCCAGTCCATGGGCGATGTCCAGCCGCACCGGCCCCACCGGCGAACGCCAGCGCAGGCCGACGCCGATGCCGGTGCTGAGCTGCGGGCGGGTGCCGTCGAAGGCGCTGCCGGTGTCCACGAACACCGCACCGCCGTAGGGACCGCCCTTGGGATAGAACTCGTACTCGACGCTGCCCGTGAGCACGTTCTTCGCGCCCAGCGCGTAGTTGCCGCGGCGCGGCCCGACTTCGCGCCACGCATAGCCGCGGATGCTGCGGTCGCCACCGGCGAAGAAGCGCAGCGACGGAGGCATGGCCACCAGCGAGCTGGTGAAGGTGTGGCCGTACTCGCCGCGCACGATCAGCGCGCTGTTGGTCTTGTACTGCTGCGACCAGCGCGCGCGCATGTGGAACTGCAGGAAGTTGGCGTCCGAGCCTGCGCCTTCCACGCCGCCGCGCAGCAGGATGGAGCCGGCCAGCTGGTCGGGGCGGTTCGAGCCGACCGGCGAGTTGGTGTAGTCCGCGCGCAGCGAGGGATAGGTGAACGTGGCGTACTGCACGGCGGTGTCGGGCAGGCCGGTAAGCGGATCGTTCTCGACATAGCGCCAGCGCTCGCGCAGCGCGTGGATCGAGGCGACGGCCGTCCAGTCCTCGCTGACCTGCCCGCTGCGGCTGCCCGTGAACTCGACATGGCGCAGGTCGATGTAGTCGGTCTGTTCGTCGCTGGCCTGCAGGCCGACGGTGTACCAGCCGTCCAGCCACTTGAAGGCGGGGATGCGGTACTGGGTGAGCAGCGTCTTGCGCTTCTGCGCGTAGTCCAGGTGCGTGGACAGCTTGTGCCCGCGCGAATTGACGTAGCGCCGGTCCAGGCCCAGGCGGATACCGGGGCCGCTTTCGGTGCCGTAGCTGACGCCGGCGGTGTAGATGTCGCGCTTGGCCAGCTCCAGCTTGACGTCGATCGGCACGCGGCCGTCCTCGGCCTTGTCGGGGTTGGCCTGGATGTCGATGCTGGAGAAGTAGTCCAGCCCCACCAGCGATTCGCGCAGGCGGTCCAGCTTGCCCTGGTGGAAGTAGCTGCCTTCCTCCCAGTACACCAGCTTGTCCAGCAGGCCCTGATCGAACTTGTCCTGGAGGAAGGTGGTGGGGCCCATGTCGTAGCGGATGCCGCTGACCCAGCCCAGGGCGATGTCGGCGGCGTGGTCCGCGCGGGTGACTTCCACGCGGCGGTGGGTGAAGTCGGCGTCGAAGTAGCCGCGGTCGGCCAGGCGGCGCACGATGGTCAGCTTGCTGGCTTCGTAGGTGGTGTGGTCGAACACGTCGCCGACCTTGGGCGCGAAGGCCTCCAGGTCCTCCTTCAGGTAGCGGTCGTCGCCGCCTTCGCCTTCGATGGACAGGTCGCGCCGGCGCACGCGCACCGGTTCGCCCAGCTGCACCCGCACGGTGACCGTCAGGCGTTCGTCGTCGGCGGCTTCGGTGCGCGGCGCCTCGACGGTGATGGTGGGCGAGTAGTAACCGAACGGCTCCAGCGCCTCGCGCGTCTCGGCGGCCGCTTCGTCGAGCAGGTACTCCAGGCGCGACTCGCCCAGCCGCTTGCCCAGCGAGTCGTTGAGGGAGAGCGCGGCGTTGACGTTCTCGACCATCAGTTCGTCGTCCAGGCCCTCGATGCTCACCTTGTCGACGATGGCCGCCGCCCAGGCAGGCGCCGTGGTGGCAAGCAGGACGATGAAGGTGGCGAGGCGGGGGAGTCGACGCATGCGGGCAGGATACCGGGTGCGGGTTAAACGCGGTGAAGGTCAGCCGCGATCCTGTGCAACATCGTTCACGCGAAACGCGGGTACATGCCAAATGTGAAATGGCACGTCGCCCTGCGTGCCGATGCTCGTCATCCCGGCGAAAGCCGGGACCCCGCGACTTCCCTCCGTCGCATCCGAATCGACCCTTCGAGAGCCAATGGGTCCCGGCCTGCGCCGGGACGATGGCGTGACGTGCGGCGCTGGACTCAGGTGGACAGATGCTCGATGGCCGCCACCGCGCGGAAGCGGTCGGCCAGGCGCTTGAGCAGGGCCAGGCGGTTGGCGCGCACGGCCGGATCGTCGGCGTTGACCATCACGCTGTCGAAGAACGCGTCCACCTGCGGTCGCAGGCGGGCGAGGTGGTTCAGCACGGTGACGTAGTCGTGGTGGTGCAGGGCTTCGTCGGTCTCGCCGAGCACGGCTTCCACCGCTTCGGCCAGCGCGCTTTCGGCCGGGTCGGTGAGCAGCGCGCGGTCCACGGCATGCGGAATGGCGATGTCGGCCTTCTTCAGGATGTTGCCGATGCGCTTGTTCGCCGCGGCCAGCGCCTCGGCCTCCTGCAGCGTGGCGAACGTGCCGATGGCATCCAGGCGCGTGTCGAAATCGTACAGTGAGGCCGGCTTCAGTTCGGCGACCGCGTTGAAGTGCGCGGCGGGCACGCCCTTGTCGGCGTAGTAGCCGCGCAGGCGGTCGAGGATGAAGTCGTAGAGCTCTTCGATGTCCTTAGCGGTGGTGTGGCCTGATGCCGTCACAGCCTGATCGGCTGCCACGCCCTTGCTCTTGGCATCGGCCGCCGCTGCGGCTTTTGTCCGCAATTCAGATGCGACGATCGCGGCCGTCGACTCCGTGCGAGCAAGCGACAGCAACTCCTTCAAGTTCAGATTGAACCCGCTCTCGATCACCGTCCTCGCCAATCCCAGCGCATTACGACGCAGCGCGAACGGGTCCTTGTTGCCCGTCGGCTTCAGGCCCGCGGCGAAACCGCCCGCGAGCGTATCCAGTCGCTCGGCGATGGCGAGCACCTTGCCCAGCGGCGACAGCGCGATGTCGTCGCCGGCGAAACGGGGCTGGTAGGCCTCGTCGATGGCCAGTGCGATCTCCTTCGGCTCGCCCGCGGCGAGGGCGTAGTGGCGGCCGGCGATGCCCTGCAGTTCGGGGAATTCGTTGACCATGCGCGACTGCAGGTCGTTCTTCGCCAGCTCGGCGGCCCGGCGTGCCTGTGCGGGATCGGCACCCACCTGTGTGGCGATGTTTTCCGCCAGCGTCGCCACGCGGGCCACCTTGTCGGCGACGCTGCCCAGCTTGGCCTGGTAGGTGACGGTCTTCAGGCCGTCGCCCATGGACACCAGGCCCTGCTTCAGGTCCTCGTCGAAGAAGAACTTGGCGTCGGAGAAACGCGGACGGATCACGCGCTCGTAGCCCTTGCGCACTTCATCGACGTTCTGCGATTCGATGTTGGCGATGCCGATGAAATGCTCGGTCAGCTTGCCGCCATCGCTCAGCACCGGGAAGAACTTCTGGTTGATCTCCATCGTCTCGATCAGCGCTTCCTGCGGCACGGCCAGGAAGGCGGACTCGAAACTGCACAGCACCGCCGCCGGCCACTCGGTCAGGCAGACCACCTGCTCCAGGTTGTCGTCGGTGATGCGTGCGCTGCCGCCGGCCTGGGCTGCCGCCTTCTCGACTTCGGCGACGATGCGCGCGCGGCGGGCGTCGGGATCGACCAGCACCTTCGCGCCCTGCAGGGCCATCACGTAATCGCCCGGGTCGTTGATCCACACCGGCTTGTCGTGTTCGAAGCGATGGCCGCGGCTCATGCGGTCGGACGTCACGCCCAGCACCTGGGCCGGCACCACGTCCTTGCCCAGCAGCAGCACCAGCCAGTGCACGGGGCGCGCGAACGCGTACTCGTGCGCGCCCCAGCGCATCGGCTTGGGAATGGGCATGCCGGCCAGCGCCTCGCGCACGATGTCGGCCAGCAGGTCGGCGGTCTTCGCGCCCGGCTTCACCGCACGGTGGACGAAGCGCTCGCCCTTGCCGTCGGTGGTGCGCTCCAGCGCCGTCCAGTCGATCCCCGCTTTCGCAGCGAAGCCTTCCAGTGCCTTGGTCGGCGCACCGTTCGCGTCCAGCGCGATGTTGAGATACGGGCCCAGTACTTCGGACTTCTGCTCGGGCTGTTCCACATCCACGGCCGGCAGCAGCACCGCCAGGCGGCGCGGCGTGTACAGCGGTTTGGCATCGCCACGCTCGAAGCCGATGCCGCGCTTCTCCAATGCGGTGATCACGCCATCGAAGAAGGCCTGCGCCAGGCCGGGCAACGCTTTGACCGGCAGCTCTTCGGTGCCGAGTTCGACCAGCAGGGATTTTTGTTCGCTCATGTCGTCAAGCCTTGTGGTGCGTTTCCCTTCTCCCCTCGGGAGAAGGTGCCCGAAGGGCGGATGAGGGGCGAGCGGAGTCATGACGGTCAAACCATCGGGACTCCATTGCCCCTCTCCCCAACCCCTCTCTCCCACAGGGACTTCCTGCGGTCGCCGAGGGGAGAGGGACTCTATGCGGTTTCTTTCTTCAATCCCGGAAAGCCCAGCTTCTCCCGCTGCGCGAAATACGCCTCGGCCACTGCCTGCGCCAGCTTGCGCACGCGCAGGATGTAGCGCTGGCGTTCGGTCACGGAGATCGCGCGGCGCGCATCCAGCAGGTTGAAGCTGTGGCTGGCCTTGCAGACCTGCTCGTAGGCGGGCAGCGGCAGGCCGACGTCGACCAGCTTCAATGCTTCCTTCTCGCAGGCGTCGAAGCGGTGGAACAGTTCCTCCACGTCGGCGTGCTCGAAGTTGTACGTGCTCTGTTCCACCTCGTTCTGGTGGTAGACGTCGCCGTACTTCACCACGCCCTGCGGGCCGACGGTCCAGACCAGGTCATAGACGTTGTCGACGTTCTGCAGGTACATGCAGAGGCGTTCCAGACCGTAGGTGATCTCGCCCAGCACCGGCTTGCACTCCAGGCCACCGGCCTGCTGGAAGTAGGTGAACTGGGTGACTTCCATGCCGTTCAACCAGACCTCCCAGCCCAGGCCCCAGGCGCCGAGCGTCGGCGACTCCCAGTTGTCCTCGACGAAGCGCAGGTCGTGCACGCGCGGGTCGATGCCCAGCGCCTTCAGCGACCCCAGGTACAATTCCTGGATGTTGTCGGGGTTGGGCTTCATCACCACCTGGTACTGGTAGTAGCGCTGCAGGCGGTTGGGGTTTTCGCCGTAGCGGCCGTCGGTAGGGCGGCGGCTGGGTTGCACGTAGGCGGCATTCCATGGCTCCGGACCCAGCGCGCGCAGGAAGGTGGCCGGATGGAACGTGCCGGCACCCACTTCCAGGTCCAGCGGCTGGATCAGGACGCAGCCCTGATCGGCCCAGTACTGGTTCAGCGTCTGGATCAGACCCTGGAAGGTTACCGGTGAAATTGTGTGTCCGGCCATGGCGTTATCGTGCACTGCGGAAAAGCGGGCTAGTATACGGGCAAGCCCTTATTCCGCCGATGTTTGCCGCCGTGGATGCCCGCGTGAAAGCCCCGTTCCTCATCGTCGAAACCGGCCAGCCGGTGCGCTCGATGCGGCGCTATGGCGGCTTCCCCCACTGGATCCGCGTGGCCGCCGGCCTGGAGGCCGGCGAGACGGTGGTGGCGAACGTGGAGCGCGGCGATGCGCTGCCGGGACGCGAGGGGTTCGCCGGCGTCATCGTCAGCGGCTCGGCCGCGATGGTCACCGACCGTGCGGACTGGAGCGAGCGCAGCGCCGAATGGCTGCGCGAGGCGGCCCACGAAGGCCTGCCGCTGCTGGGCATCTGCTACGGCCACCAGTTGCTGGCGCATGCGCTGGGGGGCGAGGTGGCGTACAACCCGGCCGGGCGCGAATCGGGCACCGTCCACATCGACCTGCACCCGCACGCCCAGGATGACCCCCTGTTCTCGGCGCTGCCGCTGAAGTTCACCGCCCACGCCACCCACGTGCAGACGGTGGCCCGGCCGCCGGAGGGCGCCACGGTGCTGGCCCGCTCGGCGCAGGACGACTGCCATGCCTTCCGCTGGCGCGACCGCGCCTGGGGCGTGCAGTTCCACCCCGAATTCGCCACCCACCACATGCGCGGCTACGTGCATGCCCGCGCCGAGCACCTGCGCAGCGAGGGGCACTGCCCCGGCACCATCGCCCGCAACGTGACGGCGGCGCCGCAAGCCCGCAAACTATTGCGGCGGTTCGTCCGCCACGCGCGCGGACTGCACGCGCGCTGATCCACCGCTGCACCCTCCCCAGAGAATCCCGATGTCGACGATCAACAAGGTGCCGGCCAGTGCCGGCGCGGAATGGCTGCTGGCGGGCTTCGCCCTGCTGAAGCGTGCGCCGGTGCCGCTGGCCACGCTGTCCGTGCTGTGGGGATTGCTCTCCATGGGCGTGATGCTGGTGGCGGTGACGCTGCCTGCCATGACGTTGGCCATGCAGTTCCTGTTGGTGCTGGCGGGGCCGTTGTTCTTCGCCGGCATGCTGTGGGCGGTCCGCGAGGTCGATGAGGGTCGCCCTGCGACGCCGTCCAACCTGCTGCAACCCGTGCGCGACGGCCATGCGCCTGCGCTGCTGGCCACGCTGTTGCCGCAGTTGCTGGCGGCCCTGGTGATGGGGGCGCTGCTGTTCGTCATGGTGGGCACCGAACAGCTGCAGCGCCTGGCGGATGTCTACCAGCAGATGCAGGCCGTCGCGGCGGCCGGCGGACAGCCGGACCCTTCGCTGGTGGAAGGTCTGCCGGCCGGACGCCTGCTGCTGTGGCTGTTGCTGGTGGCGGTGGTCTTCGTGGCGGTGAAGTGGATGACCTTCATCGCCTCGCCGCAGATCCTGTTCTCGAACACGCACGTGGTCCATGCCATGCGCAACAGCCTGCGCGCGTGCGCCCACAACTGGACCGCGATGCTGGTGTTCTACCTGCTGGCGGGCATCGCGATCTTCGCCGTCGGCATGGGATCGCTGCTGGTGGCGTCGCTGCTGGCGCTGGTGCTGGGGCCCGCCCTTGCGATGGGGCTGTGGCAGTTCGTGCTGATGGCGGTCGTCATGCCGGTACTGGCCGGCGCGGCTTACGCGGCGTGGCGGCAGATGCTGGGTGGAAGCCCGGCGGCGGGCGCATCGGCGGCGCCGACCCGGATCGAAGTCTGAGCCGTCTGTATCGCGCGACAGGGCGGGCCACGGTACGCCTGCGGAACCGGCAGGGAATCAAGCGGTAGTTCCCGCTGCGGCAGTGCGCTCAGGCGCTGTCGGGGCGCGGGCGCGGCTTCAACCATCCTGCCGCCACGATGCCCAGCTCGTACAGCAGGCACATCGGGATGGCGAGCATCAGCTGCGAGACCACGTCCGGCGGGGTGATCAGCGCGGCCACCACGAACACGCCGACGATGGCGTAGCCGCGGCCTTCGCGCAGCTGCTGCGGGGTCACCCAGCCCAGCAGCACCATGATCACCAGTGCCACCGGCAGCTCGAAGCTGACACCGAAGGCCAGGAAGATCACCATCACGAAATCCAGGTACTTCGCCGGGTCCGGCGCCAGCGTCACGATGTCCGGCGTGAACACGGTCAGCGCGTGGAAGACGCTGGGCAGCACCAGGAAGTAGGCGAACGCGCAGCCGGCGTAGAACAGCACGATCGCCGAGACCAGCAGCGGCATGGCCAACCGCTTCTCGTGCCTGTACAGGCCGGGCGCGACGAAGCTCCAGGCCTGGAACAGCAGCCAGGGCGACGACAGGAAGAGGGCGAGGAAGAACGCCAGCTTGATCGGCGCGAAGAAGCCCGAGGTCGGGTCGCTGGCGATCATCTGGGTGGCCTGGCCGGCGGGCAGCTGGGAAATCAGCGGCCGGGCGAGGTGGTCGTACAACTGGCGCACGAACGGCAACAGCGCCAGCAGGATCAGCCCGGTGCCCGCCAGTCCGCGGACCAGCCGCGTGCGCAGCTCCAGCAGGTGCTCCATCAGGCTGCTTTCGGCATCCTGCCCCGGCGCCTCGCGGTTCATCGCGGCTCCTTCGGCGGGAACAGGTCCGCGGTCGTGCCGACATCGGACGCGTGTGTGTCATCCGCTGCCGCAGCGTCATGCGTGTCGGTCATCGACGCCAGATGGCCTTCCTCTGCGATCGCAGGCGCCGGGTCGGGCGAGGCGACCGGCGGCCTGGCGAGTGCGGGCGGCGTGATCGCGGACTCGACGTCCTCGCGCAGGGCCTTGGCATCGTCGCGCACCGACTGGCGCACGTCCTCGAACTGGCGTTCGGTCTCGCGCGCGCTGTCGCGGATGCGCTGCTCGGTGTCGCGCAGGGCGTCCTGGGCGTCCTTGAGGTTGCGCTTGAGCTCTTCGGAAGCGAGCTCGCGTTCCAGTTCGTCCTTGACCGAGTACCACTGCGCGCGCGCGCGGCGTACCCACAGCCCGGCGAACCGCGCCGCCTTCGGCAGGCGTTCGGGGCCGAGCACGATCAACGCGACGACCGCGATGACCAGCAGTTCACTGAAACCGATATCGAACATGGTCGCGGCGGGAGCCCCGCCGGATCAGCGGGCGTCGCGGTCGCGCTCTTTGGAGGCGCTGGTTTCGTCGCTGCGGGACTGGTCGTCCAGCTGGCCGGCCGGCTTGTCGTCGCGCATGCCTTCCTTGAAGCCCTTCACGGCCTCGCCGAGGTCCTTGCCGGCGCTGCGCAGGCGCTTGGTGCCGAAGACCAGCAGCACGACCACCAGCACGATGATCCAATGCCAGATGCTCAAACCGCCCATGGTGTGCTCGCAGGAAAAGTTGGGGCGCTCAGGATAGCGCAGGCGGGGGGCGAGGATGACGCCCGCGCCCCATGACTTCCGTTATGGCGTGCCGTCCAGCGGCTCGGTGCGCACTTCGCCGTCCTGCACCGGCTCGAAGCCCTGCGTCTGCGCCGGCGCCTCCACCACCACCGGCGCCACCGCGGGTGCCGGTGCCTGCGTGGCGGCGGACGGTGCGACGCCGCCGGTACCGCGATTGCCGCGAGCCAGCTCGGTGACTTCCTCCAGCTGGTCGCGGAAGCCGACCACGGCATCGGACGGTTGGCCGGCGCGGCTCTCGAAGATGGCGCGCGGGGTGGCCGCGCTGCCGTAGACGGCCGTATTGGCCTCGTCATCGATCTGCAGCACGGCCCCGTCCAGCGCCACGCCGGCGAACAGGCCGCGCGCGCGCGACCACGACCAGATCTCGGCCTTCAGCTGGCCGTCGGTGGCGGCGCTGGCGTTGCGCCCCACCGGGCCCGCGGCCACGCCGGCGTCGGCACCCAGGGTGACCTTGCCGTTGACGATGGAATCCAGCGACCGGTCGTTGCGGAACACCAGCACCACGTCCGAGGACTGCACGCCGGCCTGGAAGCCGATGCTGCCCCCGGTGAGCTTGACGAAGACCGGCTGCGACCAGCTGCCGTCGGGGTTCCTCACCGACATCAGACCATGGCCGCGACGACCGCCGATCACCAGCCCGGCCTTCAGGGTGTCGGGGATGACAATGATCGCCTTGCCCTCGTCCAGCAGCTTGTCGGGGATGCCGTTCTCGGGGATGCGCTGGATCTCGTTGAGCACGCGTACCGCGTTGGTGGCGCGCTCGTCCTCCTTCGGCCCCGCGATGGCCTGGCCGGCGAACAGGGCGGCGGTCAGCGCGAGCGCGGTGGGCGTCAGCAGGCGGCGGGAGGTGCGGTTCATGGCGGGCTCCGTAAGCGATATGGCAGCAACACGCTGCAAGCGATTGAAAGTAGGCGGGCACGGATGAATCGGTGCTGACGCCGGCCGCTGTCGCGACGAGGGAGGTCTTCAGGTCGTGGGGTCGGTCCGCTCTGCCACAATACGCGGATGACCGACACATCCTCCACCGCCCTGCTGATCGTCAACCTAGGAACGCCCGAAGCGCCGACGCCGCGCGCGGTCAGGCGTTATCTGGCCGAATTCCTGCACGACCATCGCGTGGTGCAGCTGACGCGCTGGCTGTGGTGCCCGCTGCTGCACTTCATCATCCTGCCGCTGCGCGGCCCGAAGGCTGCCGCCAAGTACGCCAGCATCTGGATGCCGGAAGGTTCGCCGCTGGCGGTATACACGCGGCGGCTGGCCGGGGCGGTGCAGGACCGCCTGCCGGGATGGCGCGTGCAGGACGCCATGCGCTACGGCGAGCCTTCCATCGGCTCGCGCCTGCAGGCATGGCGGGCCGAAGGCGTGCAAAAGGTGGTGGTGCTGCCGCTCTATCCGCAGTACTCGACCACGACCACCGAGTCGGTGCGCGATGTGGTGACGCGCGAGGCCCGCGGCCTGGACGTGCGGTTCATCGAGGACTATCCGGTCGATCCCGGCTGGGTTGCGGCCGTGGTCGGCTCCATCCGGTCCTGGCGTGCGGAACACGGGGCGGGCGAGCACCTGTTGTTCTCCTACCACGGGCTGCCGCAGCGGCTGGCGCGCAACGGCGACCCCTACCCGCAGCGCTGCGAAGCCAGCACGCGGGCCATCGTGCAGGCGTTGGGCCTGCGCGATGGCGAGTGGACGCTGACCTACCAGTCGCGCTTCGGCAAGGAGCGCTGGCTGGAACCCGCCACGGACGCCACGCTGCAGGCCATGGCCGCGCGCGGCGTGCGGCGGGTCGACGTGGTCTGCCCCGGCTTCGCGGTGGATTGCCTGGAGACGCTGGAAGAGATCGCGATGCAGAACGCCGAGCTGTTCCACGCGGCCGGCGGTGAGGCGCTGCGCTACATCCCGTGCCTCAACGACGCGCCCGCGCATGCCGACGCGCTGGCAGCGCTGGCGCGCCGGGGCGCAGACCAAGCGGCATGACGTTGCGCGAATTCGAGGTCGATATCCCGCTCGGGCGCATCACCGGCCTGCGCGCGGGCCACGACGGTCCGCGCGTGCTGGCGCTGCACGGCTGGCTGGACAACGCGGCCAGCTTCGTACCGTTGGCCGACCATCTTGCGGGTATCCAGCTGGTCGCCCCTGACCTGCCGGGCCATGGCCGCAGCGCGCATCTCGCGCCGGGCGCCGAATACACCAGCGGCGTCGCGGTGAACGCGGTGCTCGACATCGCCGATGCGCTGGGCTGGGAGACCTTCTCCCTGCTCGGTCATTCGATGGGGGCCGGCATCGCCAGCCTGATGGCGGCCGCCGTGCCGCACCGCGTGCAGCGGCTGGTCGTGATCGAGGCGCTGGGCGGGCTGGCCGAAACGGTCGAACGCACGGCGGACCGCTGGCGCGAAGCCATCGCCGCGGCGCGCGCGCTGCCGGGCAAGCGGTTGCGGGTATTCGCCGATCTGGTCGCGCCGGTGCGGGCGCGCATGCAGGCCAACCAGTTCAGCGAAGCGGCCGCACGGCTGCTGGTCGAACGGGGCGTGCGGCCGGTGGAGGGCGGCTTCGTGTGGAGCAGCGACCCGCGCCTGACCCTGCCCACGCCGCAGCGCCTGGACGAAGCGCAGCTGGCGGCCCTGGTGGCCGGCATCGGCTGCCCGACGACCGTGGTCTACGCCGATCCGCCGCAGCCGTATTTTCCGGAGCCGCTGCGCAGTCGGCGGGCCAGTCTGCTGCCCGATGGCCAGTTGCACGTCATCGCCGGCACCCACCACCTCCACATGGAGGACCCGGCCCGCGTCGCGATGTTGATAGGCTCGTTCCTGCGGGCCTGATCAGTCCTGCCGGGCGTAGTGGAAATCCAGCGCCAGGCGGATGTCGCCCTTGCGTATGGGGGCGGTGCTGCGCCACCAGGCCGTGGTGGCGGCGTCGAGCTCGCTGTCCTGCTGCGCCAGCCGCCGCAGCAGGGCGATGTCCTCAGCGCTGGCGAGCTGTTCGTCGGGCAGATGGTAGTGATCCAGCGGCATCCGCGCGGCCCCGGGCGTGCGGGTGACCCGTGCCAGCAGGGCCACCATTGTCACGGCCAGCAGGGCGTATCCGGTGACGAGGATGGCGATGGAGCCCTGCGTGCTGCCGGACCACGCCAGGGCGCCCGCGGCGAACAGGGCCAATGCCAGCCAGCGTGCGGGCCGGTCGAACCGCTGGATCTGGCTGGCCGCCCGCCGGCGCTCGCGCGCCCGCTCATTGGCCTCCTCCACGGACAGGCTCTTGCGGCTCATCAGCGCGCGACGCGCGGCGACCATGGCCGCCGTTTCCTCGTGGGGCGACGCATACAGGGAGAACGCCTTCAGCGAGCGGACCACCGGCTGGGGCGAAGCGGTGGAGGAAGATGCGGGCGGAGCGCTGGCGCGCAGCGATAGGGACATGGCAGCGTCGTATCGGGAGGAGGGAGGCCCCGGCCGCGCCTGCGGTCCCTGCTGGCGCGCCCTGAGGCTTGCCATGTGAAATCGTGATGTGTGTCGCATTCCGGACAAGGCCGGACGGCCTGGGGAGAGGCCCCGTCAGTCCTCGGCCAGCAGGCCGCGCAGACGGGCCTTCAGCCGGCGCCCCTCGGCGTGGAACCAGGCGCGCTCATCGCGCCAGGCCGGGAAGCGGGTCTCGACTTCATGCCAGAACGCCGGCGAGTGGTTGGCCTGCAGCAGATGGCACAGCTCGTGGACCAGCACGTACTCGAACGCCGAAGGCCGGCCCAGGACCAGCGCGAGGTCCAGGGTGAGCGTGCCATCCGGCGCCAGCGAACCCCACTGGGACGACATCACCTTCAGCCGGATCTGGCGTGGCGCGCGTGGCAGCCCCGCGAGATAGCCGGGCAGCCAGCGGCCGATGTCGGTACGTGCCTCGGCTTCGTAGAACGCGCGCAGTGTCCGCCGCAGCGATGCAGCGCTCGCGCGTGCGGGCAGGTCGACATGGATGCCGTCATCCTGCCGCGTGATGCGGGCGAAGCGGCCTTCGTGCCAGTGCAGCGGCAGGTGCTCGCCACGCAGCGGCAGGTGTGTGGCCACGCCCGGAACGAGCGCCACGATGTCATCGTCCGGCGCATGGCGCGCCAGTTGCTCGGCCAGCCAGTCGCGGTGCTGCTGCAGGAAACGATCCCCGGAGACCAGGCTGGCGCGCCAGGGCAGCGTGAGTCGCGCACCGCGCTCGTCGACGCTCAGCTTCAGCCGCTTGGCGCGCGGGTCGCGGACGCGCTGCACCTCCAGCCGCCGGCCATCGTCCAGTTCCAGCGCCACGATGTCGCGTTCGACGCTGCGGGGCGTACGGGCGATCAGGCGGTGGAACACGGACGGCATGCGCGCATCATAGCGGCGGCGCCCGGGGCGCGGCTCAATCGGCCTTGCTGAGCTTCAGCGCATGCTCCAGCACCAGGAACAGCCGCTTCAGTTCGCCGGCCATCAGGGCGAAGCGGGCGTCGAGTTCGGCGCGCAGGTCGTCGTGCTCGGTGTTCTCCAGCTGGTCGACCGCGCCGTCGAGGAACTTCAGCTTGCGCACGATCAGGTCCTCGCCGAGGACGAACGACACGTGGTCGTCCAGCACCAGCGCGAGCTTGGTGACCTGCTTGCCGGCTTCCAGGTGCTTGGCGATCTCGTCGCTCTGCAGTTCCTGGTTCTGGCATTTGACCACCGCACCGCCTTCCATCGCGTCCTTCAGCTCGCATTCCTCGCCCAGCGACAGGCCTTCGGGCAGCGGCTCGCCGGCGATCCAGCCGGTCAGCACGCTGCGCGGCGCGACTTCGGCATTGAGCGGCAGCGCCGGGAAGCTGCCCAGCGCGCGGCGCACTTCCGAGACCACGTTCTCGCCGGTCTTGCGCGAGGACGCATCGACGGCGATGAAGCCGTGCTCCAGGTCGATCAGTGCATCGGTGCGCGAAGGCTTGACGAACGCGCGCGGCAGCAGCTCGTGCAGCAGGTCGTCCTTCAGGCGCTTGCGGGTCTTGCCGCCGGGCTTGCGGCCTTCCTTCTGCTCGATCTCCTGCAGCTTCTTCTGCAGCAGGTCGTTGACCACGGCGCCGGGCAGGATCTTGTCCTCGCCACCCACGCTCAGCCAGATCGCGTCGTTGATGCGATGGGACAGCGCCTCTTCGCCACGGCCGAACGGCGAGATGAAGCCGCGTGAAGACAGCTCCAGCGGGCCGACGGGCTTGAGTGCGGCCTCGGGGAGGAGTTCATCGAGCTGGGAAAAATCGAGGGAGGTGGGGAAGCGGAACAGCGTGAGATTGCGAAAGAACATCGACTATCCAGAAAGAAGAAAGACCGCTCCGCCCATGCAGGCGAAGGCGAGGGGAGGAGTGAAGGTTAAGGCTGGGTCTCGCTGTCGGCGTGCGGCTCGCTCGCCAGCCAGGCGTGTGCATCCGGCAGCGTGGCGCCGTCGCGATGGCCCAGCGCGAGGAAGTCGAACAGCTTGGGATCGCTCAACTGCGACGGGCGGATGTCGCCCAGCGCGCGCGCGATGGTCTCGATGCGGCCGGGGGACTCGCGCTCCCAGGCGTCCATCATCTTCTTGACCTGCTTGCGCTGCAGGTTCTCCTGGCTGCCGCACAGGTTGCAGGGAATGATCGGGAACGCCTTCGCTTCCGCGTACTGCGCGATGTCGTCCTCGCGCACATAGGCCAGCGGGCGGATCACCACGTGCTTGCCGTTGTCAGACAGCAGCTTGGGCGGCATGCCGGAGAGCTTGGCGTGGAAGAACATGTTCAGGAAGAACGTGGCCACCAGGTCATCGCGGTGGTGGCCCAGCGCGATCTTGGTGAAGCCGTTCTCCTCGGCGTAGCTGTACAGCGCACCGCGGCGCAGGCGCGAGCACAGCGAGCACATGGTCTTGCCTTCCGGAATGACGCGGCTTACGACCGAATAGGTGTCCTGCTCGATGATGTGGAACGGCACGCCCACACGCGCCAGGTATTCCGGCAGCACGTGTTCGGGGAAATCCGGCTGCTTCTGGTCCAGGTTCACCGCCACCAGATCGAAGCGCACCGGCGCCTTTTTCTGCAGCTGCAGCAGGATGTCCAGCATCGTGTAGCTGTCCTTGCCGCCGGACAGGCACACCATCACCTTGTCGCCTTCCTCGATCATGCCGAAGTCGGCGATCGCCTGGCCCACTTGCCGGCGCAGGCGCTTGGCCAGCTTGCCCTGCTCGTGCGCGCTGCGGCGCGGATCGGCGGCAGGACGGCGCAGGACGGGGTCGGGCAGGGGCAGGACGGTACTCATGGCCATCATTGTACCGGGGTGCGGTGACGGCCTTGCCGCGGGCGGTGTACGCTCGCCAGGTGGACGCCGACCCTGCCGACATCGCCGAGAAGATCGCCGCGCTGCGGCTGGAGCACCGCGATCTGGATGCGACCATCGCGCGCCTGGCCGGCGACACCGAGGCCGACGAACTGGCGGTGAAGCGCCTGAAGAAGCGCAAGCTGTGGCTGAAGGACTGCATCGCCCGGCTGGAAAGCGCGCTGATCCCGGACGAACCCGCCTGAAGGGCGATGGGGTACGGCGACCCGCCTTGCGGCGGGTCGCCCTTGGCTTACGGCAGTCCGATCATTGGTACAGCCGGATGATCTGCAGCGTCCAGTCGGCCTCCTTGTCGCCGGCACGGGCCTGCAGCGCGGCCTGCTGTTCGGCCATGAAGGCGTCCGCTTCCGCGGCGTCCAGGTCGCCAATGGCCTTCAGTGCCATCGCACGGTCCTGCCAGAGTCCCCCTTCGCGGTAGATCGACTTCAGCAGGTCCAGCTTCCCGGTGGCCCGGAGTGTGCCCAAGGAGGAAATGGCGGCCAGGCGGACATACTCGTCCGCATCGCCGGCCAGCGTGGCCAGCACGTCGATCGCCTTGGGATTGTTGGTGAAGCCCAGGGCGTAGACGTCCAGGTAGCTGTCGTCGCCGCGCGTGGCGATCTTCGTGGCCAGGCGGTCCACTTCGGCGTCGCTGCTGCGGGCGTCGTACAGGCGGGAGGCGATCTTGGCGGCCAGCTCCTTGGTGGCCAGCGACAACGGCTGGTTGAAGGTGGGCTCGATGACCTCCTCGAAGCTCCAGACCGGCACCTTGCCGCGCTTGACGAAGACGCCCAGGCGCTGCGGACCCGAAGGGGTCGCCAGGTCGCCGCTCAGGAAGGTCAGCGTGACGAACGGGCTGAATCCGTTGGCTCGATGGTTCTGCACCCGGAATGTCCGCAGCGTCAGCGTGGGCGTCGCGTCGCCGCCCAGGGCCACCTGTGCCGGCACGCCGCGGGCGGTCAACTCCGCCTGCAGATTGCGGGCGAGATAGGCCGCAGGCTCCAGTGCGGTCCCGTCCACCATCAGCTCGGCGGGCAGGATGCCGCTCGAGAAGACCCGCTCTCCATCCGGACGCGCGTCCACGAGCGTGAGCGGGGCCGCCGCGGGCGGATTGCCGAAGACGATGTCGGATGGCGGCGGATGGCGAACGGTGTAGGACTTGGGTGCGCAGGCCGTAAGCAAGGCCAAGGCCAGCCCGCATGTCGCCATGCGGATCCCATGGATGTACTGCATATGTTTTACCCCCTGTGTGGATGACATTCCTTGTGGCACCGGACCCCCTCCGGTGCCGCGGCGAGTATGACAGCCGCGGAGAGACGGGAACCCGCGCGAGGACCGAATCTGACGCAGCGCGTCACCGGGAATGTGACTGGCCAGGCGTTGCATGCGGCCCATTCGAAGCAAAGCGGCAGGAATCCCGGGCCGCGGCCATTGCGATGATTGTTCCCACGGGCGGCAACAAGTTGGCCCGATGCTTGCTTCAGTCCCGGGTGTGGGGGTTTCCCCGACGACCCGACCGCATGCCGTCCTGCCGGCGCCGCGGTCCCCAACGACGAGCCATGCGCGCTGTGCGCCGTGGCGAGGGAGCGGCATGCAGCAGGACACACCCTTCAATCCCCGCATGGAACCGCGCCTGCGCGATGCGCTGGCGGCTGCGGGTTCGGCAGACCAAGCGACGGCGGGCATGGGGTTGCGCATGCGGCGCATCGCGCCCGGCGACCCGCTGGGCGACGTGCCGCGCCTGCGCCGTGAGGTGTACTTCCACGAACAGGGCCAGTTCGGCGACCGCAGCAAGCGTGTCACCGACGGCCTGGATGCCTGCGGCACCACGCTGGCGGTGGAGAAGGGCGCGCAGGCGGTCGCGACGCTGCGCCTGCACGACTTTTCGCCGCTGGCGGTGCAGGTGGAGTACGGCAGCCTGTTCCAGATCGACGCCTTCGCGCGGACCTGGCCGTTGGCGCAGGTGGCGGTGGGCACGCGGTTCGCGGTGCAGGCCGACCAGCGCAGCAAACCGGTCGTGGACCGGCTGATGGAAGAAGCCTATCGCTGGGCGCAGGAGTCGCGCATCCAGTTCTGCCTGCTGGCCTGCGAGCCGTTCCTGCACGGCGTGTTCGAGCACTACGGCTTCCGCGAGTACCTGCCGCCGGCGATCCTGCCCGGCGGCGTGGACCTGCTACGCATGGTGCTGGTGCTGGACGACGAGCCGCACCTGTCCGAGTGCGGTTCGCCGCTGCTGCACCTGGTCCGCGACCCGGTGCGCGCGATGCCCGCCAAGGCGTGGCTGACGCGTAGCTTCAACGTGGCCGGCTGAGGCTCAGTCCTGCGCGGGCGGCAGTTCCGCCGGGCGCGCGGCTTCCGGACTGACTTTCTCGATGGTGTGGCGCAGTTCGCGCCCCAGGATGGCCTTGGCGTCGCGCGCCCAGGCGTCCAGGCGCTCGTCGAACAGCAGCTTGCTGTTCTCGTCGGGCCAGACCAGCTTCAGTTCGCGCAGCTTCTGGATGAAGCCGCGGAACAGCGTCTTGTCGAAGAACTCCGGCGCGGCCGGCGCATACAGCAGGCTGAGGCGCTGCGCGGCCTGCTGGCACAGGCTCTCCAGTTCGGCCGCGCCCAGCGTGCCCGGGCCGTTCTTCACCAGCACCGAGATGGCGATGTAGTAGCGCTCGAAGGCCTGCTGCAGCGAATGGCCGATCGCACGCAGGCGGAACACTTCGTCGGTCTGCCCCGCGCTGCGCGCCAGGATGCCGCCGTCGTCCTCGTTGACCTGCTGCAGCAGGCCTTCGCGGACGAACACCTCGATGGTGCGCTCCATGCGCTCGGCGAATTCGTCCTCGCTCCACGGCAGGAACAGCTCGGCCTGCAGGAACGGATACAGCGTGCGGCCCAGCCGCAGCACGCCGGCACGGCTCATGCGGCGGTTGTTCTGGAAGCAGCAGGCGATCCACGACGACGCCGTGAACAGGTGCAACACGTTGTTGCGGTAGTAGCTCAGCAGGACCGCGGTGTCGTCGTCCACGCTCAGCACATCGCCCAGCGGATGCTTGATCCGCTGCAGCATGTTGATCTCCTCGGCGTGGGAGATGATGCGGTCGGGCGAGTGCGGGGTGACGGTCACGCGGTCGGAGTACGGCAGTTCCGCCAGCAGCGTCTTCGACAGCTCGATCTGCGCGACCAGGTCGGCTTCGCCCATCGCGTGCTTCGGCGTGGACAGCAGCGCCAGCGCCAGCAGGTTGATCGGGTTCACGTCGGCGGCGCGGTTGATGTTGACCTGGATCTGCTGGGCCAGCGCATCGACGATATCGGAGAGCCATGCGGGCTTCTCCTCTTCGCCGACCGGCGCGCCGTCCCATTCCGGCGCGTGCTTGGCCAGCGCGTCGTTCAACGGGATCGGCTCGCCGAAGTTCACCACCACCTGGCCGTAGTTCTGCCGCAGCACCTTGGGGATGCCCCACAGCACGGCCCAGATGGATTCCTTCTCCTTCGGGCGGCCGCTGAGTTCGTCCAGGTAACTGGTGCCTTCCAGCAGCTTCTCGTAGCCGATATAGACCGGCTGGAACAGCACCGGCTTGCGCGGCTGGCGCAGGAAGGCGCGCACGGTCATCGAGATCATGCCGCCCTTGGGCGGCAGCAGCCGGCCGGTACGCGAGCGTCCGCCTTCGATGAAGTACTCCAGCGAGTAGCCGCCGGACACCAGCTGCGCCACGTATTCGGTGAACACCGCCGAATACAGCGGGTTGCCGCGGAAGCTGCGACGCATGAAGAATGCGCCGCCCTTGCGCAGCAGCGTGCCGACCACCGGCAGGTTGAGGTTGATGCCGGCGGCGATGTGCGGGGGCACGATGCCGCGCTCGTACAGCAGGTACGACAGCAGCAGGTAGTCCATGTGGCTGCGGTGGCAGGGCACGTAGACCACTTCGTGGCCGGGCGCGGCGTCCTTGAACTTGTCCAGATGGTGGACCAGTACGCCGTCGTAGATCTGGTTCCACACATGGCTCAGCAGGAAGCTGGCCGACCGCACCACGGGGTTGGAGTAGTCGGCGGCGATCTCCCAGGCGTAGGCGTGGGCCTTCTTCCAGGCGTCCTCGGGCTTGGACTTGTCGCGCCGTGCCTGTTCGGCGATGGCTTCCTTCACCGGCTCGGCGGCCAGCACCTGGTCCACCAGCAGGCGGCGCGTGGACAGGTCGGGGCCGATGACGGCCTCGCGGATGCGGTGGAAATGCGTGCGCAGCACGCGCGAGAGCTTGCGGACGGTGCGTTCGGGTTCCAGGCCCTCATCGACCGTATCGCGCAGCGAGACCGGCGGCGCGAAGCGCACGATGGTGCCGCGGCCGTTGAGCAGGATGGCCAGCAGGCGGCGGAAACGGCCGACGATGGCCCAGTTTTCCGAGAACAGCACCGAGAACCAGCCGCTCTGCTTGTCCGGCGCGCGACCGACGAAGATCGAGACCGGTACCAGCTGCACGTCCAGCGCCGGATTGCCGCGGTGCGCCTGCAGCAGCCGGGCCAGGGAACCGGAATGGGTCTTGGCGCTGACCTGGTCGGGAATCAGCGTGCTGGCGTTGCGGCGCGACAGCGCCACGTAGGCCCGCTTGCGGCCCAGCGGATTGCCGCCCACCGGCAGGGGCACCAGCGGCGAGGGCAGGCCGGCGTCGCGGCAGGCGCGGTCGAGGATCAGTGCATTGGACAGGCCGTAGTCTTCCAGCACGTAGCAGACCGGACGGCCGTCCAGCAGGCCGACCGGCGCCTCGGGTTCGATGTTCAGCGCCAGCCACGGATCGGCCACGCGGCCGAGCAGGCGCGCCCACAGCGGCCGCTTGGCCTGGCGGGTGGGCAACGGCGGGGCCATCGGGACGCCGGCGGTCGGCGCGGCATTGTCGTGGTCGGCCCCCGGGGGCGCCGCCGCGTCGGGCGCGGGTGCATCCGTCGTCGCGGGCTTCTGCGCCGGCGTCGGGGGTTTCGGGGCGTCCGGGAACGGCAGGGAATTCTGTTCAGGCATCGGCCGCATTATGGCGCACGCCCGTGGCGGGCTGGAAAGCGGCCGCCGCATGTGACGTGTGTTGCGAGCGCCTTCGGGACGGGGCGGCGCCGGCGAAGGTGACTGAAATGCCGGGTGTCAGCGCCCCCGGTAGGGTTCGCAGCCCACGCCGTCGCCGTCGCGGTCCAGATGGGGGCCGTAGCCCGGATCTCCCCGTCGTACCGGCGCCGCGCCGCGGGCGCGGGCTTCGGTGCAGTTGCGGAAGGCCCGCGTGGGCGCCGTTTCACGCAGGTGCGCCGGCGTGGCGGGGGGGCCCCAGGCGGGGGCCGGGGTGCGAGGGGGGCGGCGCTGGCCGGGGTCGCGCTCCGATGGCAGTGGTACTGCCCCGTTTTCCGGTTCGTGTGGCAGCCGTGCCGGTCCAGGCCACCCGGGTGCGCGTACGCAACGGCCGCGCAGGCGAGCAGCCCCGCGAGTGCGAGGGACGCCATCGCGGCCTGCGCCGGGCTCCTCATGGCTGCGGCGGGGTGTCGGGTCCGGGGGGCGGCGGCGACGGCGGGGGCGCTGGAGCGGCCGCCGCGGCGGCCAGCACGTCATCGGCGTGCCGGAGATAGTCGCTGAGGTACCACCGGCCCTCGCGCCGGGTCAGGCTGACGACGGTGTCGATCTCACGCTCGCCCAGCGGATAGTGGATGCGCACGGTGGCCGCGTCGCCCTTCTGGTCCACCAGGCCCGTGCGCAGGTCGGCGAACGTGGTGTCCAGGGGCAGGCCATAGCGCGCGAACGTCGCCTTCGCCTCGATGAAGAACGGCGTCAGCCGGCGCAGGCTGCCCGTCATCCCGGCATCGCTGAGTGCCTGCTCGGTGGTCAGCCCGCTGCGGCGGGCGGCGGGCGCCAGCCGCGACAGCGTGGTGCGCGCCAGGGCGGGATCGCCAAGCGGCGCCTGCTGCGCCCACTCGCCCAGCGCCGCGATCACCTGTGCATAGTGGTCGCGTTCTTCCTGGGTGTAGTCGCCCTCGTTCTTCACATACTGCACGCCGAACAGGCCCAGCGTGCGCGCGGCTTCCTTCAGGTCGCGGTCCTGCCGCGCGAACTGGCGGTCGAAGCTGCGTTGCAGGGTCTTTTCCGCATCCGGGGCGGCCAGCGCGGCAAGCATCGGCACCAGCTTGTCGTCCAGCGGCAGCTCGGTCAGCGGCCAGCGGCTCTGTCCGGCGCGCCACGCCGCGTCCAGCCGTGCATGCGTGGCGGGCGGTACGGCGTCGCGGGCGAAGCCTTCCAGGTCGTTGCGCTGCAGGCGGGCGGCCAGCTGGCGCACGGCCGCTGCCGGCTCGCTGGCGGCGCCAGCGAGTTCCTCGGGAACGCGCTTCTTGCAGGCGCCCAGCAGTGCGAGCGGCAGCACGAGGGCGGCCAGCGCACGCACGACGGACGCGGAGGGCTTCGGCTTCATCCAGTGACTCCCCAGTCGCCCCGCATATTCGCGGTCCGCGTGGGGAGCGGCAAGCATGCACGTCGCAGTTGGGAAGCGGCGGCGGGAACGGGGGCTGGGAATGGAACATGGCGGGGGTCCCTGGGCGCTACGACGCCGGGGAAAGATCGTTCCCCATTCCCTGCCGGAACAAAAAAGGGGACCCGGTGTCTTGCGACGCCGCGGTTCCCCTGAAATCCGGCCGAAGCCGGAGGACGAAGTGTTGTGGCACATCTCCGGCCCAAAGGCCGGACGCGCACAGACTACCTGCGCCCGAATGCTAAGGCAACACCTGAAATAACTCTATATAAGTCATTGATTCTATTTGATTGCTGCCGCGATTTCTGCCTGGATGGCCTCGGCAGCGGCCTTCGGATCGGTTGCCTTGCTGATCGGCCGGCCCACCACGATGGCATCGGCGCCTAGGGCGAAGGCCTCGGCCACGCCCACCGTGCGCTTCTGGTCGTCGCCCACCGGACCCCCCGGGCGGATGCCGGGACAGACGATGGAAAAGCCCGGGCCGGTGGCGGCGCGGATCATGCCGGCTTCCTGCCCCGAGCAGATCACGCCGTCGATGCCTGACGCCTGCGCGGCCAGCGCGCGCTGAACGACGATGTCCGCCGGTCCGCCGCTGTTGATGCCCATTGCCCGCAAATCGTTGCCATCCATAGAGGTCAGTACGGTTACCGCCAGCAGTCGCAGGTCGCCCTCGCGCGCTGCGGCGGCCGCTTCCATCATCCCGGCATGCCAGCCGTGGATGGTGGCGTAGGTCACCGGCCAGCGGGACAGCCCGCGGATCACCCCGGCGACGGTGGCCGGGATGTCGAAGAACTTCAGGTCGACGAACACCCGCTTGTCGCGCCGGGCGAGTTCGTCCAGCACGCTGAAGTAGTCGCCGCTGGCCAGCAGCTCCATGCCGATCTTGTAGAACTGCACCGCATCGCCCAACCGGTCGACCCACGCCAGCGCGTCTGCGCCGGAGGGAGCGTCCAGCGCGAAGATCAGGCGCTCGCGCGGAGTCAGCGCGACGGGGCCGCGCGCCATCACGGCGCGTAGTCCAGCGCGTCGCGCTTGGCCTGCGTGCGGGCAGCGGCCGGCTGGTCCCAGGCGTTGTTGAACAGGGCGGGTTCCCACGAGCCGTAGGTCGGGTTGGGCAGCATCCACCAACGCTCGCCGAACCAGTCGTCGTACTCGTCGAACAGGGCCTGGCGGCCCTCGCGGGTGTTGGCTTCCACCTGGACGAAGTCGCCGATCTGGTCGCCGAACTGCATCAGCACGCGGTACTTCTGCCCGGCCAGACGGCGGCGGCAGTTCTTTTCGCTGCCGTTCTGTTCGCAGCCTTCCAGTACCGTGCCCAGGCCGAGGAACACGCTGTCGTCGGCCACCGGCAGGCCCGCTTCGCGCAGGTTGGCCAGCGTGGCTTCCTTCAGGTGCACGGCGCGGTTGGAGATGTAGAGGATGGTGACGCCCTTCTCGGCCGCGGCCTTGGCGAAATCCACCACGCCGGGCAGCGGCTTGGCCTTCTTCTCGGCCACCCACTGGTCCCAGCTGATTTCGTCGTACTCCTTGCCGTCGCGGATCAGGCGCGCCTGGTAGGGCGAGTTGTCCAGCACGGTCTCGTCCACGTCCATTACCACGGCAGGCTTCAGGCCGATGGCGGCGTTGCCGCGCTCGTCGGGGACCAGCGCATCCCAGTGCTTTTCCTTCAACGCGGCATCCAGGTGGTCGGCGGCGGCACGGAAGGTCTGGGTGGTGATCGCGCGGTACTCCACCGAGGTCTGCACCCACGCCACCGCGTTGAGGTTGTCGTGCGTGCCGGTGGGTTTGGCGGGCGTTGCGGCCACGGCCGGCGCGGCTGGGTCGGTCGGCGCAGCCGCGGGTTCGGTGCGCTTGCACGCGGACAGGGTCAGCAACGAAGCCGCCAGGCCGGCGGCGAGCAGGGAAACGCGCATGAGAGGTCCGGTCATCGAAGTGCCGGAATTCTAGCCGACCGGTATGACACCCGTCGTTCGATGCCGCGATGCACGGGTTATCCTGCCGCCCCGCCGTTCCTGTTCCCGATGCCTCCATGGAAGACACCGCGCCCGTCCTGAATGCCGCCGAGGCCCGCCTGCTGGGCTGCCTGATCGAGAAGGAAGCCACCACGCCGGAAACCTACCCGCTGACGGTGAACGCCGCGCAGGCCGCCGCCAACCAGAAGACCGCGCGCGAGCCGGTGATGGCGCTGGATCCCGGTGCGGTGAACCATGCGCTGCGGCAGCTGGAGCAGAAGGGCCTGGCGAAGCAGGTGTTCTCTTCGCGCGCCGAGCGCTACGAGCACCGTACCGCGGCGTTCTTCGGCATTCCGCAACAGCAGGCCGTGCTGCTGGGATTGCTGCTGCTGCGTGGCGCGCAGACGGTGCACGAACTGCTCGCGCGCAGCGAGCGGTTGTTCAAGTTCAACGATGCGGACGATGTTCGCCATCACCTCGACCGCATGATCCAGCGCGAAACGGCGCTCGTCGTGCAGATCCCGCGCGGGCCGGGGCAGCGGGAAGACCGCTACATGCATCTGCTCTGTGGTCCGATGGACGTGGCCGCGATCACGGCACGACTGCCCTCCGCTTCGGCCGGCGAGCCCGCGCATGCGGAACTCGAAGCGCGCGTCGCCGCGCTGGAGGGCGAGGTTGCGGCGTTGCGCGAACAGTTGGCCGATCTGCTCGCGACACGCGAAGCCTGAGCGTCAGGCTTCGTCCGGCAGCAGCGCCAGCAGGTCGGTCACGCCCACGTCCACGCCCGCCTGCGACAGCAGGGTGGTGACCTGTCCGCGGTGATGGGTCTGGTGGTTGAACAGATGCGTGAGCAGACCCTCGACGCTGCGCGTGAACGTGGCCCCCTTCGTGTTGGTGTACGTCAGGCGGGACGCCACCTGCGCCGGCGTGAGGGTGTCCACCCAGCGCAGGATCAACGCATCCAGCCATTCGCGCCGCGCACGCAGTGCGGGAAGCGTCGGGTACGGCACCGCGTCCAGCGCGGTCGGCATCGGCGTGTCGTCCAGCGCGGCAAGCACGGATGAGGCATCGGCGGCCGATGCGAACCGCTTGAGCCAGATCGTGTCGGCCACCACCAGATGATTCAGCGTGCCGATCACCGAACCGAAGAACGCGCCCCGATCCTCGGCCAGCGCTTCATCCGGCAAGGTCGCGGCCGCGTCGTAGAGGCGCCGGTTCATCCATTGGTTGTAGGACGCCACCAGCGTCATGCGTGCATCAGTGGTCACGTCCCGTTCCTGTCAGCGCTTCTCTTCCATCAGTCCGACCAGGTTGCCGTCCGGATCGCGCAGGAAGCCGGTCCACAGTTCGTGGTCCGGCATGCGCGCGGCCAACTGCGGTGGCCGTTCCTCCGTCGCACCACGCGCCACCAGCGCCGCCTGGGTGGGGACGATGTCCTGCACCTGGAAGTAGAGGATCGAGTTTGCGCCCGCTGTGCCGGCGCCCTGCGGCGTGGTCAGCATCAGGCGGATGCCGTCGGCGCCCAGGAATGCGAGCGTCGGCGCAGGCTGGAACAGGAACGCCAGGCCGAGTACGTCGCGGTAGAACGCCAGCGCCGCATCGACGTCGCTCACGGTGATGGCGATCTGGCGGATACCGGAAAGGCGGGATTCCATCGCGGGGCCTCCTTCCGGCATCACTTCGGCCGCCGGCTGCTGCGCAGCAGGAACAGGCTTCCTACCAGCATGCCGACCAGCGACGCGCCCAGGCCCAGGCCGAAGCCGACCACCACGTCCGCCACCGCCGGGCCGGTGCCGGCGACGCCGCGCGCTGCATTCATCGCGATCCGCACCAGCACCGCGACCGGCACGGCCGCCGCGATCAGCAGCCACAGTGTCAGGAAGCGGCCCGTGCCGAACGCACGCAGCAGCATGGCGATCACGCCCACGGCCACCAGCCCGGGCCCGTAGAGGGCGCGCGGCAGGCCGGCTTGCTCCGTCGCCAGCTGCCAGTAAGGAAAGCCCACGCCGACCAGGGCGATCAGGAAGCCGATCCACCGCCAAGCCCTGCTGTCGCGCGTCATGCCCCGCTCCGTACGTATGCGATGCCGCGCAGCGTAGCGCAACCGTCGTCGCTGCGCGTCAGTCGAACATCGCCTGGATCGCGGCCAGGCCGGCGCTGGCGCGTTCCTTCTTGCGCTCCGCATCCGCCACCGGGTCCGCGCCGTCGCGCTGCAGTTCGTCCGCCGGCAACTCGTCGATGAAGCGGCTGGGCTGCAGGCGCAGGCGTTCGCCGAAACGGCGGGTCTCGCGACTGTGGCTGAGCCACAGCTGGATCTTGGCGCGGGTGATGCCCACGTACATCAGGCGCCGTTCTTCCTGCAGATTGCCTTCCTCAACGCTGGTCTCGTGCGGCAGCGTGCCGTCCTCGCAGCCGACGATGAACACGTACGGGAACTCCAGTCCCTTGGCGGCGTGCAGGCTCATCAGGCGCACCTGGTTGCCGCCGTCGTCCTTATCGTTGCGCGACAGCAGTGCGAGTTGCGCGGCCAGGTCGCCGGCCGAGCTGCCGCGCGGGCCGCCCTCGAACCAGTCCGCCAATTCGTCCAGGTTCGCGCGGCGGCGCTGGAACGAGGCCTCGTCCTTGCACTGCGACCGCAGGTCGGCCAGCAGGCCGGACCGTTCGCTGAGGCGTCGCACCAGATCGGCCGGCGGAAGTTCCTCGGCATGCCGGCGCAGGTCGCGCAGGATGTCGACGAAGGCGCTCAGGCCGTTGGCCGCGCGCGGCGGCAGCGCCTTCAGCGCGCCCATCGATTCGGCGGCGCGCGACAGCGGCAGGTGCGCGTGCTGCGCCATCTCGGCGAGTTTCGCGAGCGACGTCGCGCCGACTTCGCGCTTGGGCGACTGCACGGCACGCAGGAAAGCAGCGTCGTCGTCGGGGTTCACCAGCAGCCGCAGCCACGACAGGGCGTCCTTCACTTCCTGGCGTTCCAGGAAGGCGGTGCCGCCGGTCAGGTGATAGGGAATGCGCAGCAGCTGCAGCGCCTTTTCCAGTGCGCGCGACTGGTGGTTGCCGCGGAACAGGATGCAGAAATCGCTCCAGGCCGCGCTCTTGGACGCGTGCACGAAGGAGATCTCGGCCGCGACCTTCTCGGCCTCGTGTTCGCTGTCGCGGCATTCCCACACGCGGATGCGCTCGCCGTCGGCCTGGTCGCTCCACAGTTTCTTCGGATGTTCGTGCGGATTGTTGGCGATCAGCGCGTTGGCGGCGCGCAGCACACGGTTGCTGCAGCGGTAGTTCTGCTCCAGCTTGATGATCTGCAGGGCCGGATAATCCTTCGCCATCTGCATCAGGTTGTCGGGGTTCGCGCCGCGCCACGCGTAGATGCTCTGGTCGTCGTCGCCCACGCAGGTGAAGTCGCCGCGCTCGCCGGCGATCGCCTTCAGCAGGCGGTACTGCGCGTCGTTGGTGTCCTGGCATTCGTCGACCAGCAGGTAGCCGATGCGCTCGCGCCAGGCGGCGGTGATCTCCGGGTTGTTTTCCAGCACCTGCACCGGCAGCCGGATCAGGTCGTCGAAGTCGACGGCGTTGAACGTGGTCAGCCGGTCCTGGTAGCGCTGGTAGAGTAGCGCGGCCTCCTTCTCGCGGTTGGTGCGTGCGGCGGCCAGCGCTTCCTCCGGCGAGAGGCCGGCATTCTTCGCACGCGAGATGAGGTTCTTCGCCATCTCCACCTCGTCGGGCTTGGCGCCGTACATCAGGTCCTTGACCTGAGCGCTGGCGTCGTCGGCGTCGAAGATGGAGAAGCCGCGCTTCAGGCCCACGGCGGCGTGTTCGATCTGCAGGAACTTCAGTCCGAGCGCGTGGAAGGTGCAGATCGTCAAGCCTTCGGCAGCGTCGCCCTTGATCCGCTTGGATACGCGTTCGCGCATTTCCTTGGCGGACTTGTTAGTGAAGGTGATCGCCGCGATCCGGCGCGCCGGAAAATGGTTGCCCGCGATCAGGTGCGCGATCTTCTCCACGATCACCCGCGTCTTGCCGCTGCCGGCGCCCGCGAGCACCAGCAGGGGGCCCTTGCTGTGAAGGACGGCGGCGCGTTGGGGGGGGTTGAGACCGTGCATGGGGCGTACTTCTGCGTAGGTCGTCAGTTTACAGACAACCCCGCCCGAGTCCCTATAGGATGGCCGGGCTGGCTCACATGGAGGTCACCTGTATGCGCATTCTCGGATGCTGTCTGCTTGTTCTTGCCTGGGCGCTTTTTTCGGCACCCGCTGTCGCCCAGGAGGCGAGGATCGATCCGGCAGTACTGACGGAGGGCTTCCTGGCAGCCCATCCGGATCTGCGCTGGCGTGCCGAGGGCGTGCGCTCCTATGAGCGCAAGGACTACGCATCCGCGCTGACCGAGCTGAAGCGCGCGGCCTACTATGGCGACAAGCCTGCACAGGCGATCATCGCCGAGATGTACTGGGGCGGCATCGGGGTGCCGACGGACCGCGCGCTTGCGTACGCATGGATGGACGTCGCTGCCGAGCGCCTCTATCACGACTTCCTCGTGCGCCGGGAAGGGTACTGGCGGGCGCTTGACGAAGCGCAGCGTCGTGATGCGCTGGAGCGCGGACAGGCCGTGCTGGCGGAGTATGGGGACGATGTCGCCAAGCCGCGGCTGGAGAAGATCCTCAAGCGTGAAATGCGTCGCGTCACGGGAAGCCGGGTGGGGTTCGTGGGCAACCTGACCATCATTCCCAACACCGGCCCGCTGGCGGGGACGGGCATGACACTGCGCGGCGATGAATACTATGCCCCGCAGTACTGGCAGCCCGAGAAGTACTGGCAACTGCAGGATGCGTTGTGGAAGGCGCCGCTGAAAGGGCGCGTGCGCGTGGGCGAACTGGAGTCGGTGGAGTCCAAGGCGGCGTCCGGTAAGCCCTAGGATCCGCGGGTGCCGGCGTACCACAGAGGGCGTGCATGAGCGTGAACCGCAATGGGGGTGGGTTGTCGTGGGCCATTGTGTTGGCCTGTCTGGCGGCCGTGCAGGCGTTGGCGGCACAGGAGGTGACCAAGCCGATCTCGCGGAAGCAGCAGGCCACCTTGAGCAGTGCGGTGTTCCTGAACGCACACCCGGACATGAAGCACCGCAAGCAGGGATGGGATGCCTATGCCGAGGGGGATTTCGCGCTGGCGCGCGCCCAATTCCTGAAGGCCGCCTGGTACGGCGACAAGCCGTCGCAAGCGATGCTGGCGGAGATGGAGTGGAAGGGCGAGGGCGCGGCCGTGGATCGCGCGTCTGCATACACGTGGGCGGATATCGCGGCCGAGCGCGGCTATGCCGTGTTCGTCGGGGTGCGTGAACGCTACTGGCGCGCGCTGGATAGTGCCGAAAAGGCCCGCGTGGCGCAGGACGGTCCGGCGCGCCTGGCCGAGTATGGCGATGGTGTCGCCCGTGGCCGGTTGGAGCAGCATCTGCGTCGGCACCTGCGCGACATCCAATGGTCGTCGAGGACGGTGGCGCCTCCAAGAACAGTAACCGTGTACGACCATCATGGCGTTCCCACGCGGATCGATGGAAGCCGCTTCTTCTCGTCCACTTTCTGGGATCCGGCCAAATACCAGGCCTGGCAGGATGCTCAATGGCGCGCGCCCCCGGAAGGCAGCGTGGAGGTGGGCGAGGTCGAGCAGGCAGGGCCGCCCGAAGGCGAGTAGCGGAGGGGGCGGCCCCTTACAATGGCGACATGGCCAAGCTCTACTTCTACTACTCGGCGATGAATGCCGGGAAGACCACCACGCTGCTGCAGTCCGCGCACAACTATCGCGAGCGTGGCATGCGGGTGGCGATCCTGACCCCGCGGCTGGACGACCGCGCCGGCGCCGGGGTGGTGGCGTCACGGATCGGCCTGCGTTCGGAGGCGGTCGCCTTCGAGCGGGACGACGACCTGGAGCGCTGGATCCGCGACGACATCGCTGCGCACGGCAAGCTCGACTGCGTGCTGGTGGACGAGGCGCAGTTCCTGACCCGCGCGCAGGTCTGGCAGCTCAGCGAGGTGGTGGATGCCTTGCGCATCCCGGTGCTCTGCTATGGCCTGCGCACCGACTTCCGCGGTGAACTCTTCGAGGGCAGCCAGTACCTGCTGGCCTGGGCCGACGAGATGAGCGAGATCAAGACCATCTGCCACACCGGCAAGAAGGCCACCATGACCGTGCGGGTCAACGAGCAGGGCCTGGCGGTGCAGGATGGGCCGCAGGTGGAGATCGGCGGCAACGAGCGCTATGTGTCGGTCAGCCGCGCCGAGTTCAAGAAGATCGCCCGGGGCGAGGGGCGCATCGACCCCCTGCAGCCCGGGCTGCCCCTGGAGTGAGCCGCCTCAGCGGCAGGCCGCGCGCAGCGCGGCGATCTCGCGCGGGATGACGCCGCCGTCGGGCTGCGCGCTGCGCAGCTCGGCGGCCAGGGCGTCGAGGTCGCGTTGCGCGCGTTCGCGTTCGCCCATCCGGCACCGCGCTTCGGCCTGGTAGCCGCGCGCCAGCCAGCGCAGCTTGGGGGCTTCGCTGCCGCCCCCTTCATGGCGTGCGAGCGTCTCCAGGGCCGCGAGTGCCTCCTGCGGGCGCCCCAGTCGCGTCTGATGCCGTGCCATCGACAGCTCGGCGAACCAGGTGCGCGGGTGCTCCGGTCCGAAGCCCACCCGGGTAAGCCGCACCGCGCGGTCGAAGCGCTCGGTGGCGCCCTCCAGGTCGCCCTTGGCGGCCAGCACCTCGCCGATCATGCGGTCGGTCTCGCCGATCAGCGCATGGCTGGCGCCGATCGTGTCCACGCGCATGCGCCGGGATTCCTCCAGGGCGGCCAGTGCCTCGTCGTGGCGGCCGGCGCTGTGCAGCACCATGCCGTAGTTGAACAGGCCGCCGGGCAGGATCTGCAGGCTCTCGTTCTCGCGCCAGATGGCGATGGCCTGCGCGACGTCGCGCACCGCGGTGGCGTCGTCGCCGCGTTCCCACGCGATGATGCCCATCGAGTTCCAGCTCGAAGCGGCGTCGCGATGGCGCGGTCCCAAGGTCTCCAGCGTCATCGCATGCAGCCGTCGCAGCTCCTCGTCCGCCTGGCGCAGCCGGCCCTGGTCGACGTGCACGGCCGCGATGTGCCGCCGCAAGGCCTGGGTGAGCGGGTGGCGCGGTCCATGGATCTCCTCGGACAGTTCGCGTGCGCGCTGGAACGAGGCCAGCGCCGCGTCGGTCTCGCCGCGATTGCGGTACAGCAGGGCCAGACTGCGCTGGATCTCGATGACCAGCGGATGCCGGGCATAGCCATGCGCCTGCAGGTGGGCGAGGGCGGCGCGATAGCCGCGCACGCCCGCCTCCGCATTGCCCAGCTCGACGTCCAGCTGGGCGAGGTCGCGCAGGTTTTCCGCCACGCCGGCCTCGTCCTTCAACGAACGACGGGTGTCCAGCGAGCGCTCGAACATCTGTCGCGCCACCTGCTTCTCGCCCGCATCGGCACGGCAGCGGCCGTTCTGCGACTGGAACTCCGCCACCGGAAGCGGCAGGCGCGAGGACAGGCCCGGCAGCCGCGCCTCCATCTGCGCCATCGCCTGCACGCACTGGCGCGAACGGCCGAGCAGGCGAAGCACGCGCCCGTGCTGGGTGGCGGCCTGCAGGCGCAGGCTGTCCGGTGCATCGGGCGTGGTGTCCAGCACGCGTGCCTGCTTTTCCAGCAATGCCAGCGATTCGCGGTAGTCGCCCAGGCCCAGCCGCAGGCGCGCGATCACGCCCAGCAGCTCGGCCTGCGCCAGCGGCTGGCTGGCAAGCTCGCGCATGCCACGCCGCTCGCCGGCGGCCAGCAGTTCGCGGGCGTCGAAGGTGCTGCCCTGTTGCGAGGCGCTGGCGTTGTCGAACAGGCCGATCACGAAGTCCTGCATCGCCTGCGCACGCGCGGCTTCGCGCATGGCCTGCCGGCCCTGCCACAGGCTGGCCGCCAGCGCCGCCACCAGCAGCGTGGTCGCCATTCCGCCGATGGCCAGCGTCCAGCGCTGCCGCAACAGGTACTTCTGCAGGCGGTAGCCGAGGCTCTGCGGACGCGCCAGCACGGGCCGGCCCTCCAGATGGCGCTGCAGGTCGCGCGACAGCGCCTCCACCGAGGGATAACGCTGCTCTGGCGCCTTGCGCAGGGCCTTCAGGGCGATGTTGTCCAGGTCGCCAGCCAGGCGGCGGGCGTTGCGTCGCGCATCCGGACAGCGGCTGCGACTGCCGTCCGTGGTGCGCAGCGTGGCGACCGAGGGCTTGAGCGGTTCGACCGCGAGGATGGCCTGTTCCCACTCCGCATCGGTCTGCCGGCGCAGGCGGTAGGGCTTGGTGTCGGCGATCAGTTCGTACAGCACCACGCCCAGCGAATAGACGTCGGTCATGGTGGTGACCAGTTCGCCGCGCACCTGTTCCGGTGCGGCGTAGTGCAGCGTGAAGGCACGCACCTCGGTGCGCGGATGCACGGGTACCGGCTCCGGATCGTCCAGCAGCTTGGCGATGCCGAAGTCCAGCAGGCGCACCTCGCCCGAGGGCGTCACCAGGATGTTGGACGGCTTCAGGTCGCGATGCACGATCAGGTTGGCGTGCGCGTGGCTGACCGCCTCGCAGATCTGCAGGAACAACCGCAGCCGTTCTTCCAGGCCGATGTTGTTGGCCTGGCAGTAGTCGGTGATCGAGACGCCCTCGACGTATTCCAGCGCCAGGTACGGCTGGCCTTCGCTGCCGATGCCGGCGTCCAGCAGGCGCGCGATGTTGGGATGTTCGAGCCGCGCCAGGATCTCGCGCTCGCGGGTGAAGCGCAGGCGGAGGTTGGGGTCGGCCAGGCCGGGGCGAAGCAGCTTCAGCGCGACGCGGCGCTGGTACAGGCCGTCCGCCCGCGAGGCCAGCCACACCATGCCCATGCCGCCCTCGCCCAGCATGGATTCCAGCTGGTAGGGACCGATGCGGATGCCGGGCTTCAGCTGGCCGGGCTTGTCGACCAGGGGCTGGTCGATGAAGTCGTCGCCTTCCTCTTCCAGCGCGAGCAGTTTTTCCAGTTCGCGAGCGGTCTCCGGATCGTCCGCGCGCAGGATCTCCAGCTGCTGCGCGCGTGCCTCCGGATCGAGCTCAAGCAGGACGTCCAGCAGCGGCGACAGGCGTTGCCAGCGTTCGGCGTCCATCGCGGTGCGCTGCGCGCCGGCCTCAGCTGTCCTGCATGGCCGACAGCAGGAACATGCGCGCCTTCTGCCAGTCGCGGCGGATGCTGCGCTCGGAGCGCTGCAGCAGTTCGGCGATCTCCAGCTCCGACAGGCCGGCGAAGTAGCGCATCTCCACCACCTGGGCCAGGCGCTCGTCGGCGGCGGCGAGCTTCTCCAGCGCATCGTTCAGCGCCAGCATGTCCTCGTCCAGGCGCAGGTTGCCTTCCACTTCTTCCGGGATGTCGGCCACGCGCTTGAGGTCGCCGCCGCGCTTGCGCGCCAGCCGGCTGCGCGCGTAGTCGACCACCACGCTGCGCATGGAGGACGCGGCGTAGGCGAAGAAATGCGCACGGTCCTCGAACTTGGCCGTGCCGGTGGAGCCGAGCAGCTTCAGGTAGGACTCGTGCACCAGCGCGGTGGCGTCCAGCGTGTAGCCGTGCTGGCCGGACAGCTGCCGGCGGGCCATGGTGTGCAGTTCCTGGTACAGCGTGGCCAGCACGCGGTCCAGCGCGGCGCGGTCGCCGCCCCTGGCCGAGTCCAGCCACAGCGTGATGTCGGGTGCGTCGGCCATCCCTCTCCCCTGCGGAGCCAAGGGCGCGAATATAACGTTATTTCACAGTCGCCGGGCATCTGCCCCATGGCACGGGCGGACGGGTCAACGCTGGCAGTAGCCGCACCACACGGTGGTCCGCTGGCCGACCAGGGCCTGCTTCATCGGCCGGCCGCAGCGCGGGCAGGATTCGCCACCCCGGCCATAGGCCGAGAGTTCCTGTTCGAAGTAGCCAGGCGCCCCGTCCGGGCTGAGGAAATCCCGCAACGTGGTGCCGCCGCGGGTGATGGCGTAGGCCAGGATCGCCTTCACCGCATCGGCCAGCGCCGCATAGCGCTCGCGGGACACCTTGCCGGCGGCCCGCAGCGGCGAGATGCCCGCACGAAACAGGCTCTCCGCGGCATAGATGTTGCCCACGCCCACCACCACCGCCTGGTCCATCAGGAAGGTCTTCACCGGCGCCTTGCGTCCGCGGCTCATCGCGAACAGGTAGTCGCCGTCGAAGCCGTCCGACAACGGCTCCGGCCCCAGTCCCTGCAGCAGCGGGTGGATCTGGCCCGGGGCCTGCCACAGCAGGCAGCCGAAGCGGCGCGGGTCGTTGAAGCGCAGGACGCGGCCCGCGCCGCCGCGCTCGCCGGCCAGGGCGATGTCGACGTGGTCGTGCGCCGTCACCGGCGTGGTCGCCGGCAGCACGCGCAGGCTGCCGGACATGCCCAGGTGCAGCAGCGCGCTGCCGGCCTCGGTGTCCATCAGCAGGTACTTCGCGCGGCGCCGCACGGCCTGGATGCGCTGGCCGGGCAGGTCGCGCGCCACTTCCGGCGGGATCGGCCAGCGCAGGTCGGGCCGGCGCAGCGTCACCGCCTGGATGCGCCTGCCTTCCACATGAGGCGCCAGTCCTCGGCGCGTGGTTTCGACCTCGGGCAGCTCAGGCATGACCGGGCACCGCGCCGTAGTACTCGCCGTCCCGGCGCACCTGCACCGGGCCACCGAAGACGTGGCTCAGCTGGGCTTCGGTCAGCGTGCCGGCGCGGTCGCCGTCCGCACAGACCGCGCCATCGCGCAGCAACAGCACCCGGTCGATCTCCGGGATGATCTCTTCGATGTGGTGGGTCACCAGCACCAGGGTGATCCCGCGCTGCGCGAGGCTGCGCATCAGGCCCAGGAACTGCCGGCGGGCCACCAGGTCCAGGCCGGCGGTGGGTTCGTCCAGCAGCAGGGCCTGCGGTTCGTGCACCAGTGCGCGGGCGATCAGCACCCGACGCATCTCGCCGGTGGACAGTTCGGCCACCTGGCGGTCCGCCAACGGCGTTGCGCGCACCTGTTCCAGTGCGTGGCGCGCCTTGTCGCGCATGTCGGCGTCGACCTGCCGGTGCGGTGGCACGACGAAGCTGGAGAAGAAGCCGGTGACCACCGCATCTTCCCCCCGCAGGTAAGGCATCTGCTGCAGGTCGCGGGTCAGGTCGCTGGTCACCAGCCCCAGGCGGTTGCGAAGCTCGTTCACGTTCCAGCGGCGCAGGCCGAACACCTTCACCGGCGCGTCGCCTTCGCGTGCGAGCGGGTACAGCTCGCGACTGATCAACTTGATGAAGGTGGACTTCCCGCAGCCGTTGGGGCCGAGGATCGCGGTGTGCTGGCCCAGCGGGATGCGCAGCGACAGGTCGTGCAGGACGCGGGTGGCGCCGCGCACCACGGTGGCGCGGTCCAGTTCGAACAGGGGCGCGAGCGGCGGCGTCGCGGCAGGAGAGGGGGACAGGTTCATCGGAGTGGGGCGGGGGGCGAGCCGGTGCAGCGTAACCGAATCCGCGCCACCTCCGCCGCGCAGGCCATCGCCCTACAATGCGGCCATGTACGCCCGCCTGCTCGTCCTCGCCCTCGCCTGCCTGCCGTGCGCCGTGCGGGCTCAGGTCACCGCCACCGGCGACTATCTGGCGCGGATGGACAGTGACCGCGATGGTCGTGTCAGCCTGGCCGAATACCAGGCCTGGATGAGCTACGCCTTCGAGGGCATGGATCGCAACCGCGATGGCACCCTGTCGGCGGATGAGCTGCCGGGCGGGCGAGGCAAGCCGATCACCCGCGAAGCGCACCTGGCCCAGCTGGCCGAGCGCTTCCGCCGCCAGGACGTGGACCGCGATGGCTTCCTCAACGTGAAGGAGCTCGCCGCACCTCCGCAGTGACGCGTCTCAGGTGTGGATCAGGCGACCGCCGGCGAACGCCCAGTTCTCCCACGTCGTTTCCTTGAAGCAGACCATGACATTCTCGGGATCCCGCCCCGCGGCCTGCAAACGTTGCATCAGGTCGGCAAGCAGCGCCTTCTTCACCTTCACGCTGCGCCCGGCCGACCACAGGATCTCGATCAGGACGAAGTCCTCGCCACGCGCGCCGGCGACATCAGGGTATCCCGGGTCGTATCGGAAGTCTTCGTCCGACAGTTCCAGCACACGCTGGAAGCGGTCGGCGGTGGGAACGCCGGACGCGACCAGCGCGGCGTGCACCGCGTCGAGCACAGACGACTTGAAGGCCGCGTCCTTCGGTTTGCGGACGGTAAGCGTGATCAGGGGCATGGTGCGTTTCCAGGTGAGCCGGATGGCCAGCTTATTCCGTCGTTCTGCGTCCAAATAGAAAAACGCCGGCCACGAAGGCCGGCGTCGGGATGCCGGCCCTGGGTAGGGCCGGCGGGGGAGGACCGTAGAACTACTTCGTGATGTCCACGTCCTTGGTCTCGCGCAGGAACAGCGTGCCGATGACCAGCGTCATCACCGCGATGCCGATGGGATACCACAGGCCGTAGTACAGGTTGCCCGTGCCCGCCACCAGCGCGAAGGAGATCGCCGGCAGGAAGCCGCCGAACCAGCCGTTGCCGATGTGGTACGGCAGCGACATGGAGGTGTAGCGGATGCGGGTGGGGAACAGTTCCACCAGGTACGCGGCGATCGGGCCGTAGACCATGGTCACGTAGATCACCAGCACCCACAGCAGGAACAGCGTCATCGGGATGTTGATGCGTGCGGTGTCCGCCTTCTCCGGATAGCCGGCGCTGGTCAGCGCACCCTTCAGCGCCGCGCCGAAGGTGTCGCCCTGCGCCTTCGCATCTTCCTTGGACAGGCCGGCGGCTTCGTACGAGGTCACCGTGGCGCCGCCCACCTGGACCTGCGCGACGCTGCCGATCGGACCGGCCTGGATCGAGTGCGGCACGCCGGCGCGGGTCAGTGCGGCGGTAGCCACGTCGCACGAGCTGGTGAACTTGCGGATGCCCACCGGATCGAACTGGAAGCTGCAGGTGGCCGGATCGGCGATCACGACGGCGGGCGACGTGGCGCGCGCTTCCTCGATGGCCGGATTGGCGGAGTGGGTGATGCCCTTGAAGATCGGCATGTAGGTGACCGCCGCCAGCAGGCAGCCTGCCATGATGATCTTCTTGCGGCCGATGCGGTCCGACAGCCAGCCGAAGAACAGGAAGAACGGCGTGGCCAGGGCCAGCGAAGCAGCGATCAGCAGGTAGGACACCGTGGGGTCCACCTTCAGCATGCTCTGCAGGAAGAACAGCGCGTAGAACTGGCCGCCGTACCACACCACGGCCTGGCCGGCGGTGGCGCCGAACAGCACCAGCAGCATCAGCTTCAGGTTGCCGCCCTTCACCGAGTCGCGGAACGGCGTCTTGGAGCCCTTGCCTTCCGACTTCATCTGCTGGAACAGCGGCGACTCGCTCAGCTGCAGGCGGATCCACACCGACACACCCAGAAGGATGATCGAACCCAGGAACGGGATGCGCCAGCCCCAGGCTTCGAACGCCTCGGTACCCAGCGACAGGCGGCACGCCAGGATCACCAGCAGCGACAGGAACAGGCCCAGCGTCGCGGTGGTCTGGATGAAGGCCGTGTACAGGCCGCGCTTGCCGTCCGGTGCGTGTTCCGCCACGTAGGTGGCGGCACCACCGTACTCGCCGCCCATCGCCAGGCCCTGCGCCAGGCGCAGCAGGATCAGGATGACGGGCGCCGCCATGCCGATCGTTTCGTAGTTGGGCAGTACGCCGACCAGGAAGGTCGAGATGCCCATGATCAGGATGGTGACCAGGAAGGTGTACTTGCGGCCGATGCGGTCGCCCAGGCTGCCGAAGAACGCCGCGCCGAAAGGACGAACGAAGAAGCCCGCCGCGAACGCCAGCAGCGCGAAGATCATGCCGGTGGTCGGATTGACGCCGCTGAAGAACTGCTTGGCGATGATCGCCGCCAGTGAGCCGTACAGGTAGAAGTCGTACCACTCGAACACGGTGCCCAGGCTGGAGGCGAAGATGACCTTCTTGTGGCCCTTCGTCAGCTCGCCTGCGGCGGAATGCTTCACGGTCGTGGAGCTCATGCGGATTCCCCTCAGAATGTGTACTTGACGGTGGTGTGCAGGCGCTTCAGGTCGCCTTCGCGGTCATCCTCGAGCGAACGCTGGCCGTAGATCAGTTCGGCGCCCAGGTCCAGTTTCGGGAACGGCGAATAGATCACGTTGGCGTGCATGGACTGCGTGCGCTCGGTGACGCCGAAGCCGGTGATGGCGGCGTCGTTGTCGAAGTGCGAGGCCGAGTACATCAGGTTGGTGCGGACCTTCGGGCTGAACACGTGGCGCCAGGCCACGAAGCCGCCGTAGCCGTCCAGCGCACTGATGTCGCCATCGGCTTCGGTCACCACGTCGCTGCCCACGCCGAAGGCCAGGTAGCGGCCGATGCCCTGGCCGGCGTTCACCGCATAACGGATGTCGTCGCTCTTGCCCAGGTTGAACTTGCCCGACACGCTAACGGAGGCGCCGGTGTCGGTTTCGTCCAGCAGCTTGAACTGGCGCACCATGCCGGCCACGGTGAAGTGGCCCCAGTCGCCCTTGGTGAGCCAGCGCGCGGTGACGTCGGGCAGGGCGTTGTCGCCGCTGTTGAAGCGGGTGCCGGTGCGGTACGGCGTGACCGTGGTCTGCGGATTCTCCACCGAGAACGACCACGGGCCCTGGGTGTAGCGCAGCTGGGCCTGGCGCACGAAGACCGTGCCGTCGGTCGGGCCGACGAAGTCCACCGCATCCGGCAGCGCGGCCACGTCCATGAAGTTGGACCAGGTCTGGCCGGCCAGCCAGTTGTTCCAGCTGACATAGGCATGACGCAGGGTGACGGCGTAGGTGTTGGTGGCGGTCTCGTTGCCGGCCAGCGCATTGCTGCCGCCGCCGAAGAAATCCATCTCCACGAAGCCCTTGAACTTGTCGCCGCTGTCGGTCACGTGGTCCGCGCTCAGCCAGAAGCGCGAGAACTGCGCATGGAAGTCGGCATACGGGTCGCCGCCGTCGGCGCCCGCGCCAGCCACCGGAATGGTGCTGGGCACATAGAACAGGCGGCCGGAAGAACCGTCGGCGATACGGCCATCGCTGGTGTCGGTCGCCATCGCGTCCATCTTGATGAAGCCGCCGTACGAGAACGTCGTGCCCGGGTTGGCGGCGGTCATGATGGTGGTGCCCTGGATCGGCTGCTTGCCCGCCGGCACGGCCGGCTTGGCGGCCTGAGCGGCCTGCACCTGCGTGACCTGCTCCTGGGTGGTGGCGATCTGGGTCTGCTGTTGCTGCTGCGACGAAAGCAGCAGCTGCACCTGCCGCTCCAGTTCGGCCACGCGGGCCTCCAGCGCCTTCTCCTTGGCGGTCTGCGCGAACGCCATTCCCGGCGCGATCAGGGCGACGAAGAGCGCAGCGGCCAGTGGCCGTCGCGCCATGAGTGCGGAACGTTGGGTCATAACCCCTCCCGAAAGGTTGATGGCCGCGTTGCGCGGCTGACGGAGACTTGCGCCTGTGCGCCGACGGCGCCTATTCGCCATTAGTCGTAACGCGGCGCGCCGTCGGAGAAACCCTTGCTGCACAAGGGGTGCGACGCCCGGTCGCAGGCAGCACCCTTGGGCTTTACGACCATTGTCTAAGCCGGATGCTGCGATGCCGCACGACCGTATGCGTCAAACTCGTGGCGCCGGCGCTGTGCTGCATGTCATGCCGTGCTTCGCCCGGCCCTCATCCATGCCTCAGAATCGGCGCATCACAGGAACGTCCCGGGAGGACCTCATGACTGATCTGTATCCGGTCAAGCCGGAATTCGCGGCCAAGGCCCGCATCACGCGCGAGCAGTACCTCCGCGACTACCAGGCGTCCATCAACGATCCCGACGCCTTTTGGGGCCAGGCGGCCGAACGCCTGCAGTGGTTCAGGAAGCCCACCCAGGTCAAGGACGTCAGCTACGCCCTGGACGATTTCCACATCCGCTGGTTCGCCGATGGCGAACTCAACGCCAGCGTGAACTGCCTGGACCGCCAGCTGGCCGAGCGCGGCGACAAGGTCGCGCTGCTGTTCGAACCCGATGGCCCGGACTCGCCGTCCTACGGCGTGACCTACCGCGAACTGTACGAACGTACGTGCAGGCTGGCCAACGCGCTGCGCGCGCTGGGCGTGCAGAAGGGCGACCGCGTGACGATCTACCTGCCGATGATCCCGGATGCCGCCGTGGCGATGCTGGCCTGCGCGCGCATCGGCGCGATCCATTCGGTGGTGTTCGGCGGCTTCGCGCCCAACTCCATCGCCGACCGCGTGGCCGACTGCGGCAGCAAGCTGATCATCACTGCGGATGAAGGCCTGCGTGGCGGCAGGAAGGTGCCGCTGAAGGCGAACGTGGATGCCGCACTGAAGCTGCCGGGCACCAACTCCGTCGAGACCGTCCTGGTCGTGCGCCACACCGGCGGTGCGGTGGACATGCAGATGCCGCGCGACCGCTGGTTCGACGCAGTGGTCGATGCACAACCGGCCGAGTGCGAGCCTGAGCGCATGAACGCCGAGGACCCGCTCTTCATCCTCTACACCTCCGGCTCCACCGGCAAGCCCAAGGGCGTGCTGCACACCACCGGCGGCTACCTGCTGTATGCGGCGTACACGCACGAAGCCGTGTTCGACCTGCGCGAGGACGACATCTACTGGTGCACGGCCGACGTGGGCTGGGTCACCGGCCACAGCTACATCGTCTACGGCCCGCTGGCCAACGGCGCCACCTCGGTGATGTTCGAAGGCGTGCCCAACTACCCCAGCGTGTCGCGCTTCTGGGACGTCATCGACAAGCACCAGGTCACCATCTTCTACACCGCGCCCACCGCCATCCGCGCGCTGATGCGCGAGGGCGAAGCGCCGGTGAAGAAGACTTCGCGCGCTTCGCTGCGCCTGCTGGGCAGCGTGGGCGAGCCGATCAACCCCGAAGCCTGGCGCTGGTACTACGACGTGGTCGGCGACGGCCGCTGCCCCATCGTCGATACGTGGTGGCAGACCGAGACCGGCGGCATCCTCATCACGCCGCTGGCCGGCGCCATCGACCTCAAGCCCGGATCGGCCACGCTGCCGTTCTTCGGCGTGCGTCCCGCGCTGGTGGATGCCAACGGCGAGCAGCTGGAAGGCGCCACCGAAGGCAACCTGGTGCTGCTGGATTCCTGGCCGGGCCAGATGCGCACCGTCTACGGCGACCACCAGCGCTTCATCGACACGTACTTCCGCACCTACCCGGGCACGTACTTCACCGGCGATGGCTGCCGCCGCGACGCCGATGGCTACTACTGGATCACCGGCCGCGTGGATGACGTCATCAACGTGTCGGGTCACCGCATCGGCACGGCCGAAGTGGAGAGTGCGCTGGTGGCGCATCCGAAGGTGGCCGAAGCGGCCGTGGTCGGCTTCCCGCACGACATCAAGGGCCAGGGCATCTACGCCTACGTCACCCTGAAGGCGGGCGAGGCGCAGAGCGACGAGCTGCTGAAGGAACTGGTGGCCTGGGTGCGCAAGGAGATCGGTCCCATCGCCACGCCCGACCACCTGCAGTGGGCGCCCGGCCTGCCGAAGACGCGTTCGGGCAAGATCATGCGCCGCATCCTGCGCAAGATCGCCGAAAACGCGCCGGAGCAGCTGGGCGATACCTCCACGCTGGCCGATCCGTCGGTGGTCGAGTCGCTGGTCGCAGAACGCAAGGTGAAATGACGTGAGGCGGCAACCGGGAACGGGGGATGGGGAGCGCGGACGGGCTGCGGTGCCACCGTCCCCGTCATCGCCTGCAAACGCGCTGCAGGACGCTATGCTTCGGCGCGCAGGTCACCTCCATTGCCCGTTCCCTGTTTCCCGTTCCCGGTTTTTCCCATGCCTACCCTGCTGATCGCCGACGACCACCCGCTGTTCCGCGAAGCCCTGCGCGGCGCCGTGCAGCGCGTGATGCCTGGGGTGAAGCTGCATGAGGCCGACAGCGTGGATGCGCTGTATACCCTGGTCGATGCCCACCCCGATGCCGACCTGCTGCTGATGGATCTCAACATGCCAGGCGCGCACGGATTCAACGCGCTGGTGCACCTGCGTGCGCTGCACCCGCAGCTGCCGGTGGTCATCGTGTCGGCGCGCGAGGAGCCGGCGGTGATGCGGCGCGCGCTCGACCACGGCGCGCTGGGTTTCATTCCCAAGTCGGCCGATTCGGACACGATCGGCCAGGCCATCGGCGCCGTGCTCGATGGCGAACGCTGGGTGCCCGATGAAGCGCACAATGCGCCGGCCACCAGCCGCGACGAACAGGAAACCGCGCAGCGCCTGCGCGATCTCACCCCGCAGCAGTTCAAGGTACTGCAGATGCTGGGCGCCGGCCGCCTCAACAAGCAGATCGCCTACGACCTGGGCGTGTCAGAAGCCACCATCAAGGCCCACGTCACCGCCATCCTGCGCAAGCTGCACGTCACCAACCGCACCCAGGCGGTACTGGCCGCGGGCCGGCTGGCGGTGGACCCGGACGGCATCGTGCTTCCTCCCGAAGAGGCAGAGTAGGGCGACACCACGCGCCACGGCATGGCGTGGAGGCAAGGGCGCGCGTCGGCGTGAACGATGAGGCGACCGATCCGGCCTTTTCGTGAGTCGCTCCGCGTGCCTGCGAGCGCGCGAGGGGACTATGCCGGAAGCTCCGACCGCAGCAGGGCCGCCGCGGCCGCAAGCTGCTCGCGGGATGCGCGCACGCGCGCCCGACGTCCGGCGTCGTCGCTGGGATCATGCACGGTGCCCTGCATGCGCCCGGCACCGTCGAAGGTCGCCAGCTGCGGCGGCCCTATCCCCCAGTCGCTACCCGGTTGGCGTGGCACCACGTGGAAATGGAAGTGCGGCGTTTCCTGCCCGCTGTACACACCGTTGTTCTGGAACGTCAGGATCCCGAGCGGCCGGTAGGCGCGGACCTGCGCCTCCGCGATCCGCTTCGCGGCGGCCATGACGGCCGCGCACTCGGCATCGGAAAGATCCAGCAGCGTCGCGACGTGGCGGCGCGTGATCACGCAGCACTGCCCCACTTCGAACTGCCAGGGATTGATCACCGTCAGCGCGTGCTCGCTCTCGTCAATGATCTTCCATCGTTCCTCGGCGGCGATCATGCACAGGTCGCACGGGTCTCGGGTGGGCAGTTCGAGCATGCCTTTCTCCAATAAAGCAGATCTTGCGCGGGCGGCACGAATCGGACCGCGTCGTGGAAAAGCATGGCCCGGCGCGAGGCGGTCCCAAACAGGCCGAAGCGGGTTCGGCTTGGGCGAGCCGTCAGGGCTCGATCGATGACTCGGTGACCAAGACCACGGGCTGGCCCGACCTGACGGTATTGTGCACTTCCGCAACTGCATCCGTGTGCTGAAGCAATGCGGCTATCGTGGCGGGGTCGGCGGGCGAGGCCACCCTGGCGCGATAGCGGATATCGGAAGCGGCAAGGCCGATGCCAGGGAAATGCGCAGTAGCTTCCACCTCCACCGCGTCCAGGGTGATGCCGTGACGAGCGGCCTCGCGATAAAGATCGTTGCAGTAGCACGTGGCCAGGGCGAGCATCAGGAACTCGCCGCCATTGACACCGGAGCCTTGGCCGGCGTGTTTGGCGGGAATGGACAGCGGCCGCTCGTCGTTCCCGGTGCGCACCGCAACCAGGTGTTCGCCACCGGCGTTCTTGACGATCGCTGAAATCTCCATCGTGGATCTCCGGAATGGACGGGCCTTGCGCTTGGATCAAGCCGGCCGACGGAGCCTGCTTGGGTTGAATGGGCTGTCAGGCATCGCCTATAGCACCTCATTACCCAATCCCACGTAGTAGAGGAATGGCCACGTCCAAGTGGGTAGAGCGTTCGCGAGCCGCGTTCGTGCATGGCGCCGGAAGCAGGTTGAATCCTGAGGTGAATCAGGGTGTTCCACCAAGCCGTAGGAACTATCGGTTCGCTTGAGTGATGGGATGGACTCCTCCCGCGTCACCAAACGGCTTCGAAGAGCCAGACTGATGTTTCCATCAGGACACGGGATCACGAGAGGAGTCCACGCCATGCATGCTAGTACCGTCGCCATCGATTTGGCAAAAGAAGTCTTCGAGCTGGCCTTCGCCGATGCGCAGGGCCGGATCATCGAGCGCAAGCGCCTCTCGCGCAGGGCGTTCATCCGGTCGCTGGAGACCCGGCCGCCGTTGCGGGTGCTGATGGAGGCCTGCGGGGGTGCGCACTGCTGGGCGCGCCGCTTCCAGCGCCAGGGCCACGCGGTGCGCCTGCTTCCTGCGCGGGACGTGCGCCCCTACGTGCGCGGCAACAAGACCGACCGCAACGACGTGGCCGGGATACTGGAAGCTGATCGCTGCGCCGGCATTGCGCCGGTGCCGGTCAAGACCCCGGAGCAGCAGGGCATCCAGGCGCTGCATCGGTTGCGCGAACACCTCAAGGCCGAACGCACGGCCACGCTCAACCTGCTGCGGGGCGTGCTGCGCGAGTTCGGCGTGGCCGTGCCGCTGGGGTCGACCAAGGTGCCCGCCGCCGTGCGCGATGCGCTGGAAGACGGGGACAACGACCTGCCGATGGCGCTGCGCCACAGCCTGGCCGAGCAGATCGACAGGCTGTCGCAGCTGGCCAGGGACATGCTGGCAATCGAACAGCGGCTGGAGGAATTCGCCTCGCGGGACGTGGCAGTGCAGCGTTACCGCACGGTCCCGGGTGTGGGTCTGCTGACGGCAACCGCGCTGCGGGCCAGTGCCGGCGATCTGTCGCGCTTCCGTAGCGGACGCCAGTTCTCGGCGTGGCTGGGCCTGACCCCGCGCGAGCATTCCTCGGGTCAGCAGCGCCGGCTGGGAGGCCTGACCAAGCGCGGCGATGTCTACGTAAGAACGCTGCTGATCCACGGCGCCCGCGCGGTACTGCAGGCGGCGCGGATGAAGCAGCGTCGTGGACAAGATCTCGATCCGCTGCAGGCCTGGGCACTGAAGGTCCAGGACACCCGCGGCCACAACAAGGCCGCCTGCGCCCTGGCCAACAAGCTGGCCCGGCGGCTGTGGGCGATGGACCACCACGGCACGCCGTTCGATCCGCGCCACGTCAGCGAACGCCCCCGCGCTGCGTAGCGCGACGGCTTCGACACACGTTCACCGCTTCAACGTCGGGAGTTGCCTGACACGATCTTGATCATGGCGAAGGGTTCGGTCCCGGAGCGGACAACGCCGATAACAATGCTGGCCTGGCAGGCCGCTTGAACGATAGGCACCCGCCCCGCGGATTCCATGATGGCCCGGGCATCAACGCCCACCCCAAGGCCGGATACACGACTGCAACCGCACCGCTTCCCGACGATCAACGATCCGCTACGGCAACGACTGCTTGACGGAGGAGTCCATACATGAATTGTTAGGCGTCATCCTCCGAAGCCCACTGCGACAGATCATCCACGGGCCGTGGAAGGCGGCCTTCGAGCCAGTCTGCCACCGTACCCGGTTTGAATGAAGGGCTTTTGGACTCTATGACCCAAGACAGATATTCCTCGGGGCCGCCGTTGAGATACGGTGCTGGAGAGACCGGCATGAAGACTGTGGGGAGCCGCTCTGTGACGGACAGATAGTTGAGCACGCAGCCGAACTCCTGGACGACGTGCCAAGCAAGAGGGTGGTCGACATCGATCGAGAACTTGACCCACCAGTTGCCGTCGTCAAGCTTTCCGGTGCCAATGGCTGACGGAGAAATGGCAGGCACGCGCCGAAGGTAGGCTACGAGTTTGTCGAAGACCCTTTGATCGTCCATGTGAAGCCAAACGCCTGAGTTAAACCGCGTGCCGAAGGCACGTCGGCTTGAATGAGTAAAAAGGAGACTTCCCCTCCGACGGCACTGCCGTTCGGCCTCGAGGGCCATGATTGGGTTGCGACTCAATCAACGCAGAGGAGAAGTCTCCCGTGGCCACTATAACCATTGG
>Ga0209368_1000184_pt1 | contig 92814 bp, 78 predicted proteins | sample EBPBio242008_DNA_FD_185862 | JGI IMG/M metagenome (GOLD analysis project Ga0209368, IMG submission 185862) | Wastewater treatment Type I Accumulibacter community from EBPR Bioreactor in Madison, WI, USA - Reactor 1_4/24/2008_ DNA (SPAdes)... | ecosystem: Engineered > Bioreactor > EBPR >...
TTGCCGGGGAGCAGGGGGGCGAGGCGTTCGTAGGTGTCGTCGGAGAGGGCGTAGCGAAGCATCGGGGCAGGGCGTTTGCTACGAGATCGGCCAAAGCAACAGCCTCCTCAATTGTCCACACGCCCTAGTCACGCGCCATCGCAACCTGAAGGTCTTCTTCAACTACGCCGTTCGGCAGGAGTGGCTGGCCCGCTCGCCGCTTGACCGCATGGACGCGCCGAAGGCAGGCGTGGCGGCGGCGCACTTCTACACCAAACCCGAGGCCGAGCGGCTGCTCGCCGCCCTCGCCGCGCAAGGGCAGGGCGAGTTGGCAAGGTTGGTGCGTTTTGCCCTGCTCACCGGTTTGCGCCGCGCCGAGCTGTGCGCCCTGCACTGGGAAGACGTAGACCTCGCCTCGCGCGAGCCGTCGTTCGTGGTGCGCAACGGACGCGGCTTCCGCACCAAGAACCTCCACGACCGGCGCGTGCCCATCATCCCCGACATCGCCCGCGTGCTTCGCGAGACCGGGCCGAAGGCCAAGGGGCACGTCTTCACCAACTTGGACAGGCGTCCGTGGCAACCCGACTCGCTCTCGCAGGCGTTTCGGCGCGCGGTGCGCCGGGCAGGGGGATTCGACGCCCACCACGAGAAGCTGCACACCCTACGCCACACCTTTGCCTCGTGGATGGCGCAGAACGGCGAGAGCCTCTACACCATCTCCAAGGCGATGGGGCATTCGAGCCTCAAACCGACCCAGATCTACGCCCACCTCACCACCCAGACCCTCCGCGAGGCGATGGAGCGCACGTTCGAACCGCCGAAACGCGCAGGAACGCAGAGCAGGGACCGCATCGTCCCGCCGAAGCTCACGTATCGCGTGAAGGAAAGACCTGCAAAGCGGACCGTGTCGGACAGACGCGGACGGAATTGAACGCTGGTGAACGCTTTCGGCACCGATTGGTACGGATTGACAGGGGCTATCACGGTTTGGCACCGATTGGCACGAAATAACACCCAGTAACCCCCAACAACCCCCCCGTGTCGCCAAACGGTGGCCAGCAGCCCCCAGCACCCCTTACGATCCCCCAGCGGTCGTGAGGCTTGGAGTGCAGGGAAAAAGCGCTTGACCCGGCGCTCGTGCGGGATCCTCTGTCCTCGCACCAAGCTCCCGGAAAGCAGCGGGACGCTGCGTATGGCGTGTGCGGCCCCGACGATGGTGCGGCGGGAAGAGGCGTATCAGACACAGCCGGTGCAGTCGAGAGGCTCACTTGTTGCCGAGAAGGGCGTAGCTCAGCACGTCTCAAGCATCACGTAACGCAGGCAAGTCGTCGCGTTTTGCATCCGCCAACGCTGCTACGTTTGGGGCGGAAGGTCATCCGACAAGGTTTGCTCATCGAGATGCGTGGCCATGCGCTGGGCCACGGCCCTTCGAGAACGAAGCGGAAGGACCTGCCACGCCTCAAACACCTGTTCGGCGGTAAGGCGGAGGGAAGGAGTCACCTTGCCGGTGAGTTCGAGAGCTACCTCTTCGGCTTCACCGGGCTTCTGCGGCGTCTCCACGATGCGGTGCATGACCTTCGCGGCCTTGCGACGATTCATCTGCCCACGCACTCCGGGAAGCAAGAGAGGGGGCTCGGACGATGCTGGGTTTGACGCGGAGGTGGTCATAGGGCAATGGTACCGTGAGGAGAGCCTTCGAGGAAGGAACGAGACAGGGCAGAACGGTTCCTTTTTGAGCGCTCCCTAGAACGCCTCAATCGGTGCCGAAATCCACGCTCGGCAAGACCCCCCTTTTTGAGCGGCCCATACGGGTACGCCCAGCATATTCCGATCAGTCGTCGTTTTCAGTCGGCAGACGGCGGCACCCGTCACATAGTAGGCGGCTTTCGTCACTTTTTAGGCGCGAAACGTCGCCATCCGTCGCCAAAAGACGGCAAACGTCGTCTCCTTGCCTTTCAGGCGGTAAGCATGTGCAAATTCGGCTTCTATTTCCGCGACAAGTCATCGGCGAAAGCGTTCTGTGGTGCGGTGCTGCCGGGGAGTGCGGGTGACCGCGGCGTGCTGCGCGAAATCTCGGCTTTCGTCACCCCGTACGGCGCCGAGAGCACCCGCCACGACCATGCCCGACTCGATTTCACGCCACCTGGAGAGGCGAAAACCGGAGCCGCGTGCTCGGCCTTCGTCACGCCGCTCTTGATGATCTTGACGCCGCCAGCCGCTACGCCAGAGAGCAATACGGAGGAGGGTATTGGGGAGAAGACGATCCGGTCTCTGAAGGAAACGGGAATGTACGAGGAGGAGGAAGAGGAGGCGTTCGACGCGCCCAAGCGGCAGCGGTAGGGGCGGCAGGCAAAGAAACTCCCTCTCCGCCGCTCGCCCCAGTGCGCGTGCGCGCAGGTGGCGTGCCGATTTGGTGCGCAGCGGCACGGCGGCGCTTGTGGGGCGCACCTTGACGAGCATAGAAGGCCTTGCGGAGATTGGGCAGGTTTAGCGAGACCCCCGGATACGAGACGCTTCGCTACGTGTTCGTCGCCGCTTCGGACGAAGGGCGCGACGCTGTTCAGCGCGGTAGGGCTGTCGGCGCGCCTTCCGTCGTTTCATCCCCGCGTAGGCGGGGAATGCGACGGATGTGTCATTCCTACCAGCCGTCAATACGGTTCATCCCCGCGTGGGCGGGGAATGCAACCCCAGCCAGCAAATCGCGTGCAGCAACCTCGGAGACCTCTCCCCGTGCTGCAAGTACGAGCGCCTCGTTGCGCCTACCCAGCGTTTCTCGGGGCGAGGTCTCTGCCGGTTCATCCCCGCATGGGCGGGGAATGCACGGCGTTCGGCACCATCGCCGAGCCGCAGACCAGTTCATCCCCGCGTGGGCGGGGAATGCCGGGGGGCGGAGACGTGCGTGTAATACGGGGGCGGTTCATCCCCGCGTGGGCGGGGAATGCTCGATACATAAGAGGGTGTTCGTATCCCAATACGGTTCATCCCCGCGTGGGCGGGGAATGCTCACGTCTGACGTTTCCAGCGACACGCCCGGCCGGTTCATCCCCGCGTGAGCGGGGAATGCGTGCGGCGGATGGTGAAGAGCAGCCCCTGCTCCGGTTCATCCCCGCGTGGGCGGGGAATGCGCAAAAGCGGCGCGTGTCTGCCTGTCCATCTGCGGTTCATCCCCGCGTGGGCGGGGAATGCGATTCGCTCAGGCGCTGAAGCCGGGCGGCCTCCGGTTCATCCCCGCGTGGGCGGGGAATGCGCGGTTTCGCAACTTGGCGGGGCGATTGGCGACGGTTCATCCCCGCGTGGGCGGGGAATGCTGCTGCCGGTACCACGGCAACGGCAACGGTCACAGTTCATCCCCGCGTGGGCGGGGAATGCGTGCGGGTGGTGCGCATCCAAAGCTGGCGGCGCGGTTCATCCCCGCGTGGGCGGGGAATGCGGCTACGGCAAGCGCGGCGTGAAGCTGTTCCGCGGTTCATCCCCGCGTGGGCGGGGAATGCCGCGTCCACGACGATGTAGGCCGCGCCTGTGCCGGTTCATCCCCGCGTGGGCGGGGAATGCATTGAACGATGCGGACGAGTGCGACAACTCGCACGGTTCATCCCCGCGTGGGCGGGGAATGCGCGACAAGTCGTCCCGTGGCGTTACGGCTCCTCGGTTCATCCCCGCGTGGGCGGGGAATGCCGAAAACCCGACGGCTTGCAGCCGCACACTGCCGGTTCATCCCCGCGTGGGCGGGGAATGCGGTTTCGGTGTGCAGAGCCATAGGGGTTGTCTCGGTTCATCCCCGCGTGGGCGGGGAATGCCGGCACGGCGGCACGGACAAGATTCCGCTCGACGGTTCATCCCCGCGTGGGCGGGGAATGCGTCGCGCTCGTGGTCGCGACCGTGGCGCTTTTCGGTTCATCCCCGCGTGGGCGGGGAATGCGACGACGGTGGCGGGCTGCTCGATGCGGATGCCGGTTCATCCCCGCGTGGGCGGGGAATGCGAACAGAGGGGATTACCGGCCAATCCCCACGGCGGTTCATCCCCGCGTGGGCGGGGAATGCCTGCCTTCCCCGGCGACGGCACTACGCGCTGCCGGTTCATCCCCGCGTGGGCGGGGAATGCGGAGACAGCGGAGCGAGTGATCGTGCGCATAGCGGTTCATCCCCGCGTGGGCGGGGAATGCGAAGAACGGGACGGCTGCCTTGGCCTCGGCCACGGTTCATCCCCGCGTGGGCGGGGAATGCGAAGAACGGGACGGCTGCCTTGGCCTCGGCCACGGTTCATCCCCGCGTGGGCGGGGAATGCTCTTTTTTCGCGGGGCCGCGCCGATAACGTATCGGTTCATCCCCGCGTGGGCGGGGAATGCCGATCCGGTGTAGGCCATCAGTCGGCGTCGGGCGGTTCATCCCCGCGTGGGCGGGGAATGCGGCATCGAGGCCGGCGCGACGGCGGCGCTGCACGGTTCATCCCCGCGTGGGCGGGGAATGCCAACCTTCAACCTCTCCCCGCTTCGGCCTGTCCGGTTCATCCCCGCGTGGGCGGGGAATGCATGCGGGCGGCGTACTCCTTGGCGTTGGCCGCCGGTTCATCCCCGCGTGGGCGGGGAATGCCGCGTCCACGACGATGTAGGCCGCGCCTGTGCCGGTTCATCCCCGCGTGGGCGGGGAATGCTGCTCGGCCGCTCGGTGGGCTGGGTGCGGCACCGGTTCATCCCCGCGTGGGCGGGGAATGCGGCGTGTGCGTCGCTGGTACGAGACGACCCGGCGGTTCATCCCCGCGTGGGCGGGGAATGCCGTGCAGGTTCGCCCCGGCGCGGTCGCTACCGCGGTTCATCCCCGCGTGGGCGGGGAATGCGCTTGAAAGCAGGGCAGAGATGATGCCTACCGCGGTTCATCCCCGCGTGGGCGGGGAATGCCCCTCGTTGGCGGTGTAGGCGGTGTCCCAGTCCGGTTCATCCCCGCGTGGGCGGGGAATGCGGGAATCGGCATCGCAGACAGGTTGCCGATTCCGGTTCATCCCCGCGTGGGCGGGGAATGCTTCCGGCGTAGCGCCGGTCGTGCCGGACGGCCCGGTTCATCCCCGCGTGGGCGGGGAATGCGCGCGGCCCTCGCCGCCGCCGTTCTGCGCATCCGGTTCATCCCCGCGTGGGCGGGGAATGCTACCCTGGCACCAAAGAGGAGGATTGGTATCCCGGTTCATCCCCGCGTGGGCGGGGAATGCGATGACCTACCCAACCGCCTACTACAACGTCGCGGTTCATCCCCGCGTGGGCGGGGAATGCCTTTGGGAGAGCGTCAGCGGCACCGCCTTGGACGGTTCATCCCCGCGTGGGCGGGGAATGCTCCGCCTTGACATACTTCCGCCCGTCGTGGAACGGTTCATCCCCGCGTGGGCGGGGAATGCGCCGTGGGAATGAGACGAAAACGGGCATCGCCCGGTTCATCCCCGCGTGGGCGGGGAATGCAACGACGCGACGACGGCGCTGCTTACGACGAGCGGTTCATCCCCGCGTGGGCGGGGAATGCTTGTTCTGCTTCTCTGCGTATTCCGTCGCCTGCGGTTCATCCCCGCGTGGGCGGGGAATGCGCATCGGCGGGACGCGGCACGGGCGGCGGGCCGGTTCATCCCCGCGTGGGCGGGGAATGCCCAACTGTGGGAGCGTCAACCCGACGAACCGCCGGTTCATCCCCGCGTGGGCGGGGAATGCGGGGGGTAAAGGGTTGGCTTCAAACGAACCTCCGGTTCATCCCCGCGTGGGCGGGGAATGCGATTCGAGGATGAGGCGAAGGTAGGCGGTCGTCGGTTCATCCCCGCGTGGGCGGGGAATGCTAACCGCGGATGGAATCGCCCGGCAATCGTTACGGTTCATCCCCGCGTGGGCGGGGAATGCGCGGGCGGTTTCGTTCGTGCCCTCCACCCGGCCGGTTCATCCCCGCGTGGGCGGGGAATGCGGAGACAATCACCGCGCCGGTGAGCTGTCCGGCGGTTCATCCCCGCGTGGGCGGGGAATGCGCTGTTCTATGCTGCCAACCTGTGGCACCTACCGGTTCATCCCCGCGTGGGCGGGGAATGCCCAACGAGCAGGGGTCGCAGCTCTTAGCAATCCGGTTCATCCCCGCGTGGGCGGGGAATGCCGCTCACCGTGCTGCCCTTGCCGCCGCTACCGCGGTTCATCCCCGCGTGGGCGGGGAATGCCAGGCCGCGGCCCTTGAAGCGCACGCCGTCGCCGGTTCATCCCCGCGTGGGCGGGGAATGCGTAAACGCGAAGCGTCAGACAAGCGGGACTTCGGTTCATCCCCGCGTGGGCGGGGAATGCTCCCTTGTCGTCCGCCTCCACGTCCAACGTGCCGGTTCATCCCCGCGTGGGCGGGGAATGCTCTTATTCCTCTGGACAAACAGCGCCTCGTATCGGTTCATCCCCGCGTGGGCGGGGAATGCGATCGCAGCGCTTCAAGGACGCGCTCGCAGTCCGGTTCATCCCCGCGTGGGCGGGGAATGCGTCGTGTTGCTGATAGCCTGCCCAACAGCAGACGGTTCATCCCCGCGTGGGCGGGGAATGCACCAACATCGGCTCGCGGCAGAGCGCGTAGACCGGTTCATCCCCGCGTGGGCGGGGAATGCCCCGAATGGGCGATGGGGCGGATGACGCTCCACGGTTCATCCCCGCGTGGGCGGGGAATGCCGTCCCGGCCTTCGCCATAAGCCGGGACGATACGGTTCATCCCCGCGTGGGCGGGGAATGCGTAAACGCGAAGCGTCAGACAAGCGGGACTTCGGTTCATCCCCGCGTGGGCGGGGAATGCGCGTAGTCGCCGACTGTGACGTCGTCGCCGATCGGTTCATCCCCGCGTGGGCGGGGAATGCAGGGCCGCCCCGTCGCCATCGTCCGGTGAGCGCGGTTCATCCCCGCGTGGGCGGGGAATGCACGTTGAGCGCCTTCTTCAACCGGAAAAGCCGCGGTTCATCCCCGCGTGGGCGGGGAATGCGAAAGGTATGTGCCCGGCAACCGCGCCGGGCACGGTTCATCCCCGCGTGGGCGGGGAATGCGGCAAAGCACGCGGCGGCGGCGCTTTGGGATTCGGTTCATCCCCGCGTGGGCGGGGAATGCGGCGCTCCGGTCACGGGGTCGCGGTCGTAGAGCGGTTCATCCCCGCGTGGGCGGGGAATGCAATCGATCATTGGTCACTTCTGGGTCTGCATTCCGGTTCATCCCCGCGTGGGCGGGGAATGCCCAACGAGCAGGGGTCGCAGCTCTTAGCAATCCGGTTCATCCCCGCGTGGGCGGGGAATGCGTACCTCGAGAACGCGCTCGACTTCATTCAGTCCGGTTCATCCCCGCGTGGGCGGGGAATGCGGAAGCGCGTGTTCGGTCAAGAGCGCCCCGACCGGTTCATCCCCGCGTGGGCGGGGAATGCTGGTCTGGCCTTTGGGCTGTGGAAAGCCCAAGTCGGTTCATCCCCGCGTGGGCGGGGAATGCTCATGGCCGCCGCCTACGAGTCTGACGTAGACCGGTTCATCCCCGCGTGGGCGGGGAATGCCGATTTCGCCCCTCCATTTGTTGCACGTCCCCCGGTTCATCCCCGCGTGGGCGGGGAATGCGGCAGAAGCCAGTAAATAACGACGGCTTGATTCGGTTCATCCCCGCGTGGGCGGGGAATGCGCCCCGCTCTCGCTATTCGGGCGGCTGCACGCCGGTTCATCCCCGCGTGGGCGGGGAATGCGACGCCGATGCGCCGGGCGAGCGCGGCCACGTCGGTTCATCCCCGCGTGGGCGGGGAATGCCGTCGTGAGCGCGTCACCCTCGCCGCCCTGCCCGGTTCATCCCCGCGTGGGCGGGGAATGCGCCGCCGATGCGTACGAACGCGCCGGGCAACCCGGTTCATCCCCGCGTGGGCGGGGAATGCCATTGCACGGGCATACGCTTCATAGTACCACTCGGTTCATCCCCGCGTGGGCGGGGAATGCAGGCCCCGGCCCCAACGCAGCGCAGATTTGCCCGGTTCATCCCCGCGTGGGCGGGGAATGCTTGGTAGTGGCACTAAGTCGGTGAAGGTATCCCGGTTCATCCCCGCGTGGGCGGGGAATGCGACGCCCCGACCTGTTGTGCCGGGGCGTCGGGCGGTTCATCCCCGCGTGGGCGGGGAATGCCGATTCGCTCGCGGTACTCGGCTGTCCGAGCACGGTTCATCCCCGCGTGGGCGGGGAATGCGGCTACGGTCTGAAGCGTGTGCGATACCTGATCGGTTCATCCCCGCGTGGGCGGGGAATGCGGCTTGGCCGTCTGGACGAGCAGCCCCTTTTCCGGTTCATCCCCGCGTGGGCGGGGAATGCGATGTCGCCCGACGCTGCCACAAACCGCGCCCCGGTTCATCCCCGCGTGGGCGGGGAATGCCGAGACGACGCGCCCGGCAGCGGCTTCGGATTCGGTTCATCCCCGCGTGGGCGGGGAATGCTGGGCTATCTGGTTGCAGCGACGGGTTTCCTCCGGTTCATCCCCGCGTGGGCGGGGAATGCGACGTCAACGCCGAATCCGAACCAACGCTGTACGGTTCATCCCCGCGTGGGCGGGGAATGCTGCACCATACCCACAGCAGGGTGTGGCGGCGGCGGTTCATCCCCGCGTGGGCGGGGAATGCGGCAAACGCCACAGTGAGGACGACGGGCACGGCGGTTCATCCCCGCGTGGGCGGGGAATGCTGAAATCGCAGACCTCTACGCCGCCGCCACCGCGGTTCATCCCCGCGTGGGCGGGGAATGCCGCTACGCCGCGTTCAACGATGAACACCCGGCCGGTTCATCCCCGCGTGGGCGGGGAATGCGTGGCGTCGGCACGAAGCGACGCCACGCCGCCGGTTCATCCCCGCGTGGGCGGGGAATGCTTCCTTCTGTCCGAAGGAAGCCGGACGTATGACGGTTCATCCCCGCGTGGGCGGGGAATGCTGCAACGCCGGGACGACGTGCCCGCGTACGACCGGTTCATCCCCGCGTGGGCGGGGAATGCTTCGGGAGCGTCTACCCATTCGCCCCGGCGCACGGTTCATCCCCGCGTGGGCGGGGAATGCGTCGGCAAGGCGTTCGACGTAAAGTCGCTGCGCGGTTCATCCCCGCGTGGGCGGGGAATGCTCGCTCGGCTCGAACCCGGACGTTGCCCGGCTCGGTTCATCCCCGCGTGGGCGGGGAATGCCGGATGCTGGGCGTTCGGATTTGGCGCAGCCTCGGTTCATCCCCGCGTGGGCGGGGAATGCGGGGCCTTTCTCACTCGCACGGTGGAACAAGCCGGTTCATCCCCGCGTGGGCGGGGAATGCCGGCTCCGCCGCTCCCGGTGCGCCGCCCAGCCCGGTTCATCCCCGCGTGGGCGGGGAATGCGATTACGCAATACTCCACACACGAAACGCCGTCGGTTCATCCCCGCGTGGGCGGGGAATGCGGTCATCGAATCCACAGCGTCGAACACGAAGCCGGTTCATCCCCGCGTGGGCGGGGAATGCGATGCCGCCAACGCCCAGCCCCGCCGCGTCCTCGGTTCATCCCCGCGTGGGCGGGGAATGCGTGAACTGAACGGCCCAAGTGCAACCCTCTTTCGGTTCATCCCCGCGTGGGCGGGGAATGCGCTGGACGGCTTCTTGGTGTAGCGCTGCACGCCGGTTCATCCCCGCGTGGGCGGGGAATGCACTTTCACATTCTCTCAAAGAGCAGGTTTCAGCCCGCGGGCTGATTTTGGTCTGCGCTTGCTTCTTGTCGGTAGCGCTCGGCCAAGACGTCGGCCTCCTGAGCCAGCCGCCTCTTCAGTCGTTCCGGAGCCAGGACCGTTACCCCGACGCCCCAGCTTTGGCAGAAGGCACGCCACGACTCGAAGCCCTCGGCCTCGAACGACACCGTCGCCCGTCCGTCCGAGAAGACCTCCTCGATCTGCTGCGTCGCGTGGTACTTCTTGCGCCGGAACGCTTCGACCCGATCCTTCTCTACCAACAGACGGATTTCTTCCACCTGCCCGTCGTGAAGCGACCCCGGAGTGTCGCGAAAAAACGTTCCGGGATCGAAGCCCTTTGGAGGGTCGAAGTACGGATGCGGCTCGGTTTGGGGGTCAACGAGGCGAAGGCCGTGAAAGCCGGAGAGGGCGAAGGTGCGCACCGCGCTGCGAAGCGTACACCACGCGACCACGACGAACGCCCCGTCGCGGTACGCAAAGCAAAGCGGATGGAGGCGTCGCCCGTGCGTCCACTCGTCGCGGCTGGCCGTGTAGTAGTCCGTCACTACAGCACGGCGTTCGAGCATGGCCGTCTCGAGGGCGTTCCAGAGTGCGTGCTCCACCTGTACCGGCTCGGCGGCAGGGTCGAAGTGCCACGGTTGCTGGTGCTCGTGGAAGTCGTAGACGAACCCCACCGGCCCGGCTGCTTCGCCCACCTGTTCGAGGGCGCGAGCCAGCGGCGCGGCGTGCGGGGTGGTGGCGAGCAGGCTCTGGGCCGCCCGTGCAGCGACCGCAAGGGCCGCCCATTCGACTTCGGACAGCGCAACCGAAGTGGGAGGCGCCTCGGCGGGGCGCAGCGCGTTGGGCGGAAGGAAGAAGCGCTTGCGTCCTGCGCGGAAGACGGACCGTACCGGCACGTTTTCTTGGCGCAGGCGCTCGAAAAGACGACGCACCTGCCGGTTGGAGCAGCCCAAGCGTTCGGACGCCTCCTCAAGAGAAAGCGCGTGCCCGGCTTCCAGAAGCCGTCGGAGGCGTTCAAGGCGTACATCGGTCATAACGGCAAAGCTAAGGAACGCATCCAACAGGGCGACTTCGGACGTGGCATGTCCGCATGGACAGGGCGCGTCCGGACCTTGAGGGTGTCCCTGCCTGCCCGCCTGCCATGTTGCCGCACACGCTCCGCGACTTGCCCAAAGTACGCGACTCGATTTCGTTTCTGTACGTGGAGCGCTGCCGCGTGGAGCAGACGAACTTGGGCGTTGAGCTGGTGCGGGCGCACAGCCGGGCGCTGGTGCCTGTGGCGTCGCTCTCGTCCCTCCTGCTGGGGCCGGGCACGACGGTGACGCACGGCGCGGTGACGACGCTGACGAAGGCCGGGTGCTCGCTGGTGTGGGTGGGCGAGGCGGCGGTGCGGTGCTACGCCCACGGGCACGGCGAAACCCACGCGGCGCACCGGCTGGCCCGCCAGGCCGTGTTGTCGAGCGACCCTGCGCTGCGTCTTGCGGTGGTGGAGCGGATGTACCGAACGCGCTTTCGCGAGCCGTTGCCCGAGGGCATGACCCTGCAGCAGATTCGCGGTCACGAAGGAGCGCGCGTGCGTGCAGCGTATGCGCAGGCCGCCGCGCGGTACGGCGTTGCATGGTCGGGGCGCAACTACAACCGCACGGAGTGGGATGCCGCCGACCCGCTCAACCGAGCGCTGTCGTGCGCGAACGCCTGCCTGCACGGCTTGGTGCACGCCGCCCTCGTGTCGGCAGGCTACAGCCCCGCGCTGGGTTTCATCCACGCGGGCAAACAGCTCGCGTTCGTGTACGACGTGGCCGACCTCTACAAGATGACCGTGACGGTGCCGCTGGCCTTTGCCACGGTCGCCGAGGGCAACGCCGCAGGGCTGGAGCAGCGCGTACGCCGTCGTTGCCGCGACGCGTTTCGCAGCGTCGGGCTGCTGTCCCGTCTGTTGCCCGACGTGGCTCGGCTGCTCGACCTCGACCGAGAGACGCCCGAACGGTTCGACCCGGACGACGACCCTACGCTTCCGGCTCCGTGGTGGTCGCCTCGGTCGCAACCGGGAGAGGCCCCGGACGACGCCGCGCCGTCCGACTGGGGCACGCACCTTCCCGTGCCCGTGACGGTCGAGACCGAACGGGTCTTGCGCCGTCTCGTCGAGGCGCATCCCGAAACCGGGCCGGTAGACGCCGCCCCGTTACCCTCCGAAGCCCCGCCCGCCGGTGAATCGTTGGACCTGCCGTGACGATCCTCGTGCTCGAACGCGTAACGCCCTCGGTGCGAGGGGATCTGAGCCGATGGCTGCTCGAACTCGTCCCAGGCGTCTTCGCCGGGCACGTGTCCGCGCTCGTGCGCGAGGCGCTTTGGGTGCGCGCCACGAAGCGGGCGGGCGACGGCTCGGCGCTGCTGCTGTGGGACGCGCCCAACGAGCAAGGGTTCGACGTGCGGGCGCATCAGGTCCGCGGACGGCAGCCCGTAGATTACGACGGCGTCTGGCTGCTCGAACGGCTGGACCCGTCCGACGCAGACCTTCGCCCCGGCACCGACGGAGAGCCGGACGACTCGGTCGCATCCGAAACCCTTGGACGAGACGATGGCTGAGCTTCCCCCATGGCGTTATTTCTGGGCCAAGTCCAACCGAGGCACCGGCCTTCCCGAAACGTGGAGCCATCCGCTTTGGGCGCACCTGCTCGACGTGGGCGCGTGTGCCGAACGTCTCTGGCACGACTGGCTCGCGCCCGACGTTCGCGCCCAGCTCGCGGCCTCGCTTGAACGCGACGACGACGAAGCGGGTCGGTTTGTCGCCTTTGCCGTCGCGCTCCACGACGCGGGCAAGGCCACACCGGGCTTTTTCTACCAAGCGCCGGATCTTGCCGCGCACCTGACGGCTGCGGGGTTTGCGCTGGCGCGTCCCTCAACCGTCCAAGCCGAGCCGCACAACGCCCTCAGCGTATCCGTTGCCCGGCGGTGGATCGCGGCCGAGCGTGCCCGCGCCGAAATGGAAGAGACGGACGCGGTGACGGGCTGGGAAGCCCTCGCGGTGGTGACGGGCGTGCACCACGGGGGCGTGTTGAACCGAATGCTTACGCAACGCTGGACCGAGCAGTCCGATGGCCCGCTCGGCCTTGGCGACTGGAGGGCCGCTCAGCTGGAACTGGTGGACGCGGTGCGGGCGGTGCTCTGGCCGGAGCCGCTGCCCCGGTGGGCGCTGGAGCCCATGCGCCGCTGGCCGTCGGCGTGGCTGGCGCTGGCAGGCTTTACTACGCTGGCGGATTGGCTCGGCTCGTCGCACGCCCCGTTTCACGAGGGGATGAAGCCGGTTTCTCTCGACGCCGACCTTCGGGAGTATTTCGACACGCGTGCCCGTGCGGGGGCGGGGCGGTCGATGGAGGCCGCTGCGCTGGTGCGCACGCCGCGGCTGGCGTGGCGCGGATGGGAGCATCATTTCCCGTTCGACCCGCGTCCCCTTCAGGCCTGCGCGGCGGCACAGCCTGTGCCCGAGGCCCCAACCTTGACCGTGGTGGAAGCCCCGACGGGAGAAGGCAAAACCGAAGCCGCCTTCGCGCTCGTGGCGCGGCGGGGCGGCGGGGCCTACCTCGCGCTTCCGACGATGGCGACCGCCGATGCGCAGTGGAAGCGGTTTGGCGCGTTCCTCCAAACGGCGCTCCCCGACGGCGCGTCGGCGGCGCTGCGGCTCGTGCACGGACGCGACCTCCTGCGTTCGGACGCGCTCGCGCTCGTGGAGGCCACGCGCCGCGGCGTGGGCAACGAGCCGGACGATCGACGGGAAACCGGCCAGGGTTCGGCGGAGGCGCTCGCGTGGATGCAGCCGCGCAAAAAGGCGCTGTTGGCTCCGTTTGGGGTGGGCACCGTGGACCAAGCGCTCCTCGCCGCGCTCAAGGTGCGGCACTTCTTTCTGCGCCACTTGGCCCTTGCGGGCAAAACCGTGGTGTTCGACGAGGTGCACGCCTACGACACCTACATGAGCACCTTGTTCGAGCGGCTCCTCGCGTGGCTGCGCGAGGCCGGGGCGCACGTCGTGGTCCTGTCGGCCACGCTGCCGTCTGGCACCCGCGCACGGCTTTTTGAAGCGTGGGGAGCAACAAACCTCGAAGAAGACCCGTCGCCTGCTCCGTATCCGGCGGTGTGGACGGCCGTGGCGGGAGGAGCGGTGGAATGCACCCCTGTGGAGGCCGACGAGGAGCGCGCCTCGGTGCTAGCGGTTGAAACCATGGACGACGCGCCGGAACGCATCGCCGCACGGGCTGCCGAGGCGGCCCGGCACGGAGCTGCGGTGCTGGTGGTGTGCAACACCGTGCCGAGGGCGCAGGCGGTGTTTCGGGCGCTTGAAGGCGTCGATCGCCACCTGATGCACGCCCGCTACCCCGCGGACCACCGCCGCCGCCAAGCGGACCTCGCCACGTCGCGATTTGGAAAAGGGCGACCTGTAGGGCAGGGGGCGGTGCTGGTGGGGACGCAGGTGGTGGAGCAGTCGCTCGACCTCGACACCGATCTGGTCATCAGCGACCTTGCCCCCGTGGACCTGTTGCTCCAGCGTGCCGGGCGGGGGCACCGCCACGCGCGCGTCCGCCCGGCAGGTTACGAGAGGCCGCGTCTGGTGGTGGCCGTCGGTGCTGTCGGGGACGGCGGCGTGCCCAACGTCGAGGCGGTGTCGGCGCACGGGTACGTTTACGCGCGGGCGCTGCTCTGGCGCACGGTTGCCCAGGTGGTTCGGGGGAACGGTTGGCCGTTGCCGGGCGGCGACGGCGAACGCCCGGGTTTTCGGGCGCTCGTCGAGGCCGTCTACGGTCCGCAACGGCTGCCGCTGACAACGCTCTACCCGGACGCCGAGGCCAAGGCGCTGCAGAAGGCCGAGGACGAGGAGACGAACGCCGACACCCGGCAGGCCCAGCGCGGCGCGTTTTACCGCATCGCGGACCCCAAGGCGTTGCGCGACCTCTTGGGAACGGTGGGGCACGACGTGCCGCAGGTGGCCGATCACGACGACCTCACGCACGACCTCCCGCTTGACGACGCGCCCGGCAGCACCCGCGACGCGGCTCCCGCCGATGAGTTCGTGGTGCTGCACGAGCACGCCGACGGCGCGTGGCGGACGCATCCCGCCGCGTCTTCGCCGCTCTATCCGCTCGCGCCCGAAGGCACGTCGTCGGTGGCGTTTCGGCAGAGCGCGCTGTGCCCCGCGCTTGGCGCAGACGATCTCCGGGCGGTGCTTGGGGCGACGCTGCGGCTGCGGCGCGACCGTCACACCGAGCAGGTACGCGCCGCGCACGCCGAGGCGTGGAAGGCCATTGCCGCGGCAAAAGCCCGCGCCGTGTCGCACCTGTGCCCGTTGGTGCTGGACGCCGAGGGCCGAGCCATTGCGTACCCGATGCTTCGCCTTGACCCGGTGTTGGGGCTGGTCTTAGACCAAACGGGGGCGAGAAAGCCGTAGCCTCCCCGCCCCCAGATGCGCTACTTCTCGATGAGCAGCAACGGGGGTTCCGGCGGCACAACGTGCGGGACGAACCGCTCCGAGCCCTCTTCCGGCACCCAAATGATGGGACCGGGCAGGGCAGGGGGCGGCACGTCAATCACGATGCGCAAGCCGAACCTTTGGGGGGGATAGGCGTTTGCCATATGAACCTCCTTAGCGGGTGGTGAAAAGGGATCCGGTCCTCTGAGGTGCTAACTCACGGCTGGTGTGGATTGCGGCGTTGAACGCCGCCCCCCTTGCTTAGGTTTCCAAGGTGACTGCTTTATATACATTATTCTCTAATCAGTGTATTTTTCTCGCTATTCGGATGTAGATTCTCTACTTCCTCACTGATGTTGGGGATGAACCGGTGACAGCTTTTTATGAAGCCTTGTTGCTTGCCCTTTCCCCGCCCACGCGGGGGTGAATAAAAGCAGCCGGATCGGACGTGGAATGTCCGATTCGGCTGTGCGGTTTTGTATCCTAACCTGAACGATGCACGCTGCCTCCCGATGACCCCTTCGTTCGATCTGCTCGCCCAGCCGTGGATTCCGCTGCGCCCCGTCGGGGCGCGGGCGGGTACCGCGCTGCGGCGGCTCGGTCTTCGCGACGCGCTCGCGAGTGCCCACGAGGTCGAAGCGGTCGAAGACGCCTCGCCGGTGGTGGTCGCGGGCCTCAACCGCTTGCTTCTCGCCCTCGTGCTCTCGGCGTACCGCGGCACGCTGTCCGACGAAGACGTGTGGTTGGAGACGTGGACGGCCGGGCGCTTCGACCCTGCGGTGCTCGACGCGTACCTCGCCCGGTTCGCAGACCGCTTCGACCTCTTTTCCGAAACGCATCCGTTCTTTGGTCATCCGGTAGAGGACGCAAGCGGCACCTCGCCCGTCGCCCGGCTTGTGCACGACGCCGACAGCGGCAACAACCCCGTCTTCCTCAACCACGCCCTCGACGCTGCGCCCGTACCGGCTCCTCCGGATGCCGTGGCCCGCTGGCTCGTGGCGCACCAGCAAAGCGCCGTGGGCGGCGGCGTCTCCAAGCCCTTCAACCTCGCGCAAGGACCGCTTGTGGGGCAACTCACCTTTTGGCTGCGCGGCAACACGCTCTTTGAGTCTCTGATGCTCAACGCCGCGCCAACCGAGGCCGTTTGGGGGGACGGAGCGGACGACGTACCGGCATGGGAGCGGCCCGCGGGATGGGCGGCGCAGGCTCGTCCCCCACGCGGCCTGCGCGACCGGCTGACGTGGCAGAGCCGCCGGATTCGGTTGATGCCGGACGCGCATGGCCGGGTCGAACGGCTCGCGTATGCGCAAGGAGACAAGCTGGACGGGGCACCTCCCGAACCCTTTGCGGCCACGCGCTCTACCTCCAAGGGATCGTTCCCGCTGCGCATGACGCTTCAGCCCGACGGCGGGCCGCCGCGCCCGCTCTGGCGCGACGCGTCCGTGTTTCTCACCGACGACGACGCCAGCGCTCCTCGGACGTTCGCGTGGTTGGGGGAGCACTGGGCCGACGTGCAAGCGGCGCTTCCTCCGGAGCGCCGTCGCGCTCGGGAAGCATACCTCGAAGCCGATGTGCTGGGCCTTGCCAACGATCAGGCCAAGGTGGAGACGTTCCGCCACGAACGGGTACGGCTCTACCCGGCACTGCTGGGGGCAAAGGATTCCCACGTGTCGGACCGCAGGGCGAAGCTGGCCGAGGCGCTGGCGTACGCCGAGGGAATCCCTGCCACGAAGAAGCAGCTTCCCACAGGCGCATCCCGGCTACGACAGGCGGTACGCGCCTTCGCCACGCGTGCTCGGCTGAACAAGTCCGACGGGACGTCCCTTGGCGACATCGAGCGCGCAGAACGCGACGCCATCGCGAAAGGCTTGGGGGCGGAGCCGCGCTTCTGGGACGCCCTCCAAGACCCTTTTGCCCTTCTCCTGCACGCGCTGGGCGGCCCCGACGCCTCCGCCTTCCCGGCGGCTGTTGACAACTGGAAGCGGGCGGTGCGACGGACCGCCTTCGACGTGCTCCGCACCGCTACGAACGAAGGACGCGGCGGAAGCCGAAGCCTGCACGCGCTGGTGGAGGCATCCGTGGTGCTCGCCTTCGGCCGCCTCCATCCTCCCGCCGACGACCTCCCCGACACGAAGATGACGACCCGACCTGCCCCCACGAAGCCGTCGGAACGCGCCACGCGCTTGACCACAGTGATAGATCGGCTGCTCGGCATGGGTCAGGCCGGCTTCGAGCCCAACCGTGCCGCCCTTGCCGCACTGCGAGCAAGCGGCCCGGATCGATTCGACGACCTTGTCTACCTCGCTGCCGCGACCGACGGAACGCCGGTGCTGCCCTTCAGCAATCCCAACGACGAATGGGCATGGACGGAGGCGGCCCGCCTGACGGCGAAACTGGCCGCGCAGTATGCCACCGGCGTGGGCCTTGGTCCCGAGCGCACCGGCAACCGCTTGCGAGCCAAATTGCTGCCTCGGTTCAACGAGAACGTGCAACGCCGGTCGCTTGGCGGCACGCTGCACCGGATGCGTCCGGCCTCCGAGGAAGACGCGGCGGCCCTCGACCGGCGCGTGCGTGCGCTTCTCGATGCGCACCCCGACGACTGGGGGCCGCATCTGATGCGGCTGCTCCAACTCGCCGCCCAGCACGACCCGGCCCCACCGCTCGACGTGGCCCGCCTCGCCGACGACCTGACGGCGGCTCTGAACGGCGAGGCCGATGCGGTGCGCCGCCGGTGGGCGTTCGACTACTGGCTTCCCGCTGCCGCCGTGCGACCCAGCACCGAACCCAGCGCCGCCGTCCCAACGGACTCCGATCTCTCCTGAATCGCCCTTTTTTCTCTTAACGCCATGCGGCTCGACCTGCACGTCCTGCACAACGTTCCTCCGTCCAACCTCAACCGCGACGACACGGGCTCGCCGAAAGACGCCTACTTCGGGGGCGTCCGCCGGGCACGGCTCTCGTCCCAGAGCGTAAAGCGGGCCATCCGCCAGTCGCCGTCCTTCCGCGATGCCCTCGACGGAGCGGTGGGCACGCGGTCGAAGCGTCTCGCTCAGCCCGTCGCCGAACGCTTGGCCGCGCAGGGGGCCAGCTACGACGACGCGGTGGCCGTGGCCGGTGCGCTGCTTCAAGCGCTCTACGGCGCAGGCAAACAGGCCAAAACCGACAGCGGCAGCGTGCCCGCCACCAAGTACCTCGTCTACGCGGGGGAAGACGATCTTGACCGGATGGCGGCGCTTCTCTCGCCCGTTTTCGACGAGGCTCTCGCCCACGCGCAGCAGTTCACGACCTCCGCAGAAGACGCCGACGAGGCTTCGGACGAGGACGCCGACGAAGCAACCGGGTCGAAGAAAAAGGGCACGAAGAAGACCAAAGCGCAGGAAGCCGCAGACGCCTACTTCAAAAAACTCGCCGACACCTACAAAAAAGAGGCGTCCAAGAACACCACCGTGCGCGCCGCGGACATTGCCCTTTTCGGGCGGATGCTCGCCGACGACCCGTCGAGCAACGTGGACGCGGCCTGCCATGTGGCGCACGCGATTTCCGTGGATGCACATACCCTGCACTTCGACTACTTCACGGCCGTGGACGACTTGCAGCCCAGCGACAACGCCGGCGCCGGGATGATCGGCACCGTGCCGTTCAGTTCGTCGTGCTTCTACCGGTTTGCGACGGTAGACCTCGATCTGCTTGGGCAAACGCTGGGCATGTCCGACGCGGACGCGGCGCGCGAAGCGGCTATGGCGTTTGCGCAGGCGTTCCCGGTGACGCTGCCCTCGGGCAAACAGGCCACGTTCGCCGCCTACACGCCGCCGTCGCTCGTGCTGGCCGTCGTGCGCAGCGGCCCGGCTCTTTCGCTGGCCAACGCGTTCGAACAGCCCGTGCAACCACCGCGCACCGAATCGCTCTCGAGCGTCGCGTCGCAGCGGCTGGCCGATCACTTCGAAAGTGTCGCCAAGGCCTTCAACGTGCCGGTCGATGCGGCCTACGTGTTGTCGCTCGACGGCGTGGACGTGCCGGGGGCAGCGTCCGTGGATTCGCTGCACGAACTGCTGGCGAAGGTACAGGCCGCTCTGGGCGGAGGTGCGGCGTGAGCGTGGGCCGACACACCCTGCTGCTTCGGCTGGTGGGGCCGATGCAGGCGTGGGGCACCGACAGCCGCTTCGGCCTCCGCGACACCGACGGCGAGCCCTCGCGCAGCGGCGTGACGGGCCTCCTGTGCGCTGCGCTGGGATGGGACCGCGACGCACCGACGCACGAGGTGGCCGGGCGTACGCTCACGCTCGAAGACATGGCGACGTGGCGCTTTGGCGTGCGGGTGGTGCAGGAAGGGGTGCGCGTGCGCGACTTCCACACGGCAGGAAAGGCCCCCGAACCGGGGCGTGCAGGGTTTCTCCGGGCCAGCGGAGCCGTGGAGAAATCCGACGTGATAGTGACCGAGCGGTTTTACCTGTCGGATGCAGCCTTTATAATCGGTTTTGAGGCTGCCGACCGGGCCGTTCTGGAGGCGGTGCTGGGAGCCTTGGAGCAGCCGGTGTGGCCGTTGTCGCTGGGGCGAAAAGCCTGCCTGCCTGCGCTGCCTCTCGGAATGGACGTGGTGGATGCACCGCTCGCCGAAGCGCTGCTTCATGCGGCGGATCCGGGCTACGGTCGCCTGTACGGTCCGAGACGTTTGTCGGAAAAAGAAGCCCCCGCACCCCTACCCGGGGGGAGAATCTTGCTCGACGCCGATGCTCCTGCCGTCTCCCTGCTGGCAGCGTGTTACACCCTCGTGCGCGAGGTCCGCCGTGCCGACGTGCCGAGGTCGTTTCGTCCCCGGCACTTTGACGCCCGACAGGTACGGGTGTATATGCCTCCGGCTTCCTCCACGTCTGCCCCTGCTGTGCCGTGATTCTGACCCGTTTGATCCTCAATGCCCGGCATCCGGTGGCGGCTCGCGATGCAGCCGTGCCTTACGAGATGCACCGGACCTTGGCGCGCTGCTTCCCCGAAGGACCGTCCTTGCCTGTGACCGGCGAGACTAAACAGGAAAGCCGCCCCGGCTACCGGGCAGCGTACGACGTGTTGTTTCGGGTGGAAAGCGCGCCCGCGGGGCCAACTCGCATGGTGCTGGTGCAGTCCACGGTGCCGCTGCGTGTGGAAGCCTTGCCGCCTGGTTACTTGGTTGGAGCCGAGCACAAGGAGTTTGCTCCCGAAGTCGTAGAAGGCCAGACATTGGGATTCCGGCTGCTCGCCAACCCCGTGCTCCGGGAGAGCCGGAAGCCAGGCGAAACCGGAAAACACAGCCGTCGGCGCGCCTTGCCGCTGACGGGAGAAGCGTACGGTACCTCTCCTGCACTAGACTGGCTTGAGAGGCAGGGGATGCGGTGCGGGTTCAAGCCCATGCAGGTTTCCATGCAGGCGGTCGCGCCGCCGTCTCTCTCTGTGGCGCACGGCAAGGGGGCCGTAGCGCATCAAGGGATACTGTATGACGGACGGCTCGTCGTTACAGACGCCGCATGGTTTATTCGGGCGTTGCGAAAGGGTATCGGTCCCGCGAAAGCGTTTGGATTCGGACTGTTGTCTGTTGCTCCGTAGGCCAAGGGCGTGCAAGGAGCGTCATGAGTACGTGGAGACGATGCTCACGGCCCTGAGAGGGCTTTTCTAAAACACGTTTGCAAAAATGGGGCGGAGCGCCGTATTCTTTTACCGACGCCTTACCGCTGTTTTTGCCGGAGGGTGCTGTTCTTTGCACGGCTGACCCTGTACGCACAAGCGCCCGAACCGGCTTTCTGGGCCAATTCGGGCGCTTTTTGAGGAGCCGATAAGCGGATTCGAACCGCTGACCTGTTCATTACGAGTGAACCGCTCTACCAACTGAGCTATATCGGCGCTGTGAGGGCAGACGTCTAACTTACGGCGTCTTCGCCCGCGCTGTCAACGGGGGAAGCGGGAAAGGCGTGTGAATCGGAAGATCGTAGAACGCCAAACCGCCGACTCTGCGCGCGGGGGGGCAGAATCGGCGGTGGTGGGCCTAGTAAGGATCGAACTTACGACCTCTCGCGTGTGAAGCGAGCGCTCTAAACCGCTGAGCTATAGGCCCGGAGCCGCTATGGCGGGCGGCAGGAGACGTAGAATACGGCAGCGCGGCCCGCCGCCGCAAGGCGCGTTAGCGGGCTGCACGGATTCTTAGCAGCGCGTCGCTTGTGGGTGCGTAGACGCTTCGCACGACGGGACGACGTGGCTCGGCCAGCGGCGTGGCCAAGCGGGCTACGGCCGGACGCCGGGCGACGAACATCGCCGGTGCGTTGCTGGCCGACTCAGCCTGCGGCGCGGACGCAAGAGCGAGCACCGCTCTCGCGTCGATCACATCGGTGGCGGCCATGCGGGGGTCGGGATGAGCGTACAGTCCAAACCGGGCAATGGTGACTGCACTCAGCACCAGAAGCAGCAGGGCCGAGCGGACGAGCAGCGCCGAAGTGTACGCCTCGGCGCTGCCGGTTGGAGCAGCTGTGCGGCGGGTGGTGCCGCGCCGTCCGGGAAGATGCACCGATACGGGTGCCTCTAAGCCTTCGGCGGCCAGCCGACGATGAAGGGCCGCCACGAAGTCGCAGGGGGCTTTGGGCGCTGTGCTGCCGCAGCACAGCCGCCGAGTCTGCACGAGCCGCGCCACATGCGCAGCCAGCCGCGCATCGCCGCGAAGGCGCTCGTCGAAAGCGGCCTGCTCGGCAGGAGGCATCTCACCGTCCACATACGCGCACAGGAACTCGGAGAGCCACGGATACGGGTCGTCGCAAGGCGTCATGCAGCGGTGTGGGCAAATCTACTTCCCGTAGGAAAGACCAACCCCGCCAGTCGGTTCCGAAGCCAAGCGGCCGATCTCTCCGGCGATCAAAGCCAGTCGTCCTCGTCGGGCGTGTAGACGTCTCGGAGGAGTTGCTGGAGTTTGGTGCGGCCCCGGTTGATGCGGCTCTTGACCGTGCCCATCGGCAGGCCCGTGATCTCGGCGATCTCCTCGTAGGCGAGCTGCTGGATGTCGCGCAGCACCACGACCTCGCGGAACTCGTCGGGGATCTGGGCGAAGGCCTTCTGGATGGCGTCCTCTTGAAGCGCACCGTTGGCCGACGTATCCGGGCGGAACGTCTCGTCGGGAATCTCAACCTCGTACTCCTCGCTGTCGCGGTTGATGCCTTGGAGGCTGGTCACGCGGCGGCGGCGGCGCTTGCGGTACTCCGAGCGGGCGAGGTTGCCGGCGATGGTGTAGAGCCACGTCGAGAAGCGGGCGATGCGGCGGTAGCTGTGGCGGTTGCGGAAGACGCGCAAGAACGTCTCCTGCAACAGGTCTTCGGACTCGCGGGCGTCGCCGAGGAAGCGATACAGGTAGGCCGCCAGCGGATCTTTGTAGCGGGCCACGAGCAGGTCGAAGGCCTCAACGGATCCGTTCTGAAAGGCTTGCATCAAGTCCTCGTCGTCCATCTGGGCCAGTGAACGCTGGCGGCGTTCGATGGCCGAGACAGGGCGACGGAGCGTGACGGTGGAAGTGGACATGCGATTAGGTGTTAGGTTTCAAAAGCGGGGGCGGCGCTTCGCAAGCCTTCGGTTCACGGTCGCGAAGGCGCGAGCAGGCGGCGCAGCAGCAGCAGCAGCACAAGGCGCTCGTCGCGGGCGGAGCCGCCCTTGAGTTCGTAGTCGGCGGCGAGTAGGGCGGCGAAGGCGGCATCGAGGCGCGGGGCCGGGAAGCGCCCGAGCGTTTGGAGGTACTCTTTGACGACGAACGGTGGGATGCCCACGTCCGACGCCATCGCCGATTCGGAGGCCCGTCGGGCGACGAGGCCGGAGAGTTTGTGCAACTTGGCAAAGAACGACGCGAGCAAGGCCACGATTTTCAGCGCCTCGCCGCGCGTATTGGCCGCTTGTTGCAACAAACGTTCCGCGATGGTTGCGGCTCGGTCGAATCGGTCGTCTCCGACAGCCTTTTGCAGCTCAAACACGTTGAAATCGCGGTTTTGGCCCGATGCGGCGAGGATATCCTCCGGAGTAACGTCCGAACGCGTGCCAACGTGTGCGGCCAATTTGTCGGCTTCGCTGGCCGCCGTCTGCAAATCCGTCCCCACGAGGTCTGCCAGCATGGCAGCCGCTTGAGGTTCGAGTCGAAAACCGAGACGTTTGAGGTATCCCGTCACCCAGCCCGTCATCTCGCGGGGTTTGAGCGGCTTGAACTCGCCCCACGCCGCGCTCGCCTTGAGGGCGCGGTACGGGTGCTGGTTGAGGTTGGGTTTGGTGCGGCAGCAGAGCAGCACCACCGCCGTCGGGTTGGGGCGCTCGGCGTAGGCTTGGAAGAGGGCGTTGCCCTTGAGCTTCTCAAAGTCGCGCACCACCACCACGCGCCGCTCCGCCATCATCGGGAAGGCGCTGCACATCGCCACGACCTGCACCCCGTCGGCCTCTGCGCCATAAACCAGATCAAGGTTGAAATCGCGCTCGTGCGGCGCGAGCGCCGTCTCCACCAGCCGACGCTGCACCTGCTCGATCAGGTACTGCTCTTCACCGTACAGGAAATAGAGCGGCTGGAAGTTGCGGGCCTTGAAGGCCGTTTCGAGCTGGTCGAAGGACAGCGACACGGGCGGCAGGAGGCGTGGAGGAAGAGGCCACACGAACCGGAAAGATCGTACCGCGGGGTGACAACCCTATGGCACACCTTTGGCTCCGTGCTGCAACGGTTGGATGGCTTCCTCAGCGTCGCTGCGCCTCAAACAGGTACGCGCCGATGGTGCGAAGCGCGTCGGCGTCGGCGAGGATGGCACGCCGCAGATACGCCTCCACCGGCTCGCCCGAGGGCATCGGCGCGGCCCAATCGTGGGCGTCGAAGGCGTCGGCGAGGGCGTCGCGGCCCTGCACAAACCGGTCGAGGCGTTCGGCCACGGCGAACGCCTCGGGCATCGGCCCCGCCTTGCCGGTCAGGTCGGCGTGGCGCTCGGCGTCGGCACGGGCGAGCGCATCGAGGGTTTCGGCAAACGACGGCACGTCCGGGCGCGGGCGCTCCTCCAGCAGCGGCCCTTCGAGGCGCGGCAGCAGCGGCGTCATCAGCGCGAGTTCGTCGCGGAGGTAGCGCAGTTGATCGATCAGCGCGGCGCGGCGGACGTCGGCGGGCGGTGGCATCGTCAGGCCGCGGCCGTTTCCGAGCGTTCGCCGCCCCACGCGCGGTCGGCGGCGGTGAGCGTGACGTCGCGCAGGTGCGTGTCTTCCAGTTCGGTCATGCCCTCGCCCATCAGCCAATCGAGGAAGCGCTGGTCTTTGAGCGAGTGCAGGTTGTTGTCCTCGCGGTACTGCCACGGCTGCTCGGCCTGCACGGGATTCTTGTAGGCGTCGAGGAAGCGGAAACGGTCCACGAGCCGCTCGGCGGGCACGAGCAGCTTGTTCAGCCCGAACACGGCCTCTTGGCGGCTTTGGAACGTGAGGTCGTATTCCTTCGACATCACGATGGCCTCTTCCGGGCACACCTCTTCGCAGAAGCCGCAGTAGATGCAGCGCAGCATGTTGATCTCGAACCACGCGGGTTCGCGCTCCTTCACGTTCTCGACCTCGCGGCTCTGCATCGAAATCGCCATCGGCGGGCAGGCGCGGGCGCACAGGTTGCACGACACGCAGCGCGGACGGCCCTCTTCCTCCACCAGCACCGGACGGCCCCGGTACACGTCGGGCGGGTACCACTGCTCCTCGGGGTACTCGAACGTGTAGATGGGTTCGCTCACCATCTTCTTGAACGAGTAGCCGAGGCCGCCGAAGACCTGCGGCATGAACGTCTTCTCCCAGAACGAGAGCTTGCGTTCGTCGGGCGTGGCGGTGTTTTTGGGGATGCCGGCCATGGAGGAGTGGAAACGTCGAGGCGAGAAGGTGCAGGAAGATACGGGACAACGGCGAGCGCCGAGCGGCGAGCGTCACGCGAAGATGCCGCTTTCATTCGCCGTTCGTCGTTCGGCGCTCGTCATTTCGGCACAATCTGGCCTTGCGGGGTGATGCGCTGGCCGGGGCCGGGGCGGGTGGTCGGGAACTGCCCGATGTCGACGTCCGGATCGCGGTCTTTGGGGACGAAGTGCGAGTGGCTGCCGTGCGGGACTTCCGTGTAGTCGGCGTCACCGTACGGGTTCAAAACCTGCCGCATCAGGAAGAAGAGAAAGACGGCAAGGACCGCGAGGACGATCCAGCGTCGGCGAGAGCGGGGCGAAGCAGGGGGCGGAGACGGATTCACGGGTGCGGTCGGATGCCCACGCCAACGACGCGCCCGCGCCGTGGGTTGCTTGGCGCACCCAACCGGCTCGCGGCGTGCGTATCGTACCGGCCGGCGGGATGCGAACCTTTGCACATGAACCGCTCGTTGCGGCGTTCATACGCACGGTACCCTCCCGGAGACGCCCCGGTGGGACGTCTCTACGCGTGAAACCCCGGCACGAAACCCCTTGCCCCTATGCGCCGATTCGTTGCGATGCCCCTGCTGCTCGCCGCGCTCGCCCCCACAGCCTCGGCCCAGCCCGCGCCGCTCCGCCGCACGCCGTCGCCCGGCCTCGACGTGCTCCACTACGCCTTCCGGATTGCGCTGTACGACACCTCCGACCGCATTGAAGGCACAGCCACCGTCACCGCGGCCGCCACGCAGTCGCTTTCGGAAATCGTCCTCGACCTCGTCGGCGTAGGAGCTGACGGCAAGGGCATGACGGTGACGGGCGTATCCGAGCCGTTCGACGGCTGCACCGCCGCGTGCTCGCCATCGCCGGTGCGATTTGCCCAGCGCGACGGACTGCTCGTGCTCGACCGTCCGCTGGCCGTGGGCGACACCGTTGCGCTGACCATCGCCTACACGGGCGTGCCCGCCGACGGCCTCGTCATTTCCCGCAATCGCCACCGCGACCGCACGTTTTTCGGCGACAACTGGCCGATGCGCGCCCGCTACTGGCTCCCCACGAACGACCACCTGACCGACAAAGCGACCGTGACGTTCGACGTGTCAGCCCCCTCAGGCTACCGCGTCGTGGCCAACGGACGCCGCGTTTCTGCTGACGTGCAGCCCGGCAACCGCCTCCGCACCGTCTACCGCTCCGACGTGCCGATTCCGCCGAAGGTGATGGTGATCGGCGCGGCCCCGTTCGCCGTCCAGACCGTCGGGGAGCTTCGGCCCGGCGTGCCGGTCGAGTCGTGGGTGTTCCGGCAGGATTCGACCGCCGGGTTCTTCGACTACGCTCTCGCGCTGCCCATCGCCGCGTACTTCGACTCGCTGATTGCGCCGTACCCGTACGAGAAGCTGGCGAACGTGCAGTCCAAGACGATCTACGGCGGGATGGAGAACAGCGGGGCCATTTTCTACCACGAAGGCTCCGTCACGGGCGACCGTTCCAGCGAAAGCCTCCTCGCCCACGAGATCGCCCACCAATGGTTCGGCGACGGCGCGACCGAGGCGGACTGGCCGCACCTGTGGCTCTCCGAAGGGTTCGCGACGTACCTCACCGAGGTCTACCTCGAACGCCGCTACGGTACGCCGCGCCTGCGCGAGAACATGGCCCAAGCCCGCGAGCAGGTCGTGGGCTTCCTCCGCCAGACGCCGCTGCCGCTCGTAGACACCGTGACGGCCAACGTCTCGGAGATGCTCACGGCCAACCCGTACCAGCGCGGCGCGTGGGTGCTGCACATGCTCCGGCAGCGCGTCGGCGACGGGGCGTTCTTCGACGGCCTCCGCCGCTACTACGCCGCCCACGGCTATCAACCGGACGGCACCGCCGGGCCGAACGCCACCACCGACGATTTCCGCCGGGCGATGGAGGAGGCGTCGGGGCAAAACCTGCGAAAGTTCTTCGACCAATGGACGCGCCGCTCCGACGTGCCGCGCCTTGCCACGACGCACCGCTACGATGCCCGGCGGCGGCAGCTCGTGGTGACGGTGCATCAAACCCAGCCGGGTGCGCCGTTCGCGTTTCCGCTCGCGGTGGACGTGGGCGGATCGCGCCGCACGCTCGACGTGAGACAGCGGCGGCAGACGTTCCGAATTCTGACCCGGACGCGCCCGGCGACGGTCGTGTTCGACCCCGACACCGCGTTGCTGTTCGAGGCCGCGCCGTAACAAGTCGGCCCTCGCGGCGTTCAGGTGGAACGTTCCCCCTTCGTCCGTATGCGTCCGCTGTTGCTGCTGCTTGCCGCCGCGTGCGTGGCCGGGTGCGACAGCGAGAAGCCGCCGTTCCGGGAAGACGTGGTACTCGAAGCGTTCTTCGATACCGGACGTCCGATGCCCGACGTGCTGGTGCGTCGGACGCTCCCGCCTTCCGAAACCCTCGGCGACGACCGGGTGGACGATGCGGTGGTGGTGCTCTACGACGGTTTTCGCGCCGATACGCTACGCCCGGTGCCCGGCAAGGCCGGGCGCTACCGCGCCTCGCCGCGCTCCGACACCGTCCGGGCTTCAGGGCATTACGCCCTCACGCTTCGGCGGGGCAATACGACGGTCTCGGCCAGCACGGTTGCGCCACCGCGTTTGCAACTGACAGCGGCTCGGGTGTTTCCGTCCGCTACGCCCGAACGCGGTGTCAACTTCGATCTCACGGGCCTTGGCCTTGGCGCTACCGTCGCCAACGGCTATTTTTACGCCGTCGATGTGGAGTTGGAGTGGGCAGCAAGGCTGGATTCCGCGCTTGTCGTACGCGCCAACCTCCGCCCCTCTACCGAAGTTAGCGGCACGCTCTTCTTTCCCGCGGATGTCGTGGTGGCCGAGGCGGCGGCGGGCGACGCGCGGGGGGCGCATCGGCTGTGGCGTCGGCGCTACCTTATAGCCGTAAGTGGGCCAGATGCGCCTTTGCCACGCCACCGGGTGCGCGTGGCCCTCGTGCGTGGCGGCGGCGACTACCGCCGGTTCGTCGAAACCCGCCGGACGCCCACGCAGCGCTCGCCCACGTCGAACGTCGTTGGCGGCCTCGGCATCGTGGCGGGCGTCTCTGCGGACTCGCTCACCCTCGACGTGGAATAAACTTCGTCCTCTCTCAACCTCCGCCGCCGTGATCGAAGCATCGTCCAGCCCATTGGGAATTCTGAACCTACGCCTCAACCGCCCGGAGAAGAAGAATGCGCTCACGGTCGAGATGTACGCCGCACTCGCCGACGCGCTCGCAGGGGCCAACACCGACGGCACGCGCGTGGTCGTGCTCGCGGGCGAGGGTGGGGCGCTTACCGCGGGCAACGATTTGGCCGACTTTATGGCCCGGCCGCCCACCGACCCCGACAGTCCGGTGTTCCGCTTTCTGCGTGCGCTTGCCGATTTGGCGGTGCCGCTTGTCGTGGCGGTGCGTGGCCCGGCTGTGGGCGTGGGCACGACGTTGCTGCTGCATGCCGACCTCGCCTACGCCGCCGATGACGCCGTATTCCTCACGCCGTTCACGGCGCTCGGTCTGGTGCCGGAAGCGGCTTCCAGCCTACTGCTGCCGCAACGCATCGGTCCGGCTAAGGCGGCGGAGCTGCTGCTGCTTGGGCGCAAGATGCTTGCCGACGAAGCCGCCGCGTGCGGGCTGATTAATGCCGTTGTAGCCGATCCGGACGCTGCCGCACATGCTGCCGCCGAACGCCTTGCCGCACTTCCCGCCGATGCTGTCCGTCAGACGAAAGCGTTGCTGCGCAAACCGTTGCGCGATGCCGTTGATGCCGCACTTGAAGCCGAAGGCGCGGTATTTCTCGACCGCCTCCACGCCGACGACACCCGCGCCATCCTTGGTGCGTGGCTGAGTGGGAGACGATGAGGGGGATGATGTGTATGGTGTTTGGAATAGGGGCTAATCATTACGCCCTACACCGTACTCAGTAGCTTTCGTCGTCGGAGGGGAAATCGCGGGCGCGCACATCTTCGACGTACTGCTTCACTGCAGCGTCGATGGTCTCGCCGAGCTGGGCGTAGCGGCGCACAAAGCGGGGGTTGAAATCCACCGTGAGGCCGAGCGCATCGTGGGTAACCAGCACCTGCCCGTCGCAGCCGTTGCCCGCACCGATGCCGATAGTCGGAACGACGAGGCTCTGCGACACCTCCGCGCCGAGCGTCGCGGGGATTTTTTCGAGGACGAGCGCGAAGACGCCTGCGTCTTGCAGCGCGAGGGCGTCGCGCCGCAGCACGTTGGCTTCGTCGTCGTCTTGGGCGCGCACTTTGTAGGTGCCGAACTTGTAGATCGACTGCGGCGTCAAGCCAAGGTGGCCCATCACCGGGATGCCCGCATCTACGATCCGGCGAACCGTCTCCAGCATGGCTGCGCCGCCTTCGAGTTTCACCGCGTGGCCGCCCGTCTCTTTCATGATTCGCACCGCCGCCTCCAAGGCCAGCCGCGGGCTGACCTGGTAGGAGCCAAACGGAAGGTCCACCACCACGAGCGCACGCTTGGCCCCGCGCACCACCGCCTGCGCGTGCACGATCATCTGGTCGAGCGTGATCGGCAGCGTCGTTTCGTGGCCCGCCATCACGTTCGAGGCCGAATCGCCCACGAGCAGCACGTCGGCACCGGCGCGGTCAAGCAGGCGTGCCAGCGTGTAGTCGTAGGCCGTGAGCATCGCAATCGGCTGCCCGGCGGCCTTCATTTCCTGGAGCGTCTGCGTAGTGACCCGCTTGATGTTGACCGGCTGGATGGGGACGGTTTCGGTGGACATGGCGCGCTTCGCGGCGGCTGGCTACTGGCCGCGGGCTTTTGAGAGATGCAGCTACCAGCAGCCAGACGCTGGCAGCGAGGTGCTCAGTTGGCGAACAGCCCAAGGAGCCGGGTCAGCGTGCCGCGCAGCTCGCGGCGGTCTACGATGAGATCCACGAAGCCCTTTTCGAGCAGGAACTCGGCGCGCTGGAAACCCTCGGGCAAGTCGGCCCCGATGGTTTCCCGGATCACGCGCGGCCCGGCAAAGCCAATGAGCGCGTTCGGCTCGGCGAGGTTGAGGTCGCCGAGCATCGCGAAGCTCGCCGTCACGCCGCCGGTGGTCGGGTTGGTCATCAGGCTGAAAAACGGCTGCCCGGCTTCGCGCAGCTTGGCGAGGTGGGCGCTCGTCTTGGCCATCTGCATCAGCGAGAGGGCTCCCTCCATCATCCGTGCCCCGCCCGACTGCGAGATCACCAGAACGGGCATTCGTTCCTCGTAGCCGCGTCGGATGGCCCGCGCAATGGTCTCGCCGACGACGCTGCCCATCGATCCGCCCACAAACCGAAAATCCATCGCCGCCGCCGACAGCGGATGGCCGCCGACGGTCCCAGAGGCCGCCTGAATGGCGTCGTTCAGCCCGGTTTTCTTCTGGGTTGCACGGAGCCGTTCGGGGTAGGGCTTGGTGTCAACGAAGCCGAGCGGGTCGGTGGGGCGAAGGCCTGCGTCGTGGAACGTGAAGGCCCGCTCGCCGTCGTCGGTGCGGTCAAAGATCAGGTCGAAGTACCCCTCGGCAGAGAGCGCGTAGTGGTGGCCAGACTTGGGACTGACCCACGCGTTTTCTTCGAGGACGTGGCGGTTGAGGATGTCGCCCGTCTCTGGATCCTTGATCCACTGCCCGTCAGGGATCTCGTTTTGTTCGGCGGCATCCGTTTGGATGCCGGCTTCCTTGCGCTTAAACCACGCCATAACCATCGGGAAAGACCCGTAAGGTACGGCACGATTGCGGAACCGCCTCGGTACGGTCGCAGGACTTCGCCAAACCTCGTACAACCTCCCCTCGGTCGATCTAAAATCGCACGATGATCAGCAAGACCTCAGGCGACGCTCACGCCGTCGCGGAGTGGCAGTCGATAGTTTGGCCTCGGGTTCAACGCCCTCGTCTCTCCTCCGCTATGTCTGCTCGCCCGCTCATTCCCACCTCGTTCCTCAACCGGCTGGCATGGGCCGTTCTTCTCGTCGGTTTGCTGCTGCTCGGGTTCATGATCGTGGTGGAAGGCGAACCCGGCGCGCTGCCGCTCGCGCTCGTCCTGCTGGGGTTGGGCGGCGTGTTCTGGGCGCGCCGCCGCACCGCCTGACCGACTTCATCCTCTTTCCCGATTTTCGACCATGATCTCGACGCTTTCGTCCTCCACCCGCTGGCGCATCGCTCGGTGGAGCCTTGCCGGTGCGTTGCTGCTGCTGCCGCTCGTGGCGATGCAGTTCACCCACGAGGTGAACTGGACCGGCTCCGACTTCCTCCTGTTCGGTATGATGCTGGTGGTGGCCGGCCTGGCCTACGAAGTGGTGGCCCACGCGGCAGGCAGCCTGCCGTATCGGTTGGGCGCGTTCGCGGCCGTCGGTACGGGCTTTCTGCTCGTCTGGGTGAACCTTGCCGTGGGGATTCTTGGCGACGGGGACAATCCGGCCAACCTTGTGTTTGTGGCCGTGTTGATCGTTGCCGTGCTCGGCGCGGTGCTGGCGCGGCGGAAACCGGCGGGGATGGCGACGGCGATGGCGGCTACCGCAGGGGCGCAGGTGCTGGCGGGGGCGCTGGCTATGGCGGGCGGCTGGGGCACGACCTACGAGATCGCGCTGGGCACGGTGCTCTTCGCGACGCTTTGGCTGGTGTCGGCAGGGCTGTTTGCGAAGGCGGCGAGCGCTCCGATTGCCAAACAAGACGTCGCTTCCTCGGCCCGCCCGCCCGCCGACCGTTGAAAGCCAGCAGACGGACGGGCGTTGGGTAGGGACTCAGTTGCCGAAAACGACCAGCCCGAAGCCGCACGGCTCCACCGAGCAGGCGTACATCCGCACCCGCACGCGGTACGAGCCGGTGCGCCTGGCGGTGACGGCCACGACCGGCTCGTCGTCGGTGCCTTCGTCTTGATCGACGAGGTTGCCCCGGTTGTCGTAAAGCATCAGGTCGAGGTCCGAGCAGTCCTCGTCGCACACGCCGCCGATGGCGTAGCGGCTACCGGCGGTGAGACGGATCGTGTAGGTGCGCATCTGGCCCTCGCGAAGACTGCCGGTGGTACGCAAGTGGCTCTGGCCATAGCCCTCGTTGCGCATCTGGCCGACGATCTGGTTCAGACGCTGGTTGACGTAGCTCTGGGCGAGCGCGTCCGGGGCGGTGGCGGCGAGGGCGATCGTGCCGAGGCCGAGCACAAGAGCAATGCGGGTCATGGCGGTACGGGTTGGGGTGGAACGGGTCAGTTGCGGAACACAGCGAGGCCGAAGGCGCACGGGTTGGTGGAGCAGGCGTGCATCTTCACGGTCACCCGGAAGCGGCCCGTCCAGCGGGGCACGACGTTGACGATGGGCACGTCGTCGGTCTCCGTATCGTCGTCGAGCAGGTTGCCGCTGTCGTCGTAGAGCGCGAGGTCGAGGTCGGAGCAGTCGCGGTCGCACACGCCGGAGAGCAGGTAGCGACCGCCTTGCTGCAAATCCACGGTGAAGGTGGTTTGCTGGCCTTGGCGAAGCGTTCCGGTAAGGCGGCTGTGGCTCTCGCGGTAGCCGTTTTTGGCCAGCCGTCCCACGATGGCGTCGAACTGTCGGCCCACTACGCTCGACGCTTGCGCTTCCGCGACCGAGGCGAAACCGAAGAGGGAGAGCGCGACGGCTACCAGCAAACGCATCCGGTGGGAGGACTAAAGAGCACGCAACCAGTTTATTCTCTCACCGCCGTGCGCGGCATCCCCCGTTTGGGGGATTTTGCCCGGATCAGCGCTCGTGGTCGTCGCTCCACGCCTCCAACATGTGCATTCTCGCACGATGCCGCGTGGCGGCTTCTTCGCTGGAGCCGATGGGAGCGCCGGGCGGCGTGGCCAGCGGCGCGGGGCTGCCGGACGGCGGCGGGAGCGGGCGGCTGAGCACCTGTTCGACGCGGTCGGCGACGTAGCGCCCCCACGCATGATCGATGCTGTTGAGGGCGGGAGCAAGCGAGGAGAGGCGTTGGGCGCGCCGGAGCACCGCGCGCAGCGCCTCGCGGGCTTGGGCGCGCACGAGCGGGGCGGCATTCGGGTGGGCTTCGAGCGTGAGCAGCGCGTCGAGATGCGCCGTTTGGACGGCACGGACGAGGTGGCGGTCGGCATCGGTTGTCGGGCGCGGATCGATCCATACGGTGCGGATCGTGGCGTCGAGGACGGTGCCGAACGTCGGCAGGCTCTCGTCCGAAAACGTGGCACGCTGGAAGGCCAGACGGGCGGCGCGGTCGGGACGCAGCAGCTCGTCGAACACCATGGCGGCGGCCACCTCGGCAGGGGCGAACGGATCGAACGCAATGCCGGTGCGGCCGGCGAAGTCTTCGCGTCCTTCTTCGTAGCCCGGTGGGCGCGGCGCGAGCGCGCGTATATCGGGCGGCACGCGCAGCGCGTCCGGAGCGAGGGTGGAAAGCAGCATCCGCAGCGCCGCGTGCTGGTCGGCGGCGGGCACGGCGTGGGCGTAGCCGTCGCTGCCGTCGCCGCGCAGGGCGTAGCGGTAGGTTTGGCCGCCGAGCAGCTTGGCCGCGCCTGCCACGGCGTAGCGGTGGCGCAGATACAGCGGCACGAACGCTTCTTCGAGCAGCGACACCGGGCGTCCCGGACGCAGCACGGCGTCGGAGAAGCGGTCGAGTGCGGCGCGGCGCACGGCGAGGTCGCGGCGGAGCGCGTCGAGGGCGTCGGAGCCGTTGTCCCACTGCACGCTGCGAGGTTCGACGCCGCCGGCGTTGTCTCGATCCGACAGGTACACGAGGCCTTGGCGGCGCACGTCCTGCAAGACGCCCGCCACGAAATCCGCTTCCGACTGCCCCGGCGCGGGCTGGCCGTAGCCCATCCGGATGGCGGCGATGTCCCACGCACCCACGCCCACGGCGTAGGCCGAATCGAGCGAGATCGAGCCGTCGGGGCGGACGATGGCCAGCGGGGCCGGGTAGTCCATTACGCTCGCCCGCCCGTTTGTGGACGCGGCGAAGTTGTGGGCGAGGCCGAGGGTGTGGCCGACCTCGTGGGCGGCGAGTTGCCGCAGCCGCGCCAGCGCCATCTGCGCCATCGGGTCGTCGGCGGGCACGCCGTCGCGGTAGGGCGCGAGCAGCCCCTCGGCGATCAGGTAGTCCTGCCGCACGCGCAGGCTGCCGAGGCTGACGTGCCCTTTGAGGATTTCGCCGGTGCGCGGGTCGGTGACCGCCGCGCCGTAGCTCCAGCCCCGCGTGCTTCGGTGCACCCACTGGATCACGTTGTAGCGCACGTCCATCGGGTCGGCGCTGTCGGGCAGGATCTCGACGCGGAAGGCGTTGCGGAAGCCCGCCGCCTCGAACGCCGCTGCCCACCACCGCGCGCCGTCCAGCAGCGCCGAGCGGACGGGTTCGGGCGTGCCGTTGTCGAGGTAGTAGACAATCGGTTCGACCACGTCGGACACTGCCGCCGACGGATCGCGTTTTTCGAGGCGATGGCGGACGGTCAGCCGCTGCCGCAACTCCGCGCCCAGCGGCACGGAGTAGTCGGCGTACGACACGTCGAAGAAGCCGCTGCGCGGGTCGAAACGGCGCGGCGTGTAACCGGCATCGGGAAGGCGGACGAACGAATGCCGCTCGCGCAGCGTCACGGCCTGCCCGTCGGCGGCGACGCTCCGCACCAGCGCGCCGGGGTTCGACGAGGCGAAGGTCAACCGTCCCTCCAGTTCCGTGTTGTCGGGGAACGCCTTCGTGGCCTCCATCCACACCGACGAGCGGCCGGCGTCGAGCGAGAAACTGCCTTGGTTGGACTGCTGAAGGCGCTGCACCACGCCGTGCGCGTCGCGGAGGACGAACGGCGTGGCGTCCACCAGCACCCGCCCGTTGTCTTCGGCCACGATCGGAAAGGCGTGCAGCACGCCCTCGGCAAAGGCCTCGCGCACCGAACGTCGCTCCAGCGGGTTGGCGGACGAGGCGCGGTAGTCCACGTTCGGCGCGACGAGCAGCATCCGGCCTCCCGCCCGCTCGAACCGCACCACCGTCGACGGGCCGAGTTGCCCGCGGTCCAGCCCGATGTCGTTCGACCCCAGCCCGGCCGGCAGCGACACCTGGTAGAGAAACTCCTCGTCCGTCCGCCCGATTTCGAGGTAGACCGCGCCGCGCCGCACGTCCGTCACGACGGGGAAGAAGCCGTCGTCGCGGGCCATGCCCGCCGTGAACGCCGCAACCGTGGGCGGGACGGCGGGCGTCGTTTGGGCGTGGACGGCGGGCGCGAGGAGCAGGATCGGTAGAAGACGGCGCATCGGACGGTGGGGCAGGGCATCCCGAAACTACGCGCCCCCGGCCCGCCGAGCAACGACGCAACCCCTTCGGCGCGCCGATTCCGTCCCCAACAACCCGGTGCCGGTTTTGAGACGTATACACCGCTCGTCCGGCGAGACGGCCTCGGCGCTCGTGCGCGCCCGCTGACGCGGCGTACGAACCCAGAACCCGGCGGCGTTGGTTGGACATCCCCTGTCTGGGTTGCGGCTCGGACAGGGTTTTTCCTTGCTCGTATGCTTCGTTGGTTTGCGCGTCTTCGTTTCGCAGGAGACGCCCCGCTTGGGCGTCTCTACGGTCGCGTCCGGACGTGGCTCGGCCCCTTCGGCTGGCTGATCCTCGTGGGGCTGCTGGCGGCGGCCCCGGCGACGGCCCAAATCCGCGTGGAAGGGTTGGTGCTCGACCGGGCCACCAGCCGCCCCGTGCCGGGCGCGACGGTGGTGCGCGTGGGATCGAACGAGGGCACGGTGGCGAACGGCGACGGGCGGTTTGTGCTGGAAATCGCTCGCCTGCCCGTGACGCTGCGCGTGTCGTCGGTGGGCTACGCGGCTGCAACCGTCCGGTTTGAACGCGCCGACGCGCCCGGCCGCGTCCGTCGCGACATCTTGCTCGCTCCGGCAGATGTTGAAGGATCGGAACTGGACGTGATTGCGGGCGAAGATCCGGGCCTGCGGTTCATGCGGCAGGTGGTAGCCCGGCGCACCGCGCTGCGGCTTCGCACGCCGCCGTACACCGCCGACGCCTACACCCGCGCCACGGTAATGAGCCAACTCCCCAGCTCGTCGGCCACGCGCCCCGTGCGCCTCGTCGAGACGTTCTCGCTGCTCTTTGCCCGCCCCGACGGGCGGCGGCGCGAGGACGTCGTGGCGCGGCGGCGCGTGCCGTCGGGCGGGCCGTTCGAACACGCCGACACCGAGGCCGTCCCGGACGTCTACTTCGAAGACGTCTACCGGCTCGACGGCTACACCACGCGCAGCCCGCTCGATCCGCGCAACCTCGGCCTCTACACCTACCGCCTCGGCGCGGATACGCTGGTGGATGGGCGGATGATGGTGGACGTGTCGGTGCAGCCGACGACGCCGTTTGCCGATGCCTTCACCGGGCGAATCCGCATCGTTTACGGGTTGCTCGTAGTGGCCGAGGCCGAATGGCGACCGCCGCAGCCGCCTCCGGGAGCGTTTATCGAGTTCCGCGCGCACTACCTCGTCCGGTACGCCGCCGTCACCGACTCGCTGTGGCTGCCGTCGCGGTTTGAGCGGACGGTGCGGGCGTGGTCGGGGGTGTCGGGGATGAGCCTGCCGCCCTTCGACACCGAGCAGACAACCGCCGTTTCGGCCTACGACTTCACCTACGGCGGCCCCGACGCGGCGTTTGCCTCGTTCGACCGCTACTACAACCCGTCGGATGCGTACGGCGGGCAGGAAGTGTTTCAGCGGTTCCGCGACGAGCAGCCGCTCACCGACGACGAGCACGCGGTGCTCGAAGGGTTGCGCGGGCGCACGACCGGCGGTCTGGTTTGGCGCGAGGGCATGTTGGCCCGCATGGGCATCGTGCAGCTCTTCGACAAACTCACCGGCAACACGCCCGGCGTCGGCCACGACGACCCGCCGCGCCGGTAGCCGTCAGAACGCCATCAGGTCGCGGGCGGCGGCGAGCACGCTCCGGGCAGCCGTTGCACCCGTGCGTCGGAGGAGATGTCACAAGCGAGGATCAACCGGCTCGGACTCCAAGGCCAGAACGCCAAACACCGCTTCGTGAACGCGACGCAGGCTGTCGCCCTGTGTGAACCGTTCCAGCGCCGCCACGCCCAGCGCAAATTCGCGCAGCGCGAGCGAGCGTTTGCTGCTAAGCCCGCGCTTCCGGAGACGGTCGAGGTGCTCGGGGCGGTCGTAGTCCGGGCCGTAGATGATGCGCAGGTACTCGCGCCCGCGCACTTTTACTGCGGGCTGCACAAGCCCCTCGCCATCACGGACAACAACGTCCAGCGGCTTGACGACCATTCCTTCGCCGCCTCGGCCGGTCAGCTCCTCCCACCACGCCGTGGCGTCGGCAACGGCAGCCTCGTTGTCTAGACGAACGCGGCGGTAGGGCGTGGCCACGAGCAGCGGATCGCCGGCATCGGCAAGCCGGGCGAGGGTGTCCATGTGCCAGACGTGCGTCTGGTCGAGGTACGTCTTCCCCTCCGAGGCCAACAGGTGAAACGGTGCAAGACGCAGGTCGTCAAGGGTGCGCACGGGCCAGCAGTAGCGGCGGTACGCCTCACCGTAGCGGGCGGCATTCCGGGCGCGGCCGGTAGTCCGGGCGAGCAACTCCGACACGTCCAGCCCTCGTGCCGCCGCAGCGTCGAGCGACGGCACGGCCTCTGCAAACGCCGCCCGAGCGGCAGCCGCCGTGGCAGCATACTGCTGGCGCAGCAGCGCCTGAGCCTTCGCCGACCACGGCATAAGCTCCGCATCGAGCAGCATCCAGTCCGTACCCAGTTCCTCCCACAGCCCCGCGCCGCGCGCCGCCTCAGCCACGCGGGCCACAAACGCCATCTCCAGTTCCGCATCGTCGAAGAACGGTCGGCCCGTGCGGGTCACAACCGTCCCCTGCCTGAGGATGCCAAACCGCCGTTCGATGGATGGGGCATCGCGCCCCACCACCACCACGGCGCGGCTGCCCATGTGTTTTTCCTCGCACACCACCTCCTCCACGCCCCGTTCGCGGTAGTAGGCGAAGGCCTCGTCGGGGTGTTCGAGCGTGCCGTCGCGGCGGCTGGTCTCGACGGGCGACATCGTGGGCGGGAGGTAGACGAGCCAGCGCGGGTCGGCGGCGAAGCGGCTCATCGTTTCGAGGGCCGCCGCCGCGTTCTCCTCGCGGATCGTGACGCGCCCGCGCAGCCGCGTGTCCACCCCGCGCCGCCCGTGCACGTCGCCAAGGCGCAGCGTTCCGTCCATCTCCTCCGCCGAGGCCGCCACGCGGGGCGCAAGCGGACGAACCGCCTCGGCGTAGGATTCAAGCGCGGGGACGTCCACCAGCTCCAGCTCCGGGTAGCGGAGGGCCGTGAGCGTGCCGCCAAACACGCAGCCGGTATCCAGGCAGAGCGTTCGGTTGACCCACGCCGTCGATTCCACCGGGGTGTGGCCGTACACGACACGCGCCGTGCCCTGATACTCCCGCGCCCAGTCGAAGCGCACGGGCAGGCCAAACTCGTCGGTTTCGCCGGTTGTCTCCCCGTATAAGCAAAACGCTCGCACGGCCCCCGATGCTCGCCCCTGCATCTCTTCTTTGATGCCGGCGTGCGCCACCACCAGACGCCCGTCGTCGAAGACGTAGTGGCTCAGCCGGGCGTCGAGGAAGTCGCGGAGGTCGCGCTCCACCGGACCGCGCGCCTCCGGCGGCAGCGCCTCCAGCTCGCCGAGCGTTCGTTCCATCCCGTGGCTCACCTGCACCTTGGCGCCGCGCAGGTGCTTGAGGAGCTTCACGTCGTGGTTGCCCGCCACGGCGAGGGCCGTTTCGGCATCCACCATCGCCTTCACGATTCGGTAGACCTCAAGGTTCTTGGGCCCTCGGTCCATCAAGTCGCCCACAAAGACGGCCCGGCGGCCTTCCGGATGACGAAACGCCCCGTCGGTCTCCGCATAGCCGAGCCGATCCAGCAGGTGCCGGAGTTCGTCGGCGCAGCCGTGCACGTCGCCCACGATGTCGAACGGCCCAGTATCGGCCCGGCGGTTGTTCCAGAGCGGCGAGCGCTCGACCGTCGCGGCCTCAACGTCGGCTTCCGAGCGGAAGACGTAAATCTTGCGGAACCCCTCGCGTTGCAGCCCGCCGAGGCTCCGGCGCAGGTCGTTCTTGTGCGCCTTCACGACGTGCGGGCCGAACGGACGTTCCGGCCGCGACGCGTTGCGTTCCACGCAGACGCGTTCGGGAAGGTCGAACACGACCGCCACCACCAACGCATGCCACGTCTTCGCCAGCGCCAGCAGCGCCTTGCGCGCAAACCCTTGGACGTTGGTGGCATCCACCACGGTGAGGCGGCGGTGCTTGAGCCGCGCGTCGAGGGCTGCGTGGAGCAGCGCAAACGCGTCCTCCGTCACCGACTGCTCGTTCTCGTCGTCGGCAATCATCGCCCGGAACGTGTCGGACGACAGGATCTCGGTGGGCCGGAAATGCCGATGGGCAAACGTACTCTTGCCTGCCCCGGTCGGGCCGATGAGCACCACAAGGCTGAACTCAGGAATGTCGAGAAGCATAACACCACCTCCGAAGGAGGCCGGAAACATCAAAGGGAACGTGGAGACAAGAGGCCGCTAGCGCTGCTCGGCACGGCGAAACACGGCCAGCTGCGAGGGCGCGCCGTGCGTGGCATCGTCCGGCCCGATGCCGGAAATCTCCACCGTGTAGCCGTGGGCCTCGGCCACGCGCTCGGCCCACAGCCGGAACTCGGCGCGGGTCCATTCGAACCGGTGATCGGTGTGACGCATCGCGCCCTCGGCCATACCCTCGAACAGGGCGTTGTACTCGCGGTTGGGCGACGTGAGCGCCACCAGACCGGGCCGCGCCTCGGCGAACAGCGCCCGCTCGAACGCGTCGAGACGGAACGGGTCGAGGTGTTCGATCACCTCCACCACCGCCGCCGCGTCGAACCCTTCGAGGCGGGCGTCGCGGTAGACGAGCGAGCCGTGCAGCAGCGTGAGCCGCTTGCGCTGCGTCGGCGGCAACCGGTCGAGCCGAAGCCGCCGTTCGGCCTTCTCCAGCGCCGCCAGCGACACGTCCATGCCCACGATGTCGGAGAACTGCCGCTCGGCCATCAGCCGCCGCAACAGCAGCCCTTCGCCGCAGCCGAGGTCGAGCACGCGCGCTGCGCCGGAGGCCGCGAGCACGTCTCGCACCGCATCGAGGCGCTGCGCGTGCAGCGACGGCGTGGGGCGCTCGGCCGCGTCGTCGCCCTCGGTGGATGCTGCATCCTCCGCCGCCTCGGCTTCTTCGGGCACGAGCTGCGCCAGCGCCTGCCGCACTAGCGAGGGGCGGCGTTTGAGGTAGCGGGCCGCAATCCACGCGTGTTCGGGGTGCGCGGCCAGCCAGCCCTCGCCTCGCCGCAGCAGCTTCTCCACCTCGTCGTCGCCCACGAAATAGTGCTTGGCGCCGTCGAGCGCGGGAAGCAGGACGGCCAGATGCACGAGCAGGTCTCGCAGCCGCACCGTGCCCGACAGCGACAGACGCACGTACGGGCTTTCACCCCACTCCGGAAACGCCGCGTCGAGCGGTTCGCTGGACACCTCCACCGCGTAGCCGAGCGGCTCGAACAGCCGCCGTGCCGTCGCTTCGCCGCCGGGCAGGCGTACGGCGGCCACGGTCGCCGAGAGCGGCATCGGCGACGCGGCAAGGTCAGGGTGCGTCTTACACACGCCCGAAAGCGCCGTCCCGTACACGTCGCCGAGGGCTACGGCAAGATGCGACGCGGCCACGTACGGGCGGTCGTTCACGTACTGCTCCGCGCTGGCGCCTTTTCCGCGGACCAACCCGACCGGATCGACCTCCACCAGCAGCGCCGCCGTGCAGCGCTCGTCGCTGGCTTCGGGGTAGAAGATATGCGCCGTGCCGAACGGCTGCCGAAACGATTGCACCCGCGCCGGATGCTTGTGCAGCAGGTAGCCGAGATCGGTGGCCGGGGTGTGGGTGGTGGAAATCGAGAGGAACATCGGAGCAAACGAAAAGCCCTGTCAGGTTCGCGAACCTGACAGGGCGGACGACGCGGTCTAGAATACGTCAAAACGCCATCAGGTCACGGGCGGCGGCGAGGATGTCGGGGTCTTGCGGAAGCAGCACGTCTTCGTACGGTGCGGCAAATCCGATCCACGAGAACGCTCCGGCCAGCCGTTTCACGGGCGCGTCGAGGTGCGCGAACGCCTTGTCGGCAATCTGCGCGGCGATCTCGGCACCGAAGCCCATGAACTCGTGGTCTTCGTACACCACAAGTGCCCGGTGCGTCTTCTTCACCGACGTGAGGATCGTCCCGGTGTCGAGCGGCAGCATCGTTCGGATGTCGATGATTTCCGCCGAGATGCCCTCTTTTTCGAGCGTCTTGGCCACGTTCATCGCCTTGTGCACCATCATCCCGTACGTCACGATCGTGAGGTCCGACCCTTCGCGCACCACCTTGGCCTTGCCGATCTCGACGAGGTAGTCGGCGTCCGGTTCGGGGCTGCGGGCGGCGGCCATCCGGTAGAGGGCCTTGTGTTCGAGGAAGATGATCGGGTCGTCGGAGCGGATGGCGGTCTTCAAAAGCCCCTTGGCGTCGGCGGCGTTCGACGGCATCACGACCTTGTAGCCGGGGAAGTGGCTGAAGATGGCCTCGATGTTTTGGCTGTGGCAGAGGCCGCCGTGGATGTAGCCGCCGCAGGGCACGCGGATGACCATCGGGCACGACCAGGTGCCGTTCGAGCGGTAGCGGAACGGCCCGACTTGGTTGCGCAGGCTCTGCATCGCGGGCCAGATGTAGTCCGCGAACTGGATCTCTACGACCGGCTTGTAGCCGTACGACGCGAACGCGACGGCCGTGCCGATGATCGAGTGCTCGGCGAGCGGGCTGTTGAAGCAGCGGTCTTCGCCGAACGTGGCGGTGAGGTCGCGGGTGGCGGTGAAGACGCCGCCTTTGCCGCCGGCCACGTCTTCGCCGTAGACGATCACCTTGTCGTTGCGCGTCATCTCCTCGCGGATCGCGTGGTTGATGGCGTCGACCACCACGACCAGTTCGCCGCTGGGCTGCGACGCCTCGTAGTCGAGCACGGGCGGGGTTTCGGAGAGGATGTGGCGCGTGGCGGTGGCCGGGTCGGGATCGGGCATCGTCTCGGCCCAGTCGGCAGCGTCGTTCACCTCTTGCACCACCTCTTGGCGCAGCCGCTCGATGGTGGCGGCGTCGAGCACGCCGGCCTCCACCAGCTGCGCTTCGAGGCGAAGCAGCGGGTCGATGGCCTTGTCGGCGTCGAGTTCTTCGGCGGGGCGGTACTTGACTTGGCTGTCGGACGACGAGTGCGGGAGCAGCCGCACGACGTCACACACCAGCAGCAGCGGGCCTTTGCGCTCGCGCAGGTGCTTCTCGGCAGCGGCCATCACCGACGCGCTCTCGAAGAAGTCGGTGCCGTCGAACTTCATCCGGCTCATCCCGACGTATCCCGCGCCGAAGTGGTAGGCCGAGCCGCCGGCGGTTTGGTCTTTGACGGGTACCGAGATGGCGTACTTGTTGTCCTGCACGAGGAACATCACCGGGGCCTTGGCCCGCGCTGCCCAGTTCATCGCCTCGTGGAACGCGCCCTGCGACGTGCCGCCGTCGCCCGACGAGGCCACCACGAACGCATCGCTCTTCGCGCCCTCGCGCAGCAGCGCCAGCCCGTAGCCGGTGGCCGGGACGAAATGCGCGCCGATGGACGAACTGGTCGTCATGATGTTGAGCGCTCGGCTGCCGAAGTGTTCGGGCATCTGCCGCCCGCCCGACGACACGTCGTCGGCCTTGGCGAGGTGCGCGAGCATCGCGTCCTTGGCCGTCATGCCGAGCATCAGCGTGAGCGTGAGGTCGCGGTAGTAGAGGCAGAACCAGTCGTGCCCGCCCTTGGCGTAGAGGCCCAGCGCCGCCTGCACGCCCTCGTGCCCGGACGTGCCGATGTGAAAGAAGCCCTTGCCCTGTTTGAGCAGGTTGAGCATCTTCTCGTCGAGACGCCGCGCCGTCAGCATCGTCTTGTAGACGCGCAGGAGCGTTTCCTTTGGAAAGTCCTTCGGCCCCAGCTTCGTGACCTGCAAATCCCCCACCGGGCCTTCGTCGCGGCTCGGAATCAGCTCTTTGACCTCCGCCTTGGACAAGGCCTTCGTTGGGACGGCCTCGCCGGTCGACTCGCCCTGCTCGTGCGCGGTAACGGCGTCAATGACGTCGGTCGCGCCGTCGCCAGCCAAGGAGCTGGATGCGGGCGGCGGGGACACGCGCGCCGTTTTCTTGTTGGACGTCGTAAGCGCTTCCGGGCCGGGAGGAGCGGTCGTTTTGGGTTTGGGCATGAGACGGGATTGGATAATTCGCGGCAAGATACGGATGTTGGCCTGCCGGTCTGCCGGATGCGTCCGAACCCCTCGGCTGAAGCCTTTCGGACGGCGGATGCACGGCGGCGGAACAGGGCTGCGCGCAGGGGTTCCACCGAAACCATCCGCGCACCTTGTGACCGTTGAGCAAACGTTCTTGCAGATGACCGAGTCGCCCGACGACCCCGGGCGGACGCTTCCTGTGCGTGCCCTCGTGATGCGGGCGCACCGCCCCACGGCGTCGTTTTACCGCTACCTCTACCGCGCCGTCGGTGGGCCGTGGCACTGGACGGATCGCCACCGGCTGTCGGACGACCAACTCCTTGAGGCCGTCGATCACCCGGACGTGCATGTGCTCGTGCTCTACCTCGACGGCACGCCTGCGGGCTACGCCGAGTTGGATTTTCGCAACGCGCCCGACGTGCACCTCGTCTATTTCGGGCTGATGCCGCACGCCATCGGCACGGGCGTGGGGGCGGCATTTCTCGATCGCACCGTACGCGCGGCGTGGGCCGAGCCGGGTGCGGGGCGGCTGTGGCTCACCACCTGCTCGCTCGACCACCCGCGCGCGCTGGAGGTCTACGAAAAGGCCGGGTTCGAGGCCTACCGTCGGATCGCCACCGAACGCCCGGACGACGCGGCGTAGCCGTTCCAAGCCGCCGGTAAAACGCCCGTAGAGACGCCCCACTGGGGCGTCTCTACCGCCAACGTTCACCGTGCGGTGTCATTCGTCGTCGTCGTGGGTGTGCGTGGCGTCGGCCACCACCTTGTCCTGCACGGTCTTGGGCATCGCGTCGTAGTGGTCGGTGCGGTGCGTGTGCAGGCCGCGCCCTTGCGTGAGCGAGCGCAGGTGCGTGGCGTAGCGGTAGAGTTCGGCCTCGGGCACATGCGCGGAGATCTTCTGGAAAAACCCCTCGGCTTCGATGCCTTGGATGCGCCCGCGCCGGGTGTTCAGGTCGCCCATGACGTCGCCGACGTGGCTTTCCGGGACGGTGATTTCGACGTGGTGCACCGGCTCCATCAACACCGGGCGGGCGCTGCGGAAGGCGTCGCGGAAGGCCATGCGCGCCGCCGTCTTGAAGGCGTTCTCGTTCGAATCCACCGCGTGCATCCCGCCGTCGAACACCACCACGCGGACGTTGCCCACCGGGTAGCCCGCCACCGGGCCGCGCTGCATCGCCTCCATCACGCCCTTGAGGATCGCGCCGGAGAAGCGCCGCATGTCGATCACGCCGCCCACGATGCCGTCGATGAGTTCGAGCGTTGCGCCCCACGGCAACTCGTGGGTCTCCGTGCCGCGCACGGAAATGCCCTCGGGCGGCGCAAACGGCACGCCCTCGACAATCGGCTCGACGAGCACCGAGATGTCGGCGAACTGGCCCGCGCCGCCCGTTTGCTTCTTGTGGCGGTAGCTCGTGCGCGCCTGCGTCTGAAGGGTTTCGCGGTACGAGACCTTGGGCCGCTCCATCGCCAGATCCACGCCGAAACGCGATTTGAGGCGCTGTTTGGCGAGGTCGAGGTGAAGTTCGCCCTGTCCGCCGAGGAGCGTCTGGCCGAGGTGCGGATCTTGCGTGAGCGTGAGCGTCGGGTCTTCCTCGTGGAGCGCGTGCAAGCCCTGCGCGAGTTTGTCCTCTTCGCCCGCCTTGGCCGCATGCACCGCCACGACGTGCCGAGGCTCGGGGAAGTGGATGCCCTCTACCACGCCCGGCTGGCCTTTCTGGCGAAGGGTGTTGTTGGTGTGCGTGTTTTTGAGCTTGACGACCGCGCCCAGATCGCCCGCCACAAGTTCTTCGGTGGTCTCGCGGTCGTGCCCGTTGAGGCGGTAGAGCGTGCCGAGGCGCTCGATCACGCCCGTTTGCGCATTTTCGAGGTCTTGCCCGGTGCGGAGCGTGCCCTGCACGACGCGCAGGTACGAGAAGTCGCCCACATGCGGCTCACTCATCGTGTGCCACACGAACGCCACCGGCGGCGCGGAGGCGTCGGCCTTGACGTCGCGCCCAGACTCGAGATGGACTTCCGCCGGGCTGGGGCAGACGTTGCCGATGAAGTCCATCAGACGCGTCACGCCGATGTTTTGCTCGGCAGAGGTGACGAAGATGGGGAAGAGGTCGCGGTGCGCCATTTCCTTCACCAATCCCGCCCGCATCTCGTCCTCGGTGAGCGTGCCGTTCTCGAAGTAGGTGTCCATCAGCGCCGCATCGTTCTCGGCGATGGCCTCCACGAGCGCGTTGTGGAGGGCGTCGGCTTCCTCCTTGAACTCGGGCGCAATGTCGGATTCGGTGTAGGTGCCGGAGCCGTCGGCGGCAAAGGTGAGCTGCTTCATCAGCAGCACGTCGATTACCGTTCGGGAGCCTGCGCCCGCGTCGATCTGCACGATCACCGCGCCGCGTCCGAACCGGTTTTGGATCTGCGCGACGAGGTCGCGAAACGACGCGTCGCCCCGATCGTCCATGTGGTTGATGACGAACATCGACGGCTTGTTCAGCGCTTCGGCGTACTGCCACGCCAACTCCGTGCCCACCTGCACGCCCTCGCCCGCGTGCATCACAAACACGGCGGCGTCGGCGGCTTGCAGCGCGGCGATAACCTCGCCGGAAAAGTCCGGGTAGCCCGGCGTGTCGAGGACGTTGAAGTGCCGCCCGTTCCAGTCGAAATGCAGCATCGACGTGAAGATCGACATGCCGCGTTCCTGCTCCTCCGGATGGTAGTCCGAGCGGGTCGAGCCGTCGGAGATCGTGCCGCGCCGCTTGGTCTGCCCGGCGTTGAAGAGCATCGCCTCGGCGAGGGTGGTTTTGCCGGCGTTTTGGTGGCCAAGCAGGGCAACGTTGCGGATCGAGTCGGTCGAGACAGCCATCGGAAACAAGAAGGATTTGCGGAGCAGAGGTGAAGGTACGACGGAGGTGCTCGGATTGCCGCAACGTAAAACACGGTGTTGGTTGCCGGGGATCGCCCGGCAGGGTTTCCGATGGGCTGCGGGAACAGGCGGTTGGCTGTGGGTTGTTGGCGCTTCGTCGCTCACTTCCGCCGTTCAACCGCTTCGTGTTATGGATCTTGGTCTTTCCGGACGCCGCGCCGCCGTGCTGGGGGCCAGCCGAGGTTTGGGGCTTTACATGGCCCGTGCCTTGGCCGCCGAAGGCTGCCGCGTGTTGCTTGTGGCGCGGGGCGCGGAAGGCCTTGCCGAAGCGGCGTTGTCGTTCCCCGATCCGTCGCAGGTCGAAACGCTCGTGCTCGACGGCGCTGCGCCCGATGCGGGGGAGACGCTGCGCCGCGCCGCCGAGGCGCAACTGGGCGGCCTCGATCTGTTCGTCGGCAACGCGGGCGCGAACCGACGCAAAGCGTTTGCGGACGCCACCGACGCCGATTGGGCGGACCTCGCCGAGGCCAACGTGTTCGCGCACCTGCGGGCGGCGCGGGCGGTGCTGCCGCTGCTCGCCGCCTCCGACGCCGCCGCGATGCTCTTCACCGCGTCCATTTTCGGGCGCGAGACGGGCGGGGCGGGCCTCGTGCTCTACAACGCCACCAAATCGGCGCTCATCTCGGCGGCCAAGATTATGGCGCTCGAACTGGCGCCGCAGGGCATCCGGGTGAACACGATCGCGCCCGGAAGCATCCGTTTTCCCGGCGGCTCGTGGGATCGGCGCGTGCACGACGATCCCGAAGGCATGGCGAAGTTTGTCACGGCCAACATCCCGCTTGGGCGCTTCGGCACGGCAGAGGAAGTGGCCAACGTCGCGGCGTTTCTGCTCTCGCCCCGCGCCAGCCTCGTCACCGGCGCGTGCGTGAACGTAGACGGCGGCCAAAGCCGCAGCCTGATCTGACGCCGAGGCTCATTCGGCGCCGCCTCGCGTGTAGACGGGATGGGTTTGGCGGAGACGGCGTGTGAGCGCGTCGAGGTCAAGGCCGAGCAGACGGGCCAGGGTGGTGCCCATCGCGTCGTTGGGACGGTTGCCGCGAAACCGATCCGCACCCGGGCCAGAGGCGTACACATTCACGTCCACTGCCGTGTGGGCACCGGTCGTCCACTGGATGGCGGCGCGTCGGGCGACGACTTCCGTCACCAGCCCCGGCACGCGGCCCGGCTGACGGCGCAGCGCCGCCACGAGGCCGGTGCGTTCGGCATCCGACAGGTCGGAGATGCCCATCTGCTCGGAAAGAACGGCCACCGCCGAGGCACCGGTGGTGTCGGTCTGGATGGCGGCGCGCAGGGCGGGGAAGAGCCGGTCGTAGGAGACGCGCTGGCGCGTCAAGGTTTGGGGGTGCCAGAAGTAGCGCCCGATGCCGTCGAGATTGCGGCCCAGCGTGAGGCCACCGGTCTCGTGGTCGGCGGTGGCCACGACGAGCGTGCCCGGATGTCGCCGCTGAAAGTCGAGGGCTACGCGGAAGGCTTGTTCGTAGGCCAGAATGTCGTGCAGATGCCCGGCGGCGTCGTTGGCGTGCCCGGCGTGGTCGATGCGGCTGGCCTCAACCATCAGAACGAAGCCGCGCCGGCTGCGTCCGTTCAACATTCCCAGCGCCTTTTCCGTCATCTCGGCGAGGCTCGGCTCGCGGGCCGGATCGCGGTCGATCTCGTAGGCGAGATGGTCGGCGGCGAGCAGCCCGACGAACGGGGCGCGGGTGGCGCGGTCGTAGGCGGCGCGGTCGGTGGCTACGGTAAAGCCTTTGGCGCGGAGGCTGTCGAGCAGGTTCAGTCCGTCGCGGCGTCGTCCGGGAGCCACATCGGCGGGGAGAAAATGGCGGAGGCCGCCGCCCATCAGCACGTCCGGGGCGAGGCGCATCTGCTGGCGGGCGATCTCGTCCTCCTCGGCGCGGCTGCCGACGTGCGCGGTAAAGCAGGCCGGCGTGGCGTGGGTGATGCGGCTGGTGACGACCACGCCCGTGGCCATGCCCCGGTCTTGGGCGGCTTCGAGAAGCGTGGCGAGTGCGCGTCCGGCGGTGTCGACGGCAATGGCGCCGTTGTAGGACTTGTGGCCGGTGGCGAGGGCCGTTCCGCCCGCCGCGCTGTCGGTCACGCGGCTGTTCGTGGCCCACGTTTGCAGCGTGCCCACGAGGTACGGATCGAACACCAGGCTGCGCCGCCCGGTGGTGGCGTGGACGTACTCACGCGCGAACGTCGAAGACGCCGGGCCAAACCCGTCCGCCACGAAATAGATGATGTTCGTGGGGCGGATAGATGTCGTTGCATGCGACGCCCGTTGTTGAGCCGATGCGTCCAACGCAGCGACGGAGAGTGTGAGCAGGGCGGCGAGGGGGGCGATAATCGAGCGCATCGGAGGAGAGGGCAGATGCTCGGTTAATCGCTTCGGAAGCAGGGGTTTCCTTCGACGCGCGCGATGCTCCCCGAAACCCATCAGCTGCGCGTCGAAAACGTAAGCTCTTCAAATTGCCGAGCCGCTGGGGTATAGAGCACGCCCCAATAGGTCGGGCCGCCGCCGCATGCCTGGCACGGGATGTTTCTGCGTGCGGAGCAAGCGGCCTCGGAGGCCGGGAAGGCATTGACATAGAGTCGCCGCCGCCCGTCGACGAGCGTGAGTCCAATCACTTGGTGCACGCCCGAATACGGGTCGAAGCCCGCAGGAGCGCCCGGTTGCTGGGCCAGCAAATCAAGATCTCTGGCCAGCAGGCGCAGTTCGGCTTCGGTAGCGGCAAAGCCCATGGCCTCCGGGTAGCCCTGTCGCGCACACGGACGCACAGCGGCCTTGGTGTCGGTGTCGGAGAGGCGGACGATCGTTGGGCCGCTGGACGGTTGCGACGACGAAAACGGTTGGCAGCCACCCAGCGCGGCCACCACCAAGAGGGGAACGATACGCATGGGACAAGGGGGATAGTCCTCGTTCCCAAGGTAAGATGCGCCGCTTCCGTCTGCTATGCCGCGTAATGCGTCAATTTTGTGGTTTTGGCGGCAGGTAGAGCCACGTTCCGCCCTTGCCGTCGGGGACGACCAGCGTGCCGTCGGGCCGATGCTGCGGGGCGCGGTTCAGCCGAACGGTGCGGCTGGGCTGGCCGTCGCGCTCAATGCGCAGCACGTCGCCGTCGCGGATCACCCGCACGTTTTCCTCTACGGCAGGGCCGTCGCGGAAGACCCGAACGCCTGCGCCCGGCAGGTCGCCGTCGCGCAGCACCACCACCTCGCCGCCGGGGCGCTGGCCGTCTTCGGCCCGCTCCACCCAGAGACCCGACGGGCGACCCGGACGGGCAGCGCCATCGGTGTCGCGGCGGACGATCTCGATTTCGCGGATAGCTTCCGGGGCGAGGTCGCGCACGGCATCGGGGAGCGGCTCCCCGTCGCGCAGGACAAACCGTTGCGTCTGTCCGTCGGCGGTGCGCAGTTCGACGGTGCGTTCCTCCGACAACCGCTCGGCATCGTTGTGAGCGCCGGGGGCGCGACGGGTGCGCATCCGAATGCGGACCGGCACGCCGAGCGAATCGTCGGAGTCGATGCGCGCCTCGGTCGTGTCGTCGTCGAGGATGAGTATGCGGCGCATCCAACGCTCGGCCATCTCCGGGTTGATGTCGAGCGTCACGTCCGTCGTGTCGCGGTCGCGGCTGATGCGGATGCGTTGCTGCCGTTCCGAGCCGGGCGCGCGCACGATCTGGATGCGCCGTCCGAGCTTGAATTCCACCGTATCGGCGCGTTCGGGGCGAGCGGGGCGGTCTTGGGCGGCGGCGGGGAGGGCTGTGGCAGCGGCAAGGGCGGCGACGGCGGCGAGGCGTAGCGAGACGGGCATGCGGGCAAGAGGGGCAAAGCAGACGAAGAACGGGCCGCCGCTTCGTCTTCGTGTGTGGACGGGGAAGACCAGAAGGTAACGGAGCGGTAAGACCGGCCTTGATGTCCGTTATGGCCCACCAAACAAGGTATCTTACCAGACCCTTGCCCTGAGGCCGACGTGCTCGCTTCCGAACGACACGCCGGCGTTTCTGCTTTCCACCTTTCCCATCGTGCCGATGGCTTCGACCAGCTTCCCGCCTCGTCCTGTCGATCAAAATCCGCTCTTTCGCTCGCTCCAACGGTTTCTGGCCTTGGAGACGGCCGGGGGGCTGCTTCTGCTTGCGTGTGCCGTGGTGGCGCTCGTGTGGGCCAACAGCCCGTGGAGCGCCGCCTACCACCACTTCTTCCACACCTACATCACCGTCGGGTTTGGCGATTTTCAGATCAAGCACTCGCTGCTGCACTGGATCAACGACGGGTTGATGGCGCTGTTTTTCTTTGTGGTCGGCCTCGAAATCAAGCGCGAGGTGCTGGTGGGCGAACTGCGCAGTCCTCGGCAGGCGGCTCTGGCGTTGGCGGGCGCGTTGGGCGGGATGATCGTGCCTGCGCTGCTCTACACGGCGGTGGCGATGGGGACGGAGGGCGCGGCCGGCTGGGGCATTCCGATGGCGACCGACATCGCCTTTGCGCTCGGCGTGCTGATGCTGATGGGCAAACGCGCCCCGCTGAGCCTCAAGATTTTCCTGACGGCGCTGGCCATCGCCGACGATCTCGGCGCGGTGCTCGTGATCGCGCTCTTTTACACCGCCGAGTTGAACCTGCCTGCGCTGCTGGGCGGCCTCGCCGTGGTGGTGCTGCTCTTCGGCATCGCCCGCTTCGGCATCCGCCAGACGTGGCCCTACGCGGTGGGCGGCCTTGCCGTGTGGCTGCTCTTCCTGCTCTCGGGCGTGCACGCCACCGTGGCGGGCGTGCTCGTGGCGCTCACGATTCCGGCGTCGCGGTGGATCGACGAGTCCGACTTTGCCCAGCGGATGCAGGCCAGCCTCGACCAGTTTCGCAAGGGGCTGGACGCCGAGGCGAAAGACCCGGACGCTTCGCAGCGCGACGCCATGCACGATATGGAGGTGGCGCTTCGCGCTGCCGACGCGCCGCTCTTCCGGATGGAGCACGCGCTCCACGGCTGGGTGGCGCTGTTCATCCTCCCGTTGTTCGCGCTCGGCAACGCGGGCGTGACGTTTGCCGGCGGCCTCGACCTCGGTCACCCGGTGACGCTCGGCGTGCTCCTCGGGTTGATCGTGGGCAAGCCCATCGGCGTGCTGCTGCTGTCGTGGCTGGCGGTGAAAACCAAGCTGGCCGTGCTCCCCGGCGACGTGTCGTGGAAGCAGATGACCGGCGTGGCGTGCCTCACCGGCATCGGCTTCACGATGTCGCTGTTCATCGCCACGCTGGCCTTCGGCGAAGGCGCGCTGCTCGATGCCGCGAAGGTGGGCATCTTGGGCGCGTCGCTGGTTTCGGGCGTGCTGGGGTGGGTGCTGCTCAGCCGCGCCGCCCCGAAGGCATCTTGACCGCAGGCGTTAGCGGCGAACGACGAGCGGCGTGGTGTAGAGCCGCGTCTCGGCGGCGAGGCGAACAATGTAGTGGCCTTCTGGCCACGAGCGGACGTCGAGCACGAACGGCAAGGCTGCGTCGGTCATGAACATGATGCGGCCCAGCACATCCAGCACCTCCACCCGCCCGGTCGCGTTCGCCGGGAGCGCGGGGGTTATGGTCACGGACGAACGGGCGGGAAGCGGTGTCACGCGTAAGGCGAAGCCGTCGGGTGCAAGATCGTCCGTCGTAACGGGGACTTCCACCGTGATGGGCGCCGAGTAGTGGATGGCACCGTCGGTGTCGTGCTGGCGCAGCCGGAAGGTTTGGCGTCCGGGTGCGGCGTTGGCGACGGTGAACGTGTAGTCGTGGCGCTCGGTGGTGGTGCCGTGCCCGGGCACGAAGCCCACCTCGGCCCAGTCGGTGGGAAGTTGCTGTTCCACCACAAACCCGACGTTGTTGGTCTCGCTCGCGGTCGTCCACGCCAGCCGTACGGAAGCTTGGTCGGTCGCCGCGGTAAAGGCGACGAGTTCGACGGGCAGCGAGGCGTTGTAGCTCGGGTCGTAGGCGCGGCGCACGAGCGTGGTGTCGAGCACGAACGGGTTGTCGTTGCCCTGGTAGCGCTTGACGCGGGTGGAACGGGCCTGCTCGGCGACCGAGACCGGATCTTGCTTGTGCCACAGCAAGAGGGTGGGGCGCATCGACTCGAAGAACGCGGGGTCGGCGGCGTCGGCCTGCGTGCGGTAGATGGTGTAGAAGTAGAAGATGGAGCGGGCGAGATCGCCGCGCACGCTGGCGCGCGGGTAGAAGTACGTCATGCCGCCGGGGCCGTAGGGTGCGCTCACCGCCGAATACGTGGCGGCGTCGGCGGGCGGACAGCCGCCCAGCGAACACGTCACGGTCGAGACGTCGCGGAAATACTTCCAGGTGTCGGCGTCGGAGAAGATGCCGTAGGGGAAGTTGCTGCGCGACGAGTTGACGTCGGCGCGGGCAGGGTAGAGGTGGTGCATGTCGCTCTGGGCCGCGCCCGACGATGCGCCCTTGCTCTGCGGATAGGCGTGTTCGGTGTTGAAATTGAGCGCGCCGTTGCAGGTCGACGAGTTGTTGTCGCCGTCGCCGTTGCACCCGGCAATGGTGGGGTCCGTCCCCGCAGGGATGGCCAGTGTACGCCCGGCGTAGATGTCGGTGATAATCGCCCGATTGCCGTCGTCCACATACGCGAAGAGCGTGTCGCGCGCCCGGGCGTACGAGTAGGTCGTCGTCGGCGTGTATCCGCTTCGCAGACTTGCTTGCAGCGTCGTGCCGGTCTGGCCCGCGTAGAGCGTGGTAAAGGTCTGGGCCGTGGCGGGAAGGGCCAAAACGGCGGCAAAAACGGTCAAAACGAAGCGATACACCGGCTCAGGGTAAACGGACCCCAACCATACCCTCGGCCGGGCACCCTCCGTTTGCCCAACACGGCGCGTTAGCGTGCAATTCCGCGTGAATCGCAGGTTGGTGTGCGTCGTTCTTGCTGAACCGTCTCGCCCAACCTACATCGCGCAGTCCAGGCCTGGGCGAGCGGGAGGTCAGTTGAGCTGGCGGGCCAGGGTCACCACCTTACGCAAGGTCTGCGTCGTCCCGCCGTTCTCGTTCACGGCGTCGAGCAGCACGATGTACGGGCCAAGCGCAAGGCCGCGCCCCTCGTCGTCGAACCCGTCCCATTCGAGCATACCGGTTGGCCCGGCCACCTGCGCCGCCGAGAGGGTACGCACCAGCCGTCCGTTCAGGTTGAAGATGCGGACGCGGATGGTGCCGCTCACGTTCGTACCGTTGAGGCGGTAGCGCAGGAACGTCACGTCGTCGGTGCCGTCGCCGTCGGGCGAGAACGGCGACGGTTCGGCGGTGAGGCCTGCGCTTTGCGGCAGGTTGGGATCGTTGGGGTTGAGCGTGAGCGCGTTGGCCCGTCCGGGAGTGCCGCCGGAGGGATCGGGCGACGCTCCCCAGTTGGTCGGTTCGTTCGATGCCACCGCCGGATCGCGGCGCTCCAGCGATACGCCCGAGGCGTCGCGAAGGCTCGGCGTGTTCCAGTCGGGGTCGTAGGTCACCGCGTCAACCGTCACGCCCGCCACGCTGTGCAGCACCACCGCCCCGCCGTCGTTGGGAAGGCTCAGCCCGCTGATGCGCAGCAGCACGGCGTCCGTGGGAATGGACGGGAAGGCGAGCCGGAAGAGGCTGTCGGGGTTGGTGGAGGACGAGAACACGCCGGACGAACGGTACACGACGGCGAAGCCGCCCGCCGGAAGGCGGGTGGGCGCGTAGGCGATGCGCACGGTGTCGGCCACGCCGTTTTCGTTGGGCGTATTCGTCAGGTACCAGCCGTTGAGGTCAAAGGCGTTGGACGACTGGTTGTAGAACTCGACGTATTCGGGCTGATCCGGCAGGTTGTCGGTGGATGACGCGCGCGGGTCGTACATAATCTCGTTCACGACAACGTCGCTCGCTGCGGCCACGCTCACGCCCGTGAGCGCCGTCACGCTGTTGGCGAGGCCCGGCGTGCCGCCCGCGGAGGCGAGGCTGCTCGTCCAGTTCGTCGCCGCATTCGACGCGCCAGCGGGGTCGATGCGTTCCAGCGAGATGCCCGCCCGGCTCCGCGCCGGGGCGTACCACGCGCTCGAATACGTCACGTCGTCGGTCGTCACGCCGCGCACGACGACGCGCAGCCGTTCGCCCGAGTTGGTGAGGCCGCCGCTGGTCACGGTGCTCGGCCCAAGCAGCACGATGTTCGCCGAGGCGAAGTTGATGGCGGGGAAGGCCTTGGCGAGTCGCGAGTCGGTGGCGGGGTTCGCGCCGTCGGTGGCGTCGGCGTCGTAGATCACGACGTAGCCGCCCGCCGGAACCGTCTTGCCGTCGGCGGCGAGGCGCAGCGTGTCGGCTACACCAAGCTCGTTGGGCTGGCCCACAACGATCAGCCCCGTCAGGCTCAGCGGCTTATTCGATCGGTTGAACAGCTCGATGTATTCGGGCTGGTCGGGAAGATTGTCGGTAGATACGGCCAGCGGGTTGGCCATGATCTCGTTCACGACCAGGTCGCCTGCCAGCGCGGCACGCCCGACGGGGAGCGTCGTGGCGGCGGCGGCGTTGCCCTTGATGTCTTGCACGCCTGCCCCAATCGACAGGGTGTTGCCGCCCAAGGCGGCGGCGAAGACCAACGTGACGCGCAGCCCGTCCGACGACACCGTCGCGGAGGTGGGCGACACGCCGTTCACCGAGAACCGGCTGGCTGTGGCGGTCGAGGGGTTGATGGGTTCGTCGTAGGTCACCACCACCGTCTGCGCCGCCGTCTCCTCGGCGTTCTGCGCCACCGGAGCTGCCGTGTCGATAAAATAGACGCTGTTCTGCGCGCCCGGCGTGCCGAGGTTGGTGGCGGTGCTGGCCGCGAAGTTGCTGGCCACGCTCGCCCCGGTCGGGTCTTTGCGCTCGTACGACCGACCGCTCACGGCAGGCGGCACGGCGTAGGCCATCGAGTCGATCACCGTCGTCGCGCCGCCCGACGCGGCGTACTTGAGCACGGCGGCGTCCACGTCGTTGTTGAGCGTCGGCCACGACGAGGCCTGGATGGCCGTCACGCCGGGGTAGGCGCTTTGGAAGGTCGTGAGGTTTTGCACGATCACGATGTACGCGCCGGGCGTCACGGCCACCGGCTGGGTGGTGATGACGCGCGGCGTGCCGGTGTTGTCGTTGAACCGGAAGTCCGACAGGTTGAAGGTCTTGCTGCTGCGGTTGTAAAACTCGACGTATTCGCTGCCGCCGGTGGGGGGGGCGAACATGATCTCGTTGACGATCAGGTCGTTCGCTACGGCCACCGCGCCGTTGAACGACACGTTCATTTGGAGTGTGGTCGTCGTCATCGCGTTGCCCGCCACGTCGAGCACGCCCTGCGCGATCACGGTATACGCTCCCGCTGGCGGCACGCTCGCGAAGCGCAAAAGCGCACCGGTGGCCGTCGCGCCGCTCACGCCCGTGCCCTCGATCGTGTAGGACGTCGTGCCCGAATACGCCAGCGTCAAGGCCGTCAGGCTGCTGGTCTGAACCGGCTCGGAGAACGTGACGGAGAAGGTGTTGGCCGTCTGGTCGTAGCTGCTGGCCGTCACGCTCGGCGGCGTGGTGTCGGGCGGGCCGGTGGTGCCCGATACGTTCACGTCGTCGAAGGCTTGCGCCGTGTTGGCGGTGGTGGAGTGTTTGCTCCACACGCCGAAATAGCTGCTGGCCGTGAACGTGGCGTCGGTGGCGGTGATGGTGCCGGTGGTGGACGGGTTCGTGTCGGTGACGGACGAGACGTTGACCGTCCAGTTTCCTGATCCGTCGCGGGTGACGTCCAAGGTGATCACGCCGGTGTTGCCTACCGCCGAGGCCGCCACGGCGGTGCCAATCGCGGTGCGGGTGTCGCCGTCTTGCCGGACAAGCCGCACCTCGTCGTTGTTGTTCGTCCCGATTTGCAGGTAGTAGCCTTGCAGCGGGCCGCGCAGGTTGGCGCTGTTGGAGACGAGGTAGATGCGTGCGCCGTTCGAGGTCGTCTGGTTGAAGTCGAAGAGGTAGCGGATGTGCCAGGTGCCGTACGACACGTTCGACGGCGTGACGAGGTACGCGGTATCGGCGGCGGCAGGGCCGTTGAGCGCGAGCGCGTTGTTGCCGGAGCGGGCCGCAACCGTCCACTTGGCCGTTTCGCCGCTCCACGCGGGGTTGGCCGTGAAGTCGCCGTCGGTGAAATTGTCCACGACCGACGTTTGGGCGCGGGCAGGGAGGGCAAGGGCGAGCAGCAGGAGCAGCGAGGCGAGGCGCATCAGCAAGGGGGACAAAAGCCGAACCCGAACGATACGACGAAATGGCCTCCGATGCGTCACGCCGAGGCAAGGTTCGCCGAAGCGCGTTTGCGACGCCGCAGCGCCTGCACCATAAACGCCACCACGGCGAGGTTGAGCACAAACAGCGTCGCATCCAGCAGCGACGGGTGGCGGATCAAGCCGTAGGCTTCCAGCGGCACATAGATCGCACCGCTGGCGGCGGCCAGCCATTCCGCCCAGCGCTTCTGCGTAAACAGCCCGTACCCTTCGGCCAAGCGCATTCCTCCGTACATCGCCGCCGCTACAGCCAGCCAGCGCAGATCCGCGCGGTTGACCTCGCGGGCGACGTCGAGGAAGATGTGCGGATACTTCGAGGCTGGGTTCAGGTGGGTGTGGGCGACGAGTTGGGTGGCCAGCTGCGACACAAACGCCGGTCCATGCCGGAGGAGATCGCCAGCCACGAGAAGCACAACGACGCCTTTGAACGCTTCGAATACGGCGATGCCGCGCAGGGCAATGGCGCGGGGAATGGGGATGCGCATCACGGTAGAGAAGGGCCGGAAGGTTCGCGCAGCGTGAGCCGACGGCGCTTCCCATCGGTCCAGTACGGGTCGCCGCCGCCGTTTTTCGCCGGATCGGTTTGGAGTACCGGCGGACGAACCCGAACCAGTTCGTTTTGCACGACGTGGCCGACGGAATCGAGGTTGCGGGCGAGGCGGTCGCGCTCGGCGTCGACGTCGGGAGCGATGTGGTGCGTCACCTGCCCGGTTTCGCGGCTGAGCCCCACGGAGGCGTCGAACGTCGCGCCGCCAATCCAGCGGGAGGCGGAGCCGAGAATCTTCCAGAGGCGGACGTGCTGGCGGCGGTCGGGGTCGGGGCCGAACTCGCGCTCGAACGCCAAATCCTGCCGCCGCCCGAAGAGCATCAGCGGCGAGACGGGCGCGTCGCCGTACGGTTTTCGGAGGATGACGGCCTCGGCGATGCGGACGCTGCTGCGGAGCGTCACCGAGTCGGCGGGCGACCATCCGGCGGCGTTGAAGGCGTCGGCGATGGCGTCGACCGACCCGACGAGTTCAACGTTCAGTGGATCGCCGGGCGCGTCGTACGTCGTCTCCGTCACAATCGGCATCCCGTCGTCCAGCCGGGGCACGATCGACGCATCGTCGCGGCGCAGGTCGCGCGGCATCACGAGGTAGGCCACGACGACGTACGCGACGGTCACGAGCAGAAGACCTGCAAGGGCGCGTCGCAGTGGGGTTTTCATGCGCAAGGAGGGAGGAAAGCCACACAACACGACAAGCGTCGGACGGGGACGGAAGCATCATCCCAGGCGCACGAGCACCTCGGCCATCGCGTCGGCGGCGGGGGCGAGGGCGGATTCGTCGAGGTCGAAGTGCGCGTCGTGGACGGGGAAGGCTGTCGCCTCCGACGAGCGTGTGCCCACGCGCACGAACAGCCCCGGTACGCGCTCGGTGTAGAACGCGAAGTCTTCGGCCCCCATCGACGGCAGCGGAAAATCGACCACGGCGTCCCCGCCGTAGAGGTCGGCGACGGTGTCGCGGGCGAGGTCAACGAGCGCGGCGTCGTTCACGACGGGTGGCGAGCCGAACGTCATCCCCGCCTCCACGGTGGCCCCGTGCATCTGCGAGAACGCTTCGGCGGCCTCGGCGATGGCCGCGCGCATCTTCAAGCGCGTCTCCGGCGAGAGGCAGCGCAGCGTGCCGCCCATCGTCACGCGGTCGGGAATGACGTTGTACGCGTCCCCAGCCTGCAACCGCGTGATGGCCAGCACCGCCGGAAGCCGCGCATCCGTCACCCGCCCGGCCAGCGTGTAGAGGTGCTGCGCAAACGTCGTGGCGATCCACACGGTGTCGGTGGCGAGGTGCGGGCGGGCGGAGTGGATGGTGGCGGGGCCGCGCACGACGAGGTCGAGCCGGTCGAACGACGCCGTGACCGGCCCGGCGATGAAGCCGAACTGCCCGACCGCGAGCGTAGGGTCGACGTGGACGGCGGCCACCGCGACGGGGTCGCCGTCGAGCACCCCGGCGGCGATCATGTGCGGCGCACCGCTGGGCGTGCCCTCTTCGTTGGGCTGGAAGAAGATGCGCACCGTTCCGGCCAGTTCGTCTTGGCGTTCCACCAGCCGCCGCGCCACGCCGAGGCCGATGGACGTGTGGGCGTCGTGGCCGCAGAGGTGCGCCACGCCCGTGCGGGTGGAGGCGTAGGGCACGCTTCCAACCTTGGCGTCTTGGATGGGCAGCGCGTCGAGGTCGGCGCGGTAGCAGCGGAGTGGGCCGGGCCGGACGCCCTCGATGTCCACGACCACGCCGGTTTCCGCCACGCGGCGCGGCGACAGGCCAAGGGCGCGGAGGTTGGCCTCGACGAACGCGGCGGTTTCGTGCTCGGCATGGCCGAGTTCGGGGCGTGCGTGCAGATGCCGTCGCGCCGCCGTCAGCGCCGTTGCAAAATCGGGAGCGTCGAGCAGCACGTCAGGCATAAGGCGGCGTTAGGGACGGGCGGCGCGAAACTGCGCCACAAGGTCGTCGAGGAGATGGGCGAGGTCGCGCTCGTCGGGGAAGGCCCGCTGGGCGACGGCGAGGGCGGCGGCGCGGTCGTCGGCGTGGGCCACTTCCCAGAGGGCGTGGGCGAGGTCGGTGCGCCGGTCGAGTTCGTCGGGGTCGTCGAGGCCGTCGCGTTCGAGCAGCGGACGGGCGAAAACGGCAATGGCCTCGGCCTCGTCGTCGCGGGGATCGTCGGGCGGGTAGTGGGAGCGGTAGCGTTCCAGCAGCGCCTCGTAGGGCGGTGCGACCGCATTCCGGGCATCCTCGTCGAGGTCGTGGAAATGCTCTTCGAGTTCGGCCACGAGCACATGGAAGGCCGCACGCTCGTCGTCGCGTAGGGCACCGGGCAGCAGCGTGGCTTCGAGGCCCGGCAGGCGCTCGTGGGCCTCGTCGGGCGGGAGGGCACAATAGGCCCAGAGGAGCCGCGCCGTCTCCACCACGAGCAGCACCTCGTCGGCAAACGGATCGGGCGAGCCGGTGAGCAACGCCTCGACGCGCTCCACGTCCACGTCGTACGCTTCGAAGAGCGGTGTGGCGAACGGAATCAGGGCGTGGAACGGCGGGCCGGAGCGGGCAAGGGCGCGCAGCGCGGCGGAAAGCGGCATCGGACGATTCGGGAAGCTGTGGTTCGACCCCGAACCGGGCCTTGGGTTTCGACCGACATGGCCGAGCCTTAACGTGCGACGAATACGACGGTGTCGCGGTAGGTGTTGGACGTGTTGGTGAAGCCGTCTCCGGTGCCCTTCGGATCGTCGCGGTACACTTCCACGACGTACGAGCGTCCGGTCACGAGCGGTTGCGCCGCGACGCTTTCCAGCCCGGATGCGGGCACGATGCCGTAGGTGATCGGCCCCAGAAGCGCGTTTGGGGTGCCGGTCCGAGCCGACACGTCCCACACGACGGGTGCGAAGCCGTCCTGCCGCGACGTGCCCGCATACACGCGCAGGTAGCGTGCCCCGGCAGGCGTCCACGAAAACACGGGCGTCGCGGCCATCGAGACGGCCAGCACGGGCTTCTGCGACGCGTCGTACGGGTTTTGATCGCACGCGGGCAGCGCCGCGAGGGCGAGCAGCGGAAGGGCAAGACGCATACGGTTGTAGGGTTGGACGTGTAGAGACGCCCCACCGGGGCGTCTCCAACGGTTGATGCAAGTACGAAGGCGAATAGGGGGATCGACGGATCGCTCGGTCACACCAGCCCCCAGCGGCGGCGTAGCGTCCATTCCGCCGCGAGCAGCGCCACGACGAGCACGAAGAACGGCCAGCGGTCACCCAGCGGGACGGCTTCGTCGCGGGTGACGAGTGCGGGTCGGAACTGCGGCGACGTTTCGAGCCGTCGTTTCAGCGAGTCGAGCGTCGCCAGCGTGTAGACGTCGCCGCCGGTGGCTTCGGCGAGGGCGCGGAGCATCCCGGCGTCGGGGCCAATGCGGCGCAGTTCTTCCGAGACGACGGATCCGCCTGTCTCGTTCGCGCCGTCCACCCGAAACGCGCCGCTGGCCGCTCCGGCGACGCCGCCCGCCGTGGCGCGCCAGCGGTAGAGGCCCGGCGGCAGGTCGGGGACGGTCAGCCCGAACCGTCCTTCGCCCATCGGCTGCATCGCGAGGTGTCGTGTGCCGCCGGGGCCGTTCAGCTCAACGTCCACCGATGCGCCGTCGAGCGGTCGCCCGGCTTCGTCGGTGGCCGTGGCCGAAAACGCCGCCGCTTCGTCCGGCCCGTATGCCTCGGCGCTGGCGCTGGCGATCAGACCCGTGCCCGCGTCGGTCGGAGCGGCAAAGCGGACGAGGCGCGGCAGCAGAGTGGGGACGAGCGTTTTGTAGGCTTCTTGGCTGGGCGGCAGCGACCGCCACGCCCACAGGCCGCCCGCGAGCAGCACCGCCGTGCCGCGTGGCCCGCGCCGTTCCACCACGAGCGCGGGTGCGCCCGAGGCTGTCCGCCACAGCACCCGCCCGCCGTCGGAAACCGTGGCCGACGCCACCGGCAGCGGTGGAAGTGCGCCGAGCGCGTCGAGGTGCGACACGCCTTCGAGCGCTGGATGCGACGACCCGGCGGGGGCGAGCGCGAGCGGCTGCGGCGCGCCGAGCACCCCGGGCGACGCGGCCAACACAGACGTCAGCGGCGCGAGCCGGGCGGCGTCGGTGCGGGTCGTCGGGACGAACACGACGCCGAGGCGTGGCGCGTCGGCGATCTGGGCGACGAGCGCCGGGTCGGACGCCGGGCCGGGAAATCCAACCAGCATCGCCACGTCGAACGTCGCGGGCGACACGCCGCCGCCGTCGTAAAACTGCCCCGGCGCTTTCTGGACGCGCACCGTCACCTCGAACCCGGCGTCGGCCTCCAGCGCGTCGCGCACCACCGCCACGTCCGGGTCGGGCGCGCCCGCCAGCAGCAGCACCTTCAACCGCTCCGACTTGACGTCGACCGTCCGCCCAAGCGTGTTGTTGACGTACGTCGCCTCGCCCGCCAGCCGCGACACCGAAGCCACGAGCGCCACGGCTCCCGACGACGGCGGCGTGTAGTCAAGGGCGACGGAGGCGAGGCCACCGTCGGGCGGCAGCACGACCGATTTTGAGGCCACCGCCGCACCGTTCACCGACAGGCTGACCGTCGCCGACTGCCCCGCAAAGCCCTCCGCCGTCACGCGCACCTCTACGGGCTGCGTGCTGCCGCCGGCCACGCTGCGGTTGGCGAGCAGCGCCTCCACGGCCACGTCGCGGCGTTGGGCGCGGGCGGCGCGGGTGGTGTCGCCGAGCATCACGGGAAAGACGGGCACGCCGAGCGTTTGGGCCACGGCGAGCGGGTCGCGCCCCGTCGTCGCCCGTCCGTCGGTGAAGACGACCACGGCTTGGAGGTTGCGCCCGGCGTTGCGGTCGGCGGCACGGGCGAGCGCGAGCGCGAGGTCGGTGCGGACGCCCCGGAAGCGCAGGTCGGCCAGCGTCGTGGCGGGCGAGAACGTCCGGTCGAAGCGGGCGCGGTCGAAGCGGGCCGGGCCGCCAAGGTTCGCGGCGAAGGCGTCGATCTGCCGGGCAAACGTCCTTCCCGCGAGGCTGTCGAGCACGCCCACGGAGCGGCTGTCGTCGGCGAGGATCGCCACCGTGGCGGGCGTCTCCTGCGGGGCAAACCGTTTGACGAGCGGCCCGGCCAGCAGGAACGCGACGAGGCCGAGGGCGAGACCGCGCAGCACGGCCAGAAGGATGCGGCGCGGGCGCGAGAGGTTGCCACCGGGACGGGCGTACGCCCACCACGCCACCGCCGCACCGACGAGCGTGCCGATGATCCAGACGAGCGGCGGGTGCGAGAACGTCAGCACGGGACGATGAAAGGGGAAAGCACCCCTGTCAGGGTGTTTTAGGCGGACGGAAGAGATCCTAACGCACGTCGCAGGGCGTTCGTTGCCCGAAAAGAAAACAGCCGGTCACGGGTGGATTCGAAGGCCGGGCTGGCGCAGACCGAGGGCGAGCGGGGCGAGGGCGTGTTCGAGGGCACCCTGCATAGGACACCACGCGACGACCGTACCGAAGGCTGCCTCCCGCGCATTCTTGAACCGCGGTAGGTTTGGTTGCTCAACAGGAGCGTTTGATTAAGATTCTGCGGCGGAAACGCTTTCGGGGTTAGAAAAGTGTTGCCTTGGAAGCGATGATGACATTATTATCGAAGGCGAATCCCTCGTCTCGCTTTCCTTTTTATATCGATGCGCGTCTCTCGCCTTTCTCGTCTTGCGCTGGCCGGTGGCCTCGCGATTCTTCCGCGTCTGGCCTTTGGGCAGGACGCACCTCCCGCCGAGGTCGTCCCGGCCGACACGGCGTTTATGCTCGTCGCCCTTGCGCTGGTGATGCTGATGACGCCCGCGCTGGCGTTTTTCTACGGCGGCCTCGTCCGCGCCAAGAACGCGCTCAACACGATGACGATGTCGTTCGCGTCGCTGGGCGTGGTGCTGGTGGCCTGGGCCGTTCTCGGCTACACGCTGGCCTTCGGGCCGGGCAACGCGGTCGTCGGCGACTTCTCGATGGCGCTGCTGCGCGGCATCGGGTTGGAGGCCAAGGGCACGATCCCGCACCTGCTGTTCTTCGGCTACCAAGGCACGTTCGTCGTCATCACCGCCGCGCTGATCTCCGGCGCGGTCGTCGAACGGATGCGCTTCCCGGCGTACCTGCTGTTCATCACGCTGTGGAGCCTCGTCGTCTACGCGCCGGTGGCGCACTGGGTGTGGGGCGGCGGCTGGCTCTCGGGCCTCGGTGCGCTCGACTTCGCGGGCGGCGCGGTGGTGCACGTCAACGCCGCCGCCGCCGCGCTGGTGGCCGCGCTGGTCGTCGGGCCGCGACGCGACTACGGTCGCCGGGCGATGCTGCCGCACCATGTGCCGTTTGTGCTGCTCGGCGCAGGGTTGCTGTGGTTCGGATGGTTCGGATTCAACGGCGGCTCGGCGCTCGGCGCGACCGGACTGGCGGCGCAGGCGTCGGTGAACACGTTCCTGGCTCCGGCGGCCACGCTCGTCGTGTGGATGCTGCTCGACCTGAAACGCACCGGAACGGTCACGGCGGTGGGCGTGGCCACGGGCCTCGTCGTGGGCCTCGTCGCCGTCACGCCCGCGGCCGGGTTTGTTTCGCCGATGGGCGCTCTGGCGCTGGGCGCGGTGGCCGCGTTCCCGTCGTACTTCGCCATTCTGCTGCGCACCCGCACCCGCCTCGACGACAGCCTCGACGTGGTGGCGGCGCACGGTGTCGGCGGCGTCGTGGGCGCGCTGCTCACCGGCGTGCTCGCCGATCCGGCGTGGGGCGGCCAGGCCGGTTTGCTCACGGGCGATGCCGCCCGCGTGGGCGTGCAGGCGCTGTCGGTGGCGGCGGTTGCGCTCTACTCCGGCCTTGTCAGCTTCGGGTTGCTCAAGCTCATCGGCTTCGTGACGCCGCTGCGCGCAACGGACAAGATGGAGCGCGTCGGCATCGACCTTGCCGACCACGGCGAGGAAGCCTACACGCACGGCGAAGGCGCGGTGCTCGTCCACCCCGACGAAACGCCGGTGTTCGCGGCGGCTCCGGTGCCGGCCGCGTCTCCCTCGCTTGCCTAACGGTGGTTGCAGGCCGGCGGCGCGATCCGCCGTCGGCCTGCAACCCACCGCCCCTCGCCAACCGCTTCTTACCGCTATGAAACTCATCAAAGCCATTATCCGTCCCGAACAACTCGGCGACGTGCTGGCCCACCTCTACCGCGCCGACATCCAAGGCCTCACCATCACCCGCTGCGACGGCCACGGCGGCGAACACGACGAAGTCGAAACCTACCGAGGCACAACCGTCAAGGTCGGCCTTCAAGAAAAGGTGATGCTCGACATTGGCGTGTCCGAATCGTTCGTCGAAGCCTGCATCGAGGCGATTGTGGCCGGCGCTCGCACCGGCGAAGTCGGCGACGGCAAGATCTTCGTGCTGCCCGTCGAGCGCGTCGTGCGCATCCGCACCGGCGAAACGGACACGGCGGCGGTGACGCCCGTCGCGGCCTAACGCCCCAACGCTTATCTCCCGCCGGAGCCGTCCGGCGTGAGGGATGGAGGAGCGCCGAGCCTGTTCGTGGCACTGTCGCGAACAGGCTCGTGCGTAGTGAAGGCGCGAGCCTGCCTCCACGCCCGCGCCTTTCGTGGCGATCGATGGCTTCGCGTACAGGGCCGCAAGGTCGCCGAGGAATCGGTTCGGGGACAAAGGGGGGAAGAGAAACAGATCGATCACGGGGCGATTCTGGGATCGGGATGCGTTCTCGCAACTCGAATACCCTGCCCATGTCTGCTCTGACCGCCCTTTGGCACCGCGAAGTCACCACGTTTCTGCGCGACCGCGCGCGGGTGGCAGGGGCGTTGGTGCAGCCGCTGCTGTTCTGGGCGCTGCTGGCGTTTGGGTTCGGGCCGAGCTTCCAGGGGCCACAGGGCGAAGTAGGGGCCGTGGGGTTTGGGGCGTTTCTCGCGCCGGGAATGCTGGCGCTTGTGGTCGTGTTCACGGCCATCTTCACGACCCTCTATGTGGTGGAGGAACGCACCGAAGGGTTTCTCCAAACGGTGCTGGTGGCTCCGGTGCCGAGGTTGGCGGTGGCGCTCGGCGTGGCGCTCGGCGGGGCCACGCTGGCGGTCGGGCAGGCCGTGCCGTTCGCGCTGGCGCTTCCGCTGCTCGGCGTCTCGCTGACGTGGAGCGGCGCGGCGATGGTGCTCGTGCACCTCGTGCTGCTCGGCCTCGCGTTCACCGCGCTGGGGTTCGTGCTGGCGTGGCGCGTCTCGACCACCCGCGCCTACCACGGGCTGATGAACGGCCTGCTGATGCCGCTGTGGCTGGTGTCCGGCGCGGTGTTTCCGGTCGAAGGCCTCGCCGCGCCGCTGGCGTGGGCGGTGCGTCTCAACCCGGTCGCGTATTCGGTGGACGGCCTGCGGCACGCGCTTCTGGGAACGGGCTGGGCCTCGCCGAGCGTCGATCTGACGGTCGCAGCGGTGTTTTGTGCGGCGATGCTGCTGCTCGCGGCCAAGACGGCGGAGCGGAACGGGTAAGAAGGTCTGCCGTGGAGAGTCTGTCCCGTAGCATCTCGGGTGGAGGAGGTCAAGTTGCACCATCACACCACGGGACTATACATCTCAAGCCCTATGCCAACCCGTCGGTATGGTGAACACCGCGAGAGCCACGACGTTGCCGTTCATGCGATGCTTGAATGAGTGGGATGAAACGTTTTTCCGTCCCGCCGGACTGCCTCAAGCGTCGCTGAGGGCGGCGTCATCTGCTGCTGGTGGGGTCTTGGGCGAGGCACCGCCGGGGTCGGCCTTGGGTACGGGCGGCGGGACGGCCGCGGTGCTGCCGTGGACGACCAGCGCGGTCTTGCCGGTGTTGAGGTCGTAGCCCGAAGCGGCGAACGCCTCCAAGAGGCGGCGGCGCAGGTCGCGCTCGGCGGCGTACTGCTCGCCCACCTGCACCTTCGCCACGATGCGCAGCGTAGCGAAGGTGTCGCCAAAGCCCGTGACGGCCTGCACGTCCGGGGCGGCGTCGAGCAGGATGGCGCGGTGAGCATTGGCCCATGCGTCGGCCACGCGGTGCATCGCTTCCAGCACCGGCTCGGTGGGGGTCGTGAGGGGAATGTTGACGTTCACCACGATCCGGGCAAACTCGATGCTCCGGTTACCAAAGATTCGCAACTCGCCGGAGGGCACCATCAGCAGCTCGCCGTTGAACTTGCGCACCTTGATCATCCGCACCCCGATGAACTCGACCGTGCCCTCGTCCGTGCCAATACGGACGGTGTCGCCCACGGAGATCGTGTCGTCGAACAGCAAGAAAAAGCCGGAGATGACGTCGCGCACCAGCGTTTGCGCGCCGAAGCCGACGGCCAGGCCCGCAATGCCGGCGGTGGCGAGCAGGCTCGTGACGGAAAACCCGGCGGAGTCGAGGATGGTGACGAGCGCGACCGGCCAGATGACGTACCGCGACATCGAGACGACGAGCGCGGCGAGCGTCTGCGCCCGCTGCCGTCGCCCGTGCGTGGGAGGCAGGTCGTTGAACCTCGCCGTATACGCTTTCGCCGCGCGCGAGATCAACCGCAAGATCGCTTGGGCGATCAGAACGATGATGACGGCCTTGACGAGAAACACCGCCATGCCGATCCAAAGCGACGGGTTGAACAGCCGTTCTTTGAGCGCACCGAGGAAATCCAGCCCCGACGTTTGGGGGTCGGAGGCCAGTTCGGTGAGTGTCCGGACGCTGTCGGCGATGCCGCGGGTTGCGGTGGGGGAGAGGGCGGGAGGAAGCGGGTTGGGCTGAGGCACAAGAGCGGAGGAAAACCGAGTATACACCCTGCATTAGCCTCTTCGGTGCCGCGCCGCCAAGGTGCCTCTTTCCAATCAAGGGTGCCTCGGCAAGCATTGCGGGGCCAACGAGGGGGTAGGAGTAAAGTCGATGTGTCAGCAGGGCCAAGCGAGGTCGCGGGGTTAGCCGCCGGGCGTTTTCCAGCCGGGCGCATCGCGCCGAGCCTGTTGCGCAAAGTCGCTGGAATACGTATCGCTGGAAAAGGTGCTGCCGTACGGGTCGGCGTCGAGGAGCGGCGTCGGTTCGGGTGACGCGCTGCGGGCGAGCTGGCGGAGCAGGTCGAAAACCCGCTGCACGTCGGGAATATCGGCGAACACGCCCGGACTTAAGGGCGTGCGTGGGGTGCGCGGATTGGCGGTTTCGAGAGCACGGCGGGCATCGCTGCGCAGGTCGATGGATCCCGAACCGTCTTGCCGTACGGTGAGCGTCAGATCGATCAGCTCGTGCGGCAGAAATCCGGTGATGGTGAAGCCGTCGCGGGTGGACGTCCCAACGATTGCCCGCTGGTTGGTGACGGCGTACAGCGTCTTTTGTGCCCGCCGCCACGCCCAGTACGGCGACAGCAGCATCCCGATACCCACGGCGATAAACGGGAGGCCGAAGAGCGCGAACAGGCCGCTGGTGCTCGCGCCATCGCCTCGAAACCACGCCATTCCGCCCGCCATCGCCGTCCAGAACAGAGCGAACGCGGTCCATGGAACGGCAAAGAGCAAGACGGGCAACGTCGAGCGCATCGCACGGGTGGCGTTCGGTTGTCCGGCCCAGACGATTTGTTCGCCGGGGTTGAAGTAGTGGCGGATCTGGCGGAGTTGTTCGTCGGAAACGGCCATGGGCAAGGGCGGAATCGGCGGCTCCAATATCGGGCAGCTACGCCCGGGTTCGGGGAATGTGCAAGATTGGGGTGTCGGACGGCATCGGCTCGCCGAGCGGAACCCCCGGTAGCGGCTCCGGCACGGGCACGCCGGCGGCTCGTGCGGCGGCGACGGCCTGCGACCGCGACGGCTCGGCCTCGGCAGGGGGCAGCGCGTCGAGGAAGCGCTCCACCACCGGCAGCGGATGCACCCCGACTAACGCGAGGTCGTCGAACGACTTGGGCGGATCCGTCTCGCCGTCGAAGCGGAGGCTCACGAGGTCGTTGCGGTTTTTTACACGCCTCCGACGGGCGAGAGCATCGGCGGGGATTGCGGTGGGCGCAAACTTTTTCCAGCCCACCGGACGAACGATCAGCGCCCGCCGGTCGGTGACGACGTACAGCCGCCGCCGCGCCTTAAACCGGGCAACGAGCAGCGCGGCAAAGACGATGAACGGCGGCATGATCGAGACGTGCCGGGCAGGGTCGAACGTTCCGACCTGCGTGCTCCAGACGGCAAGCGCCACGTTGAGGCCGACGAGGAAGCCCAGCAGCGGCACGAGTACCTCCAGCGTCTTGGCCGACTGCCCGGCCTTGCGGGTGTTGACGGCCGAGCGGGCAAGCGCCGCGCCGTCGGGCTGTCCCCACCATCGGATCGTCTCGTCGTCTTCGAGCACGCCCGCGAGCGCGTTCAGCACCGGCGAGGGGATGAGCGAGGCATCTTGCGGTGCCGGACGGTCGAGCGGCAGGTCGCTGCCAGACGTTGCGCCGGGCAAGGCCGCAAGGGCGGCGTCGGCGGCGCGAACGTTGGGGACATGGCGGAACGACAGGTCATGGTCGCCCGTCGTGGCCGGAAAGGTGACGGTGCCGCGTCCGGTGTAGCGCACGTCCTTGCGGCGCGTGGCGAGGCTCCACGCCGGCACTTCGTCCACGTCCACGCTTTCGGACGAGGGGCGCATAACGAGCGGCCGCCGGTCGGTGACGACGTAGCGCGTGCCCATCTGACGCCGCGCCTCGGTGAACGTCCATGCTGTACCGACCGTGCCGATCAGCACCATCGCCGACGTGACAGCCCCGCCGGACACGTCCGCCTGTCCGCTGCCCGCCATCCATGCCGCGCCCGTGGCCAGCAGCGCCACGGTGACGAGTGCCCGCAGCAGCACCGCTGCCGGATGCGGCAACCGCACCGGAGCGCCCAACCAGACGACCGACTCGCCGGGTTCGAGGACGCGATGGAGGGCCGCGTCGATGCGCGGCGGAAGCCGAGATCCGTCGGACATGGCTGCAAAGGGTACGGCGGCAAAGTACGTTTGCCGCCGCCGCCGTACCTTGCGTGCATGTCTGACGCCCTCATCGTCTTCGCCAAGGTGCCGCAGCCGGGCGCTGTGAAAACGCGCCTCTGCCCGCCGCTCACGCCCGAACAGGCCGCCGACCTGTACGCCGCGATGCTCGCCGACGCGCTCGCCCAGTACGCCGCGCTCGGGCCTGCCGTGCGGCTCTATCTGCCGCCGTCGGATGCGGCGCTGGACGCCTCGATTGGGGCAGGGAAGACGTTCGTGCAGAAGGGCGACGGCCTCGGCGCGCGGATGCTGCGGGCGTTTGCCGAGACGTTCGCCGCCGGGTTCGACCGCGCCGTGATCGTCGGGACGGATCACCCGACGCTGCCGTCCGATTTCCTCGGCCTCGCCTTCGACGAGCTGGAGACGCGCCAGACCGTCACGCTCGGCCCGTCCGACGACGGCGGTTTTTACGCAATGGGCCTGCGCGAACCGCATCCGGCGCTGTTTCTTGGGATGACGTACAGCCACGACCGCGTGCTCGCCGACACGCTCGACCGCGCCGCTGCCGCCGATCTGCCGGTGACGCTGCTGCCGCCGTGGTACGACGTGGACGATGCGGCATCGCTGGAGCGCCTCCGCGCCGACCTCGACGCCAACGCCGCCCCGCGCACGAAGGCCTGGTTGGCCGGATGGGACGTGCCGTCCGCCGTGGAATGACCGTCGCTGATTTTCGTCGCGGTTACGTTTGTGCCGGCGATGATTTTCGGTTACGGCGGGGTGGTCTGTGCCGATCTTGTCCGAAGCCCGCGTTCGTGCCGATATTGGAAGCGCTTCCGAACCCCTATTTCTCTCGATGAACGACCTCTCGACGCCCGACTTCAAGACCCTCGAACAGTTCATCATCGAACAGCAGGAGATGTCCGGCGGCGCCACCGGCGCGTTCTCGCGGCTGCTGCGCGACCTGTCGGTGGCTGCCAAAGTGGTCAACCGCGACATGCGGCGGGCGGGCCTCGTCGACATCCTCGGCGCGTCCGGCGAGGTGAACGTGCAGGGCGAAGTCCAGCAGAAAATGGACGCGCTCGCCCACGCCGAGTTCGTCCGGGCGCTCCGGCGCGGCGGCGAATGCTGCCTCATCGGCTCGGAAGAACACGCCGAGGCGATTCCGCTGGACGGCGACCATCCCGGCGAGGACGGGCGCTACATCGTGCTGCTCGACCCGCTCGACGGCTCGTCCAACATCGACGTGAACGTGTCGGTGGGGACGATCTTCTCCGTCTACCACCTGCCCGAAGGGGCCGCGCCGACGCTCGAAGCGGCGTTGCAGCCGGGCACGGAGCAGGTGGCGGCGGGCTACATCGTCTACGGCTCGTCCACCATCCTCGTCTACACCACCGGCAACGGCGTCAACGGCTTCACGCTGGAGCCGTCCATCGGCGAGTTCATCCTCTCGCATCCCAACATCCGCACGCCCGAAACCGGCACGATGTATTCCGTGAACGAGGGCAACTACAACTCGTTCGAAGACGGGCTGAAGCGCTGGATCAAGTGGGCGCAGGCCGAGGATAAAGCCACCGCCCGGCCCTACACGACGCGCTACATCGGCTCGTTCGTCTCCGACTTCCACCGCAACCTCGTCAAGGGCGGCATCTACATCTACCCCGCGTCCGCGAAGTCGCCGGAGGGCAAACTGCGGCTGATGTACGAGTCCAACCCGATGGCGTTCATCGTCGAACAGGCGGGCGGGATGGCGTCGAACGGGCGCGGGCGGGTGATGGAGACGCAGCCGACGGCGCTGCACCAGCGCACGCCGCTCTACATCGGTTCGAAGGCGATGGTGGAGCAGGTCGAGCGGTTCTTGGCAGGCGAGGAGGGGTGAGGATCGATGGTCGCCATCATATTATGGCTTTTTGTAACTCGTATCCTTTATGCTGATCATCTCGGCTTGGCACGTCGGGTGGGCGCGGCGGCCAGCGGATCGTCGGGCCAGACGTGCTTGGGGTAGCGTCCGCGCAGGTCTTTGCGCACGTCGAAGTACGGCCCGGCCCAAAACGACCGCAGGTCTTGCGTGACCGCCGCCGGACGGTGCGCGGGCGAGAGCAGGTGCATCGTTAGCGGCAGCGTCCCGCCCAGCACACGCGGCGTGTCGATCAGCCCGAAGACTTCCTGCAACCGCACGGCCAGCACAGGCTTGGCGGGGTCGGCGTAGTCGACCGGGATGTTGGAGCCGGTGGGCACGACGACATGCGACGGGGCAAGTCGATCCCATTCCGATCGTTTCGACCACGGCACGAACGCCGCCGTCAACGCCGCTTCCACGTTGACCTTTGCCACGTCGGTCAGCGACTTCGCGCCGAGCAGAGGCGTGCCGAGCCATTCGCCGAGCGTCCCAAGCAAAGCCTCGTCGGACACGTCCGGCCAATCGTTGGGAAGATGGTGGTGAAGGAACAGGAGGCGTTCGCGTAGACGGACGGCCTCTTTCGTCCACGTCAGCACATGCAGACCTCGGCGCTGCGCCTCGCCGATCAACGCGCGCGCAACAGCTTCGGGCGAAGGATTCGGCAGCGGCGCGTCGGACAGCACGAGCGCCCCGGCCACGCGCTGCCGCCGCGCCACAACCCGCTCGGCTTGGGCATCGAACCGGACGGCTTCGACCGTCTCGATCTGTCCGTCCAAGACCCGCTCCACGCCGGCGAGCGTCAGCGGGGCGGCCAGCTGCACGGCAGACGTTTTGCCCGATCCGCCGAGGTGCGCCACGGCCACGAACGAGGCCTGCGGGAAGGCGTGCGGGTCGAGGGCAACGCGCTGCCCGGTGGCCAAGCGCAGCCGGGTTTCGTCCTCAACCTGCCCGATGCGGTCGGGATAGGCCAGCGCCGTAAGCAACCCGAGTGCTTCCGGGTCGAGCCGGGTCTCGGCAATGCCGAGCCGTTTGCGCAGATGGTCGGCCATCTCTTTGGCACGCCGGGCGGCAGGCGTCGCGCCGCGCCGAAGCGCATCGAGGCGGAGGGCGAGATCGGGACTGCGCGGGCCGTCGGACGCGGGCAGCACGTCGCGTTCCGACAGCAGCGCGGCGAGGGCGCAGGCCGTGGCACCGTGGCCGAAGTCGTTGCCCGCCACGACGAGGTGGCCGAGGCGGGGATGCAGGCCGAGCGTCGCAAGGCGTCGTCCGTGCGGCGTGACGGCCCCGTCGGGAGTCGTCGCACCCAGGCGGACGAGCAGCGCCCGCGCCGCCGCCAAGGTCGCGGCGGGCGGCGGATCCAGCCACTGCAACCCCGACGCATCCGGCACGCCCCAAATCGCCAGTTCGAGCGCCAGCGGCGTTAAATCGGCCTCCACGACCTCGGGGCGATGGTGCGCGGCGAGGCGGTCGTGATCGGCGGTCGTCCACAGCCGGTACGCGACGCCCGGAGCAACGCGCCCGGCGCGGCCCGCCCGCTGGTCGGCGGCGGCGACGGACACCGGCACGGTGGCGAGCGTGGGCATCTCGGTGCGGGCGTCGAAGCGAGGGACGCGGGCGAGGCCACCGTCCACCACCGCCGTCACCCCCGGAATCGTCAGGCTTGTCTCGGCGATCGATGTGGCGAGCACCACCTTGCGCGTGCCCGGCGGCGCAGGCGCGAGCGCGGCGTCCTGCGCATCCGTCGAAAGGTCGCCGTGGAGCAGGTGGACGGCCACTCCGTCGGGGACTGCCAGCCGTTCCTCCACCCGTCGCATCTCGCCCATGCCCGGAAGAAACACCAGCACATCCCCGCCCTGCTCCCGCAACGCACGATGCACGGCCTTGGGAACGAGCGCGGCCAGACGCTCCGCCGGGCGTTGCGTCCGATCGGCAGCCTCGTCGGCGCGGAGGTAGCGAAGATCGACCGGAAACGTCCGCCCGCGGCTGGTCACAACCGGCGCGTCGAGAAACGTGCCGAGGCGCTCGGCGTCGAGCGTGGCCGACATCACGAGGAGGCGCAGTTCGGGCCGCAGCGCCTCTTGCGCGTCGAGGGCGAGCGCAAGGCCGAGGTCGGCGTGCAGGCTTCGTTCGTGGAACTCGTCGAACACCACGCAACCCACGCCTTCCAGCGACGCATCGTCTTGCAGCATCCGGGTGAGGATGCCCTCGGTGACGACCTCCACGCGCGTTTTCGCCGACACCCGCGCCTCCATCCGGATGCGGTAGCCGACGGTCTCGCCCACCGCCTCGCCGAGCAGCGACGCCATCCGCCGCGCCGCCGCCTTGGCCGCCAGCCGCCTCGGTTCGAGCACCACAATCTTCTGCCCCGCGAGCCACGGCGCGCCGAGCAGATCGAGCGGGACGACCGTCGTTTTGCCCGCCCCCGGCGGCGCTTCGAGCACGACGCGGCTCGACGCCGCCAGCGCCGCCCGCAGACGCGGCAGCGCCTCGACGATGGGCAGATCGGGCGGATGAAACAGGCGCATCGACGGGAAACGCACAACGAGGCGGTTTGCGCCCAGACAGTTCGCATCGCACCATCGTTTCAATATTGTTGCTTTTTATACATAAACAACTCTTGCTTTCAGGGGGGGGGGGAGGGATTATCGTTGGCGAGAGGCTTGTATCCGATATTCAAGCCTCGCTGTTACCTTTCTACCCCTTCTGTCCTATGAGGAAAATCTGTCTCCTGGCCTTAATGCTCTCGCCTGTAGCGCTACATACGGCCAACGCGTGTTCCGACGGATCGTGTTATTATTCACGAGATGATCCTCGCAGTGGTGCAACTTGCTTTATCACCATGACAAGCTACTCAGGAGTCAAAAGCTGCTGGTACGATTTGTATGTGACTTGCAACGATAATTACGAGGAGCAGATTATGGGAGTAGAGTTCAACGGAACCATGCCTTCTCAGTGTGAAGGCCAGATGAGTCCATAACGAGCGCCTACAGGCTTACACTCAACACCAAATCGCCATGAGATCATCCATTCTTATTGCATGCTGCGCCATTGCCATCGTTTGCAGTGGCTGTCAAGAGACTGTTGCCCCTGACCGCCCCAAGTTTGCCCGTGCCTATTCTTACTCCGACTCCCTTCCTGCCTTTGTAACGGTCAACCGTGTTCCCGAGGGTTACCGTACCACTCATGCTCTCCAGCGCGCCCAGTTGGAAATACTGCACCGACTTCGCGTAGCCTTAAGGGACGGCGAAACCGACGCAGCTAAGCTTTACGCCGAAGCAGATGTTGCTGCCTCGACGCTGGGCAACGATGTAGCCGCCTCGGCTGTACGCCAGGCAACTGCGCAAATCCTGCTACTGCACTTTGGCCCATCGTTACCTGCAGAGCACGCCGAACACTTCGTTCGGCTACTAATTACGGCAGACTCGCCAAATGCTCGCGCGATTGGTGTCGGACTGCAGCGCCTTCGTAGCACGCTTCCTTTGGAGGAGCGCCGCGCTTTGGCACGCGCGTCTGAGCAAAACGCACGAGCCTTTCTCCAGCGTCGTTGTCCAGAATGCTTGAACGCAACGTCTCCGCCGCAGATACCCCAGCCTGCAAGTCCCGAAGCTGATGGCCGAGACCGTCAAGTTGCCCAGGTCATGAGTGGTCTTCACATATTAGAGTCGCTCCAGCGCTAAACGATCACTTAACCACCCGCCGAGGGCCGCACGTTCGAGCAGATCGTCGTAGAGCCGGACGTGCTGCGGCCAGTCGAGGTGCGCACTCACGCCCCGCAGCGTGCCCTCGGGCAGCGGGCGCGTCTCGCCGGAGAGCAGGTCTTTGGCGATGCGAAAGAGGTCGTCGTCGGTGTCGTAGAGCACGGGCGCGTGCAGCAGCGGCGCGTGCAGGCTCTCGGGCAGCAGTTCGGGGTACGCCAGCCGGTTGGGCAAGAGCGGATGGCAGCCGCAGTGGATGGCCTCCAACATTGCGATGCCGAAAAACTCGTGGCGGCTGGTGGACACGACGACGTCGGCTTGGTGCAGCAACCGGCTGTACTCGGCGAAGTCCTCGGCGTGGCCGTAGTGGTCGATGCGCCCGGCGTAGCGGGCGAGCGCCGCCTCCAACCCGTCGGGCTTCTTGTCGAAGTGCTTGCCAGCGAGGACGAGGCGGAAAGGCACATCCACGTCGTCAAGCCGTCCGAGCAGGCGAAAAAACGCCTCGGGGTCTTTGTCGTACTCCCAACGGTGGTTCCAGAGCACCACGGGCGGGCGCATCCCCGGCCCCCACGAGCGGGGCGTGCGGGCGTCGCGGTGGGCGTCGTGGGCGGTGAGCGGAAGGCCGAGGTGCAGCACGCTGGACTTCGCCCGCAGCGCCTGCACGGTGTCGAAGTGCGTGTAGTCGGGGAAGGCGCGCAGCAGATCCGGCAGCGCCTCGAAAAACTCCGCCTCGTGGAACGCCGAGTTGAAGACGATGCGGTCGGCGGCGAGCGCCGAGAGGTAGTTGAGGTAGCCGTACGTCGCGTCGCGGGGCGTGCCGGGTGGCAGCGGGTAGGTGAGCTGGTTTTCGTGGAAGAGCATCACCACCGGCACCGACGCCAGCCCGCTGCGGCGCACGAGCGCCAGCCACGCCGGCAGGTTCACCATCGACGAGGCGAGGATGACGTCCGGGCGGAAGCCGCCGTCCACCAGCGCTTCGGCCTTGCGGGCGAGCGTGACGGCCCCGCCGTGCATCCGCCATTTCCAGAACCGGGCGGTCATCGTCACCGTCTCCACGCGGTGGCGGCTGTGCGCGGCCAACCCGTCGAGGAAGACGCGGTGGCTGCCGCCGTACCACGGTTCGAGCGCAAGGACGTTCATAGACATGCGGCGAGCGTTGGAAGTGCGGACGACGAGCGAGCGCCGTGTTCGGCATTCGCACCTCGAAACGCGGCGTTCGCCGTCACTCCGCCCGGTCGTGCACGTCGGGGCGAACGGCGGGCAACCCGAGGCTGGCAGCAAAGGCCGTCTCCTCTTCTTCGGTCGTGGGGCGGACGATCGACACCGAGCGCACTTGCAGGTGCTCCCGCATGGTGGCGTCGCGGACTTCTTCGGGCAGGATGAGCATCTCGTCGCCCGGCTCCAGCGCGAACGACCGTCCGGCCAGTTCGATCTCGACGAGCCGTTCGTTCGTGTTCTTGATCACCATCCCTCGGCGGGCACGGGCCATCGGTGTTGCAGCGGTTAGGAGAAACGGGAAGGTACGACATGGCCTCGGCCCTGACCGCGAACGGACGGGGAATACCGGCACGGTCTCCTCAGCCGTGCTCCTTGAACGACGCCACCGCCTCCTCCACCGTCGGATGCATCTTGAACACGCGGTCGAGCTTGGTGATGACGAACAGGCTGCGAACCCGTTCGGGCACGGCGGCGAGGCGCAGGTCGCCGCCGGCGTTGCGCAGCGTCGTGAGCGCCGAGACGAGCATCCCGAGGCCCGAGGAGTTCATCAGCTGCGCCGCCGAGAGATCCATCACCACGGTGCGGCGGCCCTGCTCGCGCAGGTCCGCAAGGAAGTCGTGCAGATCGGAGCCGTCGGGGCCGCCGAGCACGTTGCCGCGCGAAGCGATCACGGTCACGCCGTCCCGTTCGGTAACGTCAAAGTTCATTTGTAGCGTGTTGTAGCGTATGGTGTATTGTGCATCAAGACGTGTATGCCCCAATGTACAATACACCATACACGTTTGTCTTCTTACGCCACCTGCGTCTTGAAGCGCTTGTTGCCCCGGCGGGCCAGGTAGCGCTGCACGTCCACCATCACCGGCGTGGCGATGAACACGGACGAGTAGGTGCCGAGCAGAATGCCGACGAGCATGGCGAAGGCAAAGCCACGCACGGCCTCGCCGCCGAAGAGAAACACCACGGCCAGCGAAAGCAGCGTGGCGCCGCCGGTGATGATCGTGCGCGAGAGCGTCTCGTTCATCGCCTTGTTCGACACTTCCTCGATGGGCATGTTCTTCCACTTGAGCTGGTCTTCGCGGATGCGGTCGAACACAACCACCGTGTCGTTGATCGAATACCCGACGATGGTGAGAAACGCTGCCACAATCGTCTGGTCGATGGCCAGCGAGAACGGAAGCCAGCCGTGCAGCAGCGAAAAGAGCGAGAGCGTGAAGAGCACGTCGTGCACGAGGCTCACAATGGCCCCCACGCCTGCCGTCCATTCAAACCGGACGAGCACATAGAAGAAGATGACGATGACGCTGGCGAGCACGGCGTAGAGCGCCGCGCGCTGCAGGTCGGTGGCGAAGCGCGGGGCGATCTCGTCGTAACCCGCCACCGATGCTCCGTTGCCAACGGCGGCCACGATTTTCTCGCCGACTTCGGTGGCGTTGCCCTCTACGTCCGGCCCGACGCGCACGAGCAGGTCTTCGCCGTAGCGCTTGACTTCGGGCGCACCGCCGAGGGTGCGGTCAACGTCGGCGCGGATGTCGCCCACGGGGCGGTCTACGGTGGTGCGAACCACATATTCCTTGCCGCCGGTGAAGTCGATGCCCCACTCGAAGCCCCGGGTGAAGAAGGACGCGAAGCCCAAGAGCGTCACGATGAGGGAGAAGATGTACGCCTTGCGCCGGTTGGCAATAAAGGCGTAGTTGGCGTTTTCAAAAACACGCATCCTATTGAACTATTGAAGGGTTTGGGCGCATGGTTCTATGGTGTATTGAAGGAAGAACTCCTGCACACCATACATCCTACACACCTTTGCAGGTTAGCCGACGCTGATGGCGCGGTCGCGGTCCACGAAGTACGTCATGATCATCCGGGTGACGACGAGCGCCGAGAAGAGGCTCGTCACGATACCGGCCATCAGCGTCACGGCGAAGCCTTGGATCGGGCCGACGCCAAACGTGTAGAGGATCGCGCCGGTGAGGAACGTCGTCACGTTGGAGTCGATGATGGCCGAGAGCGCGTGGGAGAAGCCCGCGTCGAGAGCCGCCTTGGGCGTCTTGCCCGCCGTCAGCTCTTCGCGAATGCGCTCGTAGATGAGCACGTTAGCGTCCACGGCCATGCCCATCGTCAGCACGATACCGGCGATGCCGGGGAGCGTGAGCGTGGCCCCGAAGGCGGCGAGCACGGCGAAGAGAATCAGCAGGTTGAACACCAGCGACACGGCCGCGATGACGCCCGCCGTCCGGTACCAGAACATCATGAAGGCCGACACGATCGCGAATCCGAGGAACAGCGAGAACATGCCGTTGCGCGTGGACTCGGCACCGAGGCTCGGCCCGACCGTCCGCTCGTTGATGATCTGCACCGGCGCAGGCAGGCTGCCCGACTTGAGCACCGTCACGATGTCGTCGGCTTCGGAGCGACCGTCGAGACCGGTGATGGACGAGACGCCGCCAGAGATGCGCCCTTGGACGGTCGGGAAGGACACGACGTAATCGTCGAGCACAATCGCCACCGGCTTGCCGATGTTGGCCCCGGTGAGGCGGCTCCACGTCTGCGCGCCCGCGCCGTCCATGCGCATCTCCACCATCGGCACGTTCGTCTGCGGGTCGAACTGCACGGTAGCGTCGGTAAGAGCCTCGCCGGTGAGTTCAACGGTATTGCGGACGCCGAGCAGCGCGAGCTTGTCGCTGCCGGGCGCAACGGGCTTGGAGGTGTAGAGCAGTTCGATGCCGGGCGGCAGCAATGCCACCACTTCCGGGCGGCTGAGCAGTTGGTGCACGCGGGCCGTGTCCTTGGGCGAGACGAGGCCGAACTCCACCCCTTGTCCGGCCGGCTCAAGGTACTTGAGCAGCACGTTGTTGGCTCCGGCGGCCTGCGCGAGCGCCGCGCTGTCGGCGCGGGCGCGGCTGGCGCTGTCGTTGGACGCGGGCGTGGCGGTGGCCGTCTTGGCCGTGTCGGACAGCGGCGTCGCGGTGACGGCGTTGGAGTCGGACAGCGGCGTGGTCGGAAGCGCCGAGGTGGCCAGCGCCGACGAATCGCGGCGGACGGTGGTGTCGGCCGCGGCGCTGGCGGTGTCGGTGCGCCCGTTGTAGAACTGGACGATAGCCGAGAGCGAGCGAGAGAGCGCCGCCGGGTCGGCCATCGTGCGGAACTCGAGGCGGGCGGTGCCGCGCAGAAGCCGCCGGACGCGCTCGCCGTCGGCGACGCCGGGCAGTTCCACCGAGATGCGGCTCGTGCCCTTCTTGACGATGCTCGGCTCGGAAACGCCAAAACGGTCGATGCGCTGCCGCACGATCTCGATGGCGCGGTTCACCGCCCCGTCGGCTTGGGCTTCGAGGTACGCCGAGACGTCGGCGTTGGACGAGTTGCGCGTGATCCGGTCCACGTCGGAGCGGAAGTAGCGGGCAAGGCGACCTTGCGGATTCTGCTCCTCGTAAGCGTTGACGAACAGCGACACCATGCTGGCCGTCGAGGTCTTGGCCTCGTTCGTCGCGGTTTGGAGGGCCCGGTCGAAGGCGGCGTCGGTGTTGGTGGCGAGGGCGCGGATGAGTTCGTCCACGCGCACCTCCATCGTCACGGCCATGCCGCCGCGCAGGTCGAGGCCGAGCTTGAGGGCACGTTCTTCGGGGTTGGCGGCCAGTTCTTGCGCCGTCATGCGCGAGGCTTTGACGGTTGGCCAGAGGTAGTAGCCGGTGGCGAGCAGCATCACAACGGTGAGCCACAGCCAGGGGGAACGGGAGTTCATGGAATCAGGAATGGGACAGAAAAGCAAGCAAAGCACGTCCGCGCTGCGTCCGAACGGACGTCTGGCGCGGAGGCACACGGCATAAAGGTCAAGGAGTCGGCGACTCCAGCGAGTCGCTCAGGGTGCCCGAGCCGATGCCGGGCCAAGCGTTCCCCCTGTTCGTATCGGCAGAACCGACCCTTCGAACAAGACGCGCCGTCCCCGCGAGGCCGTCAGCCCAGCGGCTTGGGTGCTGGGCAGCGCCAGGCCCAGCGGCGACGCCGGAAGCGACGCCATCGGAGCCGCCGTCGTCCATCGGGCCGAAGACTGCGGCATCGACGGCGCGTTGAGATCCTTGGGCGCATCGCGGCGCAGCCGGTCGAGGGCCGTCCGGAACGACACGTCGGCCATCCCAAACCACGCGCCCGAGGGCGTGCCGAAGCGCGGCTGCACCTCGGCGTACACGTCGAAAAAGACGCGGGGCGCAAGGTTGCCGCGCGAGAGTGCGAGGGCAAGCGCCGCGTCGAGCGCCTCAGCGTCGGCATCCACGGCCTGCGCGCGCAGCCACGCCGCAGCCCGGTGCGCCGGAGTGGCCACCGCCTGCGGCACGAGCACGCCCAGCACGCCCGCACCCACAAGGAATGCGACGAGGCGGACGACCAAGGCGTGGCGGAGACGCTGCACGGCGACGAAGAGGGGCAAGCCGCAAAGGTACGCTTTACGTTACGCCATGCTCCCCCTCGCCGATTCTTCGCGTCGCCCCGCCCTTTCGTTCAAGCCATATGACACAGGTTTGTCACCCTGTGTAGCGAGCTTGCGGGCAGCTTTTTTGGAGACGCTGAAATGTCCCAGCCCGTTCGCCTCGCCGACCTACTACCTGCCGCCCTCGACGCTCTGGGCATGCCGCACCTCACCCGCGTGGCCGTGCCCACCGTCGCCCTCGCACCCGTGCGGCCTCTCCGCGACGACGCCCGCCCCGGCCTGTCGCAGGTGCTTGTCCGGGTAGACGCCACGCTGCGTCGCGCCGCGTAGTGGCTCTGCCGCACGCCGCCGTTTCGTTCGCGCCGCCGTGTTCGGACGATGCGAAATCGCCCAATGCGCCCTGACGTACGGGCATATAGCCATGTGGAGGAGGCTTTTTCACCTTCCCCCGTCGTCTTCCCCGCGAAGGCGGGAATCCAGAACCTGTCCCAAGCGGCGGGATCCCCGAACAAGTCGGGGATGACGAAAATAGGGGCTGTGTCTGTCGCGCGTTGTATCTTGCACACGCAATATCGTCTCCGCGCTGCCAACCGCCCTCCCCGCTGTACTTCGATGAAGCCCACGCTGTCTCTGAGCCTGCTCGCCGCTTTGCTCGGAGGCTGCGACCTTCCCGGCAACTACGGCCCCGACACGTCCTATCCCGATCCGCCCACGGTGATCTACCGCGTCACGGCCACGCCGGACACGGTCGCGCCCGGCGAGTGGGTGCGTTTGAAATGTGTCGTGCGCGACAGTCTTGACCCGACGATCACATACCTCTGGGACAACGCCACAATACCGGGCTTGCAAGATCTTCCACGCAAGGCTGAGATCTTGGTGCAAGCGCCATACAACTCGCCTGTCCCCTATCAGGAATTTTCTGTCTCGGTCGGTCGAAACGGGTCTTCCGGTATTGGTGTGGCTAAGGGTTACACGGCCTTCATCATCCGATAACGTCGGCGTCATCCGCCCTCGCCCTCCAGCAGTTCGACGTTGCTGGTGCCGACGAGCGAGACGAGGCCGCCGATCAGTTCGGGCGTGGGTTCGACCACAAACCGGCGGCTGCGGATGCGCGGGAGGTTGGGGTGGCCGGACGCTGCGAGATCGACGTACAGTTTCGCCGACGGCCCGCCCGGCACGCTCCGGTGCTCGTCGCACAACGCGGTGAGGCGCGCCACGTCTTCCATCGTGAACGCATCCAAATCGACGTTCAGCGCGATGCCGCGCACGAGGTCTTCCCGCGCCTTCCACATCGGGATGAGTTCTTGGACGGTGATGCGCACGGCCCCCCCGCGCACCTCGCCGTAGCCTTTCACCACCACCACCTCGTCGTTGGTCAGCGACGCGCCGTAGCGTTCGAGTTCGCGGGCAAACAGCGTGATCTCGCCCGAGCCGGTGTAGTCTTCGAGCGTCGCAAACGCCATCGGCTTGCCCGTCTTGGTGGTGCGGCGCTGCACGTTCGACACCAGCCCGCACAGCCGCAGCAGCGGCCCCCGGTTGCGCTCCCACGGCTTCTGGTTCGGGTCGGGCGTGGCGGCCTCGTCCTGCTGCGCGACCTCGCCCAGTTTGTGCGTGGCGAAGGCCCGGACTTCGTGGGCGAAGGCATCGAGCGGGTGGCCGGACACGTACAAGCCCACGAGTTCCTTTTCGTGGCGGAGCGCGTCGGCGCGCGGCATCGGCGGAACGAGTGGAAGTGCCGGCTCCAGCGTCACGCTGCCGCTCGCCCCGTCGCCGCCGAAGAGCGAGTTCTGGCCGGCGGCGCGGTCGGCCTGCGTCTTCTGCGCGTACTGCACCGCTCCGTCGAGGGAGGCGGCGAACGCGGCGCGGTGGCCTTCGAGGCCGTCGCACGCGCCGCAAAGCACGAGGCTTTCCACCGCCTTCTTGCCCATCGTCCGCAAATCCAACTCCTTCACAAAGTCGAAAAAGCCGGTGAACGGCCCCTTGCGCTCGCGCAGGTGGACGAGGTGTTCGATGGCCCCCAGCCCGACGCCCTTGATCGCGCCGAGGCCGAAGCGGATCTTGCCGTCTTCGACGGTGAAGTGTGCGTCGGAGTGGTTGATGCTCGGCGGCAGCATCGCGATGCCCATCGTGCGGGCCTCGTCGAGCACGGCGGCGAGCTTGTCGGAGTCCGACATTTCGTTCGTCATCGCCGCCGCCATGAACTCCGCCGGGTAGTTCGCTTTGAGGTAGGCGGTTTGGTAGGCCACGACGCTGTAGGCCGCCGAGTGCGACTTGTTGAAGCCGTAGCCCGCGAACTTCTCCATCATGTCGAAGACCTCGTCCGCCTTCTTCTCCGGCACGCCCTTTTCCGCCGCGCCCTCGCGGAACGTGGCGCGGTGCTTGGCCATCTCCTCCAGCTTCTTCTTGCCCATGGCCCGCCGGAGCAAGTCCGCCCCGCCCAGCGAGTAGCCGCCCATCACCTGCGCCATCTGCATCACCTGCTCCTGGTAGACCGGAATGCCGTAGGTCGGACGCAGGATGTCTTCGAGCATCGCGTGCGGGTACTCCGTCACCTCGCGCCCGTGCTTGCGGTCGATGTACGTGGGGATGAGATCCATCGGCCCCGGGCGGTAGAGCGCGTTCATCGCGATCAAATCGTCGAGGCTCGTGGGCCGCAGCTTCATCATCCACTCGCGCATCCCGGACGATTCAAACTGGAAGATGGCGACGGTTTCGCCCTTCTGGAAGAGCCGGAACGTTTTCTCGTCGTCCAGCGGAATCGCATCCAGATCGATCTGCACGCCGTGGTTCTTCTCGATGAGCGCGAGCGCGTCGTTGAGGACGGTCAGCGTCTTGAGGCCGAGGAAATCCATCTTGAGCAGCCCGAACGACTCGATGTGCGAGCCGTCGTACTGGGTCGTGATCTGCTCCTGCCCCTTGGACTTGACAAGCTGCACCGGCACATAATCCGACACGTCGCCGGGCGCAATGATGACGCCTGCCGCGTGCACGCCGGTGTGGCGGGCCGAGCCTTCGAGCACCTGCGCGAAGTGCATCAGCTGGCGGATCTGCGGGTTCGGGTCGTCGAAGAGCGCCTTGAACTCGGGCACGTCGTTCATCGCCGAGGCGAAGTTGACCTTCGCGCCGTCGGGGACGAGCTTGGCGATGCGGTCGGCCTCGGACACCGGGATGGCGAGGACGCGGGCGACGTCGCGGAGGGCGGTTTTGGCCCCCATCGTCCCGAAGGTCACGATCTGGCAGACGTTCTCGCGTCCGTACTTGTCCACCACATAATCGATGACCTTTCCGCGCCCCCGGTCGTCAAAGTCGATGTCCACGTCGGGCATCGACACGCGCTCGGGGTTGAGGAAACGCTCGAAGAGCAGCTCGTACTTGATGGGGTCGATGTTGGTGATGCCGAGGCAGTAGGCCACAGCGCTTCCGGCGGCGGAGCCACGGCCCGGCCCGACCGACACGCCGAGCGTGCGGGCGGCGGTGGTGAAGTCTTGGACGATGAGGAAGTAGCCGGCAAACCCCATCGTCCGGATCACCGACAGCTCGAAGTCGAGGCGTTCGACCACTTCTTGCGGCATCTCGGGCCAGCGGCGGCGCGCCCCGTCGAAGGACAGGTGGCGGAGGTACGCGTCCATGTCCGCAAACCCTTCCGGTAGCGGAAAGTGCGGCATCAGCAGCTGGCCCATCGGCAGGTCGAAGGCGCACTTGTCGGCCACTTCGCGGGTGTTGGCCAGCGCCGTCTCGGCCACCATCCGGGGCAGGTCGCCGAACGCGGCGAGCATCTCGGCGGACGACTTCAGGTAGAACTGGTCGTTCTCGAAGCGCATCCGGTTGGGGTCGTTGCGCTCCTTGCCCGTCTGGAGGCACAGCAGCACGTCCTGCGCCTCGGCGTCGGCGCGGTCGACGTAGTGCACGTCGTTGGTGGCGATCACCTTGACGTTGTACGTCTCTGCCCAGCGCAGCAGCACCTCGTTGCAGCGGTGCTGCTCGGGAATGTCGTGGTTTTGAAGCTCGATGTAGTAGTCGTCGCCGAAGATCTCGAGGTAGGCGAGGAAGATCTGTTCGGCCTCGGCCTCGCTCTTCTTCAGAATCGCTTGAAGCACTTCACCTTGGAGGCAGCAGGTCGTCGCCACCAGCCCTTCGCTGTATGTGCGCAGCGCGTCGCGGTCGATGCGGGGCTTGTAGTAGTAGCCCTTCGTGTAGGCGAGCGAGGCCAGTTTGCAGAGGTTGCGGTAGCCCGTCTCGTTCTTGGCCAGCAGCACTTGGTGGTAGCGCGTGCGGTCTTTCTGGTCGTGCATGCCCGAGGGCGTCACGTAGAACTCGCACCCGATGATGGGCTGGACGCCCGCGCCCTTGGCGTCTTTGTAGAAGGACGGGATGCCGAAGAGGTTGCCGTGGTCGGTGATGGCCACCGCGCCGATGCCCAGCTCCTTGGCCCGCTTGGCAAGCTTCTTCGTGCCCGCCGCGCCGTCGAGCAGCGAGTAGTGGGTGTGGCAGTGCAGGTGGCAGAATTCGAGCGTGTCGGACAAGGGAACGGCGCAAAGAGGGTTCGACGGGATCGGGTGCACGATCCCTGTGGCAAGATGCTCCCAATGCGCCTGCAAAGCCAAGCGGTGTGGACAACTTTTGCCCGGCCAACCGCTTGTTTCGCCGGGTCTTGACGAAGGCGCTTCGGGCCGTGCCGTTGCCTACGCCACCAGCCCGATGGCACCCATCATCCGCCCGGTCGTGCCGCCGGAGGCGCGGTGCGAGAAGAAGCGGCTTGGCTCCGACATCGTGCAGCCGTCCGACACCTCGACGTGCGCGGCGTGCAGCCCTGCGCCGAGCAGCTGGGCGCGAATCTGTCCCTTCAAATCCACCCGCGCTTTGCCGTCCGGTTGCCGCGCGACGAACGCCGCATCGAACCGTTCGGCCACCTCCGCGCCCACCTCGAACACCGCCGCCGAAATGCACGGGCTGACGAACGCCCGCATCCGCGCCGGATCGGCCCCGAGCGCCCGCATCTGCCCAATCGTTTCCGCGACGATGCCGCCCACGCAGCCGCGCCAGCCCGCATGGCACGCACCCACGACCCGCGCCTCGGCGTCGGCGAGGAGCACGGCGGCGCAGTCGGCGGCGGAGATGGCGAGCAGCAGGCCCGGCGTATCGGTCACGAGGCCGTCGGTTTCGCGGTGCAGCCCCGGCGCGTTCACGGTTTGGACGCGGGCGCTGTGCACCTGCCCGGCCACGGCCACCTCCGCCTCGTCGAACCCGAGTGCGCCGAAGAAGCGGCGGCGGTTTTCGTCCACGTTTGCCGGGTCGTCGGCGGTGGAGCGCCCGAGGTTGAGGCTGCCGTACGGTTCGGGCGAGACGCCGCCGGTGCGCAGGCTAAACCCCGCGGCAACGCCGGGCAGCGCGTCGAGAACAGCAGGAGAGAGGGTCATATCGTGCATGGTTTAGGGTATATGAGAAACACTTCTTGCCATACACAACAAACCATACACAGAACCTCGCCTTACGCCGTTTCGAGCCACGCCTTGAGCACTTCGCGGGGGATGGGCTGGCCCGTCCACCGCTGGAAGGCGCGGTCGGCTTGACTGCCGAGCATAGCGAGGCCGCCGACGGTGGACGCGCCGTGGCCGCGGGCGTCGCGGAGAAAGCGCGTTTCGTGGGGGGCGTAGACGAGGTCGTAGGCGAGTTGGTGCGGACCGAAGTCCGCGTCGTCCTCCCACGGCGTCGTCTGGGCGTTCGGGCTCATGCCCGCCGACGAGGCATTGACCAGCAGCCGCGCCTCGCGCACCCGCTCCCGTGCATCGGCGGCGGCCACGACCTCCAGCGCACCGTTCGGATCGAGCGGGGCGAGGGCGTTGGCGAGCGCTTCCGCCCGTTCGGGCGTGCGGGCGACGATGGTGAGGCGGGACGGTTCGAGGCCGGTAAGCAGCGCATAGACGGCGGCGCGCGCCGCGCCTCCTGCGCCAAACACCACCGTCTCGGCACCGTGCACGAGCCGCCGCTGCGGCCCGAAGCCGTCGAGGAAGCCCGCCGCGTCCGTATTGTCGCCCTCCACCAGCCGCCGCCCCGAGGCGTCTTCGTGGACGACCAGCGTATTGACGGCCCCGATGGCGCGGGCGGCACCGGAGAGCGTATCCACGAGCGGCACAACGGCTTCCTTGTAGGGAACGGTCACGTTGCCGCCGACGGCGCAGAGGGCTTTGAGGCCACGAACCGCCGCGGCAAGATCGCCGGAAGCCACTGGGACTGCCGCGTAGGCGAGGTCGAGGCCAAGCGCCCGAAAGGCGGCGTTGTGCAGCGCCGGCGAGCGCGAATGCGCCACGGGCTGACCAAACAGATAGACGAGGCGGGTACGGGATGAAAGCATAGACCCAAGATACGGAGTGTCCGCGCACCCCATCGCGGGCAACCGCCACGCAGTACGACGAAAAACCTGCCGCTTTCGAAACGTTCGGCAGGCGCTCGGCGTGGCACGCCGACGCGCCGAAAAGCCCTTCCGGTTTTGTCCTTGCTGAAAGCGGAAGCGCTTTTCCATTCCACCCTCCTCCCGTATCCCATCCGCCCGTTCGCCGGGCTTCCTTGTATGAGCCAGCTGAGCTTCTTCGAGCAGGTCAACCGCATGTTCGACCGCGCCGCCTCCTACCTTGATCACCCCAAAGGTCTGATCGAACAGATCCGGATGGTCAACAGCGTCTACCGGATGGAATTTCCCCTCCGCCGCGACGACGGCTCCGTCGAAACCATCGAGGCCTACCGCGCCGAGCACTCCCACCACAAGCTGCCCACCAAGGGCGGCATCCGCTACGCCGACTACGTCAACGAGGACGAGGTGATGGCCCTTGCCGCGCTGATGACCTACAAGTGCGCCATCGTGGACGTGCCCTTCGGCGGTGCCAAGGGCGGCATCAAGGTTAACTCCAGAGACTACTCCACCGCCGAACTCGAGCGCATCACCCGCCGCTACACCTTTGAGCTGGCCAAGAAGAACTTCATCGGCCCCGGCATCGACGTGCCCGCCCCGGACTACGGCTCCGGCCCGCGTGAGATGGCGTGGATTATGGACACGTACAACCAGATCGCCCCCGACCCGCTCAACGCCATCGCGTGTGTGACCGGCAAGCCCGTCGGACAGGGCGGCGTGCGCGGACGCAAAGAGGCCACCGGGCGTGGCGTCTACTTCGCCGTTCGCGAGGCCTGCACGTTCGAGGACGACATGGCCAAGCTCGGCCTCACACCCGGCCTTCCGGGCAAGACCGTGGCCGTGCAGGGCCTTGGCAACGTGGGCTACCACGCCGCCAAGTTCATCGAAGAGGGCGGCGGCAAGCTCGTCGGGCTTTCGGAGATCGAAGGTTCGATCTACAACGCCGACGGCCTCGACCTCGAATCCGTGATGGCGTTCCGCAAGGAAACCGGCTCGATCGTCGGCTACCCCGGATCGACGCACCTCGGCGACGCCCGCGCCGTGCTCGAATGCGCCTGCGACGTGCTCGTCCCGGCGGCCCTCGAAGGCCAGATCACCCAGGAAAACGCCGCGCGCATCCAAGCCAAACTCATCGCCGAGGGTGCCAACGGCCCCGTCGATGCCGACGGCGACGACATCCTCCGCGAAAAGGGCGTGCTCATCCTGCCCGACATCTACGCCAACGCCGGCGGCGTGACGGTGAGCTACTTCGAGTGGCTGCGCAACCTCCAGCACGTCCGCTTCGGGCGCATGTCCAAGCGCTCCGAGCAGGCCACGCAAGAGCGCATCGTCCAAGCCGTCGAACGCGCCACCGGCACCCCCTTCGACGCCGACACGCGCCGCGAACTCATCCACGGTGCCGACGAAGTGGACCTCGTCAACTCGGGCCTCGAAGACACGATGATCGCGGCCTACCACGAAATCCGCGACGTCGCCAAGCAGTACAACGTCGACCTGCGCACGGCGGCCTTCATCGACGCCATCAACAAGGTGGCCGTGGCCTACGGGCAGATGGGCATCTGGCCGTAAAGACGGGGCCAGGCTGGACGTACAAGGGCCAAGCGGGAGGCGTCTCCGGCTTGGCCCTTGACGTATGGGAGCGGTTTGACCTGCCCGCTCCGAACGTCACATCTGCTCAACGTCCACGGTCAAACCGCCCGTCGTGACGAGGCGGATCGTCTGGTTGTCGTTGGCGAGGTCGAACGAGACGATGGCCTCGGGCAGCGCCTCGCGGGGCGTATCGAGGGTGAAGAGCGTGTCGGCCACGACGTACCAGTCTTCGCGGGTGAGGTGCACCTGCGACGTGTCGCCGTCGGCCACCATTGGGGCGTAGGCGAGCACCTTGCGCAGGTGGTTGATGCCTTGTTGTTGGTGCAGCGACGGATCCATGCGAGCGGGCGTTGAGAAAGATGTACCGCCAACGAGGCGGAAAACGGTTCGGTTGCCGCCGACCAAGGCTCGGGGGCCGTGGGGTATCTTGCCGCTGCCCTTCTTCTTCGACCTTTCGGACGCTGCCCGTGCACGCCTACCTCGATTTTCTCCGCCGCATCCGCGACACCGGCTCCGACAAGGCCGACCGCACCGGAACCGGCACGCGCTCGCTTTTCGGCTACCAGATGCGCTTCGACCTGCGCGAGGGCTTTCCGCTCGTCACGACCAAAAAAGTCCACCTCCGCAGCATCGTCCACGAACTGCTTTGGTTTTTGAACGGCGACACGAACGTCCGCTACCTCCGCGACCACGGCGTGACGATCTGGGACGAATGGGCCGACGCCGACGGCGACCTCGGGCCGGTCTACGGGCACCAGTGGCGCTCATGGACGGGCGCGGACGGGCAGACGCACGACCAGATGGCGTGGGTGGTGGACGAAATTCGCCGCAACCCCGACAGCCGCCGCCTCGTCGTGAGCGCGTGGAACGTGGGCGACCTCGGCCGGATGGCGCTGATGCCGTGTCACGCGCTCTTCCAGTTCTACGTTGCCCCGCTCGCACCGGGCGAGGCGCGCCGCCGCCTCTCGTGCCAACTCTACCAGCGCTCCGCCGACGCCTTCCTCGGCGTGCCGTTCAACATCGCCTCGTACGCGCTGCTGACGCATATGGTCGCCCAGCAAACCGACCTCGACGTGGGCGATTTCGTGTGGACGGGCGGCGACTGCCACCTCTACAGCAACCACCTCGACCAGGTGGACGAGCAACTGACCCGAAGCCCGCGTCCTGCCCCGACGCTTCGGCTGCACCGCGCCCCCGACCTGTTCTCGTACCGGTTCGAGGACATCGCGGTCGAACACTACGACCCGCACCCGGCCATCAAGGCCCCCGTGGCGGTGTGATGGCGCGAGCCATATGGTATGGCACCTACCCCGACGTGCCAGCCAGGCATCGGCACTTGCCTGATCGGGCCGGAGAACGCGTCTTCGCAGAAGCTCGGCGGTTTGGCTTCCGCGCCATTCCGTGCGCAGTGCAGCAACGGGGTTTTCGCATCGTCGGTGCGCTGCCTGGCGCGTACCGACACCGTCAGCACGGAGTTGTGGAAGCGTATGCGGTGTTCCGGACGTAGGGGGCCGTTGCCCGATTCGGCCATCTCGGCAATCGACAGGGTCGGTGCCGCCCCTCACCGAGCATGGCTTTCACTCTTGAAGAGAGGGATACGCAAGGTCGTCAAGGTACCACTCATGGTGAAAGCGGTTGGAGTTCTCCAGATTCGCGGCCATGGTGCCGAGCCAACCACCCGTGTAGCTTGGGAACGCTCTGCTGCCGTCGGGGCGATTGAGGTACTGCGGGAAGTCTTGGATCAGCCGGACGATACCCGGATAGCTCGTGCGATCTATCCGAGTGTGATACCGTGCTTGGGCCAGCAAGTCTACCCCAGATTTCGTGAGCACAAACCGCGGCTCGCCTCTAAACTCGAAACGGATGGCGTCGGGGGCGTACTCCGTGTTCGATGCTGCGCCTGCGAACGAAGTGAGGACGACGAAAACGTTTCGCATAGACGTGTTGCCGTCAACGTCCTGTACATCGATAACGGCTGTCTTGGATCGGGAATCGTAGTCGACTTGGGCTACCATCGGCGGCGGATTGAACTCCGAACTTGCCTGCGCGAAGGCATTCTTCATCGCACGGGTACCGGGGTTGCAGCCGACGAGGAGCAGGGCGAAAACGAGAAGGCAAAGGCGCATGGCGTTAGGGCGTGTGGACATTACCGAAGCAGGGTGCGCAGGGCAGCAAAGTGGGGAAACCGGCATTGCTTCACCCCACCAAACCAACGCATTGCGATCCCGGTAAACCACCGCATCGTAAGCACGCGCCGCCTTCCGGTTCTAAAGGCTCGGTATCACCGCCTCCGATCCCTTCGAAGCCATGCGATCGACCTGCCAAGCTGCATTGTACCCCCGGTCAGTCACCACATTATAGGCACTCAGGCCCGCGAGCACCGCCCCGGCGTAGCCCACGTCTGCGTGATGCCCCGCGGTGATCCTCGCCCGCGGGGCACAACCCAGCGCCTTGATGAGCGCGTGGATCTTGGTGGATATCCTCCCACCTCGGCTACTACCGAGTGCCTCGCGCAGGGCCGCAGCGTCGCCGAAGTCCGCCCCTGTGGGTAGCTCCGGTTCCTTTTTCGCGTCGCTGCTGCGTGCACATGAGCACGAACGATGATGGTGTCCAAGAGCAGCCCGTCGGGATTCGGGTCTTGCAACGCGTCGAAGAGGCGCTGCCATGTTCCGATCTTGCCCCGCCGTTCGAAGCGTCGGAACACCGAGTGCCACGGGCCGAAGCGTTGCCACCGCCTCAGGCAGAGGCGGCAGGTCACGCCAAGGTCCGCCGTTGTGGGCCATGAAGTGGATGGCGTCAAGGAAGAGTTGGATGTCTCGTGCGGTACGTCCGCGGTCACCGACCGTGCCGGGAAACAGAGGGGCGAGGCGGTTGGAGGTGTCGTCGGCGAGGTCGTAGCGGTGCAAGGGCGGAGGGCTATTGCTACGTCATTGGCTAAAGACCCTCCTCGATTGTCCACACGATCTAAGAATGCGATGGAGGTGAGCAGGGTGTGGGCGGAAAGGCACGTCGGGTCATACCGTGCTGCTCTTTCGAAGCCCTACCTTTGCACCTGTCGCCTTTTCTTCCGTCGCTGTGTCCGCTTCTGCCCTCGATGTCCTCCGCCATCACCTTGCCACGGCGCACGACTTGAACGCATCGGCGACGGTGCTCGAATGGGATCAGGAGACGTACATGCCCGACGGGGGCGAGGATGCCCGCGCCCACCAAGTGGCCACGCTCCGCCGCCTCGCCCACGAACACTTCGCCTCCGACACGACGTCCACGCTGCTCGCCCGCGCCGAGGCCGAGACGCCTGCCGATCCACTGGTCGTGGTGGCCCGGCGCGACTTCGACCGCGCCACGCTGCTGCCGCCGCGTCTGGTGGCAGAAACCGCCGAGGCCGTGGCCCGCGCCAAGTCGGCGTGGCGGCGCGCCCGCGAGACGAACACGTTCTCGGTCTTCGCTCCCCACCTCGAACGCCTCGTGGCACTCAACGTGGAACGGGCGAACCTCGCCGGATTTGCCGATACGCCCTACGATGCCCTCCTCGATCTCTACGAACCGGGCCTGACGGCTCAGGTGCTCGACGGGGTGCTCGGCGATTTGCGGCGCGATCTCGTCCCAATCGTTGAAGCCTTGGCCGCGCAGCCGCGCCCGGACGACGCCTTCCTCCGCGCTCGCTACCCTACCGAGACGCAGTGGACGTTTACTCTCGACGTGCTCCGCGACGTGGGCTTCGACTTCCAGCGCGGGCGACAAGACCTCTCGGCGCATCCGTTTACCACGTCGTTTTCCCCCGCCGATGTGCGCCTGACCACGCGGGTGGACGAGCACTTCTTCCCGACGGCCTTCTTTGGTACGCTCCACGAGGCCGGGCACGGACTCTACGAGCAGGGCATCGACGAGCACTATGCCCGGACGCTTCTTGCCGAGGGCACGAGCTTGGGAATGCACGAGAGCCAGAGCCGTTTGTGGGAAAACCAGGTGGGCCGCAGCCGCGCCTTCTGGGCGCACTACCTCCCGCAGGCGCAGCGCCGCTTCCCGGATGCCCTCGCGGGCGTTTCGCTCGACGCCTTCTACCGGGCCGTCAACGCGGTCGAACCCAGCCCGATTCGCGTGGAAGCCGACGAGGTGACGTACAACCTCCACATTATGCTTCGTACCGATCTCGAACGGGCGTTGGTGGAAGGACGGCTGGCCGTGGCGGATCTCCCGGAGGCGTGGAACGAGGCGTACCGCGATGTGCTGAACCTCGTGCCCGGCACCGACGCGCTGGGGGTGCTGCAAGATGTGCACTGGTCGCTGGGGACGTTCGGCTATTTCCCCACCTACACGCTCGGCACGCTGATGTCGGCGCAGCTCTTCGACGCGGCCGAAGACGCTCTTGGCCCCATGGAGGGCTACGTTGAGCGCGGGGACTTTCTGCCGCTCTTGGGCTGGATGCGCGAGCACGTCCACCGCTACGGGCGGGCCAAGAGTGCGGCGGCGATCCTTCTCGACGCCACCGGGCAATCGCTCGACGCCGCGCCGTGGCTGGCCTACATCCGCACGAAATACGGCGCGCTCTACCCCGGCGCAGGGCTGTAGTCGAGTGTCGAGTGTCGAGTGTCGAGTGTCGAGTGTCGAGTGTCGAGTGTCGAGTGTCGAGTGTCGAGTGTCGAGTGTCGAGTGTCGAGTGTGGGAACAGGCCGT